>WPCJ01125375.1_pt1 | contig 426172 bp, 380 predicted proteins | sample 5399831 | NCBI WGS metagenome assembly WPCJ01 (sample SAMN12869470, study PRJNA574797) | sludge metagenome | isolation source: wastewater treatment of pH10 | place: China:Beijing | collected 2019-05-20 | reverse complement strand
CAAATCCACCGCACACCAACGCGGAGCCTCGGTAATCCGCTTCGACGGCCACGTACGATCCGGCAGATCAACAGAAATGATCTCGTGAAACGGACGATACTTATGCACCGGCATACCCGACGACTGCTGCATGTTCTTCATCGCACGGCCCTCCCGCTCAGAATCGCAGGGTGGTCAGGGGTGCATAAATACAGGCTCATAGCCGTGCCTTCCGGTTCAGAGAGCGGGACTTGTGATCCGCGCTCCAGTACTCGGCAGCACCGCCTTATGAGCAGCGCTGCGCATGTGCAGCTAATTCGACCACATCTGTACGTTTGGCACCAGTCATTTCTGCACGAAACTCGACGACAAACTGTGTGGGATCAGCCCATGACTCCCTTGCGAGACACATTGCGTACCAGGATCTCCTGCCGAGAAGGCGCATCGCAATTGTGACGTGCGCGAGCGCGCTCACGGTAAGTTCCCGCGAGGCTACAGTGAGATGCCTCGCCTGGAGTGAGGTTCAGAGTGAAGCTACCGGGCACGCACGAGTGTCGCTCCCGTCAGATGCTTGACCGCTATCGCGTGGACGTTGGAGGCCTATCTTCTGGCACAGAAATGTCTGCCACGGTCGCACCATAGGCGCGAATGAACTCGTCGGCGTCGACACACACACTCGCGCCATGCGCACCGGCACCCATCGCAATGCGCCGCCCCACAATCGTCGCGTCAGCAAAGACTGGCCAGTCTTGGGTGCTGCCAATTGGTGTAATCGTGCCGCGTTCATACCCTGTGGCCGCGAGCGCAAGATCCGCTTCCGGTAGCCGCAATTTGTTCACGCCAACCACCGCACGAAGTTTCGGCCACGAGATTGCACGCCCGCCGGGCACGAGGGCAAAGAGATAGCTACCGTCAGAGCGCTTCACCACAAGGGTTTTCACGATATCGCCGGTTTCGATGGCGAGGATCGACGCTGCCTCGGCGAGTGACCGTGCTTCAGGTCGCTCGCGAATCTCGATCTCTAGCCCGCGCGCAGCTGCAGCATTTCTTACCCGTTCGTGCGCGTCAGTCATGTGGGCCCCCTCAGAGCAATACTGTGGTGCATTCTGTCATCACTGGCTGAAGGAGTGTCCCGTCGTGACCAAGATGAGGCTCCCGCTCGCAGCGATTGGCTCCGCGGTCACGTCAGCGTGGCATGACAAATGTCATGTCAGAGACATGACAGCAGCATCGTGACAGCACTGGCCGCAACTGGAAACCTGGTGGTATGCACACAGTCAGCAGCACTCATCATTCACGCAGCGGCACCAATCCGGCCATTGAAATCTCGGGACTCACGCGAAGCTTCGGCAGCGGTGAGCGGAAGGTGCACGCGGTACGTGGCATCGACCTCACCATTGCTCGGGGAGAAATTGTTGCCCTGCTCGGCCCGAACGGGGCAGGAAAAACCACCACAATTGAAATGCTGCTTGGCTTGAGCGATCCCGACGAGGGCACCGTTCGGGTGCTTGATCAAGCCCCTCGTCACGCCGCTGCGGCGGGTAAGCTCTCGGCACTGCTGCAAACAGGTGGCCTGCTTGCTGATCTCACTGTCGCTGAAACGGTGCAAGTGATCGCGAGTTTTCACCACGCTCAGGCCAGTGTGCCGGAAGTGCTTGAACGCACCGGCCTGACACCAATCGCGAAACGCAAAGTGAGCAAGTGCTCTGGTGGCGAGCAGCAACGGGTGAAGTTTGCGCTCGCGCTGCTGCCCGATCCCGATGTCCTGGTGCTCGACGAACCCACCACCGGCATGGATGTTGTCGCCCGGCGACGCTTCTGGGAGGTCATGCGCGACGAGGCCCTCGCGGGGAGAACAATCGTGTTTGCGACGCACTACCTCGAAGAGGCAGAGCAATTTGCACAGCGCACCATCGTGATGAATCGCGGCAAGATCGTCGCAGACGGCGCAACCGCCGAATTGCGTGCGGCGCTTGGTGGCCGAACGATCACGGCGACCCTGCCACCGGAGCTTCGGGAGCGGACGGATCAGGAGGTTCTTCATGCGATCGGCCTCCCCCAGTTGGCAGACTCCGTCACCAGTCAAGACTTCGGTATTGATGTCGAGAGCTGGCGGCTGACCCTGCGTACCGCACACTCCGATGCGTGTGCCGCACGCCTGCTCTCCGTCGGCGCATACGACCTCGAGATCGTCTCACCGACCTTGGAAACCGCATTCACCAACCTCACCCGCGACTGAGCCGCGTTCACGCCTCCGCTTCAGCTTCGTTTCATCAAGGATCCCTCATGCTTTTTTCTGCCACTTTCTTCCTGACCGAAATCAAACGTCAATTGCGCAACCCCTACACGCTCGCGTTCACGCTCGGCATGCCCGTCGTGCTTTACCTCATGTTCGGAGTGAACTCTGCGTACGCGAGCGTTAGTGCGGGGAACGGCAATGTCTCGCTGTATGTGATGGCATCGATGGCAGCATTTGGTGCTGCTACCGCAATGAGCTCAATGTGTTCGCTCGCGGCAAGCGAAGTGGGTCAGGGTTGGGGTCGGCAAATCGCGATGACTCCGTTGTCAATGGTTGGCTACGCGCTCACCAAGCTCCTCACCGCGGTGTGCTTCGCAGCCCTTTCGGTTGCTGCCGTCTGTGTGCTTGGGAGCCTCACTGGGGCCAAAGCAGATGACCTGTGGCGCTGGTTCGCCGTTGCCGGGCTCATTCTGCTGACAAGTTGCATGTTCGGGCTGTTCGGGCTTGGCGTGGGGTTGGCATTCAATTCTGATTCTGCGGCAGCGCTCGCCTCAATCTCGATCACGTTCTTCAGCTTCTTCGGCAACGTGTTCATGCCCCTCGAAGGGGTCATGCTCGATATTGCGCACTACACACCGATGTATGGGTACGTCGCGCTCGTTCGATGGCCGATTACCGAGGGCGTTCTCGTTGCAGGGGGCAGTGATCCGCTCTGGGCGGTGCTGTTGAACGTATTCGCGTGGACCGCGGTCTTTGCGGTGATCACTCGAATTGGCGTGCTGCGTTCACGGCAACGACGCTAGGCACACAGGGTGTTTCTGGCAACTGTCGGTTACGCTGGGCGAGTGTTTCCAGGTCACTCCCCAGCGCTCGGCGTGAAGGCGCTCGCGCTTTCGGCCACCGCGACGATCGCAAAACGACTCGGTCAAGATCGCTTGTTCGAGATTGCAAATCGTCCGCTCATGGACCTTGCCGAGATGCAGCCGGTCACGGCGGCCTGGTGGCGCGACCGACGCAAACAGGCTGGCGACTTTCACTATCTCGCGCTGGGTGACTCGACCGCTCAAGGAATCGGCGCGTCCACACCGGGGCGGAGCTATGTCGGCCAGCTTGCAGATCGAATCGAAGATCAGTTGCACGCGCCGATTGCGGTGACCAACCTCGGAGTCTCTGGTGCCCCAAGCGATCTTTGTGTTCGCGATCAGCTTCCGCGGGCAGCACAGGTGCTTGCGAAGCGCCCGGCAGACCTGGTCACCCTGGCAATCGGTGCCAACGATATTGCCCAGTGGAATCCTCGCTCCTTTCATCGAAACATGCACACGATCCTCGATGCGCTCCCCGACGACACCATCGTCTCTGAGGTGCCGTGCTTTCACCTGCCGTGGAATGACCGCAAAGTACACGAAGCGAACGAACTGCTGCACACCATCGCCGAAGCTCGCGGGCTGCAGGTGGTGCCGCTCTACGCTGCGACAAGGGCTCGTGGCATCGCCGGTATTCTGACCGAATTCGCCGGGGATGCGTTTCATCCAAACGATCGCGGCTACGAAGTCTGGGCAGATACATTCTGGCCGCTTGTTCGCAAGGAAATCCCTTAGGCTCGCATCATGACGACCCCTGAAACGTCACGATCCAAGACCAACGCACCGCAGCAACAAGCGGACCAAACCAGCCCGTGGCAACGCTACGGATGGCTGATGTCGGTCGTGTGGCTTGGCTTCTTGTACTTCCCGGCAGCTGGGTTGCTCGAATCTGCGGCGGCTGAATGGGCCGTGACCCTTGGCTGGGTAGCGCTTGTCTGCTTTGCGCTGTGCTATCTCGGCGGCTTCATACTCGGAATGCGAGACGGATGGCACGCGCCATCACGCATCGTGATCCTTCTGTTTCTGCTCGACGCCGGGATGGCAGCGCTCACCATTCCAGCTCTCGGTTTCGGTGCAACCAGCTTCCTGCCATTCTTGATGGCCTACGCCTCATACGTGCTCGGCACAGTGTGGCATTGGGTCACCGCGATCCTCTCAGTGCTGCTAACACTCCTCGCGGTGATTGTTTCGCTCGCAACGGGGGAGCGTCCAGCAATCATGCTGCTCGCAATCGTGCTCGTAATGCTCGCGGTGAATTCGATCAATGTGTGGCTGATCGGCAGATCGGTCACCGCAGACGAGCTTCGTGTCGACCTTGCCACGAGCGAGGAACGAGAATCGGTGGCACGCGATGTGCACGATCTCATCGGCCACTCACTGACGGTCGTCAAGCTGAAGGCCGAGCTCGCGATGCGTCTCATCGACAAAGATCCCGCGGCAGCCAAAGCAGAAATGGCAGAAATCTTGCGACTCACGGGTGAAGCCATCGCTGGTGTTCGCGGAACCGTCACCGGACTGCGCGCCGACGGCCTCGTCACACAATTGGCGGCGAGCAGGGCAGCACTCGATTCGGCTGGGATACGCGTGAGTGTCACCGGAGAGGTGTCGTCACTCTCACCCGCCCAGTCGATCACCAGCGCGTGGATCCTGCGCGAAGCCACCACGAATGTGCTCCGTCATGCGCAGGCAAGCCACGTCGAGATCATCTTCGCCCCCGGCACCGTGCGCATCTGCGACAACGGGATCGGCGGGATCACCAGGCCCGGGAACGGCCTGCACGGAATGGCAGAACGGGCCGCCGCGGCCGGAGCAAAATTGCGGCTCGAATCATCAGCCGAACACGGAACTGAAGTGAGCGTGACGTGGTAACCGACGCACCCGAATCCTCATCAGAATTCACTGAAGCCGCCACGGCAGACCCCATTCGACTCCTGATCGTCGATGACCAAGCACTCGTGCGGGGCGCACTCGGCGCACTGCTTGACCTCGAAGACGACCTGCAGACGGTCGGCTTCGCCGCAGATGCCGCTGCCGCGGTGGATCAGGCGGTCGCCCTGCAACCGGATGTCTGTCTGATGGATATTCAAATGCCGGGTGATGACGGAATTGCCGCCACCGCACGCCTGCTCCACGCATGCCCCGCGACACGAGTGCTGATCGTCACCACCTTTGCCAGACCGGGCTATCTGCGGGCAGCCCTTGATGCCGGTGCCGGAGGGTTTATCGTGAAGGATGCCTCTCCCGAGCACCTCGCCAATGCCGTGCGACGCGTACACGCCGGACTGCGAGTGGTGGACCCAGCGCTTGCCGAGGCCTCCCTCTTTGAGGGCGCGAATCCATTGAGCGAGCGTGAGCAGCAGGTACTGCGGCTCGCCGGGGAAGGGCATAGCGCGGCGCTCATTGCTGCAGAGGTGTTTCTCTCCGCCGGTACAGTCCGCAATCACCTCTCGGCCGCAATCGGCAAAACGGGCGCGCGCAATCGTGCCGGAGCGGCAAAGATCGCGCGCGACAAGGGCTGGATCTAGCAACTGCCCAGGGCCGAGGGTGCTCGATCTGCCGCGCCGGGTCGCGTGACAGAACTAACGCACGCGAATCGCCGCCGGCTGAATCGAGAGCGTGATCCGCTTGCTCTCGCCGAGCACGTCACCATCCACCTCGAACACCCGCGGTTCTGCCAGCTCAACCACAAGCTTGGTAAAGCGGTGATGGCTCGCGCTCTCGCTGCTCTGCGCGGGCTCGGCCTCGGTGTTCTTGCCGAAGATCCGCTTAAGACCGTTATCCCACACGAGATTGCGTGCGGTATCAGCCCACCCCACGAAATTCTCTGCGCTGAGCACGAGCAGGTCGAGCTCACCGTCTGCCGGGTCGGCGTCTGGCAGCAGGGTGATTCCACCCTGAAGCGTGCCGCAGTTGCCGATGATGAGCGTGTGCGCAGATTCGGTCGTTGCTGCAGCGCCGTCTGCAGCGAGTGTGACCTCGATGACCTCGCTCGCGTCAAGGGCACGTCCGAGTGACTCGACATACGCCAACCAGCCAGCCTTGTCTTTCAGATCATCGTTTGTCTCGGTAATCATGTGGGCGTCAATGCCGATTCCGGCCATCACCGCGAATGCTGCGCGCTCCACGGAACCTGACTGTTCGAGTTCCGCCCAGCCGATATCGAGTGGCTGCGCATCGGATTCAAAGGCTCGGGCAAATGCCGCCGCGAGGTCGTTGAGGGGCACTCCCAGGTTTCTGGCGAGCAGATTTCCGGTGCCGAGTGGGATCACGGCGAGTTCAGCGCTCGACGCTGTGTCTGCAAGGTACTCGGCCACCGCTCGAACGGTGCCATCGCCTCCGGCTGCGAGAATTACCTCCGCACCGGCGGAAGCGGCAGCGGAGGCTGCCGCACGCCCTGGATCATCTTCGCTGGTCTCATGCCACGAGACCTCGATGCCCTCGGGTGATCCGAGTGCCTCAAGCAGTGTGTCCTTGGACACCTTTGAGGGGTTCCACACAATTCCGGCTCGGGTTCGCGTCATCTCGGTTCCTTCTCGCTCGATACATCCCGGCAGACCCACGAACGGTGTTCAGCGCATCGGCCACAGTGGTGACAGGTTACTCGCGGGAACCGGGTGGAATGAAGGCAATCTCAGACAATTGGAGTTGAATTCTCAGCAACTCTTGAGCCACCTTCACTGGTCAACACGACTGCTCTACTCTTGGATCGCGCTCGCAAGCACGGCAAGCGAAGTGGCCCGGGCTTCGCGTCCACGCTCACCCCGCCGCTCAACAAATAGATCAACCAGCTCTTCGCTAAGCAGCATGAGTGCAGCCCGCGAGGTATGAATCAACTCGTCATGAAAACTGTCGTTAATCGGCGGCACCACCAGCACCGTATCGGCCCGTTCGACGACAGCAGAACGCGCAAAAGAGGTAAGCGCCAACACCGCCGCGCCCCCTGCCCGCGCAGAATCCATCGCATCGAGGGTGGCAAGATTTGCCCCCGACCCGGAGAACACAATGCACGCCGAGCCAGCACCCAATTGGCGCGCCGCGATCTGCTGAGCGAGCGGGTCGGAGAAGTACTCAACAGACCTCCCCGCTGCATTCAGTCGCATCACCAGTGCCAGACCAAGCGGGCCAGAAAGCCCATTGGCCACTACCAGCACCCGCTCAGCGCTATCCAGCGACGCCAAAAACTCTTCGACAGCTTCGGAAGTCAGCGCCGAAGTCGTGTCGCTCAGACGTGCCGCCACCTGCGAGACGCGCGTGCGCAGAGTTCCGAGCGCCGAGCCATCAGCCGCCTGCGCCTCCGAGGCGGTGCCCACAGTTTCGAGCGCAAGCTCTTGCACCAGAGCGACACGCAATTGCGGGTAACCCTCATAACCGAGCGATTGAGAGGCACGAATCACTGTAGTTCTGCCGACACCCACCCACTCGGCAAGCTCCTGTGCGGTGAGCTCCACTGCACGCCCTCGATCTTGCGCGATAGCTTCGACCACGCGACGCTCAGTGCGCTGCAGCGAAGGGGCGAGTGACGCGATCCGCACACTCGGTCGGGCATCTGACGCACCAGTCCAGGCCATCTCATTTGCCTCCGTTCATGAGTCGGCGGCGAATGGCCCCCGAAAAAGCGTCCATCACCATGGTCGCAATGATCACGACGATCAGCAGCATACCGACCGTGTCCCACTGTCGATAGTTCGTATAGTTCGAGAGCATGCTGCCGATACCACCGGCACCAACGAGCCCGAGCACAGCTGAAGTTCGAATATTGATCTCAAATCGATAGAGCGCATACGAGCAGAGCGCGGGCGCCACAGCCGGCCAGATCGCCCAGCGGGTCACTTCTGCTGTGCTACCACCAGCGGCGCGTACCGCTTCGGTGGCTCCATCTTGCGCAGACTCCACCGTCTCATAGACCCATTTGCCCTGGGTACCGATGCCAGCGATCCCGAGCGCAAGTGCTCCGGTGAGCGGCGTGAGACCGGTCACCGTGAGCAGCACCAGCGCAATAATGACCTCAGGAACCGCGCGAATCACCGCGAACAGACCCCGGAGCGTTGCTCGCAGCCAAAGCGGGCCGACCGAACCCGCTGCGAGCATGCCGAGGGGAATCGAAATCAGCACGCACAGCAGCGCTCCGATCCAAGCCATCGAAATCGACCGCCAAGTCTCAAAGAGCGCCCTCGGCAGTTTCTCCCAATTCGGTGACTCGAACATGAGCCAGAGATAGTTGGCGATGCGACCGGGAAGGGTCGGCAACTCAGACCACGAGATTTGCAGCCCCCCTGCCGCGAGCAGAACCACGATTGCCGCGAGGATCGCCCACAGTGTTGGCCACAGTTTTGAGGGTTTGGGCGGCAACTGCCCGATGGGCTGCGACAAGAACGCTGTGTGCGCTGATCCCTGTGTAATGCGCATATGCGTCATACGAGCCTCCGACGGAGCTGATTCGAAATAACCTCAATGACGATCACCACGAGCAAGATTTCAAGAATGATCACCGACACATCTGAATAGGCGTAGAAGCCGCGTCGTTCATCAAGCAAACGCCCGATACCACCAGCACCGACAATGCCGAGGATCGCTGAGATGCGCACATTCAATTCGAGCGTGTAGAGCCACTGGTTTGCAAAGAGAGGCATCACCTGGGGCAATGCCGTCGCTCTGTTGATCTGAAACTGCGTTCCACCGGCAGCCCGACCCGCCTCCATGTAGCGGTGATCCGCGGCGTCGATCGCTTCAGAGACCAGTTTCACGACAATGCCGATGTTGAACAGCACCAGAGTGACCACCCCGGGAAGCGCACCCACGCCAAGCATTGCCACCAACACTGTCGCGTACACAAGATCAGGCACCGAGCGGATCACGTTGATGAGCGTGCGAACCAGCTGTCGAGACAGCGTGTTGGGGTTTGTCGGAGTCGCAGCCCACAGCGTGATTGGCACCGAACACAGCGCCGAGATGACAGCTCCCACTAGCGCCATCTGCAAGGTTTCCAGCATTGGTGCCCAAGTTCGCGGCAGAAACTCGAAGTTCGGCTGCAAGAGTTGCCCCAGTTTGACCGCACCGTTTCGCCAGTTTCGGGCGATTGCACCGAGGTCAAGATCTATCCCGCCAATCGCCGGAAGACATGTTGCGACGGTGAAGGCGCTCACCGCCGCAATGATGAGCACGGTTCGCCAGAATCGGCGCGGCCGAGGCGGGAGCACGAGACTGGTGTGCGCGGTCTCGTGCTCTGCCAGCACAAGATTCGTCATTCGGCGAATCCCATCCTGTCGCGGGGCTGGATCGGCCGGCCGTAGATCTCTTCAAAATCTGAGTCGCGTGCTTCCGCTGCCGGACCGTCATAGACGATCCGGCCGGCACGCAATCCGATCATGCGGTCGGTGTACTGCCGTGCAAGATCCATGAGGTGAATGTTGATCAGCACAGTAAGCCCACGATCGGCGTTGATGTCCCGCAGATCGGCCATCACCGCGTGTGCGGTCGGTGGGTCGAGACTCGCAACCGGTTCATCGGCAAGCATGACGCTTGGAATCTGTGCGAGCGCCCGCGCGATTGCGACACGCTGCTTCTGTCCACCAGAGAGCGCTCCGGCCTTGCTCCACACCTTGTCGAGCATGCCGACCGAGTCGAGTGCTCGCAGGGTAATCTCGCGATCCTCGGCACTCGGCAGCCCAAGAAGGGTTCGGTACGACGGAGAGTGCGCGAACCGACCAACCAGGGCGTTCCGGTAGACGTTGGCACGTTCTGCAAGGTTGAAGGCTTGAAAGATCATGCCGATATGTCCCCTGGCTTCGCGCAGGTGTCGACCGCGCAGGCCTGAGATCTCATGCGGTCCAACGTTCACACTTCCCGAGGTGACCGGGACGAGCCCGTTGATCGTGCGTATCAGTGTCGATTTACCTGATCCAGAGAGGCCAACAATCGACACCATCTCGCCCGGAGCGATATCGAGTGACACATCGGTGAGGGCTTTGGTGCCGCCTGGATAGGTGACAGACACGTCTGAAAGGGCGATGCGCCACGAGGCGGCATCAGCGGGGAACCGAAGCTCCGCCTCGTGGCGATCTGTGATGTGAAGTGACATAGAGAGATTAGTTCGAGAACTGCTTCAGGATTTCGCCGTAGCGGGTGATTTCTTCTGGCGAGGTTTCGCTTGTCCAGTCTGAAAGTCCGACGAGATCGAACATCACGGTTGCGGCCTCGGGGGAAGAGTCTGCGTAGTCGTCCATGAGCTTGGTGAGTTGCTCGACGAGGTCGGCGGGAAGCGTTGCGGAGACGGCAACGCCACCGTTGGGAATCATGTCTGAGTAGGCGAAAGCCACGACCTTCTCGGCAACGTCTGGCGCTTCAGCGGTCACCGTGGTGCGTGCGTCCCAGTACCCGAAACTGACTTCGGCATCTCCGTTGTATACGGCGAGTACGGCGTTGTTGTTTCCCTCAACCGGCACCTGGGTGATGCCCTTGTCGGTGTCGATACCTGCCTCGCGCATGGCCACGACCGGGTACTGGTATCCGGCGGGCGAGGTAGCTGCCTGGAGCGCAACCTTGGTGCCGTCGCTGATCTTCTCAAGGGCATCAAGCGCCGCAGGACCCTGGCCGCTCGCATCTGCTGCCGCTTCTTCGATGCCATTGCAGTAGGAGAGCTCAATTCCGCTTGCTGCGTAGGTGCTCATCACGGGGGCTTCAGCACAGTACTTGTCTGGGTTGTTGGTGAAGGCGACGGCCGCGTAAGAGGTCGCACCAAAGCGAACGTCGCGCAGGGCGAGCTTCGCATCGTACTGTTCCATGGCCTGGTACACCGACCCGGCATCGGCGATGATCACTTGTGCCTGGTCTGCGCCGAGTGCTTCAACGGTTGCTGCGTAATCGCTTGCAACCACGCCCTCAACCTCGATGCCAAGGTTCTCTGAGAGGTAGCTGGTGAGTGGATCGAGGGCCTCGGCAAGATCCTCGCCTTCGACCGAGGGAACAAGCGAGAGAGTGATTGACGAGGGCCATTCTGTGCTCTCCTCGGCGGGGGTCGCACTGCCGGCGCTGCAGCCGGCGAGTCCGAGGGCGACGACCGTGAGGGCGCCTGCTGCGAAGACGGGTGTACGCATGGGTGGGGTTACCTTTCGATACCGGTTTCCGAGCGGATCAGCTCGGGGGTACTGGATGCCGCGGTCACGGCCCAGGTGTGAATTTCTGCGCTGAGTGCGGCGAGGGAATCGCCGCGCATCGTTGCGCAGAAGTCTGAGCTCGAGGCGGCAGCGCCAACGAGGGCGGTGTCTGCCCCGAGTGCGGCGGCCGGCGCGAGATCGAATTCTGCAATGTCGCCGATGGAAAGCACTGGGCCTTCGTGCACGAGCGGGGCAATCACTCGCTCAAGCCCGACTGGTTTTCCGACGGTGAAGTGGAGTTCGTCGAAGCGCTCTGCCACGCCCCAGCTTTCAAGCACGCGGTGGATCCCCGCCGAAGGTGCATTCGTGGCAAGCACAAGCCGCACCCGGGTCGCGAGTTGCTGCAGGAACTCGTCGAGTCCGGGCATGGTGTGTACGGGCGCTTGGGGGGTGCCGAGGATCTCGCGGCTTTCTGCGTAGCACTGCTGCAATTCAGTTGGGGTGATCCCGTGCTCAGCCGCGAGGGTGCCCACGATGTCGTAGCCGTCGCGGTAGCTCAGGTCACCGGCGTCGTAGCGTACAAGGGCGTCTTCAACGCTGGCAAAGAATTCACTGCCTGCGGACTTGGCAACTTGCAGCGCGTAGGCGCGGACTGGGCCGTGGCCGATGGCAAGGGTGCCATCGAAGTCAAAGACGATGCTCGGAGCCATGCACATTCCCTCTCGATTTGGACGATGAATCCAAACCTAGAAGGCTTTATGGACGAAATGTCTATCTCTTGGTAAACAGGAGATGACTAGTGACTGACCGCATTCCAACGAAACCTCGGATCGGCTACAAAATCAGCGAGCAGCTCCCCCGAATCACCGGAGAACGGAAACGCAGTGACCAAGTTCAGCTCCCCCGGATCAACCCGATCCGCTCCCCCGACAAACTCAGCTGCTCGCCGCGCGATGCCATAAATCAGAGCCGCTGCTCCCTCCTGGGGGCGCCGCACCAGCACCACGCGGCACACCCTTCCCGCAACGCACACCTCGGCCAACTGCACTGCCGGATCTGGGACGCGCAGCAGCGGCAGCAACGCAGCATTCACCCGCTCAAGCAAGGTGCGACCGGAGGAATGCTGAAGCAAGAATTCCTCGCGTCTCAGACCCAGCGCAAGCGCAAGCTCCCCCCGCTCCCAGCGATCACGCTTCAGACCAAACGGGGTGGGCACCTCCGAGAACCAATACCCATAGACGTGCAGCACACCAGCGTTCCCCACCGGAAACTCACACTCGATACCAGCTGCCCGATGCAACTCAGCGAAAAGCTCGCTCGGGATCATCGGCACACCCGTGAACTCATCAATCAGCGTTGACGTGCCCCAGTGCGCAAACCGTCCGGCGAGCGCATCGCTGCGCAGCTGAGCGAGCACCAACTCACGCATCGCTGTGCGGTCACCCGAGAAGCTGTCTCCTGAGAAACTCTCTCCTGAGCTGCTCGCTCCTGAGCTACTCTCGCCCGAGTTGCTCGCTCCTAAGCTACTCTCGCTCGAGAAAGCCTCGTTTGAGAAAGCCTCGCTCGGTGAGTTGTCGAATGAATCGCAAGAACGAGGTGATGCACACATGGTTGCAGCTTCACACCATCAAGCGACCACGGGGTAAACGCGCCACCCCAAGACCGCACACACACGCGAGGGATCGAAGGCAATCACGCCATCCGATCCCTCGCGCGCACCAGAGTCAGGTACACGAAGCAACTAGCTCGTCACTGAGAACCCAAACACTGGCTTGTTGTCGGCACCGTACTGGTACACCCCGAAGGTGGCACTTGACGGATCATTCTGCTCGTTAAACGGCCCCTCCCCGGCTCGGCCTTGGTACGCAATGTCGCTGCCGGAATCCAGCAGCTTCTTGCAACTTGCAAACGAATCGCAGGCTTCACCACCATCGGCGCCCGATACCGCGGCCAGATTGTCGCGGATCGTGGTGGCATCACTTGCCCCGCCGCGTTCTGCGGCGAGCGCACCGAGAATCATCGCGTCGTAGGCCTCAAGCATGTACACCGTACTGCTCAGCGGTTTACCCGCAACCTCCTGATAGCCCGAAGCCAGTCGGTCGAGGAAGTCAGCGTCGGGAGCAGCTCCGGGCACCAGACCCTTTGTTCCGGTCATCAATCCTGCGTCAAACGCCGAGCTGTAGTCCGAAGTGTTGACATCAACGAGATAGAGCTTGGACAGGTCAAACCCCTGATTCGCGAGCTCAGGAATGATCTGAGCGGTTTGATCGTACGCGAACACCACGACCGCATCGGCGTTGCCGCCGATCACCGCCGCAACTTCTGAGGAGTACATCGTCTGGTCGAGCGGAAACTCCTGACCCGAGCCCTTTGCGCCGTACACGATCTCGCCACCCTGCTCAGTGAATGCTCGCTCAAACTTGTCACGAAGACCGACGCCATAGTCGTCATTCTGAGCAAGCACACCTACCCGCTGGTGCCCGTCTTGCACGATCAGTCCGGCGACCACTTCAGCCTGCACCTCGTCGGACACCACTGTCCTGAAGTAGTAGGGGCTTGAACCTGTGATCGCGGGGTTTGTTGCCGAAGGTGAGATCGACACAATCTCAGCGTCTTTCAATCGATCCACGGTGTTGAGGCTCGTCGTTGAGCCCATCGGTCCGATCACGAATTGCGCTGGTGACGCTGCGAGATCCGCCACTCCCTGGTAGGCAATCGAGGTATCAGTCGAGTCGCCCTCGTTGGCTTCGATGACCAGTTCGACTGGCTGACCAAGCACCCCTCCCGCCTCATTGATATCTGTAATCGCCTGGTAGATCGCGGCCTGCGGCCCCGGGGCGACGTATGCGATCGAACCGGTGAGTGGCAAGAAGGCGCCGACTTTCAGCGCCCCGCTGCTCTCGCTCGATTCGGGTGATGCCGCACTGCTGCAACCTGCCAAAAGTAGGCTGGCAGCGGCAACGGCGGCGATCCCAGTCGCAACACGGGTATGTGTGTGTCTCATGGAGATTCCTTCCTAGTGTGTGCTGATTCCTTCCAAAGCTCGAATGCGGCGGTGCGCGGTGGCGCAACCGCCGCGTTCGACATCTCTGGGACTAATTCGGCCTGAAACCGAAGTCCATTCCGGCGCGCGATTCCCACCGAGTCGTGACATATTTTGGCCTGGTGTAGAACGACCATGATGCATTGTTCAATCCGGTGTCGCCAAAGACTGAGTCTTTCCAGCCCTGCACCGCATATCCGGCGACCGGAACAGGAATTGCCACGTTGACCCCGAGCATTCCGGCAGTCGCTTCGCGCTCGAATCGATTCACGGCAGCACCATCACGAGTAAAGATCGACGCGCCGTTTCCGTAACGGTGGTTGCGAATCAGCTTGATCGCCTCATCGAGGGTGTCTACGCGGATCACCACCAGCACGGGTCCAAAGATCTCCTGCTCGTAAGCTGGCGAGTCAAGCGACACATCGCTCAGCACTGTTGGCCCCACGAAGTATCCCTGCTCCAACCCCGGAACCACCTCAGTGCTTCGATCAACAACCGCCGTCGCTCCGGCTGCAATCGCATCGCGGACAATTCCTTGAATGCGCTGCTGTGCCTGTCGGCTCACCACGGGACCCACTTCGGTGCCTGCAACGTGACCGCCATTGAGTTGCACCGCACGGGCACGCTCTGCAATGCGATCCAGGAGGGGTGCTGCCGGTGCGCCGACGACCACGGCGACTGAAATTGCCATGCAGCGCTGGCCTGCTGCACCGAAAGAAGCAGCGGCGATCTGGTCGGCGGTGCTGTCAAGGTCGGCGTCGGGCATCACGATCAGGTGGTTCTTCGCACCGCCAAAGGCCTGCGCACGCTTCCCTGCCTGCGATGCACGGGTGTATACGTCCTTGGCCGCAAGGCTTGATCCTACGAAGGAGACGGCCTGGGTGCGCGGATCCTCAATCAGCTGCTCTGCAATCTCTTTCGCACCGTGGATCACGCTCAGCACTCCGTCGGGGAGGCCTGCTTCTTTGAAGAGCTGCGCTACGCGGAGTGCGGCTGATGGATCTTGCTCACTCGGCTTCCAGATGAAGGCGTTTCCCGCGCTGAGCGCCACCGAAGCCATCATCATGCCCATCATGATGGGAAAGTTGAACGGGGTGATTCCCACACACACTCCCACCGGGTGCAGCACCGAACGAGTGTCAATGTCGGGGCCGGTTTGCAGCGAGGTTCCGCCCATCACGAGTGCCGGTCCACCGGCAGCGAGTTCTACCGATTCGAGGGCTCGTGCGATTTCGCCGCGTGCGTCATCCACTGTTTTGCCGTGTTCGGCGGTGATCAGTTCGGCGACTTCGTCGCGCTGGGCCAGGAGCAGTTCCCGGAATTTCAGCAACACATGTGCTCGACGGGCTTGCGGCACCCTTGCCCAAGCAGTTCCTGCCTGTTCGGCAGCGGCTACTGCTCGGCTGACGATCTCGGCGGTGGCAAATTCAACCGCGGCAACCTGTGTGTCGGTGGCCGGATTCAGTACCGGCACCAGCTGTCCCCCCGAAGAGATCTCGCGACCTTCAACCCAGTTGTATACGGTGTGCATTCGATTCGTTCCTTCGTAGTGTCGGGTTCACCGCATGATCTTGGTGAACTGCATTCGGCACGCGCACTGGCGCATGTCTCCCACTATTCAGGGGGGCGTCTGCGGGCGCGACTTACAGCCCGGCGGAAAAGCAAAGGCGACCCGTCACTTTGTTAACCCGTCATCCGAGTTGTTGCTGAGATTCGTCTTCTCCGGGCACCGCAAGTTGATGTTCCGTGGTGGCAAGCAGGTCATGGGCGATGAGCGCCGCATGCAGTGAGGTGCGGGTGACCGGATCATTGAGGTCCACCCCGAGCAAGGCTTCCAGCCGTGCCACTCGTTCGTATAGTGCCGGGCGTGAAATGAAGAGCCGGTTCGCCGCTTCGTTTTTTCCGCCTCGCGTTTCAAGAACTGCACGGAGCGTGTCTAAGCGGGAGGTGCGCTGAGAGGGCGGCTCTGAAGAGAGAATTGGCCCCAGTTCGCGCTGCACAAACAGGGGCAGGCGATCGTCATCAACCAGCGATTTCAACAGCCAGCCAAGTTGCAAGTCCCCGATACTCAGCCACCCAGCTTTCGCGCTCCCTCGTGTGGTGGACATGAGGTATTCGGCGAGCTGGAGGCTCTGGTGCGTCTGGCTGAGCCGGGCGACGGCTTCGCCTCTGGCCGCTGAGATCGAAAGCTCTGGCGGAAAAGCGTCCAGTAATTCATCTTGTAATTGCGCCAGAGACGACGGGTCTACTCCCACCAGGGCAAGCACATAATCTTCACGCGACCAGAGCAGCATCGGCCGCGGCAATTGCCGCAACGCCGCGAGTACGGCGGGAATATCGCGGTGCCCCCGTTGAGCGTCATTGTGCGAAGAGAGTGCGGGCCGAAACGCAACCCCAACGAAGGCTTCCGCTGACGTGTCAAGTCCGAACGCAGCGCAGCGCACTCGCACGTCGGCGGTGTCTTCTGCCGCAAGCAATCGCTGAAGAAGTTGCGTGTGGGCTTCTTCTTCTGCCTGGTCGAGCCGCTGAGTCACGCTCGTGGTGAGTGCGAGCGCAGTTTGTCGCAGGATCAGCGCTTCACGAGGGGTGGTGGCATGGGCGTCTGCAAGCAGCACGAGCCGTCCACGCCGCTGCTGCTCGGAGCCGATATTCGCGCTGAGCCAGATGGCCGCCGTCGCTTCTTGGTCACTCTGCCGTTGCTGAGCTTGCGCTCGGGAACGGCGTTCCCAGTCATGCAGCACTGATTCATCGCTTCTCCGGGGGAGTGCGTAGGCGAGGATCCGGTGGTGGTTCGACTCCAGCACTGCTGGCATATTTGCGTGCTCGGCTGCGAGCGCGAGGATGCTTGAGGCATCCGCGCCGCCTGCTCCGAGCGAGGAGAAGGCTTCGTAGATAACCTCTTGCGCTCGAAGTTCACCCACTTGGGAATCGAGGATCAGGCTGCCCACTTCTTCGACGATGTCTGCAAATCGAGATTCTTTGCGAAGGGCAATGAGCACCATCGAGGTGTCTGCGACAGCCTCGACAATTGCTCGGGGAATGTATTCGAAGCGCCTGCCGAGTTCGACGATGAGCCCGGCAGCACCGACCTGTTCGAGGGAGTTCACATACTCGCGCACTCCGGCCACGTCCAGCGGCAAGAAGCTCCACGAAGTAATGATGATCTCATCGGGGTTGATCAGGTAGGCGATATCTGCCACCTCTGCGGGATGCACCCACTTCACCCGTCGCCGCAGGGAGTCTTCACCCGCGTGCAGCATCGGTTCTGCGGCGACGATCGTTGGCGCGCGAAGCAGGGATTCGACTGAGAAGACCATTCCCCTCAGTGTGCCACGTCTCTCGCACAACTGTCGCACAATCTGGCGGGGACACCGGCCGCGCGAGGGATCAACGAGCTAGCTATATGGAGTGAGGTGCTCAAACACGATCTGGGTCTGCGTACCGGCAATTGCCGGGTGCACCCCGATATGCGCTGAGATAAAGTCTCGCAACTGGCTCACGCTCTCGACCGAGACATGCAGCAGCACATCTCGCTCGCCGCCGATCAGATACACATGCTGCACACCGTCCAGCCCGCGAAGTTCATCACCCAGGGTGTGCACCCGATCGCGCAGGTGGCCGTGCACCCGGATGAAGATCAGGGCGCTGACGGAAAGTCCCATCGCCTCTGGGTCGACTTCTGCGTGGTATCCAGTGATTACCCCTGCGCGTTCGAGGGCGCGCACTCTGCCGTGACACGTCGAGGGTGCGATCCCCGCGAGCGCTGCGAGTTCGGTGTTTGGGATCCGGGCGTCGGCTCGCAAGGCCTCCAAAATGATTCGGTCAGTTTCGGTCAGGGTGAGTGAGGCCATGATGATTTCTCTCATGTAGGCGGCGAGTTTCCGATGTTTTTCGAAGGATTATCGAATGAGCACATCATATTCGAGGATTCTTCGATGTTCATTGCCCTTTTTCGTGGGATCCGGCAATCTATGCACAATCTCTTCCATCGGCGAAGGCGCCTCGCGTATCCGCCTCCCGCCGCGAACACGAACGAAAGAAGTGACGCATGTTCGACCCGTCAGCAATCGCCAAGATGACCACTCGTGAAGCTTGCGTCGCAGCAGACGCCAGCGATCCGCTCGCGACATTCCGCTCAGAGTTCCTGCTCCCGCCCGGCGAGCTCTACCTCGACGGGAACTCACTCGGCGCCCGTCCACTCGGCGCCGCAGAACGCGCCCAAGACGTCGTGTTGCGCGAGTGGGGCACCGACCTCATCCGCAGCTGGAACACCAACAACTGGTTTGAACTGCCCGTGCGAATCGGCGAGAAGCTCGGCACCTTGCTCGGTGGCGGCACTGGCACCACCGTCGCCACAGACACCACTTCGATCAACATCTTCAAGGCTCTCGCAGCCGCCCTCCGGATCCAAGAAGAAGACGCCCCCGGTCGCCGTGTCATCCTCTCCGAGCGTGACAATTTTCCGACCGACCTCTACATGATTCAAGGTCTCGCTGAGTTTCTGGATCGTGGGTACGAAGTTCGCTTGATTGACGACGCACTCTCGCTCGACGAAGCCCTTACTGACGAAGTGGCTGTCGTGCTCCTCAGCCACGTGAACTACCGCACCGGCGCACTCTGGCCAATGACGAACGTCACGCAGCGCGCGCACGACGCAGGCGCACTGATCATTTGGGATCTCTGCCACTCGGCAGGCGCTGTTCCGGTGACGCTTACTGCCTCTGGAGCAGATTTCGCAGTCGGCTGCACATACAAGTATCTGAACGGCGGCCCCGGCTCTCCGGCTTTCATTTGGGTCGCTGCACAGCACCAAGATCGCTTCCAGCAGCCACTCTCAGGCTGGTGGGGGCATGCGCGCCCCTTTGCCATGTCTCCCGAATACGCTCCGGCAGATGGAATCCGCAAGTTCCTGTGCGGCACTCAGCCGATCGTCTCACTTGCGGTTTCAGAGGTGGGCATCGACATTGCGCTCAGGGTCGATCAAGAACTGCTCCGAGCAAAGTCACTCACAATGACCGAACTCTTCATCTCGCTGGTCGAACAGCGGCTCGCCGACCACCCGCTCACACTGATTACTCCGCGCGATCCTGAAGCCCGCGGAAGCCATGTCAGCCTGCGGCACCCCGATGGCTACGCGGTCATGCAGGCGCTCATCGCTCGCGGAGTCATCGGTGACTATCGCGAACCCGAGGTGCTGCGCTTTGGCTTCACCCCGCTCTATCTCAGCTATGCCGATGTGTGGGATGCGGTTGAGGTGCTGCGTGAAGTACTCGACGAGAAGCTGTGGGACACCCCGGAGTTTCATCGTCGCGGCGCAGTCACCTAGCGCACTGCGCCGCGACGTGCGGCTACCCCTCGAAGGGAGGGTTCTGGGCGAAGTGACGATCAGCCTGATCGTCATCTTCGCCCTTGCTTGCAGCGAACGCGGCCATGTCGCGGACGTTCTTCTGCACGGCGACGGCAGCGAACAGGCTCATGGTGAAGCCAATGCCGTAGAAGCCCTTTTCGCTCAAGATCAGAGAGCCAGCATTCCAGAGGCCGATCACAAGCAGTGCCAGCGAAATCCCCACGGCTACCCAGGCGAGTCCGTAGTACAGGTTCGTGACCGGGATACCCTCGGCCCGGTCACGCACGGTCTTTTGCAGTGACACCGCGGCGAAGAGTCCGAGGATCAAGATCGCGAAATAGTAACCCTTTTCGTTCAGTTCCATGCGGGAGTTGAAGAGGCCAATGAAGTAGCAGCCCAAGCCGATGAGCAGTGCGAGCCATGAGATACCGATGAAGGCCGGGGTTGGCTTCTGTGCGACAACTCGGGTTTCAGGTGTTTCGTTTGACATAAGGGCTTCCTTTACAGGTAATCCAAGAAGACATTCCTTCTTAGGTATCTGCCTTGGCAACAGCGCCAGGCCGATTACTCAGAGAGCATATCTGCACCTAGTTTCGCCAGAGTGAATATGATCCACTGCCCCTGCATAAGCTCAGTGCGCAACGACCTCACGGGGTCGCAGGCTTGACAGCCACAAGGATCCACCTCTCTCAGAATCTTCATTCCGATCCCGGAATGCACCAATCCTGAGTCGGCAGACGGCATCACTCAGAACGGCCACGCGAGTGGAACAATCACAATCGTCACGACAAACGTCCACGCCAGAACCACCAGGCCGAGTCGCCAAAAATCACCAAAGCGATATCCACCCGGACCATACACAATCAGGCTCACCCCGTTCGCAAACGGAGTCAAGAATGACGCACTCGCGCCCATCGCCACCGCAAGCATCATCGGCAGCGGACTCACACCAAGCTCGACCGCCGTTGCCAAGCCAATCGGCATCATCACCAGTGCCGACGAAGTGTTTGAGATGAACTGACTCACCAACGCCGAGGCAAGAAACAGCCCGCCGAGCACCACGTATGGGCCGGCCCCACCGAGTGCGGCCACCACCCCATCGCCGATCATCGCTGCCGTCCCCGTCTTTGTCATCGCCACCGCCGGTGGGATCATGGCACCGATCAGCAAGCCAGTGTTCCAATCAACCCGCTTCAAGAGCGTTGGCAGACTCACCACGCGTGTGAGCACCATCAAGGTCGCACACAGCACTGCGGCCACCGCCGCTGGCACCAGATTGAATGCAAGCAACACCACCAGAAGCACCAGGATCGCAATCGCTGCCGGGGCTCCCTTTCCGAGAGCAACCGTCTGCCGCTTCACAAGATCCGGGGAATCCACGGCGATCACATGCGGATCCGCCAAATAGTCATCAAGCGCATTCCACGTGCCCTGCAGCAATAGATGGTCCCCGGCGCGAAGCTTCGCCGGAAGCCGACGAATCTCCTGTCCGCCCCGCTGCAAGGCGAGCACCATCAGTTTGCCGTCCTCGGTCGCCATCCCAGGGAACACGGAGTGCCCGATCATCTGTGATCGCGGTGGAATCACCACCTCGGCAAGACCGGAACTCCGATCCATCAGCAGCCCCGCCGTGGCCTCCGATTCCTCCTCATCACAAATGCCGAGATGCAAACGCTCGGCCGTCCCGGCCACCGCTTCAACATCTCCACGAACCAGCAGCCTGTCACCCGGCTCTAGCCGATGACGCCTGCGAGGCATCACACCGCCAGCTCCTGTCACGGAAATCACGTCGAGACCCTGGTCGCCAAGGTCGATGGACTTGCGCCCCTGCCCCACCAGCGAAGAGGACTCGCGCACACGCAATTGGTGCAGTCCTTCTTCGAGTCGATAGTGCTCAACCAGGGTTTGCGCATGGGCGCTGAAATCAGCGGGAATAAACGCGCTCTGACGTTCAGGCAGCAGATACTTCCCTAGCAGCACCGTAATCGCAATGGTGCCCAGCAATTGCGGGATGCCAAGAATCGACCACTCGAAGAAGCCAATGTGCCCGGCCTGAGCATATTCCGCCTGCGTTGCCGCAATCACGTTCACCGGGGTTCCGAGCAGGGTGAGCTTGGCTCCTGTCAGACACGCAAACGCAAGCGGAATCATGAGCTTTGAAGGTGCCGTGCCCGTACGGACAGCAATCACCACCACAATCGGGATCATCGCGGCCGACGCACCGTTCATGCCAATGAGTCCGCTGAAGATCGCTGCGACAACCATAATCGCGATCAACCTGATCCGCGCGCTCCCCCGAGACCATTTGAGCAGCAACTGCCCGGCCCAGGTTCCGATCCCTGCTGACTCCAGCGCCACAGCAATCGCCAGCAGTGCGATGATGAGGATCACGACCGGATCCCCGAAGCCGCTCAGCATTTCAGGTGCGGTCAGCACCCCTGTGAAATAGAGTGCGAGCGTCGCTCCGACTGCGACCACACCGGCAGGAATCTTATTCCAAGCGAACATCACCATCGCGAGCAGGATCACCACGAGAGTGATCACGATTTCGGTCATGATTGATCCTCCGTTGCCCTAATACCCGAGGGCCGCACCGTCACCGCGAGGGTCGGCTCCGCCTTCGAAGTACCCACGTTCGTGGTTGATCCAGATCGCCTGAGCGTGCCCCATGTTGTCGTTCCAATCGGTCACCATTTGCACAGGCTGACCGCGTCGCTTCAATTCGCGAACGATCTCATCAGGAATGCGGCCCTCAAGCGAGAGATTTCGCGAAGGCGTGCCCCAGGTGCGACCCATCAACCATCGCGGTGCCTCGATCGCCTGCTGCACGTCGAAGCCGAAGTCGAGCATTCGAGTGACCATGGCCGCTTGGGATTGCGGCTGCCCCTCCCCGCCCATCGAGCCAAACGCCAACGTCGGCCGACCGTTCTTTGTGAGCATCGCCGGGATCAGGGTGTGGAATGTGCGCTTTCCCGGTTGCAAGCTATTCGGATGATGCTCATCAAGCGAGAAGAACGACCCCCGGTTCTGCGGAATGATCCCCGTGTCGCCAGCCACAATGCCGCACCCAAAATCGTGAAAGATTGACTGGATGATCGATACCACCATGCCGTCAGAATCAGTTACTGAGAAATAGCAGGTGTCTCCCTCGGCCGGAACACGCTCGTGCTGGCGCGGGTAGGGCACGCCAGAGGGCACTGCCGCAATGTCGAGCGCGCGATTGGGATCAATCAGCAGACGCCGCTGATCTGCATACTCCTTGCTGATAAAACGATCGAGGGGAATATCGACGAAGCGAGGATCGGTGAGCCATTCATCGCGGTCGGCAAAGGCAAGCTTCACTATTTCGGCCATGTGATGGTAGTACTCAGCGGTGCCCTCGCCCCACGAGGCCACATCGAATCCATCTAGCAGGTTGAATACCTGGAGCGCCGTCATCCCCTGTGTGCTTGGCGGAAGCTCATGCACGGTATAACCCCGATAGGTGGTTGAAATCGGCTCGACCCACTCTGCCTGATACGCTGCGAAATCCTCGGCAGTCAAGGGTGACCCCTGCGGGGCGAGAGCCGCAACGATGCGTTCCGCGAGGCTGCCCTCATAGAACCCGGCGCGTGCGCCATAGCGCGCAATCTCACCGAGAGATTTCGCGAGATTCAACTGCACGAGCACGTCACCCTCACGGGGAGCGCGGCCATCGTGCAGAAACACTGCCGCGGCCGCAGCGTCTCGGCCAAGGATCTGCTCGTCCTGCGCCGACCAATCTGCGAGCGAGCGGCTCACTGCCACCCCGTGTTGAGCCAACACGATCGCCGCGCCAAAGAGCGAATCCCAGGGAAGCCGGCCAAAGCGTTCGTGCGCGAGACGCCAACCGTCGACAGCCCCCGGCACAGTCAGTGCGCCGAGCGCACCGCGCGCCGGAATCGCCCCGTCAACTCCGCGTTCCCGGTAGTAGTCAAGCGTGGCATGCTGTCCGGCGGGGCCGGATGCCTGAATGCCATGCACTTGGCCTGTGCCCGGAGCGGCAATAATCCAGAACCCGTCACCGCCGAGGCCAGCCATATGCGGGTAGGCCACGCAAAGCACCGCATTCGCTGCAATCGCTGCATCGACAGCGCTGCCTCCTCGGCGAAGCGCATCTAAGCCAGCCGAACTCGCAAGATAGTGCGGAGTGGAGACCACTCCGCCCGCAGCTCGCGTGGGTGGTCGTCCAGTTCGTGGACCGTTTGAGTTGCTCATTTCAGACTCCTTTGTCGTTTCCTATGAGTGGAAGTCACAGTGTTCGCGGCGCAACCTCTTCGGGTGCACCGTCTACGCTCTGTCGTCAAACTCCATGCCGGCATCACGCGGCACGTCTGCGGAGTGATCCATGAACCGAGACCACACCGGCAGCAATGCGCCAAGCACGAGTGCTGCAAAACCGATCCACCAGGTGGTCACCAGACCACCCGTTGCGCCGGCACTCACGACAGGCACCGCAGCAATCAGCAGCACCATCGCGATGGTTTCAACCACCAGTTTCTTGTCCATCTTTCAACTCCATCTATCCGAGCGTCACCAAGAGGATGGTGCCGATACCAGTGAGCACGGCAACGAGCACGGTCCAGCCAATCGTCTTGCGCAAGACCGCGCCCTCACTGCCCTTGATCCCAGCAACCGAGGTGCCGAGCACGATATTTGCCGGAGCGATCGCGTTGCCGTACGCACTACCTGCCGCCTGAGCCGCAATAATCGCTTCTGGGCTAATGGCGTGAAGGTGAGCCACATCGCTTTGCAATCCGGCGAAGAGCACGTTCGAAGCCGTGCTGCTCGAGGTCATGAATGCGCCGAGTGCGCCGATAAGGCTGGCGATCGCCGCGTACACGAGCGGAGGTGACACATCGGCAACACCGCGAGCAATCGTCTCAGACTGTCCGCTGTGGTCGAGGATCCGACTCGTCACCAAGAACACGATCACGGGGATGGACGCTGGGACGGCATCAAGCAGCAGCGCAGAGAAGATCCGTTCCGGCTTCTGACGTTCCGACCAAGCGCGATAGTACCCCTTCGCCTGGTAGACCAACCAGACAATTATCGCCGTCACCAGCAGCATTGTCCCAGGGTGCGTCAGCGGTCGAATGGGGGCGTAGCTCTCGACCGCATCCCTGACCACACCGAAGCCGGTGCTCACCGCTGGGAAAGGCATGCCGAGGCTGAACGATTGCAGGGCCGAGTTCACTGGTGGAATCAGCAGCACACTGAGTGTCACGACGGTGAGCACGACGTATGGCAAGAACGACATCGGCAATCCCATGACTGGCTTCTGGCTCTCTTGTACCTCGGTGGCGGTCGTCATCGCGGGCCGCACGGGAATCGAAGTGACAGGGACGCGGTACCGCTTCCAGCGGGAAAGCGGATACAGAGCCACGAGAGCGACTGCTGCTGCCAGGAACGTCGAGAGTTCGGGACTAAAGAGCGTCGAAAGCATCTGCCCCACGCCAAGGATCGTGCCGAGGATCATCACGAGAGGCCACGCGTGACGCACGGCTGCCCACCGTCCGTAGACCCACACCAGGAAGAACCCAGCAAAGTAGGTCGGAATGAGTATCAGCAACCCAGACCAGAATGCGGCGAGCACCACATCGTTGAGGTCTGCGGCCTGCACGGTGGCGAGCCAACCAACACCGAGCGTACCGAAGAAGCGGGCCCAGGCGTGACCAAGCACACCCATCGCCACCGCATACACGGGCTTGACGCCGATTGCCATCAACAGTGGTACCACCACCACGACCGGGGCGCCAAAGCCAGCGATGCCTTGCAGGAAGGAGGCAAACACCCAGGCAAAGGCGAGGATGATGAAAAGTTCGTTTCGGCTGAAGCGAGCGATTCCGTGACGTAGCGCATCGTAGGCGCCAGCTTGTTTCGTCACCTGATAGAGCAGCAGTGCTGGCCAGATGACCCACAGAATGAAGACTGCGTCCCAGACTCCCTTTGCAGAAGCAACCGCGAGCGTATCCCAAGGCACGCGAAATGCGAGGATCGACACAATCCCGGCAATGAGCATCGCAATCGGTGCCGCTTCTGGGGCTCGCCAGCGAAGGGGCACCAGAAACACCAGCAGCGCCACAATCGGCAAGACTGCGAGTATCCAATGCAGCAGATCAACAGGAACCTGGGAAACATTCATAGCGTTCACCGCCCTCTTGTCGCCCGCACTGGGGGCGTCAATGGCTCCGTCGCTTCTCTCAAAAACGGCGAGAGTATCGAATACTGCGAATGTGAAAACCTCATCTTCGAGGTTCTCTCGTGCCGCAGTGTTTCTGCATCCTAAGCCTTGCCAGAAGCACCTCAACGAGATGCGGGCGCTAGTTGAGTGCCATCGGACTAGTGATTAAGTAATTCCCCTCAAGCAACCTTCAGGCACCGCCGAGTGAACAGAGTAGTTGTGGTTCGTGTTGAGCGGTCTTTACGTGAGTACCCTCCCCCCGACCGCGCGATACGAGCACGGGCGGCTGCGCATCACGCACAACACTTCGGGCCTGGGCCAACGAGCCATTGAGACTTATGCTGTTCTCAGCGTCGGCGAGAGGCAGAACGAGATGAGCGACCGCGCACCGGGTCTCACGAGCTCCGAGCACACACTCCCCACCTGGCTGAACTTAGCCGGGTGGTGCGGAGCAGTCGGACTCATCTATCTCTTAATCTGCGCGGTCAGCGTGATCAGCCGAGGCTTCGCAGGCCTCGGCGGAGACACGGCACACGCCATGTTCGCCTTCGCGGAGCACCCCTGGGTTGGGCTCTTCGTTGGGGTGCTCGGCACAGTCCTGATCCAGTCATCCACCACTACGACAGCCATCGCGGTCACGGCCGTCGGCTCGGGTGCACTCTCAGTCACCGGAGCGATTCCCATCATCCTCGGCGCAAATGTGGGAACCACCGTCACCACCACACTGGTCGCTCTCACCTTCATCGGCAACCGCGTCGAGTTTCGACGGGCACTCGCGGCCTCATCCATCCACGACTTTTACAACTGGCTCTCGCTGCTGATCTTCTTTCCCATCGAATTGCTCTGGCACCCCCTTGAGCGACTGAGCGAGATGATTACCTTTGCCTTCTATGGCACCGGCTGGTTGCCAGACCCGTCACAGTTCAACATCATCAGGGCCGCGACCACGCCCGTTGTCAACGTGATCGAAGCAGCCACTTCACGCCTTGGACCCACCGTCGGAGCGGTGCTCACCGTAGTGATCGGAGCCGCCCTGATCTTCATCGCGGTCCGTTATCTCGGGAAGCTCCTCAAACGGCTCATGGTCGGCAAGGCGCGCGAAGCGCTCTTGAGCGCAGTCGGGCGAAACCCCTACCTTGCGATGGCGTCTGGAATGGGTGTCACCGTGGTGACACAATCATCGACAATCACGACCTCAGTGCTCGTGCCGTTTGCCGGGGCCGGGATCCTCACTCCCCGCCAGATCTATCCGGTCACCGTGGGGGCAAATCTCGGCACCACCTTCACCGTCGTATTCGCGGCATTCGCCGTGGTCGGGCAAGATGCCAGAATCGGACTCCAAGCGGCATTCGTGCACTTGCTTTACAACATGTCCGCGATCATTGCGGTGTATGTGATCCCGATCCTCCGACCGGTTCCGCTGTGGTGCGCACAGACATTTGCACGTCTCGCCTCGGCCCACAAATGGGTCGTTGCCGCGTATCTTGGCACGGTGTTCATCGCAATCCCCCTGGCGGTGATCCTGTTCGTCGGAGTGTTCTAGATGCTGCGGCGAGCGCCAAGCGGAGAATTCCGTCACGATCCTCGGTTCAGCCCAGATTCGGCGATAGATTTATTGAGCTTCACCTGACCAGATAATTGGAAGCGATCCGCCGATGAGCACTGCACTATTCACCCGTTTCGGCCTCATACGCATGTCTGGCCGAGATCCACACGAAGCCCATCGCGTCGCAAGTCCTCTTGAGCTCTTCTTCGACCTCGTCTTTGTCATTGCCGTGTCACAAGCGTCACAACACCTGCACCATGGCATTGTCTCTGGGCACGCAGCCGGCACCGTGCTCAGTTATGCCATGGTTTTCTTCGCAATCTGGTGGGCGTGGATGAACTTCACCTGGTTTGCCTCCGCATTCGACACCGACGACTGGCTCTACCGCGTCACCACGATTGTGCAAATGGGTGGCGTGCTCGTGCTGGCAGCAGGAGTGCAAGACGCCATGACCACTGGCGACTGGGCCACTGTGGCCTGGGGATACGTGCTCATGCGCCTGGCCATGGTGACCCAATGGGTGCGATTGGCTGCCTCGGACCCGAGTCTTCGCGCCGTCGCACTCCGCTACGCGATCGGGATCACGGTGGTGCAGTGCCTCTGGGTTGCCCGGATCGCGTGTTCCCCGGAGGTGCAGTTCTGGACCTTCTGGCCGGCGATGCTACTCGAAGTGTGTGTACCGATGTGGGCCGAACACGCACGAACGACCCCCTGGCATCCCCACCACATCGCCGAGCGCTACAGCCTGTTTGTCTTGATCCTGCTGGGCGAGAGCCTACTGGCGTCGGCGAACGCCATTATTGATGCCCTCAATACTGGCGAGCAGATACAGGGCATCGTGCAACTGGCAGCGGCCGGGCTCGTGCTGGCAGCGGGAGTGTGGTGGATGTACTTCTCACATGAGTATGGCGACCGGCTCACCTCCTCTCGAACCGGATTCGCATTCGGCTATGCGCACTACTTGATCTTCGCCGCCGTGGGCGCAATCTCCGCTGGCATTGAAGTCGAACTCGACCTCCTTTCTGGAACAGCGGATCATCTCTCTGCGGCAACCGCCTCGCTCGCATTCACCGTGCCTGTGGCAGTGTTCATGCTCGTTGTCTGGCTGATTCTGCTGCGGATGAGACTCTCCGCCACGGCATCGGTAGTGTTTCTCGGCGCAGCCGCAGCAGTCATTGCTTCTGGGCTACTCCCCATTGTGACGGTGATCGGTGCCGCGGTCTGCGTGGCCGCTGCCGTAGCTGCAATCGAGTTTCACCGAATTCGACAACAATAGATTTCAGCTTGGCCAGCTCGGCCTACAAATGCGCCGAGTTCTTCGTTTTATAGAGTTAAGGGAGTAAAGCTGTCACCCAAAGGTGTCGCAGCTTCGGCTGTTCAACTCGAATCGGAGTGAACCGGGAGGAGGCACCCAGATGGAGCATTTGCAGCTCGTCAGGGTTGGGATCAAGTTGCTCGAGGACGGATACACCGTTGAGTGGACGCCGTGGCAAGAGGCAGCGAGCGGATCAGTCACACTGCCGTATCCGATCTACGACAGTCGACTCCTTGCGGCCATGTCGGGTGCATCGCGATTGGTCGGGCAAGACTTCGACTACGTGAACCACGTCGATGAGGTGAAAGATCTGCACGTCCCAGAAATGACACGCGATCAGCTCGCCACGTTTCTCACCTGGGTGCAGCGAAGTGAAAGATTTTGCGATGGTGCGATCGACAGCTTCGTACAAGATGGCCGTTTGCTGCAGGCGCTTCGCAGAGTAGTTGAGCTCGAGCCCCGCGCCTCAAACATCGCTTGAGCAGGCGGGGCACTCACGGAGTGTCGGGCACACCCGCACGCAGCTGCCACGCACGCACGGCTGCCGCGCACGCGCATCTGCCACGCGCACAGAGCTGCCAACAGCGCACAGCTGCCAAACGACAAACGGCCGAAGATTCGATGATCTTCGGCCGTTCTGAGTGTCTTTCGCGAAAAGTTGAGGAGTGTGTCCTGAACTTCCCTACGTGCGCGAGGGGCGACTTGAACTGACCTCGACCCCCTCGCGCCGCGAATCTCGATAGGGCGTTCTGCCGCATAAAATCAACGATCTACGGCATGTGACCTGTGGATAACTCCACCGCGACACGCCGAGCTACAAGTTGCTTAGCACTTTCGTTAGCACTTTTGTCCAGCTTCAGGCCGAGCACTTAGCAACTAACGTTGACAGATAACTCGCTATCAACATAAGTTGCTAAGTATGGAATCTTCAGTGATCGCGCGACTCGCCGCTGACACGAGTGACCCACGCGTCGGCCTCAGAGCGATTGCTTCGCTGCGCGCTCTCGCCGACCGTCTCGAATTGGCCCAGGTGGAAGCAGGGTTGCGCGAGGGCATGAGTTGGCAAGAGGTGGCCGACCTACTCGGCGTATCCCGGCAGGCAGTTCACAAGAAGTACGCGAAGAAGATCGACCAGTCCATTCCCGTTCCTAGGAGAAACCGATGAGCAAGTTCACCACGTCACTCGCAACCTCACACAATCTCTCCCTTGCCGCGATGGAGGAAGCCTCCCGCGTCGGGCAGCGAACGGCAGACATTGACCACCTGTTCCTCGCGCTCGTGATGAACAAAGATGTTGCGGGGCAAGTGCTTCGAAAGGCAAGCCGCTATCTGCGAACTCGGTTCACAAGGTGCATGTGGTGCTCGGCGCGATCCTCGATGCTGCGATTGACGACGGGCACCTGACCGTGAACCCGACGAAGAAGAAGCGCACCGTCAAAGCGCCCACCACCAGCGAGGTACGGGCACAGAAACCCGAAATCGCCACCTGGACAGCCGAACAACTCACCCTATTCCTCACCTGGAACCGCGACGATCTGGAAGACGAGCTGTTCCCGCTCTGGCGGCTGATCGCCTACACCGGCATGCGCAGGAGCGAGGCACTGGCGCTGAGGTGGTCGGACATCAACACCAAGACGATGCGAGTCAGTATCCGCCGCGCGGTCGATACAGATGAATGGACAAACACCAAGCCACCCAAGACCGGGCAAGCCCGCGTGATCGACCTCGACACCGAGACACTGAAAGTGCTCGCCTCGTACAAGGTCGCTCGCGCCGAACTCTCGTTCGAGCTGGCGAAAGCCGACGCCTATGTGTTCGGAGACGACGACGGCAAGCTGCGCTCACCCGACGCCATGACGAGCCGATGGGATCGCCGCATCAAATGGGTAACCGTGAAATACGACAGTCTGCACCGCGTCACGACCAAAGGGCTGCGCCACACCCACGCGACGCTGCTGCTCGAACTCGGAGAGCACCCCAAGGTCGTGCAAGAGCGTTTAGGGCACTCAACGATCACCACGACGATGAACATCTACTCCCACGTCACCCCGACCATGCAGAGGTCAGCAGTAGACCGCTTCGCCGCCCACCTCGGCTCCTGAGGCACAGCACCCACCGGATAGCGCAGTCCGTGCAGAACGTGCTACTTGCCGGTGGCAGCAACCTCACCCAGAAAGGCTCCCAACATGCGCGAGCTCATCGGTGGTCTTGCGTCTCAACAGGCTGACGCGCAAGGATCAAGGCTCGACGACCGTGATGGTTCCGATCATTGGGGGGTGGGGTGTGCAATGGTATCCGTACTCGCCGGCTTCGGTGAAGGTGTAGCGGAACTCGCCTTCGGTCATGAGTTCGCTGGCGAAGAGCTCGTCGTCGGAGACTACGTCGTGTGGCATGCCGTTGGATCCCATGTCCCAGACGACGGTGTCGCCGACCTCGATCTCGATTTCGGCGGGAGTCCATTTGAGCCCGTCGATGGTGACGGTGTGCTCGGTGCCGCTGCTTCCGCAGCCTGCGAGTCCGAGTGCTAGTACGGCAGCCAGCGCGGACGTGACGAGGGTCGCGGCGGCTCGGTGGGGCGCTTGATGACTGCGGGACATGCTGCTCCTTCGATGTTGATGCGGGGTACTGGTTGGATGTGGACGGGGTGGTGTGCGAGTCGGGTTCAGGTTCACCGGATGTATCGGATCGGCGCGGTCATACCCGCGGCGAAGTGGTAGGCGTTGTGGCAGTGGATCATCCAGCGGCCGGGGTTGTCGGCGTCGAAGTCGAGGGTCGCTGTTTCGCCCGGAAGCACGGCGATCGTGTCGCGGCGGAGGCCTGCGTGGGTGCGGGAGGCGAAGGTGTGCCCGTGGAGGTGCATGGGGTGCCACATCGAGGTGGTGTTGGTGAGCTGCATGCGGATTCGTTCGCCGAGGCGTGGCTGCAGCCGGGCGGCGTCCTCTCCCGCGATACCCCACACATATCCGCCGGTGCCTTCGATGAGTTCCAGCCTCCACAGCTGGTCGGGTTCTCGCTCGGGCAGCGCGGCGTGCTCGGCCGGACGGAGGTCCGCGTCAACTGCGAGGCGCCGGTCGAGCTCTGGGATATCTGTAGCGCGGGCGCCGGTTGGTGTGGCTCCGACCGCGTCAGCGGTGCCGATCACTGCCAGCGTGGATCCTTCGCGTCCTTCCACCCTCGCCACGAACGGCCAGACGCCCGATGAGAGGTCGACGGTGAGGTCCAGGCGTTGTGCGGGCGCGATCAGCGCGGCATCTGTCTCGAAGGGTTGCGTGTCGAACCCGTCTGCGGCGATGACCGTGAGACGGTGACCGGCGAGGGCGATGCGGTACGGGGTCTCGGCGGCGGCGTTGATCACACGCAGCCGCACTCGGGAACCCGAAGGGACCTCCAGGCGTGCGGGATCCTCGCGGGTGCGACCGTTGATCAGGTGCAGCGGGTAGGCGATGTGCTGGGTCGGCCCGCCGAGCACGTCGGAATGGCCCATGCCCTGGCCGACGAGCTCCTGTGCTGTGGGCGTGATCTCGCCAGAGACGTCGATGCCGTGGGATCCATGCGATCCGTGTCCGCCACCGGTGGGGCCGAGGGCGGCGAGCACCTGCTCGGGTGTCGCCGCGATTCCGTCGAGCCAGTCGTCGAGGACGAGCACCAGATCGGTGTCCGCACCACTAGTGTCGTCGGGGTCTTCGATGACGAGCGCCCCGAACAGGCCCCGGTCGGCCTGGAGGCCGCTGTGGGAGTGGTACCAGTAGGTTCCGTGGTCGGGGAGCGTGAAGTCGTAGGTGAACCCGCTCCCGGGCAGGATCGGGTCTTGTGTGTCGGGCGGGGAGCCGTCCATGTCGTTGCGGATGCGAAGCCCGTGCCAGTGCACGGAGGTGTCCTCGGTGAGCCTGTTGTCGACGTCGACGACGAGGCGGTCGCCTCGACTGGCTCTGAGGGTCGGACCGAGTGCGGCGAGGGCTGCGTCCTCACGAAATCCCCAGGTGCCGAGTAATTGGCCCTCGGCGAGTGAGATGAAGTCTGCCTCGGCGGTGAGCCGGTGTCGGACGGTCGCTCCGCTTCGAGGGCGCGTCGCCTCCCGCTGCGCGACTTCCGGGTCTGTCGCGAGGATGTAGGAGGGTTCGGAGGGGGCGCAGGAGCTCAACGAACATACGCCGAGCACACCCAGCGCGCTGCCGCCCGCGGCGGCGAGGAAGCTGCGTCGTGAGAGCCCCCTGCTCATCTGAGCGACTTCTTTGCTCGGGGGGTCGTACGGAGCGTGCGGAGGGGAATGACGGTCGGGACGCCGGTCTCGGCATCGAGGCCGACCTTGGCTTCGACTTCGAATACGTCACAGATCAGGTCCGGCGTGACCACCTCCGCGGGGGGACCGGCGGCGACGACGGCCCCCTCGTGCATGACGACGAGATGGGAGGCGAAGCGTGCCGCTTGCGTCAGGTCATGGACCACCGCGACGACAGTTCGATTCCGCTCCTCGACGAGCGCGCGGCAAAGTTCGAGCACGTCGAGCTGGTGGGCCAAGTCGAGGAAGGTCGTGGGCTCGTCCAGCAGCAGCAGCGGCGTCTTTTGAGCGAGCACCATCGCGATCCATACCCGCTGGCGCTGCCCACCGGAGAGCTGGTCTACCGGCAGCGCAGAGAACTCAGCCACCCCGGTGATCTCCATCGCGTCCGCGACAGCGTGATCATCCTCTTCTGACCATCGTCGCAGCAGACTCTGGTGCGGATAGCGTCCGCGCGCGACGAGTTCCGCGACTCGGATCCCGTCCGGTGCCGACGACTGCTGTGCGAGCAGACCCAGCCGTTTGGCCAGCTCCTTCGTCTTCATGGACCGGATGTCTGCGCCATCCAGCAGCACGGTACCCGTGGTCGGGGTAAGGAGTCGCGCGAGCGTGCGCAGGGCGGTGGACTTACCGCATCCGTTCGGGCCGACGATCATGGTCACCGAGTTCTCGGGGATCTCGAGGGTGATGTCGGTGCTGACGGGTGGGCCGCCGTAGCCGACGGTGGCGTTCTGGATCTGGATCATGAACGTCGGGCCTCTCTGAGGATGAGGGCGAGCAGGTAGGCCCCGCCGAGAACGGCGGTGACGACCCCGACCGGCACGGAGACGGGCAGGAGGTGGGACGCGGCGACATCGGCAGCGCTGAGCAGGAGTGCGCCTGTGGCGGCGGATCCTGCGAGGGTGGCCCCGCCGTTGCCGGTGAGGAGGCGGGCCAGTTGCGGGGCGACGAGTGCGATGAAGGCGATGGGCCCGGTGACGCCGGTGATGATGGCGGTCAACAGCACACCGACCGCGAGCAGCGCGAGCCGTGCCCGCTCGATGGGCACGCCGGTGGATGCTGCTGCACTGTCGCCCAGCTCCAGCTGCCGCATGGAAGGTCCGAGCCCGGCGGCCAGGAGGATGAGGACCAGAACGCACAATGCCGCCGGCCAGACCTCGGCCCAGGTGACATCGACGAGGCTTCCCTGGCCCCAGATGCTCACGGTGGTCGCGAAGCGCGTACTCATCCGCAGCAGCAGGATGGAGTTCACGGCGGTGAGTGCCGAGGACAAGGCGATGCCGACGACGACGAAGCGGATTCCCGAAAGCCCGCGACGGTAGGAGAGCAAGTAGACGATCAGCGCGGAGCCCACCCCGCCAGCGAGGGCGAGCACGGTGACCGCGACGCCACCGCCGAACACGAGCGAGGCGATGAGCGCACCGGTGTAGGCGCCCACGCCCAGGCCGATGACATCGGGGCTGCCGAGCGGGTTGCGGGTGATCGACTGGAAGATCGCTCCCGAGACGCCGAGCCCTGCGCCGAAGACGAGCCCGGCGACTGCGCGAGGCAGTCGCCATTCGAGTACCACCTGGTTGCTGAAGCCGTGGTCGCCGCCGCCGAGGATCGAGAAGACCTCGCCGAGCGGCACGGGAAACTTCCCCAGCGAGACGGCCAGGAAGAACGTCACCATGCCACCCAGCAACGCGACAATCACCAGCGTCGCAGTGCGGGTGTTCACGATGCTCGATGTCCGACGCGTTCGCAGCAGAATCCGGTGGGACCCGAAGTCCACAGTCTGCCGTTCGGTCACCGCTGTTCCTCCTTCGCGCGGCCGGCAGATCCGCGCACCAGCATGGCCAGCACCGGAGCTCCAATGATCGCCGTCAGCAATCCCGCAGGCGCCTCGCCCGGGGGGATCACGACCCGACCGATCATGTCGGCGACGAGCAGCAACAGGCCCCCGGCCAGCGCACTGTAGGCGAGTGCCCAGCTCAGCCTCGGGCCGACCAGGGCGCGGGCGAGGTGGGGCACCATGAGCCCGATGAAGACGATCGGCCCGCCCAAGGCCGTGGCACCCCCGGCGAGCAGCATCACCGCGATAGCCGCGCCGAGTCGGGTGCGTCCGACGGCGACGCCGAGCCCCCGAGCCGTGTCGGCGCCGAGTGCGAGTTGCTCGAGCGGCCGCGTGACCGTCATAGCCGCCACGAGCCCGACTCCGATCACGATCGCACCCTGGCCAATGACCTCGAGGTCGCGTCCGGCGACGTCCCCCGACATCCAACCGCGCAAGGCGTTGAACCGAGCGGAGTCGAGCACCGCAAGCGCCGTCGACACACCGGTGAGCACCGCGGTGACGGCGACGCCAGCGAGGACGATTGTGAAGGGTGAGCCGCGTCCGACAGTGAGCGAGACCGCGTAGACGAAGAGGGAAACGAGCAGTGCACCGGCGAGCGCGAAGCCGATGTACGCGTTGAAGCTCCTCAGTCCGATCGCGCCGACGGCGATCATGACCGCAAGCCCTGCCCCGGCGTTGACCCCGAGCAGGCCGGGGTCGGCGAGCGGGTTACCGATGAGGGCTTGCATGATCGCCCCGGCGAAGCCGAGCGCTGCTCCGACGAGCAGGGCGTTGATCGTCCGCGGCAGCCGCATCTCGCGGACGATCGTCACGCTCTCGGCGTCCCCACCTCCGAGCAGGGCATCCACGACATCCTGCGGTGCGACGTGACCTGCTCCGACGAACAGGCTCGCCGCCGCCGTGGCGCCCATGAGGAGGATGCCGAGGACGAGCACAGCCACGCGCCCGGTGACGCGGTCACCCCGCATCGATCCTCCAGTTCAACGTGCCGCTGCGCTCCGCCCAGAAACCTGCGTAGCTCGGACTCGCGTCGAGAAGTTCGTCGTGACTGCCGGCGGCTTCGATCCGACCCTGGCCGTCGAGTACGACGATCTGGTCGGCCTGACGGATCGTCTGCAGTCGGTGCGCGATCACCACTCGGGTCTTGTGGCCGGAGAGGTCTGCAAGGCCTTGCTGGATGAGCGCTTCGCTCTCGATGTCCAGCGCTGCCGTTGCCTCGTCGAGCAGGACGATCGGGGCGTCCTTGAGGAGCGCACGGGCGATCGACACCCGCTGACGTTCCCCGCCCGAGAGCGTGCCGCCGCTCTCGCCTACCGGGGTGTCGAACCCTTGCGGCAGTCGCTCGGCGATCTCGATGACCCCGGCGCGGCGGGCGGCATCCTCTACCTCCGTGTCGCTGGCGTCGGGACGGCCCAGCCTGATGTTCTCTCGCAGCGTGTCCTCAAACAGGTACACGTCCTGGAACACCACCGACAACTGTGCGAGGGTGACCGCGGTGCCGAGCGCTCGCACATCGGCGCCGCCGATCTTCACCGCGCCGGATTGGACGTCGAAGAAGCGCGCGATAAGCCTGGCGATGGTGGTTTTGCCGGAGCCCGAGGGGCCGACGATCGCCGTCATGGTTCCTGCGGGCACGTGGAAGGAGGCCCCGCGGATCACCGGTGAATCCGCACTGTATCCGAAGGTGACGTCATCGAACTCGATGCACGCGTCGACGGGGCGGGCCGGGGCGTCGGGCTCGGGGAGCACCGGCGCGGTCATCAGCCGGTCGATCTGATCCAGGGTGCGGTTGGACATGTCTAGGCCCTCCCCGAACGGGAGACCGTGCACGGCGAACCAGGTGCCGAGGATCTGCACGGCGAGGAGGGCTACGAACGTCGGGGCATCGAGTTCGCCTGTCCCGACCTGCCAGACGTCAAGCACGACGACGATGAGCAGTACCGCATACGCCACCACGTTGTACAGTGCCATGCTCCGGTTGCTCTGCGCGAGCACACGCTCGGCCGCTGCTCGTTGTTCGCGCAACGCTGCCCGAACACTGCGTTCGGCCAAGGAGTCCGGGCCTGCGGCGCGCACGGCAGGCTGCGCGGCGGCGAACTCCAGCACGCGCGCGGCGCCTTCCTCGTTCATCTGGTCTGAGCGCAGCCGGAATCGTTGCTCTCGTGCGCGTACAGCACGCCAGACGAGGACCACGGCGATACTGCCGAGCAGCATGGTGGCGCCGATCACTGGGTGGATGAACACCACCGCCGTCGCAACGACGAGCGGGCCTACGGTCGCCTGCCAGACCGGACGCAAGAACGAGTTCGGTGCATTGGCAGCGAAGGTGACCCCCCGTGAGGTCAAAGCGCTGATCGTGCCGATCCGCTCGCTGTCGAACCAGCCGATCGGCAGGCGCATGATCCGCTCTCCGATCACTTCGTGCATGCGGAGGATGAGCACTGCGCCGGTCCGCTCGCCATACATGCCGCTGACGATCTCGATGGTCATCGCCGCCAACCCGACCGCCGCAATGGCGATGACGGAGGGCAGCGCTTGGGCAGGATCATCTGAGAACAGCGCGCGGATCAGGGGGATCAGTAGCACCAGGGCCGTGGAGACCAGCATGATCGCGACGGCGGAGAGAACTAGGTAGGTTGTCAGTCTGCGTCGAGCATCCGCGTCGGCGATGGCGTAGAGGCGCCGGATCATCGCTTCGTCTCCTCTGATGGGCTGGTGGTGGTGTCGGCGAGCGGGGTGTCTCGCGCTCGTTGATAAGTCCGCCACATCCGGGCGTAGAGGTCGTTGCGGTTGAGCAGCTCCGCGTGGGTGCCCCGTTCGCGCACGGTTCCGCGGTCGAGTACGGCGATCTGATGCGCTGAGGCGACGGTGTGCAGCCGGTGTGCAATGACCAGCAGCGTGCGCCCGCGGGTGAGCTCGGCCAGGGCGCGCTGGATGGCGGCCTCGGAGTCCGGATCGGCGAACGCAGTCGCCTCATCGAGGACCAGAATCGGGGCATCCATCAGAATCGCCCGAGCGATCGAAAGCCGTTGTTGCTCGCCGCCCGAGAGTCGCGCGTCCTCGCCGACGGCCGTGTCGTAACCCTGCGGCAACCGCTCGATGCGCTCGTGGATCTGCGCGGCACGCGCCGCCGCGACGACCTGCGCGTCGGTGGCGTCGGGGCGAGCCAGTCGGATGTTGTCTCGTACCGTCATTCGCATCAGATAGGGCTGCTGGAAGACGAACGCGATGTGCCGGTAGAGCTCCAGGGCGGTCAGCTCCGTCGTGTCGACGCCGCCCAGTCGCACCTGCCCGGTGTCGGGGTCGAGGAGACGGGGCACGATGGAGGCGAGTGTGGACTTGCCCGATCCGGAGGGGCCGACCAGCGCGGTCACCGTGCCGGGTGTGAGTGCGAGGCTCACGTCCTGGAGTGCTCGTGGACCGTCTTCGTAGGCGAAGGTGACGCTGTCGATGTCCACTGCCTCTCCGGATGCTCGGCGTCCAGGGTCGCCCTGTGTCGCGGCGGGAAGCTCGAAGAACTCCACGATGCTGCCGGCTGCGCCGTTCGCCTCGCGGAGGAACTGGGTCATCTGCATCATCAGGTAGAGCGGGCCTGCGATGTTCGCGGTGAGCAGTATCGAGGGCAGCAGCAGTACCGGATCCGCTCCTGCCAGGACGATGAGCAGCGCCGTGCCGCTCGAGGACACGACGACCGCGAAGCCGGGCGAGGTGAATGCCGTCATCAGGGCCGACCCCCGGGTGGTCGACTCCATCCACTCGGTGTAGAAGCGGTGATGGCTGCGTGCGCTGTCCCAGAAGCGGCGATGACCCTTTGCTGATGCCTCGAAAACCTTGATCGGTGCGATGCCGCGGACGAACTCGACGACCGCAGCGCTGAGGTCTGCCAGCGCTGTGTTGTACTGCGCGAATCGGGTGGTGACGTCCTTGAGCATCAGGGGCAGACTCGCTGCGGCCAGCACCAGCGGCACGAGCGCGATCAGCCCGATCCTCCAGTCGATCAGAAACAGCACCACCAGGCTGGCCAGGGGGCGAACCAGACCGTTGGCGGAGTCAGGCACAAGGTGCGCCACGAGCTGGTGAACTTTCACTACGTCGTCCTGGATGACCTTCTTTACCCGCCCGGAACCGGTGCGGGCGAACCAGTCCAGCCGCAGCCGGAGCGCCTGATCCACCTGACGCTGACGCAGCGACTCAGCCAACCGAGCATCGGCGACGTGGCTGATGCCGTACCCGGCGAGAGTGAGCGCCTGGGCGAGCACGACGCCGATGATCAACGCACCGACGATGACGTACGCCTCGGTGGTATTCGTCTCGGCACCGCCGAGGCCAGGCACGAGGATACGAACGAGTTCCATCGCGAACAGCACCGGGAGCACACCTGCGATCGCTCCGAGCGCAGACAGAAGCCCTGCCAGCCTCACGCGCCCGCGTACGGGGGCAGCCAGCTGCCAGAACGTGACCGATCGCTCCGACACGGCCGCGTGAGCCGACACCTCAGCCGCCGATCGCCGTGAGGTAGTCGTTCCAGCGCTCCGCGCCGTCATCGACGGTACCCGGAGCATCATCGCTAGCGGCGATCGTCGCGAGATCACGCAGCACCCAATAGGTGTAGAACGCGGCGCCGCCCGACCACAGGTCCCCGTCGACGACGAGAGACCGGTCGTTCGTCACCGCGGCGAGCGAGGGGTAGAGCGGCATCTCGGTGATGCCTTCGAGGTTGTACTGCGCGGCGACGGCGATGGCAAGCACATCGGCATCCTGTGCAGGCAGTTGCTCGGGAGAGAAGACCGTCCATCCGCCAAATGCGCTGCCTTCCGCGGGGACCTCGTCCTGCAACGGCGGACGGGTGAAGCCTGCCGCAGCGATCGTTCCATGAAGCGAGTTGGCCGCATCCATGTACAACGGCATGTTGTCCTGCGCCCAGGACATGAGCACCGAGATCGAGGTCTCGCCAGCGGGCTGGGCCGCAGCTGCCTCCTCCGCGAGAGCGTCCAGAGCGTCGCTGACGCGGGCCGCCTCCGCGGGCCTGTCGAAGTACTCGCCGTACGCCTCGATGATCTGGCTTCCGTCAGCCTCGGCGTACAGCGCACCAATGAGCGGCGCGATGCTCGCGTACGCCGGCCCGGATTCGGCGAACCCTTCGGCCGCGGTGCCAACGATCAGATCGGGCTCGAACGCGGCTACCTCTTCCAACTCCGGGTAGAACGATGACGTCGTGGCCATCTCGATACCGGCCGATTCGAGGATCGCCTTTGGGACCGTGGTACGCCACGAGTCAAACACGACATCGGGGGTGATCCCGATGCTCAGCATGTTCAGCGCAGCGGGCTCGTCGAGCGCCACGATCATCTGCGGGTCCACCGGAATCGTGGACTCGCCGACTTCGCTGGTGACTGTTCGGGTCTCGGTTCCAGTCGGAGCATCGCCGGAATCGCTAGAACAAGCCGACAACAGGAGAGCAGCACTCGCTGTGAGCGCGAGGAGGGGAAGCGCGCGTCGGCGCACATGTGTAGGCACAGGGATCCTTTCGATACGGGATGAACGCCTAAGCAAGTCAGCACCGTAAGCACTAGAACAACGTTCGAGTATCGAGTATATAGTAAGGCAGACCTAACCTGCATCACATGTTTAATGCCATCGTCGAAGGGGCAGCGCGGGCACCCCTCTGGGCAATCAGATCAGGCCCTGCGCAGGGAGAGCGCGCGTACCGACTTACGGAAGTTGAGCGGCAAGCCCTGTGAGCAAGGACTCCACGAGCAGGTGGTAGTACGCATCATTGACAGCTTCGCCTGCTCGCCCCGGGTCCTTGGCGAGTGGCCCCAGGACCTCTCCGATCATGCGATCTATCCCGCTGCTCTCCACGCCCATCGCTGAAAAGGCGCGCAGCATGCTGGCATGATCACGGGGGCCATCGTCGCCTGATTCGAGACGGTCATCGCTCATCGTGATGGTGAGCATTGCGGTGTTCACGAGGAGTGCGTAGACGAGCGCTGGCTGCGGGAACCCTGCCCGTTCGAGCGTCGAGATCCCCGCATCGAAGAAGCCCTGGATGCTCGGGAAGGTAGGTCCATGCATGACGAGCCACTTCGCGACGCCGGGGTACGGGGCGATCGCGGGTCGCCCGTCATACAGGAACGCTCGAAACCACTCCTGCCATTCCAGGCAGGGGTCGGGAGGGGTGAGGGACTGGAGCACACGTTCGACAACCTTCCGGATGACAAGGTCTCTGCCGCCAACGTGATGATAGATGACCGAAGGGGCAATATCGAGTGCGTCAGCGAGGTCGCGCACAGTCCACGAGTTCAGGCCACTACCCCGAGACAGTCTCATGGCAACCTCAACGACCCGCTCGGGAGTCAGTCCGAGCCGGCGGTCTGGTCCCTTACTAGTCTCGTTGCTTCCGCTCACCCCTCCACCCTAGCCATGGGTCTCCAGCACCCAAGCCGACTCCGTCGAACACATTGACCGCCACACTGATGCCACGGCGACACAATGTGCGCCCCAGACGTCAGGCCTCTCACCCGCTCCTTGCGAGAACGCAACGTACTCGACGTAAGGCACATCCCTGTGGTCCCAGATCGCGCTGACACCGTCAACGCGCAAACGCTGGAGCCCGAAGGCTCCACGGAGAACACTGAGCACTTTTCTAGCACTTCCAACGAAAACAACCCCTGACCTTGGGAACTAAATCCCAGGTCAGGGGTCATTTCATTTACGTGCGCGAGGGGGGACTTGAACCCCCACGCCCTTGCGGGCACTGGCACCTGAAGCCAGCGCGTCTGCCAATTCCGCCACTCGCGCGAGTTTGCTGTGCTGCACCGGGGTGCGCCACAACCCGTTCAGCTTAGCAACAAGATTGGTTCAGTTCAAAAACGGAGTTGAGCCACGCCGCGGCTGGCACGGATTCACACCCGTTCCGTGTCGTTCCTGAGTGCCACTCGAGATCACACCATGGTCTCAAAATTTCGCCAGTCCGGGCATTGTTCGGCGCGGGCGCAGGGTTGCCGGGTAGCATGTTCGCGAAGGAGGGCGAACGCCATGGGTATTCTCGACAGCGTCGAGCGCGGTTTAGAGCGCGCAGTCAATGGCGCCTTCGCCCGTACGTTCCGTTCGGGCGTGCAGCCGGTAGAAGTTGCTGCGGCGATCAAGCGCGAACTCGATATCGGTTCGGTGGTTGTCGACCGGGATCGAGTGCTCGCTCCGAACCGTTTCGTGGTTCGTCTCTCGGGTGCAGATGCCGACCGCCTCACCCGTCTCGGTGGCACTCTTGAGCGCGAGCTCGTTGGCGTCGTGAATAAGCACGCGAGGCGTCAGGGCTATCAGCTTCTGGGCGAGCCTGATGTCGAGCTTCTGCGCGACGATTCACTCACCACTGGTGTTCTGCAAATTGATGCCAGCCAGGTCGAGGGCGCGGTATCGTGGATCCCGATGATTGAGGTCGACGGCGTGCAGCACGCATTGCGGAACGGCACCACCATCGTGGGTCGCGGGAGTGACGCCGATATTCGGGTGACGGACTCCGCTGCTTCTCGACAGCATCTTCAGCTCATCTGGGACGGTAGGGCCGGTATCGCCCGAGATCTTGGTTCCACCAATGGAACAAAGATCAATGGCGAACGTTTTCGCGAGGCGGCGCTCAGTCCAGACACGGTGATCACCATTGGCAAGACGGCACTGCGTTTTCAGCTCGTGCCAAGCCGCGGTGCAGCGCAGTCGCCACGCAATTCGCACAGTGGCACCCCACGCAGCCCACAAGCTCATTCTGTTCCTCAACAGCACTCACATCAGCAACCGCAGTCGTCTGCGGCTCGTCCCGAGAATGCAGCGCAGCCCGGGATTGAACAAGATTTCTGGAGGGGCTTGTGAGCGAACTCACCCTGATGATCCTGCGCATCGGCTTTTTGCTACTGCTTTGGCTCTTCATTTTCTCGATCGTGTATGCGCTTCGCAGCGATCTGTTTGGTGCGCCCGTCCGCAAGTTGCCAAGCACTGGCGATCAGGCGGCTAACCGCCAGGGAGCTCCCCCGGTTCCGGCGACTCCTGTCGTTGCCGCGGCTGCTGCCCAGGGTGCGGCTCCCCCGGTCAACCCTCCGATTACGCCGAGCGGTGGCGCACTCCCCTCAGCGGGTGGATCGGCCAGTCCGCGCGTGCTGGTGATCACTTCGGGTAGCGCGGCCGGCACCTCGCTCCCTCTTGACGACAGTGTCATCACGATCGGGCGCAGCAACGACTCAACGCTCGCAATCGTCGATGAGTACACCTCGACCTATCACGCGAAACTCGCTCGTAGCGGTGACCGCTGGCTACTGACCGACCTCGACTCAACGAACGGAACAAAACTCAATGGAAGCCGCGTGAGCGGCACGGTACTGGTCCCGACATTTACGCCGGTCACCATTGGAACGACCACGTTCGAGTTGAGGCCGTAAGCGTGAGCGTGGGCTTCGCAAGCGCCATCGGCAGCCACGTCGGCATGGTGCGGTCAAACAATCAGGATTCTGGGTATGCCGGAAACCGGTTGTTTCTTGTCGCCGACGGCATGGGTGGCCATGCTGGCGGCGATGTGGCTTCTGCATTGACCACTCGGGCGATCGCAAAACTTGACGAGTTTCCGCAGCAACGTCATGAGCATGACACCGCCGAACTGGGCGCAGATCCGCTCGTTGCTGCAAGCTCAATCTCCGATAATCCTGCTGAGGTAGCCCAGCGTCTGGCGGACTCGCTCTTGCAGGCGAACCGCATGTTGCGCGCGACCGTCGGCGATCGTCCTGAGCTGTCGGGCATGGGCACCACATTTTGTGGGTTCATGACCGTTGGCGACCGTCTGGCACTTGCTCATATCGGAGACTCGCGACTGTACCTGCTGCGCGACGGAAAAATGCGCCAGGTGACGAAGGATCACACCTTCGTGCAGCGCTTGGTCGATAGCGGCAGAATCACCGAAGAAGAAGCGAAAACCCACCCCCGCCGTTCGGTACTGATGCGGGTGCTCGGTGATGTCGATAGTTCACCCGATATTGACACCGAAGTGCTCGATACGCTCCCGGGCGATGTCTGGTTGCTGTGCTCCGATGGTCTGTGCGGCTATGTCGAAGAAGACGACATAGAGAAGATTCTGCTTCGCCGGCATTCCTTGCAGGGTGCGGTAGACAGCCTGATCGACAAGGCGCTGTCGTTTGGCGCGCCCGACAACGTCACCGTGGTGCTTGTCGAATCGCAGCCCGGACCGGCATCACACACGGAACCGGGCACGGCTCGTTTCGTTGGATCTGCCGAAACCGAGGCTGTTGAAGAACCTGACAGCACGAACCGCATCAAGATCATGGGTCGACGTCGTTCGCGTCGCGCCCAGCCTGTCGCCGAGTCGCACTTTGAGCCACGCGTAGATGAATACCTCAATGAGCTGATTGCCGAGACGAAACGTCGCAATCGCCGCCGACGCCTGCTGTGGATGTTCGGTTTGCTCGGTGTCATCACCCTGATTCTCGGCGGTATTGCACTCGCATATGAGTGGACCCAAACCCGCTATTTCGTGGGTACTGACGGCAGCACCGTCATCATTTATCAGGGTGTGCAGCAAGAAATCGGCTCGTTCTCCCTGCATTCTGTTGCCGAAGAGACCGGGATCCCGCTGAGTGCGCTTGACGGGATGGAACGCCGCCAGATTGAACGAACGCTCAGCGCATCCTCGCTTGACGAGGCCAGAGACATTGTGACCCGGCTGGGGGTGGATGACTCTTGAGCGATTCTAGGCAGAGCAATCCCCGCACCAGCGAAACTGTGTTGCAACGAATCACCGCGATTCGTGCACCGCGCATCTTGCGTGGCCTTGAGCTTTCACTCGTGCTGTTCTCGCTCGCAATCGGCGCTGCCGCGGTGGTCATTGTCGAGCTGACTGTCAATGAGAAGCTCACCCACAATCTGCTGCTCCCTGGTGTTTTCTTCGCGATAGCTGTGCTGGTGATGCACGTGGTGATCCGAGTGACGGCGCCAGATGCTGATCCGCTGATTTTGCCGATTGTGGTGCTGCTGAACACGGTCGGGATCGCGCAGATCTACCGCATTGACTTGTCCAAGGGTGATATGGGCTGGGAGGCCTACTCAGTTCGCCAGCTGGTGTGGTCGATTATCGCAATTCTGATTGCCGCTGCTGTGTTGGCGGTGCTCCGCAACCACCTCACCCTCTACCGCTATACCTTTGTTTCTGGCCTTGGCGCGCTCGTGCTGTTGCTGCTGCCGATGCTCCCGTTCATCGGTCAGGAAATCAACGGTGCTCGGGTGTGGATCCACGTTGGCGGTTTCTCATTCCAGCCTGGCGAGGTGGCGAAAGTCTTGCTCGCCATCTTCTTTGCCGGGTATCTCGTGCGCAACGCCGATGCGCTGTCGATGGTGGGCAAGAAGGTTCTCGGCATTCGATTCCCGCGTGGTCGAGACCTCGGTCCGTTGATCGTATTCTGGCTCATCGCAATGGCGGTGCTGGTGTTCCAGCGAGATCTTGGCACCTCGCTGCTCTATTTCGGGCTTTTTCTTTCCATGCTGTACCTGGCCACGGGCCGTGTGGGCTGGGTTGTGCTCGGCGTTGGCTTGTTCTTGGCAGGTGGCATCATTGCCAGCCAAACCCTCGAATACGTGGGCAATCGTTTTGCGAACTGGCTTGATCCGTTTGACGATCCGCTCGGTGCCAGCTACCAGCTGGTCCAGGGTCTCTTCGGTATGGCCAACGGCGGCATGACGGGCACGGGACTTGGGCAGGGCTTCCCTGGCGACACTCCGGAATCACGCAGCGACTACATTTTTGCGAGCCTCGGCGAAGAGATCGGCTTGGTGGGCCTCTTTGTGGTGCTCGCTGCCTATCTGCTGTTGATTGGCCGCGCACTGCGCATTGGCTTCGCCGGTCAAGATGATTTCGGCAAGCTCCTTGCGGCAGGTCTCGGGTTTGCGATTGCGCTGCAGGTCTTCATCGTTGCTGGTGGCGTGACTCGAGTGATTCCGTTGACCGGTCTGACGATGCCGTTCCTTGCCGCAGGTGGTTCTTCGCTTGTCTCGAACTGGATCATTATTGCGTTGCTCCTGCGTATGTCGAATTCTGTACGCAACCGGCCGAAGTTGGTGATCCGCGCGTGAATAAGCAATTGAAGTATCTTTCCCGAACTGTCTTCGGGATGTTTATCGTGCTCTTTTTCTCGGTCACGATGATCCAGTTCGTGAGTGCTGACGAGTTGCGTGAGAACGAGCTCAATCAGCGCAGTATCAAGAACAGTTACAAGATCGAGCGCGGTTCGATTCTGGTCGATGGCAATCCGATCGCGTTTTCGACGCCGACTGATGACGAGTACCGTTTCAGCCGACAGTACGCCGACGGTCCGCTGTATGCCCCGATCACCGGATATTTCTCGCGACGCCAGGGGATGACCGGACTTGAAGGCGCCATGAACCAGGATCTTTCTGGCATGGCAGGCTCACAGTTCTTTACGCGACTCATGCGCACCATGACCGGTGAGGAACCGCAGGGCAGCTCGGTAGAGACCACGCTGAACGCGAATGTGCAGGCAGCTACAGCCGAAGCAATGAGCGAGTTCAAGGGCGCAGCCATCGCGATTGAACCTGACACGGGACGCATTCTCTCGATGGTGTCCAATCCGAGCTACGATCCGAATCTGCTTTCTGTGAACGACGATTCAGAAGTCATCGCGAATTACTCACAGCTGGTCGAGGATCCGAACGATCCGCTCTTCAACCGCACGATTGGCGGCGACCTGTACCATCCGGGCTCAACCTACAAGCTGCTTGTCGCAGCGGCAGCAATCGAGAACGGCACGGCCACTCCCGCAAGCACATTTGCGAATCCGACGGCATTGCAATTGCCCGGATCTACTCACGAGATCAAGAACAACTGGAGCGGCACTTGCGGCTCCGGTGTGCAGACCACCCTGATGCAGGCGATCACGATGTCGTGCAATATTCCGATTGCCGAGCTCGCGATGAGCATGGATCGCAATGCTGTTCCAGACATGGCCCGCGCCTTCGGGTTCGAACAGGATCTCTCGATCCCACTCACTGTCACCCCCAGCATCGCTCCGACTCCTGCCGATGACGCCGAGGTGGCGATCTCTTCAATCGGTCAGCTCGACGTTCGCTCGACGCCGTTGCAGATGGCAATGGTGTCAGCGGGTATTGCCAACGATGGCGTGGTGATGGAGCCGTCGCTCGTGAAGCGAGTCATCACTCCCGATCTTCGCACTGAGCGCGAGTACGCTCCGGTCGAGTTCGCTAAGCCCATCTCTGAGAGCACCGCGAAGGCGTTGCAGAGCATGATGGAGAACGGCGTCAATGCTGCCGAGGGCGCTGCTTCTGGAGCGCGGATCGAAGGCGCCAGAGTGGGCGGCAAGACCGGTACTGCCGAGAATGGACAGGACGAGAACGGCGATGCTCTGCCGTACACGCTCTGGTACACGGGCTACGCCTTTATGGGCGACAAACAAGTAGCTATCGCGGTTGTCATCGAAGACGGTGGCGGCGAAGCATATGGATTTGCGGGAACTTCTTCTGACCTTCCCGTACGAGTCGGAAAACAGATAATGGAAGCGGTGTTGAACCAATGAGACCTACGGCAGGAATCACTTTCGGCGGGCGCTATGAACTCAGCTCACGTATCGCGGTCGGCGGTATGGGTGAGGTGTGGAAGGCGAGCGACGCCATCATCGGCCGAACGGTCGCCATCAAGATCCTCAAAGACGAGTACATGGGCGACCCGGGGTTCCTTGAGCGCTTCCGCGCCGAGGCTCGCCACGCTGCGCTTGTCAATCACGAAGGCATTGCGAATGTCTTTGACTACGGTGAAGAACAGGGCTCCGCATACATTGTGATGGAGCTCGTGCCGGGCGAACCGCTTTCTGCGATCATCGAGCGCGAGGGCCGACTCCCGGCTGACCGTGTGCTCGGCATTGTTGCGCAAACCGCGACTGCCTTGCAGGCCGCACACGATGCGGGTCTGGTGCACCGCGATATCAAGCCGGGCAATCTGCTGATCACCCCTGAGGGTCGCGTCAAGATCACTGACTTCGGCATCGCGCGGATCGCCGATCAGGTGCCGCTCACTGCCACCGGTCAGGTGATGGGTACCGTGCAGTACCTTGCACCTGAGCAGGCAAGTGGACACACCGCTACCGCGTCGACCGACATCTACTCGCTTGGCATCGTCGCGTACGAATGCCTCGCTGGGAAGCGTCCGTTCACGGGTGAGTCACAGGTGGCTATCGCGATGGCCCAGATCAACGACACTCCGCCGGCTCTGCCCCAGGACATTCCGGTTCCAGTGCAGCGCCTCGTGCTTGCATGCTTGGCGAAGGATCCAGCGGATCGCCCGCAGACTGCCGCCAAGCTTGCCCAGGCAGCCACCGCGTTGCACCGTGGCAATCTGCAGCTCGCAGCCAGCTACGTGCCGCAGCTCGCCGATGTGCCGGAAGCGACTCAGGTCATGCCCGCTACGACACAGCTGTTGAATGAGGCCGCAACGACCGCGCTTCCGCAGACATCGATGATGCCCGAAAGCCAGCTGTCTCCTGCCTCGCATGAGCCTGAGCAGGTCGATGAACTCGCAAAGAAGAAGCGCAGTCCGTGGACGTGGCCGCTGGTCACTCTGGCCGCGTTGTTGCTGCTCATCGGTGGCGGCACCGCTGTCGCGCTGCTCTCGCAGAACGGCGGCGAAGAGAAGCCCACCGAGACGACCACCACGCAGACGACGAAACCGCCAGAGCAGAAGGATTACGCTGAGATCGTTTCTGCGAACTTTGTCGGCAAGAATGCTGACGAGGTCGTTGGGATGCTCACTGAGATGGGCTTCACTGATGTCGTCAAGCAGCCTGGGAACCCGATGCCTGATGGTCAGGAGAATCTGGTCTCTGACGTGAGCCCCACTGGCAAGAAGGTGAAGTTCAGCCAGAAAATCACCGTCACCTACAATGTTCGTTTTGACGATGCGGCAGCCCCGGCGGCTCCGAAGGTCGCTTCGGAGCAGGTGAACTCCGGCGAGGCCTTTACCGCTACCCTCTCTTCGGCTGGGGTGTGCCCCGCTGGCCTGAGCGCCGGTGATTTCGTGGTGACCGTCAATGGTGCTGGCAGCCTCGCAAGTCTGTCTGGTTCGACCGCGAATCTGCAGGCTGGCACGCTCAGCCCGGGCGCACCCAACGACACGATGACCATTTCGTTCACCGTGACCTGCCAGGGCAATGGGGTCACTCGCGTGTCTCCAGCTTCCGTCGTCACGACCGTGACGGTGAAAGCTCCACCTCCAGAGCCCGACCCAGATAATCCAGTCACGCCGCCTGGCAATTAATTCGAGTGGTATCCGCCTAAACTGGATACATCCCCGTTCAACAGGAGTATGAGATGTCGCAGACTGCCACCCAAGGCCCTCAGCGCATGCTTGCAGGTCGTTACTCGATCGATGAGCTGCTGGGTCAAGGCGGTATGTCGACGGTCTATCGTGGCACCGATGTGAAGCTTGGCCGCCAGGTGGCGATCAAGATCATGCGGGCGAACCTTGCCGATGACGAGCAATTCCGCTCACGCTTCCGCCAGGAGGCGCAGTCAGCCTCTCGTCTGGCGCACCCAAGCGTGGTGCGTGTGCTCGATGCGGGCGACGATCTCATTCAGTCGGCTGCGGGTCCGCAGCGGCTGCCATTCATTGTGATGGAATACGTTGACGGTCAGAATCTTCGTGAGATTACTTCTGAGCAGCAGCTGACCACGGCTGAGGCCTGCCGTGTGGTTGATTCGGTGCTCACCGCACTCGAATACTCGCATCGCGCCGGTATCGTGCACCGCGACATCAAGCCTGCCAACATCATGATCACGAAATCCGGTCAGGTGAAAGTCATGGATTTCGGTATCGCTCGCGCGGTCTCCGAAACCTCCTCGACGGTCCAGCAGACGACTGCAATCCTTGGCACCGCCGCCTATTTCTCGCCGGAACAGGCAAAGGGCGAGACGGTTGACACACGCACCGATCTGTATTCGACTGGTGTGCTGCTGTACGAATTGCTCGCTGGCACGGTGCCTTTCCGCGGCGACACGGCGGTTGCCGTCGCCTACCAGCATGTGAGTGAGCGCCCTCAGGCTCCAAGCACTCACAACGGCGAGCTTTCTGAAGCGCTGGATCGCGTGGTCATGCACTCACTGGCGAAGGATCGCAACCGACGTTTCCAAACCGCTTCTGAGTTTAGAGACGCGCTTCGTCTCGGTGCCACCGGTGTGGTTCCGAAGCTCAGCAGCGATGATGATCAGGCTTCGGTCTTGTTCAGCACGAGCACTGATGTGTCAGAATCCGATCTCGCGCTTCGTCGCCTGTCGGAGACCGGTGGATCGAATCGTTCTCAGAGTCGGCCTCCCGTCATGTGGGTGTGGGCGTCAATTCTCACCATTACCGCGGTCATTGCTGCCGTCGCGTTCTGGGTCGTCACTATGGTGCCCAGCAACTTCATGCCAGAGAGTAGTCGGGCGATCCCGAATCTTTCCGGTGTCGAGCGCACGGAGGCCATCGAAGATCTCCTCGATCTTGATTTGAAACCGATCATTCAAGAGATACCCGATGATGACACTGCGGCCGGCAATGTCGTCAAGACCGATCCTGCGGCCGGTGAGCGGGTCGCGGTTGACACTGAAATCACGGTGTTTATTTCCAGCGGTCCCGCGAACCCGAAGGTGCCGAGCATCAGCGGTCAGTCCCTAGAGGATTACACTAAGGCGGTTGAGGCGCTCGGGCTTTCAGTGGGAACGGTATCCAAGGCTGATGATGCCAGAGCACCGGTGGATCGTGTGCTCACGGTGAGCCCCGAACCAGGGTCAACTCTGAAGCCGGGCGATTCGATTGATGTCACCGTTTCGACCGGTCTGGTCAATGTGCCCGACGTCAGCGGCCAGGCGCTTGAAGTGGCTCGTTCTCTGCTGAACGGTCTTGTGAGCGTCAACCCGGTTCCGCGTGATAGCTGCACACAATCGTCTGGCTACCCGGTGATTGAACAGTCGCTGGTTGGTCAGCAACCACAGGGATCTGAGGTTGTCATCGCCTATTGCACAGGCTAAGTGCACACACTCTGCTGATGAGGCGTCACCCGCAAGGGCGGCGCCTCATTTCATTTCACGTTCAGCAGTGGTGAGAGTGATGCGGCGATCTCGGCAGCTTCTTGAGCGCCACAGGTGACAAGCCAGTTGCCAAGCTGGCGATACCCACCCTCGGTCAATACCGACTCTGGGTGGTATTGGACTCCGTAGATCGGAAGTTCGCTGTGGCGCAGGGCCATCACGATGCCATTTTCGGTTTCGGCGGTGATCACCAATTCGCCGGGGACTGTGTCACGCACAACTGCGAGTGAATGGTAGCGCGTCGCTTGAAATTGAGGGGCAACTCCGGCGAAGAATGCATCTTCGTGGTGCTGCACAGTTGAGACTTTGCCGTGCATCAACTCGTCGGCGTGGGTCACGGTGGCGCCCATCGCTTCGGCAATCGCCTGGTGCCCGAGGCACACACCAAGCAGCGGGATGCCAGTGCGCAGCGCAAGGTGCACCATCGGAATCGACAGGCCAGCATCGCTTGGAGTGCCTGGGCCCGGAGAGATCAGCACGCCGTCAAACTCGCGAACGAGCTGTTCGAGTTCGCCGATAGTGACCTGATCGTTGCGGATCACCTTCGTTTCGGCACCGAGTTGCTGCAGGTAGCCGTTGAGCGTGTAGACAAAGCTGTCATAGTTGTCGATTACGAGTACGCGAGTCATCTCAGCTACCTACTGTCGCCAGGTCTTGTTCAGTGTCGAAGAATTGTGTTGCCCAGGGGTAGCCGTAAAAGATCAGGGCATACACGATCACGCCGAGCACCGCGAGCATGCACACAATACGCAACCATGCCGGACCGGGCAGGAACCGCCAGATGAGTGAGAACATCGTTACGCCTTCCCTACAGATGGATTGACTTTCAGCAGCGATTCGGGCGGACCTTCGCTGCTTGGTTGGAAGGAATCGAGCACCGCGTAGGCGATAGCGCGCTCGTCCGAGCCGAAGTCCTTCGGGTGACAGGTGGTGAGTGTGAGGATCTGATCGACTCCCGGCACTCCGTCGAGACGAGGGAAGGGCAAGAGCACGTCGCTCTCTTCGGGCAACACATATTCAATGGACCTGAAGTTGTAGGTGTACCATCCCTCGGCGGTCCTGACGTAGATCGAGTCGCCAAGGCGGAGGTTCATGATCTCTTTGAACGGTGTCGTTCGCGGTCCAGAACGGTGTGCGGCGACGGCAAAGTTGCCGGGTTCACCCGGCATCTGCGTCGTCGAGTATCGGCCGATCCCGCGATCAGAGAGGTTGAGCACTTCAGTGCGTGAAACGCCTTCGGCAATGTTATTCACAAAGTCGGCGCCGAACGCCGGAATATACATAAGGCCAAAGACTTGGTTGTCTGGCACGCGGGCGGCAACGGGAATCTCTCCGTCGTACTCACTTGCTGGTGCGGCCGCATCGAGATCCGCTGAAATCTGGTGTGAGAGTTCAGCCTGTTCGGCGACGACGACGGTGCCTGTGTACCAGGGCTGCCAAACAAGATAGCCGACCACGATGAGTCCGCTCATGAAAAGTAATTCGCCGATTACGGTCAGCGGGCTGAGCTTTGCCCTGCCGCGCTTCTTCGGCGTGTGGCGACCTGTCATAGCCATATTGTAGGCGCGGAGGCTGTGAGAACTTTCGGATGTGGCAAACGTAGGTAACTCAGTGTTGCTGAAGGTAGAATCAATCGCATGGCTGCAGCAGGAAAAGACGTAAGCAAGCAGAGCGCAAAGAACATTGACCGACTGAGCAAGGCAGAGGCGGCAGAATTGCGCCGTGAAGCTCCGAACCCAGTGTGGTTCAAGCCGCTCATGTTTGGGTTCATGCTGCTTGGACTTATTTGGATCATCGTTTACTACATCACGAGTTCAACCGCTCTCCCACTGCCCATTCCGGCACTTGGGCAGGGAAACATCTTCGTCGGTTTTGGCCTGGTGCTCATCGGTTTCATGATGACCCCGTGGTGGAAGTAACAGCTTCCCCGTTTGTACACGTAAATCACACCGGTGTAATTCTCCCCAGGTGGGGATAAACCTGTGGATAACTCTTCGTTAGCGCAGCAAGAGGGGGAGGGTCCGTTTCGGACCCTCCCCCTCTTGCGCGTTTCCCGATCACAGACTCGGGACCGTTGCTGAAATCCCGTGCGCGAGCGGGGACGTGTTGCGTGCGGAGCACACCGACACGCCCTAGGCGAGAGCAACCGGAGGCATCACGAAATAGAGCATTGAGACACCCACCAGCAACACCGCCACACCTGACATGGCAACCGCACGAACGCCCGTTTTGCGCGGGCCGCGCGTGATCAGCAACACCCACATGGTGAGTGCGCCGACGATCATTCCGCCAAGGTGGGCCTGCCAAGAAATCGACGCTCCCGGCAACAGGCCAATCGCAAAGTTGATGCCAATCAGCACCGCAAGCGAAGTGATATTCGCTTGACTCGCTTTCAGCGCCACCATCGTGGCAGTTAGAAGCGCAAAAATGGCACCCGATGCGCCCACTGTCGCAGTCTGCATGGCGGCAATTGGTTCCGGTGCGAAGTAGACCCACATCATGACTCCGAGGGATCCACCGATTCCACCAAAAAGGTACAGCACGGTGAACCAGAGCCGACCGAGCAGGCGCTCAAGACTGGGTCCAAACAGCCACAGCGCATACATATTGAAGAGAATATGCAGCAAGAAGCCGGTCGAGTGGGTGAACATCGCTGTCAAGAGACGCCACGGCTCAAAAAGCTGGGGCAGCGAATAGAGCGGCGCATACCAAAGCGCCCCCGTCACCGGGTCCACCCCATTCGAGCGGAAGAACCAGTTGCCAAGCAATTGGGCGACGAACACGAGCCCGCAGAGCACCATGATCGAATAGGTCACGATCGGGCGATCCCGGTCGCCGAGCTTGCGAGTCATTACGCGAGCTTGCCTACCCACCTTCGCACTCGTGCTCGGCGCCGCGGCCCGCATGCAATCTGCACAGAGCACGCCAACCGGTGAAACGGTCTGGCACTCTGCACAGATGGTGCGGCCGCAACGCTGGCACAGCGTAAAGCTTGCACGGTCGTTATGGCGGTAGCAGTAGTCGTTGGGTCCAGGCTCAGCGCGTTCGCCAAATCGGGGAGTTCCCGCACCGCCAAACGACACGCTTAGACCTCAGCGATATCGATGCCGGTCATCACCACGTCGTCGAGTGGACGATCCTGCGCGCCGACAGGTACCGCAGCGATCGCGTCGACGACAGCCTTCGAAGCATCGTCAGCCACCTCACCGAAGATCGAGTGCTTGCCGTTGAGCCAAGCCGGAGCCATGGTGGTGATGAAGAACTGCGAGCCGTTCGTCCCCGAGATCTTGCCGGTCATGTCGCGGCGCTTCCCGGCATTCGCCATTGCAAGCTGGTATGGCTTATCGAAGACGAGTTCCGGGTGAATTTCGTCGTCGAAAGTGTAGCCAGGGCCGCCCATGCCGGTGCCGTCTGGGTCGCCGCCCTGAACCATGAAGTCCTGGATGATCCGGTGGAAGATCACATTGTCGTAGAAGCCCTTCTGAGCCAGATCTACGAAGTTCTTCACCGTCTTGGGTGCGTGATCGCCGAAGAGGTTGATCACGATATCGCCGTGGTTCGTGTGAATGGTCGCAACTGAGGTATGAAGAGTCATAGTTGCCATTGTATGAGGTTCGAGTCTGGCTAGACCGTGTGCGTCTGCTGTGTCTTCTCTACAGAGTCATCGTGCTGACACAGGCATATCGTGTAGCGTTACACACGTAGGCACGCCCTATCCGTACTGTTCCGGAGGTTCTTATGTCACTCTCACGCAAACGCAAGCGCGAACTGAACAAGCTCCGCTCCCAAGCTGAAGTGCTGCTCGATGAGCAGCGCGATATTCTCGGCCACGCCGGGATGCTCGCTCAAGAAGCTGGTCGTCAGGCGAAGCACCTGGGCAACGAAGTCGTTGTTCCCCGAGTGAATGACGCGCTCGAGGGAGTTCGCCCGAAGATCGATCGCGGCATTGACACCGCTCGACGCGCACAGGCAAACGCCCGACTGCTCATCGCGCCGCTGCTGGCGTCTGCCCTGGCGAGCACGATCCGCGGCCTGGAGCGAATCGACAACACTGACGCCGCGCGTCAGGTGCAAGCATTCGGTGTGCAGCAGGGTCTCATTCAGGCCCCCAAGAAGAAGCGCTCGGGCTTCGGCCGTGTGCTTGCAATTGGTGCCGGCGTTGCAGCGGCAGGCGCCATTGGTTACACCCTGTGGCAGGCGTTCCGCAGCGATGATGAGCTTTGGGTAGCCCCAGAGGATCGCGACTAGACGTTCGGATTGCGTGGCTGTGCAGGCTTCTGCCTGGCAGCCACGCTTTTCTGTCTGTGCGGAACGCCCCGCATAAGCTACTTGCTTGAGCGACCCTGGCGGTTCGACGGACGACGATTGCCGCTCCGAGTGCGCTGATCTATACCGGCCATGCGCATGGCCGCCTGCACGAGCGAGAGTGTGCGCAGCCCCTTCACCTCGCGAATGGGCACCCATCGAGCTTCATCCGAGCTGCCGCCAACCTCATTTCTGAGTGGGCCGTCTTTCACGCTCGCGCGGTAGATGATGCGGATCGTGTGGAGTTCCGGATCAGTACCCTCAGGCACTTCTTCACGAATCATCACTCGCGAATCTACGCCAATGAGTTTGCCTACACGTGCCTCAAGCCCTGTTTCTTCACACACCTCGCGCACGACAGCATCACGGGGATCCTCGCCAGATTCGAGACCACCACCGGGAAGCGTCCAACCATGCAGGTGCCCGCGTCGCCAATGCGTGAGCAGCAGTTTGCCCCTGCGCTCAACTACCGCATACGCGGCAACTCGGATCTCCATATGAAGAGCCTACCGGCTCGGCAGTGCGGCAACCCGCGAGAATCCCAGGGATCAGAGCTGCGCGGGACCACATCGTCGCCACTCAGGCAGAAACCTGCCAGCCGCGAAGCCACCTCCGCACCCGACTATATGCGTCGGCTCGCACATCTGGCGCAGAAAGAAACACGTCATGCAATGCGCCCGAGATGCGCTCGACGCTTACCGAGGGCCCGAGCTTCAACGCGGCCTTCGCCACCTCATCAACCTCAAGCACCGTGTCTGCGCGTGACATGTGGTCATTCCAGTTGAGCGCAAACTCAAACTTCGCAGAGAGCAGCACGCACACCGGCATCCCGACATCGATCCCCGCACTGATCCGCTCGTGCCCGGCGATCACCGCACGAAGCCAACCAGCGCGAATGGGCATGGTGTGCTCGGGCCGCCACTCAAGGTTCACACCCGCGAGTTCTTCAGCCGTGCAGTTTGCCCGCTGCGCCTGCGTGTAGAAGCCAAGATCGAGTTGTGGCATCGCGACATCACGAGGGCTACGCCAGGCCTGCAAGTTAATCATTGGAGCGATGGCGCGTCTGGCAGCGCCCGAGATCTGCAATTCGAGCCAGGGGCTATTGAGCACCAGTGCGTCGGCGATGCCCCGATGCCGATCAGCCCAAAGGCTCAGCACCAAACCACCAGTGGAGTGCCCCAGCAACACAAGTTTTCGGTCACTCGTCATTTCATCGAGTTGCTCAGCGTCTTCAGCGCTGTGGCCTCGCATGATCGCAATCGATGCAGCAATCTCGGCGTCGTACTCGTCCAAATGCTCGACGTATCCGAAGGTTTGCCCCGGCCTCAGGCTCCTGCCGTACTTCCGCAGATCCAGCGCAAAGAACCGAGCCCCGCGTGAAGTAAAGAACCTCGCGAGCTGCTTCTGAAAGAAATAGTCGCTCCAGCCGTGAACGTAGAGCACATCCAGATGCGCAAACTCTCGCTCCGGTCCAATCAGCCGACGCCAGAAGCCCTCGCGTTCGGGGAGGGCACGCACGAGCGTGGCACACAGCGGACCTTCATTGTCTGCACCCAGATCAATGTCTGTGCACTCGAACTCGTCGCCAAGCACATCTGTCCGCCACTGCGTCATACCTCAAGTCTACGCGCGGCGCAGATTTGTGGCGGTGACCAGCACATTGCTCACGACCACCAGTGCAATGCCCAACCATTCCTGCCAGTTCAGCATCTGATGCAACACCACCAACCCGACAATCGCTGCCCACACCGGATGCATACTGGCAAGGGTGCTAAACACCCCGGGTGAGAGCCTGCGCAATGCCAGCAAATCAATCGACAAGGGCACCACAGACGACATCAGCGCGCACACTACGGCGAGCAGGATCGGCAGGAGCGTCGGCGGATGCGCGCTGAACCAGAACACGGCGATGGGAATCCAGATCACCACCGAAACCAAGCTCGCGGCCGCAGATCCCTGAAAGCCAGGCAAACGCTGACCAATATTGCGGTTGAGCAACACATAGCACGCCCACGCCACCGCTGACACCAACCCGATCAGCACGCCAATGAAGTCAGTGCTGGGGTTTGGATTCACCAAGACCACCACGCCCACGCCAGCAAGCAAGCCACCGAGCAGATCTATCAGACGCCTCGAAGAGAAGATCGCAATCGCGAGCGGTCCCAAAAACTCCAGGGTGATCGCAAGGCCAAGTCCGAGTCGATCAATCGTCGCATACACGGTCATGTTCATGACGCCCAGCACGATGCCAAGACAAATCACCGGCCACCACTGCGACCACGTCATCTTCTTGAGTTTCGGCCTGCCAAGCGGCAGCATCACCAGCGCCGTCAGAATCTGACGGATCACAACGACACCGACCGGACCGATCGCCGAGAATGCGAGTGCACCAATGGCTGCGCCCACTTGGTTGCTCAACGACGCAGACAGCGTAAGCGCAATTCCCTGTCCCAGCCCCTGTCTTGCGGAGCGTGCTGGCGGCTCAGCCTGCCCGGGCGATGTGGTCACGGATCAACACTAGTTTCCCGACCGCTCAGTTGCAGCATTGAGCGAAGAGAAGCCGCTATATTCTGCCTCGTTCGCCCACCTTCGCCGCGAGTTCACCCGGCACGATTCGGGCGAGCGTTGCGAGCATCTTGTAACGCAGTGAGGGGATGGAGAGCGCTTTTCCACGTCCAGCATCACGCAGTGACTCTGCGACGACCTGCCGAGCATCAAGCCACATCCAGCTTGGCACTCCCTCTTGCCCGGGGGCGAGGCCCATGCGCTCGTGAAAGTTCGTGTGGGTAAAACCGGGGCACACCGCCGTCACATGCACGCCACGAGATGCATACCTCGCATTCGCCCATCGAGAGAACACCACAAGCCACTGTTTCGAAGCCGAATACGTGCTGCGGGGAATAAACGCCGCCACCGAAGCAATGTTGAGAATAGTTCCATCGGCCCGGGCCAACATGCCTTGCAACGCCGCATGCGCAAGCCGCATCTGCACCTCGTTGTGCAGGCGGAGATGACTCACCTCGTCAGCAATGTCGTTGTTCTCGAATTCAAGCGGAAGCCCAAACCCGGCGTTATTCACCAGCACCCTGATCGGTTGATCCTCGTCGCTCAACCTCGACTCGACTGCAGCAACACCCTCTGCCGTGAGCAGATCCGCCGCCAGCACCTCAACGGTCACGCCCGTTTCAGACTCAATCTCGGCAGCGAGCGACGCAAGCGGAGCCCTCTTGCGCGCTACCAGCACGAGCGAAAACCCACGCACCGCCAATTGTCGCGCATACTCCGCGCCAAGCCCAGAACTTGCGCCCGTGATCAGGGCAGTGTGTGTAGTCACGCAGTCACCAACGCTCTAGCTCAGGCGTTCCACCTCAACGAACACCACCGGATCTCCGCTGCCGCGGTGCTCGATCTGATGCTCCGAGCCGGCAGGCCGAGTGTAGCTCTGGCCAGCGACAAGGGCTGCCTCGAAATCGGTGCCATCAGCATTCACAACGTGCATACTCATCGTGACCATGGGCACCACCACGTACTCGTACTCGTGACGGTGCATGGGGATCACGCCGCCCGGTTCAATCGTCCAACGAGTGACCCTGAACTGATCGTTTTCCAGCTGCAACTCTGCCTGTGACCCGGTGCTCATATCGAGCAGTCTAGCCCGACAAGGCCCAGATTTGGCAGACCCTCAGACGAGGCTATTCGTCAATCGAAGGCTCGAAGCCAGCCTCGATCAAGGTCTCAGCCCGCGAAGTATTCGGCGAGAAATCAAGCATGTCGGTCCGTAGCACCAGATCGCGATCGGCGTGCAGCGCCATCCCGTGAGCAGCGCGACGCACATCACGCTCCTCAATTGCACGCAGCAGCGCGCGATGGTCGGCAAGAATCGTATCGCGATGCGCACCCAAGTAAATGAGGCCACGATCCGCTGCCTCATTCAACGCTTGCATCACGCCAATGTAGAGGTCGAGCAGCAAGCGACTGCCGCTTGCCTCCACGATCAAGCGGTGAAACGAATCTGGTCGAGAAATATCGTTGCAGCGCTCATGATTGCTGTCGTGTTGACCAAGGCTACGTTCGTAGCTCGCACGCAGTCCGGCCAATTGCTCATCCGTGCGATTCAGCGTTGCCGTCTGAGCCGCCTCGATTTCGAGTGAGCGCCGATAAATCAGCACCTCTTCGATATCGTGCCCGGAAAGAAACTCGGTCAGCACGGTGCCGACCGCGGTTCGCGCCCGCACAAATGTGCCAACGCCCGGCACAGTTTCAAGCATGCCAAGCGTGGCAAGCGCGCGCACCGCCTCGCGCACCGTCGATCGCCCTACGCCAATGAGTTCCATCAGCTCAGGTTCTTTCGGGATCAACTCCCCCACCTGCCATTCGCCCCCAACGATGTGAGAGCGCAGGTAAGTGAGCGCATTTCGAGCTTTCTGAGATCCGCTCTGCGGTCCACTGAGTGACATTGCGCTCACCTCCTTCCGGTCACAATGTACCGGAAGGAGGGTTAGAGCGTCGAAACCCAATCAGTGAGTTGGGAAAGCCCTTCCACGGTCGCGGTCAGTCCGAGGGCCTGCACTTGGCGGCCCTGAACCCGAATCATCTTGTCTCCAGCAACAGCTGGCACCCCGGCGACTGCCGGATTTGCCAGCAATTCTGTGAACATTCGGTCGCCAGTGCCGTTCATATCAATCAAGACGATGCCGTCAGGGTTGGCCTGCACAATCTGCTCCGCAGTGATGGGCCCAGTGCGGTCCATTCCCATTTCTTGAGCCACGTTCTGCGCCCCGGCAAGCCCAAGCAATTCAATCGGGTACGCATGGCCTGCGGTCACAAATGGGCGCCCTGCCTGATTTGTCAATACCAGCACTCGGGGGCCATCCGATGACTTCTTGGCCGCCTCTTGTGCGAGTCCGTCTGTGATCTCAGCGGTAAGTTTTGCGGCTTCCTCGTCACTTCCCGTGGCCTGACCGATCAGATCAATGTTGGTGGTCAATGCCTTGCTGCTGCTCCAAGAATCCGGCAATTGCAGTGAAGAGATTCCGGCCTGGCCAAGCACCGCAGCAATAGGAGCTTCGTTCCCATGTCGTGGGCTCATTACGACGAGATCTGGCTGAAGTGCAATGACATTCTCTGCCTGAATCTCCATTGCCACCGGGAACGTAGATTCGACCTTCCCGAGCTCTTCAACGTGACCGCCGAGTGCGGGGTTGAGCACAGCCTCTGGAATCAGCACCAGATGATCAGAAAGTCCAAGCTCGGCAATGACCTCAGCGCTTTCATAGTCAAGAGCCGCAATGCGCTGCGGCTCGGACTCGATTGTGAGACTTGAGGCTGCTCCGCCCTCACCCGCCGGAATGCTGATTGTGCGCGGCCAATTGGTGTCTTGCGTGGTGGATTCTTCGCTTGGCTTGGTGTCGTTTGCGCTCGCGCAACCACTGAGTGCCAGGGTGAGCGCAGTGAAAGTTGCTGCCGTGGCCGTAACGAGCCGGGTTCGATTCATGGGGGGTTCCTTCGTAGTGAGTGAAAATCAGTCGGTCGACAGGAATCTGCGCCCCTGCGGAGTCGTGTGAATACTTGTCTGCACGCCATAGGCCGCGTGCACAAGTTCTGGGCGCAACACGTCTTCCGGAGATCCTGCGTATGACTCACCGTTGCCACTGAGCAGCAAGATTTGCGTGCACGCGTTGAGCGCGAGGCTCAGGTCGTGCAGGGCGGCAATCACAATTTTTCCGTCGTCGCCGAGTCGTCGCATGGTCTGCTCGACAATGCGCTGATGGTAGAGATCAAGCGCCGAAGTGGGCTCGTCGAGGATCACGATCGGTGTGTCTTGTGCGATTACCCGGGCGAGTTGCACGAGTTGTTTCTGCCCGCCAGAGAGCGTTCCGAATCGTCGCGTGGCAAGATCCGCTACTCCCATTTCTTCCAAGGCAAGCCTGGTGGCTTCTTTGGGGTGCTCTCGGCGCGAAGCACGGGCACCGATCGCAACGAGCTCCTGCACGCGGAGCTCTTCAGGCGCATTCACGTCTTGTGCGAGCAGGGAAACAAAAGCAGCACGGTCACTGGCCGTCATTCCGCTCAGGTCACGTTCACCCCGCTTTGCCGTACCGAGCCGTTCAACACCTGAGTGCGCAAGCGCAGAGAGCAGCGAGGATTTCCCGACTCCATTCGGACCAACCACGCCCAGCACGGTGCCAGGCAAGAATCGAAGCTCAAGCGGATCCCCCAGCGCTCGACCCGAACGTGTTGCCGCGAAGGAATCGAAGGTAAGCGTGCCCGCGAGCGTGGGGCAGGAAGCGGTGAGCTGGATCATGCCGACCTCTTTCTGAGCAGCAAGATGAGGAAGATCGGCGCACCAACGAGCGCGGCGACCACACCCGTCTGCACAACAACAGCGCCGAAGGCAGCACGAGCGATGGTGTCTGCGAGCACCAGAAAGAGTGCGCCTCCCAACGCAGACAGCGGAAGCAGACGTGCGTGCGAGGCACCGACAATCAGGCGCACGGCGTGCGGCACGACAAGCCCGACAAAGCTGATAATTCCGCTCACGGCCACGGCAGCTCCCGTCACAAGGGAGGCCACAAGCAAAAGCACGACGCGCTCACGCGCGACATTGACTCCCGAGGTCGCTGCCGTTTGCTCACCGAGCGACAGGGCATCGAGTGCGTGCATGCGCGAGAGCAAGTATCCAATGCCAATGACGATTGGAGCGATCGCGATCAGCACGTGATCCCAACTGCGCAATTCAAGATCCCCCGCGAGCCAGAAGAGCGCGCTGCGCACGAGTGCATCATCGTGCGCGTTGGCGATCAACACGTTAATGAGCGCCCCGGCGAGGGCACTAATGGAGACACCGACAAGAATGATGGTCGCTGGCCCGAGATCTCGTCGACGCTGCAAGACGAATTGCAAAATCAGAGACACAATCGCCGCTCCTGCGAACGCCGCAAATGGAATGCCCCATTGGCTGCTTCCGGCGAGCCCGAGCGTAATTCCGGCAACCGCGCCCACTGCTGCTCCGGCAGAGACACCGGTGATGCCTGGTTCGGCAAGAGGGTTTCGAAGAATCGCCTGCATCACCGCGCCGACAGTGGCAAGGCCCGCGCCGACAAGCATGGCCACGATGATTCGGGGCAAGCGGATCGACCAGATCACTGCCGCCGTCGCACTCTCAGCTTCTGCCGGGCGAAAGAGTGCTTGCATGGTCTCAGGCAAACTTACGCGCACGATCCCGAGCGAAAGTGAAAGGAACGCCGCACTCACGAGCAGCAAGGTGCCCGCGCTGGCGGTGATCCAGACGCTTCTGCGATTCACTGATTTCCTCGGTTCGGTGGGGTGTTGATTGCATGCGAATAGGGTGAGAACGCATGCCCCACACATCAGATGTTATAGATCAGATCTATGCAGTTTCTGATGATATGGTGAAAATCGTGACTCGCCTGAACGATCCATATGACGCCCTACTCCTGTGCTCCTTTGGGGGGCCAAACGAAACTGACGACGTAGTCCCGTTTCTACGCAACGTCACAAAGGGGAAGAACATCCCCGAAGAACGGCTCAAGGAAGTCGGTGAGCACTACTACATGTTCGGCGGCAAGAGCCCCATCAATGAACAGAATCTGGCGCTCCTCGAAGCCATCCAAGCCGAGTTGCGGCGACGGGACATCGACCTTCCCGTGATCTTTGGAAACCGAAACTGGCATCCATACACGGTAGACACGCTGCGTGATGCGGCCGCCTTCGGTGCCAAACGCGTGCTCACCCTCGTCACGAGCGCATACGCTTCCTACTCCGGAAGCCGGCAATACCGTGAGCACCTCGCCGCTGCCCGAGAGACACTCGGAGACATTGCTCCGCAGATCGACATGCTTCGACCCTTCTTTAACGACCCAGCATTTGTTTCAGCGAACACTGCCGCAATTGTCGAAGCACTCGAATCCCTCGAAGGAGGCTACGAGAACACCCACATCGTGTATGTAACGCACTCCATCCCAGACACGATGCAGGACGCCTCCGCTGTAACCGGCCCCGGATACAAAGAGCAGCACGAAGATGTCCAACAGTCGATCGATGATGCGCTGGAATCACGCTTTGGCGTCAGATTCGCCTCTTCGCTGTCGTACTGCTCGCGCTCAGGCGATCCTCGGGTGCCGTGGCTCGAACCAGACGTCAATGATCACATTGAGTCACTCGCTGCCGAAGGGGTCACACGAATCGTCATCGCCCCGATCGGATTCGTTTCGGACCACATGGAAGTTGCGTTTGATCTCGATGTCGAAGCCATGGAAACCGCGAAAGAGCACGGCATGATCGCCGCGCGTGCGGCGACCGTTGGCGTGCGGAGCGAATTCGTTTCTGGAATCGTCGACATGGTGCTCGAACGGGCCGCTCGGGAACGAGGCGAAACCCCGGAGGCACCCACCGTCGGAAAGCTCGGCGCGTTTCCCGACGTCGCACCACCACACAGCTGCCGTATGCGCCACGAAGAAGTCACCGGGCTTCCCGTGCTCGCAGGCGACGAAGACTAATCCTCCGGGCGAAGAAAAGAGACAAACATGAGCGAAACCACCCACGCAGTAGTCGATCATTCAGCAGTCGCGGCCGAGATCAATGCTGCCGTGAACTACACCATGTATGCCGTGTTCGCCGAGGATCGCCTGGTTGAAGCACCCGGCGATCACGCGGTTTCGACAATCACACAGCGCATCGAAGGGATCGAGGGACTGACCGTTCGCGGATGGTACGACGTCTCCGGTTTTCGTGCCGACGCTGATGTGCTGCTGTGGCTGCACGCCCCCACCACCGAGGCGCTCCAAGAAGCGTACCGAGCGGTACTTGAAGGTTCTGCGGGCAGGCTCAGCCCGGTTTGGTCAAACATTGGCGTGCATCGCACCGCAGAATTCAACAAGGGCCACGTTCCCGCGTTCCTCGCTGGAGACGCTCCCAAGGGCTACGTCTGCGTCTATCCGTTCGTGCGCTCGTACGAGTGGTACCTGCTCTCGGACGAGGATCGCAGCCGGATGCTCCGCGAACACGGGGCAGCAGCTCGCGACTACGGCGATGTGCTGGCGAACACCATCTCTTCGTTTGCGCTCGGTGATTACGAGTGGCTGCTTGCGTTCGAATCCGACGATCTCATCCGCATTGTGGATCTCATGCGTGAGCTCAGGGCAACCGAGGCCCGCCTGCACGTGCGTGACGAGCTGCCCTTCTTCACCGGCCCGCGCCGTGATGCAGACACGCTGCTTCGTCGGGCACTGATCTAAGCCCGCTCACCACATTCACCCGTCAGCGCCTCTGCGCCCACTTCTCTCGTGCGGTGCAGAGGCGCTGGTGTATTACTGGGGTTGTTCTTGGCGAAGGTGCCATTCCTCAGCGAGGATCGCATAGAGCACACCATCGATCCATCCGTGATCGCGGTGCAGAGACTCTTTCACGGAATACGATTCTCGTCGCATGCCAAGCCGCTCCATCAGGCGCCAGGAGGGTTCGTTCGCGGCAAATGCACCAGCCTCTACGCGACGAAGACCCAAGTCGTTGAAACACACGTGCAGGAGCGCTCCGGCGGCCTCTGTGGCATATCCCTGCCCTGCCTCGTCGGGATCGAGCGTCCACCCGATTTCAGCCTGCACACGAGCCGCCTGAGACTTGACTTCGCGCTGCCCCCAGCCGTCAGCGATACTGAGCATCAAATCGCCGATGATTCGTCCTTCTCGCTCGACCACGAGATAGTCCAGGTACTTCTCCTGATAGCTCGTGTTCCAATCAGCACGATCAATCGGGTGCCAGCCCAGCCACTCACCCACAGCATCGATCCCACGGAATCGCCACAGCTCCCCCGCGTCCTCCAGAGTTGCCGGGCGAATACTCAAACGCTCTGTACGCAGAGGCCAGATCCCCAGGTCTCGAAAGCCACGGCTTGCCTCGCTCTGTGCAGTCATAGCAACACACTAGCAATCGGTGTTGCGGGCTATCTGTTGCTGTGTGTTCCTGAGTTTTCCTGTGTTTTTCTGTGTCTTTCCGTGTCTTTCCCTGTTTCGATGTTGCGGCCCCGTGGTGCTGCTTATTGCATGCGTTCTCGCGGTGAGGAATTTCGGGCGCGAGCCGCTCTCGTGTGGTGCAGCGCAGCTCGCCCACATAGCGCAGCTCGCCCACGCAGCTCAGCCCCGGGGTGTCCGGGGCTGAGCTTATGTGAGCAGTGTGAACGCCTCAGAACATTGCGTGGTGCTGAAGCGTGCAGATGACGGGTTTAGTAAGGGATCGGAACTGGTCGCCTAATGAGTCGATCGAACATCTTTCAGCCTCCCTTCACACTCTTGTGACAGCGCCGTGAAATGTGGAGTCGTGGCCGCGCCTCTTGTTGCACCGAGCAGCTGTCGCTTCTCTTAAGGGAAACATCTCAAGAAACTGCATGGTTTCGTAACTTCGGCTTTGAGTGTGTCCGAAGCTGATTCAGAGTGTTCGCGCTCGTATACCTACTGCACTCGCCTCTTGTGCCGAACACCATTCAACAGCTCTGCGCAGGCAGAGTCGGAACCCGCCGGCGGAGTCGGAACCCGCAAGCAGATTCGGGCAGAGTCGCCACACCCCTCGGCCATCAAGTTACCGAGGTTGAGGTGTGTGGTGGACGCAATGGTTCCTTGCGGGAACAGACGTCCACAGCTTCAGAAGCTCGTATCTGCGGGGAATCACGGAATTCACGGGATTCACGCCCATGCTGAGTCCGATGACGGAGCCCCAGACTCTTTCATTGGCACGTCGGTGAAACGAACGAAGCGAGCTCGAACACCCCTGAGGGACAACGAAGTGGACACTCTGCGAACAGCTCGGGAGGCGGGGTGGGCGTACTCGCGCTGTCAAAGCAGTTCGGGTTCATCGGGGCACGGTGTGGGCGAAGACACGCTCGTGGCACCCGTGCGTGACGAGGATGTGGAGAGCTGACTATGCGATTCTGAGTTCGCGGATTGGTTCTCTTCGGCTCGCGATGAGCGCCGGGACGAGCGCTGCGACGAGTGTGGTGATGAGCGCAAGTATCGCAAGGGCGCCAGAGAAGGCAAGGCCGGGTAGTGGGTCGGCGGCGGCGAGGAGAATGAGGGTCGCGATCGCTGTTCCGGTGATGATGCCAAGGGTGCTCAGGAATGCTGTTTGGATGAGCAGGAGGGCGACAATGTGTGAACGTGTGGCGCCGAGTGCGCGGCGGCGTCCGAAATCTTTCCGGCGCATCATGACCAGACCATAGAGGAGGACAGCGACGAGCGTACCGGTCAGACCCATGAGTGCGAGAACGAGTCCACGTGAGAATGAGCCGAGTTGGTTTTGGATGAGTCCGCGGAGTTGCGCGAGTGCTTCGCTGGTGTGGATCTTGACTTGTGCGGGGTCTTCGGCCGCGAGTACGGAGCTGAGTATGTCGCTGATGGGCGCAACGAGTTCGGGGGTCTTGGCAATGACGACGATGAGTCCGACGGGCTCTGTACTGTCCCAGTCGGTGACCGGCATCAGCACGAGCGGCTCGAAGGGGGCGAGGAAGTCAGGTGTATCGATTTTTCCGGCGATACCGTAGCTAGCCCCGGTTGTAAGGGTCACTGCTCCGATGCTGTCGATCAGGCCAAGTTGTTCCAGTGCGGTTGGGGAGGCATAGCCAAGCTGACCTGTGTCTGGCACCTTGGCTGGGATTCCGAGAAGGTCGAGGTTGTGCCCGTAGGCAGTTCGGGTGGGCACGCGGGTTCCGTCATGGACTGTGCTGTTGGTTGCGTCGATTGCGGTGGTGAATGCAGCGGACCATTCGATGCCTTCGATTTCAGCGAGGCGGTCGAGTACGCCGGTAGTGATTCCTGCGGTTGGTTCAGCGCGCACGATGATCGAACGGGTGCCTGCGGAGTCGATAGAGCCGAGAACTTGTTGTTCGGCACCGACAGTGCGGCCTGTCGTGAGCGTGACAGCGAGGATCATGCCTGCGATTGTGAGCACAGTGACGATAGAGGCGACAGGTTGTGAGCGCGCGGAGAGTATGGCTTCGCGGATCGTTTTGGTGATCATAGGACGATCTCGGTATCGCAGGCTGCGGCGACCTCTGGGGAGTGCGTGACGACGATCACGGCCGCTCCGTTGTGTGCGTGCTCACGGAGTGCGGTGACTACCACTTCGGTGCTTTCGGGGTCGAGGTTTCCGGTGGGTTCATCGGCGAGGAGGATCCTCGGTTCGGTCAGGAGCGCTCGGCATAGGGCAATGCGTTGCGCCTGTCCTCCAGAGACCTGGCCTGGTGTGCGGTGGGCAGGTACGTTCACGCCGAAACGGTGAAGGAGTTCTTCTGCCCGTGGGTAGAACGCTGATTGTTTCCCTGGTCGATAGAGCGCTGTCTCGGTGATGTTGTCCATGACGGTACGTGTTGCGTCGAGAGCGGCGTCCTGGAAAACGAAACCGAATTCGCTTGCTCGGAGTCGGGCGTGGTCTGCGTCTCGGAGCGGTCTTGTAGTGTTCCCGTCGACTCGAATGTCACCGGAGGTGGGGTTGAGCATGAGCCCGAGCAGGTAGAGCAGCGTGGACTTGCCGCGTCCAGATCGTCCGGTCAGGGCTGTCATGGTTCCGGCAAAGAACTGTGCCGACCATGCTTCCAGTACAGGGGTGCCCTTGACATATTCGAATGTGATCTCTTCGGCTTCAAGGAGGGGTGTTCGTGGCTCCCCGGTCATGGCTTCTCGTTTGAGTTGTCAGCCGGGATGCGCACCCGTAGGCCCGCTTCTACTCCCTCGATTACGGACATTCCTTTTGCGGACGTGATGATCTTGACCGAATGCCTTAGATCTTTCGCATCGATGAGCATCGGGTCTCCGTTCGCGTCAGTGACCAGCGCCGCTGATGGTACGACCAGCCCCGTGACCGGCTCTACCGTGACGATGCGGGAAACGAGTTGCGTCTGACCTGATACCGGTATCTGGGCGCAGCCGTCGCCACAGATCGATGCGCCGTCCACACCGGCGAGGGTGATGGTAAGCGCCTCGGTTTCCTTGTCTCGCACTTGGTCTGTGGACACGCCTGTCCATGTATCCCCGTTCGGGGAGGTCATTTCAACCCTTGTGCCCGTTGGGATCATCGCTGCCTGAGCGTCGGTCACGGGGAGTGTGAACTCTGGGTTGCTTGACATTCCTCGAATCACGGGCTCGCCGCCACTGAGTGAGCTGCCGGTGACTACTTTTTCCGTATCCAGCGCCATTCGTGTTGGAAGGGTGGTGACGAAGACCACATCCCCGAACTCCACTTGCCCTGTCTGCTCCAGCCCGAGCGACTCCTGCCATGCACGGATCGCGGACTCGGTTCCGCCTTCCGCTTTGCCATCTGCGGTGTAGGAATAGAAACCAAGCGCGCCGAGCATCTCCTGAAGTTGCTTCACATCCGGGCCCTCGCTGCCATAACTGATGGCCCGAAACGCTGGTGTTGAACCTTGACCGATGACGACAGGCCGCATATTCACCGAGTACAACGTGTCGCCGACGTTCACCTCATCACCAGCAGCGATGTTGACCGAGGTAACAACACCTGAGGCACGGTTCTCACCCACCCGCTGTGTGCGCCATTGAGCGATCGTATTCAGTGCAAGCTGAGAACCGACCTCCCCCTCGGTGACCTCAACATAGGTGTATGTGTGAGCCGCGAGCGGATCATCCGCCGGTTGCAGCACTGTGAGCCCAGCCCAGACGCCCGCCGCAGCGAGGACAGCGACGACACCGGCACCAATCACCGCACCTTGCCATCGATACCGCCGGGCACTTTTCAGTGTCGTCAACGTCAAGCCTTCCGCTCACTCATGAATGACACAGACTGTCATGGACGCGGACAGACCTGGAGCAGTTCGTAGTACTCCTCATCACTGAGAGCGTCAGACCGTCGAGGATCACGCAACTCACCATATGGATCGAACACTGCATCGTCGAGGAAAGACTGTTCGCTGGGGATATCCCGAACCTCATGCCCCTCATCGCGAAGGCATCCAGCAAGCGCCACGAACCCTGCATACAGACGTTTCATTTGTGCATCCGTCAGCTCTTCCGGTTCGTTATCGAGTCCCAGGCTCTCTGCACAGGCTGCGTCAGCGGCGTTGTATGCGTCTGACTGTCCTTCTTGAAGCTGGATGCTATAGGAGTTATCGGGCTGCACTTCGACTTCCCACCCGGACTCCTTCAGACATGCGGCCATCTTGGTAGCGAAGTCTTGATCTTGTCCGCTGAGTTCACCGGGTGCATAGTCGATCGGTGCCGAACTCTGCGCGGGACTGCACCCGGTGAGCAACACACCGCCTGCCGCCATTACGAGTGCAGCCCTCGTGAGACTCTTTTTCGCTTGCATGATCGACTCCTTTGATCTGATGCGCAACGGAGGTCGTATGTGCCGTTGTCCCGGCTCAGACGACCTCCGCCCTGAAGGTATGTTCGTGTCGGGTACTACGAAGCGATGGTCAGACGCTGCACCCGACGCCGCCGCTCTGTATTGCTGAGTAGCCAGTGACGCTTGCGCTGGTTGAGCTCTGGGTGGTGCTGTTCAGATAGTTGCGCTGCCACGACACAGAATTCGCGAACTTCGTCTGGTTGTAAGTGCCGTTAGTGCCCGTGATCTTAAGAGTGGGTGTGCCCTTCGTTGTGCTCTCGACAAACGCGTGGGTGATTCCTCCACAGCTCTTGGCGCCGTAGTCCACGGCGAATGCGGCGCTGCTGCCACCGGCCACGAACGCTACCACCAGTGCTCCGGCAGCGATGATCTTGCTTCGCTTCTTCATGATGTTCTCCCTTGAGTAATAAGTTGCGTGGTTCGATCACGACAGTTCTGCCGTCACTTCACACGTTTCCAGCACTCCGGGAAGCGTTTCAATGACGTCGGATTGTTTCCGGTGCAGCCGCACGTTCCACCTTCCTTCGTGCTTGACGAGGATAGGCGCGAGGAACGCGAAAAATTGAGACCGCGATGAAACGCTCGGGGCTGATCCGGAAACAAAGAGTACGGATAGACCGCGGAGAGGAGGTCTGAATGGATGAGTACGACGAGTTTTTTCTCGCAAATTACCCGCTTGTCCTCACCGTCGCGGAGCATCGACTCGATTCGAAAGCAGATGCGGAGGACATCGCCGCCGAGGTGTTCCGGATCGTCTGGCAGCAGTACCTCGATGGCAAAACTCTCAGCGTGCCCTGGCTGTACGGCATCGTCCGCAACCTCGTCGGCAACGAGTATCGCAGACGCAAGCGCGCGACAGCGCTTCATGACAGAGTGGCCGACAAGTTCATAGCGGTGGAAGACGACACTGACCTCATAGAGCAGCGTCAGAGCATCCGGGAAGCAATCCGGTCACTTCCTCCGCAGCAACGCGAGCTTCTGAAGATGGCCTACTGGGACGAGCTGACCCCTGCAGAAATCAGCGAGCTGCTTGGAGTCCCCTCCTCAACGGTCCGCGTTCGGCTGTTCCGTGCACGTCGACTCGTCCGTGACGCATTGGGGCTTGATCTGAACACGGAGGTGACGACTGATGACCGATGACATCGAGAACACCATCCGCAACGCCAAACCTGGGACATCCCATCGCACAGACCCGGTATCGGAGAAAGGCCTTCGCCTACTCCAATCGATTCGCTCCAAGAACCCTCAACAGCAGAGTCGAGACCATCGCCCGAAATGGCATCGTCAGCGACTGCTTGGCCGCACCGGGATGACCCTCGTGACGGGCACAACTGCAGTGCTGTTCGTGATTGCGGCGGTCATGGTCAACATCCTTCAGACAATGGCTCCTGTCCATGCGGCCACCCCTGAACTGTTGCACATCACAGCGGCCCCAGAGACTATAGCGGAGGTGACAGAGGAGCTGAGCCGGGGGCGCACACACTCTCCCGAGAGCCCCCCAACCACGAATACACTCCGACTGACCGAATGGTCATTACACAGCCTGGTCAACGACAAGGGCGAGATTGAGTCCTCCGAAATTGAACCGCAGTGGCGCGAACTCACCTTCCTCGCGGACGGGACAACGCGATTTCGAATCCTCGCAGGCGAATCCTTCGCGGGTCAGGATGCGAGCAAACTGCCCAGACCGGGCACGATCCTCGAAGACACGACTTACGATGCCACCAACCCGTTCGAGCACAGTTCTACCTACGCCAAAGAACCACCCACGGATGCCGCCCTCATGAACGACTATCTCGCCACGACCATCGGCGTCGAGATACCAACGACAGCGGAGTACTTCAAGGCAATTACCGGCCTGCTCAGCAATAGGCTCATCACCGCCGAGCAAGAATTCGCGCTCCTCGAGTTCATAGCGACCCTTCCGAATATCGAACTAGATGGCACCACCACAGACCGACTCGATCGCCGAGGAGTAGTCGTGCGCGTCACGGAGAAAGACTATGCGCACCTTCTGGTGCTTTCACCTCAAACTGGAAAGTTCCTCGCCGCGGAGACGATTTACATCGGTTCCTCACGCACTGACATTCCCTCCCCAGCCGTCACTTCTTACATCGCTTGGGAGCGCTGATCCAGCGTTCCCAAGCACCACTCGACCAGGATTAGAAACAGAATGAACCTTCGTCCCCGAGCCCTGCTTGTACCACTCCTGCTCTCAGGGGTTGCCCTGCTCACACCAAGCGTTGTGCACGTCATAGAAGAAGACCACCACCCAACCCAAGAACGTATTGAAGAGATCATTGCCGAGTACGGTGGCGAGCAAACCGCTTGGAACGAAATCTCTTGGAACGACGGTGATGTTGTATTCACGGCAGCGCCACTCCTCGAAGCAGGTCGCACTCCTTCAGCGACAACAACGTTGACACGCAACTGTGATTCCGGAAGACACTGTGCTTTCAGCGGCACAGGATACAGCGGTGAACGTCTTACCTTCAGTTCCTGCTCCAGCAACCAGAACATCGGAGTCTTGGCCTCCGTGCAATCGGTAGCAAACAATCGAACAGGGAAGAGCATCAAGGTCTACAAGAACTCCGCGATCCTCGCCACCGTTCCTGCAAACTCCGGCGGCAACGTATCCACCGGAGCAACCTCACTCACTTGTTCCTGACTACAAGTAGATCAGCCAATCGTTTCCACCTCTGCGTCGATCCCATCTGCTGGCCAAACTCGCCTGAACCGTGTGAACACTGACTGCGCGCTTAGCGGGGTGAGTCTGCTTGATCCGCTCTCGCGGCTCGGCCCCACCGCTCTACACCTTCATTTGCGAAGAGCCACAAGACTCCCAGCAGCAGCGTGACACAGCCAAGACTCAAGTCAGAGCGACTCCGGAAACGCCGAAAGCCTCCCACTCGCAATGAGTTGGAGGCTTTCTATTGGTGGGCGGAACAGGAAGGTCTTGCCACCCGCCGCGCGCATTGAAAAACCTTGTAAAACTGCGGAAAGAGGGGAAGCTTCGTACCACCAGGACCGAGCAAACCAGCGATCATTCGGACCTTCGCGGCCAAACCGTGCACGCAATTGAGAAGGCTGTCACTTTGCTCAATGAAGACCAAGTCTCGCAGCTCGTTCACGAGTACTCGGTTGGTGACTTGGTCAGCACGCTCGCGGCGCGGTACGGGGTCCACCGCACCACGGTCACCGAGCATCTACGACGCTGAAACGTCCCCATCCGAGCCAAAGGTATGCTTCCGTCCGAGGCGGACGAAAGCATCCTTCTCTACGAGGAGGGGTACAGCCTTTCATCTATAGGAAGGCACTTCGGCGTAACCGGGAACACCATCAAGAATGTGCTGCTCAAGTCGGGAACACGGTTACGCGGTCCGAACGAGCTTCGGCGCGGTGCAGTCCCGAAGACGTGACGACCTGACCGGATATCACAACTCGACGATCAATCGCAAACTTCGAAGCACAGCAGACGAAGGTGATCGCGGCAGCAGCAGGGCGCTGCCGTCAGCTGGCGAAAATGATGTACCCCGATACGGGATTCGGATGGACTGCGACGCGCTTCGCTCTCGCAGCGCTGTTGGTTAAGGTCACGACCCCTTAACCCCCAGGCGTCCAAATAACGTCTTCCTGTTCGAAATCCGCGTGATTCCGCGCCTCAGATCATGCAGAGCGCATCACGAAACGCATAGATTGCATGATTCTGGTCCCCTTCTGGTCCCCTCGACAAGCGCAAGCGACGAGGTCACGGAGCCTTGGTGTAACGAACAGCATGTCGCGCTCCACGAAGGCTCGAACCACAAGGTTCTTGAAGCCGGGCTAGCCAGCCAGCCAGTCGTCGGGGCCACGGTAGCGAAGAACGACCGTTCCCCCAGGCCCGCAGATGGCATGAAGTAGCCCCTCACGATGTTCGTCTAGGGCGACTCGAACTCTTCCGAGTGGATCGAACCCCGGAGTCCAAAGGATCGCCGTTTCTGCGCCGTCCTGGCTTACACGTAGCCACTCACCTTCGTTCGCCGGCTCGTCGAACCACTCGATCTCGTTCAAAGAAAGCGTGCGACGCCCCCAAAGACGGCGCCGAGGCGCCCTCAGCCGACGTGCGAACTCATCCCACGCGCCCCTGCTGGCCTCCGTCGGCCACCCAGAGTCAGATGCCAGCCAGGGCTCGAGGCCGAATACCCAGGCTCGCATTCCCGCCGCATCGATGAACTCAGCGCTCGTATCGTTTACGGCCTTAATGGCGGCTGCCCGATGGTCGAATCCTGAGCGCATCAAGATTGCCGCTGCGGGGCTGAGCGTGCCAGTTTCGAGTGCGGCGCTCGCGAATCCGTCGATCAGATCGGCGGCTAGATTATCCTGGGCGAGTTCATACACGCGGGCGGCCTCGATACCCCACACGAGCCGGTAAATAACATCACTCTCGATAAACTGCACGACGTCCATCTGGTTCTCGTCAATCTCGGACAACGGCTGGCCAGCAAGCCATTTTTCCAGCACTACCCGCCAATTACTTAAAGCAACGGTTGGAGTGAATGTGGAGACGTCAAATACCTCCGTAGCGAGTTTGATAAGGATGTCGGAGGCCTCGGCTGTCTCACCTTCGATAATGGCTGCCTCGGCCGCGTTGGTCAGATCAACGATGGAAGCTGCGGCGGTTGCTAGCTCACCGCCCGCGTCAGCGCCGAGTCCGGCGAGGTACCAACCGCGACGTTGTGCGGCGTTGGAGGTACTCCAGAGAAAGTGGGCGCGCTGCTCCACGACTGTGCGAATCAAGAGCGAGTCCTCATCGTTGAGCCGTCGAAGCTGCCTCTCCCACAGCGAATCTCGCATGGCATCGGCGAGGACCTGGATGATGTCTGCAGCGTCTGCGGTCTCATCACCGACCACGCTGAAGATGGCGGTGTCAAGCATGGACAAGCCCGTAGCCCAGCCTTTTGACGCAACGTCTTGTTCTGCCTGTTCCTCGTCAGGTAGCACAGGGAAAGCCCAGTCAAGCCGTCCGGTCAGGTAATCCAGGAATTGTGAGAGTCGCGATACGCCGGTCGCTTCCTGCATACGTTGCAGAAGCATCTTGCTGAGGATGATCAATCCCGACTGCAAGTCGCGAGAGCGTATCCCGTCAGTTAACTGCAACCACATGCGTCGTTTGTACGCGCTCGGTTCAAAGACCGGGTAGAGCACAAGCCCCTCAGTATCAACAAAAGCGCGTCCGGCCCTTCCGATGACGTTGGCGAACTCCGAACCTTTCAACAAGTTCCCATAGCGATGGAGGCTGGAGAACAGCACAACTGACGCAGAAAGGTTCAGCCCTTGCGCAAGTGTTGGCGAGGCGACCGTTATCTTGAGGATTCGCCTATGTAGAAGCTTTTCAATCTCACGACGAAACGGTCCAGGCAGGGCCCCGTGGTGGATAGCCACGCCGAGGCGCAGGCACTTCAGGATCTCGTGGTCGGCTCCGAACCACTCGGCACCGATGGCTACTGCGTCCGAAATGTCCACGCCGTCCGGCATGACTGACTCAACCATGCCTTGTTGATGGAGCTTGACGACGAGTGTTGCAAGTGTCCCAACCGAGACTCTTAATGGGCAGAAGATCAATACGGTTTGACCGTCTTCGACCAGACGCCAAGCAGTCGCAAGCGTCATTTCGTTCTGATCCTTGGGAAATGCGAGCTGCCGCTTCCCGGTGGGAGGCTTCGCCCCAAAATACTGTGGGATGAAAGGCTGGTCGTCTCCGACGGTCACACTAAGCCGGGCGTGTCCGCCTTTCTGCCATTCGACCAGGCCGAACTGCTGTCGAGTCGGTCGCCAGTTCTCCTTGTGTACGCCATCCGGCGCATCATCGGTGATCCAATCGACAAAATCGTCGAGTTCCTCATTCTCCGGAAAGACAGCGGAGAGGCAGACTATACGCCTTGTATCTGCGTCAGCACGACGCAACAGGCGCTGAATCTGTGCCTCGTAGCGCACCTCCCGCTCCTCGGCACCAATCATGTGCCCCTCATCGAGGATTATGAGCCCGACGTCGTCGATAATGGTTGGCTCAGAACGAAGTGCGAAGTCGAGCTTCTCCGGCGTGGCGACGACGATGTCGCTCAATCGCAACGCGCCGGCATCAAGGTCATTGGCTCCCATGCTTCCGTAGAGCGACGAGACTCGCGCTCCCAGCGGCGCGAAGGTCTCCTCCAGGATGCGTTCTGTCTGAGCAGAAAGCGCCCGTAGTGGGGTCACGTACACGACACGACGCTTCTGAGACAGGCAGCGCAAAATGCAAAGCTCGGCGATGCGGGTCTTGCCTGCGCTCGTAGGGAGTGCCACCACAAGGTCATCAGTGTTAGCAAAAATTCGGTCGACGACGTGCAGTTGGGATGGCCACAAGTCAATCTCGGCCCGTTCTCGGGCAAGCAATTCGGCGACGTACGTCAGCCGGAGCCGCTTCCACCGCTTCGCGGATTGGCTGGTTCGGCTGGTGGTAGAAAGGCCGGCCTCCTTGGAGTCGAGGGAGTCATCGAAAGCCTGCACTTGCGTGCTGTCGGTATCGACATCGCCAGGAGGGTTGATCGGCAGGTTAGTCCGGATGCTAGTCTCAGCGAGGTCTGCCACGATGTGACGTGTGAGGCGGAACACCCACCAGGGGCCCGGGGCTGCGACATCGTTGGAAGCGTCTTCGCCGAGCTGGAATTCAGCAAGAGCATCCGAGAGAAGAGCGTCTCGCCCGAACGCAATTGCAAACAGGGCTGTGGACACCGATGACAGATAGTGCTCGCTCAGCAGCAGCGTGACTGGTCCGAGGCCGTTGAGAGTTTCTGGATCGGCGGCTTCATCGCCTGTGGCGAGGTCAACGTCGGACGGTGGGTCAAAGTCCTCGCCACCGGCGTTTGTCTCCTCGTAACGCAGCATTGCTTCGGTCAGTGCTTCGTCTGAGGCCTCCGGAGCCGAACGAAAACGTATAGTGCGTTCTTCGATGCTGCCGAGGTCGCGCATCACGAGGTCGGCGAGCGTCAGCTCGAGTGGCGAAAGGCTGCCGCTAACTCGGCTTACTTCAACCAAGGAAAATGCGCGCGCAGCGTAGCCAGCCATATGGCTAGCAGCACCAGCGATCAGGCGATGAAACGCGATCTCTGGGGTATCACTTGCAGCATTCCGTGTAGCAGCTTCCAACGCGTAGGAGGCTTGCAGGAAACCGTTGCGACTCGCGGCTACCTGACCAGACATCTCTGCTCCTGAGATTCTGTTCTCCGACTGGTCGGACTCGAGAATGCGTAGCGCGGTACTCATGAGTGAGTAGCCGTATTCCAAGAGGTCCTGGTCGAGATAGGAGCTGAAGTTCTGAGAGTCGTCGGGAAGCTCGCCGTCTCGGCGGATCATCGATTGGGCTTGCCCTCGCGCAAGGAGCCTCCCACGGAAGCCTGCCCCGGTTGCCTCAGCGAGCCGGGCGGCTAAGTCGGCAGAGTCACGAGGCACGGGTCACCACCAAGTCGTAGCTCTTGCGTATAAATTCCTGGTGGGCGCTGACTCGGACAGTCACGGTCGTTTGGGTTACCTTGCCCGTGTATGCCTTGAGGTCGTCGCGAATGTGGCGGGCCGGGTGGACTCCAGAAAAGATGAACATTACGTGGGTAAGTTGGCCCGGCCTAAGCCCGTTTTTCTGGAGCACGTCGTTCAGTGCGTCGCTCAGCGCCTCGTCTTCCTTGAGGAGCCGCTCAGCGAACTGTGTCAATGAGTGGGGAGAGGCCAGATCCCCGTTGCGGCGCAGTCCCTCCCGTGCCTGTGTTACGGCGGACTTGCCAGCTTTAGCCCGGCTTTTCGCCTCAACCTTGACCAGTTCGAGCTTCCCACCGTTTAGCCGCGCACCCAAGACATCGTCCCCTCGCAAGGCCCACTCCTGGTGGTCCCGCTCGATGAGTCGGCTCGGCCCTGTGGTGTAGCCCATCGTGGTCTGAACGTACGCGGTGCCTAGGATCTCGCCCATGTCGCCAGATCGGCCGCCCTTAGTCTTCGGCGCCTTATCGCTGAGGAGCTTCGCGACGCCTGTCTTGCCGTGGCGCTTCGCAATCCGCTTTAGGTTCTTCTTCCTGGCATACGCGCGGGGGAGCAACGCCAGGACGGCATCAATACCGGCATCGTCGTCCTTAGAAGTCAAGACGCGAGAGACGTGTTTGCCGACTGTCTCATCCTCCGGTGGTTCGCACCAGGAGCTAAAGAAGTCGGTCATGTGAGGTCCTCACGCTGCATCGGCGAGAGCATCCCAGGGGCGCGCTCTTCATATCGCGCACTGGGATACTCGTACCACGAGTCGTTTTCTCGCTCCCAGTCATGATGCCATTCATCGACCACATATGCAACGCACCCATCACTGCGATCCTGAGTGGGGTTGATTTGAAACGCCAATAGCCGATCGAATGTCGCGATCACCGTTGGTACCCGAGAGAACTTGCCACAAGTTCCTGAGGTCAGAACCTGCGAGGTCTGATCCCCGCGGAACATGCCGACCCCAATCAGCGTCAGACAGCTGCGAAAGGAACTCACGCGCCTCTGACGGACGAAGAGAACCTGATTCGTGACCATGTGCGAACTCCGCCCCGAGCGAGTTTGCTGCCGTTCTCGGGACTGAACTCATCCGCATCACCACGCCTGCCTCGGTATTGACCCCGTGATAGAGCATTGCGCCGAGCAAGTTGATGTTTCGAAGTTCGCTCTCGGTGGCGTTCTCAAAATCGATACCGCTTGTGGGCAACTTGGAAAGTGCTGTAATTCCCCACGTACCAGCCGTCGCAAGGTTTCGGTAGATGGCCTTTGTCGCCTCCGTAAGCGCGGCAGTCGCGTTTGCCGCTTCGCCGAAGTATCGTTCGGCGATGGACTTGATGGAAACGCCGGCAACCCAGTCAGCAGCAATCTTCGCTGCCCTGTCGCCGATACCAGCGCCGACTCCACTCAGCTCATCGATGCTCTCTCTGATCTGCGGCAGCTGAAGCATGACCCGCATAAGGTCGGGAAGAGCGCTCGATGTGACATCGCCAAACAAGCTGCCAGGTTGCCAATCACTCATATCGAGAGACTTGTCCATCCGACGCATCGCGCCCATCGCAGAACGGATGCCCTCGGGGGTGAACCCCGTGCTATCAGCGAGCGTCGTCGTCTCAACGTTCTGTGCAAGCTCCGCAGCGTAAGCTCGCGTCGCCTCCAAAAGCCTAAGACCCTTCCGCCGTTCAGCGGGACTTGCCTCGGCTAGGGACGAGTATCCGAACGTGTTGCGCAGCAACAACTCTGTTTCAGATAGGACTGCATCTAGGTTCTTTTTCTGAGCGAAAAGGTGCGCGACGTAACTACGGAAGTCTGCCCATTGGTCGCTGTAGAGCGATCGTTCTAGATTGAGCAGCCGACCGGCATCTTCAAGTTCATCCAGGAGAACCACGAGTCTAGAAACAAGCGCCCCTGCTTGTTCTGACAAGAACTGCGCCAGCGACTCTCGATCGCCTTCCTTGCTAGAAATACCGACGACGCCAATACTGTCCTGATCCACGCGGCCTGCTCTACCCGCGAGATTCCAGAACTCGCGGGCCGTCATGGGACGATTGAACTTACCGCTGGGCAGGTTCCGACTTGCCAGGAGAATGGATGAGACCGGGAAGTTCAGGCCCTGAGAAAGTCCAGTTGTCGCCACGAGAATCCGTAGTTTCCCCTGCTCGGCGAGCCATTCCATCAATGCGCGGGTTTCGTCGGAGAGTCCTGCGTGATGTACTCCAACCCGCCGGCCGAGCATTCCGATAAGTGCGTAGTCTTCGCTGATTTCTGCTGCTAGGTAGCGCTGTACCAGAGCGATGTCGGGATCGTCCACTTCCGGGAGCTCTCCTGACAGCTCCTCCGCGATCGTCCACACCGTCGGGATTGTCGGGCAAATGACGATCGCAGTTCCTCGCTCAGATAGCGTTAGCGCCGACGCGCCAGCGATCTTGCTGAGACTGTTCTTGATGCCCGAGAATGTGAGATCAAGTTGTGGCGCTTCACCAATCTGATAAAGGCCTGAGACGTTCAACGATGATCCGCTAGTCAGCATGGGTTCGAAAGAGAGCCGCCAATCCCTACCCCGCCCAGAGGCCGGAGCTACTGCTGATACAAGGCCGATTAGCCGATCATTTGGCTGCCAAGGGGTTGTTGCAAGACTGATGCTCTTTCCAGTCCGTGGAGCCAGCCATCGGGCGAGATCGTCACCGTTCGGCACATAAGGCATGAGCAACAAGAAGTTCGCCTGAGCGCAGTCTCTTTTGACAGTGGCCAGCAATAGCTCGATGCGAATACCGCGGTCGGAATCTTCAATGTTGTGCGCCTCGTCGAGCACCAACAAAGCGAGCGGTCGATCGATCGCCGCGTTGCGGATTGCCAGGTGCAGCTTCTCCGGAGTTGCCACCAGCACATCAAAGGGAGACTCGTTGAGCATTCCAGCTTCGATCTCATCAATCTCCACAGCGGAGGTGAGCTCCTCAACCCGAATACCGCTCGGCCCGAGGTCACGCCTTAGCCGTCGAGTGATCTGCGAGACGAGCGCCCGTGTCGGCGCCACATACGCGACCCAGCCCTTGTCCTGCTTGAACTGGCTAATCGCCTGAACAATCTTGAACTCGGCGAGGATGGTCTTACCCGCGCTCGTCGGAAGATCGACAACGACTGCCGCGCTCGCCGGATCCAGAAGCCCCTGCTCCTGAATCGCGATGCGCTGCGGAGGCAGCATCTCGAACATGGCGCGGTGTCGGGTCGCGGTTTCGACGATGCTCCGAATCTCGGGACCGATACGCGTGACAGACCACAGTGCCCCCGCCACCATGCGTTGAGCCATCGCACGCTGCCACTGGAGCACCACTACGAATGCTGGATCAGCAGACTGCTGTGCCGCGGAAATCGCTCGGTCGAAGTGGAAGTCAAGTTGCGTTGCGATGTCCGCCGGCTCCCCTTGCATGAGGTAAGTGGCGACCAACTCAGAGAGCCTGGCCCAGTGATACAGGGCCACGAGGCGCCATCCAGCTACCTGCAACTCTTCGGGCCGCGATTGTGCCGTGAAGAGAAGCTCCTCGTTCTGTCGCTGCTCTGCGCGCAGCCGCGCCACCGTTTCCGCGACGCCTTCTAAGTCGTGCCATCCGTCTTTGCGAAGAAGCCGAGTCCAAATCTGCCCGAGGTCACTTAGAACGCGTGTGTCCCATGAGCCGTCGGGCTGGAAGAGTTCCGGGTTGACTTCGCGCTCGCGCATCCAGGCCCGGTACTCCGCCCAGCGGTCCGAACAGTATGCGAGCGCACCGAGTTGGAGGACTTGATGTACCAGCGCCTCCAAAGAGTCAAGCTTCAATGGAAGCGCCCGAAGTAGCGCGAACGCCTCGTGGGCCGCGGCCTCCGCAACTGCGGCGTCTGACGTGCCAGAGTGCAGCGACACATGTGCGAGAGCCTCGATCCCTTCGCTGGCGATAATCTCGTAGGCGAAGGCGACGTCCTGAATGAGAGCCTCGGTCGCGGCGTCGTGAGTGCTTTCGCGGTGGAGCTGGCGACCAAGGTTCGAGTCGACGTACATGGAGGCAGCCGAATCGTGGGCCGTCTTTACCCGATCCGCGCCGATGGCTTCGATTGCCCAGTGTGATCTAAGGCGGCTGATTGTTTCGCGGGAGATAGTCATGCCGCGGTCTCCAATACGACCGAAGCATCAGCGACCTGAGCCAGTAGTTCGGCGGTCAGGTAGATTGCGAAGAGCGCCATGCTGGTTGGTTCTTTCACGGATTGGGCAAGACTGGAAGCTCTGGCACGAAGGTCTGCCTGGTTTGGTTCGGTCGCATGGATGAGGACGCCGTAAATGACGACATCCAGGCTGTCCGCTAGGTAGGTCGCAAGCGCCTGACGGAAACTATCCAGCCACGATTTACCCATCGAGTTCATCGTCAGGTATCGAATCGCCCACTTGCTGCGGTCGTCGCCAGCGTTGAGTCCAGACAACTGACTATGAAGCCCGTGGCTTCGGCTCGTCAGCAGGCCGGGGGGCCAGGCCTGCTGATGGCTGGTTTTGACTTCGGCAAAAACGAATCGAACTCGATCGCTCGCGTGGAACCCAATAAGGTCCACGCCCCCTCCGCTACTGTTCGGGTTTCGCGTCGATCGACTATCCGGCCAGGGGAACTCGCATCCTGCTTCCGCAACCAAATGATGTTCGGCGAGCGCCTCCCCTACTCGCCATTCATCAAAGGAGTCAGGAGAAGTGAGGATGCTCTCTAACCGCTCGTTCTCGAAGTCGGTCTTTGCCAGGTCGGCGAGCGCCTCGCGCGCTTCTTGGACGCCAGTGTCATCTCGCAGAATCGATTGCACACTAGGCGCAATGTCGGCGACATCCAATTCACCAAGGAGGTGGCCGGTCGCGGAGACTGCGCCGTAGTCAACGGTGTACGCCAGCGATCCGACCATTGCACCACCTCTCCCGTGCTCCCCACGCGCGGAAGGGTATACTCCGCTGACACCACTCTACTTGGCACCCATCAACAGACAGGTTTCCGGCACCCGCGAGCCCTCGACCTGAGCAGTGGGCGCAGGCTGACCGGTCCAGTCCAGAGGAACTTGAACGCGTTCTAGATGAACAGCAGGACCAACAGGTAGAGCTAACTGGGACCGCTGTCGTTGATGATCGTTGCAGATCGCGGCGGCGTAGAGGTAGGGCGCAGCCAGGCGCATCGCGGGGAGGCACCTCTGGATGCCTCCTCTGGTGCGGATTGCGTTGGGAAGCGAGTCGGTGGGTGCATCGGTGGTATGAACATGAGCGGGCGCCCCCTAGTGGCGCGTGACCAGCGCCCGTTACTTGTTGCGCCTGACGCTAATCTGACGGCTGACTTGATACCGGCGAACCGTCTTCGGATCGATTCGGAACAGCGAGGTTCGTCGCCCGTGTTCCACTTCCCGAACCATACGTTCGAAGCGGGACGAAGGCTCTTCTGGCGACTCGAACCACATTCGGTCCGAATAGAAGAGCACGACGTTGGTACCGCCCTTCTCGCTTACACGTGACGGATAAGCAATGCCATCCACTCGAGGGTCCGCCCATTCACGTATGGCATCGGTGAGCACCTGCGTCGGCGCATAGTCCACCGGGTGGTTGCCATCGAGTATGACCGGTTGGGTGATCCTCTCGACATAGAAGCTGAGGGAGTTCAGCCGTTCATCTCCGTCTTGCACCGGACTGTCGTCAAAGATGCTCCTCGTCGCAGGCACGGTCGTAAGGTCCAAGACCCGAAGGGGTTGCTGCAACACAAATGTGCCAACGACAGCTTCGTCATAGGGGCTGTGAGCGGAAACCTCGGCACATGCGGTCGCCGCGTCGAGCGCGACGTAGAACATTGGTACTCCCTGCGCGTTCATTCGGCCGGCACTCGCCCTGTCGCGTGGCGCAGCACCGAGTTCTCGCGCCGGCGCCTTCTTGGCCCTCAACTCAAACTCGCGCGCATCGCGCTCGGTGCGCGCTCGATACAGCTTCGTCCCACGTGCGTATGTTCGGACAAGTCCCATCCGCTCCTCGGCGAGCACAAGGAGTGACTTCACGAACGCATAGTTCTTCTCCGCGGCTGATTCGGGATGAGCGCCGTCTCGGGGAGCAGCCAGCATGCGCGACTCATGCTTGATGCTGTCTTCGAAGTCGTTCCATTCGAATTCAATGCCAGCCTCGTGATCCTTGTCGTAAGGAACAAACCAGTCGAGGTCTTCATGAATCAGCGATGCAACCGTCTCATATACACGATCAACAAAATCAAATTCGATCGCATCCGCTAGTAGTGAAGCCACTACATCGGCCGTGGTGAGCGGCTCGAAGAGTTGCTCCCCGTCGATATAAAAGCCCTCATGGTCATGCGACTGAAGCATGGTTACATAGACCACCCTTGCCAAGTGTTCGAAGTTCACCACTTGCTCGGAAAGCCGCTGTGCTCCTACGGCACAAAGCACGCATTCACCGCCGCCTGCGAAACTGGCTAGACGGCGCAAAAGATGTGCATCACTGATATGAGACAAACAGAGTGCCTCATCGGTCGACGACACGGAATCAAACTCCATAAGCACATCCTCTCAGGCGACCTATGCATCCGGTTCTTCATGAAGAGCAGATGAGGCACAGAATCTGCTGATCAAACCGATTTTCCGAAGGCTCGTTCGAGGTGCTCAGCCGTGAGGGGGCTCACGGTCTCGTTGCGTTGGATGTAGTACTGCATCGTGATCCGCGGATCGGTGTGCCCGAGCAACTCGGAGGCAAGGAGCGCGTCTTGCGCATCGTTGACGACGGTCGCGACAGTGCGGCGGAATCGATGCGGTGTGACGTTCTCGATCCCAGCGTCATCCATCACGTCACGCAGGAGTCGGCGGACGTTGTTTGTTGTGTGCGGCGTCCGGGCTCGTGTGCTGAACAGGAGAGCATTCGGATCGGTTTCTCCGCTTCGGAGAAGACGTGAGCGGATTGCGTGCAAGGCGAACGAAGGCAGCGCTACGCGGCGAACCGAACGATCGTTCTTCGGATGATCCTGACGGTGAGTGGGCTCGCCCTTGCGGCTGATGATCGTTCCGGTGATCCGTGCGGTGGGGATCGGTTCATCCAGGCGAAGATCCTGGACTCGGATCGCGAGGACCTCGCCGATGCGCGCCGACGTGCCGAGCATGACCTCGACGATCTGGCCGAGCTGTCGATCCGGCCTCGGTCCCGAAAGGATGCGGCGCGACTCCCACGCTTTGATCGCTTCCCGGATGTCCTGCACCTCATCAATGGTGAATGCGTCCGGGATGGTCTTTTGGGTTTCGTAGGAAGAAGACGAACAGGTCACCGTCCTTGACCGATCAGCTATCTACGTAGCATTCAGGACAAGTCAACATGATGAGACGGACTGATATTTTTGCGAAGACCTCCAGCCGCCCTTGCGTCGGCATGGACCTCGATCTTCTCGAAGAGGGTCTTACAGAGCACACGCCTTTCCTGCTCGGTGCCGGTATCGAAGCGGTGGTCGAGGTTCTCGAGCTGATCCAGCGCTTCCGTGATCTGCGTGGCCACGTGCCGGGTCTGCTGCACATAGACAGTGAGCTGTTTCGCGATGTCGAGGAGTTCCCGACGGATACGCTCCTGCTCACGCTTGAGCATGTCGGTGGTGATCGCGTCGACGTAGTAGGCGTGGAGCACTCGTTCCTGTTCGCCACGCAGTTCTTGCTCCCGCTCCTGAAGTTCCGCACGTTCAGTGTCCGCATCCTGTAGACCCGCCTCTGCTTTAGCAAGAAGCCGCTCCTCGGTGATCTTGCGCTCCTGCGGTGTGAGGCTCACCCGCCCGATGAGATCCCGCACGCCCTGCTCGACCCGATGCACCTGCTGCGCCTTCAACGTGCAATCCGTCCGCCCACTGTGCCTCCCGAGGCACACGAAATAGAAGTAGAGCAGGCCGTGGTTGTTGCGGGTTCGGTTGAACATCATCGACGACCCGCACTCACCACACTTGAGCAGCCCTTTCAGGTAATGCGTGTGCACGTCTCTGGTGCTCGTGTTCCGCCTCGCCGTCAGCGCGTCCTGCACCCGCTGCCACAGCGCAGCCTCGATGAGGGGTTCGTGCCTGCCCGGGTACTCGACCTCGCAGTAGGTGACGATCCCGCAGTAATACGGGTTGCGGAGGATCTTCTGCAGCGAGCTCACCGTCACCTCCCGTGACGGCTCCCCCATCCTGGTTGGAAGGGTGAAGCCGAGCTGAGTCATCCCGTGGGCGAGGCGATGCAGACTCCACTCCCCCGTCGCATACGTGGTGAATGCCCACCGGATGATCTGCGCCCGCTCCTCATCGACCTCCACGATCCGCGCTTCTCGTCCCTGGGCATCGAAGGTGCGCACGTTGCGGTACCCGGCCGGCGCCTTGTTCGGAGTGCCGCCATTCATGGCTTTCTGCCGCAACCCTTTACTGACCTCGGTCGCGAGATTACGAGAGTAGAACTCGGCGATCGACGCCATGATCCCGTGCACCAAGCGACCCGATGGGGATTCATCGATCGCCTCGGTACTCGACACCAGGCGGGCACCAGAATCGGCGATCGCCTGCGTGGTGTGCACGTCATCGGCGCGGTTCCTCGTCAACCGGTCGAGCTTGTGCACGATCACCACGTCCACCCGATTGGCACGGATCCACTCAAGCATCTCCTTCAACGCCGGCCGCGCCGCAGAACGGGCCGACTTACCCGCGTCGACAAACTCCTTCACCACCCACGCGCCGAGCCCATGCGCGGTCTTCCGGTTGGTCTGCCGCTGCGCCGGGATCGAGAACCCCTCCCGCGCCCCTGCACGCTCCGCCTGCTCGCGGGTCGACACCCGCAGATACGACACCGCCCGCAACACCAGATCAGGCGAAGCGGTCGAATCACCGACATGACCAGTCGGAGCTACGGCGGAGGGAGATGGAGTGGGCGGGGCAACAGCGAGCAGCGACATAGGGGATGGGAACTTTCTCCGGCACACCGGCCGGGTACGAGAAAGGCCCGCAAACGCGGAGCCCCACCCAGCATGCCCACCACCACACGCACCCCGAGTTTGAGCGTCCCCTCAGACCCAATGGGCAAGGCTGTCACTCGCGCCCGAAACGCAAGAAAACCGCCAAAACCAACGCGAAACAGCCACAGATCGGGCCGAAACGACCCCGGAATCGCCGAAAGCCTCCCACTCGCAATGAGTTGGAGGCTTTCTATTGGTGGATCCTAGGAGAATCGAACTCCTGACATCCTGCTTGCAAAGCAGGCACTCTACCAACTGAGTTAAGGACCCGAGAAGAATCTTGCGATTTTCTCAGAGGCTTTCAGATTTTCATCTGTCGGCCTCGACTCATCAACTATAGCGGGATACTTCGCACACTGCAAAACGAGACGTGGCGAGACGTGCAATGCCTTACGCTAACTCATCAGTTTCGGCGTGTCGGCCCAGGAGCTTCACGAGCTCACGAGCTCACAGGCTCACAGGCTCACAGGCTCACACGCGAAAGGATACAGACTCCGACCTGGCAGGCGCCTTGCCTGCGCAGCGCCCATACGCTTTCTTCGCCGAGGTGGAGCCCTTACAGAATGCACAAAAGGCAAGTGCCGTAACACTTGCCTTTTGTTTTTGGTGGGGCTACCAGGACTTGAACCTGGGACCTCTTCATTATCAGTGAAGCGCTCTAACCACCTGAGCTATAGCCCCTGACCAAGAAATGACTCTACCGGAGATCGCACGAAAATCGAAATCGAGCGCGCGCGATCTCCGAAAAAAGCCAAAATTAGTTGCTGGTGAATCCCAATTGGAAGCCACCGAGCATGCGCACCAACAGGTTGTAGATGAGCGCACCGACCGCACCAAACGCGGTGCCGACAATGATATTCAGCACACCAACGACCAGGCCGAAGGTAAACACGGTGCCATAGTTGAGCAGTTCGAGCAGGCTCACTTGGTCTCCGACAATGTCCATGACCAGCTCATTGAGCTTCGCAAGCACGCCCGTCGAAAGCAGCACCGTATAAATCAGAAGCATCGAGACGACGCCCACGATTGCGGCACACAGTGACACCAAGAAGGAGAACTTCACCGAGGACCAGAAGTCGATGTAGACCAGCTTCAGGCGAACCTGCTTGGCAGGCGCTTTCTTGCGGGTCTTCTTCGCAAGCTTGTCGGCGACTGTGTTACTCATTCAGGTTTTCCTTGCTCTCGGTCTGTTCGGGTGCAACGGGTTGCTGCTCGTCCGTTCCCTCGACACTGTTAGCATCGTCGGATTCTTCGTCGTCAAGACCGCGTTCCGTGTTTCGTGCGATGCCAATAATACGATCTCCCTCTGGGAATCGCGCAAATACGACTCCCATAGTGTTGCGTCCCTTGGCCGGAACCTCATCAACACGGGATCGAACCACCTTGCCACTTGCGAGCACTACGAGGACTTCATCGTTGTCATCAACGATGAATCCACCGACCAAATCGCCTCGAGCTTCATCAAGTTTTGCCACCTTGATTCCGAAGCCACCACGATTTTGTACTCGATATTCGCTCACCTCTGTGCGCTTCGCGTAGCCGCCCTCGGTCACGATAAAGACGTAGCCGTTTTCGGTGACAGTCGATGCGGTGAGCAGGGCGTCTCCCTCACGGAAATTCATTCCACGAACGCCACTGGTTGAGCGACCCATCGGGCGAAGTGCCTGATCAGATGCGGTAAATCGAACAGACATTCCCTGTCGAGAAATCAACAACACATCATCAGTGTGCTCTGCGATCAATGCTGAGACGAGCTCATCACCTTCGCGAAGCTTGATGGCAATAATGCCGCCCGTGCGGTTGGTGTCATATTCGCTGAGCGCTGTCTTCTTCACCAAGCCGTCTCGGGTTGCGAGCAGAAGATACCCCTCACCAAACTCGCGAAGGTCAAGCACCTGCGTGACTGACTCGTCAGGAGCAAGTGCGAGCAAGTTGGCGAGATGCTGGCCCTTTGCATCACGACCGCCCTCGGGAATCTCGTAGGTCTTCGCCCGATAGACCCGACCGGTGTTAGTGAAGAACAACAGCCAGTGGTGAGTAGTGGTGACAAAGAAGTGCTCAACGATGTCGTCAGCACGAAGCTGTGCACCCTTCACTCCCTTTCCACCTCGGTGCTGGGAGCGATAGTTGTCGATCCGGGTCCGCTTGACGTACCCGCCTCGAGTAATGGTGACGACCATTTCCTCTTCAGGAATCAGATCCTCGATCGACATGTCACCGTCGTAGCCGTGCATAATCGTGCTGCGTCGTTCGTCGCCGTACTTGGCGACAACCTCGGCGAGTTCTTCGACGACGATTCCTCGCTGCTGTTCTGGCGAGGCAAGGATGTCTTCATACTCCTTGATCTGTGCCTCAAGTTTTGCGGCATAGTCGAGGATCTTCTGGCGCTCCATCGCTGCGAGCCTGCGAAGTTGCAGGCCGAGGATCGCGTCTGCCTGCAACTGATCGACTCCGAGCAGGCCCATCAGGCCTTCGCGCGCTTCGTCGACTGTCGGAGAGCGTCGAATCAGTGCAATAACTTCGTCGAGCGCGTCGAGCGCCTTCAGATAGCCACGCTGGATGTGCGCCTCAGCTTCAGCCTTTTTCAGGCGGAATTCTGTCCTTCGAACAATCACTTCGATCTGGTGCTTGGTCCAGTACGTGATGAAACCGTCGAGGGAGAGTGTGCGCGGCACGCCGTCAACGATGGCGAGCATATTCGCACCAAAGTTTTCCTGCAGCTGCGTGTGCTTATACAGGTTGTTGAGTACGACCTTCGCGATCGCGTCACGCTTCAGAATGATGACGAGTCGCTGCCCAGTGCGGCCACTGGTCTGGTCTTGAATATCCGCGATCCCCTGAACGCGGCCTTCTTTTACCAGGTCAGCGATCTTTACGGCAAGATTGTCGGGGTTTACCTGATAGGGCAACTCGGTGACAACGAGGCAGGTACGGCCCTGAATTTCTTCGATGTTGACCACAGCACGCATCGTGATCGAACCGCGCCCGGTTCGATAGGCGTCTTTGATCCCTCTGGTGCCAAGGATCTGCGCGCCAGTTGGGAAGTCCGGCCCCTTTACCCGTTCCATCAGGGCTTCCAGGAGTTCTTCTCGGCTGGCATCTGGATTCTCCAGGTGCCAAGTTGCCGCTTCAGCTACCTCGCGCAGGTTATGTGGCGGGATGTTTGTCGCCATACCAACGGCAATGCCCACTGATCCATTGACAAGGAGGTTGGGGAATCGCGCCGTCAGAACCGTCGGTTCTTGGGTGCGCCCATCGTAGTTGTCTTGAAAGTCGACAGTGTCTTCATCAATGTCGCGCACCATTTCCATGGCGAGTGGCGACATCTTTGTCTCTGTGTAACGGTGGGCCGCAGCTCCATCGTTTCCGGGTGATCCAAAGTTTCCCTGGCCGAGTGCGAGCGGGTATCGCATTGCCCAAGGTTGCACCAGACGCACGAGTGAGTCATACACTGCGCTGTCACCGTGCGGATGGAACTGGCCCATCACGTCACCGATGACACGGGTGCACTTAGAGAATGCCTTGTCCGGTCGGTAGCCACCGTCATACATCGTGTAGATCACGCGGCGGTGCACAGGCTTCAGCCCGTCACGGACGTCAGGCAGTGCACGACCCACGATCACGCTCATGGCGTAGTCGAGGTATGACCGCTGCATTTCAAGCTGCAGATCTACCTGATCAATTTTTCCATGAACGGGAAAATTACTTTGATCAGGCGTTTCGTTGCCCTCAGGGGTGTGGTTATCAGATGTCAAGGAAACGCACATCCTTCGCGTTTTGCTGGATAAAGCTGCGGCGTGCTTCAACGTCTTCGCCCATCAGCGTAGAGAAAATCTCATCTGCTTTGGCGGCGTCGTCGAGCGTGACCTGCAAGAGGGTACGGGTCTCAGGGTTCATTGTGGTTTCCCACAACTCCTCGTAGTTCATTTCACCAAGACCCTTGTATCGCTGTACGCCACTCTCTTTTTGCAAGCGGCGTCCGTTCTCAGCACCGATCTTCAGGCGCTCATCGCGTTCAGCGTCACTAAAGACATATTCGTGATCCGCGTTGGTCCACTTAATGCGATACAGCGGTGGCTGAGCAAGATACACGTATCCGAGATCAATCAAAGGCCTCATGTAGCGGAACAGCAGCGTCAAGAGCAGCGTGGTGATGTGCTGACCATCGACATCAGCATCGGCCATCAAGACAATCTTGTGATAGCGAGCCTTCTCTGGGTCAAAGTCTTCACCGATTCCGGCTCCAAACGCAGTGATCATCGCCTGAACTTCGGTGTTGCTGAGGGCACGATCAAGTCGCGCCTTCTCAACGTTCAGGATCTTTCCGCGGAGTGGGAGGATGGCCTGCGTCTCGGGATTTCGTCCCGTCTTCGCCGAGCCGCCTGCCGAATCGCCCTCCACAATGAAGATCTCTGAGACTGTCGGATCCTTGCTCGTGCAGTCCGAGAGCTTTCCTGGCATCCCACCAGATTCAAGCAGTCCTTTACGACGAGCTGTTTCGCGTGCCTTACGAGCAGCAATACGCGCGGTTGCCGCCTGAATTGCCTTGCGGATAATCTCTTTTGCCGAGTTGGGATTGCGTTCGAACCAGTCACCGAGTTGGTCGCCGACTACTTTCTGCACAAAGGCCTTTGCCTCGGTATTTCCAAGCTTTGTCTTCGTTTGGCCCTCAAACTGTGGCTCGCCAAGCTTGACCGAAATGACAGCCGTGAGACCCTCTCGGACGTCATCACCCGAAAGATTGTCATCTTTCTCACGGAGCAGGTTCTTTTCACGCGCATAGCGGTTGACGAGAGTCGTCAGAGCTGCACGGAATCCTTCTTCGTGGGTGCCGCCCTCGTGTGTGTTGATTGTATTGGCGTAGGTGTGAACGCTTTCGGTGTATGCCGTGGTCCACTGCAACGCGACTTCTGCCGCGATCTGACGCGAAGTGTCCTCTGATTCGAAGGAGATAATTTCTTCGTTCACGATCTCAGCGCGCTTCGCCGAGTTCAGGTAGCGAACGTAGTCCTCGATTCCCTTTTCATACATGAACTCATCGACACGAGGAGCGGGAACAACCATCTCCCCCGCTTCGTTTTCCACGGGCTCTTGAGGCCGGAGGTCAGTCAGCTTAATTCGGAGTCCCTTATTGAGAAACGCCATCTGCTGGAATCGAGTACGAAGAGTTTCATAGTCGAATTCAATCGTCTCGAAGATCTCTGCGCTTGGCCAGAACGTGATGATCGTGCCAGTTTCTTCGCTTGCTTCGCCCTTGGCCAGCGGTGCGTCGGGAACGCCGCCGGTAAAGGTCATGTTCCACGTGAAACCTTGGCGCTTTACCTCAACCGCAAATTTGGTCGAAAGTGCATTCACTACAGACGATCCAACACCGTGCAGGCCGCCAGATACGGCATACCCTCCACCGCCAAACTTTCCGCCGGCGTGCAGCACAGTAAGCACAACCTCGACGGTGGATCGACCCTCAGTGGGGTGCATGTCCACCGGGATGCCACGACCGTTATCCACTACCCGCACGGCACCGTCTTCAAGAATGGTGACATCGATAAGATCGCAGTATCCCGCGAGTGCCTCATCGACCGAGTTGTCTACAATCTCATAGACTAGGTGGTGAAGACCTCGGGGACCGGTTGAACCGATGTACATACCCGGACGCTTGCGAACTGCTTCGAGTCCTTCAAGCACTTGAATCGCGCCGGCACCGTATTCCTCGGCACTTGCCGCCTGTTCTGAAGTCATCCGCTGATGTATCTCTCTGCTGTGTGAATTCGTAAGCCCGCTTCTCAGGGCAGTTTTCCGCGCCTGATACTTCCGCACCCTAGCCTATCAATCTTCGGCGCTCAGGAGTGCTCTATTTAGCGGTTGAGCATGGATTTTTCGCGAGGTACGTCCCTTGAATATTCGCTTTCAACAGACTTAGCCGAGAAATTGAGCTATCCGTAGGTGTCTCGCGGCCCTCGTCCTGGACTCACTCGCGACCCGTGCCGCCAGCTTGGGGCACCAGGAGCAAGGAATCGAAGGTCTTCAATGCCGGCATCCGGATAGTGATCGACAATTCTGGTGAGCACGTCCGCACGCATCCGGCGAAGTTCGGTGGCCCATGCCGTGGAGTCACACTGCACGATCAACACGCCGTCACGAAGTTCAACGACACGAGTGTGAGGAGCGGTAACTTCTCCCACCAGCTCAGGCCAATCAGTAATCACCTTCGCTTGCTCAAGCTCAACTGTCCAACCCATGTCCTCAGTTGCCACGGCAAGTATTGAGCCGAGAGTCTTTGGGTCCCTTCCCCGAGAGAACGGGCTTCCTCCTTGGGTCTTGTTCCGGCGCCGTGCAGCATTTCTCCTGATCGGAAGGCCTTTCCAGAGAGCCTTCGCGTTGAGATATGCATTGCTTGAGAAGCCGTCGTTCTCGTTATTCACGGGAACCATCACCTTCTAAGACGCTGCCACCAGAGATATGCACACGGTTCCACTCCCCTGCGGGCACATCCTCTTCTACTGCGGCGGTGACAATCACTTGTTCAAACCTTGCGACCTCAGCCATCAATGCATTCCTTCGCCGTACGTCAAGCTCTGCAAACACATCGTCAAGAATGATCACCGGATCCCCCGATGGAAGCTCTTCTCGTAAGAGCGAGGCCACAGCGAGTCGCAATGCGAGTGCAAACGACCACGACTCTCCATGGCTGGCATAGCCTTTGACGGGAAGATCATTCAACGTCAAGACCAATTCATCTCGGTGGGGACCCACGAGTGTCATTCCCCGGTCAAACTCTTGACGTCGCACCTCATTGATCGCCTCGCGAAAACTCGTCTCAATTGTTTCACGTGAAACAGCCGAAGTTTTCGCTGCTTCTATGTTCGACAGATCGTCGGCGTGACGCGTCGATGTTTCACGTGAAACGCGACGTTTTTCTACTAGTTGCGTGACGGATTCATTGAGCTCCATGCGCGGACGGTGATCGTGTTGCACGATAGCTTCGTAACTATTGCGAAGTGGTTGCTGAAGTGCGAGGAGTAATTCTTGACGTTCTCGCATGATTCGTGAACCAAGTTCAACGAGCTGATCATCCCAGAGGCTCAGTGTGGCCTCGATTGCCGAACGGTTCCCGCCATTTCTACCGGATTTCAATAAGGTAGTCCGCTGCCGAACCACCCGATCGTAATCTGAGAGCACCCCGGCAAACACGGGATTCCTGGCGATAACCGCATCATCGAGAAATCGCCGTCGTGTTCCTGGATCACCCCGAACGAGAGAAAGATCTTCTGGGGCAAAAAGGACGCAGCTGAACCAGCGAGTGAGTTCACGCGGTTTGGCAGAGTTTCTGTTGATCTGCGCCCGGTTCGGCTTGTCTCGATTAAGCTGCATCTCAAGCAGCACATCACGATCCGCTACCGCAACCTTCATCCGAGCGACAGCAGAATCTTGCCCAGCACGAATAAGGGCAGAGTCTGCACTGACACGATGAGAGCTCAGTGAAGCAAAGTAGGCAATTGCTTCGACCAGGTTTGTCTTACCTTGACCGTTGCGACCAATCACGAGGTTCGGCCCAGGCGTGAATCCTACCTCCGCTGATCGATAGTTCCGAAAGTCGCTCAGCGAAAGATGCGTCACACGCATCGTGACTTCTCCCCTATCGAAGCAGCAAGTTTGGCTGCAGGAGGTAACGGAAGCTTTGCTGGTCGACTTCTTCTTTGCTTCGCTGGCTTGTGATCAAGACAGGGCCTGGCTTGCTTGCGTTTTCGGTTCGAGTGAACCCGATACGGGCATACTCCGAATGTGTGGAGCGCAATCCGTCAAGCAAGAACTGCGGCTTCAATGAAACGACCATTTCATCACCCACGAGGTGGGCGTCGACAGTCTCAACTGCCTGAGCAGTCTCACTTCCGGCAGCCTCCAAGGTCACCTGCCCCTCCGAGAAGGAGAAGCGCAGTGCAGCTTCACGTTCGAGCACGAGCCCAACACGACCGACTGCCTCGACGAGGTCACTCGTGTTCATTACCGCATAATTATCAATGGTCTCGGGGAAAAGTCGCCCGACTGGCGGATAATTGCCCTTGATCAGGAGAGATGTCACAGTCTTATTGCCGCCGGTGAAGGCAATAAGCTCGCGCTCTCCATCTTTAATGATGGCGATTTGGACGGTTCCGTTACCGGAGAACGTCTTGCCGGCCTCGATTACCACCTTTGCGGGCACAAGCGCCGAGAGTTCTTGACCACCGTCAAGCTGTTCCCAATCAATGCGACGAGTAGCGACGCGATAGCGGTCAGTAGCGGTCAAAGTCAACGCATTCTCGCTGACCTCGAACTGGACACCGGTAATAACCGGGGTGACGTCATCTTTGGAGGCCGCAAGTGACACCTGAGCCACGGCCTCGGCAAAAGCTTCTGCTGGAACAGCTCCCGTTACGGTGTCAACGCGAGGAACCTGTGGGTACTCCTCTACTGGCATTGCGGGAAGACTGAAGGATGCCGATCCACAGCGAACCTGTACGCGAGTATCAACGAGAGATACCTCGACGTCGGAGTGTGGCAATCGCTGCGCGATATCTCCAAGCAAACGACCAGAGACCAAGGCGCGGCCAGGGTCTGCGATGTCGGCCGTCACGGTGGTTCGTGCTGAAGTCTCATAGTCAAAAGAAGAAATGGTGAGTTCGCCGTTTTCAACTTCAATCAGGGCTCCACTCAACAATGGTTGTGTGGGACGCTGCGGCAGAAGTTTTGCAGCGAACGAGACAGCCTCGCTGAACACGTCACGGTTGACGGTGAAACGCATGGCATCTCCTTCTGATGTGAATTACAGGCGCACTGATGGACAGCACGGTCGTCACACAATCTTTGCATACTCCGGGCCTCTCTCGAATGTTGTCATTCAAAGCGCGTCAAATTTGCGCGGGAATGCGTTATCGAGAGCCTCAGAGAAAAGTAAATAATTTGTTAATAGTAATAGGGCCTGTGGAAACTGTGGATAACTCGAGCGATGCCAATAAGGTCAACGGAACTACAAGCTTGTGACTTGTTGGCGGCATATGAATAACCTGTGTTCCGCAGGAATACGCGAAAGTTACCAGATGGAGGCTCCTCCACAGGGCAAGGAGAATTGTCCACAACGACACGCATGTTGTCCCCAGTTATTCACAGGAGAGACAAGTGCTGTGGATAACTAGGCCTGCGAAAAGCCAAAAATCCGCGAATTATCGCGAGCTTTTGATGAGAGAAGTGAGCTCAGCAACCTGATTGAAGATGGAGCGTCGTTCAGCGATGAGCTGCGTAATCTTCTTGTGCGCGTACATCACAGTGGTGTGATCGCGACCACCGAAGAGCTGACCAATCTTTGGCAAGGAGAGTGAAGTGAGTTCCCGGCACAAATACATGGCGATTTGCCGTGCGGTGGCGATTTGCTGTGCGCGGGAGGGTCCGTACAGGTCATCGAGCGCGAGATCGAAATACTCGGCGGTTCGACTAATGATGTCTGCGGGCTGCACATCATTGTCTTCATCGAGGGAAATGAGATCCTTCAATACGAGATGAGCCAATGGAAGGTCGATGCGCTGTTGATTCAAACTTGCAAAGGCAGTCACTCGAATAAGCGCGCCCTCAAGCTCACGAATGTTGGAGGTGAATTTCGAAGCAATAAACTCCAGCACCTGACGATCCAGTTCGAGTTGCTCTCGCTCGGCCTTCTTTTGCAAGATCGCGATTCGAGTTTCTAGATCGGGAACCTGAATATCCGTCAGCAAACCCCACTCAAAACGAGAAAGCATGCGCTCCTCGAAGCCTCTGAGCTGTTTAGGTTGCACATCGCTGGTGATCACAACCTGCTTATTGTGACCGTGCAGGGTGTTGAAGGTGTGGAAGAAGGCTTCTTGCGTCTCAGCCTTCCCCTCTAAGAACTGAATGTCATCAACAAGCAGGACGTCGATACTCCGGTAGCGTGCGTGAAACGCAGCACCCTGGTTGTTCGCAATCGAGTTAATGAAATCGTTGGTAAAGTCCTCGGAACTCACATACCGCACACGCACTTCTGGATACAGTTCGCGCGCGTAATGTCCGATCGCGTGGAGCAAGTGGGTCTTACCGAGGCCCGAATCACCGTAGATGAAGAGCGGGTTGTATGCGCGTGCGGGCGCCTCGCCGACAGCGACCGCTGCTGCGTGTGCAAAACGGTTTGATTGACCAATCACAAACGTGTCGAAGTGATACTTCGTGTTGAGCCGACTATCAATCGCCTCAGGTGCTCCGTGTCGTGCCAACGGCTCATTGAGCGGACGATGCGTCTCATTCACGGTGAACGAGCTCGACTCAGCAATCGATTGCTTGGGAGAAGGAACTTCTTCTGGTTCAGGATCAATGGCCGGCTGCGCATCTGGATCGACGACGACGACGAAACTCTCGATCCCTGCTGCTTCAGGAATTGAGGCAATCGCGCTCATAATCGCAGGACGAAGCTTGTTTTCAAGCAGTTTCAGCGTGAAATCGTGCTGGACTGCGAGGTAAAGCATTCCGGCGCCGACACCACGCGGAACCGCAAGTGCGAGTTGCGCACCGACTGCTGGGCCAACAGAGGGGTCACCCATGACCGAATGGGTCACCTGCGCCCAAACGCGCATTACCTCTTCTTCAGTCATGATTCCTCAGTCTGTGTGGCAAGATATCCACAGCTTTCCCACAGAACTTCGCACAAGAGCGTTCAGTGGATATACGCGCGGAAAACTGTACAAAACCACGCGTCGCAAACGTCTCCGTTCACGCTAGTCACAGATTTGTCCACAGGCAAGTTGAAATACTTATACCTACTTATCAACACGCCGAAATGAATGCTCTGAGCGAAGCTTTGGCACAAGATAATCCCCGCACGCAAGCGCACTCTTTGACTTAGGCACGAGGTAGGGCGTAGACTTATTCACTTGTATGGGCGCATATGCGTTCCCATTGCCGACTTTTCGGTGCCATAGGCACAGATTTCCACGGAGTTTTTCATGAGCAAGCGTACTTTCCAGCCAAATAACCGCCGCCGCGCCAAGGTGCACGGCTTCCGCGCCCGCATGCGTACCCGCGCAGGTCGCGCGATCGTTACAGCTCGTCGCGGCAAGGGCCGCTCGAAGCTCACTGCCTAATACTTTTCTCTGCGGCGACTATGCCTGCTAAGCATCACCGAGTAACTCGGGGCGATGACTACCGACATATCGTACGCAAGGGTAACCGCGTGGGAGGTGCAAATTGCATCACCCACGCGGTTTTGTATGTTGACGAGGATCGCCCAGCGCGCTTTGGGTTTATTGTCTCCAAGGCAGTTGGCAATGCAGTCACCAGGAATCTCATTCGTCGACGCATGAAATCCATTGTGGAGAAGCGACTGAGGGACGGATTTACGGGTGCCGATGTGGTCTTCCGTGTGCTTCCCGGAGCCGCAGACATTCCATTCGAACAATTGCAGCGTGAGACGAACCGCGCATTGAACCGAGTTGAGCAGTTGCGGGACGAAGCGTGATGATCTCCCGGCTTGCACAGGAGATCTGGCTATTGCCGCGAAACATGGCGATCGCGTTCATGCTCGCGTATCGAAAGCTCATCTCACCCCTGTATGGCCAAGTGTGCAGGTACTATCCCAGCTGTTCGCGATACGCTTTGGAAGTATTCCAGCGCCAAGGATTTACAGTGGGAGTGCTCCTCACTGTGTGGCGTCTTTTGCGCTGCAACCCATTTTCTGCGGGAGGCATTGATGATGCTCCCGAACGAAAACACCCAAGTTTCTCAATAAATGCACGCGGATTCGTTCGCCCCAACACACGAAAGGCCTGATTACGGTGGATTTCATTGAAACACTGTTGTGGCCCCTGCGCTGGCTCGTAGAGCTAGTGCTGATGCTCTGGCACCAGCTTTTCACCTGGATTGGATTAGACCCTGCTTCTGGCGCAGCATGGGTGCTGTCGATCCTTGGCCTTGTGATTGTGGTGCGATCAGCGCTGATTCCCGTCACAGTGAAACAAATCAAGTCTCAGCGGCGCATGATGGATCTTGCGCCCGAGATGAAGAAGATCCAGGCGAAGTACAAGGGCAAGAACGACCAGTTCTCTCGTGAGGCGATGAGTCGCGAGACCATGGCGCTCTACAAGAAGCACGGCACAAATCCCTTTGCTTCCTGCCTTCCAATTCTGTTGCAGATGCCCGTATTCTTCTCGCTCTTCTATGTGCTTCGTCACGCAGCAGAACGTAAGCCAGGCATTGGCTTCATGGGCCAGGATCTGACCGACAGTTTCTTCGAGGCGTCGATCTTCGGGGCTCCCCTTCGAATGACCTTCACTCAGGGCTGGGAATCAGGCAACTGGATCGTTGTGGTACTGCTGGGAACCATCATGGTGCTCATGATTGCCTCGCAGTTCTTCACCCAGCTGCAAATCATGTCGAAGAACGTGAGCGATGAGACCAAGGCATCGCCGATGTACCGTCAGCAGAAGATCATGCTGTACATCATTCCGTTTGCATTCTTGTTCTCGGGTGTTGCGTTCCCGCTCGCGCTGAACATCTACTGGTTCACCTCAAACTTGTGGACCATGGGACAGCAGTTCATTGTGATCCAGAACATGCCAACTCCAGGCAGCGAGGCATGGCGCAACCGTCAGGCTCGTCTGAAGGCGAAGGGCAAACTGACCGAAGATGAGGTTGCCGAAATCGATCGCATCGAAGGAACTGCTCCTTCCCAGGGACAACGCCAGCAGCCGGTAAGCGCAAAGCGCGCAAAGAAGAAGAAGTGACGGTACGAAGCATGAGTGAAGACCAGCTGAACGAATCGGCAGAATCAGCAACTACCGTGGACCTTGAGCAGGAGGGCGACCTTGCTGCTGACTACATCGAGGGCCTTCTTGATCTCGCAGACCTCGATGGGGATCTTGATATTTCGGTAGCGAGCGGCCGGGCTTATCTATCGGTTACTGGCGGCGGCGAAGACCTCGACCGTCTTGCCATGCCCGAAACGGTGCAGGCTCTCCAAGATCTCACCCGGATCGCCGTGCAGAATCAGACGGGGCGATTCTCGCGCCTGATTCTTGACATCGGTGGATCGCGCGACGCGCGTGCCACCGAGTTGCGGGGACTCGTGGATTCGGCAATCGCGCAGATTGCTGCTGGTCGTGGTGAAGTGGAACTGGAACCAATGTCGTCTTACGAACGTAAGCTTGTGCACGACATTGTTGCTGAGCTCGGACACCACAGTGAATCACGCGGTGAGGGCCGTGATCGCCGACTGGTAGTTACCTCCGCATAGTTTGTTCGTGAATGGGCCCGAGTTTCACGTGAAACACGGGCCCATTTTTTCACCACACCGTTCTGACGTGCAGACAGAGAAATCGAGGGGAAATGACCGACACCCAGATCAGCGTTGAAACTGAGCCAGAAGTTGCTGCTCAGATCGCAGGAGATCGTATTGAGGTGTTGCGAGCGTTTGCCGCCGACCTAGCAGAACGTGGCGAACCACTGGGGCTTATTGGTCCACTGGAACCGCCTCGCTTGTGGACACGTCACCTTTTGAACAGCGCGATTCTTGCACCGCACATCGAGCGCGGTGCAAAGGTTGCGGACATCGGAACTGGCGGAGGAATGCCGGGACTCGTGCTGGCCATCATTCGACCGGATGCGCATTTCAGGTTGATCGAGCCGATGGAGCGTCGATGCGCCTGGCTGCATGAGCAGGTCGATCGCCTGAGCCTTGAGAACGTTGAAGTAAAGCGCGGTCGGGCCGAAGAGTTTCATGATGCATTCGAGGTAGATCAGGTCACGGCGCGTGCGGTGACTGCGCTTCGAAAACTCGTTCCACTAGCTGCACCCCTCCTCCGTGACGGCGGCGAACTGCTTCTTCTCAAGGGAGATTCGGTGCAGAATGAGATTGATGCCGCTGAGAAGGTGCTGCGCAAGTTCAAAGTGCACGACATGAGCATTGACTTGCTTGGCGAGGGCGTTCTTGCGGAGACGACTAGAGTATTTAAGGCGCGGGTAAGGTGAGTTCCCTCCGCGACGCGACAATTGCTGCACGACTGAGGATCTAATGACCGATACCGAGAACGCACTGGTGGGTAATCACCTGGTCGACAAGGTTCGCCGACGCCGTGCGCTTGAGGCAAATGTTTCTCCTTTGCCCGATCACACTCGTGTGATCACTGTTTCGAACCAGAAGGGTGGGGTCGGAAAGACCACCACCACCGTGAACCTTGCCTCGGCACTCGCCCGGCGTGGTGCCAATGTGCTCGTGATTGATCTTGACCCACAGGGCAATGCGTCTACCGCGCTCGGTGTCGCACACCGCCCGGAGATCACCAGCGTCTACGAAGTTCTGCTTGGCGATCACACCATGCAAGAGGCGATGCAACAGAGCACAGATCATGAGAATCTGTTCTGTGTTCCCTCGACGATTCATCTCGCTGGCGCTGAGATTGAACTGGTGTCACTTGTCGCACGTGAACAGCGGCTGCGCACCGCGCTTGAGACCTTCTTGAAAGAGACTGAGCGCACGTTTCATTACGTCTTCATTGACTGCCCGCCCTCGCTCGGGCTGCTCACAGTCAATGCATTCGTCGCAGCTCGTGAAGTTTTGATTCCGATTCAGTGCGAGTACTACGCGCTTGAGGGGCTGAGCCAGCTGCTTGGAAACATTCAGTTGATTCAAAAGCACCTGAACCCTCAGTTGAAAGTCTCGACAATTCTGCTCACGATGTATGACGCTCGCACGAATCTCGCGCATGAGGTCGCCGCTGAAGTTCGTGAGCACTTCCCCACAGAAACTCTTCGCGCGGTGATCCCACGTTCGGTGCGAGTATCTGAGGCTCCCAGTTATGGGCAGACGGTGCATGCGTATGACGCGGCCTCGATTGGGGCGCTTGCATATCTTGAAGCTGCGGCCGAAATCGCTCTGCGCGCAGACAGCAATCTCACAAACGAAGGAGCCTAGAGATGGCGACGAAGAAACGCGGCGGACTTGGCCGTGGAATCGGAGCCTTGATCCCACAGGCTTCTGAGGGTGAGCGACCGGTTGACGTGTTCTTTCCCTCTGGCGGAACAACGAAGCCAGACGCACAGCGCGCCGAGCAGGCTGATGCAGCAAGCCCCGCAGCTGAGTCGGAATCTGCAGAAGTTGCAGAGGTCGAATTGCGCGAGGTGCCCGGGGCAACACTTACGAGACTGAAGCTCAGTGAGATCGTGCCGAACCGAGTGCAGCCACGCACGGAGTTCGACGAAGAGGCGCTGGAAGAACTGACGCACTCGATCCGCGAGTTTGGCGTATTTCAGCCAGTTGTTGTTCGTGAAATCGACCCCACCCCCGCAGCAGGTGAGCCGCGTTACGAGCTCATTATGGGTGAACGCCGTTTCCGGGCGAGTGGCCGTGCTGGTCTGGAAGACATTCCTGCGATTATCCGTTCGACTGCAGACGAGCACATGCTGCGCGACGCGCTGCTTGAGAACCTGCACCGCGCACAGCTGAACCCGCTCGAAGAGGCTTCTGCCTATCAGCAGTTGCTCGCAGACTTTGGCATCACGCAAGAGCAGCTGGCGAGCCGAATCGGTCGATCGCGCCCGCAGATCTCAAACACTATTCGGCTACTGAAGCTGCCAGAACCGGTGCAGGCTCGGGTTGCTGCCGGAGTGTTGTCTGCCGGTCATGCCCGTGCGATCCTCTCGGTTGATACTGATGGATCCGCTGGTGCAGAAGCAATGCAGCGCCTTGCAGACAAGATCGTGAACGAGGGGCTGTCTGTGCGCGCCGCAGAAGCGGCCGCCGCCGAGACACCCCGAGCTCGAGCTGGAAAGAAACCTCGTGCGGGCGGTGTGCAAGCTCAGCTTGACGCGATTAGCGAGCGGCTTGGCGACCGCTTTGATACCCGGGTGGGAATCAAGCTCGGCGCGAAGAAGGGCCAGGTCACAATCGACTTCGCGACCATCGCTGATCTCAAGCGAATCCTGAACGAGCTTGGTGATCCTGGCTTCAACTAGCCACGCATCTCACGTGAGGCTGCGCTGATCGTGCAGCCCGTGTGCTGAAAACTGCGCGATCCCGCGATCCCGCGATCCCGCGCTACGGCACTCTGGCGTTCCCGCGTTGTGTGTTGCCAGTGGCAATTGGCTCCCCCACCACGGCTCCCTTGGTGACAAGATCCATAAGCTTCAGATGGGCTACGCAAATCTGGCATACAATCAGGCGAGCTGCATACGACGCATAAAGGAGTGCACGTGAGCGACTACGCGATCATTGGCGCTGGACCCTCCGGTCTTGCCATGGCAAGAGAACTACAAAAGCTTGGTATTTCGGCTGACGGCTTCGAGGCATCGCACGATATTGGCGGACTGTGGGATATCACTAACCCCCGCAGCACAATGTATGAATCTGCGCACCTGATTTCTTCGCGCACCACCACAGAATTCTCCGAGTTCCCGATGCCGGGAGCTGCCGACTATCCGGGGCACCGGGCATTGAAAAACTACTTTGATGCGTATGCGCGCGCCTTCGGATTGCGAGAGCGGTTTCAATTCAATTCTCGCGTCACCAGGATCGATCCCCGTGAAGACGGAGGATGGGAGGTGCAGATTGACACACCGAACGGCGAAGTCTCTCGCAGCTATCGTGGAGTGATCCTCGCCAATGGCACGCTGGCTGAGCCGAATATCCCGAGCTTTGCCGGGGAGTTCGGTGGAGAAGTCATGCACACGAGCGCCTACAAGCATCCCTCACAACTCAGCGGAAAACGGGTGCTCATTGTGGGCGCAGGAAACTCTGGGTGCGACATCGCTGTCGACGCCGTCCACCATGCCAGGAGCGTGGATCTCAGCGTGCGCCGCGGGTACTACTTCGTGCCGAGATATCTGTTCGGGAAGCCGAGTGACACCCTGAATCAGGGAAAGCCTCTGCCGCGAAGGATCAAGCAGTTTATTGACACCAGGGTGCTGCGGGCATTCACGGGAGACCCAGTGCGATTTGGATTCCCAAAACCAAACTACAAGATCTACGAATCACACCCGATTGTGAACACGCTCGTGCTGCAGCACCTGGGCCAGGGTGATCTGCGAGTCATGCCAGACATTGCCGAATTCGAAGCAGACGGGGTGAGATTCACCGATGATCAGCGAGCGAACTACGATCTGATCTTGTTGGCAACCGGGTATCACCTCGACTACCCGATGGTGGATCGCCAACACCTCAACTGGCAAAAATCAGCACCAGAACTCTTCCTGAACATCTTCACACCAAGCTTCAACGGACTGTACGTGATGGGCATGGTCGAAGCCTCCGGACTTGGTTGGCAGGGACGAGCCGAACAGGCCGCACTGATTGCTGCCTACCTCAACGCAGAACAAAAAGAGCCGGCTCGTTCGCAACGCTTCCGCACACGAGTGCAGGATCAACGGTGGCCCGACCTCACCGCCGGGTATCGCTACCTCGGCCTTGAGCGAATGTCGTACTACGTCAACAAAGACGCCTACCGGTCAGCTGTCCGCGCAGAAACCGCTGCACTTATTCGCAAGATCGAGGTGGCATGATGAATATCGACGACATTGCACTCAACTTCACGCCCGGCACCTTGATCATTCTCAACGTCGTGCTTGCGTTGATCATGCTGGGTATCGCCCTTGATACTGCCCCGAGTGACTTCAAAGTGGTGATGCGACACCCGAAACCATTTGTTGTGGCGATTCTGGCGCAACTCCTCGTCCTTCCCGCGGTGACCTTCGGGTTGACGCTCATCCTCCCGGTCACTCCCTCGATGGCACTGGGAATGATCCTCGTTGCCTGCTGCCCACCTGGAAACATTTCTCAGGTGCTCACGCACCGATCCGGGGGCAATGTCGCTCTTTCGGTGTCTATGACCGCTGTGAGCAACCTTATTTACATCGTGGCGATGCCACTGAGTATTGCGTTCTGGGGATCTCTGCACCCAAGCGCACGAGGTCTCTTGCAAACTGTTTCGCTGGATCCGCTGAAGATGCTGCTCGAAATATTCCTGATTATCGGCGTACCGTTCGCCCTCGGTCTGCTCATCAGGGCGAAGCTGCCAGGATTCGCCGCCCGCGTGCAGCCTGTGGTGAAGTGGTTCAGCCTGATTGCGTTGCTGGGCTTCATTGTGGGTGCACTCGCCGGAAACTGGAGCTACTTCATTGCTTTCCTTGGCATCATTTTGCTGGTGGTTGCCGTACACGACGCGGTGGCGCTGGCGATCGGATATGGCACCGCGTATCTGGGCGGCCTCGGCACGAGAGAACGGAAAGCTGTGACCTTCGAGGTCGGTATTCGAAATGCCGGGCTGGGGCTAGGACTCGTGTTTGCCTTCTTTGGCGGTCTTGGTGGCATGGCGATTGTTGCCGGATGGTGGGGTATCTGGGACATCATTGCCGGATTGCTCCTCGCATCACTGTGGGGTGCGCACACGAAACGGAGAACAGGTTCGATCAAGGGCGATCCCAGCGGAAAAAGTGCGGTGCTGACGGACGACACCCAAGGGCACCGATCATGAGCAGAGTGCTGGTCACTGGCGGGGCAGGGTTTCTGGGCGCAACTGTCGCAGCGGCGCTGGCCGAGCGTGCTGGAGTCGATGTGGTGGTTGCGGCAGATGTGCGTCGAAATGACACGCTCCCTGACCGCGTGGTGCAGGTGCACTGTGATGTGACCGACCCGGCATCGATTGCGACTGCGATTGCTGAACATCGGATTGACACGGTCGTGCACCTTGCGGCGATCGTCAATCCTGGCCGTGATGCTGAGCTGGAGTATCGCGTTGATGTGACGGGTTCCGAACATGTGTTGCAGGCCTGTGTGGCGCACGGTGTGAAGCGGATTGTCGTCTCGAGCTCTGGAGCCGCCTATGGTTACCACTCGGATTCACCGGAGTGGATCGATGAAGCGGTGCCCTTGCGCGGAAATGACGAATTTCCGTACTCGAAGCATAAGCGGCTCGTTGAAGAGATGCTCGCTGAGTACCGCAGCTCGCATCCGGAATTGTCACAGGCGATTTTTCGCATCGGGACGATCCTTGGCCCTTCGGTGCGAAACCAAATCACGGCGCTTTGGGATGGAAAGCGGATCTTGCGGATCGCGGGAAGTGAGTCTCCATTTGTGTTCATTTGGGTCGATGATGTCGCAGAGGTCATGGTGCGTGCCGCTACTGGCGCTCCGGCCGGGGCTTTCAATGTGGCAGGTGACGGGGCCCTCTCGGTTTCGGAAATCGCGGGGGTGCTCGGTAAGCCGCTGCTGACCTTGCCTGCCTGGTTGCTTGGCGCCGTGCTCTGGTTGGGGCGGACACTGCGCCTCACTGAGCATGGCCCCGAGAAAGTGAGATTCTTGAGATATCGGCCAGTGCTTGCCAATCACGCATTGAAGCAAGATTTTGGCTATGTCCCAAGACGCACGAGCCGCGAAGCCTTTGACGCGTATCTGGAGACTCATCCGGGTGTTCGGCGACCGTGATATCGCTGAGAACGCGCAAAACTTAACAACACTCGGCCAGAAATTTGGGCGTACGCTTCAGCTATGAATGCACGAGGTTCGGTTCGCCGATGGTTGCTCGCAGAAACCGCTGAGCCTCCGGGTCAACATACGGGCCCGCATGGCAGACCAGCGACACACAAGCGTGCCCACTGGTTTCGGGTGATGTGTCTCACAGGGGTCGACTACTTCTCGACGCTCGGCTATCAACCAGCCATCGCTGCGCTCGCAGCCGGTGCCATCGCGCCGATTGCAACGGTGGTACTTGTTCTGGTGACCTTGGCCGGGGCACTTCCGGTATATCGACGAGTGGCGAAGGAAAGCCCACACGGAACTGGATCCATCGCGATCCTTGCACAACTGCTTCCGAAATGGGGCGGCAAGCTTGTTGTTCTCGCGCTCCTGGGCTTCGCAGCTACCGACTTCATGATCACTATGACGCTCTCAGCGGCAGATGCCACCGCCCACCTGGTAGAAAACCCCTTCGCTCCGGACGAACTGAAAGGCCAGGAGGTGGTGCTGACGCTCGCCTTGCTTGCTGGACTTGGCGTCGTGTTCTTGCGGGGCTTCGGTGAAGCCATTCGTATCGCAACCGTCCTCGTTGGGGTATTCCTCGTGCTCAACCTTGTCGTGGTGACTGTGTCGCTCGTGCACTTGCTTCAGCACCCCGTTGCGCTCGCTGACTGGTGGACCGTGCTCACCACTCAGCACGGCAACCCGTTCTTTGTGATTGCTGTCGCCCTGCTCGTGTTTCCGAAGCTTGCACTTGGGCTTTCAGGATTTGAAACCGGTGTCGCAGTGATGCCGCAAATTCGCGGAGATGCCACAGACTCTGAATCGCACCCTGACGGCAGAATTCGCGGTGCGCGCAGACTTCTCACCACCTCAGCGCTGATCATGAGCGGCTTCTTGATTACCTCATCGATCACCACGGTCGCACTTATCCCCACAGAAAAATTCGAGGCGGGCGGAGAAGCAAATGGCCGGGCACTCGCCTATCTTGCGCATCAGTATCTGGGGAATGGCTTCGGCACGGTGTATGACCTCTCAACGATCGCGATCCTCTGGTTCGCAGGTGCCTCGGCAATGGCTGGCCTCCTCAACCTGGTGCCAAGATACTTGCCGCACTACGGTATGGCGCCAAGTTGGGCGCGGGCGACGCGTCCCCTGGTGCTCGTCTTCAGCGCAATAGCGTTTCTGATCACTCTCCTATTCCAAGCGAGCGTTGACGCGCAAGGAGGTGCATATGCGACGGGTGTACTCGTATTGATCACCTCAGCAGCGATCGCGGTCACCCTGCTTGCGCGAAAACGTCATGAGCGCCGAGCGACCATCGGCTTCGGTATTGTCAGCGCAGTGTTCGTCTTCACTACGATTGCGAACATTATTGAGCGCCCCGATGGAATAAAGATCGCTGCATGCTTCATCGTCGGCATTGTAATCATCAGCTTCATCTCAAGGATCGCTCGCTCGACAGAGCTTCGAGCGACCTCAGTGAGCGTTGATCCGGCCGCCCATGAGTTTCTGAGTCGTGCCGCAGAACACTCAATTCATGTCATCGCCCATGAGCCGAACACTCTCAGTTCCGAACGCTACGCCCAGAAGCTGGAGCACGCGAGGATCGCGCATCACCTCTCGGATGAGGAGGTGCTCTTCATTGAGATCGAAGTGACCGATAGCTCGGATTTCGAAGGCGCATTGCTGGTGCGTGGAGTGGAGCGCCACGGAAACCGTGTGCTCACGATTCAAGCGAGTAGTGTGCCGAATGCGATTGCGGCGGTCACACTCTTCCTTGGGAGCGAGTACCGATGCACCCCACACGTGTACTTCCGCTGGACCGAGGGGAATCCGCTTATCAATTTGCTGCGCTTCTTGCTTTTTGGTGAGGGCGAAATTGCGCCGATGACCCGGGAGATAGTGCGTGCGGCACGGGCTGACCCGAAACTTCGTCCCTGGGTGCATGTTGCCTAGAGCCTCGGCTCTCAGTGCATCGCCACAGACGCACACGGCGCGACCCGCGACTCACCTCATTCGCATGAGATGAGCGCGAATCGCGCCGAGAGTGAAAGGTGCGTGCTTAGAGGATGCCCTCAAGCTGCTGCTCGATCATCTGCTTTGGCATTGCACCAATGAGTTCCCGAACTTCTTCGCCGCCCTTGAACACCTTCATTGCAGGGATCGAGGTGATTCGGTACTGCGCAGCGAGCGCAGGCTCTTCGTCAACGTTTACCTTGACGATACGAATCTTGCCCTCGTGCTCCTGAGCGATCTCATCGAGCACAGGTGCCACCATGCGGCATGGTCCACACCAGGCTGCCCAGAAATCGACCAGCACAGGAATCTCGCTCTTCAGAACGACATTCTCAAACGTCTGCTCACCCACATTGATTGCTTCTGACATAGTCGTCTACTCCTTTTGCCTAGTTGTCTTCGAGAGCTGCAAGGTAGTGCTCTGCGTCGAGTGCAGCTACCGTGCCCGAACCTGCCGCCGTGATCGCCTGACGATAGCTTGAATCGATCACATCACCCGCAGCAAAGACTCCGGGAACCGAAGTCTTTGAGGTGCGTCCCTCGACGGCAATGGTGCCGTCTTCGGTAAGGTCGAGCTTTCCGTGCACGAGGTGGGTGCGCGGATCGTTTCCGATTGCGATGAAGAGTCCGTCGAGTTCGAGGTCGCGATCCTCGCCGGTCACAGTATCGTGCAGGCGCACTCCGGTCGCTTCGGTCTCGCCGTGGATCGCCGTGACTTCGGCGTTCCAAATGAACTCGATCTTCTCATTGTCGAAGGCACGCTGCTGCATGATCTTCGATGCCTTCAGCGAATCGCGACGGTGGATCACATAGACCTTCGAAGCGAAACGAGTGAGGAAGGTCGCTTCTTCCATTGCCGAGTCGCCCCCGCCAATCACCGCGATGGTCTTCTCCCGGAAGAAGAATCCGTCGCAGGTGGCACACCATGAGACACCGTGGCCACTCAGACGCTCTTCGTCTTCAATGCCAAGTTTGCGATAGGCAGATCCGGTCGCGAAAATCACTGTCTTGGCCTCGTGCACGATGCCGTCGGCTGTGGTGATGCGCTTCACATCTCCGTCGAGCTCGAGCTCCGTGACATCCGCGTATTCGACTTTCGTACCAAAGCGCTCAGCCTGAGATTGAATCTTCTCCATCAACTCAGGACCCTGGATGCCCTCGGGAAAACCGGGAAAGTTCTCGACTTCGGTCGTGTTCATGAGTTCACCACCGGGTGCGACGGAACTCGCAAAAAGCACAGGCTCGAGGCCGGCGCGCGCCGCGTAGATCCCTGCGGTCAAACCCGCTGGACCCGAACCGATGATAATGATCTGATGCATGCTGCTCCTCGTGCGGCGTTGTTTGTCGTTCGCGAAAGCTTTTCTGACGATTGCAACCAATCGTAGGTGAGAACTATTCCTGAAAACTGGATGGGCTACTGGTCAGCACTCTGCTCACTCGCGGATCGAGTGGACGCTGCCGTCACTGATCGGGCGGCAGCAGACCGCCTTCTGCGCACCGAACGCCAAATGCCAAAGCCCAATAGCAGTGCGGCAGCCGAACCAAAGACCCAGATCATGACGGTCTCGATAGTGGTGCGCAGCGTGAGCGGCAGCAGCGAACTCGCAAACACGTCTGTGTGTGTGCGATCTCGCACTTCGAGCACGAGCCCCGTCTCTCCAGAAGAGATTCGGCTATGCACAGGAACCAGCACGTTCGCCGTGCCGTCTGCTGGCACGCGAACCTCAAAATCACGCTGTGACACTGAAATCGCAGCCGATGTTGGGGTGGCATGTAGATTCACGACCGTCTCGAACGGGAGGGCATTGTTCAGCGTGATGGGCACATGCGACAGCGTGCCAACGAGTTGCGTGTTCTCTGTGATCACGGGCTGCACACCGCGTAGCAGGGTCTCGTCACGAACCTTGATCCGCTCATCAACCACTGTGAAATCGACCAGCGGGCTCACGTTGCTTGCAGAGAGCGAATCGAGGACCCGTTCGCGCTGGTACTCGAGCAAGGAATCTGGGGTGGCCACCAGCGGAGCGAGCGCGTCGATCTGCTCGGAACGAAGCAGCGTCGCTCGAAGGAGTTCCCGGCGTTCTTCTGAAGGGGAGGCAGCCCGCAGAGTCGCCGTGCCAGCTGCTTGGTGGCGCTCTGACACCGACTGCGACCAAGTGAATGAATCGATCTGTTCAAAGATTGCCAGTGGGGTTGTCGTGTCCGCCAGGGCTGCTCGGTCAATTGCGAGGACCGCCCCCGCTTCGCCCAGCTGTGCAGAAAGCGCGAGCTGGGCTGCGAGTGCCGCCGTGCCAGCTGCACGTTCCGTCTCGGTCGCGGCTGCGATCGCGTTGCGTGCTGCGTTTTCAAGCTGATCGTTTGCGATTAACGCATCAAAATCAGCCAGCGCAACTCGGTTGCTGGTGGCCGCAGACACATTGCTTGAGCTAAGCACAAGAGAGGTGAGATTCGCATCGCGCAGGAGGGCAAGCGTCGCACTGTCCACTTCACCGTCGGCAGGCCAGGCCCCCGGTCGAGCGTTTGCGAGGTCGAGCAATCCGTCGAACTTGGCGACTTCGCCCTCTGGATTTGCGAGCAGCTCATCGGCCTTCGGCTGCGGAGTCGGCTGGCCGTTTGTCGACAATGCTCGGGTGAATCCAATGGGTGAGAGCAATTCCGTGAAGCCGAGTGCGGCCTGCACTGCCGGATCTGCGTCTGCGAATTGCAGCAGGAATATTGGTGCTGCGCTTTTCTCGATCTTCTCTAGCAGCGCGGTTGCAGATGCGGGTGCGTCTGTGCCGAGGACTCTGATTCCAGCAAGAATCCGAGGATCGATGGCGATAGTCGCATTGTGACGCTCGGCCGCCTCGAAGATCTGGGTGAGTCTGGGTGCGGATCTGGCGATTTCGTCCCGGTTTGGCAGGGCCTGCACCGTGCTTGGCAGAACGAGAGGCACGACAAGAGTGAGTGGGATCGGGCTCGCCGCTTCGACCCCGTTCCAGACCAGCTGCGAAGTTGCGGTCAGGGGATCTTCCTCAGCCTCTGGAGCCAGGTCACCCTGCCGCTTTGCGAGTGTGGTCGGTACGAACTCAGCGTGCAGCGGGTACACGCCAGAGAGCCGGGTAAATAGCAGCGGCATCTCGTCACGAGACACTACAACTTCTACCTTCTGGTTCTCGCCCGGAACTGTCTCTGGAACGGACACTCTCTTGAGTTCAAGTGATTCACGACGTGTGGAGGGCAGCAGATCTGTCGCAGACTCGGCACGAAGATTATCAAGGGAGAGGATCACTTCTCCGGCACCAAATGGCTGTGCTCCGGGGTTCTTCAGCACGAGTTGGAACCGGAACTCTTCTGCGCTGCTGCGAACGAGTGGAGTTTCGGGAGCGACCACGAGCGTCACGGGCGGTTGAGCCGGGGCGGTGTCTTCTTCTGCCGCGTGGGCACCCGTGGGAACGCCCGATGCAAGTGTTGCCGTGACCGCGAGACTAAACACGGCAGCACTCGCCGTCAGAGCCGACGCAATGCCGCGCCATGGCAGCAACTTGGGCACACGGAACATATGGCAAGTTTAGTGACCGTTGCAGCCGGTACCCTGGAGGGATGCGTTCTCTCGCCGAATCCATGGTCGCCATGCGCGCGATCGCGCAGTCGCGCCCCGTTGCGGCGCTCGCAGCAGCATTTGATGCCGCCGGACACGAGTTTGCCCTTGTCGGCGGACCGGTTCGTGATGCTCTGCTGGGTCGTGACGTGACAGACCTCGACTTCACCACCTCTGCTCGGCCCGATCAGACTCGTGCGATCCTCGAAACTCTTACGTCAAGTATTTGGGATGTCGGCCGAGATTTCGGCACAATTGCCGCCAGCGTGCACGGTGAGCAAGTAGAGATCACGACCTATCGCGCAGAGAGCTACCAAAGCGATTCGCGAAAACCAGAGGTGCAGTTCGGCGATTCGATCGAGGGCGACTTGGTGCGCCGTGACTTCACCATGAACGCGCTCGCGCTCATGTTGCCGTCGATGCGTCTGATTGATGTGTCGAATGGGATCGAAGATTTGCTTGCTTCCCGGATCGCGACTCCTGGTTCAGCCGAAGTCTCGTTTACCGATGATCCGCTGCGAATGATGCGCGCCGCACGATTCACCTCGCAGCTCGGGTGCGAGGTGGTTCCCGAGGTGCGGGCGGCGATGGTTGAGTTTGCTGAGCGGCTAGACATTATTTCTGCAGAGCGGATCCGTGACGAGCTCGTGAAGCTGCTCTCTACTCCGAACCCGGTGCCCGGCATCCGGCTTCTTGTTGAAACGGGCCTTGCTGAGCGGTTCTTGCCTGAACTCACACAGTTGCTGACCACTCAAGACGATCACGGGCGACACAAAGACGTCTATGAACACAGTTTGACCGTGCTGCAACAGGCAATCGACCTGGAAATTGCACGGCGCAGTGAGGTGTCTGCCGCTCCAGATCTGGTGCTACGACTTGCGTCGCTCTTGCACGACGTTGGTAAGCCAGCGACGAGACGCTTTGAGCGCGGCGGTGTCACGTTTCATCACCATGACGTGGTGGGCGCGAAGCTGGTGAAGAAGCGGCTGCGTGAATTGCGCTTTGACAATGACACGATCAAGCGGGTCAGCCGTTTGGTGGAGCTGCATCTTCGCTTCTTTGGATACAGCGATCAGCAGTGGACTGATTCTGCGGTGCGCCGTTATGTGCGGGATGCAGGAGAGGTGCTGCCACAACTGCATATTCTCACGCGAGCCGACGTGACCACGCGGAATCGACGGAAGGCCGAGCGCTTGGAGCACGCCTACGACGATATTGAGCGACGTATTGACGAGCTTGCGGAGGCGGAAGAGCTGGCAGCAGTGCGTCCCGACCTTGATGGCGATCAAATCATGGCGATTCTCGGTGTCCCGCCGGGTCGCGTGGTGGGCGAGGCGTACCGGTTCCTGCTCGAAGTCCGACTTGATGAGGGGCCGATCGGGGCAGAAGCTGCCGAGCAGAAGCTCCGTGCCTGGTTTGCGGAGCAGAGTGAGTAGCTGATGCAGGCAGAACAGAGGAGTGCAGCTGTGGTTGACGGATGGTTTCGGGGCCGGTCGCGTCTGTTGTTTGTGCATGCGCACCCAGATGACGAGACGATTGCGACAGGGGGCACGCTTGCGGCGTTGGCTGAGGCTGGACGTGAGCCGCTGTTGATTACCCTGACCCGTGGTGAACGGGGAGAGGTGATGGCTGGCCCGTTGCAGGGGCTTGTGCAGGCGCACGGTCTTGCAGTGGTGCGTCAGAACGAATTGAAGACCGCGCTGGGCATGCTTGGGCTTGACCGTCATGCCTTCCTTGGGGTGGAACCGGCAAGAGCAGAGGGGCTCCCACCGGTGATCTACGAGGACTCTGGGATGGAGTGGGGCGAAGACGGGCGGGCGACTGCCGCCTCTGACGTCAGTGACGATGCGCTGACGAGTGTGCCAGCCATTGAGGTGCTCAATGACCTGCTCGCGGGAGCCTATCTCTCTGGTGCGCAAGGAATTGTGAGCTATGACGACGGCGGGGGTTATGGGCATCCGGATCATGTACGCGCGCATCAATTGAGTCGCGCGGTAGCGACGGCTCTCGGTGTGCCGTTCTGGGAAATCGTCGCGGATGACGCCGGAGGTGATCCCGCAGTTGTTGCTGCGGCTGGGGCGGCTGGCGCGGCTGGGGCGGCTGCTGATCCGAATGATGAGGAGCCTCTTTCCGAGGATCACGATATCTCGCCGTGGTTGGATCGGAAGGTTGCCGCTTTGCGCGCGTACGCGACTCAACTCACCGTCGACGGTGACGAAATTGTCCACGTCGGTGGGCAGCGTCAGTCGATTGACCGGATCGAGCGGTTTCGTTTGCGCCTGCTGAGCTGATCGCATAGATTGCTGCCCGATGCTTTCCTCCCACAAGTAGGCTGAATGCATAGCCCTGAAGCCAGTGACTGAGAGTGGAAATCGAATGAGCGATCAGATGTACCCGGGAAATGATCCCCAGCAATCCACGCCGCAGCTTCCACCTCATTCGGTGCCATCTGCTCACGAGGTGCCGCAGCAGCCGTACCCGCAACAGGCTCCGCAGCAGCCGTATCCAGAGCAGCCGTATCCGCAACAGGCTCAGCCGCACCCCGAGCAGTACCAGTATGCGGCGATGCACCAACCCCAGCTAGGCGCTCCGTTCACCCCGCCGACGAACCCTCAGAAGAAGGGTCTGCCAGCGGCTGGCTGGATTGGTATCGGTGTGGGAGCGTTCTTGCTGCTGGTAGTCATCGTTGGCAGTATTTTCGCGTCGATCTGGGCGCTCGGGATCTCATCATCGAAGCCAAGCGCGCCCGTGTTGCCTGATGAGTACGAGAGTGAACCCTTCGTTCCTGAAGCACAAGACGAGGTGACGCTCGACGACTCCTCGAACTTCTCTGCCGGGCCCTACTGGGCGATTCCGTTCGAGAGCGGCTGGGATGTTGTGCGTTTTGATCAAGATGGCTACAACGAGATGAAGAGCGAATCCACAGGCTGTTCCTTCTTGACTTTCCAGGGGCTGGGCCCGGAGGGTCTCACCGCTACAAACGACCGCGATGCGACCGAAGAGACCGTGCCGACAGCGCTGCAGATCGGCCTGCCGTGGAACACCACGGGTAGTCCGGAGGTGCTGCAAGACGGGACTGCGATGGTGGAGGTCGACTGGGCCTATACGGTCGAAATGCAGCGATATGCGGTTACCTATCCGGCAACTGACGGGACTGAACGAACACGGCAGATGCTGCTTCGGGTGTTCTTGCCACAGGGAACGGCGATGTACGCCGAGGTGGATTGCCCGGCGACAATCAGCGGTGACAGTGAGGCGACTCGCATCCTTGAAGGGCTGTCACTGTCAGAATTCTGACGCATTCACGTTTCGGTGACAGAGTTTGGGGCTCCCGGAATCTAGCTGATTCCGGGAGCCCCAAACCGTGTGTGAGTGTGATCGAGGATTAGTCGACGTACTTGAGTTCGATGTCGGCGACGTCTTGGTCTTCAAGGTTCACGACGATGTTGTCTGGATTGCGAGTGGTGAGCCAGATGAGTTCTTTCGAGCGGCTCACATTGCCTTCGATGTGGGGCACGAAGGGCGGAACGTAGACAAAGTCACCCTCGTTGAAGTAGATGATTTCTTCGTAGCGCTCTCCGAAGCGAATGTAGCCATTGCCCTGAAGCACGAATCCACCGGTTTCGGCTTCGCCATGGTGGTGTGCGCCTGAGTGCTCGCCTACTCCGGTGTGCACCCTGCCGAACCAGAGGTCAACGACCTCGGTGGTTTCGACCGAGACACCTGAGTAGCGCTTTGCCTTTGATGTCTGACCGGGTGCCAGCGGCAACTCGTCTTTGCGCTGCACACTGATTTTCTTGAACGGACGGCCCTTGGGGTCTAGCAATTCACTCATGCTGGGATCTTCTTTCTCGATACCCGGATGGCGCTCCGGGTGGTGATTCCCAACGCTAATATCGGCGCAAATTTCCAAGAATTATTTCCGCATAGTGGAAATGCTAGAAGGCGAGCAGCGACTCAATCTGGGCAGCAGCGTTTCGCAAGGATCGCAAGAGATCCTGTTCATAGGGTGAAAGTGCGTGTGAATTGTGCGCTGAAGGGATCCTCGACAGCGGAGCCGCAATGGTCAGACTGCTGACGACCTCCCCATGGGGTCGATGCACCGGAACGGCGATGGCGTACATATCTGCTTCCGACTCCCCCACGTTTCGAGCAAAGCCTGCCACCCTTGTCTGCTCCAGCTCGATCAGTAGATCGCTTCTGCGGGAGATCGAGCGATCGGTGGCTGTGGTGAGATCCTCGTTCGGGAGCAACTCAAAGAGCCGATCCTGATCCAGCGCAGCCAACAGCACCTTGCCCCCTGCCGCGGTATGCGCCAACGGTCCTCGGCCAACTCGGCTCGTCACTCGAACCATTCGCTGTGATTCGTACGAGGCAGCAAACAGGCAGGTTGCGCCGCGCAGTACCGAGAGGTGCACGGTCTCACCGGTGCGTTCTTGCAACTCGCGCATTGACTGGGCGCTCACCGCAACGCAGTGATCCAGCGCAGTCACTTCTGCAGAGAACAACATCGCGGATCCAAGCTCGTAGCGTTTCGTGCCAAGCTCTTGGCGCACAAAGCGTTGCTCGCGAAGGGTGGAGACGAGGCGATGAGCGGTGGACACACTGACGCCAAGCTCCCGGGCAATATCTGAGAGGCGCATCGGACCGCGCTGGCGCAGCAGGTGCAGAATCTCGAGCGCGTTATGCACCGATGCGAGTGTGGGTTGCATGGTGCTGAAGCTTAGTCTCGAAAGTGATGGTCGGATAGCCTCCGCGGCGGCAATGCGTCTCACCTCTTCACTCTCTGGGCGAATGAATGAATTTGCGCCGATCTGTTGACGAACGTCACAGAATCGGCATATTGTTAGCGATGATTAGCGGGACAATGATGTCTCCGCCGAAATCTCACTTTGACGTTCGGAGGCTGAAATGGCAATGTCGCCATCGCCACACGGAGTCGCTCTTGCGCCTTCGGCCCACCTTGATGATTTTTGTCGGCGCAATCTCCCCGCAGCAGAGACCTGGCCAGAGTTTCTCTTCACCTTGCCAGAACTGCACTACCCCGAACGCTTGAACGCTGGCGTCGAACTGCTCGACAGTGTGGCCGACAGACTCGGCGGCGACCGTCCCGCGCTTCGAGGACAGCATGGCGGAGTCTGGTCGTATGCGCAGTTGCGCGACACCTCGAACCGCATCGCCAGAGCGCTCACCGAGCACTACGGCATTGTGCCGGGCAACCGCGTGCTCTTGCGTGCGCCCAACAATCCTTGGTTGGTGGCTTGCTGGTTTGGCGTGCTGAAGGCAGGGGCCGTCGCGGTCACGACAATGCCGATGCTGAGAACTCGTGAGCTGGAGGCAATTTGCGAGGTTGCCGAGCTCGATTTCGCGCTGTGTGATTATCGATTCCTTGAAGAAATCGAGCAGGTTCCGGTGCCCGGTCTGCGAGTGGTGTCGTTCGGTGACGAGGATCCGAGCCCGGTCGGCCTTGGTCAAGTGATCGCCGGGATGCCCGACGATTTTGCTGCGGTTGATACCTCTGCCGACGACGTCGCCCTGCTGGCCTTTACCTCGGGAACCACCGGACGCCCAAAGGCTACGATGCACTTTCACCGTGACCTTCTGGCAATCGCTGATACGTTCTCGGCTCGCGTCTTGCAGCCGCGCGCTGACGACGTATTCATTGGAACTCCGCCCCTTGCTTTCACTTTTGGTCTTGGCGGTGCCGTGATTTTTCCGCTTCGGGTTGGCGCGTCGGTGCTGCTTACCGAAGCCGCTCCCCCGCTTGTGCTTGCTGACTTGATTGCCGAACACGGGGTGACCGTGTGCCTGACTGCACCGACCGCGTACAAGGCCATGATTGCCGGGGGCAAAATCGGGGAGCTCTCCGGGCTCCGACGTGCAGTGTCTGCCGGCGAGCACCTGCCGGCAACGACCTGGCACGAAGTGAAGAATGCCACTGGCATCTCAATCATTGATGGCATCGGCTCGACAGAGATGCTGCACGTATTCGCCTCAGCCGCCGATGATGAAATTCGGCCCGGATCAACCGGCCGAGCCGTGCCCGGCTATCTCGTTGACGTGCTTGATGATGAAGGAAAACCCGCAGAAAATGGAGTCCCCGGACGACTCGCGGTGAAAGGCCCCACCGGCTGCAGATACCTCGGCGGATACCGTCAAGAAGTGTATGTACAGGGCGGATGGAATCTGACGGGTGACGTCTATATTCGAGACGCTGAAGGCTACCTGTGGTCCCAGGGCCGAAACGACGACATCATTCTCTCCGCTGGGTACAACATTGCGGGCTACGAAGTTGAAGAAGCGCTCTTGACTCACCCGGCAGTGCTGGAGTGCTGTGTGGTCGGATCCCCGGACGCTGCGAGAGGAACCATTGTGACGGCCGCCATTGTGCTTCGTGAGGGAGTCGCTGCGAGCGAGGATCTGGTCACCGAGTTGCAGGATCATGTCAAGCGCGAAATCGCACCCTACAAATACCCGCGCCGAATCGACTTTGTCTCAGAGCTGCCCAAAACCACCACAGGAAAAGTGCAGCGATTCCGCTTGCGCGACGACTACGCCAAGTAAGCATCGCCCGGTGAAGGCCTGAGTGCTCAGCGGGGAGGGTCGATCACGCTTCGGACGAACTCGAAGGCGGGGGCTTCAAGAGTGTCGACCACTCGTTCGAGCAGATGGACTGCATCGTCTCCGGCCCAATCGGCACGGAGCAGTTCGCGGGGCAGACCAGGATCGCGCATGGGCAGCACACGCCAGTCGTCAAGTATCTGCATGTAGTGCACGAATGCGGTGCGCGGGTCGATCGCTTGCCCGTGCGCGGCAACAAGTGCATTGAAGTCTTGCTGGTGTGTGGCGACAAACTCTCGGTAGCGCTCATGGATCTCTTCCAGATCCCAGCTCTCGCGCACCATCTGTTGAATGTCCTGGCCGCCTTCGTGCCGTCCGACAAAGATAGCGGTGTTCTCTCGCAGATCCAGACTCGTAACCAGATGATTCGCTTCGGGGGCCATTCGTGCCGGGGCGATCCAAGTCCCCGAACCAACATTGCCAAACCCAAGCGACATGAGTCGGGAGCGGAGCAGGTGACGCTTTGCTCGCTGAGCTTCTGGGAGGGAGAAGCTGGTGATGCACCAGCCGTCTTCGAGTCGTGCGGGCTGGCGAGCGTGCCAGATGACTCGATCGCCAGCCTCAAGAGCCGAACGTGCCTCGTCGGTGAGGGAGTAGCCGATGCGCTTGTTTCGGCGCTCGGCTTCAAGCCAGGAGCGCTTCTTGAGGCGAGAAACTGCCGTGCGCACACTTGAATCGTCAATGTCGAGTGCACCGAGCAGTGTGACAATGCCGCTAATCGGAAGCCAGTCGTCTGTTCGTCTGGCGAAACCGCCGAGCAGTGTGACGAGCAGAGTGTGTGAACCACCGCTGGCCATGCGAAAGCCTCTCCCTGTCAGATCCGGCGCAATTGGCGTGAATGAACGGGTAGCGCCGGGCATCGTCGATGTGCCCCCAGGCTATCGTGCGCCATGGTCGGGCAGGTGCATGGTGGGAGCGGCCGATGCAGATTTACTGGGGGTCAGCGGTGTCGTCGGCAATGTAGGCGACGGCCTGCACTTCAATCAGTGCCTCGGGCTGCCAGAGGCGAGTGACGCCGATCCCGGCCATGGCTGGGTATTCGGTGCCAGCCATTTCGCGCCATTTCGCGCCGATTGCTTTGCCGTTGCGTTGGTAGTCATCAACGTCTGTGAGGTAAATAGTGACATCGATGAGATCGCTCGGTTTGCCCCCGGCATGGCGAAGTGTTGCGAGCACATTGCCAAAAGCCTGCTCAAACTGTTCGAGGATGCCGCCTGGCACGATCTTGTAGTTCGCGTCGAGCGCGGTCTGCCCGCCGAGATAGACAAAGGGACCGGCCTTCACGCCGTGTGCGAAGCCAATCGGGGAGACGAGCTCGGGTGGGTTCACGATGATCCTGGACATGATGCCTCTTTCGGTGCTGCTGTTGATCGTGGGGACGTGCCGTGTTGGCTGTGGAAATCACACTTCGCTGTGTGGTCTTGGTGCCCGGAGCGCCGGAACTATCCGCTGCCGCCCCCGAGTTATATTTCACTATTGTGACGTTCGCGTCTATTCTGTCATACTATGGTCATTCTGTGACGAATGGAAGCCCCGTTTCATCCAGAAACGGCACGACCGGATCGCCAGATTCCAAAGGAGCAATGATGCGCTTAGCCACAGTTCGAACCGCCACCGGCACCCGTGCTGCCGTGCAGAGCGGTGAGACATGGGTGCTCCTTGAATGCGCCGACCTCAGCGAATTGCTGAGGGAACCGGATTGGCGGTCTCAGGTGCAGCAGGCTCTCGAACACCCCCAGTCAGCGCGCTCACCTCGCGACGAAACCACACTGCACACCCCGCTCCCGCAAGCTTCCAAAATCATCTGCTGCGGACTGAACTATCGCGACCACATCACCGAGACTGGGCGTGACGTGCCCGAATATCCCACGCTCTTTGCAAAGTACGCAGACACCCAGCTTGGGCCCACCGATCCAATCGAAGTGGGTGGCGACTCAACACAGGTCGATTGGGAAGCTGAACTGGCCGTCGTGATCGGTGCACCACTCAGGCGCGCAAGTCGCTCCGAAGCAAGCGCCGCGATCCTCGGCTACACCATCGCGAACGACATCTCATACCGAGACTGGCAAGCCAGAACGCTGCAGTGGTTTCAGGGGAAGGCATGGGCAGCAACCACCCCGGTCGGCCCCGTTGTGGTGACGGCAGATGAGATTGATCCGCGCGCTGGGCTTGAAATCAGCACCGACATCGACGGGGAAGTGATGCAGCACAGCAACACACGCGAACTCGTCTTTGACGCCGCAGACCTCGTATCGTACGTCTCACAATTCACCCCCCTCTCCCCCGGCGACATCGTACTTACCGGCACGCCGGGAGGTGTCGGGCTGGGCAGGCAACCGAAACGATGGCTGCGTCACGGAGAACTAGTGCGCACCACGATCGAGGGCATCGGCGAGCTTCGCAACCGCATCCACATGACCGGCGACCACGAAAGCGAGCCCCCGCATGAGTGAACAGCGCTCCACCTCTCCTATCAGCACAGAGAATCTGCCAAATAGCAGCCGATTTCTCAGCGCAATAGAACTCGAAGAAACTCAGGCGCAGCAGTGTGACCGTGCCTTCCTCGTGACCCCGCAATACGTGCCCTGGCCGAAAGCCTACGGTGGTGACTCGGTCGCGCAAGCAGCGGCAGCGGCGCTGGCCACCATTGCCGACGATCGAACACTGCATTCACTGCACAGCACGTTCCTTCGTCCGGTTGAGATCGGTGTTCAAGTGCGGTACGAAGTTGAACTCGTGCGCGACGGCCGAGGATATTCCACCCGGCATGTGCGCGGCTATCAGCATGAAAAGCCGGTGTTCATGAGCACTGCGTCGTTTCAAGTGCCTGAGTTGGGGCCGATCCTCGCCCCCGAAATGCCAGAAGTCGTCGCCCCCGAGCAGCTGCCATCTGCAGCCGAATATCTTGCAGAGAACCCGAGTGGGCGACCCGAAGCTGACGACTATTGGGGCAACGGTCGAAGCTTTGACATTCGGCACGTGCCAGGTCCCCTGTACACGCAGAGTGACGGAGCACGAGCTGAGCACCGTGGTGTCTGGCTCCGAGCCTTCGAACAACTGCCTGACGATATGCGATTGCATCAGCTCGCCGTCAGCTATGTCTGCGACTACACCATTCTGGAACCGTCACTTCGTGACCTCGGCTCGCATTGGTCGTCTCCCGGCCTGACCACCGCGAGCCTTGATCACGCGATGTGGTTTCACCAAGCAGCCCGTGCTGATGAGTGGCTGCTGTATTTGCAGGAATCTGCGGGAGTGCAAAGCGGTCGAGGCCTAAACCTTGGACGGTTTTTCACTCGTGACGGGACACTCGTCGCCACAGTGATGCAAGAGGGCCTGCTGCGGCAGGCGAATCAGCACAACAACACACCAGCGGATCAGGGGTGATCCGTCAAAGAGTTCGGCCGCAGCGGAGCGTCACCGAACCGTCAGATAGGAACCGAAATGGGTAAGAAGATTGCAGTGATCGGTGGTGGGCCAGCCGGGCTCTACTTCTCGGTGCTCGCGAAGAAACTCGACCCGAGCCACGAAATCACGATTTGGGAGCGCAACGCCCCCGATGACACCTTTGGCTTCGGCGTGGTGTTCAGCGATGAGACCTTGAGTGGGATCGAGAACTCCGATCCGGAGTTCTACCGAATCACCCAGCAGAACTTTGCAAGATGGAGTGACATTGATGTGCACTTTGGCGGCGAAGTGCTCACCGTGGGCGGCCAAGGATTTGCTGCTTCTAGCCGCAAACAATTGCTGCTGCTTCTTCAAGATCGGGCGCGTGAGCTCGGGGTTGAACTTATCTTCCGCACTGAGGCACCCGAGGTTGATGAACTCTCGCGTGACCACGATCTGGTGATTGCTTCTGACGGCATCAACTCCAAGATCCGCTCGCACTTTGCCGAGACGTTCCAACCCACACTGGATCCTCGCAAGACGAGATTCATGTGGCTCGGCATCGACCGTGCGCTCGAAGCCTTTACGTTCTACGTGAAACACACTCCCTGGGGAATCATCCAGGTGCATGCCTACCCCTATGCAGACAACGAGAGCACCTTCCTGGTGGAGATGCACGAAGACGTGTGGCGTGCGGCGGGATTCGACGAGAGCGAGTCCCAGGTGTTCCCTCCTGGAGTCAGCGACGAGGTTTCGGTTGCGAAGATCGCCGACATCTTCAGCGAAGAGCTTGACGGTGCCACTTTGCTCACCAACAACTCAAAGTGGGTCACCTTCAATACGGTGCGCAACGAAAAGTGGAGTCATCACAATGTGGTGCTGCTGGGTGATGCGGCACACACGGCTCACTTCTCTATCGGATCGGGCACCAAGCTTGCGCTTGAAGACGCCTTGGCGCTCGCCGCAAATATGCACGAGCAGCCGACGATCGCGCAGGCTCTCGATGCCTACGAGGCAGAGCGCCGGCCCGTCGTGCTTTCACTGCAACGAGCAGCTCAGGCATCGCTCGAATGGTTTGAGAACATCGGCCAATATGCCGAGCAAGAGCCGCTGCAATTCGCATTCAACCTGCTGACACGCTCGCGCCGCATCACCTTCGATAATCTCGCGATGCGCGATCCAGAGTTCGCAGCCAAGGTACAAGCCGACTTTGCCGATCACCACGGTGGGGAGCAGGCGGTGCCAGCGATGTTCCAGCCCTATCAACTCGGCGGGCTCACGCTAAAGAATCGCATTATGGTGTCGGCGATGGATCAGTACATGGCGAACGAGGGTGTCGTCGGTGATTTCCACCTGGTGCACCTTGGCGCACGTGCCGTCGGCGGGGCGGGACTTGTCATGACCGAGATGATCGCGCCCTCGGCAGACGGGCGAATCTCACCGGCAGACGGTGGCCTCTACACCGATGAGCAGCGTGATGCATGGCAGCGCATCGTCGAATTCGTGCATCGCACCACGAGCGCCAAAATCGGTGCGCAGCTCGGTCACTCCGGACGCAAGGGATCGACCAAGGTCATGTGGGAAGGAATTGATGATCCGCTGAGCGAAGGCGGCTGGGAGGTGATCGCACCGTCTGCACTCCCCTATGGGCCAGGCAGCAACATGCCGCGTGAAGCCACTCGTGCGGATCTTGACCGGATCACCGCCGACTATGTGGCCGCAGCGAAGCGGGCGGCTGAGGCTGGATTCGACGTGCTCGAACTCCATGCAGCACACGGATACCTGCTCTCATCGTTCCTCTCGCCACTGGCGAATCGCCGCGAGGACGAATACGGTGGATCACTCGAGAACAGGCTCCGATACCCGCTTGAGGTGTGCGACGCCGTGCGTGCGGTGTGGCCGGCAGAACGTCCGCTCCTGGTGCGCATTTCAGCGACGGATTGGGCCCCGGGAGGCATCAACGAAGACGATGCTGTCGATATTGCTGCGGCATTCATTGCGCACGGAGCGGATGCAATCGATGTCTCTTCCGGGCAGGTCGTGCAAGAGGAACGACCTGAGTATGGGCGGAGCTACCAGACGCCATTTGCCGACAAGGTGCGAAACCGGGTTGCGCATGTTGCCGGAGCGGGTGTGGTGGCAGTCGGCGCTATCTCGTCGTATGACGACGTGAATTCAATATTGCTGGCCGGTCGAGCCGACCTCGTAGCGCTTGGGCGCACCCACCTCTGGGATCCGCATTGGACGCTGCATGCGGCAGCCGACCAGGACTATCGCGGTGACGGAGCAGAGTGGATTGCACCGTATCGTGCGGGTCGCCGCAAGCCACCCGTGGCGCGCACGGATGCGATTCGACCACGACTCGAACTCCTGACCGGGGTGGTGGACGAGCCGACGCACACCCGTTGGGTTGCCGGGAAGACCGTCGCAGCCGAATAGGATCACACACGATCCAGAGCGAAGATCGCCCAGACAGCTGACATCCTGCTAGGATGTAAAGGTTGTCTGGGCGATCCTCATTCTGAGTGCATCACCGGGCACATGCATAAACACCCTCCTGTCACAGAAATACTGTGGCCGCGTAGTCCGAAGGAGGTGGGTCAGTAATGCATCCTTATGAACTCATGGTCATCCTCGATCCCGGTATCGATGAGCGCACCGTGGCTCCGAGCATCGACAAGTTCCTCGGCGTTATCCGTAACGCTGACGGAGAGGTGCAGGCAGTCGACATCTGGGGCAAGCGTCGTCTCGCGTACGAGATCAAGAAGCACAACGAGGGCGTCTACGTCGTCGTGAACTTCACCGCTACCCCCGAGGCAACCGCAGAGCTCGAGCGTCAGCTTGGCCTCAGCGAGGCAGTCCTCCGCACCAAGGTGCTCCGTTCCGACGAGCTCATCGCACAGCGTGCAGCTCAGGCAAAGCGCGATCAGGCTAAGGCCGCTCGCGCTGCGAAGCAGGGCGCGTAAGTCATGGCCGGCGAGACCGTGATCACGGTGGTGGGCAACCTCACCGCTGATCCCGAGATGCGGTACACCAATAGCGGTGTTCCCTTCGCGTCGTTCACGATCGCTTCGACTCCCCGCACCTTTGATCGTCAGTCGAATGAGTGGAAGGACGGCGAAGCGCTGTTCTTGCGCGCGACCGTCTGGCGTGAGTTCGCTGAGCACGTCGCGAATTCGCTGACCAAGGGAATGCGCGTCATTGCACGTGGCAACCTGCGCCAGCGTAGCTATGACGATAAGGATGGTCAGCGTCGCACGAGCTATGAGCTCGATGTCGACGAGATCGGTCCTTCGCTGCGATACGCCACCGCGCAGGTGACGCGTTCGCAGTCGCGCGGACAGGGCGGCGGTTTCGGCGGCGGTCAGCCCGCTGGGCAGAGCGACTGGGGTCGTCCCGCGGCAGCACAGGCAAACGACAACCCATGGGGCAACCCAGGTGGTCAGCCAGCTGCGCCACAGGGCGGCGGTTTCGGCTCGGGCTTTGACGACGAGCAGCCTTTCTAACTAGCTTCGCCCGGAAACGGGCAGTACACGAAAAGAGATCATCATGGCAGGTAAGGCAAGCGGCGCAGGCCGCAAGCCGGGTCGCGGCAAGAACGCTAAGGTCGCCGCACCCGCAAAGAAGCAGACTGTTGGCGTCATCGATTACAAGGATGTCGCAACGCTCCGCAAGTTCATTTCTGAGCGCGGCAAGATCCGCGCCCGTCGCATCACCGGTGTGTCGGTTCAGGAGCAGCGACTGATCGCAAAGGCAGTGAAGAACGCCCGCGAGATGGCTCTGCTCCCCTACGCCGGCAGCGGCCGCTAAGGAGGAGAATCATGGCAAAGGTGATTCTGACAAATGAGGTTCTGGGTCTCGGCAGTGCCGGTGACGTGGTCGAGGTAAAGAACGGCTACGCCCGTAACTACCTTGTTCCCCAGGGCTACGCTGTGCACTGGACCCGCGGTGGCGAGGCTCAGGTTGCACAGATCCGTAAGGCTCGTGAGGCACGCGCACTCGCTTCGGTTGAGGATGCACAGGCACTCAAGGCAAAGCTGCAGGAGAACAAGATTCGTCTGTTCGCGAAGACCGGTGCTGAGGGACGTCTCTTCGGTTCGATCAAGCCTGCTGCTGTAGCTGCTGCTGTGGCAGAGGCTGGCGTTGGCGAGGTTGATAAGCGTAAGATCACTCTCCCCGTCATCAAGACGACTGGCGAGTACAACGCAACTGTCCACCTGCACGAGGGCGTTGACGCAAAGGTCACGCTTCAGGTGATCGCAGCTCGTTAATCTGAGTCGCGAGTTTTTGCGGGGTTGCACTTCGGTGCAACCCCGCTTTTGCGTTGTCAGGTACTTTCTGTCAGAAATGACCCAGACACTCACCGTTCACATGAAGCTTGCATTTTGACGACAACCGCGTATTTCCGGGGCTTTCACGGCGCTGTGGAAATATATCTAGCGGCGTGTCGGAAAAAACTTGACAAGCGGCATTTTTTCGGGTGTTTGTCCACAGGCAAGTTCGAGCGCAAAGCTTCAAGGTGCACCTGAGGGTTGAATAACTCCACAAGCAAAAATCCATAAAATACCTGATCAAACAATAAAATTCCGGACGATGGAGAAAGTTCTCCACAAGTTATCCCCAGAAGTGTGAATAACACGCGGGGAAATGTGGTGAGTTATCCACGAAGTTATCCACAGGGCACTTTTCGCTCTGTTTGCCGCCGTCTTCGAAGCCCTCTAGCGTGAGTGTCGGAGGCATGGTGTCTACTGGGTGAACGACAGGCATAAGTGACCACCCGGCCAGACCTCCCACGAAAGGAGAACGGATTGTCGATCTCACATCTCGGCATCCCCGACGCACCCCCAGAGTACGAAGATGACTCTCGCGGCTTCGAGCGGGTGCCACCGCACGATCTGCTCGCCGAGCAGAGCGTACTCGGAGGCATGTTGCTTTCGAAAGACGCCGTCGCCGATGTGACTGGACAATTGCGACCCGGTGATTTCTACGTGCCGAAGCACGAAGTCATTTACGAAGCCGTGCTCACGCTCTACTCGCAGGGCGATCCGACCGATGTCATTACGGTCACTGACCAGCTCACCAAGTCGGGCGAGCTGCAGCGTGCCGGTGGAGTGGAATACCTGCACACGCTGACCAGCATTGTGCCCACCGCCGCCAACGCGAGCTTTTATGCTGAGATTGTTGCAGAGAAAGCATTGCTTCGTCGCCTGGTTGAGGCAGGAACCAGGATCACCGCGATGGGATATGCCGGTGAGGGCGAAGCGGTCGACCTGGTAAACACCGCGCAGGCCGAAATCTACACCGTGACTGGCGCAGACCAGGCTGAGGACTACGTCACCCTTTCGCTTGCCGTTGACGCTGCCTTCGAAGAGATTTCCAAGGCGAGAGATACCCCGGAAGGGATGCTCGGGGTGCCGACCGGATTCAGCGAACTCGATGCGCTGACCAACGGATTCGCAGGCGGGCAGATGATCATCATTGCCGCTCGACCGGCAATGGGTAAGTCCACCCTTGCCCTTGACGTTGCTCGCAACGCCTCGGTCCACGCCGACGCACCCACCGTGTTCTTCTCCCTGGAAATGGGGCGAGCCGAGATCGCGATGCGCCTGCTGTCGGCTGAAGCGTCCGTGCCGCTGCAGACGCTACGCAAGGGCACCCTCGACAATCGTGATTTTCAGAAGCTAGCGGCGACGCAGGCCCGCATCGCAGAAAAACCGCTCTTCATTGACGACAGCCCCAACCTGACTCTCGTGGAAATCCGAGCGAAGTGCCGACGTCTGAAGCAGCAGCACGGACTCAAAATGGTCGTCATTGACTACCTCCAGTTGCTTTCCTCTGGCAAGAAGTCGGAAAGCCGCCAGCAAGAGGTGAGTGAGTTCTCGCGATCCCTGAAGCTGCTCTCGAAAGAACTTGAAGTGCCGGTGGTGGCGCTTTCACAGCTGAACCGTGCCTCTGAGCAGCGCGCAGACAAGATGCCAGCGATCAGCGATCTGCGCGAGTCGGGCTCGCTCGAGCAAGACGCGGATATGGTGATTCTGCTGCACCGTGAGGCCGCAGGCGACCGCGACAGCCCGCGAGCGGGTGAAGCGGACTTCATTCTGGCGAAGCAGAGAAATGGTCCCACCGGTATTGTCACGGTGGCATTTCAGGGTCACTACTCAAGATTCACAGATATGCCTTCGGGCCTCTGACTCGAGAATCCGTCTTCGGCGCACCATACACCCAGTACCGGTGCGCTGCTGAGATCCCGCGTAGAAAGGGGGAGTAGACTGTGCTTGATATGAACAGGGATACGGAGGCGGGGATGAAGCGAGAACTTGCGGCTGAAGCGTCCCAGGAGGCTCGCGCACTTCGCACCGCGCACTTGATTCGCGCAGCGGTGCTGGTTGCCATCGGTGTGGCTATTGCCTTTACCGCACCGTTGCACAGCCAGTTCGACTTCAACATTTGGGTCCTTGGCGTCGGCTTCGTGCTCATTGGCGCCGCAACCCTCTTGGAGTATTCCGCCGCCCGCGGTACCGCTGAGAGCTGGTGGATTGCAGCTCGTGCTATCGTCGCCTTCGCCGCGGCGGGATCGTTGCTCGCAGTCGTCGACACGACGACGCTCGCGCTCATCGTTGCCGTGTGGGCACTGCTCACCGCGTTCATCACCACGATGCGTCTCGTTCGCAAGACGCAGCCGCCCCGCGTTGCCTTGCCGTCACTGCTCCTCAGCGTGGCACTTGCCGTTGCAACGCTCATGACGAGCTCAGATCCGGTCGCCGTGATCGGATTCTTCGGCGCGTACGCAATCGTTCGAGGGGTCTTCCTCGCGATTGCCGCCCTCGATACCCGTGAGGCTGAAACCCCGGTATCCGTTGTGACCTCAGAGAATAACTAAAGCGAGCACCTGGAACTGAAGATGACTGACCCAACCCAGCAGCCTGATCCGCAGCACCACGAGCCAACACGTCGTGATCGACTGCGCCCGCTTGAACTCGTTGGTTTCTCGGGAGTGCTCGCCGTATTCGCCGGACTCATTGTGATGCTCGTGCTGCGCACCCCCGAGGGCGTTGTCGACTTCGCGAAGGCCGGAATCGTCGCGGTCATCGTGTTTATCGTGTCGCTCGTGACCTTGGCCCTGATCGGCCTCGGTGGGAAGCCAAGCGAAGACGACGTCGAGGCTCGCAAGGATCTGCAGCAGCCAGACAAGGGCAACTGGCACTAAGAGGACACGGCGCGAATAGCTCGCTTCTATTGGGAACGCTTGCCGCGATGTCTGGGCGTTCGGGCCCATGTTCGAGCGTCACGGCTCGACAGCGCTAACAACACGAGAATGTCGAGTGCGAGTGTCAACAGCGTGGTGTTGATGGTGATCTTCTCACCGTTTGAAAAGTAGCCGACGGCTGCCGTGATGATGCTCAGCGTCACCCCGAACAGCACCAGCAAACGAGCCCAATTGCTCCCGCGATGCACCGCAGCCGCAAGGGACATCGACACCAGCGAGGCCAATCCACCAAAGACGATCACGATCCAGAAGATGGCCCCGCGAAGATCTTCTGGCACCCCTTCTTCGGAAGCAATCTCCGGCCAGACCAAGGCGAACGCGCCAATCCACAACAACCCGACGAACCCTCTTGCGAACACAAAAAAGGCGCCAAGACTCGTCGAGATCGGTCGTTTGTGCACGGGCACGTGAGGACCCTCGCTGCGAGTCAGCAACTGCTCGACAGGCTCGGAGGCGCGACGCTTTCGGTCAAGATGCTGACTCATTGATCAACCTTTAAGTCATTGAGCGCCTGCGGTGCAGTCAGATCGCCAGTCAGATCGTATGAAGTTTCAGCAACGGTGTGCTCCATCCCGTCGGCAGAACCGAGTGCGCGCAGGTCGATCACAGGTAAATGTCCATCGGTGCGAATGCTGTCGCCACCACCATTTCTTGAGTGATAACCCGTTGAAAACTCGCGCAGGATGCGCACCGGGATGGACGGGTTGCCCGCCTGAACGCTCGCAATAATATGGTCGCGCTCAATGTCAATGTCGGCTTCGATCTTGTGCGTCACCTGCAGGGTGAAGAGCGAGAAGCCAACGGCTCGATCGAAGGTGCCTGCCGCGAGCCAATCGACCCGGGTGCCCCCAGGGAGAAGCCAGCCATCGGGAGTGCGCCAGAACCTCACATGGTGGCGCTTTGCGGGGTTGCCTTCAACTTCCTGCTGGTACGCGAAATCTTGCATGCGGCCAAAGAGGAAGAGAGGGCTCACGGGAGCCTCGTCGTAGCTCTTTCGAGTGAGAGTCGAAGTGATGATGCGCCAGGAAGAGCGCAGGGTGACCTCGTCTGCAAGCGTCCACGACGCATCAGTCATGGCGCGATGCAATTGCTCGGTTTCGCCGAGAAGGGCGAGGTTGATGGGATCGCCAAGAAGTCCGTCGCTCGTGCGAGTACGACCGATGAAATAGTCGGGCACGTAGATGGTGGTGAGCATGCGGTGAATGCGGGGGAGCACCAGATATGCGAGCATGCCCCAAAACACTACGAACACCGCAATGCCCCACCAGCCGATGTGGAAACTCTCAGTGAGGAGGAGCCAAGCGAGCCAGATAGAGGCAACACCGGCAAAAATAAAGAAGAACTGGTCGAGTACGGTCAGCACCGAAATGCGTCGCCGCCCTTCAGCGGGCGAACTCACACCACCTCGTATGGGCACGTTCATGCATACATGCTACCGACCACTATGCGAATCGGGCAGAGGCAGGGCCGGTTCTCTCGAACGGTGGATGTATGGCGCTTTGCGTGCGCTGCCGTCGCACCCCACCCAGGTATCCATTGGCACACAATGTATTCAACGGGGAGCGCAAGATGCGCGGCGAAGCGAGTGCGCGGGAGTGGGACACCCGCGCTCTCACGGGTTCGTGCGAGCCGAGAATTAAGGCGCCAGGCGCCAGGCGGCTAGCGGTTCAAGTAGCTGAGCAGTTTTGCGGCGTCACCGATGTAACTTGCCGGAGTCAACTCCAGCAGCCGCTGCTTTGCCTCGTCGCCCAGCTCAAGGCCCGAAACAAACTCGACCAGATCAGCCTGGCCGATGCGCTTGCCCCGAGTCAGCTCCTTCAGCGCAGCGTAAGGGTCGCTGATGGTCGAACGGCCAGCAGTCACCTCGGCGCGAATGACCGTCTGAATCGCCTCGCCGAGCACTTCCCAGTTGCCATCGAGATCGGCAGCGAGCACCTCGGGTGCCGCGTCAATCTGGCCGAGGCCGCGCTTGATATTGTCGAGCGCGAGCACAGAGTGCCCAATGCCCACACCGATATTGCGCTGTGCCGAACTGTCGGTCAGGTCACGCTGCCAGCGGCTCGTGACCAGGGTCTGCGAGAGCGAATCAAGGATTGCGTTTGAAAGTTCAAGGTTGGCCTCGGCGTTTTCAAAACGAATCGGGTTCACCTTGTGCGGCATGGTCGAGGAACCGGTGGCTCCAGCGACCGGGATCTGCCGGAAGTAGCCGATGGAAATGTAGCTCCAGATATCGGTCGCCAGATTGTGCAGGATGCGGTTTGCATGAGCGATACGCGAGTACAGCTCGGCCTGCCAATCGTGCGACTCAATCTGCGTGGTCAAAGGATTCCAGTCGAGGCCGAGACCCTCGACGAACTCACGAGAAATCGCTTGCCAATCGGCGTGCGGATCCGCCGCGATGTGCGCAGCGAAAGTTCCCGTGGCACCCGAGAACTTGCCAAGGTACTCGATCTGAGCGATCTGAGCGACCTGCCGATTCAAGCGGTGCACAAAGACAGCGAGTTCTTTGCCGAGCGTGGTCGGAGTGGCCGGTTGGCCGTGCGTGCGGCTCATCATCGGGAGGTCACGGTACTGTTCTGCCTGGCGGGCGAGCTCAGCGATCACGGCATCGAGCTTCGGCTGCCACACCTCGGCGACGGCCTGCTTCACGGTGATTGCGTACGAGAGGTTGTTGATGTCTTCGCTCGTGCAGGCGACGTGAGTGAGCTCAGCGATTCGGTCAAGACCCTGACGGGACAACTGTTCGCGAACGAGGTATTCGACGGCCTTGACGTCGTGCTGCGTCGTAGCTTCGATCTCTGCGAGACGATCGATTTCTGCTTGACCAAAGTCAGCGGCCCAGGCGCGAAGCGTAGTCACATCGCCAGCATCGAGCGGCGTCGAGCCCAGCAGGGAATGCGAAGTGAGATACACGAGCCATTCGACCTCGACATGTACCCGCGCCTTATTGAGGCCCGCTTCGGAGAGAAAGTCACCGAGGCCCTCGACCGCGCCGCGGTACCTTCCGTCAAGCGGGCTGATGGGCTGCGGGGGAAGCTGCGTCATAGTGAACACTCCGTGTAGTGGGGCGGTGAATCGGCCAGTGTCTATTCTCCCATGCTCTGTGCCACCCTGTGCCGACCCTGACCGTCTACCCCGCGGGCGGAGGCAGCGGCACTGTGGAAAGATCGAAGTGTTCGGCGCGTGTTTCATGCAGGCGTCTGACAGTCGAAGAAAGGGAGATCCAGTGAGCGGGCTTACCTGGCGTAGCACAATCGCCGCCGCGGCCGCGGGGCTGATCCTCGCACCGGCACTGAGCGGATGCGCAAGCAGCGGAGTGATGGACGCATTGTTCAACCAAAAACCTGCGTCAAAAATCGAATCACCAGCGCACATGCAAAATAGCGAGCTTGCTGAATCCAGCAACGCGCTTCTTGACCAGCTTTGGGAAGGCGAGTGGAATCTCCCTGTCGGCGGAAACGTGCGGCTGGCATGCGAAAGCGACGCAGGTGGCGAGGCCTACCAGTTCTTCGGCTCGTGGTTCTCGCCCGAAGAAGCAAACTACTCGGGGAGTCGCAATGAGGCGATGGCACGGGTGATCGAATTGCGCGGGTGGCTCGAAGCCGACGGGTGGGAGTACCTCGACAACATTGAATTCAACACCGACAATGTAGGCGTCAACGCAGTGGGAGTCGGCGGTTCAAAAACGAGCGCAGGGATCGTAGACATGCAAGCGATCTATTACTTTGAAGGAGACGTCGACTACCCCTTCCCGCACATCGTGGTCGATATCGACAGCGATTGCCTACCCGTCAATATGTGACGAGCGGTCAGGGCAATTCCTGACGGTCAGGGCAATTACTGACGATCCCGCTTCTTGCTCGTGCCAAGCAGCCCATTGAGCACGCCTGAAAGCAACGAAAGCACCAACGCTGCCAACACGCCCCACCAGAACCCATCGACCTGAAGGCCAAAACCGGCAAGACCCGACAGCCACGCCACGACCCACAGCAAGAAACCATTCACGATCAGACCGAACAGTCCGAGCGTAATGATGTAGAGCGGGATTGACACTACCCGCACCACCTTGCCGAGTGTGCCGTTCACCAGCCCAAAGACAAGCGCGACAAGCAGCAGCGTGATCAAGTGATCGTAGGGCCCAGTCCCCAGCGGCTTCACCCACACCCCGTGATCGCCGCTGCCGCCAACAATCAAGGTGGTGAGCCACAGCGCAAAGGCGCTGACCAAGACTCGAATCACTGTGCGCATGCCCTCAGTCTCGCAAGCAAAGCTGAGGTTCGGGTGAAGGCGCGCCAAGAGCAAAACCGAGAGAACGCAAGGAATATCCTCGTCTGAACATGCACGCTCGTTACACTTGGCGCAATGAGCGCAACGACTACTTTTGGCGTCGAAATGACCGACCCGGAGCCGATCCGCTTCCTCGATGACGAGGGCCGGTACGCTCCTTCAGCAACCGCGGCCGAGTTCGCGGCCGAACTTGAGACCCTCGACGAATCCGATCTCAGACAGTGGTACCTCGACATGGTCGCCGTGCGAGCCTTCGACACAGAATGCACCCACCTGCAACGTCAAGGTCAGCTCGCACTCTGGGCACCGAGCGTCGGACAAGAGGGGGGACAGGTGGGAATCGCACACGCTACCCAGCCGGAAGACCACCTCTTCCCGACCTATCGCGAACACACCGTCGCCTATGTGCGTGGCGTGCGACTGGTGTCAATCGCCGGACAATTTCGGGGAGTCACCCACGGTGGCTGGGACGTGACCGATCCGGCAAACGGAAACTGCCACCTCTATACACTCGTGCTGGGGAGCCAAGCGCAGCACGCCACTGGCTTTGCGATGGGCCAGGTGCTCGACGCCAAACGCGCCGCCGGCAGCACCTCACTCGCACCGGGGGAGGCGGGGATCGCCACCAAGGCTGCAACGGTCGTCTTCTACGGCGACGGCACCACGAGTGAGGGTGACGTGAGTGAATCAATGGTGTTTGCGGCAAGCTTTCAAGCACCAGTGCTGCATGTCATGCAGAACAACAACTGGGCGATCTCGGTGCCAGTCGCGAGGCAGTCACGCACCCCGATCTACCGTCGAGCCCTCGGCTTCGGCCTGCGAGCGGTGCAGATCGACGGCAATGATCCGCTCGCCGGGTTTGCTGTTGCGAAACGCTTTCTTGACGAAGCACGCGCAGGCAAAGGCCCCGGATATATTGAGGCGCTCACCTATCGGATGGGTGCACACACCACGAGTGATGATCCAACGCGCTACCGCGAAGCCGACGAACTTGAGTCGTGGCGTCTCCGCGATCCCATCACCCGCTTTGAAGGGTACTTGCGCACGCTCGGCATCGGCGACGACTTCTTCGAAGAGGCCGCAGCCCAGGCCGATGCCATCGCAAAGGCGGCCCGCGAAGAGATCCTGACCATGCCCGAACCCGGTCCAGACGATATGTTCGCCCACGTCTACAGTGAACCCCACCCACTGATGGATGCGCAACGAGAGTGGCTCTCCGACTACGAAGCCTCATTCGCTGAGGAAGGCCGATAATGAGCACAACTATTCAGACGCTGGCCGAACGCCAGCAGCTACCCATCTCAAAGGCAATCAATGCCGGCCTGCGCGCGGCGATGGCAGCAGACGAGCGAGTCGTGCTGATGGGTGAAGACATCGGCCCGCTCGGCGGTGTCTTTCGTGTAACGGATGGCCTGCAGGCAGACTTTGGCTCGGCACGCGTCATCGATACGCCACTGGCCGAAGCAGGCATCGTTGGAAGCGCGATCGGTCTCGCAATGGCCGGGTATCGCCCCGTCCTTGAAATTCAATTCGACGGATTCGTGTTCCCCGCCTTCAATCAGATTGTGACGCAGCTCGCGAAACTGACCAATCGCAGCGACGGAAAGCAGTCGATGCCTGTGGTGATTCGGCTGCCATACGGCGGACATATTGGTGCGGTCGAGCATCACCAAGAGAGCCCAGAAGCGTACTTCGCGCACACCGCTGGTCTGCGAGTTGTCGCACCCTCGAACGCGCACGACGCATACTGGATGATCCAACAGGCGATCCTCTCGGATGATCCCGTCATCTTTCTTGAGCCGAAAGCCAAGTACTGGCAAAAAGGTGAAGTTGATCCGCACGCGCTCGCCGCACCGCTCCATCGCACCGCAGTTGTGCGCTCGGGAAGCGATTGCACTGTGGTCGGATTCGGCGCCATGGTCACCACGCTGTTGCAGGCAGCCGACATCGCCGAGAACGAGGGCACCAAGCTCGAAGTCATCGATCTGCGCACGATCTCGCCAATCGACTACGAGCCAATCGTCGCCTCTGTGAAGAAGACTGGCCGCGTGGTGATCGCTCAAGAGGCGCCAGGAAACGCGAGCGTTGGCAGCGAAATTGCGGCAACCCTCGCCGAGCGAGCATTCTATTCACTACAGGCACCACCGCTGCGCGTCAGCGGCTTCGATGTGCCCTTCCCGCCAGCCAAACTGGAGGGCATCTATCTTCCCGATGCGGATCGCGTGCTTGAAGCCGTCGACCGCGCCATGGGATTCTGAGAGTACGTGCAAGGAGTCACACGATGAGCGAGCAGACATTTCCCCTGCCAGATGTTGGCGAAGGACTGACCGAAGCTGAAATCGTCAACTGGCTGGTCGCGCCCGGAGACACCGTGGCACTGAACCAGGTGGTGTGCGAGATCGAAACCGCAAAGTCCCTGGTCGAGTTGCCCTCACCATTCGAAGGAGTGGTCACGGAACTGCTCGCTGAAGTGGGGCAGACGGTGCCAGTGGGCTCGGCGATCCTGCGTATTCGCAGCGAGGGCGCCACAGACGAACTCCCCGGAGACGACACCGAAGTGGCAGCGGGAGACCGCCCGACCGGAGCCACCGGCGCATCCGACTCGCTCCCGGCAGACGAAGGCGGTGCTGTTCTGGTCGGATACGGCACGGTTGCCCCCGCAAAAAGCCGCCGCCGTGGCACACGCGGCGGGAGCGTGAGTGAGGCAGCCGCCCCAGAGGTCGCAACGGGGAACGTGATCGCGAAGCCACCCACTCGTAAGCTTGCGAAAGATCTCGGCGTGGATCTGCGAGAACTCGTCGGAACCGGACACGGTGGCGAGATCCTGCGCGAAGACGTCTTGCGGGCAACCGCGAGAGATGGGCTCTTCCGTGAGGCCTCGAAGCCGCAGACCCTCGAAGAACGCGAGCATCGCTTCCCCGTGAAGGGAGTGCGCAAGGTGATTGCGGAAAACATGGTCGCATCGAAATTTCAGGCGCCACACGTCAGCGTGTTCGTCGACGTCGATGCCACGCGAACCATGGAGTTCGTGAAACGGCTGAAGCAATCAAGCCAGTTCGAGGGCGTAAAAGTGTCGCCTCTGCTGATCTTTGCGAAGGCGTTGCTGTGGGCAGTGCGTCGGAACCCAGAAGTGAACGCGCAGTGGACCGACGACGAGATCATCGTGAAGAACTACGTGAACCTCGGTATCGCCGCAGCGACTCCGCGCGGTCTCGTGGTGCCCAACATTAAAGACGCGCAGGATCTCAGCCTGATCGAGCTCGCCCAGGCGATTCAACAGCTCACCGAGACCGCGCGACTTGGCCGCACCCAGCCCGCCGAAATGCAACACGGCAGCATCACGATCACCAACTTTGGTGTGTTCGGGATGGACTTCGGCACGCCGATTCTTAACCGTGATGAGGTCGCGATTCTCGCGATGGGGTCAATCAAGCAGAAGCCCTGGGTGGTTGACGGGCAGGTGCTCTCGCGCTGGGTGACGACCGTTGGCGGATCATTCGATCATCGGGTGGTTGACGGCGATGTCGTGTCGCGTTTTGTCGCTGATGTGGCATCGGTGCTTGAGGAGCCTGCTCTGCTGCTCGACTGAGCGGAGCTGCTTCGCGGAGCGCGCTGCCGCACGCAAACGCGCGGCTCGGTAGGCTATGGGTATGAGTGCCAAACGCGCAGGATCCTCCCCGGCCGCAGTGATCGGTGCGGGTCCGAATGGGCTTGCGGCGGCGGTTACCCTGGCTCGTGCCGGTGTGCCGGTGACGGTGTTCGAAGCCGCCGAAACGATTGGCGGTGGCACCCGCACCACTGAACTCGTGCAGCCGGGAGTCTTGCACGATGTCTGCTCGGCGATTCACCCGATGGCACTTGCCACCGGATTCTTTCGAGAGTTTGAACTCAGCAGCAGGATGCAGTTCGTGGTGCCAGAAGCCTCGTATGCAAACCCGCTCGATGGCTCAGCTGGTGGATCGCCTCAGGGCCCCGGACGAGCTGCAATCGCCTACCGCGACCTGCATCGCACCGCAGCAGAACTCGGGCGCGATGGTGCTGCCTACGCGCGGTTCTATCGGCCGCTCCTGCGCAGACTGAGCGGAGTCGTTGACTTTGCACTCGGGCCGACAATGTTGCGGATGCCAAAAGACCTTCTCGCGGCGGCAACCACCGGACTGCGAACCTTCGAGCAGGGCACGCTACTGTGGGGCGCTCGCTTTCGCGAGGAGGCCGCGCCCGCGCTGATGAGTGGCGTCGCTGCGCACAGCATCGGCCGGATGCCTGATCTGGCCACGGCAGGTGTGGGTGTGATGCTGGGCGCGCTTGGACACACGAGTGGCTGGCCGGTTCCGGTAGGGGGGAGCCGCGCCATCACGGATGCGCTCGCCGCAGATCTGCTCGCTCACGGTGGCGAGATCCGAGTGGATCACGCAATTGACGATGTGCGTGAGCTGGACGACTATGAGGTGAAACTCTTCGACACCTCAGCTCGGGGAATGGTGTCGATTGCGGGGTCGGTGCTGCCCGCGAAGTATCGCCGTGCGCTGAGTCGCTTTGCGTATGGAGACGGAGCGACGAAGGTTGACTTCGTGCTTGACGGGCCAATTCCCTGGGCAGATCCGCGCGTGGCTGCGGCTCCGACCGTGCACCTGGGTGGAACGAGGGCCGAGGGCGCAGCGGCTGAGCTGGCAGTGAGCCGGGGGGAGCACCCCGCGCGTCCGTACGTGTTGCTTGCCCAAACCGACGAGTTCGACCCCGGTCGAAACCCTGCGGGACTCCATGCGGTCTGGAGTTACACTCACGTTCCGAAGGGGTCGAATGTTGATCTGCGTGAGCGTGTGATCGCGCAGATTGAGCGATTTGCTCCCGGGTTTAGGGATCGTATCGTGAGCGTGCGCATGACCACTGCCGAGGAACTCTCCAGGTACAACCGCAACTATCACGGCGGTGATTTCAGTGCGGGTGCCGTGAGTTTGCGGCAGTTGCTGGCGCGCCCGACGATCTCGCTCGATCCGCATCGCACCCCAGTGCCGGGGGTGTATTTGGCCTCTTCTTCCACCCCACCAGGCCCTGGTGTGCACGGCCTTTCTGGATGGTATGCGGCACAATCAGCGCTTCGAAATGAATATGGTTTGCCTGCCCCAGAATTGGGCATAGCAAAAAACTAGCGGTATTTCTGCACACTACGTCACCGATGCGGCATGCGCTGCTAGTTAGACTCCAAGTTCCGAGTGTTGCATTGCGGAGGGATCCCGCAAGCTGCCTGACACGGCCACAAGCCGGATTGTATGCAGGGCCAGTTTAGGTCTCGCTCGTGTATCTGCCAGTGTCATCGCGCGCCGAAAGGCGTTCATTTGACTACCCGAACACAGAAGGGTCGGTTCATTTTGCGTACCCCAAATTCCATCGAACAACAGGCCGAAGCGCTTGCTACCGCGCAGAGCATTTCAGAAGCAGAGATTTTCACCGCTCATGAGGGCGGCAAGCTCAACATCGAGCTGACCGAAGCACTCGACGATCGGCGAGCGCTTTCGATCGCGTACACTCCCGGCGTGGCTCAGGTGAGCCGAGCGATCGCCGCAAACCCGGAGCTCGCAAAGACCCACACCTGGGCATCCCGCCTAGTGGCGGTCATTTCTGACGGCACGGCTGTGCTGGGTCTTGGCGACATCGGGCCGAGCGCGTCACTGCCCGTGATGGAGGGCAAGAGCGCCCTGTTCAAGCGTTTCGGCGGGGTGAACTCGATTCCGATCGTGCTGAACACGACCGATCCTGACGAGTTTGTCGAGACTGTGCTGCGTATTTCGCCGAGCTTCGGGGCGATCAATCTTGAGGATATTTCAGCACCGCGATGCTTCGAGATTGAGCGGAGGCTGATCGACGCACTCGATATGCCGGTGATGCACGATGACCAGCACGGCACCGCGGTTGTGGTGCTCGCGGCGCTGAAGAACGCACTGCGCGTGGTCGATAAGGATCTGGAGACGGCGAAGATTGTGATCACCGGTGCGGGGGCCGCGGGGATCGCTGTGGCCGAGATATTGCTTTCTGCCGGGGCTCACGACCTTGTGGTGATCGATTCAAAGGGTGCGCTGCACACGGAGCGTGACGATATTGCGCACATGAAGCTCGATATGGCGCAGCGCAGCAATCCGCGTGGAGTGGCCGGGGGAACGGCTGAGGCGTTGCACGGCGCTGACGTCTTCATCGGTGTGTCATCTGCGAAGGTGGCCGAGTCTGAGATTGCTGCCATGGCTGAGGGGGCAATTGTGTTTGCGCTTTCGAACCCCGACCCAGAGGTTGATCCTGCTGTGGCAGGGAAGTATGCCGCGGTGGTTGCCACTGGCCGCAGTGACTTTCCGAATCAGATCAACAATGTGCTGGCTTTCCCCGGAATCTTCCGGGGTGCGCTTGATGCTGGTGCCCGTCGTATCACCCTTGAAATGAAGCTTGCTGCAGCTCAGGCGATTGCGGATCTCGTGGCTGAGCCTCGCCCAGAACTGATCGTTCCGAACCCCTTCACCCCTGGGGTGGCTGAGGCTGTTGCTCAGGCGGTGATGGACTGCGCGGCTGCTGAGAAGTAGTGTTCTGCGCGCATTGCAGGAGACACACTGAGGGGGCTGACCAACTAGGTCAGCCCCCTCAGTCTTGCAATGCGCAGAATTAGGCCTGTGCCTTCTTCAGGTCGTGTGCGTTCAGCAGACGGAACGCGAGTGCTGCGACGACGGCGCCCACGAGTGGAGCGACGACGTAGAGCCACATGTTGCTCCAATCGAACTGGCCGTTGATTGCCAGGCCGAATGCGACTGCGGGGTTGAAGCCGCCACCCGAGATGCCGCCAACGGTTGCTGCACCGACGAACACGGTGCTGCCGATGGCGAGACCGTAGAACGAGTTGCCGTCATTGTCTTTCGAAGTGGCAACGTTCAGCACCACGTAGACGAGGGCGAAAGTAAAGAGCGCTTCGACGAGGAATGAGGGGCCAACCTCAATCTGAGTCGCAGCTTCTGGAGCGGGGAATACCGCCATGCCGATAAGTGCGCCGAGGGCAGCGCCGAGCAGCTGTGCGACGACGTAGGCGACGAACTCGCCCACACTCATTGCTCCGCGCAGCAGGACTCCCAGCGAAACCGCTGGGTTGAGGTGTGCGCCCGAGAGATGCCCGGTTGCGTACACCAGCACCATCAGCGTGAAGCCGATGACGAGGGGGGTGAGGTCACCGGCGTTTTGGATGGCGCCAATGATGGTGAAAACGAACAGAAGGGTTGCGATTGCTTCAGCTACCGCATTGCGAACGGTACCAGTCATGTCACTTCTACTTTCTGGAGAGGCGGGTATTTCCCAGCTGATTGTCAATTATCCCAAATTGAAGGTTTCGCGAACAGATGCTCTAAAGAAGTTTCTATACATTCGCCTCGACGTGTTGGTACAGTGGTCTAGGCGTTAGGCCACTCCGCAGTGTTGCGGATCCATTCGCAATGGGGCGAGGAGACAAAAAATGACCACCACACCGACCGCGACGAGCATCGACAGCACACAGTCACGCCGTCTCACGGGCAATCTCGGCACATTCTCGATTATTTTCATGGTGATCGCCGCCGCAGCGCCGCTTGCCGTCGTTGGCGGCGTCATGCCCGGAGCCTTCGTCGTCGGCAACGGCATTGGCCTGCCCGTGATGTTCCTGGTGGTTGCCGGAATCCTGATGCTGTTCTCAGTCGGATTGATCTCAATGAGCAAGCACGTGCCCGGGTCAGGCGCCTTCTTCACCTACATCGCGCACGGGCTCGGGAAAACCCCCGGCGTCGCAGCCTCCTGGCTCGCGGTGCTCACCTACACCACAGTGCAAGCCTCAGTATTCTCGCTCCTTGGCGGAACCGTCTCATCGAGTATCGCGATGATCGGGGGACCGGAACTGCCCTGGTGGTTGTTCTCCTTCGCGGCAATCGTGCTCGTAGGGATCCTCGGATACCGGCACATCGAACTCAGCTCAAAGGTGCTCTTCATCGCCCTCGGCGCAGAAATGCTCGTCGGACTCATCCTCGTACTCGTCGTGCTCGCAACCGGAGGAGCCGAAGGCGTCACCTTCGGCAGCTTCTCCCTCGGGAACATCCTTTCTGGCTCCCCAGGAATCGGCCTCATGTTCGCGATCGCGAGCTTCATCGGCTTCGAATCCGCAGTCGTCTACCGCAGTGAGGTGCGCAACCCCGAGCGCACGATCCCGCGTGCGACCCTCGGTGCGGCACTCGCAATCGGACTGTTCTACGCACTGACCGCCTGGGCGCTCGTGATTGGCGCCGGCGAATCAGAAGTGCTTGCGATGGCAGCGGAAGATCCGGGCGGAATGCTCGCAAGAATCACCGATACCTATCTCGGACCCGTGGGATCGATCTTCGCCACCGTGCTGCTGATCGGCAGCCTGTTCGCCGCCGCCCTCTCGCTCCACAATGTGCTTGCTCGCTACTTCCACACCATGAGCAACACCGGGCTGCTCCCGCGTGCCCTCGGCGAAGTGCACCCGCGCACAGGAGCCCCACACAAGGCTGCCATCACCCAGGTCACGATTGCCGCCGTACTCATGATCGGCATCGTGCTCTCTGGTCTCGACCCGCTGGCCGTACTCCCGCTCTTTGCAGGCATGGGCACAATCGCGCTGGTGCTGCTGATGGCAGGCACCTCAATCGCCGCGGTGGTCTACTCGCTTCGTCACCGCACCGAGAGCAATCCCTGGAAAGCCTGGATCGCGCCCATGCTCGGATTTGCCGGGCTCGCAGTCTCCGTCGTGCTCATTCTGATGAACGTACCGCTCATGGTTGGCGACGTTGACGCAGCAGGCGAACTCACCTGGGGACTGCCAAGTCTGATCACGATCATCGTGGTCGCAGTCACACCCGTCATCGGCATTGTGCAGGCGCGAATCATGCGTGCGCGAAGCCCCAAAGCATACGCCCAAATCACCGAAGGACTCGACAAAGAATGATGGAATCCACTCCCGCACTGCCACCACTCATCGGGATTACGGGACGCCGAGCTGATGCGAACCTCATCGGGGCACCCCCCGGATTCGCAAACGCACCCGTAGATATCTACCTCGAAGAGTATGCGGCATCGATCCGGCTTGCCGGCGGCATGCCGGTTCATATTCCGCTCGAGGTAGACGCAGCGAAGCTGATCCCACGCATCGACGGACTGATTCTTGCCGGCGGCGAAGATGTCAACCCGGAACTCTACGGTGAGACACCCGGTGCGCACACGCGCCCCGGCACCGGGCTACGCGATAGCAGCGAACTCGCCTTGCTTCGAGCAGCAACCGATGAGGGAATCCCAGTGCTTGGAATCTGCCGTGGGCAGCAGCTCATCAACGTCGCCTTTGGCGGCACACTGATTCAGCATCTCGAAGCCTCAGACGAACAAGAAGAGCACTTTCACGGTGAGCTAGACCGCAGCAATCGCGAGCAGCACGTGTCGATAGAGCCGGGCAGCATCCTGCACGAGATCTACGGCGACACCGCGAAGGTGAACTCGTATCACCATCAGGCCGTCGGAACCCTCGGTGAGGGAGTTCGCGTGGTCGGTCGAGCAGCAGACGGCATCATCGAGGCCATCGAAGTCATTGGAGCCGACGTGCTTGGCGTGCAGTGGCACCCCGAATGCTATTCCGGCGATCCGCTGTTTGAGCGCTTCGTCGACACCGCAAGTCACGCGCGAGTGCGTCGCAGCCAACCCCAATAGTCACACGGCAGCGCACAGCGCCCTCACACGACACCTATTTCACGAAGGAGAAACACGTATGACAACTCGTCACGAAGGAAAAGTAGCGTTCATCACCGGAGGCGGCTCGGGGATCGGCCGGGAAACCGCGCTTCGCCTCGCCTCCGAGGGCGCAAAGATGGTCATCACTGACGTGAACCTCGACGCGGCTCGCGACACCGTCACCATGATCGAAGCAGCAGGCGGCGCAGCAATTGCGGCACAGGTTGACGTGCGCAATCGCGCACAAATCGCAGCAGCAGCAGACGCCGCAGTGGACACTTGGGGTGCGATTCACCTGCTGATCAATAATGCGGGCCTTGTCACCACGCACTCCCTCGCTGACCTCACGGAAGAGGCCTGGGACCTCGTCGTCGACGTCAACCTCAAAGGTCAATTTCTCGTGGCACAAGAGGTATCGCAGCGGATCGCCGCCGCCGGCGGCGGTGCAATCGTGAACCTCTCCACAGTAGAAGCCATGGTGGTCGTCACGAGTGGAACCACCGCGCAACCGCACTACAACGCAAGCAAGGGTGGAGTGCCAATGCTCACCAAGGCGCTCGCGGTCGAACTCGCCGAAAGCAACATTCGCGTGAACTGTGTTGCACCCGGACCCATCGCGACCAACTTCTTTGACCTCGAAGGTGTCACCAGCCCGGAAGCGATGGAGTTCATGGGGCAGCGTTTGCTGGTCAAGCGGATCGGCACGCCATCGGATATCGCTTCGGCGGTCTCTTGGCTGCTTTCAGATGAGGCAAGCTGGATCGATGGCATCCAGTTGCCAGTAGACGGAGGATGGTTGACCCGATGAGTGACTACCTGCTGCACCCAGATACCCTCGAAGCCGAGGGCATTCACACGGTGATCGTGGCGACACCAGATATTCAAGGCCGACTGATCGGTCGCAGAATCCCGGTCAAGCGGTTTCCGACAATCATCAAGAATGGCGTCGAGGTGTGTACCTGCGCCTGGGCGTGGGATATCGACCAAAGCTTTGATCTCATCTCAGCCAACAAGGTGCGCGTCTGCTCCCTGCACAACGGAGCCCCAGACGTTGCCCTGATGCCTGACCTTGGCACGCTCCGCCGTGCGGCCTGGCTCGACGGCATCGCCATCTGCATGGCGGATCCGGTGTGGCCAGGCACGGGGGAACCCCTCGATGAATCACCGCGAGTCATGCTGCGCCGCGAAGTGGAACGCTACCGGGAACTCGGACTCAAGCCCAAAGCCGGAACCGAGCTCGAGTTCTACCTCTTCCGCAACGATCCCTACGAACTGCGCCTTGGCGGATTCCGGGACTTGCAGCCGACCACCCTCACTCCAAATGACTTTCTGCTCGGAGAGGGCAACTACTACGAACCCTTCTTCCGGAAACTGCGCAACGACCTCGAACGCAGCGGAATCGAAATCGAAGCAGCCCAATCGGAGTGGGGAAGCGGTCAGTGGGAAATGACCTTCGAGTATGGTGATCCGCTCGAAATGGCTGATCGTCACGCGATCTACAAACTCGCCGTTCGAGACTCGGCACGAGCCGCAGGATACTCCGTAACTTTCATGGCGAAGCCTGTCACGGAGCAAGCTGGATCGTCCTGTCACGTGCACTTCTCGGTGCTCGACAATGACGACCGCCCGGCATTCTGGGATGCCGACGGTGAGTTTGGGATGAGCGAGAAGATGCGAAACGCGCTCGCAGGAGTCATTGAACGCACCCCAGAATTCATGGCGATGTACGCACCGACCATCAATTCCTACCGGCGCACTGCAACCGATGACACCTTCGATTACGGTCGCAGCTGGGGTCGCGAAAACCGCTATGTCTCAAATCGGGTGGTAGGGCACGGCGCATTTGCGACACGCTTCGAGTTCCGCATTCCGGGAGCCGATACCAACCCCTACCTCACGCTTGTCGGGGTGCTCGCCTCGGCACGAGACGGCATGCAGCGTGGAGCACAGCTTGGTGCCCCATCGACGGGAGTGCCCGAGGGGGTCGGGCAAGACCCCGAAATGCCGCAGACCCTGAAAGAGGCAACTCTCAAAATGGAGCAGTCGAGCTTTGTCAGTGAAGTCATCGGCGAGGATTGCAAAGTCCTGCTGACGGCACTCGCCGAGCACGAATGGCGCACCGCGCAGGCCGCTGTTACCGACTGGGATCGCGCCCGCTACTTCGATCGGATCTAGAGATGGAATTTCCTGAACTACGCACCTGGATAGGTGGAGCGCCCGAACACAGTGCAGAAACGCTCCCCGCCGAACAGTCATTGCACGACCCAAATACGGGGGAGTGGCTGGCCGAGAACCGCAGCGCCTCGTTGGAGCAACTTGATCGCGCCGTGAGTGCGGCCAATGAGGCGCATGAGCGCGGTGAATGGTACGGACTCGGCCCGGAAGGCCGCGCGGCAGTGCTCGAATCGTTCGCAAGCGAACTTGATGCGCGGGCTACACAAATCGCCCCTCTCGACTCCCTCAACTCGGGCGTCCCGATTTCAGTCACCGAACTGTTCGCCGGATCGGCCGGAGATACCGTGCGCGGCGCGGCTGCCCGTGCCGTTGCCCTGGGTGACGAACGTCAACTGCCCGCAGATGACCGCGATGTGCGGCTTCGCAGGGTGCCGTGGGGGCCGACCGCGCTGATCGCGCCGTGGAACGCACCTTCAGCCATGGCCGTGAAGAAACTCTCCTACGCGCTTGCCGCAGGTTCCACCGCAGTGCTGAAGCCGTCTTCTGCCTCGCCGTGGAGCGCACAGCTGGTGGTCGAAGCGGCAGTAGCTGCTGGTGTGCCTGAGGGGGTCGTGTCACTCGTGCAGGGCAGTGGTCGCTTGGGCGCAGCGCTCGTGGCTGACCCGAGGATCCGCTCAATCTCAATGACTGGGTCGACCCCGACGGGGCGTGCTATCTCAGCATCGGCAGCACCGCGATTTGCGCGTTTGCGGCTCGAACTCGGGTCGAATAATCCGGCGATTGTGCTGGCAGATGCTGACATCGCTGCCACTGCCGAGGCACTTGCGCTGGGCAATTTGAAGCTCTCCGGGCAGTGGTGTGAGGCACCGAGACGGGTGCTTGTTGCTCGCGCGCAATTTGATGCCCTGCTTGGCGCTCTCGAACACGCGCTCGCTCGTGCCCGCATTGGCTCAAGCCTCGACCCGGAAACCACGCTTGGCCCGGTGGCTTTTGCGGGCAGGCGCACAGAACTGCTGGCACAGCGGGATGCACTCGTCGCGGCCGGTGCACGCACGATCGTCGCGGGAGTGGCACCCGAACGCGGCTGGTTCATTGCACCAACGCTGATTGCTGGTGAGGGGCTTGAGCTGAGTGAGGAGCTCTACGGGCCGCTGCTCGTGGTGGAGCCCTTTGACTCAATTGATGAGGCCGTGCGCCGGGCAAATAGTGGTCAGGTGGGTCTTGCCGGGTATGTGTTCACCGCAGACGAGGCGGCAGGGCGCAACGTGGGAACAAGACTGCTGGCGGGTGAAGTGAAGATCAATGGGACAAGTGTGCTCGATATGGCTGCCGAATCCCAGCAGAGTTTCTTCGGAGATTCTGGCGTTGGCGGACACGGAGACGCCGAACTACTAGAATTCTTCACAGGTACGCAGATCCTGGGAACAGATGCCCCGGGGCTCCCGCTCTAGTTACTGAGGAGGCGGAATGCCCGGCCAATCCGAGTCGAATTCCGCTGAGGTACGTCTCGATCCGGGTCGCCAGATTGACGGCTATACCGATGTCGTCGACTATCTTCGCCGCGAGATGGCACTCGGTCGCCTGCGAGAGGGTGATCGATTGCCATCGGAACGGCGGCTCTCGGAGATGCTTGGCGTTGCACGTGAAACACTGCGTCAAGCACTCCGGGTGCTTGAGGGCAGCGGCCAGATTGTGGTGCACCGTGGCTCTCGTGGCGGGGCGACCGTGCAAGAGGTTCCGGCCGATCGTCGGCTCTTGCTTGAGGCAGTGGTCGCCAGCACAGACAAGATCATGGAGCTTGTTGAATTTCGCATGGTGGTTGAGTCTGCTGCCGCCAGCCTGGCGGCCACAAGGCGCAGCGAGGATGACCTTGCCGCACTTGACGCAGCTCAGGAGAGCCTGTCGGGATCAACCGAACAGAATGAGTGCCGGCACTCAGACACCGAGTTTCACCTTGCGATCGCCCGTGCCTGCGGCAATGACGAGATTTATCACGCCGTCGAAGAGGCCCGGTTCAAGATGTTCGATTCGATCGACGTGCTCGGGTTTCAGTTCATGCGCGACGCGAGCCTGAATGCGCATGAGCGGATCCTGGCAGCGATCCGCGAGGGGGACTCGGAGCTTGCCGCCGCCGAAATGCGAGCGCACCTCGCGGTCACTCGTACAGAATTCGGTCAAGTGATTCTTTCGCAGCAGTTGCGTGAAGACAGCCATACGGAGTGAGTGCGCTGACTGTGACAGCCAGCGCACCTCGCTAGTCGTGCCGCAGCGGTCCCGGTTGACGATGACCGACCGGCTCAATCTGGAGCGTCGTGTGATCGATCTCGAAGTGTGTACGCAAACATGCCTTCAGCTCGTCGAGAATCGCATGGTACTCGCGCTCACCCCACGCCTCGTCCGAGACAGTGACGTGTGCAGAAAAAGCTGGAACTCCTGAGGTGATCGTCCAGGCATGCACATCGTGCACCTCGGTCACCCCTGGCACGGCGAGCATATGCGTGCGGGCAGCGTCTACGTCAAAGCCCTTTGGAGAGGCTTCGAGGAGCACCTCGACCACCTCGCGCAGAAGTGTGTAGGCACGCGGCACAATAATGACAGCGATCAGCATGGAAGCCACCTGGTCAACCCAGTTCCAGCCGGTGAAGAGAATGATCACACCCGCGATGACGACAGCGACCGAACCGAGCAGATCACCGAGCACCTCAAGGTAGGCACCGCGCACATTGAGGCTTTCACTCTGCCCACCGCGCAGCAGAAGGAGTGAAGTGAGGTTGGCGAGGCCGCCGATGATCGCCGCGAGAATCATCGGCGTGGTCTGCACTTCAACCTCGCTGCCAAAGCGTGAGATGGCTTCCACGAAGATGAAGATCGCGATGACTCCGAGCACAATGCCGTTGAGCAGCGCTGCAAGCACCTCGACTCTCAAGAATCCGAAGGTGCGCTTTGAGGTAGCGGGGAGACCCGCGATGAGGCTAGCGATGAGGGCAATCGCGATCCCGGTTGCATCGGTGAGCATGTGCCCGGTGTCGGCGAGCAGAGCGAGCGATCCCGAGATCATCGCACCGATGAACTGCACCAGCACGACCGTCAGCGTGATGGAGAGGGCGAGGATCAGGCGCTTGCGATGCTTGGCAGTCCCAGTGGTGGCCCCGCTGAGCCCATGGTCGTGCGAGTGCGCACCGGACTCCTCGGTTTCATGCGGAGCTTCGGGGTGTCCTGCGCTGAAGTTTTCCTCGCAGTTGCGCGGCTGATCCATAGTGTTCCTCCCTCTCTATGAGGCTACCTTCGCGAACCTCTTCCGGCCAGAGCGCACCGCGTGCCAGCGGGTACGGCGAGTGCCGCATGCTGGCAGCGGTGCGTCCGGCTTACGATCCTTCGTGTGTGACGCTCGTGAAGCGACGCAGCAGCAAACTGTTTCCCACTACGAAGACGCTTGAGAACGCCATGGCGGCTCCGGCAATCATTGGATTGAGCAGTCCGAGTGCCGCAAGTGGAAGAGCGGCTACGTTGTATGCGAACGCCCAGAAGAGGTTGCCTTTGATGGTGCGGAGCGTGCGTCGCGAGAGCCTGATGGCATCAACCGCGCTGCGCAAGTCACCGCGGACGAGTGTGATGTCAGCTGCCTCTATTGCCGCGTCGGTTCCGGTGCCCATGGCGAGACCGAGGTCAGCCTGAGCGAGCGCGGGAGCATCGTTCACACCGTCGCCGACCATTGCCACAATCTTGCCCTCGGCTTGCAGCTGTGTAATGACGGCCACTTTGTCTCCCGGAAGCACTTCTGCATGCACCCGATCAATACCTATTGATTTCGCGATCTGTTCAGCCACGGTTCGGTTGTCTCCGGTGAGCAGCACCGGTTCGAGCCCGAGCTTCCGAAACTCCGCGACTGCTTGCGCACTCGTGGGCTTCAGAGTATCTGCGACGGAGATGACGCCACGCACGCGGCCATCCCACGCGGCGAGCACGACGGTGTTCCCGTGGGCTTCAAGCTCTTGTTTGAGGGCGTTGGCGGTGTCGTCTTCTGCGATTGCCCAGTCCTTCATGAGCGACTGGGTGCCGACGAGCACGGGTGTTCCGTCAACGATTCCGCTCACTCCCTTGCCCGCCGTGTTCATGAAGGACTCGACCTCGGGGAGAACGCTCACGCCCAGTTCGGCCCTGGCGCCGCGAGCGATGGCTTGTGCGATGGGATGCTCTGACGCGCCCTCGACCGCACCCACCCGCCGAAGGAGCTGTGTGCGATCTTCGTCTCCGAGAGCGATGACGTCGCTGAGTGACATTTTTCCGGTTGTTACAGTTCCGGTCTTGTCGAGCACGATCGTGTCGACGCGGCGGGTGGATTCGAGGATCTCCGGCCCCTTGATCAGCACGCCTATTTGGGCTCCGCGACCCGTGCCGACGAGCAGGGCGGTGGGGGTGGCAAGGCCAAGTGCGCATGGGCAGGCGATGATGAGCACCGCGACGGCGGCCGTGAATGCCTGGGCGGGAGCGAAACCGAGCAGGAGCCAGGTGGCGAGCGTGGCCAGTGCGATCACGATCACGATCGGCACGAACATGCCTGAAATGCGATCAACGAGGCGCTGTACCTGCGCCTTACCCGACTGCGCGTCCTCAACCATTTTTGCCATTTGCGCGAGCTGGGTGTCGCTGCCGACTCGGGTGGCGCGAATGATGAGGCGGCCACTGGTGGACACTGTGCCACCGGTGACGGTGTCGTCTGGCCCGGCTTCGATGGGCACGGACTCACCCGTGAGCATTGAGGTGTCGATCGCGCTATTGCCCGAGACGATGATGCCGTCTGTGGCGATCTTCTCGCCCGGGCGCACGACGAATTCGTCGCCAGGCTGAAGCACGTGGATCGGCACGCGTTGTTCAGTTCCGTTTTCGAGGATCGCCACCTCTTTGGCGCCCAGTTCGAGGAGGGCGCGCAGCGCGGCGCTGGCCTGTCGTTTTGATCGTTTCTCGAAGTAGCGACCGGCGAGCAGGAACATGGTGACTCCTGCGGCTACCTCAAGATAGATATTTCCGGCACCGTCGCTTTGCTGGAGGCCAAAGTCGAAACCGTGGGTCATGCCAGGCATCCCCGCGTGGCCGAAGAAGAGGGCATAGAGCGACCACAGGAAGGCGGCGCTTGTGCCCACCGAGACGAGGGTGTCCATGGTGGCGGCGCCGTGCTTCAGGTTGACCCAGGCCGCGCGGTGGAAGGGCCATCCGGCCCAGATGATCACGGGGGCAGCGAGGGCCAGGGAGAGCCACTGCCAGTAGTGAAACTGCAGTGCTGGGATCATTGCCATCAGGATCACGGGAACTGAGAGCCAGATTGATCCAATCAGGCGCTGCCGGAGTGAGGTGAGTTCGGGGTCTTCTGCGGGGGAGAAGCCCTCGGGGGCGTTGTGGTCAGCTGACTCTGCCTGGGAACGCGGTTTCGGAAGCTGGGCCGAGTATCCCGTCTTCTCAACCTCTGCGATAAGCAGGGCGGCATCGTAGCCTTCTGGGACGTGTACGCGAGCTTTTTCGGTTGCGTAGTTCACGGTGGCTTCGACGCCGTCGAGTTTGTTGAGTTTCGTTTCAATTCGATTGGCGCAGGAGGAGCAGGTCATGCCTCCGATGTCGAGTTCGACGCTGGTGCTCATGAGGCACGCACCGCCGTATATCCGGCCTCGGCGACTGCTGCGAGGATTGCTGCGTCATCGACGGGTTCGTTGCTTGTGGTCACGGTGAGCGCGCCGGTGCGGTGGCTCACTTCAATGCCGGTCACCCCTTCGACTTCGGAGACCTCTTGTCGAACGTGGTGCTCGCAGTTGTTGCAGGTCATTCCGGTGACGGTGTAGGTGGTGGTGGTCATGATGATCCTTCTCGTGTGATTTATACCCCCGTGGGGTATCTCATCTGAATTAACCCTATACCCCTTGTCGGTATTCCCGCCACTTCAGCATCAAAGAATCTTCTGGCGGTGTAGCGTCGAAGGGTGAACCCCAATCGACTCGACATCGCCTTCGTGGTCTTGCACACCTCTCCGCTTGACGAGCCGGGCACAAAAGACGCCGGTGGAATGAACGTCGTGGTGCTCGCGCAGGCAATGGAACTCGCGAAGCTCGGGCATCGGGTGCGTCTCTTTACCCGGCGCAGCGATGCCGCACAGCCCTCGACCACAGAGATCGATCCCGGCCTCACGGTGCATGTGCTTGAGGCTGGGCCGCCACGCTTGCTGGCAAAAGGCGAGCACGAAGCGTTGATAGGGCCGTTCGGTGCGGCGCTCCAGGCTGCTCTGGAAGAAGACCCCGCCGATCTTCTGCATGCCGAGCATTGGTACTCGGGTCTCGCCGCGCTTCCGGCAGCTCGCTCGCTCGAGATTCCGCTGGTGCAGAGCTATCACTCGATTGCTGCCGCAGAAGATACCCCCCTGGGGGATGGGGAGCGCCCCGAAGCTCCTGGCCGCCTTGCTGCAGAGCGTCGACTCGCTCGTGAAGCTGATCTTGTCGTTACGGTCAGCGAGGCCGAGAAACGCACGGTGCTTGAGCGGCTCGACGGAACGAGCGAGCGTATTCGAGTGGTGCTGCCCGGAGTCGACACACAAGTGTTCCATCCGTGTGAGGGCGAAGAATGTGCAGAACGTGCCGCGTGGATGTCTCACGGCGGCCGCCCGGAGGTGCTGGTCGCTGGCCGGCTTGATCCGCTGAAGCGCTTTGACCTAGCCATTGCCGCCATTGCCGCCATTCCCGCAGAGCGCCGCCCGAATCTTCGCCTCATTGGCGCTGCCCCGCCAAATGGTGAAGCGTACGCGCGTTCACTGCATGAGGCGGTCGCGGAAGCTGGAATGATCACGACAACCGCCTTTGATGGCGCACTCCTGCGCTCGGCGCTCGCAGAGCGCTTTCGCCTCTCGGCACTCGTGCTGGTGCCATCGCACTCGGAAACCTACGGGCTCGTTGCACTCGAAGCTGCCGCCTCCGGCGTGCCAGTGCTCGCGGCCGCGACGGGTGGCCTTCGCGAAGCGGTAGTGGACGGCGAAACCGGCGTGCTCATTGAGAGTGATGACCCAGCGATCTGGGCCGCCGAAATCGAGCGTTTGCTTGATGATCCGCTGCACGCAGCGCGATTGGGGGCTGCTGGACGATCGCACGCGCTCCGACACAGCTGGCAAGTATCGGCCGAGCGTCTGCAAGAGGTGTATCGAGAACTGTTGGCGCGGTAGTCGCGACTATTCGCCGAGCAACTGAGCGGCCAATTGCAGCAATTGTGTTTCGCTGCCGGTGCGTCCAATCAATTGCACGCCGCGCGGAAGTCCGGCGCTGTCGCGGGAGAGCGGAACAGTGACCGCTGGGACGCCGACCACGTTCACCATGGAGGTCTGCGGTGCCCACTCGCATTGCAGCCGATAGTCTCCCTCGGGTCCGAGCGCCCAGAATGCGCCGGTCGCAGGTGGGCTGAACGCGAGAGACGGGGTGAGCACCACGTCGTAGTTGTTCCACTGGGCGGCGGTATCGCGCGCAAAGGCCCGTATCGCTGCCACGCTCGCGATCAATTGTTCGCGACTTGTGGTGCGGGCTGACGCAAGAAACCACTTGGCGAGTTCGCCGAGCTCTGACTCGGCACCGGGCGCAAAGGGAATTCTCGCGAGCGACTGAGTCCACACAGAGGTGAACGCTTCGGGATAGTTTTCGGCGTAGCGGATCTCTGCGTGTGCAAGGTGATGGCCGAGAGCTTCGAGTTGTCTCGCTGCGGCGTCAAGCGTGTCAGTGGCCGCGGTATCGAAGTGGATCGGCAGACGTGAGGCAAATGGAGACGCCGTGCTGATCCCGATCTTGAGACCACGCACTGAGTCCGCTTCTGCTATCGAGCGCAGGGTTGACTCGCTCCGGTCACCCTTGGCGGCATCAAAGAAGAGGGCCGCATCGCGGACGGTGCTTGCCATTGGTCCCGAGACGGCCAGTGCGGGAGTGCCAAGCGGATCGGTGCGGTTTCCAGAGGCGTCAGCCGTGATCACGCCTCTGCCTGGCTTGAGGCCGACCAGTCCGCAGGCGGCCGATGGAATGCGGATTGATCCACCGGCGTCACTGCCGATTGCTGCTGGAATCATGCCGGCGGCAATCGCTGTTGCCGTTCCGCCGCTAGATCCACCCGCGGTGAGCGCAGGATTGTGGGGGTTTCTGGCGGGTGGTGCGATGAGATTCTCGCTGTACCCGGCAATCCCAAACTCAGGCACTTGCGTGAGGCCGATGCAGATTGCCCCGGCATCGCGAATCACCTGGGCGATCGGGTCGTCGCTCGTTGCGGTGAGGTGCGGCACGGCTGCCGAGCCGTGCCGACTGGTGAATCCGCGAACGCGGACGAGGTCTTTGTGGGCGGTGGGGAGGCCGAGCAGTGGCGGGAGCTGCTGCCGTTCCTCGTCGCGAAGGTGCGCGATCATGCGATCGGCATCTTGTGCCTCGGCGAGGGCGAGTTCGGGATTGACTTCGGTAAATGCGCCAAGAGTGTCGTGTGCTGAGATCTGCTCAAGTGAGTGTTGCACGAGTTCGCGTGCGCTCCACTGGCCTGTGCTGAGTCCATTGCGCAACTCAAGGGCGGTGATCATGCACTTCACCTTACGCGTTTCGTCTGAGCGGAGCGGGGAGAGGGGCCCAGCCCTTGTTGCGAACGGTTCCCACGAAGGAGTATAGTGATTCTCGTTCTCATTAAGATTGATCCTGGTATCGCTCCCGAACCAAGTTAGAAAGCCCCTCGTGAAACTCGCTCCAGCCCTCTCCGCAGTCGCACTCGGCACCGCCGCACTCCTCAGCCTCTCTGCCTGTGCAAGCGGAAGCAGCGGCCAGGCAACCTCCGGCGAGCAACTACAGGTAGTTGCCACCACCACACAACTCGCCGACTTCGCCTCAGTCATCGGAGGTGACTCGATCAAGTTGACGAGCCTGCTCACCCCCGGAGGGTCAGCGCATCACTTTGACCCGACCCCCGGTGACCTGCTTGCAATTGGCTCCGCAGACGTGCTGATCATCAACGGTGTTGGCCTCGACGAGTTCATCGACAGCTCCATTGATGCCTCCGGATTTAACGGCACCATCATCGACGCCAGCAGCGGCGTTGACCTCGCCGAAGCGAAAGCCATCACCGCTGAAGGAAACTCAGGCACCGATGCACACGCTGAAACCGACAAGCACGATCACGCGCATGACCACGGCGAAGAAGAATCAGCCGAAGCAGGTCAAGGCGGAGACAGCGCACACAGCGACGAACACGACCACGACCACGACCACGGTGACATCAACCCGCACCTGTGGACCTCACCCACAAACGCACAGGGAATGGTCGACGCGATTGCGGCAGGTCTCGCAGAAGCCGACCCCGCGCACAGCAAGGACTACACCAGCCGTGCTGATGCGTACCGCACACAGCTTGACGAGCTCAACGAATGGGTCGCACAGCAATTCGAGAAGGTACCCGCGGCCGAACGAGTACTCGTGACCGGACACGACTCGCTGCGCTACTACCTCCACGACTACGGCATCGCCTACGCCGGATCGTTGCTCCCAAGTTTTGAGGACAACGCCGAACCCAGTGCTGCCGAGGTTGACGCACTCGTTGCCGCAATCAAAGAAAGCGGCGTGAAAGCCATCTTTGTCGAATCGTCACTCAGCCCGAAACTTGCCCGCACCGTGGCGCAAGAAGCCGGGGTCAATGTGATCGACGCTGATACGCTCTTCGTTGACTCGCTCGGCCCAGAGGGCAGCGGCGCAGAAAGCTACATCAGTGCAACCCTGCACAACACACAGGTGATCCTCGACGCATGGGGAGTCACTGTCGATCCGATCCCAAGCAACTTGGAAACCGCGTGACCACACCCCCACTACACACTCAGCACCCCGCAGTGATCCTGCGGGGTGCCGCTTTTGGCTATGCCGGACGTGCCCGAGTCGCTGACCTTGACCTCGAAATCGTCCAAGGAAGCGCCGTCGCACTGATCGGACCAAACGGATCCGGAAAATCGACCCTCTTGCAAGGGATCCTCGGTCTCGCCGAACTAACCGCCGGCAGCGTCACCGTGCTCGGCACTGATCCAGTGACCGCCCGCAAAGACATCGGCTCACTTCCGCAATCTGACTCCCGCAACTCTGAACTCCCAATCACCCTCAGGCAGGTGGTGAACATGGGACTCTATCGATCCCGGGGCGCGCTACGACCACTCGGCAAAGCCGGGAGGCACGCGGTCGACGCCGCCCTGGAACGGGTGGGCCTCGCTGACTTCGCACACCGGCTCTTCGGTGAACTTTCCGGCGGACAGCAACAGCGTGGCATTCTCGCTCGCGCCCTCGTCGCCGACCCGCAGCTGCTGTTGCTGGACGAACCCTTCAACGGACTCGACCGCGAAAATCGCGACACCCTGCTCGAACTCGTTCGCGAACTGCGCAGTGAAGGTCGCACCGTCATTGTCAGCACCCACGATCTTGAGATCGCACAGCAGGCCTGCACCCACGCACTGCTGCTCTCGGCAGGGCACACCCCCGAACAACCCGGACACCCGGCAAGTTTCGGCCCCGTTCGCGACGCCCTCACACTCGAAGCCGTCGAGCACAGCTTCCAAGATGCTGCCGCGCAAATCGAAGGCAGAGTGATCGTGACCAGCGCACACGATGCCTGCCAAACAAACGAAGCAAAGTAGACAGAGCCGAGTCCATGGACATCAGTCTGCTTGAGGCGTTCCAACTGCCCTTCATGATGCGTGCGCTCTTGACGGTTGCCGCACTCGCAATCGCGGCCGGAATCGTGGGCCTTGGAATTAGCTTTCGCGAAATGGAATTCGTCAGTGACGGCATGGTGCATGCCGTATTCCCCGGCCTCGTGATCGGCGCCATGATCGGCGGAACCTCAGGATTGCTGCCGGGGGCACTCGGGGCGGCACTGCTCGCGGCCTTTGTATTCACCCTGCTTGACCGTCGCGGCGGAGCAGGCAGCGACGCTGCCATCGCGGTCGGACTTACGGGACTCTTTAGCCTCGGAATCATCCTCGTCTCGAAACAGCGCGGCTACGTTGCGCAACTGCAAGACCTCCTGTTCGGGCACCTGCTCACCGTGACCGACGCACAGTTTTGGCAGATCCTCACCGTCGCGGCGCTTGCCATTGTCCTCATGCTGGCCACCGGTCGCGCACAGCTGTTTCGCGCCTTCGACCCGGCGGGATTTGAAGCGGCAGGGTTCACCGCGTTGCGCACCGACCTTGCGCTCGCCGCAGCAACCGCGCTCCTTGTTGTGGCCGGGGTGCAAGCGCTCGGTGTGCTGATGGTGGTTGCCCTGCTCACCGTGCCAATGGCCGTTGCGCGCCTGCTCACCCGAAAGCTTTCTCTGCTTGTGCCGCTCGCGGTGTTCGTTCCTCTCCTTGCGGGTATCGCCGGGCTGTGGGGCTCATTCGTCTGGTCGGTGCAGCATGACGTGTCAGTTTCGCCGGGGGCGCTCGTTGTGCTGCTGCTTGTCGCGTGCTACCTGCTCGCCGTGCTGTGGCGGCTGCTCCCGAGGCGGGATCGACGCGGATCGGCGGTCAAGGCATGAACTACTTCGCACTTGCCGCGCTAGAAATCTGCCTATTAGGAGTGCTGAGCGCCGTCGCGGGCACGCTGATCGTGCTGCGACGCAGATCCTTCTTCGCCGTGGCGCTCAGCCACGCCACCTTCCCGGGCGGCGTGGTGTTCGCGGTGCTTGGCTACAACCTATTGATCGGTCAAGCGCTCTTTGCGCTGCTGCTGGTGCTGTTGATGACCGCGCTTTCTCGGGTTCCCGGGCAGGGCAAACAGGTTGCGAGCAGTGTGGTGCTGGCCCTCGGCTTCGCGCTTGGCACACTCCTCACGAGCTTGAACCCCGGTCTCGGCGTACCGGTTGAGGCGCTGCTTGTCGGGTCACCACTTTCCGTGACTGGCACTGACATTTGGGCGACCGTCGGGGTGCTGCTCCTCTCGCTGCTCCTCGCGATCGGCTTTGGCAGAAGAATCCTGTTCCACACTTTCGACCCTGCGGGATACGCGGCGGCAGGGTACCGGGTATGGCCCATCGAGTTGGCCGTGACCGGGATCATCGCTGCGGCGGTGGTCGTCGCAATGCCCGCCGTGGGTGCGATCCTCGGCGTTGCCATTCTCATCGCACCAGCCGCTGCGGCCCGATTGCTGGTGCGCCGAATCGAGTGGCTGCCACCAGTCGCGGCTGTACTGGGAGTGGCGTCTGGGCTGCTCGGGCTCTGGGTATCGCGCAAGTGTAACCTTGCTGCGGGCGGATCGATCGGACTTGCGACTACGCTGATGTTCATGGTCGCCCTTTTGTGGCGGCAGATTTCGTCGAAAAGAGTGAGGGAGGTGACCGGATGAGCACCACCAGAAGAAACACTTGGCAGCGTGAAGCGGTTCGCGCCCGGCTCGCCGAGGCACAGGGTTTTGTGAGCGCACAGCAGTTGTTTTCAGTGCTGCGAGACGAGGGATCAACGATTGGTCTCGCCACCGTCTACCGCAATCTTGCACAGCTCACTGAGGCAGGAGAAGCTGACTCGCTGCAATCCCTTGACGGCGAGAATCTCTTTCGCTCGTGCTCGACCGGGCACCATCATCACTTGATCTGTCGCCGCTGCGGCGACACTCGTGAGATTGAGGCGCGGATCGTCGAAGAGTGGGCAAGCCGGGTGGGCGCCGAACACGGATTCACCGAGATCGAGCATGTGGTCGATCTCTTCGGCGTATGTGAACGCTGCAGAAACCAGGTGTAGCGATGGCGCTGGGGCAGTTGTTCGGGGCTACCGGAGGGCCGACTGCGCAGCCTCAGTATCTTGAGCCGCTTTCTGGTGAGACACACTCGATTGAGATGCCACGCTGGCGATCCGAGTCGGGGAGACCGTTTGTCATCACTCCGGGGGCCGGGATATCCCCTGAAGGCATCGATCGTGAGGTGCGTAGTCTCTGGCGCTACCGGCGCGCATTCGCCCTCGCGAGTGCTGCGCCCGTCACGCTGGGTGAGGGGCGCACTCCGCTCGTGGCGGTGCCATGGAACGGGAGCAGCACGAACTTCAAACTCGAATGGTTTTCACCGACAGGCAGTTTCAAAGACCGCGGTGCCAGTGCGATGCTCTCGGTGTTGCGTCAACAGGGTGTCACCCGTGTGTTCGAAGACAGCTCAGGCAATGGCGGCGCAGCGATTGCCGCATATGCCGCGGCCGCTGGACTCGATGCCACTATCTTCGCGCCCTCCGGCACCAGCCCCGCGAAACTGGTGCAGGCGAAAGCTCATGGGGCTCGCGTTGAACTGGTCGAAGGGCCACGAGAAGCCTCTCAGCAGGCAGCGATTGACGCGGCGGCCGAGGATCGCGGAGCCTGCTATGCAAGTCACAATTGGCAGGCGTTTTTTCTTGAGGGCACGAAGACACTCGCTTATGAGCTCTGGGAAGATCTTGGATATCGAGCCCCTGATAATGTGATCCTCCCAGTGGGTGCCGGGAGCTTGCTTTTGGGGCTTGCGATTGGTTTCGGTGAGTTGCTGAGTGCACGCCAGATCTCACGTTTGCCGAGGCTGTGGGCAGCGCAGCCAGTGAACTGTTCACCCCTTGACTCGGCGTTCCGAGGCGAAGAGCCGGGTACACGAATGGTGCTCCCGACGATCGCCGAGGGCACCGCGATCCGCGCACCCCTTCGCCTTCCCGAAATGCTTGCGGCGCTTCGCGTGACGGCGGGTGGAACGATTGCTATTGCGGAAAAAGAGATTGCTCTCGCCAGAACACGTTTGGCGCAGACGGGTCTCTTTGTGGAAGCGACAAGCGCGACTGCGGCGGCTGCCTATGACCATCTGGTCGAGTCTGAGACACTCAGCCCCGACCAGATGAACGTCGTGGTGCTCACCGGGTCGGGGCTGAAGTCGCCTGCCGGAATCTGACACGCGTCGCGATCTGACACGCGTCGCGGCCTTCAGCTGTGCACGTTCTCGTGACCCGAGTCGACACCTCGAGACAGCAATCGCCCGCGAACTTGCCAGAAGCAAGTCAGCGGGCGATTGGTGAGCGATGCCGCTCGCAGTCACGCGACCAAGGTAACGACCTTTCGGCGTGCGCTGCGAGGCGTGCGCTGCGAGGCGCTAGTTGCTCGGCGCAGATCCCTTCGGGTGCACATCTGTGTCTGGCTGATCGCCGTGGGCCGCATCATCGCGCACGATCGGTGCGGTAGGGGCGTCTGGTTCGGCCGGGGTGATCCCGAGCTCGACGGCTGGGTCGAGCGCTGGAGCAGGCATCAGTCCCGACTTCGCGGCCTTTTTCTCGGCCCGTCGTTCACGACGATCGGAACGCTTCTGCGTCTTGCGAATGTAGCGTCGTTCGACCAGCGTGTAGAGAATCGGCACGAGGATCAGGGTGAGCAGCGTCGACGAGATCAGGCCGCCGATCACCACGATCGCCAGAGGCTTCGAGATGAATACTCCGCCACCGGTGAGGCCGAGCGACATCGGCACCAGGGCAAAAATGGTCGCTGCTGCGGTCATCAGGATCGGGCGCAGGCGTAGGCGAGTGCCGTGCTCTACGGCCTCGTCGAGCGACGCTCCGGCTTCGCGCAAACGGTTGATGAGATCCATCAGCACGATCGCGTTTGTCACCACGATACCGATCAGCATCAACAGGCCGATCATGGCGGGCAGGCCAAGAGCGGTGTTGGTGACCAGCAGGCCAAGGAGCGCACCGGTTGCGGCGAATGGAATCGATACCAGGAGCACGAAGGGTCCACGGAAGCTGCGGAAGGTTGCCACCATCACAAGTAGCACCAGCAGGATCGCGCCGAGCATTGCTGCCCCAAGCTGGGCAAATGCTTCGTCCTGCTCGGCGCTGACGCCACCAAGCTCGAAGCTCACGCCCGAGGGCAGATCAACCGTGTCGATTGCGTTCTGCACGGCAATGTTGGCGAGGTCGAGCTGACCCTTCTTCGGGGTCACGTTCAGCGCAACCTGACGGTCACCGTTCGCGCGGGTGATGGTTGGTGCGGTGAGCTCTTCAGTCACCTCAGCAATCGCCGAGAGTGGAACTGCGGTGCCGGTCGCCTCAAGTGCCGCCTTCTGCTCAGCCTCCGCCTTTTCTTGTTCTGCCAGCGCGTCCGAGGCTTCGCCGCGCGCTGACTGCAGGGCCGAGATCTGCTCGTTGATTCCTGCGACGCCCTGCTGGGCACTCTCGATTGCACCTTGCAGTGCGGCGAGTTGTTCGGCGCGCTCCTGCTCAGCCTTCTCTCGTGCGGCCGCATCTGGGTCTGGGTTTACCGGATCGGGAATGATCGGCATGTTCTGCAGCGCAGCCAGCTGGGCATGTAGCTCATTGATCTGGGCGAGCAGTGCCTGACGTTGCGAATTCGCTTCGGAAATCTGCGAGTTCAGCTCTGCGGCTGCCTTGTCTTGAGCGCGAGCTGCCTGCTCTTTCGCTTGCTCGGTCAGACGGTCACTCGCGAGCTTCTGCGCCTCAGCGGTCTGCTGCGGAGTGACTGGCAGCATGAGGGTGCTGAGCGCATCTGCGGTGCGTTCGCTGCCCGGGGTGCGAACGATCACCGACCGGTCGCGCCCGTCGAGCATAAGCTGGCCGACGGTCTGACCTTCGAGGGCATTTCGAATTGCCTGAGCAACTGTGGTCGGATCGTAGCCAATCTTGGCTGCCTTTGCCTCATCGACCTTCACGCGTACGACCGGCTGCTCGCCGGCGAGTTCGCTGCGTACGGACTGCACGCCCTTTTCGCCCTTGAGCTTCTTTTCAAGTGCTTCGCTCGCTTCACGCAGCGCTTTCGGGTCGTTGCCCTGGATCTGCAAGCTGATGCCGCCACCGGCACCGCCGGTGTAGGAATCCTGAGTGAGCAGCTGCACTTCGCCGATGTCGCGTACGCGCTCCATCGCTTTTTGAATCAGGTCGCCGGTGGTCTCGGTGTCTGCACCGTCGGCGAGCATCACTTCGTAGGTGATCTCAGGGGACACGCCTGAGGCTGCGAGCGGAATGTTCGTGAGCACGTCACGCACTCCCTCGATGTCAGCAAGCGCTCGCTCAACTGGTTTCGCAGCTTCGAGAAGATCGCCCTCGGCGGTCTTTGGCGGGGTCTGAACGAGTTGCAGGCTTTCTGCGCCGGTGGAGCCCAGGAAGTCGGTGCGGATGAAGGAGCTCATGCCGAGGGTCGCAACCAGCAGCAGAACCGACACCGAGATGGTGATCACGGGGTGGCGTCGAGTCGCTGAGAGTGCAGGCATGATGGCGCGCTGCAAGCGATCGGGAGCGGTGTGGATCTCGGCGAGGTCGTCTTCGTGATCAACCTCTGCAAGCTCCGCTTCGGCTGCGGGTGCGTGTCCCTTCGCCGGGCGATTGCGCATGAACCAGAACGCCATTACGGGCACCACAGTGAGCGCGACCACGAGTGAGGCGAGCAGCGCGATGGTCACCGTCACGGCGAACGGGCGGAACATCTGTCCGGCCATTCCCGAGACAAATGCGATGGGCAGGAACACTGCCACAGTGGTGAGGGTTGACGCGGTAATTGCGCCGGCTACCTGGCGCACTGAGGCGACGACTGCTTCGATGGTGAGCGGTCCGCTGCCGCGTCTGCGACTAATGTTCTCGATCACCACAATGGAGTCATCCACCACGCGACCGATCGCAATCGTGAGTGCGCCGAGCGTCAGGATGTTCAGCGTGTTGCCGCTCCAGAGCAGACCGATCAGGGTGATCAGCAGCGAGAGCGGGATGGAGACGGCAGCGATAATGGTGGATCGCCAGGAGCCGAGGAACGCCAGGATCACGAGCACTGCAAAGAGCAGGCCGAGCCCGCCCTCTACGGAGAGGTCGTGGATCGACTGCTCGATGAAGGGAGCCTGGTCGAAGACGGTTACAAAGTCTGCCTTGAGCGAGGTTGATAGGCGCTCGAGTTCGGCGTTGACGCCGTGCGAGATGTCGACCACGTTTGCACCTTGCGCCGGCATGATTTGCATGGTGAGCGCAGGTTTGCCGTTGACTCGCGAGAGGGCGCCCTGCGGCACCGTTTCGAGGTGCACATCTGCAAAGTCAGAGAGACGGACAATTCCGTCTTGGGTGGTGAAGGGGAGTGCCTGAATCGATTCGACGGAGTTGAGACCTTCGCCGACGGTTACGGCGATCTTGCCGTCTGCGCTCGGAGCCGAGCCTGCGGGTTGCGAGGTGCCGTAGGCCTGGAGCACGGCGGGGATCATCTCGGTCTGAATCTTGAGACGGTCGACATCTGCTGGACGCAGATCGATCATGAGCTGTTGTTCTTCGCGGCCAGCGAGTTCGACTCGCTGCACTCCGGCGACTCCTTGGAGCGCGGGTACGACAGTCTGCGCGAGTGTCTCACCGAAGTCGGAGTTTTCCTTCGTGCTGCCCGCGCTGATCATCATGGCGGGGATGCCGTCGGTGCCACCCGAGAAGACCTGGCTGGTTGCGTCCTTCGGGAGCACAGGCTTGAGACCGTCAATCGCGCCCTTCACGGCGCGCATGGTCTCGTCATCGTCTTTGCCGAAGGTCCATTCGACTTGCAGTTGTGCCGATCCCGATGAGGTGGTCGAGGTGACGTTCTTGACTCCAGGAACTGCCATCAGTGATTTCTCGGCTGGTTCCGTGACCGTGCGAGCCATTTCTTCCGGCGCGAGTCCCTGGGCGTCGATCATGACGAACGCCATGGGGGCAGTCATTGACGGCATGAGTTCTTGTTTGAGCGCGCTCATTGAGAACAGGCCGAAGAGTGCGACGGCTGCGGTGATTAGACCGACGAGGAGCCGGTTTTTGAGGCTGGCGCGGGTGAGAGAAGTCATGGGACCTTCCGTGGCGGGTAGCAGGCGGCACTCGTGCCGGCCCTCGGGATTAGGGGGGTTGAGGGCAGCGGTGCCGAGTTTTCGTGCCGCTTCGCGGCCGATGTTTCCAGTTTGGCAAGTGCTCGAGGGCTGCCGCATCATCCCGAGGTACCATTTCGGCTCATCCGAAAGGGTGAATAGTCATACTTAGCGGCGGGTGTGCGCACTTGGGTTGCCCTACTCAGCATTCCGAGATTCTGCTCAAAGTTGCTAGCTTCATCATCTATTTTGATGGGTTTGCTTTGCAGCAAACGCATCCTTGCCTCAGAGTGTTGCCACCCCCCGGGCCATATTTGGCCAGGAAACCGTTGGTATGAAGACGAGGGGGGACGATGCGAAATTCATCTTTTGTGAAGGTGCTTTTCCGCAGTTTTGCTCGTGTGGCTTCGGGAACAAGGGGAACAAGCTCGCGCCGGAGGCATCGGCACCGGGCCGCGTTCACCACACCGTTGCTGGGCGCGCTTGCGGTGGTGGCGGTGGTGCTGGCCTCGCTGACTGGATTGTCTCCGGTAGCTCGTGCCGCTGAGCTGTTGAACGCGATCACCGACATCACCTTGCAAGGTTCAAGCGAGGTGAATGTTGGCTCTGTGGTGAATTTCAAGGGAAAGTGGGTCGTTCCTGACGGATCAGCAGCTGGCGACACCTTCACCTTGCAATTGCCAGCAGAACTGAAGTGGCGCGGTGCGACGAGCTTTGACATCACCCTCTGCGAAGCAGGGGGAGGTGAGTGCGCTTCGATTGTGGTGGCGACCGCCGTAGTTGACGAGAACGGTCTGGTGACGTTTACGCTGAGTGATTATGTCGATGGCCGAGTCGATGTGAGCGGTTCGTTCTTCTTCACGACAGAGTTCGTCGGAGAGAATTCAGACGGTCAAGACCAGACTGTCACTTTTAGCGGATCCCTACCCACAGATATTGATGTGACTCTGCCGATAGCTGATCCAGTTTCGAAACTCTCGATCACCAAGACTGCGTCGCCGACTGCCTTCCCCGCGACTGCGGCTTCGATTGGCAAGGTGATCACGTACAAGATGGTGGTGAAGAACACCGGTCAGCAGGCGCTGACAGGAGTGACTGTGTCTGATCCGGGGCCAAAGCGTGACGGAGTCGCTGCTGATGGGATCGTTTCGCCGCCACTGTGCGCGGCCCGCCCTGGCACCAGCGATAAGACGTGCAACCCCGATGGTGTTTCCGTTGACTTGCTGCCGGGAGAGTCGACGACTTTTACCGCGAGCTACACGCTCACTCAGGCAGACATTGATGCGTCAGCACTCATGAAAAACACTGCCACAGCTGTCGGAACCGACCAGAACGATCAACAGGTGTCGGCTACGGACCAGGCCTCTGTAAAAGTAGGCAATGTCGCCTGGGGGCGTCCACTCTCGGGAGAGGTTGTCGGAACCACCACGCCAGAGAAACTCATGTGGTGGCTCGGGAATCCGGTTGATCGAGATGCGTCCGCTCAGGTCGGTGCGATCGTGCGATCCGGCTATATTCCGCGAAACTCAACCGACACCGCGCACACCCTGACCTTCACTGAGCATCCGAGCCCGGGGCTTGCGATCGATTGTTCAGCGGTTCCCTATGCGCTGGTATTTCCGGTAACTACCTCTGGGGACGCCGTTCCTATCGATGATGCGGAGTTCGCTGAGCGCACGGGGATGGTCGAGCAGACAGTCGAGTCTTGTTCGCCTCAGGAGTTGGTATTCACGGTGAAGTGGATCTCCGCGAAGTCCGCCGCTCCGAACGACCCGGGTGGAGTGAGCGTGAGCCTCTATCTCTCTTTGCGAGTCACCGATTGGTCGCTTGCGGCGGTCGTTGATGGTGGAAACGGGCAAGGCTATTTCAATACTGCTGTGCTGAATCTTGACGGTGAAAGCAAAGAAGTGACTGCAGCGCTCACTGCGGCCACGTCAAGCAGCTCGCAGCCAACGAATGACACGACAAACGCGAAAAAGAAAGTGGAGTGGGTGGCTTCGAGCAATGAGAGCCAAATTCGCGTGTGGTTGAACAGTCCGGTGACCAGTGCCGCCTCGAGCACGGTGGTGTTGACCGAGAAGCTCACCTCACCTGGTCAGCGGATCGACTGCCAGCTACCGGGAAACATGAACCCAGAAACCTACTTTGGGGTGTGGGAACCCGGGGCAAAGTTTACGTATCAGCAGGCCACACGAACCACTGGTGAGCCGGTGACGGGAACCGTAATCGCTTGTTCAGATACCTCAATTACTGTGCAGTTTGATGACGTGCCGCCCCTCGTGAATGTGGGAATCTATCTCTACGTCGATATCGATGCCTCGGCTGGCCGGTACCCAAGCTACGGCGACGAAGGCAGCATTGTCATTACGGGCCAGGCTCCCTGGTCGCAGTCGCAGTCACTGACTCGTACAGAAGCGGGCGGCACGGGGAGTGGGCTCATGCCCGGCGCCATCGTACGATCCGAGGCGAGCACGGGAAACGTTGCTGATGAGAAGTTCATGCCGTATACCGGGAACGACAGCGTGCTGCGGGACTCGGTCAGTGTCACGGATAGCTTCTCGGGGTTGAAAGCGAATACTGCCCACACGATTCGCGGAGTGCTCTTTGACGAAACCACGGGCCAATTGGTCACTGATCGTGATGGCGTGGTCGTCGTCGGCACGGCGAACGCTGATGGCACTGGCGGGCTCCCCGGATTCACCTCTACCAATATTGGTGAGACTCCGCCGGGTGGTCTGAACGTGTATTTCAGAGTTCCCGTTGAAGTGGCCGGACACACCCTGGTGGCGTATCAATACGTCTATAACGACGAGGATCAATTGGCGGCCTTTGCCGATGATTCCAATTCGTTCGGCTTTCCGGACGATGCAGAGGCGGCTGCGAAAGCGAGAGCGGCAGAGACCGTTCAGGTTGAAGTCGCACCGGGTGTGGTCGCATGGTCGAAGACCGACGTGAGTAGCGGTTCTCCCATCGGCGGAGCCACGTTCATGCTTTTGGGCCCCCTTGGCTACGCAGAACAGGTCGTCGACAATACCGGTGAAGCGGGATACAGCGGCCTCGACACAGACCCTCGGGCTGGCTGGTTCGCGGTGACTGGTCTTATTCCTGAAACAAATGTGAGTGAACCGCAGTACACCATTACTGAGGTCACCGCCCCGAACGGCTACATTCTTGACACCCATAATGAGACGCTTATGGCGCATGATCCGGCCACAGGCCCGGCACCAGACTGGCCGGAGTTTGAGAACGAACGAAAAGTGGGCCAGGTGAGTTGGGCAAAATCTCGCGAGGGTGATGCGTCGACTCGCCTCCCAGGCTCGGTGTGGCTGCTGACGGGTCCTGACGGATACTGTGAGACCATCACAGACACCGGCTCGAAGCTCAGCTCACTCGTGCTTTCGGCGCTCGGAACCTGCAGCAGTTCAATGACACTCAGCGACCTCGCCCCGGGCGAATTCGAAATGCATGATCTGGCGTGGGGAAGCTACCAGCTCTCCGAAATCGCTGCCCCATCTGGATACCAGCTCGATCACACCTCGCATGAGTTTGAAGTCGGGCCGTCAAGCCTTTCGATCAGCCTCGGAGCGCTCGAGAATGCGCCGAAACTGGGGAAAGTGACATGGGAGAAAACAGACGATACGAGCGGCGCGCTTCTTCCGGGATCGCGGTGGCTGCTCACGGGGCCCGATGGATATTCTCGGGAGCTCGCCGATAACGACCCAAGTGACACGAATAGTGCAGATGGAAAGCTCTCGGTTGAGGGGCTTCCCTGGGGAAACTACACCCTGAGCGAGACGACGCCGCCAGAAGGCTACATCTTGGACGCAACACCACACGAACTTGTGGTGAATGCAGAAAGTGATGCCGTGGGCGACTTTGGCGTCATCGCGGATGCAATGATCCCTCTGAAGAAAAAGCCCAAAACCCTTGTCCCCACGCTACTCGCACCGCCGCCGGTGGTGCCCGTGCAGTCGCCGTCGGTGCAATCGCCGAAACTCGATGCGCTCAGCAATACGGGGGCGGATGCACTGACGCCGCTGTGGCTCGGAGTCGGCGGGAGTTTGCTCCTGCTATTGGGAGGAGTGGTGATCCTGCGTCGCGCAGGTCACTGACTGAAGCTGCCTTCGCGTGAGTGGGTGCCCCCCCTGGCCGCCCACTCGCGCGGAGGCTTTGTTAGACGCGGGGATACACCCAGATGTAGTCGGGGAACTTCGCCGTTCGGCCATCTCCGCTGGAACGGCCGGTCAGTCGACGAGTGACCCAGGGAAGGACGTGCTCGCGAGCGTAGCGCAGTTGTTCACGGGCAGTGGGAGCGGTCATTGGGTCGGCATCAAGCACCCAATCCTCGGGCTGAAAATGTCCGAGCGAATGCAGCACATTGGTGGCAACGCGGTGATGCCCAATCGTTGAGAGGTGGAGCCGATCGTGTGACCAGTACTCGCGGCGGGCGAGGACTGAGTCATTCCAGTTGTCGCAAAAACGAATACCCAACTCAGTTGCGAGTTCGCCCGCTGCCTCGGTCAGCGCAGTTCCCTTCGCGTTGACCCGTTCTCCACTGGGAATCCCGACCGTGGGATTCGCGCCGGCAAGGAGCAGCGGCTCGACCCCGCTATCGAGAACTCTACGCATGGCTGCGTCGGTCTGAGCAATGATCCAGTCCATGTCAGTGCGGGGACGGAGCATGTCGTTCCCTCCGCCATTGAAGCTCAAAAGCGTGGGGGAGAGGGCGAGGGCAGCTTCGAGTTGCTCGGCAACGATGGCGGAAAGCAGCTTCCCGCGAATCGCAAGATTTGCGTATTGCACCGCTTGTCCGGTTGAGTCAGCAAGTCCCTGGGCGACGAGGTCGGCCCAGCCGCGCACTGATCCATCGCCGACTTCATCGCCGACGCCCTCAGTGAAGCTGTCGCCGATTGCCACATATCTGATCACCGCCGGTGTCTTACCCGGCACGTCTGTGTTGTTCACCCCACAAGACTACGCCTGAGCGCTGCGAGGTGATCCCGCGAGATACAGACTCGGGAGCAGACGCAAATGAGGCCAGCCGCACATGCGACTGACCTCATCTGGGAACTCGTTCGTGAAATCTCACGACGGGCGGAAGCTGACGCTCACTGCCCAGCACGAATATGTGTCGGGCGGGAAATTACCAGCTCGACTTGGTGATGCCTGGAAGCTCACCACGGTGTGCCATGTCGCGGAAGCGAACACGGCTGATGCCGTACTTCGACAGCACGCCACGGGGGCGACCGTCGATGACGTCGCGGCTACGCACGCGCACTGGCGAAGCGTTGCGAGGCAGCTTCTGCAGGCCAACGCGAGCAGCTTCACGGCTCTCATCGGTGCCGTTGGGATCAACGAGAGCCTTCTTCAGCTCAAGACGCTTTTCTGCGTAGCGCGCAACGACTTCCTGGCGCTGCTTGTTCTTAGCGATCATGCTCTTCTTAGCCATGATTAGCGCTCCTCTCGGAATTCGACGTGCTTACGGATAACCGGATCGTACTTCTTCAGCACGAGACGGTCAGGAGTGTTGCGACGATTCTTCTTCGTCACGTAGGTAAACCCAGTACCCGCGGTTGAGCGGAGCTTGATGATCGGGCGTACGTCTTGCTGCTTAGCCATTAGAACTTCACCCCACGCTTCTGCAGGTCTGCGACCACTGCCTCGATGCCGCGAGCATCGATGACCTTGATGCCCTTAGCCGACAGGGTGAGCGTCACCTTGCGGCCGAGTGATGGCACGAAGTAGGTCTTCTTCTGGATGTTTGGATCGAACCGACGCTTGGTACGACGGTGCGAGTGCGAGATGTTGTGACCAAAGCCGGGAACGGCGCCGGTCACCTGGCACACTGCTGCCATGGTGTTTCCTCCAATACCGTGAGGCCGAGATGACCTCACCCAAGATCTCTTGTCTGCAGCGACCTCCACTTGAACGGGTGTCCAAGCTTCGCGTCGAAGCGGTCTGTGCAATGGGACTTCGCACAGCCAAAGATCAAGCTTAGATTATTCAGGAGATTCGCGCAATCTCGAAATGCTCCAGAACCTGAGGTGTGGTGGCTCGCGCGGGAGTGCGGATCGTGATCTCCTGACAGCAACAGCCCAGTTCATCGTGCTTTATATATAGGGGCTATCTCACTCCCTGTAGGCAAAATATGACGATTGCAGCTCAAATTCTGCCGAAATTCTCGTCATTATCCGCTTGATTCCGCCGATTCTGAGAGTTTTTGAGGTAGATTCGAACGCGATCAACCGATCTCCCCAACATCCTGGGGCACCTATTAGCAAGGGCACTCGCAGAAAACGCGGGCCTGAGAGGAAGACGAATATTATGTCGCTGAACAAGACTGAGCTCGTTGCCAAGATCGCTGCCGAGACTGGCCAGAGCCAGGCAGCCGTGTCGAACGTGCTCGACGGCCTCTTTGCCGCCGTTTCCGAGACCGTTGCCGCTGGCGGCAAGGTTGCTATCCCAGGCTGGATCTCGTTCGAGACCGCTACCACCTCGGCACGCACCGGCCGCAACCCACGCACCGGCGAGACCATCGAGATCCCCGCTGGCAAGCGCGTGAAGGTTTCGGTTGGCTCGAAGCTGAAGGCAGCAGTCAAGTAAGTTTGACGCAAGTTTTCTACGAAGCCCTCGGCGATTGCCGGGGGCTTCGTGCGTTGCGGGGGTCTCGTGCGTTGCGGGGGTCTCGTGCGTGCCGGGGCTCCGTGTGTGTCGGTGACTTCGTGAGTTCCGGGGGGGGCTTCGTGCGTTCCGGATGCTTCGTGTGCGCCTGGGGTCTCGTGCGTTCCTGAACACGGGCGAGAAGATCTGCCGAGCCTCCTCGGTCGGGGGCCAGCGAGAGCGACCATGCGGAGACTGCCGATGTTGCTCCCAGCGGTAGGGCGTAGGCTTGTCGCGTGCCTCGATCCCTCCGCATTCTCGCGCCCGCGGTTCTGCTGGCGGCAACTCTGGTCTTTTTGTACATCGCGCTGTCGGTAGGTGGGGCAGCTCAGGAGCGAAGCCTGCTCGATCCCGGCGCGATCGTGCGCTACGGCATTCCAATCTCACGCGGCATCATGAACATCGGCATGGCCGGAATGATTGGCGCGCTTGTCATGGTGGTGTGGGCGCTCGCTAGCGACAAAAAAGAGTCGCGTATCGCAATGGATCTCGCATCGGGAAGCGCCGCGGTCGTCACTGTGTCGGCCACCGCAGCCCTGATCTTCACCTATGCCGACGTGCTCGGCAAGCCGCTTTCCGGTGACGCGGTGTTCGGTGCGGGTCTTGGCCAATTCGTCACTGAGATCGAATTGGGGCGTTACTGGCTCGTACTTGTGCTGCTCGCTGCCGTCACCACGGTGCTCTGTTTCGCGGTGCGTGATCGGCGGCTCGTGCTTCTGACCCTCGTGGTGGCCCTCACCACGACATTCCCGATTGCTTCACAAGGGCACGCAGCTGGCGCGGCGAACCACTCACAAGCGGTGAACTCTCTCCTCGTGCACTTGGTGGGTGCTGCAGTGTGGCTTGGCGGGCTGGTCACACTTGTCTTTGTCGCCAAGGCGGTGGATCGTGCTCGGCTCGCGACACTCGTGGAGCGTTACAGCACGCTGGCATTCTTCGCGTTTATCGGTGTTGCCTCGTCGGGTGCGGTGAGTGCGTGGATGCGTGTTGGGAACTGGGAGCAGCTCTGGGGCACCGGCTACGGCAAGATTGTGCTGCTGAAAGTGGCGACGCTTGTCGGGCTGGGATTGTTCGGTGTGGTGTGGCGTCAGCGCGCGATCCGGAAGATTCCAGGGACTCATGGTGGGCGAGTGTTCGCGTTGCTCGTCGTGATGGAACTCGCTGTCATGGGTGCCGCGAGTGGACTTGCGGCAGCCCTTGGCCGCACCGCGACTCCAGTGGCCCTGGAATCCGCTCGTGAGACCGGCGCGATTGATGTGTCGCCCGCCGAGTGGTTGACGGGTGATCCGCTTCCCCCGGAACTTACGCCAATGAGCTATTTGACCGAATGGAAGTTCGATCTTGCCTGGGTGCTCGTGTGCGTGTTCGGTGCGCTGCTCTATGTTGGCGGCGTGATTCGTTTGCACCGTCGCGGTGATAAGTGGCCAATTGGCCGCACGATTTCGTGGCTCGCCGGTCTTGCGTTGCTGTTCTATACGACGAACGGTGCGCTGAATGCCTACGAACAGTATCTGTTCAGCGTGCACATGCTCGGTCACATGATGCTGACCATGTTGATTCCACTCGTGCTGGTGCTTGGCGCGCCAGTGACGCTCGCACTGCGTGCAGTGCCCAAGCGCAACGATGGATCCTGGGGCGCCAGGGAGTGGATCCTCTGGATGGTACAGACCCCGTACTCGAAGGTTATTACCCACCCAGCAGTGGCCGCGGTCATTTTTGCGGGATCGTTGTGGGTGTTCTACTTCACGCCGATTGCCCGCTGGGCGGCAGAAGAGCACGTGGGGCATCAGTGGATGATCATTCACTTCTTGATCTCGGGCTACCTCTTCAACCTGTCAATGATCGGCATTGACCCTGTTCCGTACCGCTTCCCGTACCCGCTTCGCATCGTGACGCTCTTTGCCACGATGGCTTCACACGCATTCTTCGGTGTCACAATCATGACCGGCAATGGACTGATGCTCGCTGACTGGTATGGCGCTATGGGCCGAAGCTGGGGGGCGACCCCGCTGGAGGACCAGAGCACGGGAGGCGGCATTGCCTGGGGTATCGGTGAGCTGCCGACACTGACGCTTGCGCTGATCGTGGCCATTCAATGGTCACGCAGCGATGAGAAAGAGCAGAAACGCAAGGATCGCGCGGCCGACCGATCCGGTGAGGCCGAATTGCATGCGTATAACGAGATGCTCGCTCGCCGTGGAGCGCGAGACAGTCAAAGCTGAGCCAAGACCCCGTGCGGTGCGAGGCCAGCGCACGGGTGCACGGGTGCACGGGTGCACGGGCGCACTGACGTACAGGCGCACTGACGTACTGGCGCACTGGCGTACCGACGTACCGGCGTACTTGCGATGGAATTTGTGAATACTCGCCGTGGAGTCAGTGCTCGCCGAGCTTAGCCGCCGAGGGCACCCTCTTCGGTCACGGTGACATCGGTGCGATGGAAATTCAGGTGCGATCGCGATGCGGTCGGGCCGCGCTGGCCGAGGTAGCGCGAATAGGTGGCCCCGGCCCCGTAGGGACGTTCGGCGGCGCTTGAGAGTTTGAAGAAGCAGAGCTGGCCGATCTTCATGCCAGGCCACAGTCGAATAGGCAATGTGGCGACATTTGAGAGCTCGAGCGTGACGTGGCCCTCAAAGCCGGGATCGATGAATCCGGCGGTGGAGTGCGTCAGCAGGCCGAGGCGACCAAGTGAACTCTTGCCCTCAAGGCGTGCCGCGATGTCGTCAGGCAGCGAAACCTTCTCGTAGGTTGAGCCGAGCACGAACTCACCGGGGTGCAAAATGAATCCCTCTTCGGGATCAACCTCGATCAGTCTGGTGAGTTCTGGCTGATCAGCTGCCGGATCGATCACCGCGTACTTGTGGTTGTCAAAGAGGCGAAAATAGCGATCAAGGCGCACATCGACGCTTGATGGTTGCACCATCTCTGAGTCGCTCGGGCTCAGCCCAATACGCCCGGTTGCGAGTTCGGCTTTGATGTCTCGATCTGAAAGCAGCACACACCTATTCTAGGTTGGCTGGCAGGTCATTGACGAGCGAGCTCGCAGTGTCGGCACCGGCGTCGATTGCGTCTGTGACTGGTTCAGTGATCGCGAAGAGCAGTTCTGCGAGTTGGTGCCCGAGCCTGTCGTAACTGCCGAGGCTGGCATTACCGGTGAGCGCTGCCGCGCGCAGTTCGCGTTCGTAGACACTGCTGAGCAGAGGCACGGCGTTCTCCGCTGAAAGCGAGAAGCGACGCCCTGCCACCCCAATGACATGCGAGACCGCCTCGGCAATTTCAGTGTAAAAGCGCTGCATGAACTCAAGGTATTCACTCGCGATATCGCGGTCCCGCATGGCCAAGAGCAAGAACTCAGTTTCAAGCACAAACCACGTTGTGGCATCGGTTTCTGGCATGAAGAAATCTACGACATAGGCGGCAACGGCCTCGGGGCCGAGGCTTGGCCCACACTCCCGCAACTCGGGCTCAAGGAGCAGAGACTGTGCCTTGAGATGCGCAATCCGGCGGCCAAATTCTCGCTCGAGCAGAGTGAGAAAGAGCTGTTCTTTGCTTTCGAAATTTGAATAGAACGCGCCCCTGGTAAAACCAGCTCGTGTGCAGATCGCTTCAACCGATGCGCCTTGAAGCCCAGATTCGCGAAACGCTTCCGCGGCCGCCTCAAGCAAGCGGTCCCTCGTGGCCTGTCGACGTGCGCTCGGCGTGAGCGCAGGGTCGGCCCCCGTGGGAACATTCAGTCTTTCATCAGCCGCAGCCATGCTCGATACATTACTGTATCTATTTGGATACACAACTGTATTGAAATCTTTGCGGAAGGCCCAACATGTCGTCAATGCTCTATGCCCTCGGGCTCCGAGCAACCAAGGCCAAAGTGCTGGTGTTGGTCATCTGGCTTGCGATCCTCGCCCTACTCGGAGCGGGAGCGGTGTTCTTCTCAAAGGGAGCCGATGCGCCGATTACCATCCCCGGAACCGAGTCGCAGGCAGCAATCGACGCGCTCGGCCGCACCTTCCCAGAGGTCAGTGGCACGAGCGCGACCATCATCGTGGTGGCTCCCCAGGGGCAAGAAGCCGATAGTGAGCCATTCCGTGGCGAGATCATTGACGCCGCGAAAGAGCTGGAAACGCTCGACACCGTCACCGCTGTGTCTACCCCCTTTGCAGAGCTCGCCCCGAGTGGACTCAGCGACGACAAGCAAGCAGCGCTGCTGACCATTCAGATGCAGGCGACCGCGAGTGACGTGCCCGCCGAAACCGTCGCCGGAATCAAGGCTGAAGCCGATCGGCTCCGTGACGCGCTCCCAGCAGGCAGCGAGGTGTCCTACGGCGGAGATGCCCTCTCGATCGCAATTCCAGGCTTCTCTGCCACCGAAGCTGTCGGCGTGATCATCGCGTTTATCGTGCTGCTCTTCACGCTTGGATCGCTCATTGCTGCCGGAATGCCGCTGCTCATCGCGATCCTTGGAGTTGGTATCTCGGTCGCGGGCATCTATTTCACGACCGCCTTTATCGACATGACATCGACCACCCCAATGCTGGCGCTCATGCTCGGACTCGCGGTCGGCATCGACTACACGCTCTTCATCGTGAGCAGACACCAGGAGCAATTGCGAGCTGGTGTTGACATGCGCGAGAGCATCGCCCGAGCGACCGCGACAAGCGGGTCAGCGGTCGTCTTCGCCGGACTCACCGTGATTATTGCTCTCGTAGGCCTTTCGGTCGCGCGAATCCCATTCTTGACCGCGCTGGGTGTCGCTGCCGCAGCAGGTGTCGCCGTTGCGGTGCTCATTGCAGTGACCCTGACCCCCGCCGTGCTCGCGATGGCAGGCACACGGATTCTCTCGAAAAAACAGCGCAGACTCCTTGACCAGGGCACCGCAGACAGCACTACAGACAGCATCGCAGACGGCATCGCGACTGACGCAGCAGCGGCAGCAGCGGCTCCTGCGCAGCCGCTCGCCGTGAGCAAAGCGGATCGCTTCTTCGGTGGCTGGGTGCGCGTCGTGACCGCGAAGCCGCTGATCACCGTGGTGCTCGTGCTCGTGACCCTCGGTGCCGCAACCATTCCGGCATTCGGACTGAGACTTGCACTGCCAGGTGCAGAAACACTTGAGGCAGACAACCCCGCACGCATCACCTACGAACTCACCGGGGAACACTTCGGCGAAGGAGCCAACGGCCCGCTGCTGCTCACCGGATCAATCATTTCAAGTACTGATCCACTCGGCCTCATGGAGGATCTTGCCGACGAGGTTCGCGCGCTGCCCGGCGTGGCCGATGTGCCGCTGGCCACCCCCAACCAGGGAGCAGACACCGGCATCATTCAGGTGATCCCAGAAGAAGGGCCGCAGGCTGAAAGCACCGCTGCGCTTGTCTCAGAGATTCGTTCCCACCATGATGAATGGTTGGAAAAATACGGGGTGAGTATCGCCGTCACCGGATTCACGGCTGTCGCAATCGATGTCTCGCAACTGCTGCTCGAAGCCCTCGTGCCATTTGGCATTCTGGTCATCGGCCTCTCCTTGATTCTCCTGGCAATGGTCTTCCGCTCGGTATGGGTGCCCATCAAGGCCACTCTCGGATACGTGCTTTCGGTAGGCGTCGCATTCGGTTCTGTGGTTGCGGTGTTCCAATGGGGATGGTTTGCCGACTTGCTGAACGTGCATCACGCAGGACCAGTGCTGAGCTTCATGCCGATCCTCCTGATGGGCGTGCTCTTCGGGCTCGCAATGGACTACGAGGTGTTTCTCGTGTCACGAATCCGTGAAGAAGTCGTGCACGGATCACCCAGTAGCGCAGCCATTCAGCGAGGATTCGTGGGATCGGGACGCGTCGTCACGGCTGCCGCCATCATCATGTTTGCGGTATTCGCTGCCTTCGTGCCAGAAGGGGACCCCTCCATCAAGGTCATCGCGCTTGGACTTGCCGTCGGCGTGTTCGTCGACGCGTTCATCGTGCGCATGACCCTCGTGCCCGCAGTATTGCAACTGCTCGGAGATCGTGCCTGGCGCATGCCACGCTGGCTCGACAAGATGCTCCCCGCCTTTGACGTCGAAGGAGAAGGTCTGGCGCGCGAACTCGCACACGCACATTGGCCAAGCGACATGCCGGAAGCGAAGATTGCCAGCGCAAACCTCGCCCTGCCCGGAGTGGGCCGGATTCCCGATCTGCGCCTCGCCCAGGGCGAAGCCTTGCAACTTGATCCAGCGGATCCGCGCAGTGCGGCGCTCGCCGCCGTGCTCACCGGACGCGGCCCCATCAAAGCGGGCACGCTCAAAGTCACTGGGCTCTTGCTCCCAGAACGCGCATCATCGCTACGCACCCGATCAGCCTGGGCCGATCTCGGCACGCTCGACGACGCGTTCGCCGACCGTCCCGAAGTGATCGTTGTCGATCTGCGCAGAGTTGATGCCAGACCGCTTCGTCCGGTGCACTCCGGCACAGGAAGCGAAATCTATCTGGTGCTCGGCACCATGCAACAGGCACAGGCGGTGCTGCCAGCCGACAGCATCATTCGACAAGCATTCACCGCACCAGCCGCCGAAGCGAATGTGGCAAGCGGCACATCACATGTCGCCCTGACAGCGGCGACAGAGGGAGGCGCGCTATGAGCGCGGGAGTAGGCCGACTGCGCGGCTCAAAGGCAGTGAACTGGCGAACCATCCTCGGCTTGCTCTTGGTGCCGCTGACGGCAGCAGGGGTGCTGCTGTGGGGGCTCTGGAATCCCACCGATCGACTCGATACGGTAACTGCAGCCGTCGTGAATCTCGACAAGCCCGTAACCGTTGACGAGCAACTCGTACCGCTTGGCCGGGTGCTCGCTGCAGAACTGATTGCCGGTGATACCGAGACCAATTTCACTTGGGAACTGACCGACGAAGAGGACGCAGCATCCGGCCTGAAAGACGGTCGGTACGCGACGGTAGTGACGATCCCCGAGAATTTCTCTGCGGCAGCGACCTCTGCCTCGCAAGACACGAAGACCGCGAAGAAAGCAACGATCGACATTCAGACGAGTGATCGCGGGAGGCTGCTCGATGCTGCCCTCTCGAACATCGTCACGAGCACTGCAACGAGCGTGCTGAACGCCCAGCTTGGCGAACAGTTTGTCGGTGGAATCTTTGTTGGCATGAATGAAATCGGCAAGGGCATTGGCGGCGCGGCAGATGGAGCCACGCAACTCGCGCACGGCGGGGCCGCTCTCGCAGATGGTGCAGACCAGCTCGCCAGCGGTGCGAACGAACTCGCGAGCGGAACCCAGCAGCTTGCGAGCGGAACACGAGAGCTCGCAAATGGAGCGAGCGGCCTCGCCACCGGAGCCGGTGAACTCGCCGCAGGCACACGAGCCGCAGCACAGGGCGGAGCCGAGCTTGCCGGCACCGTGAACAGCTATGTCTCGACCGTCAACGGACTGTTTGGTCAGATCGACAGCGCGACCGGAAGCATTGTCACGCAAATGACGCGTTTGAGGGACGCGATCATCAACGATGAGATTCCCTTCCCCACAGAAGAGGACAAAGCGAATGCGCTCGCATCGGTCGAAAGCCTGCTTGCCACGCTCGCCCAGACTCAAGGGCAGATCGGTGGGCTTATCGCCTGGGGCAATGGAGTCGCCGGGGGCACACAAGCCTCGGCAGCTGGTCAGGCCGCGCTCGCCGATGGCGCAGCACAGCTCGCCGGGGGCGCGCAACAGCTCTCGAGTGGCGCAGCGGAATTGGCCGCAGGCACACCCTCGCTGGCGGCAGGGACCTCGCAGCTTGCTGGGGGAATCACGGGCCTGGCTCAGGGCGCACATCAGGCAGCTGACGGCACTTCAGAACTCGCGAGCGGACTCAGGACTGCGGTCAGTGAGATTCCGAGCTACTCCGAGTCTGAGCGTGAACGTCTCGCTGAGATCGCGACCAAGCCAGTCGAAGCAAAGGGAGCGAGTGACGAGCTCTTCAACGCTGCGGGTGTGCCGCTGTTTGCGGGTATCGCACTCTGGGCCGGAGCCTTTGCCTCATTCCTGGTGCTTGCCCCGCTCTGGCAGCGCACACGCAAGGCGGCGCGCGGAGTCGGTTACGTGACCATGCGCAGCGCCTGGCCAGCCGCGGCCATTGGTGCGGTGCAGGGTGCCGTAGTCGGTGCGATTCTGCCGATGCTGCTGGGCTATAGCCTCAGTCAAGGACTGAGCTTCTTTGGGATCGCTACGTTGGCAGGACTCGCATTCTCGCTGGTGAACCAGGGGCTCTCGGCCCTTCTTGGCGGGTTTGGCAGGTTCCTCTCGTTTGCACTTCTCGTGATCGCCTTTGCGATCGGCGTGATCTCGACCGCGCCGCCGCTGTTGCAAGCGATTGGCGACGCGAGCCCGATTGGGGCGCTTTTCGAGGGCTTCCAGGCGATAGCGATGGGCACGGGAGGCGTCGGTATCACTGCGTTCCTGCTCGCCTTGTGGGGGCTGGCCGGACTGTGTGCCACGGCGCTTGCGGTGGCACGGGAGAGAAAGCGGTTCGTCGAGGGGTAGGCCCCGCGACGGGAAGAAGTTAGTGCGGTCGGGTGGCGAGCGGGCGAGACGAAGCAATGTCTAGCTCGCCACGATCGTTTCTCGGAACCCAGACCAGCACCGCATCGTGGGCGAGCGGATCGCCAGGGGTGAGTGCGCTCAGGAGCTGCTCGGCGTTCAGTCCTGCAGCCTCAAGAGAAGCGAGCTCTCGCCGGTTCAACCCCACCGGTGTCGGGCCGTTGCCCATATCGGTCCCGTAGAGAAGGGTGCCCCCGTGGCGAACAAACGCCGCGACGTTTGCTACCGCGATCGCATGTGCGTCGGTGTAACTGCCCCAGCCGTGAATGTCGAGCGTTGAACACCAAGAGGTCTGTGCCGCGAGTGCGGCGATCTCACTCGTGCTCAGCACCTCTGAAAAGGGGGCGTGTGCGAGGCGAGCTGCGCCAAGGCGGGCGGCTCGGATGGCTTCGCCCGGCCCCTCGGCGTGCGCGATGACGGGGAGCTTGTGCGCAGAGGACGCCCGCACGATCGTGCGGAACAATTCGTCTGAGAACACGGGGCCAGCAGTGCTATTGCTGGCCACTTTGATGGCAGAAGCTCCCGCAGCGGCCATCTCCTGCACTGCGGACACAGCCGCTGTCGTGTCTGTGATCTCTCGATAGGTTTCGCTGGGCGCCCAATCACGATCTGAAGGGTAGCCGCCGAGCGGGGTGAGGAATGCTCCCGCATAGCGCACCGTGGGCGCGCCGAAGCGAGTCTCGGCGAGGCTGTGCAAATGTGCGGGGTCACCGCCGAGATCCCAGACAGTGCTGATGGGGGAATCAGCGAGCCTGTGCCATTCGCTCAGATGCAGATGTACGTGCCAGTCGGTGAACCCTCCGGTGATGACGCCGTCAGTACGGGGGGTGTCACCCGGTTGAACTGCATCGAAATCGATCCGATGGCGGGAGATACCGCTCGCCGTGTGATCGGTATCCAAGACGGCAGGACGCCACCTGCCGAGGGCGTCTCGGCAGGTGACAATCATGCGATCTGACACGAAACTATGCAGCTCCGATTTCGGTACGAACCGCGAAGAGCTCAGGGAAGAACGTGAGATCGAGTGCGCGCTGCAAGAAGTTGACGCCGCTGGATCCGCCCGTGCCGATCTTCATGCCGATCGTGCGAGTCACCACACGCAGGTGACGGAAACGCCAGAACTGGAAGTTGTCTTCGAGATCAACGAGCGCCTCGCAGGTCTCGTAGAGATCCCAGTACTCGTTGGAGTTCTCGTAAATCTTTGTCAGTGTTGAGACGAGCTCTTCATTCATCTCGTATGCCTTGGTGACGTCGCGATGGAGCACCTCATCAGGGACATGCAGACCGCGTCGCGCGAGGAGCCGCAAGAATTCGTCATAGAGCGTCGTGCTCTCCAGCTCTGCCTTCAGCAGCGCGTAATTCTCTGGCTCTGATTCAAAGACCTTGAGCATCCGCTCGTTCTTGTTTCCGAGTGCAAATTCGATTGCGCGGTACTGCACCGACTGGAACCCCGAAGAGTTGCCGAGGTCGCCACGGAACTGGGCGTACTCGGCTGGGGTCAAGGTGGCGAGCACCGACCACTGTTGGGTGAGCACGTTCTGGATGTGCTTTACTCGGGCGATTCGCTTGAGTGCGGCACCGATTTCGTCATTTCGCAGGCATTCACGAGCGCTTACCAGCTCGTGAATGGCGAGCTTCATCCAGAGCTCAGAGGTCTGGTGCTGAATGATGAAGAGCAACTCGTCGTGGTGCTCTGGCTTGCTCACTGGGTGCTGCGCAGAGAGCAGCGTATCGAGATCGAGGTAGCGGCCGTAGCTCATCTTCTCGCTCAGATCAGTGACCACGCCATCTTCAATCTGACGGGTGTTGTGCTCGACGGACATGTGGTGCCTCCATTGGCTCGGAGATGCCACCAAACGGGAGGGCGACATCTGGGTTGCGGTGTGTGAAGTCGCAGACCCGGTTGCCGACGCCCACAGGGGCCGACCGCGTCAACTGCGGAACGAGCGAGGTTTAGGAAAAACCTCTACGACACTCGACGGAGCCATTCGGTAGTTGAGAATTTCTCTGTCACGAGTCGCTTCGCGAAAGCATACTCCTCAGCACTCACTTTGTCAGCAGTGCCACCATAACGTTGAGTAAAGACCTCAAGCATGTGAGTAATGATGGCCTCTCGGGAAAGGCCGGTTTGGCTGCGCAGCGGATCGACACGCTTCTGTGCGCTCGTGGTGCCTTTATCGCTCAACTTTTCGCGACCGATTCGGAGCACCTGAGTCATCGCTTCAGCATCCATGTCGTAGGCCATCGTGACATGGTGCAGCACTGCGCCATTGGCGATCCGCTTCTGGGCAGCACCGCCAATCTTTCCAAGCGGGCTCGTGATGTCATTGAGCGGCTTATAGCTCGCGTCGATACCCAGCGAGCGCAGCGCCTCAAGCACCCAATCGTCGAGAAACGCGTAGGAATCTGCGAAGCTCATGCCACGCACCAGTTCTTCCGGCACGTAGAGCGCATAGGTGATGCTGCTCGCGGGCTCCATATACATGGCTCCGCCACCCGAGATGCGGCGCACCAATTGCGCGCCGCGAGCGGCGAGCTGATCCTCGTCAACCTCGTTCATGACCGACTGAAAGCTGCCGATGATCACTGCCGCCTCATCCCACTCCCAGATGCGCAGGGTGGGACCTCGCCGACCACTGCCGACCTCATTGACGAGCACCTCATCGAGTGCGGCATTCATCATGGGAGACACGGGAGGTTCGTGCAGAATTGTCCAGTTGTAATCACGCCACTGTGCAGCACCCGTGAGCGCTCGGCGCACGGCGACGCCAACGGCTTCCGCTGAGAACCCGATCAGGTGGGTGTCAGCTGGCAGCGCCTGAGTGATCGCGGCGCTGATCTGAGTGACATCGGTGCGCACATCGAGGCCATTGACTGCAGCCACAATGATCGGCAGCGCATCGTCGGGTTCAAGGAAGAAATCGCCAGAGAGCTTGAACCGGGCAATGACCTCTCGATCCTCGCCGCCAGCCTCCGCCGAAGGGGATCGCTCGGACTCGAAGTCAACGACCACCAGCTTGCCGCCTGGAACCTTATACTCGCCGTGATGTTGCGCCATGACTTCAAGCGTAGCGGCGTGAGCTGGGATCGTGCGGGCCCGATCGTGATGGAATGACCCGCAGCCGATACATCTTCGTCAGTGCACGGGATTTCACAGGCGGAGCTAATCGCCGACAGGAAAGCGGTCAAGCATCCAGGTCACGATTTCGGCCACCACGTCATCGCGATTGGTTTCATTCAACAACTCGTGACGTCCGTCGAAGAGACGCAAGGTCACATCGCGCACCCCCCTGGCCCGGTAGGCGTCGGCGAGCTTGCGCAGGCCGTCGCCTCGGCTCAGCGGATCATCGCGACCCGAGACAATCAGCATGGGCACGTCGGCCACTCCCGCTGCGGGGGTGCCGAAGAGTCGAGCCGCATCGGCGAGACCGAAAAGCTTCGCGATGTCTGCCGCGAAGCACAGTGGATCAGCGATGAACGCCTTGGCCGTGCGCGGATCGCGGCTGAGCCACTCAAACCCATTTGCCTGGGGGCTGCGCCAGTTCTTGTTCAGGTCTCCCGATTCCATCATGAGCGGGGTGCGGTAGGCACTGCCAGAGAGCACGACTGCGTCGAAGGGGCGGGCTTCGTGGTTGATGATCCGCTGCGTCATGAGCGAACCCCAGGAGTGGCCAAACATGATGAGGGGAAGCCCCGGATGCCGTTCGCGTGCGAGTGAGGAGAGCTGCAGGATCGCGGCTTCGGCGGCTCGCAGACCACCGGGGCCCAGCCTGCCAAGCTTCGAGAGGTCGCCGTCGTGCTGTCTGCGCCCGGTCTCACCGTGGCCGCGATGATCGTCGGCGTACACGGCGAAGCCATTGGCAGCGAGCACCCGCGCGAAGGCGTCATAACGCAGGGCGTGCTCGCCGATACCGTGTGCGATCTGCACGATGGCGTGCGGCTGACCGTCAAAGGCGCTGAATGCGATCACATCGGTGTCGTTGTGCTGGCCTTCGTCACCGGGCAGCCACACATAGGCGCGAATGTCGACGCCGTGTGCGTCCGTGTAATCGAACTCAGTGTAGGCGCGTGCTGCGGGGCTCATGGCTCCATTCTGTCACTGAGGGTGCGCCTGTGTCTTGGGAGCTTCGTCGGAGACGTGCAAGAGCGTCGGAGAGGTGCAAGAGAAGGGTGCTGGCTTGAACGCTAGAGTGATTCTCGGAGGTAGCAAGGGAGCTATGAGAGAACAGAATCCACAGACACACACTTCAGTTGCCGTGATCGGCGGAGGAATCATGGGTGGAGGGATCGCCGTTGCGCTCGCGAGAGCAGGCCACCAGGTCTCGGTGATCGAGCCTGACGCTGAGCGTGCAGCAGCACTGCTCACGCGACTCCACAGTGAAGGTAGCGGCAGAGTCCACTCCGTCGGAGGTGAGTGGGATGCCATCTCACACTCCGAGTATGTGTTTGAAGCCGCCCCGGAGAGTCTTGAACTGAAGAAACGGTTGTGGACTGCACTCGGTGAAGTGACGCACCAAGACGCGATTCTGGCGACAAACACCTCTTCGCTTGATGTTGATGAGCTTGCCCAGTGCGTGCCCCATCCGGGCAGAGTGCTCGCCGCGCACTGGTTCAACCCTGCCTATGAGATCGAATGCGTTGAATTGGCGCCTGGTACGCACACCACCAGAGACACGCTCACCGCCGTGACTGCACTGTTGCGAGCGGCGGGAAAGACCCCGGTGGAAGTGCAGAACCGGGCAGGTTTCATTGCGAATCGAATTCAGTTTGCGATGATCCGGGAGGCGATGCTCTGCCTTGAGGACGGTGCCTCACTTGAAGCGATCGATGAGGTGGTGCGCACCTCGTTCGCGCCGAGACTTGCTGCTCTCGGCCCCCTCGCCAATGCCGACCTTGGTGGTCTCGACACCTACCTCTCCATCTTTGAAACCTTGCAGGGTGCATTCGGTGATCGTTTTGCGCCACCCGAATCTCTCGTCGCCGCAGTCGCCGATGGTCGGCTTGGCACGAAAACGCTGGCTGGTTTTGCACACTACGACGAGGAGTCGGCCCGGTCGCTCGCGGCAGAACGTGATCGCCGACTCACCGCAGTCATCTCGGCTCTCAAGTCACCTGGGAACGGCTGACTATGCGGTCGCTAGACTCGATGCATGCGTGATGTGGTGGTTTCGTTGCCGAGCGATCCGGGACTTCGGGAGGCCGTCGGTGCGGTCGAAGGGGTCGAATTTCTGGAGTGGGATCTTGACGGACCGCCACCGCGCACACAGATCGATCTGGTGGTGCCGCCCTACGCCGGAGGCAATGCTCGGCTGGCTCGCGTCGCCGAGGTAGAGACCCGTCTGGTGCAGTGGCAGTCCATCGGGTTCGACGGCATCAGTGAGGTGCTGCCCGAGGGCGTTCCGCTTGCGAATGCCACGACCGTGCATGAGACTTCTACCGCCGAGTTGGCGATTGGATTGACCCTTGCTGCGCAACGCGGCATTGCGCAGTTTGTGCGTGAGGGCATGTCGGCGGTGTGGGATTTGCGCACTTTCCCGAGCCTCGCTGATTGTCGTGTGCTGATCATCGGATACGGCGGGGTTGGCAAAGCAGTGGAAGCGCGCCTGGCGGGGTTTGAAGTGCAGGTTTCGAGGATCGCGCGCAGTGCGCGCACCGAACGCAACCTTGCCGGAGAAGATGTGCCTGTGCAGGCCTTCACGGAGCTGCACGCAGCGCTGCGCGAAGCCGATGTCGTGATATTGACGGTGCCGCTCACTGAGGAAACTGCGGGATTGATTGATGCTGCGGCGCTCGCTGAGATGCCCGACGGTGCATTGCTCGTGAACGTCGCCCGCGGCGGAGTGGTCGACACTGAGGCCTTGCTTGCCGAGTTGCAGGCCCGTCGCTTGCGCGCGGCACTTGACGTCACCGCACCCGAGCCGCTTCCCGCCGACCACCCACTGTGGAAGTGCGAGCACGCGCTCATCACCCCGCACGCGGGGGGTGACTCTACGGCGATGATGCCCAGAGTCAGCGCGTTGATCCGCCGCCAAATCGCACATCTGCGAGCCGGTGAGACACCCGAGAATCTCGTGTTGGGTCACGCTTCGTAACGACGAGGAAACGCTCTATCGCGGGCGTCGCACGCGACGTAGGGTGAAGTCAGGCGAGAAAAAGGGGGCGCAGGTGCGCGCGATCGTGGTACATGAGGCAGGCGGGCCAGATACGCTGCAATTGCAGGAGATCGAAGCTCCGACTCCGGGAGCCGGCGAATTGCTCGTGCGTACCGGCGCTGTCGGTGTGAACTTCATTGAGATCTATCAACGGTCCGGGGTGTATCCCGTGGACTTCCCCTTCGTGCCGGGAAGTGAAGCTGCTGGCACGGTGATTGAAGTCGGCGCCGGCGCGCTCGGGTTTGCTCCGGGCGACCGCGTCGCAACCGCTGGTGCAACCAGAAGCTATGCCGACCAGTTCGTGGTGGCAGCCGATCAAGCGACGCTCTTGCCTGAGCACATCGACGTTACGACCGCTGCCGCGCTGCCCCTGCAAGGCTGCACCGCACACTACTTGGCGACCTCAGCGGCGAAGCCCGAACCGGGTGAGACGGTGCTGGTGCATGCTGGGGCGGGGGGCGTCGGCCTCTTGCTGACGCAATTGCTTGTCGACCGCGGCATTCGGGTGATCACGACTGCCTCAAGTGCGGCCAAGCGCGAACTCAGTCTTGCGGCAGGTGCCGCCTACTCGCTCGACTATGCGGGGTTTGCGGATCGGCTTCGCGAACTCACCTCGGGCGAGGGCGTTGCGGTGGTCTATGACGGTGTGGGCAAAGACACCTTTGACGCTTCGCTCAGCTCCTTGCGCGTGCGTGGTGAACTGGTGCTCTTTGGCGGCGCGAGTGGCCAGGTGCCGCCGTTTGATCTGCAGCGTTTGAACGCAGGCGGATCCCTTTCGATCACTCGACCGTCACTTGTGCACTTCATGCGCACGCCCGAGGAACGTGCCTGGCGCTACCGGGAACTCTTTGAAGCGATCGAGCGCGGCGCGCTGCATCTGCGAATTGGTGACCGGTTCGCGCTCGCGGATGCGGCCGAGGCGCATCGAGCACTCGCTGGCCGGGGGACAAGCGGGAAGCTGATCCTCGTCCCCTAGCGGGTCTTTGTGAAATCTGCGCGCAACTTCCTTGCCAGCACATGGAAACTCGCAGACGCGCCTTAGTGCTTCGGTGAAGCGCGTTGTCCATCGCGGGCTCGGGACCCGTAGAATCCCGCACTCAGCGTGAGAAATGAGTCGCGCACAATGTCTGCTAAGACCGTGAGGTCGTTGTGTTCGAGGTTTTTCAGATAGAGACAACCGACTGCGGCGCGATGTGGCCCAAGACGTTCGAGTTGCTCGCTGTGGGCTGCCGTTCCGTCTGAGAGGTAGATCGACATGGCTGCCTTTCGGGGCGAGAACCCTGCTGCCGCGGCGGTGCCGCTGTGACCGCTCTCATAGCGATAGTCGTAGCTGCCGTAGCCGATGATGGTGCCGTGCAGTTCGGCATCAAGCCCGGTTGCTCTCGCGTAGAGCGCGAGCAGTGTGTCGGCGTCGCGCTTGCGTGTTGCGGGGGTGACTGTCGCCAGAAATGCGGCGATCTCGGGACTGATCTTCGTCATGAGTGCAGTCTAAGACGAAGGCCGAGCGGTGAGGAAGGAGGGGCGGCTGGAGAAGCATTGCGGGGATTGCGGGGAGTGCGAAGAGTGCGAGGAGTGCGAGGATCGATCCGCTGGCAGCGTGGGCAGTGCTTCTCGAATTCTGGCATTCCTTCACCTATCTGACTGATTCAGGGCATCTGACCATAAAAAATGCGTGATTCCCTCGCTGCCCGCTCAGAAATTGAGTGCGGCCCTACGATCAGTGCATGACTCAGCTGTCGCCGCGCGTGCGCATCGGATACGCCCTTGGCGGGATTACCTCAGGCACCTATGGCACCGTACCCGGACTGATTCTGATGCCGTTCCTCACCGACTACCTCGGTGTTGCTGCTGGGCTTGCGGGCCTCATCGTGTTCGCGCCGAAAGCGTGGGACTTCCTCTTGAACCCAATTGCCGGACGAGTGAGCGATCGATCGACGCATCCCGTTGACCGGCGGCGACCGTTTGTTCTCCGAGCCGGAGTGGTGCTCGCGGCCGTGTTCGTGGTCATCTTTCTCGGACCCACGACTCCGCCCGTGACCGCGGGCCTCTGGGTGCTGGCAATTTCACTGATCTGCGCAACGATCTATGCGTTCTTTCAAGTGCCGTTTCTTTCAATGGCAGCAGAAATCACCGACGACTACAGCGAACGCACCCGGCTCACCACCTGGCGGGTGGCAGTGTTCAGCATTGCGATCCTGGTCTCCGGTGCGGCGGCACCACTGCTTGTTGAGGCGGCTGAGGGCATCACCGGCTACCGGATCATGGCGGTGGTGATGGGCGTCCTGATCCTCGCTGGTGCGCTCGGACTCTATTTCGGAACAAAGGGAGTGCCCCTTGCCAGAACAGAAGAGGCAGGCGGCAAGCTCTTCGAACAGCTGGGCATCGTGCTCAAGAACCGTGACACTCGCGACCTTGTCATCGCGTTCGTGCTGCAAGCCGTGGCGATCGGAATGGTGTTGAGCGGAGTGGTGTATGTGGCCCGACACGTCGTGCACGATCCGAGCGCCTCAACCTTTGCCTTTGCCTGCTTTGTGCTGCCAGCAGTCATCTTCGCGCCGCTCTGGTCGAAGATCGGCGTGAAACTCGGAAAGAAGCGAGGCTTTACGATCGCGACCGTGGTGTTGTCGATTGGTCTGCTCGCGCTTGTGACTAGCCGCACCGGCGATACAGTGCTTCTGCTGATTGCCGCAGCGGTTGTCGGAATCGGTTATGCGGGCGCGCAGATATTTCCGCTCGCGATGCTCCCTGACGTCGCGGCTGAAGATGCGAAGCGTTCAGGTGTGAACCGTATCGGCATGATCTCCGGGCTCTGGTCAGGGTTTGAACTGCTCGGGCTCGCCCTCGGCCCGGCGCTGCTCGGCGTGATCCTGAGCCTCGGCGGGTATGCCGAAGCGAACGGAGCAGCGGTGCAGCAGAGCGAGGGGGCGCAGTGGGCGATTGTGCTCGGCGTCTCAATTGTTCCTGCGCTGCTGTGTCTGGTGAGCCTTCTCCCGCTCTCCAACTACCGACTCGACGGGCTGCTGCGTGAACGGGCGGGCGAGTCGGCTCAGTAGTGTCGAAACGCCGAGAGCGACTTCCTCAGCTACCAGTGCACGGGAACGGCACCGCAGGTGCGACCCCACTCATCGAGCAGATGGCCATTGCGTTTACGATTGCTGAGCACGGTCCAGCGGTCGGTGATTTCGATGTCCTCGCCGAGAGCGCGCTCAATCTCGGGCAGCGCCGTGAGTGTTGCCGCCCGCACGCTGATGCAGAGCGGGGCAGGGCCGACAACCTCAAGCACCCGGTACGCTGAAGCCAAACTTTTGGCTCGTCCCCCCGCGGCTTGCAAGTGCGAGGATCGTGCCCACAGCATTGCCCCTCTGCGCAGCCCTGCCGACGGTACTGCAAGGTCGCAGCCGAGACCCAAGCGGCCTGATGCGGCAGCGCGTTCCACTGTGCGACGCGCGGTGGCCTCGGAAACACCAAGGCTGGTAGCGAGGTGTGCGGCACTCATTCGAGGGTCCTCGGACAGCACTTGCAGGAGTTCGGCAACGGTCTCACGTTTGGGGGCGATTGCGGGGTCAGCGGGAGCTGAGGAGGTGAGGATCCGCTGCCCTGTGAGGTCGAGAGCTCCGGTGTGCCACGTTGAATCCTCCGCACGCACCGCCGAAACGACGTGCATGCGCGGTGCGACACCCGCGACGCCGAGTCCCGCAGTGACCGCGAGTTCACGCACGCGTGGGCCAAGACTGCGCAGTCCAGCACCGGTTGCCACAAGCACGACGACGCCGGCAGATGTTTCATCGATGCTCAGCGTCCAGGGGAGGGCGCTGATCGCATCCACATTCGCGTGCGCTTCGAGAAGCACCATCGCCAGGTCGGCGCTTGACTCCCACTGAGCAGCCTTCGGCCAGCAGGTAAGCCAGGCGAGCCGTTCTTCGCGCATTTGCGCAAATCGCCGAGCAACGGTCGCGCTATCGGCTCCAACGGCGTGAGCGACACGAGTCCACGGGGCGCGCGCGTCGATTTGGAGGGCGTGCACGATTGCCAGATCGAGTTCGTCGAGGAGGCGCGGGGCTCCGGGGAGTGGTGAAGTATCAACGTTGATCATGTGACGAAAATGCCGAGTCTTTCTTACCTAATCGAAGGATTGCCACTGACTTGCGAATAATTCTGATCATAGTCATACGATCGGCCTATGAATTTGCAAGCCTCATCGATGTATCAAACAATCGAAGATCTCGTTGCCATGGCACCTCGCGCCACGGGCAGTGCGGGCGGGGCACGGGCTGCCGAGTATGTGGCCGAGCGCTTCACACGCGCCGGACTTGAGACGGAATACCTCGACGTCGACTCATACTCCTGGTCAGCCGAACAGCACCAACTCACCATCGCGGGCGAAGAGTACGAGTGCTCGCCCATCCTGCACTCCGGACTCGCTGCACACGACTGGACCGGGCGCGTGCAGCACCGATTGAGGGCCCCAATCGTCGACATCGGTGCTGATCCGCTGCGAAAGCACGATGTGAAGGGCGCGGTCGTGCTCTTCGACCTGGCATTCACGATGACCACGGCACACACGCTCCCGCTTTCGCTCTCGCTGTATGACCCCGACCGTCGCGTGCGCCGCAAAGATGTGCTCGGCAGCCGCAACCCCTACATCACCACCCTCGCAAAAGTAATGGTCGAAGCTGCGAAAGCAGGGGCGGTCGGGCTGATCGGAGTGCTGCGCGACTACCCCGAATCACATCGCTACCACAATGAGTACTATCGGCGGACGCTCTTCACCCTTCCTGGGGTGTGGATCACCAAGCGCACCGGCGAGCAACTGCGCAGACGGCTCGCGGTCCGCGGCGGGGGGAGCGCCGAACTCACACTTGAACTGCGACGGGATCGTGTCACCTCACGAAGCGTGATCGGCGTGCTTAAGGGGCGCAGCCGTGACACCATCATGATCCAATCCCATCACGACTCGGTCAGCCCAGGCGCGGTCGAAGACGCCTCGGGCACAGCTGAAGTGATTGCGCTTGCCGAACACTACGGTGCACTTGCCGCCCAGGGAGCACGCAGAGAAAAGACGCTGCTCTTCATCACCTTTGACACCCACTTCACCGGGTATCACGCGCACATGGAGTTCACGCGCAGGCATGTGCTCGATCCGGATCCGCGATGGAACATCGTGATGAACGCAACTATTGAACATGTCGGTCTCCGAGCAATTCGAGGGGCAGACGGAGCCTTCGAAACGGTGCACGAGACCGAACCGAGAGGGATCTTCGTGAACGTGAACCCCTCGTTCACGAAACGCATCACCACACTCGTGCGGAAACACCACTTGGTCTCAACCAGTGTGCTCGGGGCCGCGATGTTCGAGATTTCGGCGAGCGGCATACCGACAGACGCGTCATTCACCTTTGTCGCCGGAGTGCCGACTGTGAGTCTCGTCTCGGGGCCGCTCTACCTCTACGACGACGCCGACACCATTGACCGGATCGACACCGAGCAACTCGAACCCGTCGCCCGCTTCTTCATTGACGTGGTTGACGAAGCGGAAGCTCGAACGGGTGCGTTGCTCGGAGTGCTCCCGGCACCGGTGCGAAAGCTCCTGCCGAGAGGGAAGTGGTGATGCGGTCTCTCCCGGGGCAAGCCATCGTCTTTTCCGCACGAAGTATCGATGGCGTGCAACGAGAGCAGAGCGGACTGTTGCACCTGCCAGACACGCCTGCCCCGAGCGACGGGTATCCCGTCGTCGTCTACGGACACATGACCACGGGGGCCTCTGCCGCTGCCGCTCCAAGTCGCGCAGCGCCTGGACACGTTGAATGGCGGAGAATCTCGCAGGGTGATGCGCTCTGCGGTCGCCTGCTTCGACGAGGGATCGCGGTACTTCGACCGGACTATGAGGGCATCGGCAGCGCGGGCGCACACCCGTACCTCATTGGTGCTTCGCTCGGGGAGTCGATGGTGGCAGCAATGCGTGCTCGTCACCGCATTGACCGGCGGCTTTCACACCGTTGGGTTGCGGCCGGACACTCTGAAGGCGCGCTCGCGGCCATGTATGCCTCGGTCGCAGATGCGCCAGACAGCGAGGCCGTGCTGCTCGGTACGGCGGCGTTCGCCCCGGTCACCCGAATGGATCGCAGTATCGCTGCGGCGCGCAGTATGCGAGCTTGGATGCCAGGTTCCGCGACTGTCTCAGCACTTCTGGGATTGATGCTGTTCGGTGCTTCGGTCGAGGAGTCGCGGTTGCGGGAGCTCATCGAAGGCGAGGGCTTGAGTCCCGCCGCGAAACGTCTGTGGGGAGACCTCAGCACGCACACTCTGGTGGAACTTTGCCGGGAAGACTCGTGGGGAGGGCTCGCACCGCACCGTATTGGTGGATCAGCACAGCGCGAAGTGTGGCGCCTGCTCTTCGAGTCCTTTCGCCGAAACGAACTCGCGCACCTCACCCCGCGCGCCGAGCAGCCCCCGTTGCGCATTGATGCGGCGCGCTTTGACGAGGTTGCGCCCGCGCCTTTCACCGCCTCGCTGATGCGTCGCTACCGCGCTGCGGGGTTCACGCTCACCGGGCGCTGGTGGCCGACGCATCACTCGGGTGTGATGGGTGAGAGACACGCGCCCTCAGAGGCGGCTGCGTGGATAGCTGAACGCTTCGATACACTAGGTCAGTAACTGCCTGCCAGTAATAAGGAGGGGCTGAGATGCCCGCAGTACTGATCACCGGTGCCCAGTGGGGCGACGAAGGCAAAGGACGAGCAACTGACTTGCTCGGCAGCCGAGTCGACTACGTGGTCAAATTCAACGGCGGTAATAACGCCGGTCACACCGTCGTTATCGGCGACGAAAAATACGCGCTTCACCTGCTTCCCTCAGGAATTCTGACACCCGGTGTCACCCCGATCATCGCCAACGGCGTGGTGGTTGACCTCGCGGTGCTCAAGCAGGAGCTTGACGCACTGAACGCTCGCGGCGTTGACACTTCGAAGCTCAAAGTCAGCGCGAATGCGCACGTGATCACTGCGTATCACCGCACGCTTGACAAAGTCACCGAGCGTTTTCTCGGCAAACGGCAGATCGGCACGACCGGTCGTGGTATCGGCCCGGCTTACGCCGACAAGATCAACCGGGTTGGCATTCGGATCCAAGACATTTTTGACGAGAGTATCCTGCGGCAGAAGGTCGAGGCCGCACTCGACTTCAAGAATCAGGTGCTCGTCAAGATCTACAATCGCCGCGCAATCAGTGTTGATGAGGTTGTCGAAGAACTCCTCAGCTTCCGTGATCTGTTGAAGCCCATGGTGTGCGACACCGGACTGATGCTGCACGAGGCGATTCAGCAAGACAAGACGGTGCTGTTTGAGGCGGGTCAGGCGACCATGCTCGATATCGACCACGGCACCTATCCCTTCGTCACTTCATCGAATGCGACCGCCGGTGGCGCGTCGACTGGCAGCGGTCTGCCGCCGCACAAGATCGATCGCGTGATTGCAGTGATCAAGGCCTACACCACCCGAGTCGGCGCTGGGCCCTTCCCCACCGAGCTCTTTGACGAAATGGGTGAGCAGCTCGCCAGGGTCGGCCACGAATACGGCACCACGACGGGTCGTTTGCGTCGCTGCGGCTGGTATGACGCTCCGATGGCTCGCTACGCGGCGCGGATCAACGGCGTGACCGACTTCGTGCTTACCAAGCTCGACGTGCTTTCGGGTATCGCATCGATCCCGGTCTGTGTCGCGTACGAGGTGAACGGCGTGCGCCACGATGAGATGCCAGTGAACCAGACCGACTTCCACCATGCGAAGCCGATCTATCAGGAGTTCCCTGGCTGGGACGAAGATATTTCGGGCGCTCGCCGCTTTGAGGATCTGCCAAAGAACGCTCAGGATTACATTCTTGCGCTTGAAAAAATGAGCGGATCGCGCATGTCGGCGATCGGTGTCGGCCCCGAGCGCGAGCAGGTTGTAGTGCGTCACGATCTGCTCGACTGAACAAGGATCGGAGAACGCCTGTGAGTGACCATTCGCCCGAAGCTACGCTGCTCGCGTTGCGCAGCAGCATTGACAATATCGATGCTGCGCTCATTCACATGCTTGCCGAGCGGTTTCGTTGCACACAGCAGGTGGGCGAGCTGAAAGCGGAGCACGGTATGCCCGCGAGCGATCCGGGGCGCGAGGAGCGACAGATTGCGCGCTTGCGCGCGCTGGCAGCCGATGCGCAGCTCGATCCAGAGTTTGCCGAAAAGTGGTTCAATTTCGTGGTGGCCGAGGTCATTCGGCACCATCGGAGTATTGCTGAGGAATCTTCAGCGGCTGAGTGAGGTGCGCGGGGGCACGCCTTCTCGCCGTGCGTGCCTGGAGTGCCGCTCGCTGCGGAATGGTTCGGTCGGGTTCAGCTGAGCGTTTTGGCGAGAGTGATTGCTTCGAGCACGCGATGGCGGAGCGTGTCTGCGCGAGCGGCGAAGCCGCGCTGCAATTGTGCGTATTGCCGCTTGCCCTCGGGGGTTTCGATGGGAACTTCGTGCAGGGCAGTTCCGTCGGCTCCGAGGTATCCGCTGACATCGTAGGGTGAGGCTCGCATGTCGACCTCGCGAATGTCGCGCGCGAGCACGAAGGCATCGAGCAGCACTTCACCGGGTACGATCGGACCGAGTTTCGCCGCCCACTTATAGACGTCCATCCCGGCGTGCAGGCATCCTGACTGCTCAAGCATGGGCTGTGTGTCTCGGCTTGGCCGAAGCGCGTTGAACGGTGCGGCTTCTGGGGTGAAGAATCGGTAGGCATCGAAGTGGCTGCAACTGATGGGGTTGGTTTCGACGACGTGGTCGCTTGCCTCGTGGCCGATGCGCAGCGGGAGACCGACATGGCGCAGTTGTTCTGGGCTCATTCGGTAGATCATTGCCCACTCATGGAGTCCGAAGCAGCCGAATTGTGGGGTGTGGTCGAGCGTTGCGCTCAGGAGTTGCTCGACGTAGTCGACGGTGCCGCCGCGTTTGGCAAAGAACGCAGTGAGGTCAATTGAGATGCCTCTTGCGTGCGGGGTGTAGTACCGCCAAGTGCTGCGGTCCGTATCTGTTCCTTCGAGCACGATTCCGGCGCCGGGATGCCAGCGGCGCAGTTCAGCGGGTTTGACTGAGTAGTACGTCCAGAGGAAGTCCTCGACGGGGTGCCGTTCTCGTGTTGCGCGTCGAGCGAGATGTGCGGAGGTGAGTGTATCGGCTCGAGCCTGGTGCGCAGATTCGCGCGCACGCCACGATGCTGAGTTCAAGAGCACTATTTGCCTGCTTTGTGAGTCACTGCGGAGCATCGCATTAATTGCCGGACGCAAGGCTGAAATATATCTTCACCCAAATCTACTCCCCTAAAAAATTGAAGCCTCTTACCCTCCAACGTAGTGTCGGAAAAGGAGTCATTTGGGGAGACTCCTCTCTGGCGCTTCGGCGTGCGCGAAAACATAAGGGTGTCTTTCGTGCTCATTTCGGGGTGCCCTCTCATGGGGATATTAGGGGTGTTGAATGGCCGAGGGATCGGTTCAGCCGCGTGCTGTCGCGCGTTTTTCGAAGCGGATGCAAAAGTTCGTTTCCGGAAGCGCGGCAGTTGCGCTGCTGTCAGGAATGCTAGTTGTTGCGGGAATCGGTGTGCAAAGCGCGATTGCCGCAGGTCCGCCTGCACCTGAGGTGAACGCGAGCGTCGTGAACACGCCGCTCTGGGGTGAAGACGTCACCGTGCGCGTCACCCTCAAGAGCCCATTTGCGGCAGACGACCCGGGCAACAATGACGCATACAACCTGAGCCTGGGCATCGTGCTCCCCGAGGGAGTCACCCCAGTCGGCAACAGCACGCTCGGCGTACCCACCGTGTACCCATTGAGCTCCTCCACCCGTATCATTCCCGGCGTGTACGCGCGCTTCCCAAGTGACTGTGTGGCACTCGGACTCGAACCGGTGAGCGGCCCCGGCTATGCCTGCCAGGTGCCAGAAGGCATGAAGTACGCGGTCTACACCAATATCAGTGACCTGCCAGCAGGTGCCTCGACCCAGCACGAACTAACGGTTCGCCCCGACGCGAAGCTCTTCCCCATCGGATCAACGCTGAACGCGACTATTTCGGCATTCACGAGCAACTCTCCCACCTTGATTCCCGTATTCCCCGGAACCAAGACCCTCGCTGCCTCAAACTCACACACCTCAACTCCGGGAACCGTGACGCTTGAGGCTCCGGTCAAGGGCCTGCGCGTCTCGAAGGCGCAAACCGAACACCCTGACAACAAGGTCCTCCGCGGGGTGCACGGCGGAAACGGCACGGTGTACCGACTCACGATTGATCACACCGGCGAAGCAAACCTCGATGATGCAGAGGTCGTTGACTTCTTGCCCGCCGGAATTGAATACCTCGGCTCGTGCGGTATCAAAGATCATTCGAGCAACGCCAATGGAACGAGCGGCTCAGCGGAGGAGTACCCCGAGGCGGGTCCACTCAACACCGCAACAGTTGGCGAGAACTGTCTGGAAGAACACTCGGTAGAGACCATCCTGATGGACGCAGAAACTGCCGCGAAGTATGCCAACGCATCGGGCACCTCACGACTTGAAGTCGGCAAGGTGTACACGAAGGTCACCTGGAAGATTCCCGCCGGAATCTGGGACATGAACAGCAACGACTCGGGAACGACCCCACAGGCGCAGCCCGCGGACGTCTCCGGGCAAGGAATCCCCGCGACCACCGTGATTCGCTACCGCGCGGGTGTGCCACTCTTCGAGAACACGCTTGACTTTGGCGGTACAGCTCCGGATGCCCTGAGCGGCGAGCAGGGCGCAAACCTTGACAACAACCGTGGCGCTTCAACCCGTCACGGTGATGAAGATCCAGCCGACCCCACCGAAGACAAGGGCGACGGCAACCCACAGACCTTCACAAACGTCGCCGTGGCGAACGGAAGCTATGACGGGGCCGACACCTCCGACTGGGGAAGCCACAGCATCGAAGCTGTCGACCTGCGAGTGATCAAGTCGGTGAACGACTCTGAATTCAAGCAAGGCGGATTTGCGCGCTACACACTTCACCTCGCCACAAGCGAGTACACCAGCGCCGAGGTTCCCAGCCCCAATGCTGCACCGTACCGACTCTTTGACGACTTTGCAGATGGACTCTGCCCGGTATTCCCCGCAAACGTTGAGGTCGCTCACGATCCCGCAAACCCGCTGAGCACCGCAGACAACCCGGTGCCGAATCTCGTATTTGGCAAGCCGCAGTCGCCGAGCGCACAGCCGTACCAGACGGCAGAGGACTGGAACGCGGCACTCACCGCCGCTGGCCTCGGCGCATCCTGTGCGTGGAATCCAAGCAGCAGCAATACGCAGCCGCAGACCACCCAGCTTGAGGGAGCGAAGCTCAGCACGCTCGGTTTCGATAGCCAGAGCGGCCACTTCTACCTCGAACTCGCGATTGATCCAGCGTTGCTCGAAGCAAACTCCCGCGACCGGATCGTGCGGTACTCCGCTGAGCAAGGCGTCGCCTACGTCAGCGGCAGCGAAGAAGGCGCAACCACCTCGGGCGATACCGTCTACAACGCGGTCGATATTTTCGGCAAAACCACTTCCATCCCGGCACTCGAAAACGTCACCTCGGCGGGAAGCACCGTCGAAGGCAACATCGTCTCGGGCGATACTGCCGCTGGCGTGTGGAATGCCAGTGACGACTCGTCAGCATCGCTGAAGGCGAACTACACCAAGCTCAGCAAGACAGTGCTGTCGCGCGAAGGCGGAGTGCCCGATGCGGCTGACATCGCAAAGAGCAAAGCGAACGGTGGCCCCGATCCATCTCTCTGGGTCAAAAAAGCCGTCACTCCTTTCGCCCCCGGCGATGAGGTCTGGTACCGGGTGCAGATCACCCCACCGAGCGGCACCGACGTGCGCAACCCGAAGTTCACCGATTTCCTGCCAGAAGGCGTCGAATTCGATGGCAGCGATAACGATGGCGACCAACGCCCCGACAATATGTGGATCGTGCCTTCGGCACCGAACGCAAAGGTCGGTACTTGCGAACCGGAAAATGACCTTGAGTGGGTACAGACCTTCGCTCCCACCTCGGGAATCAGCATCGACGGCAATGCCCTCACCTTCACCCTCGGCAACAGCTGTGGACTGAGCGACACCGACCGCTTCCTGCCGCTGAACTCGAAGCTTGAGATCTACCTCAAGGTCAAGGTCACGGACATCTCTGCCTTCGGTGAGGTTGATCTTCCACAGAACCTTGCAAAGTACCAGCAGAACAACGTTGATGGTGAGATCTACTTCCTGCGTGATGAGGCAGAAATCGCGCTCGATACCTCTGCGCGCCTGGTGAAGGGTATCGAGAGCAACAACTACATCGATCCAAAGACCAGCACCCAGCCATACCTTGGACCTCAGGCCCCCAACAGCAATGTTGACGGACAGCCTGTGGTGCAAGGCAATGGAGTGACCTTCAGGCTCGACATCACCGCACCGGCGGTGAACACGAAGGACTATTGGCTCTACGACGCGCTCCCAGAGGGCGTGCGTGCCGAGCACCTGAGCGGATACAACTCGACCACGCACACCTTCAACGGCAGTTCAACACTGTGGGCTGACGGTGCGGATCTGGCCGAGAACGCTCCCGCGTTCACGGCGCACGTCTACAACCCGGGCGACGACGACTACCCGACCGACCTGAACGAGCGCTATCGAGATCGCAGCATCGTGGTCTGGCATGTGAGCGGAACCGTGCCGGGAAGCACTCCGGAGATTCCAGAAGTGCCGGCGGACCCGAGCACTCCGGGAAGCACTCCCACCCCGGCCGTGCCCGCCGTGCAACGAGGATTCAGCGTTCGCTACACCGTCGAGGTGCCCGGCGAGGGCTCCACGACGACTGCCGCGCAAATCACGCAGGACTACATCAACACCGCGTCGATTGCGCAAATGTCAGTAGTGAATAACTCTGGTGCAAGCACCTCCTCGGCGCTCGTCCCCACACTGGAGGCCGGCTCGGAGAACGTGCCAACAGGCGGAAGCACGCTTGGTCAGGCAGGCCAGACGGTAGAGCCAGTCTCCAATCGTGTCGCTGGACCCGACCAGATTGCTGTATCGGCCAATCATGCGAGCGACATCTCGAATGTCACGCTGCCAAACGCGACCGTCACGAAGACCCTGATTTCGACCGAAGTGAAGCCCACCGGCTCCACTCCAGCCGACCCGAACAATTCGAGCCAGACCAGCGGGCAAGCGAGCGCCCGACCTGATAATGCAATTGTCGAAGGTGAATATGCCACCTTCGAGTACGCGGCGACCATCCCAGCAAAGACCAGCGTTGCCCACGCTGAACTCTTCGATGCGGGTGTGTTCGCGCGCGGCAACGCAAGCCTCGAATACGAGTTCGTGGCAAATTCCGCCAAGTTCTACCAGGGCGCGAGCGGCACCACTCCAATCAGCTGTGGCACGGGTGCAAACGCATTCATTTGTGATGAGGCTACGGGCAAGCTGACGCTCCCGGAGTTCTACACGAACAACACTGCCCAAGAGCAGGTATTCCGTGTGCAGATCACCGTGTGGACGCCAGCACAAAAGGATGCGGTCACGCTTGCGCATGGCAACACCCTGACGAACACCGCACACTTCAGGTACGACAAGCCGACCGTCACCTCGGGCGCACCAAGCCAGGCCGATCTCACGGCTACAGCCGTCACACGCTACGTCGATCCACTCCCGACACTGCAGAAAGAGGTAGAGGGAACTCAAGGCGCAGAGGGCCGTGTAACGTTCAAGCTCACCGCGGGCAACACGACCGGACGCCCCGCGCTCTATGACGCAGTCGTGTACGACTGCTTGCCAGCAGGCTTCACCCTGCCGCAGCAGGATTTCACGCCCTCGGCAGGAACCGTCACCAATCCGTTTGCCCCCGTGGTGAAGTGCTCGGCAGCAGAGAGCAACACGAACACCACGGTGACTATTGATCCAAACGGCACCGGAACCCTCATCAAGTGGAACATTGACCGAATTGATGCGGGCGCTCCGGCGACCCTGAGTTTCGACGCGATCATCGATCCGGGCGCTGCCGGTGGCGAAAGCTACCTCAACCGCGCGCGAATCGAAGGCCAGACGCTGCCAGACGCAAGCGACCGCTCGGGCACGCGCAGCAGCGGCGCGAGCCGACTCGTTGAGATCGCCAGCGCCACCCAGACGAAGTCCGTGAGCCCAACTCGGGCTCCGGTCGGCGAAACCGTGACCTACACCCTCACGACACAGATCCCGGCGCACGCGAACTACTACTTCTTTGAGATCGAAGACAAGCTCCCAGCCGGAGTTGAGTTCGTCACAGATAGCGCTTCGCTGACATTCGTCGACGGACCAACTATCGCTGCCCAACCCAAGGTGGCAGGCACCGTGGCTGGCGGGCAGACACTGACCTGGCCCGCACAAGACCGCGTCACCATTCACACGTCCGATGATCCACGCACCATCGTGATCACCTACCGTGCGAAGATCCGCGACACGATTGTGAGCACGGCACCACAAAACTCGGTGTCGGCGAGCTGGAACGTGAACCCGACGACCGATGTCTTCGAGACTCGAAAGAAGACGCCGAACGCGACAGCGAACGTCACCATTCTGAACCCGATGCTCAGCGTGGCGAAACAGGTCAAGCTGACAGGTGAGGCAGACGCCCAGTACCGGACCTCCAAGAGCGGCAACCCTGATCAGGGCTTTACCTACCGGGTCCGAGTGTCGAACACGGGGAACACCCCTGCCTACCACGCAGCGATCACTGACTGCATGCCCGCGGGCGTCGTCGGCGTGACCTCGGTCTCGCATCAGGGGAGCTACTCCGCAACCGCTGCTGCGGGATGCGCAAACGGCACGATCACCTGGACCGACCTCGGACCGATCCCGGCTGGCGGATACATCGACCTCAACTACCAGGCGAAGTTTGCTCCATCAGCAGAACTTCGAACGGCTGCCAACGCGACAAATGGTGTGGGATTGGCCCTCACGAACACCGCTAAGGTTGTCGAGTTCACCTCGTACGGAACTGGATCCGAGACCGGATGGACCTACCGTCCGGGCGGCAAGATGCCAGGTGGTGCCGCGATCGCCGCAACTATTCAGAGCACCGCTCAAGTGACCCCGAACTTCCCGCATGTTGTGCCGACGAAGACGGTTTCACACCCTGTCGCAGGAAAGACCTACGGTCTTGCGCACCCAGGCGAGAACTTCGGCTGGACGCTCACCCTGCGCAACCAGGGAGCTGGTGTTGCGAAGAACGTGAGCGTGACAGATGTGCTTCCAGTGAACTGGGAATACGTCGGAAACGCGCGGATCAGCATCAACGGTGCGGCCTCGGTCGAGCTGGCAGGCACGCCGCAGGTCAGCACGGCAGCCGTGACCGGTGGCAATCAGCAGACAATCACGTGGAGCGAGGCTCAGATTGCAGCCGCGGGAGGCACCCCACTGGGTGCGAACCGATCCATCGTGATTACCTTTGACGCGAAGCCAACAAGGGAGGCACTCACCACCCCTGGAACCGGCGTCATCGGCAACGCAAGCAAGGTGAGCCCTCACACGAACACTCTGCGTGCGACTGCCACTGACACCACCGATGCCACTCGCAACGCAACACTCACCTCGTATGTCGGCCCGCAGAGCCAGGCCACCGCATACATTGGCGAGGCCGACCTCACGCTCACCAAGACTCGGATCCCAACGAGTCCCGTGGTGGCAGGAAACAGCAATGTCGACGCGTGGAAACTTGTCGTCGAGAACGATGGTCCTGACGCCGCAGAGGGACCGATTACGGTGAAGGACACCACCGGACCGCTTCCGGAGGGCATCACTGTCGCCGGTGCGACGGGAGATGGTTGGAGCTGCACCGTCGGCCCACGCGCGGCCAATGGTGCCACGGAAATCGACTGTGCTCGAACCGTGCCAACTCAATCACTCGCCTCGGGGCAGAGCTTCCCGCAGATCACTGTCCGAGTGAACGTCGCAGCTTCGCAGCTGCCGACAACTGTGCAGAACTCGGCGATCGTCATTCCGGGTGCCACCTATGATCCGAACTACGTGTCGGACAAGGACGCGCCGGGCTACGCCTCGCAGAACAACCGCAGTGAGGCAACGCTCGAGACGACGACCTTCGCTGACCTCACGATTGTGAAGACAGTGACCTCGCCGGTGCAGATTCCTGCAGCCGGAGTGGTGGTTGGCACTCAGCTCACCTGGCAGCTGGCAGTATCGAACCTCGGCCCGTCGGACTCGCAGAGCCCGGACGACACTCCGATCACGATCACTGACGAAGTGCCCACGGGCATTGCGAACGTCGCCGATCCGTCGAACGGCTCGTGGTCGGCAAGCGTGACCCGTAGCGGTGCCGCAGCGCAGTTCCCAGCGCAGGCTGGCGACATCATCACGTGGACCTACCTCGGCGCTTCGCTGCCACTCGGCTCGCAAAGCACGGTGTCGATGACCGGAACGATCCTGACCTCATACGTGGGATCGGTTCAGAACACGGCCCGTGTGATCCCTGGAGCAACGCCAGAACCACCGACCGCACCCGACAACAACACGAGCACGGTAACGACTCCCACTGATGACTCGACTGTGATCGAGGTGCGTAAGAGCCGGGTTGTTCCAGACGCGAACGCGGTTGACGGATGGCGTCAAGCGGATCCGTCAACGAACCCGAGCGATGCGTTCGTGGCGGGAAGCCCGGTGTACTACCGCGTGACCGTGCAAAACTCGGGCGCAGCGGATGCGCGCAACGTGCACGTGGTCGATGAAGCGCCAGACGGTATCTTCTTCTCGACCACAGGCACCAACCCGGTGAACCTCAGCGGCACCTGGACCCCATCAGCTGTGGCTCAGACGAACTGGCACGATTTTGCCCTGCAAGGTGGATCGATTCCAGCAGGCGAGGCGCGATCCTTCGTGGTGAGCTACGAAACCGAGACCACAGTCGTCGGTGCCGTAGTGAACTGGGTGGAGGCCACCGCCGATAACGCTCCTTCTGACCGGGATCGAGACAGCACCGATGCCACCAAGATCGTTGACCTCGGCATCGAGAAACGACACGAAGGCACCGGTCCGTTCACGCCGGGCACCACGGTGACCTACACGCTGACCGTCACGAACCACGGCCCGAGCTCGACTAGCGGGGATATCGAAATTGTCGATTCGCTCCCGGTTGGTCTGTCATATGTCTCGGGAAGTGCCACGGCAAGCACCACGGCGACCTCACGTCTGCCGTTGAGCGCAGAGCCAGCGCAAAGCGGTGCTGGGAACCGGACCCTCACCTGGAACCTGCTCGAGGCGCTTGACGTCTTCGATGTGGGACAGACTGTGACAGTCAGTTTCGATGTGACGATTGATCCGGCGCTCCGCGCAGGAAGCTCGCTGACGAATGTGGCGACGGTTGAAGGTCCAGATGACCAGACCGAGCCGGATCCGGATCCGCATCCGAACCGCGCCACCGACGAGATCATCACCACCGGCATCTCGTCGGCGATGAAGGTCGAGAAGCAGGTGCAGAACGATGCAGGCGACTGGGTCGATAGCGCTCAAAAGGTCGCAGGAACGGTAGCCAAGTGGCGTATTACCGTCACGAACGAAGGGCCATCCGCTGCTGCTGTTTCGTTCAGCGACGTACTCCCTGCCGGTGCGAGCTTCGTGTCGATCAGCGGAGACGGCTGGACCTGCACGGAGAACGATGGCGTGCCGACCGGTGCCTGCACCTACACGGCAAACCACGCTCTGCATCCCGTGGGCGCAGACAACGCAACCACGATCGAGATTGAAACGCTGCTTGCTCCAGAGCTGCGTCCAACGCAGGATCCGAGCGTTCCCGCGCTCGTGAACACCGGACGGATCAGCTGGTCGGACGACATTGTCGCCGGTGTGCAGAGCGCAAGCGACACGGCAAGCGTCACTATCGTGAACGATGCGGATCTGAGCCTCGTCAAGCAGGTCATCACCGAGGCCGGAGGCGACGTTGTTGCTGAACCAGCAGCGGTGACCGCGGGTGAGCGAGTGTGGTACCGCTTGCAGGTAGCAAACCTCGGCACGAGCGATGCGAGCGGCCCAGTTGTCGTCACTGACACGCTCCCAATCGGTATCACCGTGCCTGTCGGCAGCTCCACCGTCAACGGCTGGGTCATGGACGCGGCGCCGGTGGCGCCGGGTGACGCGCAGATCGTGACCTTCACGCTCGCGGGCGGACAGGTCGCAGCGACCGCAGCGGACGCGAACCGCGGCAATGCTCCTGTGATTGAGTTCGTCGCAGAGATTGACCCGACTATCGTGCAAGACTCCGTGCTCGTAAACACGGCGACTGTCACGTCGGCAACCAGCGACTCACGCCCCGAGAACAACACCGATGACGCAAGTGTGCAGGTGTCGCGTTCGGCGGATCTTGAGATCGTGAAGTCGCACCCCGTGGCAGACGAGCATGATCGAGTAGTGATTGGCGATCCGCTGCCGTTCACAATTGAGGTCACTAACCACGGACCTTCGCTCTCCAGCGGATTCACCGTGACTGACACCATGCCGCTCGGCTTCGAGGTCACCGACCAGTTGGGCGCCGTGCTCGATGAGAACGACAAGCCAACTGGCTGGACCATCGAATCGATCACCCCTGACCAGTGGGATGCGACCCAGCAGACCGTTGTCGTCGCGAGCTACCTGGGTGAAACCGAAGTGGGGCAGCAGGCGGCTCCGCTTGTGCTCAACACAGTGGTGCACGAATCTGCCTTTAGCGAGGTGGCAGACGGGGTGGTGAACCTTGTTGCGATCACTGCTGCGAACGAGGCAGATCCTGTGCCAGAGAACAACGAGGCTAAAGATCCGATTCTTGTTCGTCCGCTCGTGACGCTCGTGATTGACAAGCAGGCAGTTGGCGAGTTCAAGGTCGGCAAGGTCGGCACCTACTCGATTACCGTCGAGAACAAGGGGCCGCACCCTGACCACGGGCCGATCACCGTAACCGACTCGCTGCCAGCAGGCCTGAGCTATCGCGAATCGCCGGATCTCCCTGAGGGTGTGACGGTGTCGCATGAGGGTGGAATTGTCACCTGGACGCTCACCAAGCCTCTCGCGGTGGATGGCAAGGTCACACTCACTCTCTCGGTGAACGTGCTCCAGGCCGCCTACGAGCAGCCAAATCATCAGCTGGTGAACGTTGCAGAGGTCACTACTGAGTCCTCACTGACCGAAGACTCCGTGCTGATCGATGATGCGACCGTCACCGTGAAGCCGGCTGATCCGCTCGTGAACACGGGTGCAGAGGTGGCTGGCGGGCTGCTGGCCGCTATTGCGCTGATGGCGTTGCTCGGCGGCGCGAGCTATCTTGCCGGGCGCAAGCGCACGCGAGCCCGTCACGGGTAACATCACGGGTAACGTCACGTGTAACGTCACCCAATGTGAGAAATGAAGATCGGGCTGCCCCCGCGGGCAGCCCGATCTTGTCATTGCGCGAAAGAAGTATCCTCCTCACGCAAACTCTTCAGGCATACTGATGTTGACGCTCCCAGCGTGCAGGTTCAAGGACGATGCAGATTGCATAGACATGTGCCGTTCATGCAGTGCAATGAGGCCAATTGGAGGATGCAATGACGGATGCCTACATCTACGACGCGGTAAGAACTCCGCGCGGAAAGAACCGTGGCGGTTCGCTGCACGGCACCAAACCGATTGACCTGATCGTGCCACTCATCGACGCGATCCTTGAGAGAAACTCGGCGCTCGACCCAAAGCTGATTGATGATGTCGTGCTCGGAGTCGTGTCACCGGTCGGCGAGCAGGGCGGGGATATCGCGCGTACCGCAGCGATTCTTTCGGGCTTGCCCGAATCAGTGCCTGGTGTGCAGATCAACCGGTTTTGCAGTTCCGGGCTTGAAGCGGTCAACATGGCTGCGCAAAAGGTCGCCTCTGGCTATGAAGATTGGGTGCTTGCCGGTGGCGTCGAGTCGATGAGCCGGGTGCCGATCGGCAGCGACGGCGGGGCGCAAGCCCAAGACCCTACGACTGCGTATGACACCTATTTTGTTCCCCAAGGCATCAGCGCTGATCTGATTGCAACCATTGAAGGCTTCAGCCGCGAAGACGTTGACGCCTATGCTGCGCGGTCTCAGGAGCGGGCAGATATTGCCTGGCGAGAGGGGCGCTTCGCACACTCAGTGATTCCCGTGCGCGACATCAACGGTGTCGTGCTGCTTGATCACGATGAGCATCGCCGTCCCGGTGCGACCGTTGAATCGCTCGGTGCGCTCCCCGCAAGCTTCGCGGCGATGGGGGAGAAAGCCGGATTCGACGAGGTTGCGCTGCAGAAGTACCACTGGGTCGACGCAATCAACCATGTGCACGGTCCCGGCAATAGTTCAGGCATCGTGGACGGTGCCTCGCTCGTGCTGGTCGGTTCCCGAGCTGCCGGTGAGGCCGCTGGGCTGACGCCTCGCGCTCGCATTCTTGCGACGGCAGTGGTGGGGTCTGAGCCAACAATCATGCTGACCGGCCCCACACCCGCAACCGAAAAGGCGCTCGCGAAAGCAGGGCTCACAGTTGCTGACATTGACCTTTTTGAACTGAATGAGGCATTCGCTGCCGTTGTCATGAAGTGGCAAAAGGACCTCGGAGTTCCCGATGACAAAGTCAACGTCAACGGTGGCGCGATCGCTCTTGGGCACCCGCTTGGCGCAACCGGCGGCATCATTCTTGCGACCCTGCTTGACGAACTGGAACGGCGAGATCTGAAACGCGGTCTCGCCACGCTCTGTGTCGGTTCGGGCATGGGCATCGCCACCATTATTGAGCGCGTCTAGGTCAGGAGCACACACATGAACGCACAGGCCTCAGCCCCGCTGTCAGCAGCGATTCGTTACGAGCGTGACGGCGATGGCATCGTTACGCTCACCATGGACGATCCGAGCGGATCGGTCAACCTCATGAACGCCGCCTTCGAAGCCTCGCTTCAGCAGGTGGTCGAGCGGCTGTACGAAGAAGTAGATCAGGTGCGGGGAGTGATCCTCGCATCGGCCAAAAAGACTTTTTTCGCGGGCGGAGACCTCGATGCGCTCGCGAGATATTCGGTCGAGCGCTCAGCCGCACAAGAGGCGCAGGTCAATGCGATGAAGCACGAGCTGCGTCGGCTTGAGCGACTTGGCAAACCGGTCGTGGCCGCCATCAATGGTGCGGCGCTCGGTGGAGGTCTTGAAGTGGCGCTTGCCGCGCACCACCGCATCGCCGCAGACGTGTCAGGGAGCCGGATCGGACTTCCGGAGGTGGGATTCGGGCTGTTGCCGGGAGGCGGGGGACTGACCCGTACCGTGCGCATGTTCGGGGTGCAGCGAGCCCTCACCGAGGTCATCTTGCCCGCACGACGGTTCACGGTTCGCGACGCGCTCAGCGTTGGCCTGGTTGACGAAATCGTCGAAAGCGTTGAAGAGCTCGCGGGTGCGGCTCGCGCGTGGATCTTCGAACACCCGGAATCGCTGCAACCCTGGGACAGGCCCGGGTTCCGGCTGCCAGGCGGATCGCCTGATTCCGCGAGTTTCGCTGCGCAGCTCCCGGCGATGCCTGCCATGTTGCGGGCGCAACTGCGTGGAGCTCCACTTCCTGCGCCGCGCGCGGCGCTGGCTGCGGCCGTCGAGGGCGCGTATGTTGACATTGACACTGCACTCGCTGTCGAAACACGATACTTCGTGCACCTGGCCAACGGTCAGGTCTCGAAAAACATGATCAAGGCGACGTTCAGTGATCTGGCAATGGTGTCAAGATCCGCTGTGGAATGGCAGTCAGCACACAATTCCCCGCAACTCGCCGAAGCGCTGACGACAGGCGGAAAGTCTGCGCAGGCGGTGGCGTATATTGCGGCTGTTTCAGAAACGTTCATGCCAAGACTGGCGCGTCGGATCGCCGAAGAGACCGTGGCGATCGCTGCAGACGGGGTCTCCCGCGTGAGCATCGAGCGAGCCGCCGCTCAGGCAGGGTATGCGGTGAGCCCGATTGCTCAGTGTGAGCAGCACTCGCTGACACTCCCTGATTCCGAGCAGGCGCGGGGTGAGGCTGATGTCCAAACCCGTCAGCAGACGAACGCTTCGGTGCCATTTGGAGACGTGCAGGAGCGGCTGCTGTTTTCGCAGGCACTTGAGGCAGCAGACTGTCTTGAAGCGGGAGCCATTGCCGGTGTGGCTGAAGCAAATATTGCTTCGATCTTCGGCGTCGGGTATCCCGTCTGGACCGGGGGTGCGCTGCAATTCGTGAGCCAGCACGAGGGCTCGATTCAGGGGTTTGTGACACGAGCGAAGGAGCTTGCGGAGCGCTACGGTGAACGGTTCTTGCCCTCACCGTGGCTGGTCGAGCGAGCCTCGCGTGGCGAAGCATTCAACTAGCTCGTATCTGTGAAATCCCGCGCTCGACTCATCGCAGCGCGTGCGGGTTTCACAGACACGCCCTCAGCGCGCACAAAGTGCTTGGTGTGCGCTGAGGATGCACCGCCCGCTCACGGCAAGGTGTCACAGCCGAACGGTACGCTGGAGCTGTGAGCTATTGGAGCGAGATTATCGGGCAGGCCGAGGCCGTGCGTGTGCTGGAACAGGCCGCCGCACCGGGCGCTGAACGTGAGTTGTCGCACGCATGGCTGATTACGGGCCCGCCCGGCTCGGGACGCTCCAACCTTGCCTTGCGTTTTGCAGCGGCACTGATAGCTCGCAGTGCACAAGAGCGAGAAGCTGTGTTTACTCAGGTGCGCGCTCGGACACACCCCGACGCAGCCGTGCTGACCACTCAAAAAGTGGTCATCGGTATTGATGACGTGCGCGATATTGTTTCGAATGCACACTTCGCGCCTGCCGAGGGCCGGCATCGAGTCATCGTGATCGAAGACGCCGACCGAATGCCGGAACGCACCTCGAACGTGCTGCTCAAAGCGCTCGAAGAACCACCCGAGCGCACCATCTGGGTGCTGTGCGCGCCGAGCGAGGCGGACCTCCTCCCCACGATTCGCTCCCGTGCGCGTTCACTTCGGCTGATTACGCCCGCTCCCGCTGAGATTGCCCGATTGCTTCACGAACGAGATGGCGCCGATCTTGCGCTCGCCGAACGCGCTGCCCGGCTGGCGCAGAGCCACATCGGCATGGCGCGCAGACTCGCTCAGGATCCTGCCGCACTCGAACGCAGAGAACGCACCGTCGAACTTGCCCTCCGCGTGACCACGCTCGGCGGGGGCATGCGCGCCGCCGCCGAATTGCTCAAGGTGGCCCAGGCAGATGCCACCGCACTCACCGACATGCTCGACGCTGATGAACGCGCCGGTGCAATGCGCAACATGGGTCTTGCGCCGGGTGCCGCGATCCCACCGGCGCTGCGGTCGCAAATGAAGGCCCTTGAAGAAGACCAGAAGCGTCGCGCCACCAGGAGCCTGCGAGACGGACTCGATCGAATCCTCACCGACCTACTCTCGCTGTACCGGGACGTGCTGCTCGTGGCGCTCAATGCGCAGCTTCCCGCGGTAAACGAAGAACACCATCAAGCCATCCACCGTCTCGCCGAAGAATGGGGTGAGCATCGCACACTGCAAGTGATCGATGCCATCGAGACTTCGCGCGCGCGTCTCGCGCGCGGTGTCACCCCCGGGCTCGTGCTTGAGGCAATGTTTGCCAGTATCGTCGCCCCGCCGACGCAGGAGGTCCCCCAGTGATTGACCCAATGAACGAGCCAGAAGCGCCGTTCCGACCTCGGCGGCGCCGCCGTCTCGCCATGGTCGCCGTCGCCGTCACCGCGGCACTCCTATTGAGCTCTTGCGCAGCGCTGTTCGGCCTGCTCAACGGATCGTCGCAGCGCTCAGAGCTTCCCGAGGTCAACGGAGTGAACTTCGCGGCACAAGAGCCGCACTGGGTGAGCTGCTACGAAGGGAAGCAGTGCGCTCGGGTGAACGCTCCACTCGATTGGAATGAACCAGAGGGGGAGCGCATTGAACTCGCTCTCGTGAAGCAACCCGCACTCAGTGGAAAAGCACAGGGCACGCTCTTCGTGAACCCCGGAGGGCCGGGAGCCTCAGGCGTTGACTACATCGCCAACAGCATTGACTATGCGGTTGGCGCCCCCCTGCAGCAGGCATTTGATGTGATTGGGTGGGATCCACGCGGAGTCGGATCATCGACTCCGGTGCACTGTCTTGACGACGCCGGACTTGATCAGTTGCTGTACGGAAAGAGCGCTACTGATGGCCTCGAACCAGGCAGCCAAGAATGGGTGGACGCCGCTCTCGCAGAGAACAAGGCCTATGGCGAAGCCTGTCTGAAAGAGACCGGCGCACTGCTCGGTCACGTTGACACGGGCTCGACCGTGCGAGATCTCGACATGCTCCGCGCGATTGTCGGCGACGAGAAACTCAACTACCTCGGCTACTCCTATGGCACCTACATCGGTGCGCGCTACGCCGATACCTTCCCCGACCGCGTCGGGAGGCTCGTGCTTGACGGGGCGATCGATCCGACAAGCTCCGAAGCCGAAGTGGTTCGTGAGCAGACCAGGGGATTCGAACTGGCGCTCCGAGCGTATGTCACGGACTGCCTCACCCGCAGCGATTGCCCCATGAGCGGAACGGTGGATCAGGCCATGCAATCCTGGCGCGCGCTGCTCGACGCAATGGAAGCTCAGCCGCTGGCTGGGAAAGACGGGCGCTCCCTCTCGGCGGACACACTGCTGACCGCGATCATTCTTCCGCTCTACTCGAAGCAGAACTGGCCCTATCTTGATCAACTCTTCACTTCGGTGAGCAACGGCAATGCCGACCTTGGGCTATCGCTTGCTGACTCGTACAACGACCGCGTTGATGGGGTCTATACGAGCAACCTCATGACGGCCTTTAGCGCGATTAACTGTCTCGACTACCCGAGTCCACTCCCATTGGATCTTGAGCAGATGCGAGCCGACGCGGCCGAACTGCAAAAGATCGCACCGACCATCGGAGCCTTCCAAGGGTACGGTGACGTGGGTTGTGCGGCATGGCCGGTGAAGGGCGTGAGCGATCGCGAAGCGGTGACAGCGTCCGGGGCTGACCCAATCTTGGTGATCGGCACGACAGGGGATCCAGCGACTCCGCTGCGCTGGGCCGAATCCCTCGCGCAGCAGTTGGAGAGCGGCACGCTCCTCGTGTATCAGGGTGAAGGTCATACCGCCTACGGTGAGAACCAGTGTGTGAACGACCTTGTCGAGCAGTACTTCTTGACCGGGGCCGTGCCAGCGGAAGGGGCACGCTGCGTGGCGTAGGCGTAGGCGTTGCGAAGCCGACAGCTGCGCTCTGCGAATAGCGAGTGTGCGGAGGCCGAGCGATCTGGTGTAAAGTAGGTTCTTGTGCCGGGTCTACTCGGCAACGCCGACTTAGCTCAGGGGTAGAGCAGTTCCCTCGTAAAGAACAGGTCTCGGGTTCAAATCCCGAAGTCGGCTCCACTGAAATACATGACCCCCAGCCCTCTGCGGGTTCTAGGGGTGTGTCGCAACGGCTCGCCTGGATCAAACGACAATCGACCCGATGAACTGCCTGGCTACTTATTCCCATCGAACTGATTTGGCCTGGGCTGAGTTCCGATCTTTCATCAAGGGAGATCGGAATATCATGCCCAAGCCATACGAACCAGAGTTCAAAGAACGACCACTCCGCGTGCTCCCCGAAGCGCTCCCCGAGCACGAGGGTGTGGTCTCGGAACTCATGCCCAGAGCTGTTGTTGCGGACTCCTTGCCGACTCCGTGCGGGGATGCGTGCCGTGGCGACGGGGGATCCGGGCACCCGAGGGTTTTCTTCCCCCAAAAGGTAGCCCCACGACTGTGCGGAATGCCCATACGATTGAACTTGGTTCCGAGGCACCAAAATCTCAGTGGCGGAGTTTCCGGTTCCTGAAAGCTCCTACCTAGATCTTCCCAGAGTCTAGGTAGGAGCTTTCCGCTTTCAAGCGAGGTGGCTCGTGAGTGGCCCGCGGTCGCAGCTTCTCGATCTGCCTCGGCGTGCGCGCTACTGCGCGTCGAGTTGCTTCGGTGGAGCCACCTTTGCGTCTTGTGCGGGGAACAGCACCTTTTGGATGATGATGATGGCGCTGGCAGCAATCGGGATCGCCACGAGTGCTCCCAAGACGCCACCGAGGCTGCCGCCTCCGACTGCGGCGATGACCACGATCGCTCCCGGGACAGCGACTGCCTTGCTCATGATTCGAGGGCTGATCACGTACGCCTCAATCTGCATGTATACGAGGTAGTAGATGCCGGTAATCAATGCGGTAGTCGGTGAGACGAACAAGCAGAGCAGCGTGTTGATGATTGATCCGCTGAGCGTGCCGACCAGGGGGATCAGTGAGCCGATGAATGCGACCAGTGCGAGCAGCGCGGGCATTGGAGCTCCTACGATGCTCAAGAAGATCAGGCTCAGCACGCCATTGATTGTCGCGAGGCTGACCTGGCCGATCACATACCTGCCAACGGCGCCTGACACATCTTCGAGAAGTTCGGAGAATCGAGGGCGCGCGTATGCTGGCACGAATCGCGCTGCGACGCCTTTCATAGAGCGGAGCGAAGCCATGAAGTAGAGCGTCAGGATCAATACGATCATGACTCCCGTCACACCCCCTGCGATGCCAGCGCCCACGGCGAGGATGCCGCCACCGATTTGTGTGAGGTTGTTTGGATCTTGGACAAATTTCAGGGCACCCTGGATGGCTTCGTCGACTGAGTCGCCATATTGATCGGTGAAGTGCAAGAACCAGGGACTTGTCGTGAAGTCCTTGACCATCTGCGGGGCGTCTTTGACGAGTGTCGAGATCTGGTCAATGAGTATGGGAATGATGGCGAGCATGATTCCAGCGAAGACGATGATGACGCCCAGCACGACCGTCGTGACGGCAGCTGGTCTGGGCAGTTTCCGCTCCAGGAACGAGACGATGGGGTCCAGGCCGAGTGAGAGGAATAGTGCGACACCGATATAGATCAGCACTGTTGCGAGTTGGCCGATCACTGCTCCGATGAGCAATGCCACGAGCACGCCAAGTGTGCCGACGAGCCCAAAGGTGAAGGGATTGATTTTGCGGGGTGACACCCGAGGCGGCGAGCTGAGTGGCTCAGTGCTTCCCGTTGCCGTTGTCTCTTTGCTTCGAATTCTCATCGCAAATCCTCACTGCTTTTGCCCACGCCCAAAGTCGAACACTCGGCAGGGCATCTGTCAATAGTGCCTGGGCAGAGACTCAGAAAAACTCATTCGATTGACCAAAAATTGTCGCTTTCCCCCCTTCGAGGTTGTGCCGTCAGCGCGTGCCTGTTGACACATGTCTTCGATCCATCGATACAGTACCTAGTGTCTTGGGCCTCAGATTCGGCGTCAGCTTCGCGTGTGATGCACGTCCTCGCGGCATGAGATCGTCGCGGAATGGACAGCACAGGACATCGGTACCCCCCCCAACGCAGAATGTAGGTCATGCGCACACTCAGCTCAGTTTTCTTTACGGCCGCAGTCGCCGCCACCCTGGCGCTCACTGCCTGTGCCGCACCCTCAGTTGTCGAGCCAGCGGATCAGTCCGCACCGCTCGCACCGTCGCAAGAAGAGACGCAGCCACCCGCGGCGCAGCAGAGTCCGCAAGACGCGTATCTCGCTTGGCTTGCCGCCTCACGCCAGCCCGACGCGAAACTTGCCTGCTCGATGATGTCAGACGCACTGATCGAACGCATGCTCGCAGAGATGTCGGAAAGCTTGGGAGCCACGTTCGGATCCTGCGAAGAAATGATTACGGTTACCGCCGCGGCGTACGCGGCAGTCGGATCAAGCGCCGAGGTTGAGGTTACCGTCGTGTCAGAGAGTGAGAATGAGGCGACCCTGTTCTCACGATACGTGGATTCAGGAAAGTGCGGCACGATTGTGCTTGAACGGTCCGCTGATACCTGGGTGATGAACGAGCAGAGCGAAGAGTGTGTCGCGGGGTAACCGCTCCACTACTTAGGAATGACGCGATGCGGCGCGCATGTGCGGACGTGCGCGCACAACGAGCGGCTGCAAGATGCCTGGGTACGTTTCGCGGTAGCCCAAAAGCAACTCGTCGAAAATCGGCGTATCATCTAGCCGGTCCGCGGCGACGTTGTGCTCGTTGTCCAGTTCGCGTTCCATACCTTCGACGCTAGCGCAGTCCTGATGCGCCTATCGACCTGAACCGCCGATTTCGCGCAAAGAAGCCGGAAACGGCTGCCTATTTTGGGGCAGCTGCGGAGCAAGAACCAGCGCTCCAGCGAGTAGCTCACATTTCTCGCGAGCCGACAGTGTGCGCCCAAACGACAAGTTGCACGCGATCTCGTGCACCGAGTTTCTGCAGCAAATTCGAGACATGCGTTTTGACCGTCGCTGCCCCGAGAAACAACTCACTCGCGATTTCACCGTTTGATCGTCCGGTCGCCACGAGAGCGAGCACTTCGCGCTCGCGGTCCGTCAGCCCTGCGGTGTCCATTGCCGCACGATTGCTCAGCGGCATACCGGACACAGGTGAGCCATGAGGTGAGGCATGGGCTGAAGCGTGATCTGGCGTGGGGCTGGCGCTCCCGGCGTGCCGATCACCTGAGTCTTCAGCCGTGGGCAACGCTTCGCTCGATGCACCGGTTCCGGTATGCGTAGGTGTCAGCGCTGCCACGCGCTGCATCACCGCACGAGTGACGTCAGGCCCGAGCAACGCGCCTCCGCCGGCAAGGGTGCGCACTGCATTGATCAATTGCTCGGCGCGCGACGTTTTCAGCAGGAATCCACTCACACCAGCGGCCAGTGCGTCAAAGAGATACTCTTCGTGGCCAAAGGTGGTGAGCACGAGGATGGAGGGGGCAGATCGATCGTCTTGCTGGGCGAGCGCAATGATCTCTCGACTGGCAGCAATACCGTTCAGTTGCGGCATTTCGACATCCATACAGATGACATCCGGTTGGAGTTGAGCATCAAGTTGGAGCGCTTCGAGTCCATTCTCGGCCTCTCCAACTACCTCGATATCCTCCTGGCTTTCGAGGATCACCCGGAACCCCGAACGCACGAGCGCTTGGTCGTCAACGAGCAGGACCCGAATCATGCCTGAGCCTCCCTTGTGTTCGTCACCGCGGCGGTGTTCGCCACCGCGGCGGAGTTCGTCATCGCGGCGGTGTTCGCGCCCGCGTCGGTGTTCATCGCCTCGGACGGTGAAGAAGCCGCCAGCGGCACGGTGGCCCGAACCAAAAATCCGCTCGTCTCCGGGCCGCGAGACAGTTCCCGTCGCTGAGTCACCAGACTGCCGCCAACCGCGCCAAGGCGTTCGCGCATCCCACGCACACCGAGACCAGAACCAAACGGCGCGCCAGCCGAGAGCTGGTGCGCTGAATCTGCGCCTGCGGGGGTGAGCGACTGCCGCACTCCGTTGTCGGTCACCTCAAGCTCCACGCGATCCGCGGAAAACCGCAGACGAAGTTCGGCGCTGGCCCCCCGACCCGCGTGCTTGCGAACATTTGTGAGTGCTTCTTGCGCTACACGGTACAACGCCACATCGACCAGCAAGGGCAATGCTCGCGGCTCACCGGCGACGATAAAGGTGGTCGAGGTGCCTGAAGCCTGAGCTTCAGCCACCAGCGCGGGAATCCGGGCAACCCCCACCGTTGAACCAGGCTCATCGGGTTCTGGACTGCGCAGCGTATGTACGAGTGCACGCAATTCGGTGACTGCCGTGTGCGCACTCTCTTCGACCACGCTCAGGGCCTGCTTTGCCTTCTCAGGGTCTCGATCAAGCGACATCCGCGCTGCGGCGGCCTGCAACCCCATCACCGAGACGTGGTGAGCGACCACATCGTGCAGTTCACGCGCGATACTCAGCCGGTCGAGTGCGACAGCCTGGGCGGCACTGGTGCGGCGTTCTATTTCAAGCTCCTGCCCCTGAGCTTCAAGGATCGCGCGAGTGTGTGCTGCACGCCACGAATTCATGCCAAAGAACAGGGCGCCGGAGAAGTAGAACAGATTCAAGATAATCTGGATCGCTGCGAAGGTCGCGAATGCAGAGAACAAGCCAACCCGCGACACCCCAGGCAGCCAGTCTGGGTCTGAAGAAGAGATGATGAGTGACACGATCAGCCACGTGCACATCGCAATCGCGATCAGAATCAGGCTCGAAATGGCGAGAGTTCGACGGGACTCCCAGGCACCCACCGTGTAGAGCGCGATGAAGAAGCAAATATTCACCATCAGGCCCTCTGGCACGGCAAATTGCCCGCAGACGAAGAAGCCGATGCCGACAGTGATTGCCACGGGGATCGGATACTTTCGGCGCAGCGCGAGTGGCAAGCTGCACAAGCCAAGACCGACGATCCACACCCATACCGGGGCGACGTTCGCATAGATACCGCTGCGTTGATACAGCAGCGAAGTGGTGATCGATCCGAGCGCGAGGAGTCCAGCAAGCAGCGCGTCATTGCGCAGATCTGCTCGATCTACGGGAGGCCGCACCCAGCCGAGCCCTTCGCTTCGTCTCATAGTTTCTAAGGCTAGTCACCTTGCGAATGAGTCGCCTCAGCCCACGGGGGGAAGCACCAAACGGTTCCCTCTCTCAGCTTCCGACTCCAGGGGGATACCTGATTCGGGCTGAAGCCGTACCGTAGTGCACAGACAACTTGCGAGGCGCAAGATCACCAACGATCACGATGAGGAGGCAACATGATTGAGTTGCACTCGATCACACGGAGTTTCGGCGAACGCCGAGTGCTCGAAGACGTGAGTTTCAGTGTCGCCGGGGGCCGGATGACGGGCTTCGTGGGAGGCAATGGCGCTGGGAAAACCACCACGATGCGGATCCTGCTTGGGGTGCTCGCGGCGAACTCGGGCAGTGTGATCTTTGATGGGAATCCAATTACGGCGGGCGATCGCTCCCGTTTCGGGTACATGCCGGAAGAACGCGGCCTGTACCCGAAAATGAAGGTGTCTGAACAGCTTGTCTACCTCGGCAGGCTGCACGGGCTTTCGGCCCAAGCTGCGCGTGGCGAAGTCGATACGCTACTTGAACGACTCGGGCTGAGTGAGCGCGGCAATGACACGCTTGAAAGCCTCTCGCTCGGCAACCAGCAGCGGGCTCAGATTGCGGCCGCGCTCGTGCACCGCCCCAATGCGCTCGTGCTTGACGAACCCTTCTCTGGCCTCGACCCGATGGCTGTCGAAGTGGTGCTTGGCGTGCTGCGCGACTACGCGGCTCAGGGAATCCCCGTCTTGTTCTCTTCGCATCAGCTCGACATTGTCGAACGCCTCTGCGATGACGTGGTGGTAATCGGTGGGGGCCGTATTCTCGCCGCTGGATCCCGCGAATCGTTGCGCGCCGAACACTCCGGGAACGAGTTTGAACTTGAACTTGCGGGTGTCTCGGCCGATGCCGGGTGGGTGCGCGATCAAGCTGGCGTCAGGGTGACGCACCTTGACGGCGGATACGTTCGATTCGCGACCGACGATGAGGCTGAAGCCCAGCGCATCCTGGCGCGAGCCGTTGCGGCGGTCGATGGATCGGCAATTGAGACGAAGGTGCAGCGCTTCGGCAAGATCACTCCATCGCTCGCTCAAATCTTTCAGGAGGTCGTTCGATGAACCAGCACACTCAACAGTCGACGCGACACTCCGCGGGATCGGCACCGTTGACCGGCGCCCCCGCGCAACGGCTGGGCGCCGTCCAAGCAACTTGGCTCGTGGCCGAGCGTGAGATCACCACAAAGCTGCGCAGCAAGGCATTCCTTGTCTCGACGGGCGTGCTGCTCCTGCTGGTGCTCGGTGCGGTGCTCTTTGGCGGGATAAGTTCAAAAACAGGTGGTTTCGGCGGGCCGACCAAGGTCGCCGTGGTGACGGAAACTGCGGCACAGGTCAGCAGCGATGTCTTTGATGTGGTGACCGTGCCGGATCGAGCGGCCGCGGAGCAAGCGGTGCTCGACGAATCAGTCGACGCGGCGGTCGTGCCGGATGCTGGCAGTCCCGCTGGAGTGACCGTGCTTGCCGCTGACAGCCCGCCGATGTCATTGGTGCAATCACTCTCAGTCTCACCTGAGGTGGAACTGCTTGCTCCTACCACCGAGAACCCGCTGCTTGCGTACTTTATTGCGGTGGCATTCGGCATCGTCTTCATGATGAGCGCAGTGACGTTCGGCACCACGATCGCGCAGAGCGTCGTTGAAGAGAAGCAGACCCGCATTGTCGAAATTCTTTTGGCAACCGTGTCGGCGCGTTCAATTCTTGCGGGCAAGATTCTCGGCAACAGCATTCTCGCAATGGGTCAGGTGGTCGCGATTGCTGCGCTCAGTTCGGTAGGCATGCTGGCAACCGGTCAGGATCTTCTGCTGGGTGAGCTTGGGACCGCACTGATTTGGTTCGCGATTCTCTTCGCATTTGGGTTCGTATTGCTCGCCTCGCTCTATGCGGCGCTTGCCTCACTGGTCTCCAGGCAGGAGGACGTTGGCTCAGCGGTGAGCCCGGTGATGTGGCTGATCATGATTCCGTATGTCGCCATCATTGGGTTCAGCACCGACGTGAAGATTCTGGCGATCATGAGCTACGTGCCGTTCTCGGCGCCCGTGGGCATGCCGATGCGCCTCTATCTCGGGATCGCCGAGTGGTGGGAACCGATTGTGTCGCTCGGGGTGCTGCTGGTCTCGATTGCGATTGTGTGGTGGCTCGGTGCCCGCATCTACGAGGGCTCAATCTTGCGCACCGGCAGCAAGGTCAAGCTCAAGGACGCGCTCGCAGCCAAGGAGTAGCGGATCCCGCAGCACTCGTGGTGCGCGATGCAGAGAAGGGGGTGCAGCCAGCTGGCTGCACCCCCTACGCGTGCGGACTAGTCGAATTGCTCGCGCCCACGCAGGCGATCGATGTCGCGCCGGTCGCGTTTGGTCGGTCTCCCCGCGCCTCGCTCACGGGTCACCTCTGCGGGACGCTCGACCTTGGGAGGTGGCGGAGGGGTGAGATCTTCATAGAGGGTTGCGGCTTCGCTGGCGCTCCCGCGCCGGGTTGCCAGCGCGGTCACTCGGTAGATTTTCTCAAATCCGTGGAGCCGCACACGGACGATATCGTCAATATTGACCGGTTGAGCTGGTTTCGCGGGCGTATCGTTCACCCTGACGTGTCCGGCTTTGACTGCTGCCGTCGCCTGACTCCGGGTCTTGGCAAGGCGGACTGCCCACACCCAGGCATCGACTCGAACTGGCATGTTCTGAGCATAGTGCGCAACGGATTGCCGGTGTGCTGAAGATCCCGCGCATGACAGCGCCTGGCGCGTGCGCCAAGGTCGCTTCGCTTCGGATCATTCGGTGTTTCGTATGCGTTGCAACGCGGTGACATGCGCTGCAACGCGGTGATGTGCTCGGCTGCTGGTTCCAAGAGGGGGTCCGTGGGATCGAAGCTTCGCTGAAAGCGCGTAAGAATGGGAGGGTGGAGTACCAAACCATCGCGAAGCCGGCCGCTGCAGAACTCGAGATTTCTCGTTCGCGGTTTCTCGCTCGAATCGAGCGGGTTGAAACCGAGGCCGAAGCGCGTGCCGTGATTGCGGCGGCGCGCGAGGAGCACCCGCGGGCGCGCCACCACTGCAGCGCATTTGTGCTCGGACCCGGGCAGCGCACGCAGCGCTCGAATGATGATGGCGAGCCCGGTGGCACCGCTGGTGCACCCATGCTTGATGCGCTCACGAGCGCGGGGTTGAGCGATGTGGTTGCGGTGGTCACTCGATATTTTGGCGGTGTCCTGCTGGGTGCCGGTGGGCTCACTCGTGCGTATCGTGCCGCAGTGGCCGATGCGGTACTGCACGCCGAGCGGGTCACTCGCGCGCCGAGGCAGCACCTACTGGTGCGTTGCAACTATGACGTCGCTGCTCAACTTGAATCCGAGTCAAGGCGACGGGGCTGGATTGTTGGCGAAGCGACATATAGCGATGTGGTCGAGCGCGAGTTTGCGGTGGCGAGCGAAGACGTGTCTGCGCTGGTGGCGCTTGCGGCGGAACTCAGTGCCGGTGGTGCCACGGTCACGGCACGGGGGAGCGACTACATTGATGTGCCCGACTGAACACTCGATGCGTGTTGGCTCCTTCGGCTGTGTGGGTGCTCGCTAGCCGAAAATCATCGGTCGGTCGTATTCGTCCTCAAAGGTGTCGGCGAGCAGTGTGGGATCAATGTCGCATACGACCGGCACATGATCGCTCGGACCATCGCCCTTGCGCTCTTCTCGATGGATCGAGGCGGCAGTGACGGTATCGGCGAATGCTTGTGAGCCAAGAATGAAATCAATGCGCATGCCTTCGTTCCGTGGAAAACGCAGCTGCTTGTAGTCCCAGAAGGTGAACCCCTCTGGCACAAGCGGGCGCACGACATCCTGCACGACCGGGGCGAACGATTCGAACATCTGTCGTTCGGTTGGCGACACGTGAGTGCTGACTCCCTCGATGAACGTTGGATCGCCCATGTCGCTCGGCAGCGGCGCAATATTGAAATCACCCATGAGCGCGAGCGGCAGCTCTGGGTCTTCTGCGATCCAGCGCTCTGCGTTTGCGCGCAGCGCACTCAGCCACTCAAGCTTGTACTCGAAGTGGGGGTCTTGGAGGGAACGACCATTGGGCACGTAGAGACTCCACAATCGCAAATCGCCCACGGTCACGCCGAGGGCGCGGGCTTCTAACGGCAGCCCGTTCGCTCCCTCGCCCTGAACGGCTTCCTGACCTTTGATGGGTGCGCCAAAGCCGGGCATGCCTGTGAATTCGCGCGCGACGTCAGTCATTTCGTGTCGACTCGCGAAAGCGACGCCGTTCCACTGGTTCAGTCCGTGGATTTCAAGCTGGTACCCGGCTTGTTCGAAGAGCTCGACCGGAAATTGCTCTGGTTTGCATTTGATTTCTTGCATCGCGAGCACGTCAATGTCTTCTCGAATGAGCCAGTCCACCACTCGAGGGGCGCGGGTACGAATAGAGTTCACGTTCCAGGTGGCGATACGCATGACTCAAGCGTAGCGGTGAAGGCTTATGCGGGGGCGAGGTCGTAGGTGACCCACGGTGTCTGCGTCGATACACGGTCGTAGAGCCTCCGCGCGGTGGCGTTGTCTGCTGCGGTGATCCAGCGCACGACCGTCGCGCCTTCGTCGCGGGCGATCTCTGACAGCCGGGTGAGCAGTGCGGCTCCGACTCCCGCGCCGCGGGCTTCTGCCGCGGTGAAGAGGTCATCGAGGTAGAGTCCGTGCGAAGCCGAGAGCGGCCGAGCGAAGGTGCGGAAGTGCGCGATGCCAAGGGGAACCCCATCGACCAGTGCGATCAGACCTCTTGTTTGGTGGTGCGGATCGTGCAGCCATGACCATACGGTGTCGATCGCGTGGTCATCGTGCGCGACCTGATAGAAGTCGCGGTATCCGCGGTAGAGCGCTTGCCAAGCGTCTCGGTCCTGCTCGCTCACGGGCCGAACGGTGACTGTCGTGGTTGCGGTGGGGGTGCCGTTACTCATCTTCGCTCCTTCGCGACTGGGGGTGCTCCTCATCATAGGAGAGCGGATCAGGGTGCCGGAATTTCAACTGCTGTGCAATTCACGCAGTTCTTCACTTCGCCCGAGGATCTGCGGGTACAGCGCGAGTACGAGGTTGCTGATGGCAGGTGCCGAACCGATGGCGGCACCAAGTACCTCCTCGATTCGAGTGAGACGGTATCTGACGGTGTTTGGGTGCACGAACAGCGCCGCTGCGGTCAACGCAATGTTTTGCTCGGCTGCGAGATAGGTGATGAGGGTGTCGAGCAGGGAGGTTTGCTGGAGTGGTGCGAGCACGCGCTCAATGTGTTCGTCGAGGGCGCGTGGATCAACGTGAGAGAGCATCCACGTGGTGAGGTCGATTCGATCGATTCGCACGGCCTTGTGCAGTCGCATCCGCTCGTGCACGGCAGCGTGTGTGCGTGCGATGCCGAGGGCGGTTTCTGCTTCGTGCACCGAAGAGGGAACTTGGGCGAGCGCCGAGAAGGGCGCTGATACGCCAGTGAGCATGCGGCCCTCAAGTGAGTCGATCCACTGTTCACTTGCGGGGAGGTCTTGCACCAGCGCCGACACTGTCGCGGGTGCGTCGACATCTGCGCGGCGCAGGGTGATGAGCAGGGGAACGCTTTCTGCGCGTGCTTTTGAGAGCAGGGTGGTGACGTGTGACTCGTTTGCGGAGGAGGAGTCGAGTGGGCTGCATTCGATTGCGCGCAATTGGGTGTAGGCAGGAAACCTGAACTGGCCGAGTCTGGCCCAGAAGCGGTGTTCGCGTGAGGGCAAGATTCCGTCTTGGAGAGACGCGAGAAGCTGCTCGTTGTCGCGGCGGTCGCGCAGGGTCGCACCGTGCTGGATGCCATAGACCGCTCCGAGCAGTCGTTCGGCGGTATCGAGCAGCACTTCGCCGATGTCTTCGAGGGTGCTATTTCCTCGGCTGGCGATGGCGATGACGTGGATTCCATCACGCAGCGCGACTCTTCTGGTGCGCACGAACCAGCGTCCGATTTCGAGCGACAGCTCTTGGCGGTTGGTGGTGGAGACTTCGTTCCAGATGAGCTGCGCGGGAGCCTCGCCGGTGCTCGCGATGACGTTGCCCTCAAAGTCATAAATGATCGCCGTGCCGTGGCAGATAATGCCCATTCTGGTCACGAGTGTGCGCACGGGTTCGGCCGATGAGACCGCTCCGAGCAGGGTGTTGGTGATGTCGAGTTGGGTCTGAACTTCAGCGAGACGTTGCTTGGTGTCGAGGGCGGTTTCGGGGGGTTCTTGTGTCATCGCCATGAAATTTCACTCCAGGTTTGTGCGAAATAGAGGTTTATTGACTCTAGACTGCAAATTTTTTGTAAATTCTACAATCTCTCATTCAGAATGCTGAGGATTCTCTAGTGACCCGCGAACAAGTGGGCGAGATTGTTGAGCTACGGAATCAATGACGAACTCCAGGAGGGGCAATGAGCAGTGTTCGTGTCGCAGTAGATGTCGGTGGAACTTTTACCGACGTGTGCATCTTCGACGACGAGACCCAGCAGATGCGAGTCACGAAGGTGCCATCGACACCACATGACCCGATGATCGCGGTCATGAACGGTGTCGAGCGAGGTGAAATCGACCTCAACGAAGTGAAGCTTTTCTCGCACGGAACCACCGTCGCTACAAACGCACTCATCACCCGGAACTTCCCGGTGGCCGCACTGGTCACCACCAAGGGATTTCGTGATGTACTCGAAATTCGCGATGGCACCAAAGACGACCTGTGGGACGCCTACAACGACGTCTCCGCGCCATACATTCGCCGTCGTGACCGCTTCGAAGTAAACGAGCGGGTTGACTACCAAGGTCGCACCATCGTGCCATTGGACGAAGCAGAAGCGCGCTCACTCGCTGAACTGCTCAAGCGTCGCGGGGTCAAAACGATCGCCGTGTGCTTTGTGAACTCCTACGCAGACCCAAGCCACGAGAGCCGCATGCGCGAAATCCTCGAAGAGGTCATCCCCGACGCAAATGTCTCTACCTCGGCAGAGATCCTCCCAGAAATCTTCGAGTACCCGAGGTTTAACACGGCCGTCTCGAACGCGGTGCTGGCACCACTGGTCTCGGGCTACGTGAATCGACTCGCGGGCGAGCTCAAGGCCGGTGGCTACCGAGGCGACCTGCTGCTGCTGCACTCGGGCGGCGGCTCAATGACCCCGCGCATGGTGGAGAAATTCCCGGTCCGACTGGCAGCTTCAGGTATTGCCGCGGGAGCGATCTCGGCAAAGCACATCGCGCAGCAGTGCGGCTACGAGAACGCAGTGAGCCTCGACATGGGCGGCACCTCAACCGATATCGCCCTGGTCGCAGGAGGCGAGCTTCGCGTCGCCCAGGAATGGCAAGTTGAATACGGCCACCCGATTATCTTCCCCTCAATTGAAGTGCTGACCATCGGTGCCGGCGGAGGATCTCTCGCACACATCGACATCGCCGGATCACTCCGAAACGGGCCACAGTCCGCAGGTGCAGACCCGGGACCCGCGTGCTACGACACCGGGGGTGACCAGCCCACCAACACCGACGCGAATGTGGTGCTCGGCCGCCTTGGCACCTCGCTCGCTGGAGGCGTGAAGCACCTCGATAAGTCGCTCTCCGAAGACGCGATCCGACGTGTCATCGCCGAACCACTCGGCATGGGACTGGAAGAAGCCGCACAGGCCATCGTCTCGGTCGCCAACGCGAATATGGCAGACGCCGTGCGACTTGTTTCGATCCGCCGAGGCTACGACCCACGCGACTTCGCCCTGCTCGCCTTCGGCGGTGCCGGAGCGCTACACGGAGCAGACGTTGCGCGCGAACTGGGCATTCCCACCGTTGTCGTGCCCCCGAACCCGGGCGTCACCTCAGCAATGGGCTGCCTGCTGGTCGACATTCAGCACGACCTCGCGCAGATGTACACCGGACTTGCCTCCTCGGCAGACGAAGAGGGCATCGAGGAAGCGTTCGTTGCCCTTGAGACCGAAGCCTCGGCGCGACTGCGGCACGAAGGAGTCTCACAAGAGAACGCCATGCTGCAGCGCAAGATCTCGATGCGGTACTCGGGCCAGTGGCGTTCACTGCAAGTACCAATGGGCAGCGGAGCTGGGGCGCTCAAGCGAGCGATCCAAACCTTCCACGAGCAATACGAGCGCGAATTCTCCTTCCGTCAGGATGATGCACCGGTTGAGGTCTACCAACTGCACTTGACCGCAGTCGGCAAGACCCCGAAGCCCGCGTTCCGGCCGGCCGAGGTGGTGAGCCAGGGAGCTCCAGAAGCACGCGAACGCCGAGACGTCTATTTCGGTGAGCACGGTTGGGTAGACACCCCCGTCTTTACACGTGACGCGCTCGCCGCGGGCACGAAGTTCGAAGGCCCGGCGATCATCAACCAGCTTGATTCCACCACGGTCGTTCCACCAGCCACCTATGCAGAAATTGATGAGTGGCTCAACATTCGTATCTACCTCGAGGAGGTCAACTGATGAACCCGACAACCGCACCTAGTCGCGAACTCGATCCGGTCACCTTTGAGGTGCTGAAGAACGCGTTTGCAACCAGCGTCGACCTGATGAGTGAGCAGATCCTGCGCACTTGCTATTCCTTCGTGATTTACTCCCGCGACTTCTCGTCAGCGCTCTGCGATAAGTACGGCAACACCGTGATGCAGGGATCTGCAGATATCGCGGTGCACGTCGGCACGCTGCACTTCCAGTGCAAGTCGGTGATCGAAGAGTTCGGCGATGACATCTACGAGGGCGATGTGTTCGCGGTGAACGATCCCTACCGTGGCGGTACGCACCTGAATGACGTCTCGTTCATTCGGCCGGTGTTCTCTGAGGGACGCATTATTGCCTTTGCTCAGAACAAGGGGCACTGGGCTGACATCGGTGGGCCGGTCCCAGGATCGTTCAACGTTGCCGCGACCGAACACTTCGGCGAGGGCTTGCGCATCACCCCGGTTCGCATCTGGTCCAAGGGCATCTTCCTGCATGACGTCGCGCAGCTCCTTGTCTCGAACACTCGTGCACCAGAACAGGCGATGGGCGATCTGCACGCGCAGTCCGAAGCGACCGCGGTGTGTGAGCGCGAAATTCTGCGCCTGGTTGCCAGATATGGCACCGAAACGGTCGAGACCGCGATGCAGGAGACGCAAGACTATGTGGAGCGCACCGTGCTCCGCCGCCTGAAAGATCTGCCCAAGGGCACCTGGAGCACCGTCGACTACCTGGATCTTGATCCGGGCGCGGAAGAGGGGCTCGTGCCCGTCGAGATCACCATGACACTCGACGGTGAGGGGATTCACTATTCACTCAGGGGCGGATCGGCGATTCGAGCCTTCCTCAACTCGGGGTACGGCACCACCTTCTCGGCAATTTACGCCGGAACGAAGACCTTCTTCCCCGATGTGCCGTTGAACTCCGGCTTCTATGCGGCGGTGACCGCCGAGATTGGTCCGGAAGGCACGGTCATCAACGCGGGGTGGCCGCTTGCTGTGACAGGTACAGTCTCGGGTCCCTACGAGAAGATCATGAACGGCATCTTCGAGCTCTGGTCGAAAGTGATGCCGGAACGTGCGATGGCCTGTGCCTTTAACCTCGAGTACCTGCTCGTTGGTGGCCGTGATGCGCGATCCGAGTCCAAGCCGTACTTCATGTGGTACGACTGGATGGCTGGCGGCTGGGGCGGTCGAGTGAGCAAGGACGGCTCAAGCGCAACGGCTCCCGTGTTTGGGGTCGGCCTTGCTGTGCAGGCGTGTGAGGGTCAAGAGCGGCTGACTCCCGTGGTGACGACCATGCACCAGATTGGCCGAGACTCCGGCGGTCCCGGACGCTATCGCGGCGGCTGCGGAGTTGAGAAGGGCGGCACGCTCACTGACGCTGACGCCTCAGTGATGAGCTACTGCTGCGACCGTGCTCGCTCGATCACTTGGGGTATCGAGGGCGGACTTCCGTCGATTCCACACGGTGTCTGGATGAACCGCGGAACCGAACGCGAACGCTTCCTCGGGTCGATCTTCTCCTCGGTGCCAGTTGAGCCGGGAGACACCTTCTACCGTCCGTCAGCGGGCGGTGGTGGTTTCGGTGATCCGCTGGATCGCACCCCCGAAGAAGTGCTCGAAGATGTGATCGACGACTATGTCTCAGTGGAGCGCGCAGCGATCGACTACGGTGTGGTGATCGTTGAGATTGACCGGGATCTTGACCAGTTCGAGGTTGATTTTGAAGCGACCAAGGCAAAGCGTGCATGGATTCGGGAGCATCGCGATGCCTGGCTCGAGGCGGATCCGGCTGAGATCTCAGAGAAGTACCAGGCGGGCGAGCTTGATCTTCTTGATGTGATTCGTCAGCACGGCGTCATTCTCGACTGGGGAACTGGCGAGTTGCTGAGTGAAACCACCAGACAGTATCGCGAGCAGATGCAGCGCAGATCTGCGGCTCACTGGCAGCCAGCAGAGGCTGCAGCAGCCTCACGATAACTCTCACGGACGCTGAGCCGTGACGGACTGCGGGTGGGTGGTACTCCCACTCACCCGCAGCACCCTCCCGTGCAATTGCCACATTACAGCGCAGTAATTCTGGCATCTGCATCATTCCCATTGTTCGACAAGCTTTACAAAATAGTCAGCGTGCCTATGGAGCGGTATACCGAGCTGCGCAGGTCTGAGCTCGGGCGAATGCCACGTGAGCGAGCTCTCACCTGAGATCACTTATTCGCACCCTGACACGATCTTCCCCCCATCTTTTGGATACCAACGGAGGTAATCAAATTGAGTTTCAATCTGACCGGTAGCAACGAGGACGTCGAAGCTACCGACGCAATGGCCCGAACGGGCAATGACGAAGATCAAATGAGTCGCGGCTCACTCGCCATGGCCTTCTATGGCGTGGCGAGTGCGTTCTTCTTCGTATACATCGGTGCCGCAATGGCTTCGGCATACGGCACCATGAACGCGATCATCGGCCTGGTGCTGACGATTGCTGCCTATGGCGTCATCAACGCGATTCTCTCGAAGTACGCGATCAACAACCGCACCACGGTGGCGCAGTTCTCGCGCACGATCCTTGGCACCGCGGGATCGACGATCGCGACCATCATCTTTGCGCTCGTCGCGATCTACTACGCGGTATTCGAGGGCTCGATTATCGCGTACGCGTTCATGGCCTTCTTCGGCGGTGAGATGTGGATGTGGAGCCTCGTCGTTGTGATCTACTCAACGCCGCTGATCATCGGCGGTGTTCGTCGCTTCCTCGACAAGCTCAATGGTTGGCTGATGCCGATCTACTTCTTCGGTCTTGTCGCTGCGGTGATCTGGGCTGGCGCCGTGTACGGCTTCAAGGATGACTGGCTGACGCACGCTCCGGCGGTTGACCTGCCGTTCACCCTCGGTGGCCCAGGCTGGCTCGCCACCTTCGCCGGATACATGGGTATCTGGATCATGATGATGTTCACGATGGATTATGCATCGCTGGGCAAGCGCAAGGACATCAAGTTCCACCAGAACGTGACCTTCGGCTGGGTGTTCTACGTGTTGGCGTACGGCTTCTCGGCATTCGTTGGTATCTTCCTCACCTTCACCATTCCCGGCGTTGAGGTCACCGAGACTGGTCTTGCTGGCGGTCTTGTCTCGCTCATGGGTGTGCTTGGCCTGATCGTGGTCTGGGTCTCGCAAACACGCATCAACACGGCGAACTACTACCTGGGCGCCGCGAATTTGCGCGCCTTCGGCGAGCGGCTGCGTATCAAGCTGCCAAACATTGCCTGGGTGCTGATTACCGCCGTGATCATTTACCTGATGATGTTGCTGCCGATCGTGCAGTACCTGCTGCTTGCACTCGCCTGGCAGGGTGTGCTGGTGACCGCCTGGGTGGCGATCGCGCTGGCGCACATCGGCCTCTCGAAGGGGAAGGGCCAGGAGCACGGCGATATCGGTGACCAGCACTACCGTCCATTCAACTCGAACGGGCTGATCGCTTGGATCTCGGGCACTGTTGTTGGCCTGGTGTTCCTGCAATTGGGGAGCTTCAACCCTGAACTCGCCGGAGTCGGTTCCACTTGGGGTCCGATTCTCACGGTGATTGTGTCGTCACTCGTGTACGCCCTGCTGTGGAAAGCTCGTCCAACGAGCCGCACCGGTCTGATCAAGGTGATTAACCAGTAGCTATCACACTGGAAGCCATGCGATGCCCCTGCCGAACATGCTTCGGTGGGGGCATCGCATGCTTGCTAGTAGGCCTCAAGATCCACGAGACGCAGGGCCATGAGACAGGTGGCCCTGCCGTCGAGCGAGCTGAGTGAGATGCTCAGCAGTTCTTCAATGTTTTTCAACCGGTAACTGAGCGAGTTGCGATGGATGAAGAGTTCTTCGCAGGTGCGTGAGGGTTGCGCATCGTTGCGCAACCACGTGCGAAGCGTTGGCAGCAATTCGGTTGCCCGCTGCTCGTCGTGGGCGATGAGCGGGCTGAGAAACTGGAGGGCTGCTTCGCGCGCTCCGCGACCTGCGGCGGCGGCCACCACGGCGCTGAGGCCAAGTCGTGGCGCCATGGTTGGCGCAGAGATATGTTTCACGAGGTCGATCGCGTGTACCAGCGCCACGCGAAGTTCATCAATGGTCTGTGTCGGCGAGCGGAGCACGAGCGGCAGATCGGCGTCGATGTTGAGGAGACGTTGCGCGATCTCATCGAAGTTTCCTCTCGGGTGCTGGACGAGCGCAAATAGGCGCTCATCAAATTCAGCGATGCGCACCTCATGAAATCCGTCATGCAGGGCTCGACGCAGCTTCCACGCGGTGGCCGCATAGTCGCCAGACATGTTTGCAACCACGAGCGCGGTCTCTGCGCGACCGCTCAGGCCGAGATCTTGGAATGCTTTTGCGACGTCGCTGCGGGTGGCCTCTGACCAGGCCACACAGCGGCTGACGAAGCGCATCATGTCTTGGTGGCTACTCGCATCAACGGTCACACTGCGGCTCAGCTGAATGGCGAGGATCGATGAGGCAGGGGCAAGGAGTCGTTCGAGCTCGGTGGAGGCGCCGTAGAGTCGGACGACGAGCTGGCAGGGGCGGCTGAGGCCCATCGGAAGTGGAATCGTGAGCGCGTCGGGCTGTTGGGCGGTGACGCTGAGATGCTCATGCCAGGTGGCCGATTCTGGGTACTGGGCGATCAGTGTGTCGAACGCGTCATAGATGGCCACGGGGCTTTTTGTCGTGCTGTTGATTGCGGCGAGCAGAGTAGACACCTCTGCGCCCTGACTCGCGAGTCGCGCGCACTCGTCGGCGAGTGACCAGCCGCGATCTTGTAGATCGAAGAGTTCGGCTTGCAGCATGGTCTCGATGTACTGGAAGACTTTCAGCATGGCCACTGTCGCGGGTACTTCAAGCAGCGGCACATCATGCGTTGTGCAGGCGGCGATAAGTCCCTTGGGAAGCTCCTTATAGGCGGGACCGACGGCGAAGGCGACAGCGGCAACTGGCACCCGAGTGAGTCGTTCAACGTACGCGTCCCAGATGCTTGGCTCGGTGAAGTTCATCCCGATACCGGAGGTGAGCAGCAGCACATTCTCATCAAGAAAGGGAGTGGGATCGAGATACTCCGCGGGAGCGCATCTGCTGATTTCGTGCGCAAGCCGTTTGGTGCTTGAGGGGGTTTCCAATCCAAGTTGGAGGGATGGATCCGCCAGCAGATCAGCTACTCGCATGGTTCGGGCCTCTCGCAATTGCACAACTCTGTTGCAGACATTCTGGCATATGCACAATCTATTTGCGTGGACGATTGGCGTAATTTGTAGGCATGACTACCAAGGTTGTTAGCGAACTCACCCTGAATTCAGACATGGGCGAATCCTTTGCCCTGCACTCCTTCGGAAACGATCCCGCGCTGATGCAGGTCATCGACGTGGCGAATGTTGCCTGCGGTTTTCACGCGGGAGATCCCAACGTTCTCGAAGAAACCGTGCGACTCGCGCAAGAACATGGCGTCCGCGTCGGAGCCCACCCCGGCCTCCCCGATCTCGTCGGCTTCGGACGCCGCGAGATGAAGATCACCCCGGAAGAAGCCGAGAACCTGATTCGCTATCAGGTCGGCGCACTGAGCGGGTTTCTCAAGAAGTACGATTTGCCCCTCAACCACATCAAGCCACACGGATCGCTCTACGGCATGCTCGCCCGCGACGAAGCGCTCATGCTCGGAGCCGTGAAAGTAGCAAAAGACTACGGGGTGCCGATCTTCGGTATCGCTGGCACTGCTCATCAGACAGTCGCAGAGCGCGAAGGCGTCGAGTTTATTGGCGAACTCTACGTTGACCTTGACTACAACAGCGAGGGCGGGCTCATCATTCTGCGACAGCCCCACGCCACAGATCCACTTGCGGCCGCTGAGCGCGTTCGCCGGGTCATGAAAGACGGCATCGTCCTCGCAAATGACGGAACCGAGCTGCACATCTCCTTCTCCAGCGTCTGCGTGCACTCCGACACCCCCAACGCGCTTGAGGTCGCCGAAGCCGTGCGAGCAGTGCTCGCGCAGTAGCGCTCCCTTTTCAGCAGTCAGCGCCAGACCTACTTCCCACACACAAGAAAGAACCCCCACTATGAGCCAGCAGATCATTGCACCACTCCCAGGCATCTTCTACCGTCGCCCGGCACCCGATAAGCCAGTTTTTGTCGAGGTGGGTGACACCGTCGAAGCGGGCCAGGCGATCGGCCTGATCGAGATTATGAAGCAGTTCAATGAGGTGCGGGCCGATGTTGCCGGCAAGATCGTTGAATTTCATGTTGAAGATAACGGAATGATCGGCCCGGGCGACGTCATCGCCACGATCGAATAATCTGCTACGTCCGTCTCTGAGGAGAACCCCAAGAATGAAAAAAGTACTCATCGCAAATCGCGGCGAAATCGCGGTACGCATCATCCGCACCGCGCGCGAAATGGGAATTGCGACCGTTGCGGTTGTGAGTGAAGCAGACAGAGGATCGAACGCAGAGCGCTTCGCCGACGAGTCGGTCGTGATCGGCCCCGCGCCCGCAGGACTCAGCTACCTGAATCATGATGCGATTCTCGCCGCTGCTGCGCAGACTGGGGCCGATGCGATCCATCCCGGTTACGGGTTTCTCTCAGAGAATGCCGAATTCGCCCGCAAAGTACAGGCCGCAGGGCTGACCTGGATCGGGCCAAGCCCAGAAGCTATCGACCTGATGGGCGACAAGTCGCGCGCGCGTCAGGCGGCCGAGGCAGCGGGAGTGCCGGTGCTTGCGGGCACTCAGGGAGCGCTCGATACCGAGGGCGATCTGGAATCAATCGCCGAAGCTATCGGCTATCCGCTCGTGGTGAAGGCTTCGGCTGGCGGAGGAGGGCGCGGCATTCGTCGCATTAACTCTCCGGCAGAACTGCGCAGTACCGTCGAGGTGGCCCAGGCTGAAGCATTGGCTGCGTTCAACTCGAACGAAGTGTACTTTGAACGCTTTGTCACGCAGGCCCGCCACGTTGAGGTGCAGGTGTTCGGCGACGGTGAGACCTGGGTGCACCTGGGCGATCGAGACTGCTCAATGCAGCGTCGCCAGCAGAAAGTCATCGAAGAGGCTCCGGCTCCCGGGATCCCCGAAGACCTGCGCCAGCGAATGCGTGAGAGCTCGGTAGAGCTTGCCAGGCAGTCAGGTTACTTGGGCGCTGGCACAGTCGAGTTCTTGTACGATCCGGCCCGCCAAGAGGTCGCGTTTATCGAAATGAATACTCGCTTGCAGGTAGAGCACCCTATCAGCGAAGCGATCACCGGCATTGATCTCGTGCGTGAGCAGCTCCGAATCGCCTCGGGCGAGCCGCTGGGGTACGGGCAGGACGACATCACCTTCAGCGGGCACGCATTCGAGTTTCGAATCAACGCCGAGGATCCCGACAACAACTTCATGCCAAGCCCAGGGCTGATCGAAAAGCTTGAGCTCGCGGGCGGACCGGGCGTGCGGAGTGACTTTGGATTCTCTGCGGGGCAGACCGTGATGCCGTTCTATGACTCGCTCATCGGCAAGCTCATTGTGTGGGCAGCGGATCGCGACCAGGCACTGGCACGGGCAAGCCGGGTGCTTGAAGAGACTGAAATTGAGGGCATTCGCACCACGATCCCGATGATGCGACGGCTGGTCGCACTCGATGACTTTGCGGCGGCAAGCCACTACACGACCTACATCGAATCAGTTCCCGGACTGTTAGGAGAGAAGGCATGACACTACCCGAACGAGCCAGATACAGCTGGGGCGGTGACGAGTTTCTGCTCGTCGAAATCGCGCCAGATATGTCGCTGGCCGCGAACTTCGTTGCGAACTCAATCGCGACGGGGCTGGAAGAGCAAGGGCTCGACGGCGTCGTCGATATTTGCCCGGCAAATGCGTCGCTGCTGATCCGCTTCAACCCCGATCAGCTCGACCACGCCGCCCTGAAGCAGACCGTAGAGAAGCTCGAACAAGAAGTTCGACAGGCAACCGTGCAGGAGCTGCAGACCAGGGTGATCGAGGTTCCAGTCTGGTACAACGATCCCTACACTGCTGAAACTGAAGCGCGATTCCGGGAGGGCTTCCACCAGGAACCCTCGGGCACTGACCTCGACTATGCCGCGCAGGTGAACGGACTGGAAAACGCGGAAGAGTTCATTCGGCGCCACCACGAGACCCCCTGGCTGGTGTCGATGGTCGGTTTTGTTGCCGGGCTTCCCTTCCTTTTCCAGCTCACTCCGCGGGAGCGCCAGCTTGAGGTGCCGAAGTACCTGAGCCCCCGCACAGACACCCCGCCACTGACGATCGGCATCGGCGGATGCTTCACCGCCCACTATTCGGTGCGCGGTGCGGGCGGCTATCAGATGCTCGGGATCACCCCAACGCCGATTTTTGATCCTTCGCAATCACTGCACGACTTCAAGGACTTCATGGTGCTGTTCCGCACCGGCGACATCGTCAAGTATCGTCCGGTGGACGAAGCCGAATATCGTGCAATCGAAGCCGAAGTGGCGGCGGGAACGTATCGCTACAAGCAGGCTCCCGTCACCTTCACCCTCTCGGACGCGCTCGCAGATCCAGACGGTTACAATCGCACACTCTTGGAGGCACTCAATGTCGCTTGAGATTCTTGCTCCCGGACTCGCCACCACGGTGCAAGACCGTGGTCGGTTCGGATACTACCGATTCGGCATCCCGCAAGGTGGGGCGATGGATCAGTACTCGGCCGCTCTGGCGAACCGACTCGTCGGAAACACTCCCGACGATGCCGTGCTTGAGTGCACCTATATGGGCCCAACGATTCGTACCGACGTAGACGCCGTGATTGCGGTCACCGGAGCACCTATCGATGTGAAGGTGAACGGTGAGGCGGTTGAACAGCATGCGAGGATCACCCTCGCTGCTGGCGATGAGCTCTCGTTCGGAGTGCTCAAGGGCGGCAGCAAATTCTTCATTGCGGTTGCGGGTGGCATTGATGTGCCGGCGGTTCTTGGCTCACGCTCGACGTATCCGATCGGAAAAATCGGCGGGTTTGAGGGGCGCGGGCTCCAAGCTGGTGACGTGCTCCCGGTGGGCGAGGCCGGCAAGAGCGACCTGCCGCACATCGACGTGACTCCCGAGGAACTCCGCCCGGAGTTCTCGCGAGAAATGCATGTGAGAGTGATGCTCGGACTCTACGACCACAAGCTCACTGACGAGGGGCTGAAGAATTTCGTCGAGGCGGAGTGGACGCTCACTCCGGTTGCCGATCGCATGGGGCTTCGTTTCGACGGGCCTGGCGCGAAGTGGAAGGAACAGGAACAGCCGTTTGGGGCTGGTCAGGATCCCTCGAATATTACCGATGCCGGGTACGCGGTGGGGTCGATTCAGATTCCTGGCGGCACGCAACCGATTGTGCTGCACTGCGATGCCGTCTCTGGTGGCGGGTACGCGCAGGCGGCGACGGTGATTAGTGCCGACATGGATCTCTTTGGCCGGATGGCCCCCGGTACGAAGGTTCGTTTTGTGCCGGTCACCATGGAGGAAGCGCTTGCGGCTCGCGCAGACCGGCAAGCATTGCTCGCACGCGTCTGGTCATGATCGGGCACGAAGAGACGAAGGAGACAAGCGATGCCACTCGTGAATGTGAAGTTGTTTGAGCACCGTCTGCAAGAAGATCCCGAGCTTGCCGCGCGGCTTGCCGTGGCGATCGACGAAGTGGTCGCTGCGCACTGCACCGGGGCAAACGGAGTTCGCCCGGACACCTGGGTGACGGTCGAGGGAGTGCCGCGTACGCAGTGGACCTTCAACGGTCAATTGCGTTAGCCGCCGCCCGTCGCGCTCGTTGCGAGCGTGACTGAAGCCCCACACAGCACAAAGTCCCCTTGCGCATAGGTGCAGGGGGACTTTGTGCTGTGTGTCGTGGCTGTTGAATGCGCGCGACCACAGAGATGTGGAGGGGCCGACGGGAATCGAACCCGCGTTCTCAGCTTGGGAAGCTGATGTCTTACCATTAGACGACGGCCCCGAAGAGGCACAAGGCCTCAACGAAACAACCCTATCAAGTGGAGCGCGTCTACACCTACTCCGCCGCGGGTGCTTCTCCTGCTGCCGGCTGGCACACGGCGCGAGCAGCAAGCGCTGCGGCCTGATCCTCCACTGTCCACTCGACCGGCTCACCGGCAATCGCAGCCAACTCGAAGGCGAGCGTGCGAGCGAATATTGCACCAGCGCTCGAATTGTTCAGCGAGACGACAACGGTGAATTTGTTCGCAGGATCATGGTACGCAGCCGTGATCGTGCCGGTGATTCCTCCGCTGAGACCGTACAGCGGTCCCTGCTTTTCGAGCCCAAAGGTCCAGCCGTTGGTGGGAGGAGCCGGAGCTTCTTCACCCTCCGCGGGAGGCGCAGCTTCAGCGCCCTCTGCGGGGGCTGGGATGGTGAGATTGCTGATCAGTTCAGCCGAATTCTCGCCGTAGGCGCCTGCGAGATAGTGCTCATAGAACGACTTGAGGTCGGTGACCGTGGTGACTGTGGCTCCCGCTCCGCCAAGGATCGACGGTGAGACCTGAGGCACTGGCGTCGGATCGATTGCCACGACTTCGCCCTCGGCCTCTCCCGGCACGGTGCACACGGGTGCACCACCACTGGAGGGGTAGCTGAGTCCGGTCATGCCGCCGTGAGGCAGATCCGTCTGCGTCGCCATGTCGCTCGGGTACTCGGTGCTCGACATTCCGGCCTCATTGAACACCCGATCCTCGATCAGCTGCGAAAGAGGGGTGCCCGTCACTTCGCGCAGTGCGCGCGCAAGCAGCAGTGCGTTCGTGTCTGAGGAGTGAACCTCGGTGCCGGGGGCGTTGGTTGGCGAGTGCGGAAGCGCCTGTGCGAGCAACTCACGATCGGACCACGGGCGGGTCGGGTTATTTGCGAAGATGTCAACGATCGCCGGTGCCTTGAAATCGGCGAGGCCAGAAGTGGCGTTGCACAGTTGGGCGTAGGTGATGTCGTCAAGACCAACCTGGCGCGGGAGGTCTTTCGAAATCTTGCGATCAAGCGAAATTCTGCCCTGTGCCACCTGGTCGAGCAGCAGCGCGCACATGACAGGCTGTGAAGCTTGTGCAGCGCGGATCGGTGATCCGGCGGTCACGCCCTCGCCGTACCCATGTACGTAGTCGCCTGAACCCGTCCAGACCCCGACGATGGCAGAAGAAGAATTGCTGAGCTGCATTGCCGTGGCGACTGCCTCGTCAATGCTGCCAGCGAGGCCAGCGTCAATGGTGTTGACCTCGCCTGCTCCGCCACCGAATCCGTTCCCGGTGCAGCCGGTCAGGGCGAGGGCAGCTGCGGCAAGCAGCGAGATAGCGGCGACGCCTCTGCGTCGTGTGCGTGTTGCAGCCACTGGTCCCCGTTCTCTCGATCTATAGGCATAGAAACGTTCAAATCTTACCCTGGTGTGCTGGGAGTAAGGCAGGGATCGCCAGGAGGTGAAAAGTCGCGCACAGCATAGTTCATCTGATGAATAGTGCAAAGTGAGGTAAACCTTACTACGATGGAATTGTGAGTAACTTTGATGTGAGCGTGATCGATGCCGTAACAGGGCATATGAACGGGGATCACCCAGAAGACAATCTGCTGATCGTGCGTGCCTACGGGTACCCTGAGGCCAAAGCCAGCAAAATGACTGGACTGGATGGCCTGGCAGGCGTGTGGCAGGTGGAGGACGCCAGCGGTGCGCACGAGGTGCGTATCGAGTGGCCAAGCGGCGCGATCAATGAGCGCCCGCAGATTCGCCGTGAAGTAGTTGCTCTCTATAAGCGTGCGTGTGAGAAGTTGGGCGTTCCAGCTCGCGAAGAACACGCCCCAGCAGCGACGGGCCACGGTGAGCACGGTCACGGCGGTCACGGTCACGGTCACGGTCACGGTCACGGTGAGCACGGTCACGGGGCTCACGGTGCCGCTCAGCACTCCGCACACGGCGGCGGCGGACACCCGCATGCAAAGCAAGAAGACGACGGATCATTCTCTTATCAGATCCGCACTGCCACTTGGGGTGATCACTCCGACAGTGAGGGCGCCAGCGTGATGGAAGACATCATGCGAATGCGCGCGACGCGTGAAGAGTACATCGATCTCGTCGTGCAGCACTTCTTCATGTATGAGGCACTCGAAGAGTCAGCGAAGATGCTGGCGAACGATCCACGCTACGCGGCACTGCACCCTGCGGCGCTTGTACGCGAACAGACTCTCGTCGAAGATCTCGAATTTCTGCTCGGTGCACACTGGCGCGACGAGATCGTTGCGCACCCGGCCACCGCAGCTTATGCGGCACGCATTCGCGAAGTTACTGCAGAGGGCTGGCTGCCCGGCCTGATCGCGCATCACTACACCCGATACCTTGGCGACCTTTCTGGCGGACAGATGATCGCGAAGCGCGTCAAGAAGCAGTTCGGCTTCGAACGCGCCGGTGTTGCCTTCTACGACTTTACGGAACTGGGCGATATCGCCGAGTTTAAGCAGAGCTACCGTGACGTGCTCAACACCCTGGGTGAATCACTCGATGAGGCCGGACGTCAGCGCATGGTTGATGAGGTCCGTGCTTCCTATCGCTTCAACTCGCAGATTTTCATTGAGATGAAGCAAGCAAACGAAGCAGCGGCACTCGCGTCCTAAGCGAAGCGTCGCGCACGCGATCTATGCTTGATCGCGTGAGTAGCTCAGCAACGTCCCACACCGCACCTCGCGTCAGAGTGGCGGTGTGGGACAACGCACGGTTCGTGCTGATCCTGCTCGTCGTGATCGCGCACGTCATCTCCACGATCCGAACCCAGACCCCACTCGGTTGGGGACTGTACGCCTTCATCTATCTCTTTCACATGCCGGCGATGATCGCCCTTTCCGGTCTCTTCTCCAAGGCCGATGCCACACCGAAAACTGTCCGATCCACGATGCAGCTCTTGGTGACCTGGGTGAGTTGGGAAGCGATCTGGGCGCTCATCCACTTTGTCGCCAGCGGCAAGGGTCTTTCGAAAAACTGGCTCGTCGCCCCCGCCTGGACACTCTGGTTTCTTGTCACCCTCGCGACCATGCGCATTCTGCTGCCCTACATCGTCAGACTGAAACATCCACTGTTGTGGTCGATCGCTCTCGCACTTGCTGCAGGCCTCAGCCCCGCGATCGGTGCCCAGTTCTCAGCATCACGCACCCTCTGCTTCCTCCCGTTCTTTGTCGCCGGATGGCTCGTCACGAACCGCGGATGGTTGAGCGGACAGTGGTTTCTTACCCCCACTCGCAAGACGAGAGGATTCGCCGCGGCTACCCTCGCGGTGCTTGCACTCGGCGTTGCCCTGCTCGCGCCACATCGGAAGGAGTGGCGAATCGACACCTGGGTGGTGTGGAGAGACAACTATGCATGGCTCTTCGACCATGCCCCCGTGTTCGGTTGGTCGCCGAGCGAGTGGTGGGCGATTGCGCTCGGCGGTGCCGGGATTCGCTTGCTGCTCATCGTCCTCGCAGCGGTGATGACGCTCGCGTTGCTCGTGCTGGTGCCGCGCGGACACAGCATTATTACCGTGTGGGGCACCAGAACTCTCTACGTCTACCTGTTGCACGGGCTTGTCGTCGCGGCGCTGCGATCCTCGGGAGCCGTGAAATGGTTTGGGGAGTTCGGTGAGGCAGGTGTGCTGATGCTTGTCGCGCTCGGCATCGCACTCACGCTCGTGCTTTCGCTCAGCTGGGTTGCCAAGGTGTGCAGACCCGTAATCGAACCGAAACTGAACGTTCTCTTCGCAAAACTCGAAGCGGATCCGCCGAAAAAATAGGGCACGGCAGGGAGGTCGGCACCTGACACATCTGCACCCTAGACATCTGCACCCGAGACGTCTGCGTTCGAGACATCTGCGCCCGAGACATCCACACCTGACACATCTGCACCCGAGGCATCCGCCCCAGCGACATCCGCGCCAGCGCGCGGGAGTTCACAGACATGCCCGAACCGGCGATCCTCGTGAACCGAAACTACTCCTGCTCGGGAACGAGCAACTGGTGTTTCGCGAGTTCGCGGTACAGCGGCACACGCTCGACAAGCTCACTGTGGGTGCCCTCGCCCACCACCCGGCCCTCGTCGAGCACGACGATACGGTCGCTATCGACCACGGTGGAGAGCCGGTGTGCGATCACGATGAGAGTGCGCCCCGTGGCGACTGAGTCGAGGGCCTCACGCATCAGACGCTCGTTTACTCCGTCGAGGCTTGCTGTCGATTCATCGAGAAGCAGAATCGAGGGCGCGCTTAAGAGCGTTCGTGCAATCGCGAGACGCTGTTTCTCGCCACCTGACAACATGATCCCGCGCTCACCAACCTGAGTGTCAAGCGCGGTCGCGAGGTCATCAGAAGTGCGGTCGATCAAACCGCCGAGATTCACCGCACGAAGCACACGCTCGCACGCGGCATCACTGGCATCGGGGGCGCCGAGCAACAGGTTCTCGCGAAGGCTGCCAGCCAAGACCGGTGCATCTTGCTCGACATACCCGAGGTGCGAACGCAACTCTGCGCGATCCAGTGTGCGCAAGTCAGCTCCGTGCAACGCCACCACGCCATCTTCCGGGTCGTAGAATCGCTCAATCAGGGCAAGCACCGTGGACTTTCCCGCACCAGAGGGTCCGACCAGCGCCACGCGCGAGCCTCGGGGCACCGCGAAGGTCACCTCGTGCAGCACCGGAGTCTCAACGATCTCGGCAGGTGCAGCCTCGGCGTCGCGGCGGCCGGTGCGGCCTGAAGCTACAAGATCCCGCGGATCGATCCGCTGCGGGGCAGCTGAGCGATAGGTGAAACTCACTCGGTCGAAACTGATCGCGGGAGCCTGCGTCTGCGATACCTCTTTGAGTGGCGCGATCCGACCGATCGGCGACAGTGCAGCGTCATGCTCAGTCTCAGTGGGGCTCGAGGCAATCTCTTGAATGCGGCCAAGCGCACCGAGTGCCTGGTTCACTGCGGCGATCGCACCGAAGGCTTGACCGAGTGGCGCAACCATCAAGAAAAGAAACACAATGAACATTACGAGCTGTGCGATCCCGATTGCCCCCGTGGCAACCCGGTAGCCGCCGAGTCCGAGCACAATCAAGAATGAAAGCTGGAGCGCCAAAAACGAGATCGGCACGATGAGAGCCGATATCTTCGCGACCTTCAGTCCGAGCACATATGCTTCTTCGGCCTCTGCCTCGGTCGCTCGCTGTTCGCGCTCGGTGGCTCCGGCCGCTCGAATCGTGCGAATAGAAGAGATCGAACGCTCGACCTGTGCGGCCAGATCGCCCACCTTCTGCTGGGCACGAGTGACTGCGGGGCGGATCCGCGAAGACACAAGCACGACCACCACGAGAGCCACCAGCACCACAGAGAACGTGATGCCAAAGAGCACGGGATCAATGATCAGCATGCCGATCAAGGCACCAACGAACACCAGCAAGCCGCTGATGGCCTCAACCAGGCCCTGGGTGAGGACCGCGCGCAACAGCGTCGTATCGCTGCCGACCCGAGAGACGAGGTCACCTGTGCGACGACGGTCGAACTCGCCGATCGGCAAGTGCAAGATGCGAGAGATCAGACTCCGCCTACTGTGCAGAACGATGCCCTCACCCATGCGCTGCAAGACGTAGTGCTGGAACCCGCTGAGCAAGGCATCGATCACGACGAGGGCGCTCAAAACCGCCAGCAGTACACCAAGAGGCTGGCTTGCCTGCACTCGTTCGATGACTTGCCCGAGCAAGACTGGTTGCACGAGTGAGGTTCCGGCGCCGACAACGCCGAGCACGAGGGCGAGGGTGAGGGGGCCCCGCTGCGAAAGCAGGTAGGGCAACAACTGCGAGATCGAGGCGCGAGGACCTTTGTTTTCCTTCACAGGGCGGGCGTTGCGCGAACGTCGCGCCCCGCGTGCGCGCTGCTCGTGTTGTGCGTGCTGCTCGCGCTGCTCGCTCTGCTCGCGCTGCTCGTGCTGCTCGTGCTGCTCGCTCTGCGCGTGCTGCTCGCTTCGTGAAGAAGTCGACGAGGATCGGCGCTGCGCTGTGCCGGAACCATTGTGCTGAGCGGTCTGCTGATCAGAGTCTTCTGCCACCCCACCAGCCTATGACCTGCGGCTGATAGCTCACACAGCCGCAGGGACTGATGGTGTGACCGTCGTCACGCGACGTTTCTGCCACACGCGCCACGCAAGGTACGAGGCAACGAGATAGACGGCTGTGGTGACGAGGCTGCCTTCAATCCCGAAAGCGCCTCCGGTCAGCAGATCGCTGGCTCCCGCGTGCGGTGCGTACTCCATGAGCGTCGCTTCGACGGGGTTTCCAGAAACCGCAACGCCGAAAAGATTGCCCTGGGACCAGTTCCACGCGCCGTGAAGGGCGCACACTCCCCAAAGGCTGCCCTCGGCCAGTGACATCAGGCTGGCGAACACCGCGAAGAGCACCAGATTCACAATTGGCAGAATTCCAATGCCGGGATTCATGCCGTGCAACGCAGCAAAGAACACGGCTTGCACGATGACGGCAACCAACAGGCCAAATCGGCGCGCAACCGCCTGGGTCAGATACCCTCTGGTAAGAATCTCCTCGGTGGATCCTTGCACGAGGAACCCAAGCAGCATGATGGCAACGAAACCGTATGCAGTGCCATCTGGTGAGGCCCACTTCAACGTCGCCTGCCCGATGAGGACTGGCACGAGCACGCATACTGCCATCATGAGTATGCCGATCAGCATGCCGCGCCCGCCAAGCCGCAGACCGTGACGCAGAGATTCGAAACCGAGGCTTGCAAAGCTGCGACGTTCTTTGACTGCCAGCCAGAACCAGAGCCAAAGTATGGCAACTCCGAAGGAGAACAGCGCGATGATCGCATTGGCGTTGTCGAATGAGAGCGCCGAGTAGCTATACGTTGTTCCTGACAGGGCAGCATTCACCCCGTTGATGATTGCCTGCACCAGCATGGGTAAGGACTGTGCAATGAGCGCAATCAGGAGCACCACGAACGCCATCGTGACCCCGGTCGGCCGTTTTGCTTGCAGCATCCCGGCGGTGGGTGCGGGCAGCTGCGTGTGGATAGGGCGCATGACGGACTCCTCGGATGGTGGCCTACGCGCCAGAATATCTGCGAACGAACGTGCTCGCTTGGTTTCTTGATGTCAGATCGCGAAACCAAGCGAGCACAATGCGCATGGCTGCTTCGTTAGCCGCGAATTTTTCGGAGTGTGACCGCTGCGTGCAACGCGGCTTCGGCGGCCTCGACACCCTTCGATTCGCGTGATCCAGGAAGACCCGAGCGGTCAATCGCCTGGGCATCGTTGTCGGTCGTCAACACGCCAAAGCCGACTGGCTTTGCGGTGTCAAGCTGGACCCTGGTGAGGCCATCAGTCACCGAGTTGGCGACGAAATCGAAGTGCGGAGTGCCGCCACGGATAATGACGCCGAGACACACTGCTGCGTCATAGCCGCCGCCACCCTGGGCCACAGGAGTGAGCGCCGCCTGCGCTGCCAGGGCCAACTCGAACGCACCGGCTACCTGAAACAGGTCATGCTCAGCGCCAGATTCGACGATGGTGTTGTGCGCGCCCCGAATGAGACCCTTCATCACCTCGGGATGCCATTTGCCCGCAATGACAGCGACACGCAGTCCGCTTGCGTCGACCTTGAGGCTGGGGGAACCTTCACCGCTCATGCTGATCTTCCTCGCTTCTATTCGTTCGAATCGGTAGGCAGAATGTGACCCATTCGGTCACGCTTGGCAGCCAGGTAGCCCGCGTTGTTCTCGTTGAACCCCACATGCAGTGGCACTCGCTCGCTGACGGTGACGCCGCTGCGCTCAAGCTGCTCAACCTTGTCTGGATTGTTGGTGAGCAACCGAACGCTGCGCAGACCAAGGTCCGCAAGAATCTCAGCCGCCGCCCGGTAGTCACGGGCATCAGCTGGCAAGCCGAGCTGCAAGTTAGCGTCGAGGGTATCCACACCGTTTTCTTGCAATTGGTATGCGCGGAGCTTGTTTGCGAGGCCGATCCCGCGTCCCTCTTGGCCGCGAAGGTAGATCACCGCCCCACCCTGCTGGTGCACCAGATCCATTGCTGCTTGGAGCTGAGGCCCGCATTCGCATTTAAGCGAACCGAATGCCTCGCCGGTAATGCACTCAGAGTGCACCCGAACCAGCGAATCATCGCCGAGTAGGCTGCCATCCGGGTTCGCTGCAATCAAGGCGACGTGGTCAACGCCGTTGCGGCGATCACGGTAGGCACGCATCCGGAACTCACCGTGCACTGTTGGCACGAGTGTGTCTGCCCGCAAGCTGACCTGGCGGTGCGCTGAAGGGGTGTTCGGAGTGTGGTCAGGATCGATCTTGTCGAGGTATGCGGCGAGCTGTTCGATCGTGATGACCAGCACACCCTCTTCTTTGCCGAGTTCGATGAGGCCAGGAAGACGCATCATTTCGCCGTCCTCTGCGACGATTTCACCGATCACTGCCACCTGACGCAGACCGGCGAGCCGCATCAATTCGACCGCTGCCTCAGTGTGTCCCGCGCGTGCGCGCACACCGCCATCCACTGCCCGGAGCGGCAGAATGTGTCCGGGACGACGCACATCACTTGGCTTTGCTTCCGGGTTTGCCAGTGCACGAAGCGTCGTCGCACGGTCACTCGCGCTAATTCCGGTGGTCACGCCTTCGGCAGCGTCGACGGTGACGGTGTATGCGGTGCCACGCACGTCTTCGTTCCGCTCAACCATCATTGGGAGATCCAACTGGTCGGCAATCTCATTCGTCATCGGTGCGCAGAGCAGCCCGGATGACCAGCGCACGGTCCACGCCACCCATTCGGAGGTCGCGAGTTCTGCGGAGAGGATGACATCGCCCTCGTTCTCGCGGTTCTCGTCATCGGCGACAATAACGGGACGACCTGCCGCGATTGCCGCGATCGCATCTTCAATGGACGCGATGCCCAGGCTGATGCTGGAATCCTTGGGGGTCTGGTCGGTCATGAGGTGGCTCCTTCGCGGGAGAGTGCTGAGTGAGGGATTTCTGTGGCTGAGGCGCCGGGCGCGCCAAAGCCGAAGTGCATCATTCGTGCGACGTGGCGGGCAAGAATGTCTGTTTCAAGGTTGACTCGGTCTCCGGGAGTGAGGAGCCCGAGGGTGGTCGCTACCAGCGTCTCCGGGATGAGCGACACTTCAAACCATGCTTCTGCCTCGTCTGGCGCTGAGATGTCTGAGATGGTCAGTGAGACCCCGGCAAGGGTGACTGAGCCTTTATCGACGAGATAGGGGGCAAGCTCTGGTGAGAGTGAGAACCGAAGCGTGCGCCAATTGTCGTGCGGTGTCACAGAGACCAGAGCTGAGGTGCCGTCAACGTGGCCCTGCACGATGTGTCCGCCGAGGCGACTATCGACTCTGGCTGCGCGTTCGAGATTCACTCGATCGCCCACAGCGAGGCTGCCGAGGGTCGACATCTTGATCGACTGCTCCATCACGTCGGCCGTGAACTGGTTATTGGAATTTCCAATAACGGTGAGGCAGACGCCGGATACTTGGATCGAATCGCCGTGTGCCGCGTCGCTCGTGACCTTTGGCCCATGCACGGTCAGTCGAAGCGATGCTCCGACCGGTTCAATCGCGACGATCTCTCCGATTTCTTCGATGAGGCCGGTAAACATTAGTGGCCCTCCTCGTTCTCTGGGTTGTCATGAATGGATGCTTGAATGAGCAGATCGTCACCGAGCCGCTCCACGTTGGTGAGAGACAGCCGTCGAATGCCCGACATGCTTGCGATCCCCAGGTCGCCGATTGCGAGACGCTGCCCGCCGAGCAGCGCTGGTGCCACGTAGACCAGCACCTCGTCCACCAGGCCAGCGCGCAACAACGCACTCGCCACGGTTGGCCCGCCCTCGACAAAGAGCTTGCGCACCCCACGCTCATGCAACTCGGCAAAGTGTGCCGCAAGGTCTTCACCACTGAATTGCAGTGGATCGCTCAGCCCCTTCGCGGCGAGTGCCGGATGTTGCCTGACACGGGCGTCGGAGGGAATCTCGCGTGTGCCGAGCACGACCGGAATCGGCTGTTCGGAAGCAGGCACGAGGAGCCCGCTTGGGTCAGAGTCGCTTCGTGCGGTGAGCGCCGGATCATCGGCAAGCAGGGTTCCGGTTCCGACGAGGATGGCATCAGCTGCAGCGCGTCGACGATGCACATCGAGCCTTGCGGCGGCGCCGGTGATCCACTGGCTGCTGCCGTCAGCGGCTGCCGCGCGGCCATCGAGCGTCTGAGCCCATTTCACGATGACGTGGACACGAGATGAAGGTGCCGCTGGCTCAGAATCTGCGAGGAGTCGCGAGGCAGATTGGGGAGTTGCCTGCCGCGCCAGCCAGCCCGACAAGAGAGTATTTCCCTCAGCCGCGAGCACACCGCCAAGCACCTCAACGCCAGCGGCGCGCAAAGTTGCCGAGCCGCCAGACGAAGCGTCACCCGGGTCTGAAACGGAAAACACTACGCTGCCGATGCCTGCTTGCACGAGAGCTACCGCGCATGGACCGGTGCGTCCCGTGTGATTGCACGGTTCAAGTGAGGCAACCGCAGTCAACTCGTGTGCTCTGGTGCGCCACTCTTCTGGCAGAGCTGCCAGCGCAGAAACTTCAGCGTGAGGGGTGCCCGCGCCACGGTGCCAGCCTTCTGCGACGATCGTGCCCGAGGGATCGAGAATAACGCAACCTACTTGCGGGTTGGGATTCTCTGCTGGGCCAAGTGATGCGAGCTCGAAGGCGCGACGCATCGCCGTCTCGAGAATTTCGCGACCGAGCATCATAACTTTCCGCGCGCCGGGTTCGCGAGGCAACCGCACGGAGGCGGCCCCTTGCGTTCCTCTCATCCGGACTCGCACGCAGTCTCGGCCAGCATTCACTGACCTTGGCTCGTGCATCACCGTCGGTACCGGAATTTCACCGGTTCGGCCCCACAGGAGTGGAGTTCGCGGACTTTCACCGCCGGTTCAGATTCTCACTGACCCCGGAACACGCTTCTTACTCTAACGCGACTTCAAGGAAAGTATTCCCAGGATCCGGATTTCGAAACGTGCTGGGCCGAGGTCCGTGCGAGGTTCGTGCGAGGTCGCTGCGAGCTAGAGGATGGCGAAGCCGCCCGAGATGGTGTTCATCGTGAGCACGATGATGAGTGCGTTGAAGAAAAAGCTGAACGTGGTGTGCCATACGACCGTCCAGCGCATACGCGAGGTGCGCACCACCACATCTGAGGTCGCGAAAGAGGTGCCGTTGGTGAACGAAAAATAGACGAAGTCGACCAGGCGAGGTTCTTTGGTGCCAGGGAATCGCAGGGGGCGTTCGGATGCCCGAGCCTGGTACGCGCCATAGTAGATCCGCGCGTACCCCCACTGGAACATCGCCCAAGAGCCAAGCATCGCCCACACCGCGACAATCTCGTAAAAGTGAAGTGCAGAGGTTCTGGTTGATTCCGAGATCAACACGACTGCGGCGGATAGGCCGACCATGCTCGACGAGAAGGTGACGACCGTCGAGAAGATTGCAATGATTGGGCTGCGGGAGACGTTGCGCAGGAAGCGAGGATCTCCTTGGTTGATCCGAAGATCAACGTTGAGCCAGAACACAGTTCCCGCTAAATAGAGGGTCGCAACGAGACACCACATCAAGAGGAAGATCCCATCGGTGAAGGGATCTTCGGCGTCATTAAACAAATACACGCCACCGAGATAGACAAGCAAGAGCTGTGCCAGGATCCCAAAGATCTCGATCACAATCGTGATCTTGCTACCGTCGCTTCGTCGAGCACGGCGTGCTGGCTGTGAGGCAGTCATAGCGTAAGTGTAATCGTGCTCGTGCACATTCCCTAGACGCGGTGGGCACGTCGCGGAGAGGGCGCTGAGAACGCGGGAGCTGCGCGTGAACAGGGGATTTGCTGCTGAGAAGAGCACTGTTCGGTCGCTACCTACGAGTGCCCGGTCGCTACCTACGGGTACCCGGTCGCTAGCTATGGATGCCCGGTCGCCAGCTACGGGTGCTCGGGGGCGCCCTCTGCGCTGTGCTCCTTCGCTGCCACGGCTGGGGCGGTCGCTTCTGTTGCCGGGGCTGACTGAGCCGCCGGGGTTGCCTCTGCCGGGGTTGCCTCTGCCGTGGGGACCGCGGCTGGCGCGGGATCGTTGGTGGGCGCGGGATCGTTGGCGGGCGCGGGATCGTTGGCCGGTGCGGCCGAAGCGATCAGATCGCGAAGCGAAGCATCCGGCAGGTACGCGCGAGTGAGAGCCAGTCCGATTCTTGGCAGGTCACCCTCGTCCCGGTACAGCAGGTAAAGCGGTTCGGCTCGAGGATTGAACTTTTGCTTAAAGCGATGCAGTGATTTGAAGCCATAGACCGGCTCGATGAGTTCCCCGATTCGTGTGAGCACCTGATCCACTGGGGTGAGTTCGCGATCCTCCGGGTGGATGAATGGTGCCCCAGAAAGTGACACGAACTGATACCCAGCCTCGGCGAAGTGCTTCGTTGACGAGGCGATCAAAAACTCCATGGTTTGTGAGAATGCGCCATCGGCGCGACGCATCACATCAAGGGTCCATCCGATCGGTTGAGGCGTGACATCTGGCGAATGATCCACTCCCGGACCATAGACCGGAAGCCAGGAGGTTACTCCCTGCATTTCGCCAGCTTCGTTGAAAGCCAGACCTACCATCACCTCAGGATCCAGCGCTTCCTGCACGGTGCCGAGCGTGAACTTCATCTCGGGCAGGCTCTTGTCGCCCGTCCACTGCTCAGATATCTTGCGCACCTGCGACACGACGTGGCGGGGTTCATCTGCGAGTCTCGTCATCCGAAATGTGATTCCCTCACGACCGGCCTTATTGATCGCCGTGCGTACCGCGCCCCAGGCTTTGCCGGTGAAGGCAAGCCCAGGTAGATCCACGATGGTGTCCTCCGCGACGATCAGGGAACGCCACCCGGAAGGCTTCGCATCGAAGGAAGTCTGGCTCACTGAGAAGAGCGCGGGCACCAATCCCGCACGCTGGGCAGCGTCTGCGAACTCTGCAATTGCGTCGGCGCGTGCTGCCTGAGACACAATCGGATCACTGAGCATCAGGGCCACCCCAGCGTGGCTCTGAAACGCTGAGCTCCCGTCTGCGAGGGCAGCATGGCGGTTGAGCGGCCAGGTGGTCATCCACGAAATCGTGCCGCCGCCGAACCGCTTGAGGTGCTGCTCACTCTCTGCCGGGCTGACCGCCGGAGCATCGAGCGTTCGGCGTGAGGAACGCACATGCACGCGGAATGCGCCGCGCCCAACCACCAGAAGAATCACCTGGCCCAGCCACAGGATCACAGGCGCCAAGATAAGTCCCAGCACGTCTCGCGGTTGGGTAAATACCTCAAGTTCAATCAGCAGAGGCACGAGAGCCAGCAGCAATGCGGCAGAGAGAAAGTTAAATGCTGCCAGACAGAGCGTGGCGATCCAGGCAACGCGATAGCCGCGACGAATTCCATTCGCAACCAACCCGATCACGAGCACGTCGATTGCGACATCGATCCACGAAGCGACCGGGGTGCTTGATCCGAGCGGGCCATCAAACGGCACCGCAAGATCAAACACCTGGGTCACGCCGATTGTGATCAAACCGGCAAAGGCGAGAAAACGCCACTCTCGCTCGGTCGGTCGACCACCGCGGTGCCGAAATGCTGGCACCATGCCGCTCACCGAGAGCGCGGCCACCATCGCGACCGCGTGTTCAACATCATAGATTTGGCCGAGATACAGCACTGAGACCGCGATCCAGACAATGATCAGCGCCCGTGCGCGTAGCCGCCACGGTGAGCGCAGCGTGGCAATCGCGAACACCAGGGCGGTGATTGCCCCACACGACGGCCCAACGTCAAAGTGGGTGTACAACATGCCAGCCCAACTCGAACCGGCAAGGGTGAGCAGCCAAACCAGCAAGGCGGCACCATACACTCCGACCAAATGCCCAGTCACGAAGAGCGCGATCGTGCGGCGCGTACCAAAACGCCACTCGGCCCAGGCCGTGCTGAAGAGTACGAGCGGCACCACGAATGCGTACACCCAGGGCTCGCCGACGAAGAACATCGAGGTGAGCGGCGACCACCAGCGCCCCTCTGCGAATGCCGGTATGCCTGTGGCCACCTGCTCAAACCACGGTTCCGCAGAAGCGGGAGAGAAGAGCGCGCCGCTAATCGCCCCGACAGCGAGAAGCGCGATCGTGAAGATCATCGCGAACGGTGTGCGGCGGAGCGCCTCTCTGAGCTTCTGAGCCATGACATCAGTTTATGCATGTCATGGCTCAGCGCAGCGAGTCATAGGTATGTGCGATGGGCAGCTTTGTGAAATTGGGGCGTGTCCGAGACCTCGCACCCGGCATTTCCTCGCCAGCGCGCAGGTGTGCAGAGACGCCCTAGGGGCGGAGCAGCCCGACCGCATCGTAGACGCGCTCAAGCGTTGCGGTCGCAAGCTCGTTTGCGCGATCGGCGCCGCGGGCGAGCAGCCGATCCAACTCAGCAGGATCGCCCATGAGTTCTTCGGTGCGCTCGCGAACAGGCGTCAACGACTCATCGACCACCTCGGCTACGGCCTTCTTCAGGTCGCCATAGCCGCGGCCCGAGAACTCGCTTTCAAGCGACTCGATTGTGCGGCCCGAGAGCACCGAGAAGATCGTGAGAAGGTTTGAGACTCCAGGCTTTGCATCGCGGTCGAAGCGAATTTCGTTGTCGGCATCAGTGACGGCGCGCATGATCTTCTTCGTGGTGACCTTCGCAGGATCGAGCACCTTGATCATGCCAGCTTCCGTCTCGGCCGACTTCGACATCTTTGCCGTAGGGTTTTGCAGATCGTAGATCTTGGCGGTTTCTTTCCCGATGTGCGCCTCGGGAACCACGAAGGTGGCGCCGAATCGTGAATTGAAGCGGTTTGCGAGGTCTCGAGTCAACTCGACGTGTTGCCGCTGATCTTCGCCCACCGGGACGCTTGCTGCCTGGTAGAGCAGAATGTCGGCAGCCATGAGCACGGGGTAGGTGAACAACCCAACCGAAGCCGCATCAGCACCGTTCTTCTGCGACTTATCTTTGAACTGTGTCATGCGGCTTGCTTCACCAAAACCGGTGAGGGTGTTGAGCACCCACGCCAACTCCGCATGCGCAGGCACCTGCGACTGAATGAACAGCGTCGACTTCTCTGGATCGATGCCCGCGGCAATGTACTGGGCCGCGGTGCGACGGGTGCGCAGCACGAGCTCGGCGGGGTCCTGCGGCACGGTGATGGCGTGCAGATTCACGACACAGAAGATCGCATCGAAATCTTCTTGCATCTGCGTCCACTGGCTGAGCGCGCCGATGTAATTACCAAGTTGCAGTGAATCGCTTGAGGGCTGCATGCCGCTGAAAAGCTTGGGCTTCTCGGCTGAAGGTGAGTTGATGTGGTCAGTCATTTCAAAAATTCTCTCGTCTCGACGCCGTCACTGCGTCGAACTCAATGTGTGGCAGCGAATGGCTGCGAAGCACGGAAGGGTAGAAGGGGAGGATCAAGCGGATCGATCCTCTGAAGAGTGTTAGGCCTGATAGTCGACCACGACGGCTGCGTGATCCGACCATCGTTCGTCGTAGCTTGCGGCACGATCCACCGTATAGTTCGTGACACGTTCGCCAAGCTGCGGGGTGACCATGTGATAGTCGATACGCCACCCGGTGTCGTTGACGAATGCCTGGCCTCGGTTCGACCACCAGGTGTAGGGGCCGTCCACCTCGCCAGCCCAGCGGCGACCGACGTCGATCCATCCGAAGCCGTCACCCGATGAGCCGTCAACACCGGTCACGGATTCACCGAGCGGACCGAAAAAGCGATCGAAGTAGGCGCGCTCACGCGGCAGGAAGCCGCTGCGTTTCACGTTGCCCTTCCAATTCTTAATATCGAATTCGCGGTGTCCCACGTTCAGGTCGCCAACGATTGCGGCGTACTCGCGTGTTGCCGCGAGTTCGGTCAGGCGCGGGCCCATGGCGTCGAGAAACGCCCACTTCGCCTCTTGACGAGGGGTATCAACTTCGCCGGAGTGCACATAGGTGGAAACCACGGTGAAGGGCTTTCCGCCGAGTTCGAAATCGGCCTCAATCCAGCGACCGCTCGACTGGATCGATTCTTGGAGATCCTCGGACCCCAACCCCACCCGGTGTGCGCTTGGTGCGACCCGGCTCGCAATTGCTACCCCTGCGCGACCCTTGATTTGGCAGGGATCATGCAGGATATGCCAGCCGTCACCGAGGAGCTCTTCGAGGTGTGAATCGTCTGCTCGCACCTCTTGCAGAGCGAGCACATCGATGTCACGGTTCTCCAGCCAATCGCCCATCCCCTTGCGGAACGCGGCACGGATGCCATTCACGTTTACGGAGGCCAGGCGAAGTCGGTTCTGCATGCCCTCCAGTCTATGTTCATGCAGCGTACGGCTCTACCGTGCCGATTGCCTCGCAGAAGGTGAGGGCGCTCCTCCTGGCAGAGGGAAGTCACACGCGAGTAGGCTCGCGGTATGGCATGGCAGCACGAAGGCGCCCGGTGTCGGGCGCGGTGGGAAGGTGGGTTGACGTGAAGGACCACCTCATTGCGATTGATCAGGCACCAAAGCGCTTGGGGCAAAGACCCGGTGGGTCTTTGTGCGCTGTATGTGCCGCGCCCGGTGTTGGGTGCGGTGGGAAGGTGGGTTGACGTGAAGGACCACCTCATTGCGATTGATCAGGGAACCACCAGCACCCGAGTGATCGTGTTTGACCGGCGGGCGCGCGTGGTCGCGAGTGCGCAGCGCGAGCATCGGCAAATTTTCGAGAAGCCCGGCTGGGTGGGTCATGATGCGATGGAGATCTGGCACACCACGAGGCAGTTGCTGCATGACGCGCTCGCAAAGGCGCGTATCGGTCGCGACCGTATCGCCGGGGTCGGCATAACGAATCAGCGTGAAACCACGGTCGTGTGGGATGCGGCAACGGGCGAACCAATCGCAGACGCCATTGTCTGGCAAGACACCAGGGTGCAGCCGATTGTTGATGCGCTTGCCGCGGAGACAGACCCGAACACCGGGGTGTCGTTCGGCACTGAACGATTGCGCAGGATCACCGGGCTGCCGCTCGCAAGCTATTTTTCTGCGGGCAAGGTGCGTTGGCTGCTCGACGAGATCCCGGGTGCGCGTGAGCGTGCGGAGCGGGGAGAGTTGCGTGTTGGCACGATTGATTCTTGGCTGATCTATCACCTCACGGGCGGTGCGGCTGGGCAGGGTGTGCACGTCACCGATGTCACGAATGCGAGCCGCACGCAGCTGTGCGATCTGCACACACTCGAGTGGAGCGAAGAGGCGCTTGCTGTCTTTGATATTCCGCGGAGTATGCTGCCGCGGATCGTTTCGTCGTCCGAAGTGGTTGGCGAGATTCGAGGGGTGCCGGGGCTTGAAGGTGTGCCGATTGCTGGGGTGCTCGGTGACCAGCAGGCGGCAACATTTGGTCAGGCTGCGTTTGCGCCGGGAAGCGCCAAGCACACCTTCGGCACCGGGGGATTCCTGATTGTTAACACGGGTGAACGACCAGTGTTCTCGAATAATGGTTTGCTGACTACCGTCGCGTATCAGCTTGCCGGTCAGGCACCCGTGTACGCGCTTGAAGGCAGTGTTGCAGTTGCCGGTTCACTGCATCACTGGCTGCGTGACAATCTCGGGATGCTGCGGGATTCGACTGAGATAGAAGGGCTCGCCTCAAGCGTGCCAGACACCGGCGGAGCGTTTATTGTGCCGGCATTCTCGGGACTGTTCGCACCACGTTGGCAACCTGACGCGCGAGGCGTGATCGTGGGCCTGACCCGTTTTGTGACACGGGCGCATCTGGTGCGGGCAGCGAGCGAGGCGAGCGTGTATCAGACTGTTGAGGTCATTGATGCGGCGGCGGCTGACACGGGAGTGCGCCTGCAGGAGCTTCGGGTTGATGGCGGCGGGTCTGTCAGCGACATGATGATGCAGTTTCAGTCAGACATGCTTGGCATTGATGTGGTGCGTCCGGAGATCCTTGAGACGACGGCGCTCGGTGCGGCATTTGCGGCGGGTGTTTCGACCGGGGTGTGGCAGGGGCTTGATGAGCTTGCCGCTTTGGTGCGTGAGGGGCGACGTTGGGTGCCGCGTATGGATGGTGAAGAGAGGGATCGCCGATTGCGGCTTTGGAATCGCGCTGTCGAACGCTCACTTGACTGGGTCGATGCTGATGTGCGCGCGTATGCGGGTGATTGATTCGACTGTGTGGCGATCCTCGATACCCTGTTTCTCAGACGCAAACCCAGAAAGGGACCCATCGTGATTCTCGCTTTTTCTGTCGCTCCGAGCGGCCCAGCTGTAGGCCGTCCCGAACGCGAGGGCGGGTCAGTTTCAGACGCCGTCGCGGCTGCGGTGAAGATAGTCCGAGAATCAGGACTTCCGCACCGCACCAGCAGCATGTTCACCGAAATCGAGGGTGAATGGGACGAGGTGTTTGACGTGGTCAAGCGCGCTACCGAGGCAGTGCTTCCCTTTGGTTCGAGGGTGTCGCTTGTGATGAAAGCAGATATTCGCCCCGGATTCGACGGCGAACTCGACGGGAAGTTGCAGCGGCTGGAAGCCGCGATCGAGGATGCAGACCGCGAGCAAGCCTGACCGGTACTGCGGTTACCGCACCACCCAGCCGACGACCTTCGAGAGGAGCGTTTCGAGTGGGCCGCGCCGCTTGGTCACCGACAGGATCGCCCCGATCGCCAGCGCGCCGCACAGTTGCATGACAAACGCTCCGGGCCCTATGACCCACCAGGGAATGACGAGCGCATCCGAGAACACTGCACCACTGCCGAAGTACTGACTCATCAGTAGCCCAGACACCACAATGTGCAGCGAGTAGATCGTGAGCGGCGCCGCACCGGTAGCGCGCACCACATCCAGGAGGCGTGCGGGCAGTGAATCCGCGCGACCGGAGTTTGGTGCTGCCTGCTCGATGACGGTGCGTTGTGGGCGCTCCCGGTCACACAGCCACACCAGCACACTGATCACCATGATTGCCAAGGCGATCGTGCGAATCAGATCCATCGTTGAGCCGGAGTGCGGCAACGCGAGCAACTGCGCAAGCGGGCGTGAGGTTGGCGGGGCCCCAGTGCCGCCGGCCTCGAGGATGTAGTCACGCAACTGCTCCTGTGTCAGTTCCAGCGCGCGGATGCCGATGCTATCGAGATTGTTGAGGGCCCACTGCGAGATCAGGTGGGCAGTGAGCGCGACCGAGGCGCCAATTCCAGCAAGGATGGCGGCGGTACGGCCCAGCGTACCTTTCGTTGCAGCAGCGACCAGCACGCGGCCAATCAGCATGCCCGAGAGGAGGTACACCACCCAGGTGACCGCCGGGTATTCGCCGGTCAAGAACAGTGCGCGAACCACCCCAAGCGGATCAGTCGAAAGGAAATCGACATTGATGTGTGGCCCTTCGACCCGCGTTTCAAGCGCCTCCCGCACGGTGACGTTGATCCAGCCAGAGAACAACCCAAGTATGCCGACAATGATGCCGAGCACCCAACTGCGCACAGCGACAAGGGGCGACACCAGGATCATGGCGACACCGTAGTAAGCGAGGATCACGATGATCGTGTTGTCGACGAATCCCAGCAGCACACCCAGCACCACCAGGGCTGCTCCGCGCACCGCGATCGAGGCCATTGCCTTGCCCCGCTGCTCGTTGCGAAGATGCTTGCGGGTTGCAAACACAATGCTGACACCGCCAAGTACAGCAAACAGTGCCGCTGGTGCGCCGTTGCTGACCAGATCCACGGCCTTTGCCACGGCACGATCTGGATCGCTCACGCCGGGAAGCATTGCGCGGATCGCAACGAGGTGCGAAGCCATCATTCCTGCGATTGCGACGAAACGCGCAAGGTCAACGCCGACATAGCGAACGCGGGCTGCTCGTGGCGCAGGAGGGGCTGACGCAGTCTCTTGTGTGATTGACATGAAGCTCAGTATCGCAAGAGCAAACTGAGTTCAAGTGTTCCGTGCGCAATCTGGGTAGGGCTGTGCGTGACTTGAGTGGCCGACCTTCGTGGATCACACGGCCGGGCGACGGCGTGCCCGCCACGGCGAAATTGCTGCAGCGATGAGGCATCCGGCAAGCAAGGCCCAGAACGCCGAACTGAGCCCGGCAATTTGCACCCCCGAAGCAGCCACCAGCAAGGTCACCGCCGCTGGAAGCCGCAATTGCACCTCAGCCATGGCTCCGGCACAGGCAGCAGCGAAGGCTCCGAAGAGGGCGATACCGGCAACGGTCTGCATGATCTCAGCTGGAGCGGCGAGCACGGCAGCGGCAAGGCCCGCACTGGCGAGGCCGAGCACAATATAGGCGATCCCCGCGGTGACCCCGGCGATCCAGCGTCGCTGCGACTCGCCTGCCTCCGGACCGGCCGCAAGTGCCGCGCTGATCGCCGCGAGATTCACAGCATGCCCGCCCAGGGGTGCGCTCACGATAGTTGCGGCACCGGTCACCACCATCGCCGGGCGCCACGGCACCTGATACCCAAATCCGGCCATCACTGCGACCCCCGGAATGTTCTGAGAGGCCATGGTGACGATATATAGCGGGATCGCGATGCCCGTGAGCGCTTGAAGTGTGACCGCTGGTGTCGTCCACTCGAGTTTCGGGAGGAACGCGCTCGCCGCAGGCACCTCGCCACTATTGCTCAAGTGGAGTGCGATCACAATCATCGCTACGAGCAGCGCTGCTGGCACCGCCCATTTCGCCCGCAGCTTCGTCATCACGAGCCAGGTCAAGACGATTGGCAGCACTGAGAGCGGATCGACTGCCAAGGCGGTGACGGGTGCGATACACAGGGGCAGCAAGATCCCAGCGAGCATGGCTTGCGCGAGCGGAACCGGAATGCGTTGCACCAGCCGAGCCAGTCCGGGCCACAGCCCGGTCAGGGTGAGCAGCACTCCGCAGCAGACAAAGGCGCCGATTGCCGCGGGCCACCCGCCAGCGACCGCTCCGGTGCTCAGCAGCAGTGCTGCACCGGGGGTTGACCAGGCAGACGTGATGGGCATGCGAAACCGCCAGGACAGCAGTACCGAGGCGAGCCCCATTGCGACTGTCACGGCCAGCAGTCCAGATGCGGCCTGCGCCGGAGTCGCACCGACAGCCTGTAATCCACCGAGCACCACCGCGAATGCGGCCGTGAATCCCACCAGGGCGCAGACGAGTCCGGCACCAATTTGTGTCAGCGGCAAAGCGCCGGCATTGGCGTGCAGCTTCGGTGCGTTCATGGCGAGACTGTAACACGACCGCGGTCGCCCCGGGATTCCCGCATGCCCGTGAATGTCGGTGCTGGGGCGTAGTCTTGCTGGGTGAGTAATCCAGAAGCTTCTTCGCCCCAATCAGATCCCAAGATTCGGCCGTGGGCCGCACTCTGGACACTGGTGCTCGGCTTCTTCATGATTTTGGTCGACACCACGATCGTCTCGGTTGCAAACCCGTCAATTATGAGTGCTCTCGACACCACAATGACGGCAACGCTCTGGGCGACGAGCGCATATCTGCTTGCCTACGCGGTGCCGCTGCTCATCACGGGTCGGCTCGGTGATCGCTTCGGTCCGCGCCGCATCTACCTGATCGGCCTCGTGATGTTCACGATCTCATCGCTCGTGTGTGGCCTCTCAAGTGACATCGAGATGCTGATTGGTGCGCGCGTATTCCAGGGGCTTGGCGCGTCGTTGATGACTCCGCAGACGATGGCCGTCATTACGCGCATTTTCGCACCGCGAGAACGAGGATCGGCGATGGCGATCTGGGGAGTGACCGCCGGCGCGGCGACACTGATCGGCCCGATCCTTGGCGGGTTTCTGCTCGATTCCCTCGGCTGGGAGTGGATCTTCTTCATCAATATCCCGGTGGGCGTGATCGCATTTGTGTTGACGCTGCGTTTTGTTCCGGTATTGCCTACGAATGCGCATCGCTTCGACTGGCTGGGGGTGGTTCTCAGCGCAGTCGGCATGTTCTTGCTCGTATTTGGTATTCAAGAGGGTGAGAGCTTCGATTGGGGCATGATCTGGGGGCCGATCTCAGTCTGGGGCCTGATCATTACCGGGGCAGTGGTGCTGGTGCTCTTCTTTGTCTGGCAGCGAGTGCAGCGCGGCGAGCCCTTGATCCCGCTTGAGATATTCCGGGATAGAAACTTCTCGGTTGGCACCATCGTGATTGTGACTGTCGGGTTCTCGGTCACCAGCATGAGTTTGCCGCTGATGTTCTACTTGCAACTTGTGCGCGGGCTCACTCCGACCCAATCTGCGCTCATGATGGTGCCAATGGCCGTGCTTTCGATCGCGCTGGCGCGCCCGGTGGGGCTGCTTATCGATCGACATGAGCCTCGACGCTTGCCGATTGTGGGGTTGCTGGGAGTGGCTGCTGGCATACTGCTCTATTCCATGATGGGAACCCCAGACACTCCGATTTGGCTGTTGCTGATTCCGAGCGCGGTGCTCGGCCTTGGCAACGCCTTTATGTGGGGGCCGTTGGCTTCGATTACGACCTTTGCGTTGCCGCCAAAGCTTGCCGGTGCAGGGTCCGGGGTATACAACACGAGCCGGCAGGTGGGTGCGGTGCTTGGCTCGGCCGCCATGGCCGTGCTCATGCAGGCTCGATTGACCGCCCAGTTCGGCGAGGCGGCTTCGGCTTCAGGGGGGTTCTCCGAGGGGCATGTGGGTGCGCTCCCTGAACCTCTGCGCGAAGGTTTTGCGACGGCAATGGCACAGTCAATCCTGATGCCGATGAGCGTCATTCTTCTTGGCGCAGTGGTTGCGTTCTTCTTTGTGAAGCGTCCAAGCAAGACGGGCCCAATCAAGGTTTGAAGCCACTGGCGAGGGTTACCCTATGACCATGAGCATGGGACCGGGTGGTGGACAGGGGCGCGGATCGCGCGTCTCCGGTGGCGATATCGCGAAACAACGCGAGCTCAACCGACAGGCTCCTGAGGTCGAAGGACTCGCAGCTCGTATTGGCGCGCTCTTCGTTCCCTATCGTGGGCAATTAACCGTCATCGTTTCGCTCGTGCTGATATCTGCGACACTCGGTATCGCGCCGCCGTTGATCACGCAACGAGTGTTCGACGATGGCCTGTTTCCTCCTGACGGTTCCCCCAACATGTCGGTGCTGATCTGGCTGGTGTCGATGATGCTGCTGGTGTTTGTGATCAGTCAGATTCTTGGGATCGTGCAGACGAAGTTCACCGCAGAGGTGGGCAATAGCGTGATGGGTGATCTGCGGGTCAAACTGTTCGCGCACTTGCAGTCGATGGAACTCGGATTCTTCACTCGGACCAAGACCGGTGTGATCCAGTCGCGCCTGCAGAACGACGTTGGTGGCGTGGCGAGTGTGCTTTCGAACACGGTGTCGAGTGTGATTGGAAATACGGTCACCGTGATCGCCGCGTTTGTGGCGATGCTGTTGTTGAGCTGGCAGCTGACCATCATCGCGCTGGTGCTGCTCCCGATTCTTGTCGCCGGACAGCGAAAGGTGGGCCAGATTCGGGCTCGAATCGCGGGCGAGACACAAGAATCGCTGAGCGAGATGAGCGCGATCACTCAAGAAGCGCTGTCGGTGTCTGGTGTGTTGCTCGCGAAAACATACTCACGACAGGGGGCAGAGACTGAGCGCTATGCCCTCGAAAACAACAACCAGATCCGCTTGCAAGTGCGACAAGCTATGAGCGGGCAACTCTTCTTCGGCGTGATCCAGGTGTTCATGTCAGCCGTGCCTGCCATTGTCTACCTTGTCTCGGGCTGGATCATCGCCCACGCGCAGGGGCAAGGGTTCGATTCGGGAATCACCGCGGGCACCATCGTCGCCTTCACCACTGTGCAGGCGCGACTCCTCTTCCCGATGATGGCGCTCATGCGAGTTGCGCTCGATCTGCAAACCTCGAGGGCGCTCTTCGCCAGGATCTTTGAATACCTCGACCTGCAACCGGCGATTCTCGATGCCGAAGACGCGAAAGAACCCTGCGACCAAGACGGTCGTGCTGGTCGAGTGCAATTCGATCACGTCACCTTTCGCTACCCCGATGCGAGCGACGACGCCAGACCCACACTCGAACGAGTCTCGTTCACGGTTGAACCGGGTGAGTTCGTCGCGTTTGTGGGGGCCTCCGGATCAGGAAAAACCACAATCGGATCGCTCATTCCCCGACTCTATGAGGCGAGCGAGGGCAGTGTTCGCTATGCGGGAGATGATGTGCGCACCCTGCGTCAAGAGTCGCTTATGGACCGCATTGGCGTGGTTACCCAGGAGCCCTATCTCTTTCACGCGAGTATCGCAGACAACCTTCGATATGCAGATCCGGGTGCAACGCAGGCGCAGATCGAGAACGCGGCCAAGCTCGCAAACATTCATGACACGATCGTGTCGTTCGAGCACGGCTACGACACCGTCGTGGGTGAACGCGGCTATCGGCTCTCTGGCGGTGAAAAGCAGCGGATCGCGATTGCGCGAGTATTGCTCAAGAACCCGCGAGTGCTCGTGCTCGATGAGGCCACCAGCGCACTTGACACCGTGAACGAGCGGATCGTGCAGCGCGCACTTGATGATGCGCGCAGCGGCCGCACCACGATTGCCATCGCGCACCGGCTCTCCACCGTGGTTGATGCTGATCGGATCTATGTGGTCTCGGCCGGGCGGATCATCGAGCAGGGCACGCACGAAGAACTGCTGGAGTTCGATGGAGCATATGCCGAGCTGTACGCACAGCAAAGCTGAGATGTCGTGATGTCGTGATGTCGTGACGCCGTGGTGTCGCGATCCCGCGATCCCGCGATGCCGCGATGCCGCGATCCCGTGATGCCGCGATCCCGCGATCCCGCGATGTCTTGATGTCTTGATGTCTTGATGTCTTGAAGTCTTGACTGTGGTGGCGTCGGGTCGTTTGCGGACCGCAGTAGGATTTTGAACGTGCGTACCATCACCCAGTCGAGCAAGCTCAGCGGCGTGCGCTATGACGTGCGCGGTCCGATTCTGCAAGAGGCGGAGCGTCTCGAACGGTCGGGAACCAAGATTCTGAAATTGAATATTGGCAATCCTGCGCCCTTCGGCTTCGACGCACCACCTGAAATCGTTGAAGCTTTGAGGGCAGGGCTGCCTGAGGCGCAGGGCTACAGCGATTCGCGAGGCATTCTTCCGGCGCGCGAGGCGGTCGCGCAGCACTATTGCGCGCTCGGAGTGCCAGACATCAGCCCGGACGATGTGCTGCTTGGGAATGGCGTCAGCGAGTTGATCTCGCTCGTCTTGCAGGCCCTCGTGAGCCCCGGCGATGAGATCCTCGTGCCCGCACCCGACTATCCGCTGTGGACTGCTCAGGTGACGCTGCAGGGTGGCAAAGCGGTGCACTATCCCTGCGACGAGCAGAATGGTTGGATGCCTGATCTCGCTGCGATTGAGGCGTTGATCACCGATCGCACCCAGGGGATTGTGCTGATCAACCCGAATAATCCGACCGGTGCCGTGTACTCGGCCGAGCTTGTTCGAGGCTTTGCTGCGCTCGCTGAGAAGTACGGCATCGTGTTGATGGCCGACGAGATCTACGACCATATTCTCTACGGTGACGCCCCACACGAGCACGCGGCGCTTCACACGAGGGAGACGCTCTGCCTCACCTTTAGCGGTCTCTCAAAGGTGCAGCGGGTGGCCGGGTATCGCTCGGGATGGCTGCTTGCCTCGGGCAATCGCAAGATGGCGGCTGACTTTCTTGAGGGGTTGACGCTGCTCGCCAATATGCGCATGTGCGCAAACGTGCCAGGACAGTATGCGATCCCTGTTGCGCTTTCGGCCTCATCGAATTGGTCTGGAATCGCCGAGCTGTGCGCACCGGGCGGGCGGCTCAGAGAACAGCGCGATACTGCGCACCGCTTGCTCACCGAGATTCCCGGCGTGAGTTGCGTGCTCCCAGGCGGTGCGATGTATCTCTTCCCAAAGCTTGACCCGCAACGCTACCCGATTCATGACGATCAGCACTTTGTGATCGAGCTGCTGCGGGCCACGCATGTGATGGTGACAAACGGTCGCGGCTTTAATCTGCCCACGCCGGATCACCTGCGCTTCGTGTCGTTGCCGACGGTGCCTGTGCTCACCGAGGCGATCGGGCGCATCGCTGAATATCTGCACACGGTGCGGGTGGACTGAATCGTGTCGGTTCGCGTCCTCGCCGTGGGAAAGAAGCATGAGGCTTGGGTGTCTGACGGCATCGACCGCTATGAGCAGCGCCTGCGCAAGCCCTTTGAAGTCACTTGGCAGCTCTTGCCGCATTCTGCCCGCGAGGGGGTGTCTGCTCGCACGGAAGAATCGGACCGGATTCTGGCGAAGTTGGATCGAGATGCGTACGTCGTGCTGCTTGACGAACGGGGTCAGAATGTTGACTCGCCAGCCCTGGCGAAGCGTCTGCAGGGCGCGTTTGACGCTTCACGGCAGTTGGCGGTGGTGATCGGCGGAGCCTATGGCGTGGATGATCGGGTGCGCCAGCGTGCGGATTTCGTGTGGAGCCTATCGAAGCTTGTCTTTCCGCATCAGCTGGTGCGGTTGATCCTCGCCGAACAGTTGTACCGTGCCCAGGAGATTTCCGGTGGTCGCCCCTACCACCACGTGTGATCACCCATGAATGTCGGTGGTTCCCCGTAGCCTGTGACTGAGCACACAAGTGCTAGTAGTGGGTTCTTCGGAGCGCACTAGATGATGTGGTTTGTGGCAATTGGCGACACGCCGCGCTCGGGGTGGGGGCAAAATAATTCTGCCTCTCCGTAGCCTGTGGATAACTACCCCGAATGCGCGGAATTGCGCCAAGATTTCTCCCCAGTTGACCGAGTTTTCTGGTGGAAAGTCCGTGCAAAACTACATTGATGTAACTACACCATGTTGGGGTTTGGCTTTGTGTGGCACACTATATGTAGTGCCTCGGCAGGGGCGTGTAGGTTTTGAAGAAAGGTCGAAATTATGGCAACAACTGTGTACACGAAGCCGTCTTGCGTGCAGTGCAACGCGACCTATCGAGCGCTTGATAGCAAGGGCATCGAATACGACATTGTCGACCTTTCGGAAGATCCAGCAGCGCTTGAGACCGTGAAAGAACTGGGCTACCTGCAGGCACCCGTCGTCGTTACCGACGAGGAACACTGGTCGGGCTTCCGCCCCGACAAGATCTCGGCCCTCGCCAGCCGTCTCGCAGACTAGGTTCGGGTGGGGTCAGTGAAGCCTGAAGCTGGTTTCACAGGATCCGCAATAACGGCGGTCACTGAGCGCGGTGCAGCCCAAGAAGAGCAAGAAATGTCGGCCCTGGTCTACTTTTCAAGCATTTCAGGCAACACTCATCGCTTCGTCGAAAAGCTAGATCTTCCGGCGAAGCGCATTCCGATTTATGCAAAAGACGAGCCCCTAGTTGTCGACGAGCCATACGTGCTCATCGTCCCCACCTACGGTGGAGGACCAGAAACTCGGGCCGTGCCAAAGCAAGTCATTCGATTCCTCAACGACGAGCACAATCGAAATCTTTGCAGAGGCGTCATTGCAGCGGGAAACACGAATTTCGGCGAGGCCTACGGGATCGCGGGCGACATCATCGCCAGAAAGCTGCAGGTGCCCTACCTGTATCGCTTAGAACTCTTTGGAACACCTGACGACGTCACCGCCGTCAGAGAAGGATTGGAACGGTTTTGGAATCAGCAGGAGCAACCGCAGTGATTGACCAGGAGCACATCTCTTCGAAGGTCAGCGATATGGACTTTCACTCGCTCAACGCGATGCTGAATCTCTACGACGAAAACGGCAAGATTCAGTTCGATAAAGACCGCGAAGCTGCCCGCCAATACTTCCTGCAGCACGTCAACCAGAACACCGTGTTCTTCCACAACTTTGAAGAGCGCATGCGCTTCCTCATCGACAATGACTACTACGAGAAAGAGCTGATCGACCAGTACTCGATCCCTTTCATCGAGCAGCTCACCGATGAAGCCTACGCAATGAAGTTCCGCTTTCCGACCTTCCTCGGGGCGTTCAAATTCTTCACCTCCTACGCGCTGAAAACCTTTGACGGAAAGCGCTACCTTGAGCGCTTCGAGGACCGCGTCGTGATGGTGGCGCTTGGCCTCGCTCAGGGCGACGAAGAACTCGCACGCGGCTATGTGCGCGAGATTATTTCGGGTCGCTTCCAGCCGGCCACTCCCACCTTCTTGAACCTGGGGAAGGCCCAGCGCGGAGAACTCGTGTCGTGCTTCTTGCTGCGCATCGAAGACAATATGGAGTCGATCTCGCGCGGGATCAACTCCTCGCTGCAGCTCTCCAAGCGCGGCGGTGGAGTCGCGCTTTCGCTCTCGAACATTCGCGAGTCGGGCGCACCGATCAAGAAGATCGAGAACCAGTCCTCGGGCATCATCCCCGTGATGAAACTGCTCGAAGACAGCTTCAGCTACGCAAACCAGCTCGGTGCACGCCAGGGCGCGGGCGCCGTCTACCTGAGTGCGCACCACCCTGACATCATGAAGTTCCTCGACACAAAGCGCGAGAACGCCGATGAGAAGATCCGCATCAAAACTCTCTCGCTCGGTGTCGTGGTGCCAGACATCACCTTCGAACTCGCGAAGAAGAACGAAGACATGTACCTCTTCTCGCCCTACGACGTTGAACGTGTGTATGGGGTGCCGTTTGGTGACATCGCCGTCAGCGAGAAGTACTACGAGATGGTGAACGATGCGCGCATTCGCAAGACCAAGATCAGTGCGCGTCACTTCTTCCAGACCATCGCCGAGTTGCAGTTCGAATCGGGCTACCCCTACATCGTGTTCGAAGACACCGTGAACCGCGAGAACCCGATCAAGGGCCGCATCAACATGTCGAACCTGTGCAGCGAGATTCTTCAGGTCAACACTCCGACCAGCTACAACGAAGACCTGAGCTACAAGGCCATCGGCAAAGATATCTCGTGCAACCTGGGTTCGATGAACATTGCTATGGCGATGGACGGCGACAACTTCGGCGGCAGCGTCGAACTGGCGATCCGCGCCCTCACCGCGGTGAGCGACATGAGCCACATCACCTCAGTGCGTTCGATCGAAGACGGCAATGACAAGTCGCACGCTATTGGACTTGGTCAAATGAACCTGCACGGCTACCTGGCGCGCGAACACGTGCACTACGGCAGCGAAGAGGGCATCGACTTCACCAATATCTACTTCTACACGGTGCTGTTCCACGCGCTGCGCGCTTCGAACAAGATCGCGATTGAGCGTGGACAGGTGTTCGAAGGCTTCGCCGATTCAAAATACGCTTCGGGAGAGTTCTTCGACAAGTACACCGAGCAGGAGTGGGCTCCGGCAACGGAGCGTGTGCGGGAGCTCTTCGCCAATGCGAACGTCTCGATCCCGACCCAGGCCGATTGGCTTGAGCTCAAGGCGAGCGTGCAGCAGCACGGTATCTACAACCAGAACCTGCAGGCCGTGCCACCCACCGGTTCGATCTCTTACATCAACAACTCGACAAGCTCGATTCACCCAATCGCGTCGAAGATTGAGATCCGCAAGGAAGGCAAGCTCGGTCGCGTCTACTACCCGGCACCATTCCTGACCAACGAGAACCTCGACTACTACGAGGACGCCTACGAAATCGGCCCAGAAAAAATCATTGATACCTACGCCGCTGCAACCCAGCACGTAGACCAGGGCCTTTCGCTTACGCTGTTCTTCAAGGACACGGCGACCACACGAGACATTAACAAGGCGCAGATCTACGCATGGCGCAAGGGCATCAAGACGATCTACTACATCCGTCTTCGCCAGCTCGCGCTTGAAGGAACCGACATGTCGGAGTGCGTCAGCTGCATGCTGTAATTCTTCGGAATACACGCAGCTCCACCGGATCTCTCACAACTCGAAGAAGGAACGATGAACTTCAAGCTAGGACATGCTGTTCAGGCGATTAACTGGAACCGCATCGAAGACGAGAAAGACCTCGAGGTCTGGAACCGTCTCGTCAATAACTTCTGGTTGCCCGAAAAGGTGCCGCTTTCAAACGACGTGCAGTCGTGGGCCACCCTGACCGAAGACGAGAAGCTGCTCACCATGCGCGTCTTCACCGGGCTGACCCTGCTTGACACCATCCAGGGCACCGTCGGCGCTGTCTCGCTGATCCCAGACGCGGTCACCCCGCACGAAGAAGCGGTCTACACAAACATCGCTTTCATGGAGTCAGTGCACGCCAAGAGCTATTCATCAATCTTCTCGACGTTGTGCTCGACACAAGAGATCGATGACGCCTTCCGCTGGTCGACCGAGAATCAGTACCTGCAGAAGAAGGCACAGATCATTGTCGACTACTACGAGGGCGAAGATCCGCTCAAGCGCAAGGTTGCCTCGACGCTACTCGAATCGTTCCTGTTCTATTCAGGCTTCTACCTGCCGATCTATTGGTCGAGCCGCGCCAAGCTCACCAACACTGCCGACCTGATCCGCCTCATTATTCGCGATGAGGCCGTGCACGGGTACTACATCGGCTACAAGTATCAGGTCGCCCTCGCAAAAGAGAGCGAAGAGCGTCAGCAGGAACTCAAGGACTACGTGTTCTCGCTGCTGTTCGACCTCTACGAGAACGAGGTGCTCTACACGCAGGATCTCTACGACAACGTCGGGCTGACCGAGGACGTCAAGAAGTTTCTGCACTACAACGCCAACAAGGCCCTGATGAACCTCGGCTACGAACCGATGTTCCCGAAGGAAATGACCGACGTCAACCCGGCGATCCTCTCATCGCTCTCACCCAACGCTGACGAGAACCACGACTTCTTCTCTGGCTCGGGCTCGTCGTACGTCATCGGCAAGGCCGTCGCTACCGAGGACGAGGACTGGGACTTCTAAGACTTCTCCCTGAGCCGCACAGGCTCTCTCCGCAGAGAGCCTCGACAGCAGTACCTGCCTCGGTGGGCTTCGGGCCGATTAACGATCGCCGGTGAAGCCGAGTTCGTACCCGAGAATGACGGCGTGAACGCGGTCGCGGAGGCTGAGTTTCGCGAAGATCGAGTTGATGTGTGACTTGATCGTCGAGGGGGCGAGCACAAGTTCATCGCCAATCTCAGCGTTGGTCAGTCCCCGCACGATCGCGGAGAAAATGTCGCGTTCTCTTGGAGTGAGCACATTCAGCACCTCGCTCTGCTCTTTTTCGCGTGCGTGTTGTTGCGACTCAGTCGGTCGGAGATAGTGCTCGATGAGCTTCGCCGTCAGCCGTGGGGCTGCGACAGCGGAACCGGATGCGACGGTCTTGACCGCCTCGATGAGCGCTGCTGGCCTGGCGCTCTTCAGCAGGAACGCACTCGCGCCCGCTTGGAGGCTGCCGAATGCATACTCATCCAGGTCGAAGGTCGTGAGCACAATGACCCGCACGTTGGGATGCTGGTCGGCGATGATGCGGGTCGCGGCGAGCCCGTCCATGACCGGCATGCGAACGTCCATGAGTACGATGTCGGGTTGTATACGAGCAACTGCCGCAACGGCCTCGACACCATTGCCGACTTCTTCGATGACTTCGATCTCATCATCGGAGTCGAGGATGAGCGCAATTCCCGCGCGTTCGAGCGGCTGGTCATCGACGACAATGACACGAATCTTCGTGGTGGGCAGCCCGGTCATTGATTTCCATTTCGTACAGGGATCAACACTCTGGTTCGCCACCCGCGACCCGGCGCGTCTTCTCGACTAAGCACGGGGCCGGCGGAAAACTCGCCACCGAACGCGACCGCTCGTTCGCGCATGGCTCGGAGGCCAACTCCTGCGCCAACGCTCGACCCCGACTCCGTACCTCGCCCATTATCAGTCACGCAGACGTCGACCCGTTCACCGTCCGAGGTGATGCGGACCTCCACATAGGTGGCATCGTTCGCGTGGCGAAGAGCGTTGGTGAGCGATTCCTGAACGATCCGATAGACAGTGGTCTGCAGCGCGGGGTCGTTGAGGGCGAGATCGGACGCGGGTTCATCGTCCACGATCAAAGTGACCGGGACTCCAGCCGTCGTGAATACCTCGATGAGCTCTTCGAACGAGGGGAGGTTATGGCCGGAGGTTTCGAGATTTCGATCCAGGTCGGCATCGTTCTCACGGAGTATGTGGAGAATGCGCTGCATCTCTTCGAGGGTGTGCGCACCAACGTCGCCAAGCTGCTCCAGCGCATTGCGGGCGCGCTCGGGATGCTTCTCCCAACCGGCTGCGGCACCTCCGGCGAGCGCGACCATCACGGTGACCGAGTGCGCGACTACGTCGTGCATCTCCGCAGTGATACGGGCACGCTCGGCTGCTGCTGCACGATCCTCGCGGAGCTTCACGAGCTCTTCAATTGCTTGGCGGCGCGTCCTGCTCGCACGTGCCGCGAATCCGAGGGCGACGGCGATGAGTGATGCTGGTTGGAGGAGGGAGAGCGGCCAGTCCTCACGGAGTCCCAGCATTATCGTGAGCCCCGCGGTTGCGAGGATCGTGCCGAGGCTCAGCAGGTAGCCGAGGATCGTCTTCGAGAGGCGCGAGTAGTTGGCGAGTGCAAAGAGGGCGAAGATGCTTTCGAAGAACGCTGTCGTCATGCCGATGGCAGAGATCGGATTCAGTGTTGCGAGGGCGACGACGACGATGAGCACGGTGAGCGGGTGGCTGCGACGCCACCAAAAAGCGGTCGCGACACCTGCTGCACACACGTAACCGAGCCAGGCGTATGGCGGTGGGGAGAGAATCAGGGCCGCCAGAGTGGGCAAGGTGCACGCGAGGATCACGAACACGTCGGCGATTCGCGGTCGCTCGATGAACCACCGCACGATGCGTGGGCGCCGGAGAATCGACTCATCGAGCGCTGCGTTGACAGGTGCCGCGTCATCGCTGATCATCTTCCCCCCTCGCCTCTCCATCGTCTCGTAACTCCCCGAACATTTCCCAGGCAAGGCACTCAGGGAGCTCTGCACCTTGACTGTATCGGGGCGATTGAACTGCGACCACCAACCACGGGTGGAACATTTGACGGCGTCGCGACACCAGAGTTCGACCCGGGGTTGGTATCGAACGACAGGTGCTGATTTCTACTGTGGAGAGTGCCGCTGAAACAACCACGAACGCTGGAGAACCTTCACGATGAATACCAATCCTGGTAGTAGCACCGAGGCCGCGCGACCCGCCTTGCGTTGGCTGCTCCGAGCTGAGAGCGCCAGCAAGTCGTTCGCGGGAACTCGGGCGCTCATTGGAGCAGACGTCAGAATCACGCCCGGTGAGTCAGTGGCGATCATGGGGCCAAGCGGATCGGGGAAATCCACGCTCCTGCATGTGCTTGCTGGGATTCTCCCGGCGGATGCGGGAACCGTGATCCTGAATCGTTCCGACGGCAGTGGGCATGACGATCTCGCGGCGCTCTCGGAAGATGCGCGATCATCGTTACGGCTACGACGATTCGGATTCGTATTTCAGCAGGGCATGCTGCTCCCCGAACTCACGGCTGCGGAGAATGTGGCGCTCCCGTTGCTGCTCGCCGGTACAGCACGCGCCGAAGCGTCTGCACGAGCTGAGTTCGAACTGACGCGTCTCGGGCTGGCCGGGCTCGGAGAGCGCCGTATTGGACAACTCTCCGGTGGGCAGGCGCAGCGTGTCGCGATTGCTCGCGCACCCGTCACCGGCCCGAGTTTGATCTTCGCCGACGAACCAACCGGAGCTCTAGACTCGCACACCGCGGATGGCGTGCTCGACGCACTTCTCCAGGCGGGCTGTGGGCCAGACCGGGCTCTGCTCGTGGTCACGCACGACGCGCAGGTCGCATCCCGCTGTGATCGGATCATTCGTCTGCGCGATGGACAGATCGAGGGGGAGGTATGAACGTGCACGCCGTGTTGCTGTTGACCCGACCGGCGCGTGGTTCGGTGACGATCACCGGACTCCAGATCGTGGCATCAGGGGTCACCGCGCTGCTGGCATTCGCTGTCACTATGCTCGCGTTCGCGTTTTGGAACGTTGCCACCGGTGAGATCGGCTATCAGGTGCTCGCACTCGGACTCATAGCGCTGCTCGTGGTCCCGCTCATCACCCTTGGCACCGCGACCGCGAGACTCGCTGCCCGCAGCCGAGACGACCGTCTCGCAACATTACGCTTGCTGGGCGTTACGGCCCGCCGCGTGCGTGGGATCGCGATCGCCGAAGTCACTGTCGTCGCCGCAATCGGCGTGCTGATCGGCACGGTATGCGCTGCTGGGCTTCCATTTGCGCTTTCCCTGGTTTCCGTTCACGGTGAGCCGCTCCGCGCATCTGATTTGTGGCTGCCCTGGTGGCTGATGGCGACCATTCCACCCGCACTGGTGATCATCGCCGCGTTGAGCGCGCTGTTTGGCCTTCGTCGCGTGGTACTTTCTCCGCTCGGCGTACGCACCAGACAGGACGCACCCAAGATGAGCTGGTTCCGTGTCGTGATCGCCCTCATCGTGGTCGGCGCAGCCGTCCTGGTGACGCAATTGATGTCACCTGGATGGGGTGTGGTCGTGATGCTTGCCGCACTGACTGCCGTCGTTCTCGCGGTCATGGCCGTCCTCGGTGTCGTAGGTCCGTTCGCGGTTGCGATGGTTTCGCGACGCGTCGCGGCACGTACCTCTGATCCGGCACGGCTGGTTGCAGCGCGCGGCATTCAGGACGACCCGCGTGCCGCCTGGCGCAGCGTTTCCACGCTGGCGCTTGCAACCTTCATCTTGATCCCCGCAGCTTCACTGCTGGGTTACCTCGACACGATCAGCCGCAGTGCGAGCCGAGAAGTGATGACGCCCGATCAACTGCTCATGTTTGCCGATGCGCGAACGATGCTTCTCGTGCTCGTCGCGGTGTCATTCATCGTTGTCGCATGTCAGATCGCGGTGACGCAGACTGCGGGAGTCTTGGAGAATCGCGAGCTGTATGTCGCGCTAGACAGGATCGGAATGCCCAGGGCAGCCGTCAATCGGATGCGCCGTCTGCGTGTGACGACCTCGGCGAATATCGCTGTGATCGGTGCAGCCATCGCATCTGTCGCTGTCACCTTCGTCGTCGTCGCAATCGCGGTTGTGGTCGCACCGCTGTTCACTGCGGCAATCATCGTCGTACTGCTGCTCGGCCTGCTGCTGATTCGTGTGGGGGTCGCCGTCACCACCCCTGTGTTGGGGCGCGTGCTCGCCGCTCCGGAACGGGGTGAGTGACGGGAGACCCGCATGCTTCTTCGGCCTCGCCGTCTCGTTCCACGGGAACTGGTCTGAACTCTCGTCGCGCGACGCACAATGGGCGAGAAGCGCAGTCGGAATCGTGGTTGTGATCCCGGCCGACATGGCGGGTGCGACCCTGCTGCAGAGCGATATGGCGGGCGCGATCCTGCTGCAGAGCGCAGGAGGCATCTCACCCGCGGAAGTGTCCCTCGCGCTGAGCGCCGCTGCGGCCAGCACATTCGCGGTCGCATAGCCGCCGGGGTCTATGGGCGGCCCCGGTGATTAATGAGTTTCTAGATGGAGATCGATCAGGTAGCCGTCGTAGCGAGGAATCGGTGCTGTGGGTTCGGGCAGGTGCTCCCCGAAACGTGGTGGCCAGGGGACTCGGGTGAGTGGGAGCAGTCGCCCATCTTCTACGCCGTGCGTAGCAGCGACGACACCCTCTATGCGGTGTGCCCCGCCATACTCGTGATGTGACTCCACCGCGTCGACGTTCAGTCGCGCTAGCTCGCTATATCTTGGGCCAGGTGGGCTTGGCAAATAGTCCACTTGAAACACCTGACGCGACCCCTCGACAATAATCTCTCCGCAGCAATCCCATTCCCACATGGGAAGCCACACACGCAGTGTCTTCATGCCCCCACGTTAGCTGCTCGCGCGAGAATGCGGTCAAGTGTCGCCGAATCATATCGAGCCATTCGAGCCATTCGAGCCATCCGGAGCCATTCCGAGCCATTCCGAAGCATGCAACCCCTGAGCTGCACTGAACTGCCGCTCCCACGGGCCGAACACGCGGGGAGCGCGATCGCTGCTATCGAGATGCTTCGATCCTGCGGCGGGTCAGCGCCACATATCCCAGGAGGATCGCCGTGCTCGCTGCGAACGTCGTCACGATCAGGGTGTTTGTGTGCGCGTCACGGGCTTGGCTGCAAGCCAAACCGGCCTGTATCGATTCGAGGTCATTCTTCATCACTTGCAGGCTGAACGGGATCATGTTCGCGTCACCCGAGACGTCCTGCCCTGGCCAGGCTCGCGGTGCGGCGAAGCGGGAAGGGCCCGCATTGGCGCACTGCTGCGTGATGAGCGTGTCCTCATCGTTGAAGGACGGCACCTGAATGGTTGGCGTGCGAAACCACACCAACAGCACAGCGATGAGGGCGACCACGACCAGTGCTGCGAATGCCGGAAATCCCGAGCGTTTGGGGGCTGCTTGGTTGAGATCCTGGTTGCTCATGGCTTCAAGTCTTGCCGTTCTGAGTTCGCGGGGCAACTCACCGCTACGGGGCAACTCGCTGCCGCGGGCAGCTAGCGGCGCCCCAACACGGTGTTGGCAGTTGACTCCGGGCGCAGATCGAGGCGACGCAGCAATTGCGCGTTGAGCGCGACCACGATGGTGGAGAGCGACATCAGGATTGCGCCGACAGACATCGGCAGTACGAACCCGATCGGGGCGAGCACCCCGGCTGCGAGTGGCACCGAGATGAGGTTGTATCCGGCCGCCCACCAGAGGTTCTGCTTCATCTTCCGATACGCGGCCCGCGAAAGCTCAATGACCGACAGCACGGATCTTGGATCATCACTTGCAAGGATCACTCCAGCCGATGCAATTGCCACGTCTGTGCCAGCTCCGATCGCAAGCCCCACGTCTGCTTGGGCGAGCGCGGGGGCGTCATTGACACCATCGCCGACCATGGCGACGCTTCGTCCTTCTGCCTGTAGTTCATGCACCTTCGCGGCTTTGTCTTCTGGACGCACTCCGGCAAAGACTCGATCGATCCCGAGCTCCTTCGCCACAGCCTGCGCGACGGCTTCGGCGTCACCCGTGATCATGACGACCTCGACTCCGAGCCTGTGCAGGGCATCGACGGCATCGCGAGATTCTGGGCGGATCTCGTCGGCGAGTTTGAGCGCACCGACAACTTCTCCGTGATGCATCACGTGCAAGATGATCGCTCCCTCGCCGCGCCACTGCGCCGCAATTGGGAGCTCTCTCGCATGTTCTTCGCTCAAGAGGTGCGGGCCGCCGACACGAACCTGAGCATCGGCGACGGTCGCGGTAACTCCGACGGCAGGCGAAGAGCTGAAATCTTGGCTTGCAGGCACTGTGAGTTGCGCGCGTGCGGCCGCGTGAACGATTGCCTTGGCGAGTGGGTGTTCGCTATCGGATTCCGCTGCTGCTGCGATGGCAAGGAGGTGGTCGGGGTCGAAGCCGTCGATCGCGAATACTTCGGTAACTGTTGGTTCTCCCTTGGTGAGAGTTCCGGTCTTGTCGAAAAGCACCGTATCAATGGTGCGCATGCTCTCAAGCGCGAGGCGGTCCTTGACGAGCACCCCGCCTCGAGCAGCGCGCTCGGTGGCGATCGATACCACGAGCGGGATCGCGAGGCCGAGTGCGTGCGGGCAGGCAATCACGAGCACCGTGATGGTGCGAATCACCGCATCGTCTGGGAATCCGAGCAGTGTCCAGGCGGTCGCGGTGATCGCAGCTGCCCCAAGGGCGAACCAGAAGAGCCAACCCGCGGCAGTATCAGCCAGCCGCTGCGCGCGCGAGGAAGACTGTTGCGCTTGCGTCACCAATCGCTGGATCCCAGCGAGGGTGGTGTCGTCTCCCGTTGCCGTGATCTCAACCCGGAGGCCGGAATCAGTTGCGACAGTGCCCGCGGTGACCGAGTCTCCTGTTTCCCGTGAAACGGTTCGCGATTCGCCTGTCACCATTGATTCGTCCATGGATGCGCGGCCTTCGACGATTCGCCCGTCTGCCGGGACGCTCCCGCCGGGTCGAACGATGACGATATCGCCGACCGTGAGGTCAGTCGGGGCAACGGTGACGACGTGTCCGTCTTCGATCCGTTCCGCTTCGTCTGGCAATAGGGCGGCGAGCGAGTCAAGGGCAGAAGTGGTTTGGGCCAGCGATCGCATTTCGATCCAGTGACCAAGCAACATGATCACGATCAGCAGCGCGAGTTCCCACCAAAAATCGAGCTCATGATGAAGCACTCCGAGGCTCGCTCCCCAAGAGGCAAGAAACGCTACGGTGATCGCGAGCCCGATGAGCAGCATCATTCCCGGTTTGCGTGAGCGGATCTCCGAGACGGCTCCGACGAGAAACGGTGTGCCGCCCCAGACGTACATCAGCGTGCCAAGGATCGGCGAGACCCAGCTGAGCCCTGGAACGCTGGGCAGGGAGTACCCCACGATCATGGCGAACATGCCCGAGAGCGCGACGGTGGGCACCGCGATTACGAGCATGATCCAGAACAGCCTGCGAAACTGGCCGACGTGGTCGCCATGCCCGCCGTGGCCTGCGTGCTCGCTTTGCCCGTGGCCTGCGTGCACGTCGTGTTCGCTGGACTCCGGGTGCCCGTCGTGACTCGCGTGCCCAAGATGCTCACTGTGATCAGTGTGTTCTGCACGCTCATCATGACCTGCGTGCACGTGATTCATTGTGTGCCCATCAGGCCCTGCGTGCCCATCAGGCCCTGCGTGCCCGTCGTGACCCGCGTGTCCGTCGTGCATGATCGCTGGCTCATCCGAGTGGTGCTCACGATGCCCGTCGTGCTCGCCCGATGGAGCGTGATCCCTCGCGTCGCTGCTGGACTCTGGGTGACCGTGGGGGTGCGTCATGATCGTCTCCTTGCAGGCTAGCTATGCCCCCAACTTATACCCATAGGGGGTATGTTGGTCAAGGGGGTGTTCACAGAACGCGAACGACACCTCACGCGAGTGCGAGCGGGCTAGGGTGTGCCTGATACATCCGCGCGCCACGCTTCCTCACCAGCGCACGGAATCTCATGCACGCGCCTCGGCCGGCACGTCGTTCAGGTCGAGGCGGTAACTCTGCATCGGATACCCCGCGCTCGGGTGAGGCACCGGTGCGCCGTAGGCCACAAACCCTTGCCTGGTATAGAGCTCAATGGCTCGCTCGTTCACATCTCGCACCTCGAGGAGCAGCGCGCGATACCCGGCGAGCCGAGCGTGCTCGATCGCATCCGCGAGCAGCGTACGTCCGACGCCGCCTCCGGATCCGAAGGGGTCGACCGCGAGGTAGTGCAGGAGCGCGTTCTCAGGCTGATCAGGGATCGCCTCGACCAGCACAAATCCCTGGCGCGCACCCTCCGCGACACCGAAGCGCACGATGTGATTCGTACATGCCTCGCGAACGCGCTGTGACATCGTCTCGCGGTCGACGCTCCCGTCGCGTGCCTCAAGAGCATCCGTCCAGATCCTGGCGCAAAGCTCGACATCGCTGGGCACTCGACCCTTGCGAATAGGTACTGTGGCGATTGCCGGCGTATTGCTCATAGAGTCACAATGGTACTTGCTGCGGTGATCACACGTCGTCGTCAGCGGGCAGACCGCCTTCGTCTTCCCAGGCCTCGATCTTCTCTACTTTGTCGGCAGAAAACTTCAGCCGCACACCGTGGCCACGCTTTTGCTCGCCGTCAGCAATGAAGATCGCACCGAGTTGTTCGAGTGCTGCCTGCAATGACGCGAGCTGATCCTCGTCGAGCACCCCAATGCTCTTCTCGAAGTCGCGAAGCTGCGATTTTGTCAGTTTTGCAACTCCCGCCGTATGCGAGGCGGAGGTGCCGACGAGCGCGCGAGCTGCGCGAGCAAGATGTCCGGTCAGTTCTACAGTGTGCGTCTCCATGCAGCCACTCTTTCAGATGAACGGCGGAAACAAAAGAGCTCCGGGCGAGCTCGGCGATCCAGCCTCTCGGCACACGACTCTGGCAATCGATGCGCCTCGTGAAGCGCTACCCCTTCGGTACGGGAGGGCCGAGCCACAGCAGCACGGAGAAGACTACAACTACTGCGATAAAGAGCAACCCGATAGAGAGCAGCGGGCGACGGAGCACCCAGGCCTGGACATGCTCAATGAACCCCTGAGGACTCTCGCCGCCGGGGCGCAGACGCCACTCTCCGGCCAACTTGCCCTTGCGGTCAAGCACGATTTCAAACGGCACAGTCGCGAACGGCACGATCGAGAGCAGCAGGCCAAGAATGCCCGTACCCGCGCCCCAGCGCTGGTTGACCCACATGAACACCGTCACCACGCAGTAGGAGAGAAACACGAAACCGTGAATGCCTCCCGCGATGGGCACCGCGGCGTCGGTGACACCTGTGCCTCTGAGCACGAGCGCGGCAATGAGGCCTGCCCAGGTGATTGCTTCTGCTGTTGCGAAGCTGCGAAACAGGACGCGAGGTGACATGTCTCAAAGCTATCGACAATTGGCTGAGAAAGCGCTTCCCGTCGGGTTCGGCTCATTCCCCACGCCACTACGGGTACCCTGAGGGAGTGCCAAGTCAAGAAGACCAGACGCTGTTCAACAGCTCACTGCTCGATGACACCACAGAACTCCTGCAGCACCTCGTGCGTGCCGCCTGCGTGAACGACGGTACTGAGGCTTCGGGGCAAGAGATCCGCGGTGTTCGCGTGCTCCTCAGATTTCTGCGTGAGGTGATCGATCAGGGCCGAGTTGAGGCGCAAGTGCTCGAATCTGCACCCGGTCGTGCCTCGCTGATCGTGCGGCTGCGCGGGACCGATCCGGAGGCTCCGGTTCTTGGGTTGCTTGGCCATCTCGATGTTGTGCCAGCCACTCCCGAACGTTGGACACGCGACCCCTTCGGCGGGGAGCTTCTCGACGGCGAAGTTTGGGGTCGGGGCACGGTCGACATGCTCTACCTCACCGCGGTATTCACTGCGGTGTTTCGCGAAGTGGCGCGCAGTGCACAGCCGCTGCGAGGCGATCTCGTATTGCTTGCTGTCGCCGACGAGGAAGCCGGGGGCGAATACGGCCTGAAATGGCTGCTACGCGAGCATCCAGACACTGTGCGAGTCACCGAGGCAATCAGCGAGACCGGCGGGATGCGCTTGGGGGAGCATGTCGCGATCGATGTGGCCGAAAAGGGATCGGCCGGGCGTCGGCTTGTGGTGCGTGGCGTGCCGGGGCATGCATCTATTCCCTACGGTGCGCAGAGTGCGGCAGTTCGCGCCGGGATCGTGCTGCAACGGCTTGCGCAGGTTGAGCCGAGTATCGAGCTTGGCGCCCTGTGGCAGCCATTTGTCGAGGCGCGCATTGCCGATGAGGCGTTGAGAACGCGCCTGCTTGACCCCGTGCGAATCGATGCAGCACTCCTTGAGCTTGGCGGAATCGCTGGGTATGCGCACGCAATTTCGCGCATCACCATCGCACCCACAGTGCTGCGATCAGGGAACAGCCACAATGTGATCCCCGATGAAGCCCACATCGATCTCGACATTCGCACCCTCCCCGGAACAAGCGATGAGCAGGTCGATGAGCTCTTGCGTGAAATGCTCGGCGAGCAAGTTTCTGAGGTTGAGATTCAGCATTTGAAGGGATGGCCGGCAACGGCTTCTTCGGCGGAGCACCCGCTCTTTGAAGCGATCTGCGAAGCGATTGCTCACACTGATGGCTCGCCGGTCGTGCCGGTGATGGCTGCGGGCGGCTCCGACGCGAGACTCTTCCGTATGGCCGGAGTGCCAGCTTTTGGCTTCGGGTTGCTCTCGGAAGAGTGGAGCTACGAACAGTATCGAGAGCGGATCCACGCGCACAACGAACGCATTGATGTTGCTTCTCTCGCGCTCACGCTTCAGGCAGCACGGGCCCTGGTTGAAGCGCGACTCAGGTAGCTGCAGCCGACTCGCCGGGGATCAGCCGCCGAACACCACCCCGGGGTGAGCGAAGCGCCAGAAGAAGTCTGGCTCTGAAATCTCGGCGGCGGTGACCACCGAAACCTCACTCTTTCCAGCGGGAGTCGTTGCCCGGATCGTTCCAACGGTCGAGCCGCGCTCGCCAGCAGCGACGCCGTCGAGCGCGATGGTGCGCTTCGCTGACTCGCCCGGCACGAGCACCGCGGTCAGGCCCTCTCCAGCCAAGAGCTGTATCTCTTCTCCGGTCCAGCTTGTCACTGTGCCAAGGGGCGTGCCCTGCTCGATCAGAGCGACTTCTTGGCCGGAGAGCGCCATCGCCTCAAGCACTGCCCTGGTGTCTGCGGCTCTGGCTTCACCATCCGGCCGATCCAGCGTGACCGCGACCGCGATGAGTTCACGACCAAAGATGTCGAGACGTTTCGCGGCAGCGAGGCTGTAGCCGTTGGGAAAGGTGGTGCCGGTTTTCACGCCGAGAACACCCGCATCGGCAAGCAAGCGATTGGTGGTGGTGATTTCGCCAAGGCCGGGAATATCCACCGACGACTGGGCGACGATCTCGGCAATGAGGGGCTGTTCGAGCGCGATCTTTGCGAGACGAACAATGTCGCTCGCACTGCCGACATTGTTGTCGGAGAGGCCGGAGGGCTCTTCGATGTGCATGCTGGTGAGGCCGTTTCGTGCGAGCCAGTCGGTTGCCGCCTCGACGAAGGCCTCGTTGCTGCCGAAGATCCAACGCGAGTACGAGATCGCATAGTTGTTTGCTGAGGGCACGAGGATCAGGTCAAGTATTTGCTTGGTTGTGAGTTCGAGGCCGACCGGAGCTGGTGCAAACGTTCCGTCTTGTTCGAGCACCTCGTCAATGAGTGCCGCGTCAGCTTCGGTGAGCGTATAGCTTGGGCCAGCGGTTCCGGCCTCGACCGGTGCGGCCTCGAGGCCGACGAGCACGGTCACGAGTTTTGTGATGCTCGCAATGCGGCGCGGAGCTTCGTCGTTCGCCCACACGTGGTCGTCGCCGAGCCATCCGGTGGCGCTGGGGAGCATCTGCGCATCGACCGCCTGCTGCGCGAGCGAGGCATCAGCGTCGAGTTGCATCTCCGCGTCAACTGAGAGCTTCGGGCTGAGTTCTGGGAGGGGGGTGATCGCAATGGCGGTGCTGTAGAGACCGAGCAGCACCAGCACGGCAAGGCCTCCGGCAGCGACTCTGCGTCGACGGTACATGTTTTTCTTGGATTCAGAGATCGGGCCGACAGTCACCTAGACAGTTTAGAGCTTGCACCGATGCCTCGCTTTTGGTGCGGCGCGCCAAGCTCGGGTCGCGGGCGTGTCTGGGAAATCCCGTGCGCTGATGAAGCTGCGTGTGCGCTCGCCACGCTGGCGCTCGACACGCTAGCGCGCGCCAGCGAGCGCTCTGGTCAGCCGGTGGGCATGCTGGAGGAGCAGGGTGCCGAGTTCTTCTTGGCGTTCTGGCGAGAATCTGGGTTCAATCCCGGTGAGACTCAGCGCCCAAGCTGGTGATCCGGAACGGTCGAACACGGCTGCGCCCATGCCCCAGCTGCCTTCGACGACGAGCCCCGGGTTGAGGGCATAGCCGCGGGCTCGCGTCTGCGCGATCCGGGTGCGCAGCTGCGTCTCGGAGTGGGCGGTGCCGTGCTCGGCCTCTAGGGTGTGTGCGTGTTCGTGTAGGTAACGTTCGACCTGCTCTTCGGGCAGGAACGAGAGGATCGCGATGCCTGCCGAGGCGACTCCGAGCGGAAAGCGTTTGCCTTCATAGAGCACAAATGAGCGGATCGGAAATGAACCGTCTTCCCGCAAGAGACAGACCGTTTCATTGCCTCGTCGAGCTGAGAGAAACGCGCTTTCGCCGGTCGCTTCAGCGAGCGCGGCAATGTGTGTTCTGGCGAGTTCTGAAATGTCGTAGCGGTCTGCTGCGAGGGCGCCCATGAGATACAGCTCGGGCCCGAGTAGCCAGGCTCCGGTGTGCTGATTGCGGTCGACGAAGCCCTGGGTTGCGAGTGAGGTGAGCAGCCGGTGTGCGGTGGGCCGAGAGATGCGTGAAAGGCGCGCAAGGTCACTGGTGCCTGCGCCGTTGGGCATTTTGCTGCTGAGTGCGCGCAGGAGTGCGGCAATGCGGGCGACGACTTGGGCGCCAGCGATCGATTCTGATGCGTTCACATTGTGAACGTTACATGAACCGTGGGCCACCTGGCGAGCAATAGTTCTTGGAAAGGTGTGCGATCTTGTCGTTTCTCCTCATGGAGGAATACGCTCAGAAGGTGTCACAGCTTAGGCGACCACATGGTGGACGCCAGAGAGAAAGATGAGGAGGCAGCGTGGCTTCAAAAATCTACGAGAGCGCAAGCGAGGCGCTCGCGGGGATCGTTCGTGACGGCATGACCATCGCCGTTGGAGGCTTTGGCTTGAGCGGGAACCCGACGAACCTGATCCGCGCGCTGCGCGACACGGGAGCGAAGAATCTCACCATCGTCTCGAACAATATGGGCGTGGACGGCAAGGGACTCGGCCTGCTGCTCGAAAATCAGCAGGTGAGCAAGGTGCTTGCTTCCTATGTTGGCGAGAACAAGCTCTTCGCTGAGCAATATCTCAGCGGCGAACTCGAAGTCGAGTTTGTGCCACAGGGCACACTCGCCGAACGCATGCGTGCAGGGGGCGCTGGAATCCCGGCGTTTTACACCCCGACCGGTGTCGGCACGCCGATTGCCGAGGGCAAAGAAGAAGCCGTCTTTGACGGTAAACGAGTCATTCTTGAGCGCGGCATCGTTGCCGATCTCGCGCTTGTTCGGGCGCATATGGGCGACCACGAGGGCAATCTCCGGTACCGGCTCACCTCGCGCAACTTCAACCCGCTCGCGGCGACGTGCGGTCGGATCACGCTGGCCGAAGTGGAGACCTTGAGCGATGAATACCTTGACCCAGAACGTATCGACACCCCTGGTGTGTACGTGCAACGAATCGTGCGCTGCGAAGATCAGGGCAAAGAGATCGAACAATTGACCGTCAGGCCCAGGCCCGACGGCGAAACCGCGAAGGAGGCCTAACCGTGTGGACGAGAGATGAGATGGCTGCGATCGCGGCCTCAGAGCTCGAAGACGGGCAATACGTCAACCTTGGTATCGGCATTCCGACGCTCGTCGCGAACCATCTCCCCAATGGAATCACCGTGAAACTGCAGAGTGAAAACGGGATTCTCGGGATGGGGCAGTTTCCCTACGAGGGGGAGGCCGATCCTGACCTGATCAATGCTGGCAAGCAGACGGTGACACTTGTGCCCGGTGCGTCAATCTTTGACTCGGCAACGTCATTCGGCATGATTCGTGGCGGACACGTGCAAACCGCGATCCTGGGCGCAATGGAGGTCGCAGGAAACGGTGACCTCGCAAACTGGACCATTCCCGGCAAGCTCGTCAAGGGCATGGGCGGTGCGATGGATCTTGTGGCTGGTACGCCGCGGGTGATCGTGCTCACTGACCACGTCTCCAAGGATGGCAGCCCGAAAATTGTGACCGAGTGCTCACTGCCGCTTACCGGAGCAGGGGTCGTGAACCGGATCATCAGCGACCGCGCCGTCTTTGACGTGATCGACGGCGCGTTGGTGCTGAAGCGGCTCGCGCCAGGATGCGACGTCGAAGAAATTCGCGCCATGACCGGCGCAGCATTCACCGTAGACCTTGAGGAGGAAACATCATCATGACCGCATACATCGCAGGGTACGCCCGCACACCCTTTGTGAAATTCACCGGACAGTTCGCCGCCCAGCCGGCAACCGTGCTCGGCGCCCACGCCGTGAAAGCAGCGCTTTCACGCGCAGGCGTTGCAGCCGATCAGGTGGATCAGCTCGTCGCTGGACAGGTGCTTCAGGGCGGCGCTGGCCAGAATCCGGCACGTCAGACCGCAGTTGGCGCAGGTATCCCCATGGACGTTCCCGCGCAGACCATCAACGCGGTGTGCCTCTCTGGCACCGAGGCAGTTTCGCAGGCGGCGCGCCTGATCCGCTCGGGCGAAGCCGATGTGGTGGTCGCCGTTGGACAGGAATCGATGTCGCTTGCACCGCACGTGATCTCAATGCGTGCGGGGCAGAAGTATGGGAATGCGACCCTGATCGATACCGTAGACAACGACGGTCTGACAGATGCCTTCGGCAAGATCGCAATGGGTTCACTCACCGAAAGCGGCAACGCCCCGCTTGGTCTTGGCCGTGCCGAGCAGGATGAGTTCGCGGCGCTCTCGCATCAGCGGGCTGCTGCTTCGGCTGAGTTCCTCAGTGGCGAGATTGAGCCATTCACCGTGGTCTCTCGCCGTGGTGACACGGTCGTTGCTGCTGATGATGGCGTGCGCGGCGACACGACCGCCGAGACGCTTGCGGGTCTGCGTCCAGCGTTTGCGAAAGACGGTTCGATTACAGCTGGGAACGCCTCGCAGATCACCGATGGTGCCGCGGCGCTCGTGATTGTGAGTGAGGCTGCCGTGCAGAAGCTTGGCCTCACTCCAATCGCACGCATTGAAGCTACCGGGTTTGTTGCCGGTCCCGACACGCAGTTGCATTCGCAGCCCTCGCGGGCCATTCAGGCTGCGCTTGCGAAACTCGACGGAGTGAGCGCGAGCGATCTTGCTGCGGTAGAAATCAATGAGGCATTCGCGTCGGTTGGGCTGCAGTCGACCAAGGAGCTCGGGGTTGATCCTGCGATTGTGAACGCGCACGGCGGCGCGATTGCGCTTGGTCACCCGATTGGTGCTTCCGGTGCTCGCATCGTGGGCACGCTTGCGCGTCGCCTTGCTGAAGCGGGCAGCGGATCGCTTGGCGCAGTCGGTATTTGCGGTGGTGGCGGCCAGGGCAGCGCGGTAGTGCTGCGGGCGGTGTAGCCAAAGTTCTCCGGGAGAACTTCTTCCCACACACGACAGAGAGGGGCCCGAATCCGAGCCCCTCTCTGTCGTGTGTGCGGCAGGTTACTGCTGCGCAAACTCCTTTTCCTGCTCGGCGAGCACGCTCAGCAGGGTCTTCTGGTCGAGCTGCTTGAACACTCCCTGGTAGCCGCTTTCTGCTTGAATCGCGGCGATCACATCGGGGTGCTGGTAGAGCTCAGCGACCTTCTGCAGTGCCGGGTTGTCAGCGTTCTCTGCGCGCACGGCGAAGACGTTGACATACTGCTGGAGGTCGTCGCGGTCGGCATCCTCAACGTAGATCTGTTCTGTTTCACCGAGCCCGGCAGCAAGTTGGTACGGCGTGTCTACGAAGGCGATGTCAACCGAGTCAAGCGAAGCTGCGGTCTGGGTGGGATCAATCGGGGTGATCTTTCCGAGCTTCGACTTCGAGTAGTCGACATCGTCAATTGTGACGCTCCAATCGGCAGGCTTGGTGAACTCGATCAGGCCCGCGTTGTAGAGGGCGAGCAGGGGGCGCACCTGGTTTGCTGGGTTGTTCGAGAGGGTGACCTCGGCACCGGCCGGGATCTCGTCAACGCTTGACCACTTCTTCGAGAAGAAGCCGATCGGGAAGATCTCGGTTGAAGCAAGCGGAACCAGGTCGCCGCCCTGGGTGGCGTTGTACTGGGCGAGGAAGCGAAGGTGCTGGAACTTGTTGATGTCTACGTCACCAGCGTCGAGGGCCGGGTTTGGCGTGTTGTAGTCGGTGAACGAGACCAGCTCGACCTCGATGCCCTCCTGCTCGGCGAGCTGAACAAGCACTTCCCAGTGTCCGGCGGCGATGTCGTTCACGCCGAGCTTCACGGTCTCAACTTGTGCCGCAGCTTCGCCCGTGTTGCTTGCGGCAGCATTTTGGTTGAGCAGCGCTGGGGTCAGGATGGCCGCGACGACAGCGATGACGGCTGCGGCGGCGATGCCGATCCAGAGTCCAAGCCGACTCTTTGGCTTTTCGGGGCGTTCTGGGGTTTCGGTAGACATGCTGCGGCTCCTGGGGTGTGTGGCTGAAATCAGCGGGCAAAGCAATCGGCGAAGCCTCGGGGCGGGCTTGCCAGCTTGGTAATGCTCGCCGAAGAAGCACTTGGCGGGCAAAATATATTTCACTTGGTTACTTCTCAAGTCGCTCCGTGAAGATCAATGCGCCAAGCTCGTCCTCATGTCATATGCGGGTGCTACACGTGATGCAAGTGATGAGATTATTCGCTTTGCAGGAGTCACAAAGACCTTTGCTGCGCCCGGCTCGCGCAACGCGGCTGATGCGGTGCCAGCGCTGAGAAACCTTGACCTGAGCATTGCTCGCGGAGAGATCTTTGCGGTGATCGGATACTCGGGTGCCGGAAAGAGCACTCTGGTGAGACTCATCAATGGGCTCGAAACAACCACGAGCGGCACCGTCACAGTCGACGGGAGGGTGATCAGCGGCCTCGGAGAGCGACAGCTCAGTGAGGTGCGCGAGGGGATCGGCATGATCTTTCAGCAGTTCAACCTGCTGCGATCACGCACCGTGTTCGGCAATATCGAGTTTCCGCTGCGGGTCGCAAAATGGGACAAGCGCACTCGAGAAGAGCGGGTGTGGGAACTGCTTGATTTCGTAGGGCTGACCGAGAAAGCCTGGGCCTACCCGGAGCAACTCTCGGGCGGTCAACGCCAGCGAGTGGGCATTGCCCGAGCGCTCGCCGCCAGGCCCTCGGTGCTGCTGGCCGATGAAGCGACCAGCGCGCTCGACCCGGAAACGACCGCAGACGTGCTCTCGCTGCTGCGCCGCACGAACCGCGAACTCGGTGTGACCGTGGTGGTGATCACGCACGAGATGGAGGTCGTTCGCGCGATTGCCGATCGCGTCGCCGTGCTTGATTCCGGACAGATAGCCGAGGTTGGCAGCACCTTTGATGTCTTTTCGAATCCGCAGTCTGATCGGGCAAAAGCATTTCTTGCGACTGTGGTGCACAATGTGCCGAGCGAGGAGCAGGTCGACGCACTGCGAGATCGCGGTGCCGAGCGACTGTTCACCGTGAAGATCGATGACGGGAGTGACATCGGTGCGCTGCTTTCGCGAGTTGTGCACGCGCACGGAGTTGAGTTCTCGCTGGCATTTGGCGGGATCGATCTGGTGCAGGGGAGACAGTTCGGCTCGATTACCTTCGGGCTGCGCGGTGCACACATTGAGGCGGCGCTGACGCAATTGCGAGCCGAGGCAACAATCGAGGAGGTTGCGCTGTGAACGCAACATGGGACACCCTGTGGCCGCTGCTGCTGAAGGGGCTGGGGCAGACGCTGTATATGGTGTCGTTTACCCTGCTCATTGCAGGATTTCTGGGTCTGCTGCTCGGTCTCGCGCTGTCAGTGACTCGCCCGGGTGGCGTGCTCGCAAGTCGAGGAGTGAACGCCACTTTGAACTTCTTGGTGAACGTCTTCCGGCCGATCCCCTTCATCATTCTCGTTGCCGTGCTCGGCCCGCTCACCAAAGTCGTGACCGGGAGCATCATCGGGACGAACGCCGGTATCTTCGTGATGATCGTCGGGGGCGTGTTTTCGATTGCTCGCATTGTCGAACAGAATCTGGTCGCGGTGGATCCGGGAGTTATCGAAGCGGTGCGGGCCACTGGTGCGCGACCGTTTCGAATCATCACGACGGTGCTGATCCCGGAAGCGCTTGGGCCGCTTGTGCTCGGCTACACCTACATCGTGATCGGGATTGTCGATATGTCTGCAATGGTGGGCGCGATTGGCGGCGGCGGCCTTGGCGACTTTGCGTTGACGCGTGGATATCAGGTGTTCCGCTGGGACGTGACACTCGTGGCGACCGCCGTCATTATCTTGCTCGTGCAACTGCTGCAGTTTCTCGGGAACTCGCTCGCAAGAAAAGCGCTGCGACAGTAGTTCGAAATTGTTCGTCACTGGGCTGCGTCACGCCCTATCGTAGAAGGGTCATATTGGCGTGGGCGAATGCAAAGGAGCAATGAGTGAGCACGCAAGATCTGGTCGGAAAGCGGGCAGTCATCACCGGCGGTGCGAGTGGGATCGGCTTGGCCTGCGCGAAAGAGTTCGCGGATCGCGGAGCCACCGTCGTTCTCGCTGATGTGAACGGCGAGGCGGCCTCGGCTGCGGCGGCGAGCCTGGGCGGAGAGGCTTGGCAGGTGGATCTGAGCGATACCACGTCACTCGATCATCTCCGGCTTGATGCAGACATTCTGGTGAATAACGCGGGCATGCAGCGAGTGGCGCCGATTGAAGAGTTTGATCCTGAGGTGTTTCGGCTGATCCAGCGGATCATGCTTGAAGCACCGTTTCTCTTGATCCGGGCCGTTTTGCCCGGAATGTACGAGCGTGGCTGGGGGCGCATCATCAATGTGTCGAGTGTGCACGGGCTGCGAGCGAGTGCATACAAGTCTGCCTATGTCGCCGCGAAGCATGGGCTTGAAGGGCTCTCGAAGGCCACGGCGCTTGAGGGTGGTGCGCACGGTGTGACGAGCAATTGCGTGAACCCCGGATACGTGCGCACGCCGCTCGTGGAACAGCAAATCGCCGATCAGGCGAAGGTGCACGGGATCGCTCCGAGTGAAGTGGTGGAGCGGATCATGCTCACCGAGAGTGCGGTGAAGCGGCTCGTGGAGCCGGAAGAGGTGGGGTCGCTGGTGGGCTGGCTTGCTTCCGCCAATGCTGCGATGGTGACGGGTGCCTCGTACACGATGGATGGTGGATGGAGCGCGCGTTAGCCTCGCGTTGACGCTGGGGGCGTTCGTTCCGGTGCGTCCTCGGTGTTGAGCGAGTCGATGAGGAGTGCTTCTGCCCGATTGAGGTGTGTCGCGAGAAGTGTGCAGGCAGCGGCTTCTTCGCCCCGTTCGAGTGCGTCCAGGATGAGCGAGTGCTCGTCGCCAATGAGCTCGGGGTGCAAGAGGCCCCTGCCTTGCACCTGTGCCATGCACAGGCGAACTTCGGAGAGAATCCTGCGGTACAGCAGGCTCATTCGCTGACTATCGAGCGCATCGACGATGGAGAGGTGAAATTCGAGGTCGTGTTCGACGATTTCGCTCGGGTGACCGCTGCGCAGGGCGAGGATGCGTTCGTTGGCTTCGCGTGCGCGCTCTGGTGCGAGCCGGGTTTCGGCGAGTTCGCGGAGTGCTGAGGTTTCGAGGCGTCGTCGTGTTTGGTAGATGTCGTGCACTGCGTCGGTGTCGATGGTGAGCACTCGCGCGCTTCGGTTGGCGGTGCGCTGGAGAAGCCCTTCTGCTGTGAGCTTTTCAATTGCCGCCTTTGCGCTCGGTCTCGCGATGCCGAATTCGCTCGCGACGAGTGCTTCTGTGACGGCGGTTCCAGGAGGAAGTGTGCCAGCGAAGATGGCTTCTCTTAGCCGACCGGCAACCGCATCAACAACGCCTCTGATGTTGAGTGCTGCGCCGAGTTGCACGGGGGCCGGTGGGTTCGCGGTCATGGCAGTAGCGTACCCTAGTCGTCAATCAGGTATAGTTGTCAGACAATCTTAAATGTGACGCGCGATCCCGGCCCCTCCAAGTTGCCGCGCCCGTGCAGAAGTGACAAAGGAGTTCACCTCATGGCTTCGCAAGTACGAGTGGATTCACCCCTCAGCGCGCTCACCAACGAGGGCACCGAACACTTGAGCCGATCCATCGACCGCTTCGCCTACGCACATGACGCTTCGCACTACCTGCTGGTGCCACAAGAAGTGCTCGTGCCAAAAGACGCGGCGGGGGTTTCGGCCATCTTTGCCGAAGCGCAGCGTGCCGGACTCAGCGTCACCTTCCGTTCGGGCGGCACCAGCCTCTCCGGACAGGGAGTCAGCGGCGAAGTGCTCGTCGATACCCGACGCAACTTTCGCGGCATTCGGCTCGGAGCAACTGCCGAGCAGGTCATTGTCGAACCAGGCGCTACCGTGCGCCAGGTGAACACCCGCCTGCTCCGGCACGGACGCAAGCTCGGCCCCGATCCAGCGAGCGAAATCGCCTGCACAATCGGCGGAGTCATCGCGAACAATTCCAGCGGCATGGCCTGCGGTGTCGAGCAGAACAGCTACCAAACCGTGGAATCGCTGCTGCTCGTGCTGCCGAGCGGCACCGTGCTCGATACCGGCGTCGAGAACGCCGACGCCCAACTGCGCGAGCGTGAGCCCCTGATCTACGAGGGGCTGCTCGAATTGCGAGATCGACTGCGCTCGCAACCGGAACTCTCGGAGCGGGTACGGGCGTTCTTCCGCATGAAGAACACGATGGGCTACGGGATCAACTCACTGCTTGACTTCGACGATCCGGTCAAGATCCTGGAACACTTGGTGATCGGAAGCGAGGGCACACTCGCCTTTGTCGCCGAGGCGAGATTTGCGACCGTGCCGATCCTGCCAGCCATCTCGACCGGGCTGCTGGTGTTCCACTCGCTCGCCGACGCGACTGCTTCGCTCCCGAAACTCGTCGAGATGGGGCTTGCCACTATCGAATTGCTCGATTCGACCTCACTTCGAGTTGCGCAAGGGCTGAACGACGTGCCAAGTGCGATTGCAGACATCGTGGTGGATCAGCAGGCCGCGTACCTGATCGAGATCCATGCGGCTGACGCGCAGACACTGCAGGCCCGCAGCGCAGAAGCGATCTCGCAGCTTGCCGAACTGCCGCTGCTTTCGGCTCCCGAAATGACGCAGAACCCAACCGAGCGCGCCTCCCTCTGGCACGTCAGAAAAGGACTCTACACCGCGATTGCCGGCGCACGGCCCTCCGGCACGACCGCGCTGCTCGAAGACGTCGTCGTGCCGGTCGATCACCTCTTCGCGACTTGCCAGGGTCTTGCCGAACTCTTTGATCGTCACGGCTACGAGAACGCAGTGATCTTTGGTCACGCGAAAGACGGCAACATTCACTTCATGCTGACCGAGCGCTTTGACACCCAGGCCGGGATCGACCGCCATCAGCGCTTTGTCGAAGACATGGTCGAATTGATCCTCGCGCAGGGTGGGTCTCTCAAAGCAGAACACGGCACGGGGCGGGTGATGGCACCGTTTGTGAGAAGGCAATACGGTGACGAGCTCACTGACATGATGTGGGCGATCAAGCGGCTGATTGACCCCTCCGGGCTGCTCAACCCCGGAGTCGTGCTCTCAGAAGAGGCCGACTCCTACGTGCAGCACCTCAAGGTCTCGCCGCAGGTCGAGGCTGAGGTGGATCGATGCGTTGAATGCGGCTACTGCGAGCCGAGCTGCCCCAGCAAAGATTTGACCCTGACTCCGCGACAGCGCATTGTGTTGCGCCGAGAGATTGCTGCGGCGCAGGAGCGCGGAGATACGGCGCTCGAAGCAGAGCTGCGCGATTCCTACGAGTATGACGGCGTGCAGACGTGCGCCGTTGACGGCATGTGCGGCATTGCCTGCCCGGTCAACATCAACACCGGAGATCTGGTGCGTCGCCTGCGGGCAGAGACTGCCAACCCGGTCGAAAATGCGCTCTGGAACACTGCAGCAAAGCACTGGGGAACGGTGACTTCACTCGGTGGGGTGGCCTTGACGGTGGCCAAGGCGGTGCCTGCTCCGTTGGTGCGCGGGGTGACGAAGGTTGGGCGAGCGCTCCTGGGCGACGACACGGTGCCGCTCTACGATGGCGGGCTGCCTTCGGGAGGATCCTCTGCACGAAAGGCGCTTGCAGCTGGGAGCACGCCAGAGACCGCGGAAGTCGTGTTCTTTGCGGCGTGCATTGGTGAAATGTTCGGGCCTGAAACGGAACATCCCGGATCTCGAAGTGCCGTGCGCTCGGTCTTGCAACGTGCCGGGATTGCGTACGCGGTGCCGAGCGAGGCGAGCGGTCTATGCTGTGGCACCCCGTGGAAGTCAAAGGGTCACCTCGACGGGTATCGCACTATTTCGGAGCGCACCCTCAGCGCGCTGTGGATCGCGAGTCGGGAAGGCGAGCTGCCCGTGATTTGCGATGCGGCGTCGTGCACAGAGGGAATCGAAGTGATGCTTCGATCCGCGCTTGAGGCGCACCCGGAATATGGCAGCTTGCGAATCGAAGACGCGACCGTGTTTCTCGCGCGGGAAGCTTTGCCTCGGCTCACACCCACACGCAGCTTTGCGCGGATCGCGGTGCACCCGAGCTGCTCGACGACGGCGCTCGGTGCCACGGCAGCACTCACCAGCATTGCTGAGTTTGTGGCGACTGAGGTGTATGTGCCAGACGCGTGGGGCTGTTGCGCCTTCGCGGGCGATCGCGGCATGCTGCACCCAGAACTTACAAAGAGTGCTACTGATGCAGAAGCGGCAGAGCTCCGAGAGGCGCAGCAAGGCTCCGGTGAGTTTGATGCCTATGTGTCGGCGAATCGAACGTGTGAGATCGGCATGTCACGGGCGACTGGAATGCCGTACCGGCACGTGGTTGAACTCCTCGAAGAAGTGACTCGCTGACGAGAGATCATACAGTTGTGCTCATGAGTACACCGCGACACGCGCTGCTCGTTCTGCTGCCGCATCGCCGGGCAGAGCGCCGGCAGGGCGCCGGGAGGGCGCCGGTGTCGCGCATGAGTGACGAGCGCGGTGCCGCGAGCGTCAGCACAGCGATTCAGCACAGCGCTTCGGAACAGCGCCTGAGAACAAAAGGAAAGGACTCGCATGCCAATCGCACCAGAAATTCTTAGATTGATGGCCGAGAAAGAAGCAGATACCGAGTACGCGCGACCCGGGGCTGGACCCGTGAAGATTTCAGACGCGAGACGGTTCCACGAGGCCGACATCATCTCTTTCGCCCCGCACTCCACACGAGATCAGGTCGCAGAAACCCAATCGCTCAGTGTGCCAGGGCCGATGGGCGACATTCCGGCACGGCTCTACCGCCCACTTCACCAGCACAGCAGCGCGACGCTCGTCTGGTTCCACGGCGGAGGATGGGTCACGGGCAGTCTCGATACTGCCGACGCGGTGGTGCGAGCGCTGTGCGCGCGAGCGGGGATCACGGTGCTCTCGATCGACTATGCGCTCGCTCCCGAGCACATCTGGCCGGCAGCCGTGCACGACGCCCGGGCAGCATTGCATTGGGCAGCGCAGCATCGCGAGCGACTCGGCGGTGCCGACGGTCAGGTGTTTGTCGGCGGCGACAGCGCTGGCGGCAATCTCGCGGCGATTCTCTCGCACGAAGACCATGAGCGCGTAGACGGGCAGGTCCTGCTCTACCCCGTGGTGGATCTCGACACCGACACGAGCGCATATCCGTCGCGTCGTGAGAACGGCACCGGATGTTTCGTCGCGTGGGCAGATATCGAGTGGGCGATTCGCTGCTACGCGCCAAATCCTGCCGATGCGGCGGATCCGCTGTTGAGCCCGCTGCGAGCAAAAGAATTGGCGCACACGGCACCGACGATTATTGCCGCCGCCGCATACGATCCGCTTCGCGACGAGAATCGGGCCTATGCCACGCTGCTGCGCGAAGCGGGAGTAGAGGTGAACTACCTTGAATTCGCCGGGCTCGTGCACGGTGGGTACGACATGATGAGCATCGTTCCCGAGGTAGACGCGGCAATGAGTGAGATTGCCGGTGCGCTGCGTGCGCTCGCTACCGGAGAGGGCAGCGAGCGCGGCAACGGGTAGCGGCGTTCGTGCCTAGTCGAGGAAGAGGGATGCGCCGCGAGTGTACTTCGCGATTTCGTCGCGATCCCAGGTGATACCAAGGCCCGGGCCTGTGGGAATGTCAAGCATGCCGTCTTCGTCGAGTGACCAACCGCCCTCGACAATGTCGTCAATGTAGGCGGAGCCGGTGCAGTACTCGACGTAGTCGGTGCGCGGGAGTGCAGCGGCCGTGTGCAGGTCTGCGGCGAGACCTACTGCGGTGTTCCAGCCGTGTGGAATCAGGCGCATTCCGGCCTCTTCGGCGCGTCTGCCGATTGACATAGATTCGTCGATGCCGCCAACCTTGGTGACGTCTGGCTGCACGATGTCAAAAGCTCTGGCGTCAATAAAGCGAGTGAAGCTTTGCCGGCGGGTGAGAGTTTCTGCTCCGCTGATGGGCACCGGAGAATGCTTGGTGAGTTCGACGTAGCCTTCGAGGTCATCTGGTGAGAGTGCCTCCTCGAACCACGCCACTCCGTAGTCATTGAGCATGTGCGCGGTGTTGATCGCCCACTTGTAGCCGTGTGGCCAGAAGCCGTCGCTTCCGCCAGCATCGACTGCGAGCATGGCATCCGGGCCGACCGCTTCACGCGCGGCCGCAATGATGCTGCGATCCGTTGCTGCGCTGTCGCGGCCGAAGCGGCCCCAGCCGATCTTGAAGGCGCGGAATCCCTCCGAGGCGTATCCTTCGAGTCGCGGCACCATGATTTCAGGTGCGTCCATGAGCAGAGAGGCGTATGGGCGAACCTTCGTGCGGTGATCTCCCCCGAGCAGGCGACTGACTGGCATGCCTGTTACTTGGCCGAAGATATCCCACAGGGCGGTGTTGATCCCGCTGATTGTGTGCGTGATCGATCCGCCGCGACCCATCCAGAATGTTGCTTGATGCAGGCGTTCAGTCACGGCGGTGGGGGAGTCCAGCTCCATGCCGATCAGCAATTCGTTGAGCACTGAAAGTGCTCCCGCGACGAGATCTTGATGGGTAAAGACGCTGCCGAGCCCCGTGTGTCCCTCGTCGGTGTGCATGGCAATCAGCGTGTGTAGGGAGTCGTCGGGGTTCAGCTCGTTCGCCCAGCCACCCTTGGGCGTAGCGCCGATCAGCCCCGCGCTTACTACGTTACGAATCTTCATTGATGGGAACACTTTCTCTCGTCACGCCCTCTTCCTCGAGAGCTGGCAGGTAGCAGTACTTTGATGAAGGTTAACAGTTTCAACACAAGATTGTTAACAGTTGACAGTCTACGCTATGATCGGTAATCGGCAGATACTTCTTACACCTGCCTCAGTCCAAGAGTTCAAAGATGAACAGGAGAAAGGCCATGAAGCCAGAACGAGTAATGCGCAGTCGTTGGAAGTTCGCGGGGATCGCGGTACTCGCTTCTGCAGCCCTCATGCTGAGCGCATGTAGCTCACCAGCCACCGAAGGAGGAAGCGCAGGTGGAGACCGGGGCAACCAAGTCATTGTTGCCAATGCTGAACCGCCCACGGCAGCGTACTGGGATCCAGCTGCCTCCTTCGGTCTTGTCGACGAGCAGGTCGCCTCGCTCGTATTTGACACCCTACTCTCGATGGGCGCTGACGGATCCATCGAGCCAAACCTCGCCACCGAATGGGAACGAGTGAGCGACACCGAGCTGAAGCTCACCCTCCGCAGCGATGCAAAGTTCCACGATGGCACCCCAGTGACCGCCGATGACGTTGTCACCTCGCTCAACCGACTGATGCAGCCCGGAGCAGAGACCCTGGCCAAGTCGATCCTGCTCACCCCAGGTGAAGCAAGCGCTGAGGGTGACGTCGTGACCGTGCGCACCGAGCAGCCATTTGGCCCGCTCGAAAACTCGCTTGCAGCGGTCTCAATTCTCTCGAAAGCAGACATCGAGTCGCCAGAGAACTTCAAAAAGGGCGCAAACGGCAGCGGCCCATACAAGTTCGTCTCATACGCCAACGATGACATCACTCTCGAGGCCAACCCCGACTACTGGGGCGGCGCACCAAAGAACGACGGTGTCGTGCTGCGCTACATCGCTGACGCAGATGCCCGCCAGAATGCACTGCTTGCTGGACAGATCGACATCACCACGCGAACCGGGCCAAACTACGTGAACGCCGTCAAGGACAATAGCGACATCACGATTGAATCTGTCTCACCACCGTCACAGATCGTGATGATCTATCAGCACAATGGACCGCTCGCTGACCTCAAGGTACGCGAAGCACTCGCCTATGCAATCGATCGCGAAGGCATCGCATCCAGCATCATGCACGGTGTGAACAAGGTTGGTTTTAACGCGATCCCGACGACGCTGGAGAGCTACCAGGCAGCCAAACACACCTTCGCGTTCGATCCCGAGAAGGCAAAGAGTCTCCTCGCCGAAGCAGGCAAGGCCGACGGGCTGAAGCTGACCATGGCCACCAGCACCCTGGTGCCAGGACAGCTTGAAATCGACCAAGCGATCGCGCAAAACCTGAAGGACGTGGGGATCGAGGTTGAGGTCACTCAGCTTGAAGTCGGCGAGTTCCGCACCAGCTACCCCCAGTACGACCTGAGCATGAACACCCTGGCATCGTTCAACAACGACCCGAGCTTCATTCTCGCAACGTTCACCGGGGCAACCGGAGAAGCAGTGTTTCACCTCGCCGATCCACAGGTAGATGCGCTCGTCGCAACCCAGAACGCAACCGTCGGTGAGGCACGCAACGCCGCAATCAACGATGCCGCGACCTACATGTGGGACAACCAGCTCACGCTGTGGCTGAGCGATGAGACCTGGACCACCCTCGTAAACAATCGAGTGACCGGATACGAACGCAACCCGCTGGTGGGCGAACCACTGCTGCGAAACGTATCGATCGCCAAGTAACCCCTATTTTCTCTCTCGGGAAACCGAGAACCCTGACAGGAGCCGAAGGAGGCACCCACTTTGAGATATGTACTTTCTCGAATCGGACAGGCCGCGATAGTTGTCTGTGTGATCTCAGTGGGGGCCTTCTTCGCGCTTCGACTGACCGCAGGTGATCCCGCACGCATTCGCGGGCAGGTATTTACCCAAGAGTCGGTGCTGCAGGCGTATCGCGAGCAGTTCGGAACCGACAAACCCATCATCGTGCAGCTGTTCAACACGATTGGCGGAATGTTCCGCGGAGACTTCGGAACAAGCTTCCGCTATGAAGTCCCTGTGCTCGACATCTTGCTGCCAGCGCTTGGAAACACGCTCATGCTCGGCGGCATCGCCCTGGCACTGTCTTTCGTATTGGCGACCGTGCTCGGCACGCTCTCAGCGCGATACCCCACGAGCCTGATCGCCAGGTTCAGCTCGCTACTGGCAATCGTCGGGCAAAGCGCCCCCCTCTTCTGGGTGTCACTCCTGCTGATCTCAGTGTTCGCGATGAACTTTGGATGGCTCCCGCCGGGAGGACTGGACAGTTGGAAGAGCCTCGTGCTGCCGGTAACCGCGCTCACCCTCAGCATTCTTCCCTCGCAGATGCGCGTGCTCATCAGCGGCGTGCGCAAAGAACTCGGTGAAGATTACGTTCGCTCAGCTCGCGCCTTTGGTCTCTCGGAGTCAAAGATCGGCTTCGTCTACGTCTATCGCAACGCGGTTCTGCCGCTGATGACTGTGATCGGCGTCGATATGGGCACCGTGCTCGGTGGCGTCATCGTGGCTGAAATGGTGTTCAACTATCCGGGGCTCGGCAGCGTCGCGCTGAACGCGATGAACGCGCGAGACTATCCGCTGATCCAGGGCGTCACGATCATTGCGGCGATCACCTTTGTGATGATCAACCTCATCGTTGACCTGCTTTACACCGTGGTGAACCCTCGCGTGCGACTTGGAAAGGCTGCATAATGAGCACGAAACCTCGCTCGTCATGGGTGCAATTGACCACCCCTTTGTTTTGGATCAGCTCGAGTGTGCTCGCGGTGATCATTCTGGTCTCGTTCGTCGGACCATTCTTCCTTCCAGACCCCTACACGCAAAGCCTCGCATCTCGACTGCTGCCACCGCTGAGCGAGGGGCACCTCCTCGGCACCGACAGCCTTGGTCGTGACCTCCTCAGCCGAATCGTGAACGGCGGGCGAATCTCGCTGCCGGTCGCGCTCATCGGTATGACCGGCTCGATCCTGATCGGTGTGCTCGCCGGTCTCGCCGCCAGCTCTTCGCAGCCCGGCCTGCGCTGGGCAGTGGAGCGGCTGATTGACGTGCAGATGGCGCTGCCCTATGTGATCCTCGCGATTGTGATCGTGAGCGCGGTCGGTACGTCGCTCGGTGTGTTGATTGTGCTGATGATGCTGGCCGGATGGGCTTCAGCCGCGCGCGTAGTGCGCAGTGTTGCCGTGGGTGAGCGGGCGAAGGATTATGTGAGTGCCGCCGAAATGGTTGGCGCCGGAGGCGGACGAGTGCTGTTCCGCTACATCGGACCCACCGTGTTGCCTGTCGTGCTCACAATTGCCCCCCTGCAAGCTTCCGCCATGATCGTGATGGAATCGACCCTGTCCTTCCTCGGACTAGGCATCCAGCCGCCCACAGCCTCCTGGGGTGGAGTGCTGCTTGAAGGAAAGTCCTACATGGCAGACGCCTGGTGGCTCACGACCCTGCCCGGCATCATGATCGCAATCACCTGCGCGGCCATGATCGGCTTGGGCACTGCCCTTGAATCGCTCGTGCGCAAGCGCCAGAAGCTGCGTGCAGTTGATAGCAGTAGCGAGGATCCGCTTGTGAGCGAACAGAGCGGTGCACCTGCTGGCCCGCTCACCTCTGCAAACCGTGTGATTGAAGGGATGTCTTCACTGTGAACGCCACACAAAGCACTGTTCCTATTATTGATGTGCAAGACCTCTCGGTGACCCTCGGTTCGACCGCGGCTGATGCGCCAGCGCTGGTGCATGAACTGAGTATTCAGGTTCGCCCCGGCGAGTGCGTCGGGCTCGTGGGCGAGTCGGGCTCGGGCAAATCGCTGACGGGACTCACCACGATGGGGTTGCTGCCCGAGGGCCTGCATGTGCGACACGGTGAAGTGAAGTTCACCGGCACCGACCTGACCTCCTTGAGTGATGCTGAGCTGCGCAAGCTTCGTGGGGCAGAGCTGTCGATGATCTTCCAGGATCCCTCGGCCGCACTCAACCCGACGCGCACGATCAAGAAGCAACTTGTCGATGTGCTGAGAGCACACGAGCCGCTGAGCAAAAAAGAAGCTGAAGAGCGGGCGATCCTCGCGCTCGAAGACGTGGGCTTTCCCAACCCTCGCGAACGCTTCAACTCATTCCCGTTCCAGCTGAGCGGTGGCCTGAAGCAGCGCGTGTGCATCGCGATGGCGCTGGCGTGCCGCCCCAAGTTTGTGGTCGCTGATGAACCGACGACGAACCTCGACGTGAGTGTGCAAGAGGGCATCTTGAACCTGATTCGGGAGCGGATCGAGAGCGACGGTTTCGGCTGCCTCTTTGTGAGTCATGATCTCGGGGTGATCGGCGCTGTGGCCGACCGTGTCATGGTGATGTATGCGGGACAGATCGTTGAAGCCGGTCCGGTGGAGAGCATTCTGAACAACCCTCAGCACCCATACACGCGTGGACTGATCAACGCTGCACCCACGCTGCACAGTACGAAAGATGAGCCGTTGCGGCCCTACACTGCGGTGCGTCCAAAGATGTCGTCCACGCGACCGGCAAGCCAGATGGTTCCCGTTGAGGGCAGCCCAGAGCACACCGTTCGAGTGAACCTTGCCACGAGAGGAGACGCAGATGTCTGAAATTCTGCGAGGCGAACATATGCGCCGTGAGTACCGGATTCCCGGGCAGCGCGCCCCACTGGTTGCCGTTGATGATGTGTCGATTTCGGTGTCATCCGGAGAGATCGTTGGTCTGGTCGGCGAGAGCGGCTCTGGGAAGAGCACGGTGTCGAGGATGCTGGTCGGGATCGAACAGCTGACCTCAGGAGAATTGCACTTTGACGGCAGGCCAGTGCGCTCGCGTCGCGACTTTCGATCATTGCGTGATGACGTGCAATATGTGTTCCAGGACCCATACGGTTCCTTGGCGCCGCACCTGACTGTGCGGCAGACCGTTGGGGACTCCCTTGATTTGCGAGGGTGGGGCACGCCAAAGGATCGCGACGACCGTGTCGCTCAGGTGCTTGAAGAAGTGGGACTTCGGGCGGCTGATGCGAAGAGCTATCCAGCGGTCTTTAGTGGCGGTCAACGGCAGCGGATCAGCCTGGCTCGTGCGCTGATCATGCAGCCTCGACTCATCATCTGTGACGAAATCACCTCCGGCCTTGACGTGTCGGTGCAGGCGCAGATTCTGAACCTGCTGCTTGAACTGCGCGATCGCCTCGATGTTGCGTACATCTTTGTTTCGCATGATCTGCGGGTGGTCAAGTATCTCTCTGACCGCATCATTGTGATGAAGCAGGGCCAGATTGTTGAGCAGGGTGAGGTTGAGCAGATGTTCGCCGCACCAAACGCCGAATACACCAGGGATCTCATTGCCGCGGTCCCGCATTTCGATCCGAATCGCGGATCATCCACCTCCCTCTGAGTAAGAGAAGAAAGAGAGAAGACTATGAAGGTACTAGCAATCGGTGCACATCCGGATGACATCGAGAACTTCTGCGCCGGCACTCTGATTCTGCTTGCAGATCAGGGGCATGAGATCTTCATCGCGATCGCAACAAAGGGTGACATCGGGCACCCCACGGGCACCCGCGAGAAGATCGCATTGATGCGCCAGGAGGAGGCTCAGGCGTCTTGCGACCTCATCGGCGCCAAGCTGATCTGGATGGGCTATGACGATGAGTTCCTGTTCAGCAACCGGGAGTCGCGTCTGAGCTTCATCGACGCGATTCGCGAAGCCCAGCCCGATCTGATGTTCATTCTGAGCGAGCAGGACTACCACCCGGATCACCGGATCGCAGGCACGATCGCCCGCGATGCGCGGATCCCGGCGAGCGTGCCATTGATCAAGACGGCCTTCCCGCCTGCGGAGGTACCTACGACGTTCATCATGGATACCTACTTGGGGCAGAATTTTGTGCCCGAAGGTTACGTTGATGTCACATCAGTGATTGAACGTCGAAAAGAAATGCTCGCGCAGCACGTAAGCCAGGTAGCTTGGATGGAGCGAATCTTCGAAACCGACATGGACGACGACTCGACCCGCATCGCAAAGCAGCGCGGGCAAGAGGCTGGCGTTCCCTTCGCCGAGGGCTTCCAGTTGTTGGGAGATCACCCGAGGGTTGGCGGTTGGGAGCTGTTGCCGAATGTGATCGGAGTTGACTGATGAACAAGGCGAAGGAGTCGCGCGTGCTGCGTGACCGCCTCACTATTTCGCAAGAACTGACCGATATTTTGCGCGGTCGGGTGATCCACGGGGAGTTTCCCCCTGGAACCCGGATCGCTGAGGAATCGATTGCGCGGGAGTTCGGGATTAGTCGTGGTCCGGTGCGTGAGGCGCTGCGTCAGCTTGAGAAAGACGGGCTGATTGTCGTCGAAGCTTACAAGGGCGCGATCGTGGTGGAGATTTCTGACGCTGATCTGCGCGGAATTCTGCTCCCGGTTCGGTATGTGCTTGAGAAGTTTGCGCTTGAGGGCGCGCTGAAGGTGCTGCAAGAGCGGGATCTTGAAGCCTTGCAGCACATTATTGACCTGATGAAGCAGGCGGTGAACGAAGGCGGCGAGGAGCAGTTGCAGAAGCTGGTCGATCTCGACGTCGAGTTCCACAGCTATGTCATCAATATGTCGAATGACTATCACGCGGAGCAGCTGTGGTCGACAATCGAACCGCGTATTCGTGCCGGATTCTACCAGCTCGGCTCTTTGCATGAGCATCCGGGAGTGATCGTCGACGAGCATGTTGAGCTGCTCGAAGTAATCCGGGGCGGTGACCTGGCGGCGGCACTTGAGATGCTCGATGAGCACGTGCTCGCCTCGCCGATCCGCTTGCTCGGGAGGCGACAGGGGAGTGAGGCGCCAGGTGAGTGAGCCAAGAGTTCGCTACCGGAGCTTGCAAGACCAGCATGTGCTGGTGAGCGGCGGCGGGAGCGGTATCGGTCTTGCGACGGTGTCGGCGCTGCTGGAACAGGGCTGCCGTGTCTCCGTGGCCGATCTCAGTCTTGATGCGCTCGCTGAATTGCAGCGGGCTGGCAACGGTGGGCGTTTGCGTGCGTGGCAAGTGGACGTGAGTGACAGCGAAAGCGTTGACGCTTGGGTGCAGGCGGCGGTCGAGGTGTTTGGTGCGCCTGATGGTCTCGTAGCTTCTGCTGGTATCGAACCAGAATCTGATGCGGCTGTCGATCATCTTTCTGATGAGGTCTGGCGCAAGGTGCTTGACGTGAATTCGGGTGGGGCCATGCGGGTGTCGCGTGCGGTGGTTGCTGCGATGCTGGCGGCTGCGCCGCGTGCGGGAAGTGTCGTGTTGATTGGTTCGCCAACCGGACATTTCGGCCTTGAACTGGGGCACCACGCCTATAGCGCGAGCAAGGCGGCGGTCACGGGGCTAGGCCGGGTGATGGCGCATGAGTATGCGGCGCAGCAGATCCGTGTGAACGTGGTGTGGCCGGGGCTGATCAATACGCCGATCAACGATTTTGTGATGCGTGATGAGCGGAAACTTGAGCAGGAGGTTCAGGGCATCCCGCAGCGCAGAGTTGGGCGTCCGGATGAGATCGCTGCCATGAGTCTTTTCTTGCTCAGCGATCAGGCGGAGTATTGCACGGGAGGAATCTTCACGGTTGATGGCGGCTTGACTGCGGTATGAGCGAGTACGAGTGCGAACGAGTACCCAACGCTCCTGCTGGCACCCTGCTTGAAGCTCCACGCTGGTCGGAGGCGACAGGTCAGCTGTCTTGGGTGGATATTCCCAGCGGTCGGATCTTCCTGCTTGACCCTGACAGCGGGGAGATCCGCACCTATGAGAGCGGTCTGCTGCCGCTTGGTGCGGCGTTGCCGACGGCCTCGGGTGACTTGGTGCTGCTTGGTGCGGCCGGGGTGTTTCGTTGGGCGTTGCCAACCGCAGCTGCGGAGCCGTTGCCGCCCCTTTTGAAACAGCCGTTCTTGAGTGATGCGGAGCTCATCTCGAACGATGCGCAGGTCGACCCCTGGGGTCGACTGTATGTCGGGAGAATGAGCCCGGACGAGACTGCTGGCAGTGGTCGCTTGATCGTGGTGGAGTCTGACGGTGCTGCGCGCACGGTCGCTTCAGGGCTCACCATTCCAAATGGTCTCGCGTGGAGTGCCGATGGTGACTGGATGTATTTCGCCGAGAGTATTGAGCGGCGAGTGTATCGGGTGCCTACGGGTAGTGGCGGTGAAGATTGGAACCGGCGCGAGGTGTTGGTGCAATACGAATCCGAGCTGCCCGATGGGCTACTGCTTGGGCCTGATGGCAACTTGTGGGTTGCTTGTTTTGGCGCGGGGAGAGTCGACCGCTGGTCGCTTGACGGCGAAAAGCTTGGTGAGTATGCGCTTCCGGTGAGCCAGGTGACGGCGTGTGCCTTTGTCGGCAACGACCTGTACGTCACAAGCGCGGCCGAGGAGTTCACCGCTGCTGATTGGGAGCGTGAACCTCTCGCCGGATCGCTGTTTCGCTTTGCCGCGCTGCTTGGTGGGTGAGCATGGACTCGACAATCGTCTTGGAGCATGATGGCCTGCGGGTGAGTTGTGTGCCTGCGCACGGGATGGTGCTGACTGAGATTGTGCCGTGCGAAAGTGGGGTGAATCTGCTGTGGCAACGCCCCGATGCGCCGCTGCATCCCTTTACCCGCCCGGCGGAGGCCCGTGCCGGGTTCGATCCTTTTGACGAGCAGGTGTTTGCGGGCGGCTGGTTCGGGATGTTCCCGAATGCTGGGATCCCCGGAGCGGATGACACTGACGAGCAGATGCACGGCACCTTCTCGCGCTACGCGTGGCGGGTGCTGCAACACGATGCCGATCGGCTGGTGTGCGAGCTTGAAGTTGATGGGCTGCGGGCGGTGCGAACGCTGCGTCTTTCCGGGGGTAGCGTTCGGGTGTCGACGAGCGTTGTGAACCGAAGTGGTGTCGATCGTGAAGTGAGCTATGGCGAGCACCCTTGCTTTTCGCGCGAGGTGTGTGCGGGCGCTGAGATCACGTTGCAGGCTGAGCGGGCGTTCATCACCGCTGAGATGTCTGAGCCGGGAGCGAATCGTTTTGTCGCGGATCAGGAATTTTCTTGGCCGCTCGCGCAGTCGGTTCGCAATGGCTTGGAGCGGACAGATCTGATCCCTGAGTGCGCTGATGCGTCGCATGATCATCTCTGTATCACTCTGGCAGATCCTCGGATCACCCTTGAGGTGCCTGCGTTGCGTGGCAGGGTGACGGTGACGTCGGATCTTGCTGCCACCCGTCACCTCTTGTTCTGGCGGCACTTTCAGCCGCCCCGCTCTCCGTGGCAGGGGGATGTCTTCGGCATTGAGATGATGTCGACCCCGGGGCGCACGAGAGATGATGCGCGTCAGGGGAATGCGTTGCGTCTGCTTCGAGACGGTGAAGTGGTGGAGTGGCATCTTGAAGTGCAGTGGGAGTCCGATTTCGCGTAATCATATGGTTAACTGTTAACAATCCATATTTTTTGGCGATTCGACACTCAACGATGAGAGAACGGAGGACGGCGTGCAGATCAACGCGGTCGACTTTTTTTACGCGGCGATGCCAGTAGTGACGCTTGATGCAGACGGCAGCCAAGACGCGCTGCTGGTTCGCGTGCGCTCGGCCGATGGATTCGAAGGCTGGGGGGAATGCGAGGCATCACCCCTCGTATCCATTGCCGCCTTTGTGACTCCCCGATCACACGGCGTCTGCCAGCCTGTCTCCGCATCGGTGATTGGCGAAACAGTCGAATCTGCCGCAGACATCACGCGATTGAGCGAGAACATGCGCCGCAACAGCATGGACTTGCTGCAAGCGGCGCACACCTGGTCAGGCGTGGAAATGGCGCTGTGGGATCTGCTCGGCAAGAGACTGGAACTCCCGGTATGGCAGTTGCTCGGCTACCAGCACAATGTCTCAAAAACCCCATATGCCTCCCTGCTATTCGGAGCAACACCCGAAGAGACCTACCAGCGCGGACGCGAAGCCGTCGAATCGGGATACAGCGCCGTGAAGTTTGGATGGGGAGGATTCGGATCGGGCACCCTCGATGCCGACCGGGCGCAATTGCAAGCAGCCAGAGAGGGAATTCGATCCGCTCAGCTCATGGTCGATGCCGGGCAAATCTGGGGTGAAGACGTCGAGGCGGCAGCCGCTCGAATCCCGCTGCTCGAAGAAGTCACTGCACTCTGGCTGGAAGAACCCTTTAGCCCCTACGCCTATCTTGCGCATGCTGAATTGGCGCGGCGCTCGCCGCAGGTGGCGCTCGCAGGCGGAGAAGCTTCGCACAATCCTGAAATGGCGAAGAACCTCATCAGATTCGGCGGAATCAAATATGTCCAGATCGACACCGGACGCGTTGGCGGGATCGGGGCATCGAAAGACATTGCCGACTTTGCTGCTGGGGAGGGAGTGATCTACGTCAACCACTCCTTCACCTCGCACTTGGCGCTCTCGGCGTCATTGCACTCCTTCGCTGGGCATGAGAGCAGTGTGCTCTGCGAATTCCCGGCAGCGCTGAGCCCTCTCGCCAAGGCAGTGACAGTTGATCCGCTGCTGCGTGATCGCGAGGGGAAGGTCGGCGCACCCAATGCGGCTGGCCTCGGTGTCGAGGTGAACCTTGATGGCGTGAGTGAGTACTTGCGTGAAGTGGAAATTCGAGTTGATGGGTCCGTGCTCACCGCGGCACCCGCCTTGCTTGGCAGAGGAGAGTAAGCGCATGACGAGCCATTTTTCTGGCCTCTCGGCCATTGTGACCGGTGGGGCCTCTGGAATCGGAGCCGCTATCGTTGCCCGCTTGCGTGAGGGGGGCGCCAAGGTGGCGATCCTTGACCGGAATATTGATTCCGTCGCAGATGGTGTGCCGGCGTTTCAGGCTGACATCTCTGACACTGCGGCGGTGCAGGCGGCAGTGAGCGCGGCGGCACAGCACCTCGGTGGCATCGACATTGTGGTCAATAATGCCGGGATCGGCGCGCAGGGCACGGTCGAGCAGAACAGCGAGGAGGAGTGGCATCGCGTATTCGATATCAACGTCCTCGGGCTGGTGCGGGTGTCGCGTGCGGCGATGCCGTGGCTGCGGGAATCCGCACATGCGGCGATCGTGAACACCTCATCGGTGCTCGCAATCGTCGGTGTGCCCAATCGTGCGCTGTATGGCGCAACGAAGGGGGCCGTGTCTGCGCTGACGCTGCAGATGGCAGCGGATCACCTGGCGGAGGGTATCCGAGTAAACGCGGTGCTGCCGGGAACGGCAGATACGCCGTGGATTCAAAACTTGATGAATCAAGCCGACGATCCTGCGGCGGAGCGCGCGGCGCTTGAAGCTCGGCAGCCGCACGGTCGTCTGGTGCGGGCTGAGGAAGTGGCTGAAGCGGTGACGTATCTTGCGGGTCCGCTTGCTGGTTCGACGACTGGCACCACACTGGTGGTCGATGGTGGGTTGAGCGGGCTGCGTCTTCCGCCGAAGCAGCAGCAATAGCAACGCTCAAGAAGCACTCTGCGTCAGCATATTCCCTGCGCCCTCGTGGGTATTGGAAGTTCCGATACTTACGAGGGCGCTTTCGTGGTGAGAGGGAGTGAAACGCTCGCTGAAACATTTTTGAAACTAATGGTTTCAAAATCCTCCACATGCTGATACCTTGAATGAAACTGATGGTTTCACATGGGGGAACAATGGCTGAAGGAACTTTCGAAGGTCTCGATCGAGGCCTTGCCGTTGCCGAATTCGTTGTCAGCCACGGGCACGTCTCACTCGCTGAGGTCATGGAGCATCTCGGCCTCGCAAAAGCAACCGCCTACCGTGCGCTCATTACTCTCGAAGCGCGTGGGTGGGTGAGCAGAGACAGTGCCGAAGGTGGCTACCGCCCAGGAGCCGTGCTGCTGCGCATGCTCGGAGCCCCACAATCCGACCTCGTGCGAACCGTCGCAGAAGCGCCGCTGCAGAAACTTGTCGATGAAGTCGGAGAGACCGCAAACCTCGGACTGCTTGTCGGGAACGCGCTCATCTACGAAAAAGTCATCGAATCGACGCAAAGCCTGCGCATGCGGGCCGAAGAAGGGACCGTCGCCGAACTGCACATGACCGCACTCGGCCGTGCCTTCCTTTCGCAAGTCGATCCGGCAGAAGTTGACGAGCGGCTCGGCGCCGGGCCCTACCCGAAAAAGACCGATCGCACCCTGACCGATCGCGCAGACGTCATCACGGCAGTCGAGCAGGCCCGATCCAGCGGCTACGCCATGGAGGCCGGCGAAACCGAAGAAGGTGCCGGATGTATCGCCGTCGCACTGCGAGACGGCAACGGCAAAGTGATTGGAGCCGTCTCAGTTGCTGGCCCAATTGACCGCCTCGAAGTGCAGAAAATGTCGGCCGCGCTGAAGCAGGCATGCGAAGAGATTTCGGCCGCGCTCCGCAACGCCTAAGCGTGTTGTTCCCCCTCACCCCCACAAAGTCGGCTCGACGCTGAGCCGCGCAGAAAGGTAAATACAATGAAGTATGGAGCCAAGATCGCAGCGATCGGAGCCGCAGCAGCGCTGCTCTTCACCGCTGGCTGCTCACAGGGAGGCGACTCCGCCGGAGACGGCACCGTCATCAACTTCCTTGCCCCCGAGTACAGTTCGGCGACAGTTCCCTACTGGAACGATCTGATCGAACGTTTCGAAGCAGAACACCCAGGAGTGACGGTCGAACTTGAGACCGTTGCTTGGGCAGACCTTGACGGCAAGGTGCGCACTCTCGTCGCCACCGGCGAAGAGCCAGACATTCTCAACGGTGCACCATTCTCAGACTTCGCCGAAGACGGAATGCTCGTGCCAACGAAAGACGCTCTGCCCGCAGAAGTCTACGAAGACATGGTTCCCGCGCTGCTCGAGAACGCAAAATACGAGGGCGAAGCCTACGGTATCCCCTTCATCGCCTCAGCCCGAGCACTGTTCTACAACAAGGAACTGCTTGCGGCAGCAGGCGTGACCGAGCCGCCGACCACCTGGGCCGAACTGCAGGCAGCAGCGACCGCGATCACCGAGAAAACCGGCAAGATCGGTTACGGCATGCCGCTTGGCGAACCAGAGGCGCAAGCAGAGTTCTCGCTGTGGGCATGGAATAACGGCGGTGACTGGAAAGAAGGCGACGAGTGGGTGATCAACTCACCGGAGAACGTCGAGGCGCTTGAAGCGATGGCCGATATGTACCACGCCGGAGTCACCCAGGAGAGTCCATGGGTCTCCAGCCGCGATGACCTGTTCCGCATGTTCGGAGAGGGCGAGATCGGGATCCTTGAAGGCGCAGCGTTCCTTCCAGCGGTGCTCGAAGCACAAGGATCAACGGTCGACTACGGCATTGCCCCCACGCCAACCAAGGAAGCCGGGGCAGAATCCCAAACCCTCGCAGTGCAGGACTACCTGATGGTGTTCAACACGAGCGAGAACGTTGAAGCCGCCGGCGACTTCTTGGCCTTCTTCTATGAGGCCGACAACTACCGTGCGTTCCTCGAAGCCGAGGGGATGCTCCCGGTCACGCAGAGCGGTGCGGAATCCATGAAGGACAACGAGGTTGCAGCTCCATTCCTCGAACTGCTCAGCAATGCGCGCTTCTACCCCTCAAACGATCCACTCTGGGCCGATGTCTCGACCGAAACCCGGGCGAAAATCGGAAACGCGCTGCGCGGTGAATCTGCACAGCAGACCCTCGACTCGATCCAGCGAGTCGCCCAGTAAATTCTGACACTGCAAGATGCAGGCGAGCCCGATCCTTCCGATCCGGGTTGATCGCGCTCGCCTGCATTCGCAAGGAGGTCTGTCTTGTCGTCTCTCGATACTAGAGTGATACGCACCGGGCACCACATTCTCGAGAACCGGAACAAAGGCTGGAAGCGCTTTGAACCGCTGCTCTGGCTTGGTCCCGTGCTGCTCCTGATCCTGGTGGTCGTGGTGTACCCGATGATCGAAATGGTGCGCACCTCATTCTCGACCATCACCAGAGCTGGATTGAGCCGAGGATTCAACGGCGTAGAAAACTTCGAGTCGCTCTTTGCGCACCCGGATCTGGGGCACGTGGTACTGCAAACACTGCTCTGGCTCGTGCTGGTCGTTGGACTCACCATCACCTTCGCCTGGCCCATCGCGCTGCTGCTCAATCAAAAATTCTTCGGTCGCACGATCGTGCGATACGCCGTCATCATTCCGTGGGCAGCATCGACCGTGATGACCAGTCTCATCTTCCGGTGGATGTTCAACTACTACTACGGGGCCATTAACTCCGTGCTCGGAAAGTTCGGTTCGTCCACGCAGATCGACTGGCTCGGATCAACGGGAGCCGCCTGGGTCGCACTCATTGCAGTTGGCGTATTCGTCTCCGTGCCGTTCACCTCATACGTGCTGCTCTCCGGGCTCCAAGCGATTCCCGCAGAGGTCTACGAAGCCGCGAAACTCGACGGTGCCGGTCCAGTGAAAACCTGGTTTCACATCACACGACCAATGGTCGCGAACTCCGTGCTCGTTGCGATCGCGCTCAATATCGTCGGAGTGTTCAACTCCTTCCCGATTATTTGGCTGATCACCGGCGGCGGGCCGAACCGATCCACCCACACCACGATGACGTTTATGTACGAGCTCGCCTTCCTCAACCGCTCGGTTGGTGAAGCGGGAGCGCTCTCGCTCCTCAACCTCGTCGCCCTCTTGGCCATCGTATTTGTCTACCTCCGATACCAGCGCAAGAACTCGGGAGGCCTGCTGTGAGAGCGAAACGAAACATTCGGATCCCCATCCTGATGCTGCTGGGGGCAGGAGTCGTCTTCGTCGGAGTCTCCCCCTACGTGGTGATGTTGCTCACGGCGCTCAAGCCCAGCAACGAACTCTTCCTGATGCCCGCGACGATCTTCCCGCAGGAGTGGCAGTGGAAGAACTTCATTGACGTGTGGACGGTCGCGCCCATCGGCGTCTATCTGCGCAACTCGCTCATCGTGACGCTGTGCTCGACGGCGATCGTGCTGGTCGTGGCCATTCCGGCCGCGTACTATGTCGCCCGGCACCGCTTCAAAGGTCGAGTGGTGTTTCTGCTCGTCGTCCTGATGACCCAGATGATTGCGCCGCTCGCGGTGCTGATCGGGATCTATCGCGAGTTCAGGATCTTCGGCCTCATCGACAATTGGGGCTCGCTGATCCTCGCAAATGCCGGATTCAACCTGGCCTTTGCCGTCTGGATCTTGGTCGGATTCTTTAGCTCGATCCCAGAAGAGCTCGAAGAAGCCGCACAGATCGACGGAGCAAGCAGATTTGTGGTGCTGCGAAGAGTCATTCTGCCGCTTGCCGGGCCCGGCATCGTCACTGCCGCGATTTTCACTTTCGTCGCGGTCTGGAACGAGTATGTGCTCGCGCTCACGCTGATCTCAAGCGATGAGAAGAAGCCACTCTCGGTCGGCATCACCAGTTTCATTGGGCAATACGAAGTCCAGTATCAGTACCTGTTCGCGACGGCAGTGCTGGCGATCCTTCCGGTCGCGATCATGTTCGCAATCATCGAAAAGAAGCTTGTTGGCGGCTTGACAGCCGGGGCCGTCAAGTAGTTCACACAATCAGAACGTTCGCTGTCGGGAGCAACCCGAGACAGCAGAAAGGCGAGAGGTAGATGCAACTCATCGAAGAGTGGCCTCGTTCATTGGAAGCTTGGAACCGCTCGAAGCAGAGCCTATCCGGCGGGGTCAGCACGGGTTTGCGTGCGCACATGCCGCCGCATCCGCTCACATTCGAGCGCGGTGTGGGTGCAACCATCTTCGACATCGACGGCAACGCATACACCGACTATGTGCTCGGCTGGGGACCGCTGTTCCTTGGACACTCGCACCCCGAAGTGGTGTCGAGGGTGGGAGCTCAGCTGGAACTCGGGCAAACGTTCGGATCCGGGCATCGTGCCGAGTACGAAGCTGCCGAGCGAGTGCTTGATGCGGTTCCTGGTGCGGAGCGGGTGATCTGGAGCAATACCGGTTCCGAGGCCAATCAGTCAGCTTTTCGACTGGCGCGTGCCTTCACCGGGAAGCAAAAGGTGCTGAAGTTCGTCGGCAACTACCACGGCTGGCTCGACAATGTGTTGCTGAGCTACCGAGGTGAGGGCGCGACACACACGCCCAGGCCAGGAACTGGCACGATCGGCCAGTCGCGAGCCGCAATGAGTGACGTGATCGTCGCACCCTGGCTTGATGTCGATCGGGCGCGTGAGCTGATTGAAGCCGACAACGATGTTGCGGCGGTCATCATTGAGCCAGTCCTCGCCAACACCGGCGTGCTCGCCGCGAGCCACACACAGTTGCAGGCGCTTCGTGAGATGTGCACAGAACTCGGTGTGATCTTGATCTTTGACGAGGTCATCACGGGCTTTCGCCTCGCGCTCGGTGGTGCCTGCGAATACTTTGGCGTCACCCCAGACCTCTCGGTGTTCGCAAAGTCAGTAGCATCTGGTTTCTCGCTCGCGGCAATCGCGGGGCGAGCAGACGTGATCGATCAGGTCAATCACGGGGTTGTGCACGCGGGAACGTACAACGGCAACCCGATTGTGCTCGCGGCAGCCTGCGCCACACTTGACGTGCTCAAGCGCGACCAGCCCTATGAGCGACTGGCGGCGCTGGCGAACACGCTCGCCGAAGGCGCGAACCGGATCTTTGCCGCGCACGGCGTGGTGGCATCCGCGCACGCCGTTGGCCCCGTGGTGCAGATGGCCTGGGGAGTTGATCGGGTCGAGAGCGTCGAGCAGTATCACGCCGCTGACTGGAGCAAATATGACGAACTCATTGTTGCGCTGCTGCGTCGAGGTGAGTTCGTGCTGCCGGGCGGACGCTGGTATCTCTCCACCGCCCACACCAGCGAGATCGTGCAGGCCTCGCTCAGCCACCTGGATGCGGCAGTCGCCGCGCTGGCGAAGGGGACGAAATAATGCGAGCTGGATTTGCGCAGGTAGAGATCACCCCACCAATCGGAGTGCCGATGGGTGGAAACTCCCGCGCCGACTCACGCAACCGAGGAGTGCATGATCCGCTCTATGCGTCAATCTTGTCGCTTGAGAGTGCGGACGGTGTGCGCAGCTGCCTCGTCAGCTTCGACCTCGTCGCGCTCAGCGACAGTCTGGTGGCGGGAGTGCGCGCAGCGCTCGTGAACACCTCAGTAGACCCAGCAGCGGTGGTGTATTTCGCGACGCATACTCACTCTGGTCCGGCCACCACGGGCGGGAACGGATTCGACACGGCAGACTATTCGAGTGTCACCGAGTGGGAACGTGAAGTTGCACCGCGCGTTGCCGAGGGGATTGTGCAAGCGAGCGCGCAGCTTGCCCCTGTCACGATGCGTGTGCATCGAACCGAGGCTCCCGGTTATGCGTTCAACCGTCGGCTCCTGACCGCTGACGGGCAGGCGCATATGAACTGGGCTCCTGTGCCGCCAGAGGCTGTGCCAGCAGGACCCACCGACGATCAGCTCACCGTGTGGACATTTCTTGATTCGGCTGGGCACGAGATTGGCGCCCTTGTGCATTTCACCCTGCACCCCGCCATCCTGGTGGGACACGAGTGGCTGACCTCCTCCGACTACGTCGATAGCCTTCGCGGCTCGCTCAAGGATCGACTCGGGAGCGTGCCGATCGTCTACGCCGGCGGGGCGTTTGGCAATATCAACCACCTCAACGCGCACGAGACTGGGCGGGCCATCGGGTTCGCCGAAACCGAGCGGGTCGGTCGCGGGATCGCACGCGCGTTTCACCAGGTTGCCGATTCGGGAGAAGACGACACGGCTACCGTGTCGCTCGCATCATTCCGCGTGCAACTTGCGCAGCGCACAATCAGCGCCGAAACGCTCGCAGAAGCGAAGGCGATGGTTGAAGCAAACGCTGGTCGACCGATCGACGCACTCGACGGACGCCCGCCCGTCGCGTATGCGCTCTGGACGGTGCAGGTAGGGCAGCATCTCACACCAACACTCGAAGTGGAGGTGAACGTTGCTGAGCTGGGCACAACGACATTCGTATTCCTGCCTTTTGAGGTGTTTGTCGAGTTTGGGCTCGAATTGCAGCGGCAGTTCCCCGATCGGCTGGTCAAGGTGGTGAGCCTCGCGAACCGCTCCCTCGGGTACTTGCCGACGGCCGCCGCATTCGAACAGGGAGGCTACGAACCCACCCTTGGCACCAGCACGATTGCTCCGGGCCAGGGTGAATATCTCTTCGCCGAGATCGCCGCTTGGTTGCGGCAGCGTGATCAGCGCAGACACGAGTCGGTAGGACAAGACAGCCGTGGAGGATCTCATGCAACGCAGTGAACTTGATCCGCTGCGAGCCTTCGTTGCCGAGGATCGGAAGCAGCGGATCGGCCCATTCGAGAAGTCGATCCCGGCGCGCTGGGGCGCCCACTCCATCGCCGAGATCGCCGAGATCGCGCCCGCGCTTTCTGAGTTTTCGACGCCTGCACTCACGCTCGATCGCTCCTTGTTCGAGGCAAATATTGACGCAATGGCTGCCTGGTGCGCACAGCACCGTGTCCAGCTGTGCCCACACGGAAAGACGACCATGTCTCCGGCCTTGTGGCTTGCGCAACTCGAAGCGGGAGCCTGGGGTATCACCGTGGGCAACGAAGCTCAGCTGCGGGTCGCACTGCTGAGCGGTGTGCCCCGCGTGATGCTTGCGAATCTTTTGCTGCGTGAGGCGGGACTCGCGTGGCTGGGTGCACACCTTGACGCCCACCCCGAGCAGCAGGTGTACACCTGGGTTGATTCGCTTGCCGCGGTCGAGCTGATGGAACGAGGGCTCGCGGGGGCGGCTTCGCGGCTGCCTGTGCTCGTTGAGCTTGGTGCCTCCGGCGGCCGTACCGGTGCGCGGAGCGTGGCGGCAGCGGTGGAGGTTGCGCATGCGGTCGCCGCCTCGTCAACACTGTCGCTAGCAGGGGTGACCGGATACGAGGGCGTGATTACTCACGGCACCGAAGCCGAAGATCTTGCGCTGCTTGATGACTTTTTCGCGCAGATTCGTGCGACGCACGAGGCGCTGCTGCCGCTGTACATGACGGACCAGCCGATTATTTCTGCCGGTGGGAGCGCCTATTTTGATCGGGTCGTAGCGAAATTCGCTGAGACTCCTGGCGTCGAAATCGTGCTTCGTGCCGGGGCGACCCTCGCGCACGACGACGGCATCTACGTCGAGATGACTCCGAGCAGAACTCGCAGCGGCCCAGAGCTGCGTGCGGCGCTTCACGTCTGGGCTCGGGTGATTTCTCATCCAGAAGCGGCTCTCGCCTACCTTGATGCCGGGCGTCGAGATGTGCCTGATGACGAGGGGTTGCCGGTGATCGTCGACCGGCGGCACCTGGGCGCGGTCGAAGAGAGCGCGGGGGCGAGCATCATCGCCCTCAACGATCAGCACGCGCATATTCGACTGGATCAGCGCGCTTCTCTCGAGGTGGGGGATGTCGTGCGTCTGGGGGTGTCGCACCCGTGCACCACTTTCGATAAGTGGTCGATGGTGCTTGTCATTGATGATGCGACGGCAGCGGATCCGCGCGTAGTCGACATTATTCGTACTCGATTCTAGGAACAGGACAACCATGAATTTCTCCGGAAAAACTGTGCTCATCACCGGTGCCGGCTCCGGGATCGGTGCAAGCACCGCGAAAGAATTCGCCGCGGCGGGTGCGCACGTGGTGCTTGCCGACATTAATGCCGACGCAGTCAAGGCACAGGCTGCAACACTGCCCGGCGCGCTCGCCGTCACCGTCGATATCACCGATACGGCGATGCTGGCATCGATGACTCGTGAGATTGCTGCCGAGTGTGGCGGGGTGGATGTGCTGGTCAACAACGCGATGCACTGTTCCGAGCCGTCGTTTCTTGAGCTGAGTATTGAGCAGATTCGCCGCGATATTGAAGTGACATTGCTCGGCACCATGCTGTGCACGAGGGCGGTGCTTCCGGGAATGCTTGAGCGAGGGGCGGGGGCAATTGTGAACCTCTCATCGGTCAATGGGCTCGGCTATTACGGCAACACCGCGTATTCCGCTGCGAAGGCTGGCGTGATGAATTTCACCCAAGCGATTGCGGTGGAGTTTGGGGGCCGGGGCATTCGCAGCAACGCGGTTGCCCCTGGCACAGTTGCCACCGAGTATTGGGAGCAACGAGCTGCGATCGATCCGGAAGTGCTGGAAAAAGCTGCGCAGTGGTATCCCGCAGGCCGCGTTGGCACCCCCGGAGACATCGTCTCAGCCATTATGTATCTCGCTTCGGATCAGGCGAGTTGGGTGAATGGTCACACGCTGGTGGTTGATGGTGGGCTCACGGCAGGGGCTTTCAAGATGGCGCAAGAGATTGTTCCGGAGGCGGAGTGAATACTCAGATTCTCATTCGAGGCGGCGAAGTGATCGACGGGTCTGGTCTGCCCCGTCGGCGAGCTGATGTGCTGATTGAAGATGGGCAGATCATCTCGGTATTCCACCCTGACTCGCCCCCGGCTGCGCTCACCTCCGACGCTGAGGTGATCGATGCCACCGCGCGGGTGGTGATGCCCGGCTGTATCGACGCGCATTCGCACGCTGAAGCGGTGGTGTTTTCTCCTGAGGTGCAAGTGGGTCTTCTCCGGGACGGTGTCACATCGATCATTGGAGGGCAGGACGGCGTCGGTCATGCTCCGGGTGACGGAAGCTATGCGAGCGATTACTTTGGCGCGTTGCTTGGGCCGCATCCGCACTATCGCGGTGACACTGTTGCTGAGCTCCTGCGCAGCTACGATGGTGCCACGGCACTGAATGTCGGGTATCTCGTGCCGGCAGGCACGGTTCGGCATCTGGTGTCTGGCTATCAGTCTTCTCCGGCTTCTCCGGCGCAAATTGACGACATGACGAGGATCGTCAGCCAGGGCATGCAAGATGGTGCGCTCGGAATCTCGACCGGTCTCGACTATGTGCCCAACATTTTTCAGGACACTGCGGAACTCACCGAACTGACCAGGCCAGTTGCTCGCTTCGGCGGGGTCTACGTGAGTCATATGCGCGGGGGATACGAATCAAATGTGCGCGCCGGTCTCATTGAGGCAGCGGAGATCGCTGAGGCAACGGGAGTGATGGTGCACATTTCTCACCTCCATGGACCGGCCGATCTCACTCTGGCCGCCCTTGACGAGCTGGCCGAGCGCGGGGTGAGTGTGACCTTTGATACCTACCCGTATCTTCGTGGCTGCACACTCGCGGCGATGCCGTTGCTACCGCCAGAAATGCTCGCGAGCCCGCGAGCAGAAGTGGTCGCGCGCTTGCAGGACCCGGCAGAACGGTCATACCTGCTTGAGCGGTGGTTCCCCTCGCATGAGGCGAGCTCGGTACATGGCGCGCAGTGGCCAGAGAGCTTCACCTTCGCGCATATTGATGCGGCGACACACCGATGGGCTGAAGGGCTCACGGTCGCGCAGGCGGCAACGCAGGCAGGACTCACTCCGCAGGAGTTTGTGATTGAGGTGCTGATCGCCGCCGAGATGAATGTCAGCTGCATTGTCGCGGTGCGTGATCAGCGCAGTGAAGACGAACTCGCGAGGCTCCTCCCCGACCATCGGCATACTGCCGGTTCTGACGGTATCTGGATCGGGGGGCATCCGCATCCCCGCGCGAGGGCTACGTTTGCGAGTTTCCTCGGTCGTTTCACTCGTGAGCGGGCAGATTGGAGCTTGGAGGAGGCCGCGATCCACCTTTCCACGCGCACGGCTCAGCGCTTTCATCTCGCCGGTCGGGGAATGGTGCGACCCGGTTACCAGGCTGATCTGATCGTCGTGGATCCGTTGACCGTCGCTGGAGTTGCCGACTATGCCCATCCGCTGCAGGCTTCGAGCGGTATCGACGACGTCGTTGTGAACGGCGTGAGTGTGCTCCGAAACGGACAACTCACTGGCGCCACTCCAGGTGTGGGGCTTCGCCGAAGCACCCCAATGCCAAATTAGTCACCCCAAAGAAAGGACACACATCATGTCGAGAGAACCGATTTCACCGGCAACCGTACCCGCCCCGAGCGGCACCTACACCGCGGGAATCCGCGTAGGAAACCTCCTGTTCCTCTCCGGACAGGGTCCCTTCGACGCCGAAGGAAATCGTGTCGGAGAAACCTTTGCAGAGCAGACACGTCAGGTCTTTGACAATCTTGAAGCCGTGGCAAATGAGGCGGGAAGTTCGCTTAAGCATGCGGTGCGCGTGGGCGCATTTCTGAGCACCCTCAACTTCTTTGATGAGTTCAACGAGGTCATGGCCGAGTATGTCTCGGAGCCGTATCCGGCGCGCACCACCGTGCCAGTGGATCTGCGCGGCTTTGACGTTGAAATTGACGCTGTCGTCATGATTCCCGACGCGTAAATCGATGACTGAGCTGTTCATTGCCAGCCGTACGCACGGCCTGGGCGCCTGGTGCGCCGATGGATTCGTGCTGCTCGACGCCGTACCCGGCCTTAATGCGCTTGCCGTGCACGCGCCGAGTGGCACCCTGTACGGCATTACCGGTGATGAAGTGCTTGCATGGCGCGTGTTGCCTGGCCAGCACGGCTCAGCGCTCGGGGCGCGCCGAATCGACCGCGCCCCGAGCGGTGGTGACAATAGTTGCCATCTCTTGGTGCTCGACCGGATGCTGCTGATCGCACACTATGGGTCTGGGTCGGTTAGCTGCATCCCGCTTGCCGAGACGGGTGAATTCGCCGGATCGGCAAGCGGGCTGATGTGGCAGGGTGCTGGTCCCGATACAGATCGACAGGCTCAGCCCCACCCGCACCAATTGCATCGAGCGCCGTTTGCTGGTGTCGGTAGCGCTGGTGGGGTGGTGGTGGTTGATCTCGGCAGTGACGCTTTTGTGGGAGTGTCGCAGGAGCAACTTGCCTCCGCGACGCAGCATCCGGGTGTGGCCGCGATGGTGGAGCCGGAACGCGTGCCTGCCCCGAAGGGCTCGGGTCCGAGGCACGCGGTCGCGCTCGCAAACGGAAGCGTTGCGGTTTCGGCCGAGCTCAGCAGTGAGTTGCTGTTGCGCGACGGGAGCGGATCTTGGCGTGTGCTGCCCAGCAGTATCGAAACCGGGGGCGCGACACAGCGAAACTATCCGAGCGATGTCGTCGCGCATCCGGCTGGCAGCGTCATACTGGCCAATCGCGGAAGCGACACGGTGGCGTTCTGGTCGAAGGATGGTGAATTTCGTGAGTGCGCGGCTGGTGGCCGGTGGCCGCAGTCGTTGCTTGTTGCTGACGAGCAGTTGCTGGTTGCGTGTGAGCACGAGGATCGCGTCACCGCGTTCGTGCTTGATCCCGAAACTGGCATGCCGCTGGGTGCGGCGCGCGAGGTCCTTGCGTGTCCGGCTCCGAGCTGGCTGCTGCGAGCCTGACCGGGTGTGATGTTGCGGGAGTTGCGCGCCGGAGCTGCCAGGGCGCAGATCGATCCGAGTCGCGGAGGGCGCTTGGTGTCTCTTGAAGTTTCGGGCGCCGAGTTTCTGGCAGACGAGGGCCCGAGAGCGGGGGAGCCCGATTGGTATGGCGGGTCGTTTCTGCTGGCACCGTGGGCTGGTCGTGCCCGGCCTGGCACGCACGGGCTGGTGTTTGGTGAGAGCTGGGAGGTGGGCCTGGAAGATGCGCGCACCCTGTCGCTTTCGATTGAGATTGAGCACGAGCTGTGGAGCGGCACGGTGGAGCAGCGGTTTGTGCTCACTTCGCACTGGCTTGAGGTGTATGCGTGCGCGAGGCCGATCGCGCAGTTACCGACCTCCTTGGGGTTTCACCCGTGGTTTCGACGTGAGACGGATGGCGCACAGCCGGTGATCCGGGCGGAATTTTCGCACCGAATTGGAGCCGGGGGCGTGCCTATTGAGGTTGCGGTGCACGGCGAGGGTGCCGCTGCGCGAGACGAGATCTATCTTGGCGCTACTGCGTCGCCGGAGGTGTGCTGGCGAGATGGCAGGCGCCTAGTGGTTGACTCGGACGCTCCGGTGTGGGTGGTGTACGAGGCTGATCGACTGGGTGCGTGTGTGGAGCCGTGGACGGCGACCCCGTGGGAGTTTGATGCGGGGGAGTGTCTGGCGCAGCCGGATCGCCCCGCCGAGCTCTCGATGCGCTTGCGCTGGTGAGCGCGAGCACGGTGTCGGCGGAGCGATCGCAGGGTGTGCCTCTGATTAGTAGGTGGCGCGACCACCGCTGATGTCGTAGACCGCTCCGGTGGAGAAGCTGCACCGGTCTGAAGCGAGCCAGGCGATCAACTCGGCGACTTCGTCGGCTCGCCCGACGCGTCCCATGGGGATCAGGCTGGTGATGTGCGCGAGCACTTCTGGCGCAGTGTGTTCGTTCATGGGTGTCGCCACTACTGCTGGGGCGATTGCGTTTGCGAGTACTCCGTGTGGGGCGAGTTCTTTTCCGAGTGTTTTGGTGAGGCCGATCACCGCTGCCTTCGAAGCTGAGTAGGGGGCCATGTGAGGGTTGCCGTCTTTGCCCGCCATGCTCGCAATGTTTACGATTCGGCCCCACCCGGCGTCAATCATGCCGGGTGCGAAGGCGCGGCACAGGTTGAAGGTGCCGGTGAGATTGACGGCGAGGGTGTGATGCCAGTCGCGGTCGGTGATTTCCCAGGTGGGTTTACCCTCGCCGACAATTCCGGCGCTATTGATGAGAATGTCGACTGGACCGACCTTCGCTGCGGCTTCCGCAACGGCCGCGGAGTCACTGACGTCGAGTGTGACGTCTGCGTCATTCGAGATGTCGAAGGTGATGATCTCGATTCCGTCCTCGGCCAGCCGTTGTGCGGTGGCCGCTCCGAGGCCGCTGCATCCGCCTGTGATTACTGCCTTGCGAGACATCGTTGTCCTTTCCGTAGATGAGTGCATTGCCTTGAGCATATTCCATTATTTAGAACCTTGGTCAACTAATTGGAATCTTGCGGTGGGCCGATACACTGATCTCACGCGAAGGAGAACCATGGTTGAGGAACGGGCGGTCGGAGCGGATCGGGTGCTTCTGGTGCTGAGTGAACTGGGCAAGCATCCCGCCGGGATAGCGCTGGAGGAGCTTGCCGCCGCGCTTGCTTCACCCAAGTCGAGTGTGCATCGGGCGCTCTCCACGCTGCGCAAACGAGGCTTTGCGGCAAAGGATCACCGCGGCAATTACGTGGTGGGCGACGAGTTGCTCAGGCTGGCATTTTCGGTGCACGAGCAGCGGCCGGAGCACGCGCGGATCGAACCCGTGCTCGCTCGCCTCAGTGAGCGATTCGGTGAGACGGTGCACTATGCAGTGCTCGACGGCAGCGAGGTGGTGTACCGGGCAAAGGTCGATTCGCCTGCTGCGGGGATCCGGTTGACCTCGGTGGTCGGCGGCAGAAATCCTGCGCACGCTACCGGAGTGGGCAAGGTGCTGCTTGCCGACCGATTCCGCGATTTTGACGGATTTGTCGCCTGGGCGAACACTCAGACACTCGACGCGCGCACTGATTCGACGCTCACTGACGCGGCGTCGTTGTGGGCCGACTTTGAGCGCATTCGCGAACTCGGCTACGCGCTTGACCGCGAAGAGAGCGAGCGCGGAGTGGCGTGCATCGCGTTTCCGGTTTCGCTTTCGGCTACCGGTTCGATTGATGGAGCGGTGAGTGTCAGCGCGATCGCGGTTCGCACTCCCCTCGAAGTGCTTATTGCCCATGCTGCCGAGATTCGAGCGGAACTCGGCGGGCTCGCGATCTCGCGGTAGCGGATCGTTCGCGCTAGTCGGTTGAAGGCAAGTGCGTGAGGTGCGTGCGCATGGCTGCTGCGGCGCTTGCCGGATCACCAGCTTCGATTGCTTCGACGAGCGCGGTGAGATCCGCGAGCGCACGTTCGCGGGTTGAGATGAGTGAGGCGGTGCGTCCGCGTGACGCGCTAATGCGCTGGCTGAGGCTTGTGTAGAGCTCAATCACGACGCTGTTCTTGCTGGACTGAAGCACGCGATCGTGAATGCCCTGGTCGTAGGTGACGAAATCGGCTTCGTGCTCGAGTGCGGCTGTCGCTCCGAGCAGGTGTTCGCGCAGGAGCGCGCGGTCCTCGGTGGATGCGTGCAGGGCAGCTTCGCCCGCTGCCCACGGCTCGATGAGTAGCCGAGCTGCGCGCAGTTCGGCTGCGTCGGTGGCGCGAATGTAGATGCCTGATCGATCGCGAGCTTCAAGCACGCCATGCTCGATCAGGGTGGCGATCGCGCGCCGTATGCGGGGTCGCGACACGTCGAAGTGCGCGGCGAGCTCGCGCTCGGAGGGAAGGCGTTCGCCTGAGCGATACTGGCGAAGGACAATCAGCTCGCGCAATTGTTCAACGAGGGACGTCATTCGCTTGCTCCTTGCCCTGGCGCGGTGTGGGGTGCTCTCGACAACTGTACTTGACGCGGGATCCCTGGTTGCCTAATCTGGTAACACCAGTTTGGTTAACCAGAGTAGATGTGAGCGACAAAGGAGACAGCATGCGCATCGCCAGAATCGAAACCTCAGAGGGTCCTCGTCTCGCAGTGCAGCAAGACGAGCGTTGGCTCGCGGCCGCGCCAGCAGGAGTGACCCTGCCACAGATGCTTGCGCGCAAGGCTGAGTTCAAGGCAGAAGGCCCCGAACTGCACGGCAAGGTGCTTGCACCGCTCGTGCCGGGAAAGATCGTCGCAATTGGCCTGAACTACATGGACCATATTCGAGAGGCGAACGCCGAGGTGCCGAAAGCCCCACTCGTGTTCACCAAGTTTCCCTCCAGCGTGACCGGACCAGACAGCGACGTTGTGATCGACCAGGCGCGCACCCAGCGAGTTGACTGGGAGGTTGAACTTGCCGTGGTGATCGGCAAGCGGGCTCAGAACGTCTCACGTGATGACGCGATGGAGTATGTGTTCGGTTACACCATTGCAAACGATGTCTCAGCGCGAGATATGCAGTTTGGCGACGGACAGTGGGTTCGCGGCAAGAGTCAGGACACCTTCTGCCCGCTCGGCCCGGCGGTGGTCACCGCCGACGAGATCCCACAGCCGGGCGAACTCGCGCTGTCGACCCGGGTCAATGACGTGGTGAAGCAAGACTCGAACACCCGCGAACTCATTTTCGGACTGCCCGAACTGGTCGCGTATTGCTCACAGAACTTCACGCTCGAGCCAGGAGATGTCATCCTGTCCGGCACCCCATGGGGATGCGGAGAGTTCATGACTCCGGCCGAGCATTTGCAGCCAGGCGATGTTGTCGAATGCCGAATCGAAGGCATTGGCTCGCTGCAGAACCCAGTGGTTGCCGCGAACAAGTAGCCTCAGTGCAGACGCGCTTGCAGGGGGTGCGTGCGAGTTAGTTCGCGCGCAACCCCTGCAAGCGTTCAATCGCGGTATGCAGCGTGTCATCGCGCTTCACAAAGGTGAAACGCACCCAGTTCACCAGTTCCTTCGCGGCAACGGAACCCTCGTGGCAGAACGCGCTCAATGGCACACACGCCACTCCGTGCTGCACTGGGAGCCATCTCGCAAACGCAGCCCCATCGGGCACCTCATCGCTCAGGAACGGGCTTGCATCTGCGCAGACGAAATAGGTTCCATCAGGTCGGACTGTAGCGAACCCGGCCCGCTCCAGTCCCTCGAGCAAGAGGTCGCGACGAGCCGCGAGAGTGGCTCCGAGGGCGGCAATATCTGTATCGCCCTCGGTCAGTGCGCGAGCAATCGCCCCTTGAAATGGGGCCCCGCTCGTGAACGTGAGAAACTGCTTCACCGCGAGCACGGAATCAATGAGGGCTGCTGGTCCGGTGATCCAGCCAATTTTCCACCCAGTCAAGGAGAAAGTCTTTCCGGAGGAGGAGATGGTGAGCGTTCGCTCGGCCATTCCGGGAAAGCTTGCGAGTGGTACGTGGGCGGCGTCATCAAAGGTCAGGTGCTCATAGACCTCATCTGTGATCACGAGAGCGTTCGCGCGCAGTGCGGTCTGAGCGATCGCCTCAAGTTCGTCGGAGCTAAGCACGGTACCGCTCGGGTTGTGGGGGGTGTTCACGAGGATCACCTTGGTGCGCGGGGTAACCGCATCTTCGAGCGCGCGCACATCAAGTTTGAAGCGGCCGTCGCGGGGGAGCAGCGGCACCGTCACGTGGGTGGCGCCGGCGAGTGCGATGCTCGCGGCGTGTGAATCGTAGAAGGGCTCAAGCGTCAGCACCTCGTCGCCTGGACCGGTCAGTGCCAGTAGCGCGGCGGCGATGGCCTCTGTTGCGCCCGTCGTGACGAGCACCTCGCGTTCAGCATCGAGTGCAATGCCGTAGTGCCGTGCCTGGTGAGCGACGATAGCGTGACGAAGTTCGGGGGTGCCGCGGCCTGGCGGGTACTGGTTTACTCCATCGCGGATCGCCGCGACAGCAAGCTCACGAATCCATTCGGGGCCATCTTCGTCGGGAAAACCCTGCCCCAGATTCGCGGCCTCGGTGCGCAGCGCAAGTGCGCTCATCTCGGTAAAGATCGTCGGTTTCGGGTTGCCGTTGGCATCGAGCAGTCCTGCTGCTCCTGCGACTTCACGCCATCGTTCATTCACGCTCTACAGCATAGAGCGTGCCGGGGAAAAGCACAGGGTCCATCTGCTTGTGCAGACGGACCCTGTGCGTAACGAGAATCGCTTACTTCACCATCGGAACATTGAAGATGAATGGATCAGTCTTTCCGCCACCGCGGTACTCGTTCGTCACCTTCGCAGCGGCGATGATGTGGAAGATGAAGAGCACGAGGCCACCGATCCAGAGCAGGGTGGCGATGAGGCCGCCGATGACTGGAAGGTAGGCAAGGATTGCGGAGGCCAGGCCGACAGCGGTGCGCACGAGCGAGAAGTTCAGGTTCGCTACGTTGAAGGCGTGCAGGCGCTGGTTTCCCTTGTCTTTGTCGACAATGTAGAAGATCAGCGCGGGGATCCAGGCGAAGAACACTGAGAGCCAGTAGTTCACGGCGAGGTTGCTTGCCGACTGGTCGGCGACTGGCTGCTGGTAGCCGCCCGGCTGCTGGTAGCCACCGGCTGGGGGTGCCTGGTATGCGCCAGCTGGAGGCGCCTGGTATGCACCGGCTGGTGGCGCAGGTGGTGCCGGGTACTGCGGTGCAGCAGGCTGTGCGGCAGGTGCGGGTGGAACTGGTGCTGCCGGTGGCACTGGTGCTGCGGGCGCTACCTGCTCGGGAGCGGCTGGCTGCTCTGGAGCGGCTGGCTGCTCAGGCTGCTCACCGTTTGCTTCGGGAGGCAAAGTCGACATGACGACCCTCTTCTCTTGTTGGGAACCGTATTGGCTATTAAAAAAAACTACCGCAGGAATGTGAACTTTTGGTAGTTCTACCAACCGCACTCCACAACTTTTGGCTCAAACACTGTGCAGTTTGGCTAGAACAGGTGCCTAAAAAATATCTGGACTCGGGGTGGCCGCGTGCAGAATAGAGACATCTGCGTGACGGTCAAAGCGGTACCCGGTGCCGCGAACCGTGCGCACGATGTCCTGATAGTGCGCAAGCTTCACCCGCAGACGACGCACATGCACATCAATGGTGCGCTCGTTCGGAGTCTCATCTTCAGGAGCATCGGCCCAGAGCTTCTCGATGAGTTCCTCGCGGCTCACCGTCAAGCCCTCACGAAGCACGAAGTACTGCAGGAGTTCAAACTCGCGAAACGTCAACGGGGCGGCAATATTGTCAAGCAGGACCCGCTTGCGTGAAAGGTCAATCGTCACGCCGCTTGCCGCGCGATCCTCTTCGCTCGGTGCGTGCTGCTGCTTCTGGCGGGCGATGGCCGCTGGATCACCCAGCGCAAGGCGCACCACGTCAACGTCGCGGCCGCCGGTCCCCTCCGGTGCGAGCGCAACTGCGGCGTAGGTGCCAGCGGTGGGAGCGAGCTGTGCGACGAGTTGCTTGATCTGAGCAACAATCTCGCCAAGCTTGGGATCGCCCTCGGCGATCTTGTCATCGGCAAGGCCGACGTAGAGTGCGAAACCGCGAACCTCGGTTCCTTCTGGAACGCGTCGCTCCGAGGTGTGAGCCTGTGCCAGGTCGGGGCGAACGTCTGCTGCGGTGCGGGTGATGGTGGTCATGATGTGATGCTGTCTTTCTGCGGGTGCCACTGCGGTGGCGGCGGCGCTGCGAGGCCGCGTGTGCTGATTCAGTCGATGCCGTGCGTGAGGTGACACGCGGGCCGAGCTGAGTGGCGGAGATTCGCCGGGAGTGAGCGACGGAAAGGTCGCTGTGCACGATCCTCATGAGATGCGAGGAAGGAGGCAGGTTGTCCGGATCTCTGTCCGAACGCTAGGCGTGCAAAGCGATGCTTTGCCGTTCTCTCGCCTAGCTGAGGTGCATTCGACAGCACATGACACTACGGCGGCACATCATCATGCCAGCCTGCCCAAAGTTCACCTCGCGGGTGGCCTGGGGACGATTCGTGTCAGTCATAAGTCAGAGTTAACCAAAGCATTGCGCTTCATGTCAAATTATTTCCTCATGTGACAGCGATTGTGTGCGTTGCGGCCCGTAAACGTCAATCGCCCCCGGCAGGTGCCGAGGGCGATTGAAACATGTCTGTATTGCGAAGCGTAGACGACGCTGCGTCGGCGGGTGCGTCTGTGAAATCCGAGCCCGACACATCCTCACCAGCGCACGGGATCTCCCAGCCCCGTCCTAGTCGACTGTGCCGTAGAGACGGTCACCCGCATCACCGAGACCCGGCACAATGTAGGCCTGCTCGTTGAGGCCGTCGTCCAGTGCGCCAAGCACGAGCGTGACGTTCCGGTCACCGACCGTCTCGCGCACTGCGTTGATGCCCTCGGGGGTGCCAAGGATGCAGATCGCGGTGACATCTTCTGCGCCACGATCGAAAAGGAAGTTGATCGCAGCAGCGAGCGAACCGCCGGTCGCCAGCATGGGATCAAGCACGAAGCACTGGCGGCCCTCAAGCTCGTCGGGCAGGCGCTCCGCATAGGTCTCGGGCACCAGCGTTTCTTCATTCCGCTTCATGCCGAGGAAACCCACCTCGGCAGTTGGAATGAGCTTCACCATGCCCTCAAGCATGCCGAGACCGGCTCGAATGATCGGCACAATCAACGGTGTGGGCTGGCTGATCCGCACCCCCGTCGTCGTGGTGACTGGCGTCTCGATCTCGATCGGATCGACCTTGACCTCGCGGGTCGCCTCATAGGCGAGCAAGGTCATCAGCTCTTCGACGAGCAGTCTGAAGGTAGGCGGAGGCGTGCGCTTGTCGCGCAAAACCGTAAGCTTGTGAGTGATCAGCGGATGATCCGCAATGACAACGCGCATGGGTCCAGCTTAGTCGAGCCGTCGGCCGCAAGCTGCGCAGAAAATGAGTGAGGTGCTCACCGTGGCCAGCATTCCACCAAGCGAACGAGAGCTTGAGTGGATGAATGCTGCGCTCCAGGAGGCGAGGATCGCCCGCGATACCGGAGAAATTCCGGTGGGCGCTCTCGTGCTCGACGCAAGCGGCGCCATTATCGCCCGCGGCAGCAACTCTCGTGTGCGCGAGAAAGATCCGACTGCGCACGCCGAAATCAATGCGATCCGCGAAGCGGCCAGAGTGCGTGATGACCGGGTGCTCAGTGACTGCACGCTTGTGGTGACACTTGAGCCGTGCGTGATGTGCGCTGGAGTGATCCTCGCGGCCCGGATTCCACGGATCGTGTTCGGGGCCTGGGACGAGAAAGCGGGTGCAGTCGGAAGCGTCTATGACCTTCTTCGCGACGGCAGACTGCCGCACGCGGTTCCAGAGGTGATCGGTGGTGTGCGTAGCGAAGAGTGCCAGGATCTCTTGCAAGCCTTTTTCGCTGAGCGCAGATAACTGCCGCACTCACAAGAAGCCGAGTATCGAGCCGGCGGATCGAGAAGGCTCGAAGGGGGCTCAGTCGAGGCCGAGCATCACGATCGCGCTCGTGGTCGGTGGGGTCACGTCCGGGTCGATCCACACATCGGGTTCGATATAGATGACCTTCGCCTCGGGCACTGCCGTCTGCACGCGGCGTTTCGCCTGTGCGAGGATCACGGACACCTCTTTCATGGTGAGCTCAGCGTCGATATCGACCTTTGCCCCCACCACGAGCGTTTCACCGGCGTGCGCAACCTGAAGACCGATCACGCGACGAATACTGGCACCCTCAAGCAGACTTGCCTCGATGTTCGCTACGTCTTCGCTGCTCGCCGTCATTCCGAATCCCCTTTGTTCGATGGATCGTCTCCCATCCTAGACTTGGTCACTATGAGCGAAGCGAATGTGTCTCAGCAGCTACCCAGTATCGCGATGATCGGAGTTGGCTCCATGGGGGGAGCGATCCTTGCGGGATTGCGCGCCCCTGGTGTGACTGTTGACGGCCCGATCGCGGTCACCACCAGATCGGCAGCGAGCGCAGAAGCATTTGCCGAGGCACCAGATGTGCAGGCTTACTCGAATGAGACTGCCGCTGATGCCAATCGAGTGGCGGTGCGCGAAAAGCGAGTGGTGATTCTCGCGGTGAAGCCCTGGCAGATCACCGAGGTGCTTCAGGATATTGCGGCAGATCTTCGCTCCGACGCTATCGTCGTGAGCGTTGCTGCGGGTGTGACTGCAGCGAGCATGGAGGCGGTGCTGCCCGCGGGCACGGCGGTCGTGCGTGCCATGCCGAACACGCCCTCGCTCGTCGGCCTCGGCGTCACCGGAATTGCCGGTGGCACCGCGACCACGGCGGAGTCACTTGAATTGGTGCGGCGCATGTTTGAGACCGTCGGCGCAGCGCTCATCGTGCGGGAAGATCAGATTAACGCGGTCGCCGCGATCTCTGGGTCTGGCCCCGCCTACCTTTTCCTGTACGCCGAAGAGATGACCGCGGCGGCAGAGCGCCTCGGCTTCGATGCGCCGCAGGCACGCCTGCTTGCGCAGCAGACCGTCATTGGATCTGCCGAGTTGCTGCGCCAAAGCGGCGAGGATCCTGCTGAGCTTCGGCGCAAGGTCACGAGCCCGAAGGGCACTACTGAGCAGGCGATCCTGGTGATGCAAGACGCCAAGCTCGGTGAGATTTATGATCGAGCGCTTGCCGCGAATATTCGACGTTCAGAAGAACTCGCCGCCGAAGGCTAGGCGGCTTGCGGGCGCGCTAGCCGATCGTGGCGAACCGCTCGACGTCTTCTGCGGTGCCCGACACGATGATCAGATCTCGCGGTGAGACAACCGTGTGCTGGGTTGCGTGCGTAAACGGCTGCCCAGGGGTCTTCACACCGACCACGGTCACGCGATAGCGCGTGCGCACGCCGCTAGCCTCCAGCGAGAGCCCCCGAATCGAACGTGGTGGGTACATCTTGGCGATCACGTAGTTGTCATCAAATTGAATGAAATCGAGCATGCTTCCGCTGAGCAGGTGAGCGACTCGCTCCCCGGCCTCTCGTTCCGGGTAGATCACATGATTGACCCCGATGCGCTCCAGGATTTTGCCGTGCGATTGCGAGATCGCTTTCGCCCAGATCTGAGGGATCCCCAGGTCCACGAGGTTTGCCGCGATGAGCACGCTCGCTTCGATTGAGGCGCCCGTTGCGACTACGGCGATCTGAAATTGATCGGCACCAATTTGGCGAAGTGCCTCCATCGAGCGGGCGTCTGCCTGCACGGCGTGGGTGACTCGGTCTGCCCATTTCTGCACGAGCTGCATATCGGTATCGACCACGAGCACTTCGCGATCCTGGCGGTCAAGCTGTCCAGCGGTGGCCGCGCCGAAGCGTCCAAGGCCAATCACGATGACGGGGGCATCGCTGCGAATATCAACCAACGATCGGCCTTTCTTCTGGCAGGCTAAACATTCGCCTGCGGCTGGTAGCTGCGATTGCAGCGGCGAGGGTGACGGTGCCGACACGGCCGGCCCACATGGTAGCGGCGAGAACGTATTTTCCGGAGTCTGGGAGCGCTTCTGAGAGTCCGGTCGATAGGCCGCAGGTGCCAAAGGCAGAGATCACCTCAAAGAGCACAAGATCCAGCGGTAGCTTCGTCATGTGTAGCAAGGTGATGGTCGAGGCGGCAACGATAGTGGCGCCCCAGATCACGATCGAGACCGCGAGGCGGATCACCTCATTTGGAATGCTGCGCTCGAAGACCTGCACATTCTGGTAACCGCGAGCCTCGGCATAGGCGGCAAGAAACAGCACCGCGATGGTGGTGACCTTGATGCCGCCCGCGGTTGAAGCCGATCCACCGCCGACAAACATGAGCATGTCCATGGCAAGCATGGTGGAGCCGTTCATGTCCGTTGGATCGATCACGCCGAGTCCGCCGGATCGGGTCATGACCGACATGTATCCCGATTGCATCAGGGTTTGCCAGAAATTTTCGTCGCCAAAGGTCGCCGGGTTGTCTGCTTCCAGCGCGCCAATCGCGATCCAGCCGAGAATGACGAAGGCGATCGTGGTGGTCAGGGTGAGTTTCGCGTGCAAGCCGAGGCGCTTGTGTGAGCGCCAGCCACCGCGCACCACCACTCGGTAGAGCGCGAAGATGACCGGAAAGCCGATACTGCCAAGAAACACGCCCATCGCGAGCACAACCAAGAGATAGGTGTCTGTTGCGTAGGGAGCAAGACCCTCTGCCATGGGCACGAATCCGGTGTTCGTGAATGCTGAGGCAGCGAGATAGAAGCCGTACCAGAGGGCATCCCAGAAGCCGTACCCCGCCACGAGCATGCGCGGTGTGATCAGCAGCGTGAGCGCCGCTTCGATCACCAAAAGACTGAGCGCGACGGCTGCGAGGAGTCCGCCCATCTCGCCAAGACCGATCGCTTGGCTTTCGCTTGAACCCTTGGTGGTGCGCGCCGGGTTGGTGTCGCTTGCGGCAAGCAGGCGCTGTCGCAGTCCGAGTCTCCTGGTGACGGTGAGGCCGAGAATGCTCGCGAGGGTGAGCACGCCGATGCCGCCAATTTGCAGGCCAAGCAAGATCACGAGGTCACCAAAGAGCGACCAGTGGTCCGCCATGTTGACTGTGCTGAGTCCGGTGACACAGATCGCTGAGACGGCTGTGAAGAGGGCGTCAGCGAGCGGCGTCATCGTTCCGCTCTTGCTCGCGATCGGAAGCGAGAGCAGGGCAGTCCAGAGCAGGATCAGTGCCGTGAAAACCAGGAGCGCGAACCGCGCCGGAGAGGACTGGATCAGGGCGTGCAGCCAGGTTTTTTGTGAGAGAGGCGCGACCTTGCGACGCGACGCGAGAAGTCCCCTCACAATAGCTTCCTCTTGGTCAGAATTGATTGGCAAAAATGTGACGGCCGCTCGGGATTGTGAGGGTCCGTAGAGTGTCATGCTACCCCTGTGAAGTAATTTCGGACACACTGAGGCCGTTGCTGGACTACCCTGGTGGGTATGCCAGATATTTTCGGGGTGATCTCCGACGCCACCCGACGCGACATTTTGCAGGTGCTTCTTGAGCGCCATCAGCAGGATGCCGAGATCAGCGTCTCAGAGATCGTGGCTCAGCTTGAGCTGAGTCAGCCGACCGTGTCGAAGCATCTGAAAGTGCTGCGCGAGGCAGAGCTCGTGACCGTGCGTGAAGAGGGACAGCATCGTTTCTACACGCTCGATCCGGAGCCGCTTGAGATGATCGAGGATTTCATCATTCCCTTTCTCTCAGTCGGTTTTGACACCGAGGTGACCGTGGAATATCGGTCAGAAACGGGAGAGCTGCTGCCTGACCCTGAGGCGCCTTTGGGCGACGATGAGGTGCTGCCTGAGGAGCTTGCCACGGCCGCCGAAAATATTGGTCGAGCGATGGCAAACGCCGAGCATCGGGTAAAAGAGCTCGTCGCGCGTTTTCGCTTGCGTGCATAACGTTGTAAGATTGATTTTTTGTGGGCCTCAGATCGCGCGGCCCTGAGATTTTGTGAGGTTACTGTGGGTTCAGTTATCAAGAAGCGCCGGAAGCGTATGTCGAAGAAGAAGCACCGGAAGCTGCTTCGTAAGACGCGTCACCAGCGCCGCAACAAGAAGTAGTTCGCCTCGGCGAATTGCGAGAGCGTCGTGCCCTTCTGGGTGCGGCGCTTTCTGTGTGTGCGGGGCGGATTCGCCCGAGCGGCACACTAGGGGCTGAGTAGGTGGAGTCGTTCTCCGGCGATATTGAAGATGCTGATGACTTCGCAGCGGCGTGCGCCGGAAGCCCGCATTCGATGGGGAATGGTGGTGTCGAATTCTGCGGCCTCGCCCTGCACCAATAGGTGTTGGGCATCGCCAAGGGTGAGTTCGAGTTCACCTGAAAGCACGTAGACCCATTCGTGTCCGTCGTGCACTTGGAGCTCGTGCGCCTCGGCGTCTGCTGGGTAGGTCAGCTTGAAGGCGCGCACTGTGGATTCTTCTCGTGTGAGCGGAGCGACGGTCATGCCATTGCGCGTGGTGGCGGGGCGGCGGATCTTCGGGTCACGATCTGGCGCTTCGAGGAGGTCATCGATGCGGATGCCGAGTTGTCTGGTCAGCGGCAGAAGCAATTCAAGGCTTGCCTGTCGTTTGCCTGATTCGAGCCGGGAAAGTGTGCTCGCAGACATGCCAGCTTGAGCGGCGAGTTCGTCCAGGGTCCATCCCTGTTCCTGTCGTGCTGCCCGGAGTTTGGGGCCGAGTCGCTGAAGTTCTTGCATGCGTGCATCATTTCAGGATCTTGCTATTTCTGCAAACACCTTTGCGAAATTGGCCAACTCTGGGCGATCCTTGTGCAATGGAAACAACGAAATGGGATGCAGTAGTCATTGGCGGGGGCGCGGCCGGGTTGAGCGCGGCACAGGCTCTCGGGCGATCCCTGCGCCGAACACTCGTGATTGATGCCGGGCAACCCAGAAACCGGTTTGCCGCGCAGATGCATAACGTGCTCGGCCACGACGGCACTTCGCCAGGAGCTCTCCTCGCCACAGGTCGGAGTGAAGCAGCGAGCTATGGGGTCGAGTTTCACGATGGCTTCGTCGCTTCGGTGCGGGATCTCGGCCAGACGCTTGAGGTCACCATGGAAGACGGGACGGTCTGTGAAGCGCGCAGCCTCGTGCTTGCCACCGGGGTGAGTGACGATCTGCCCGAGATCCCTGGACTCGCGCAGCACTGGGGTGCACGCGTGCTGCACTGCCCGTACTGCCACGGTTGGGAAGTTCGCGGAGCCCGGATCGCCGTGGTTCCTCGTTCGCCAGTGGGACTTCACCAGGCGTTCCTCCTGCGGCAGTGGACTGAACAGCTGGTGGTGTGCAGCGAGGCGCTGGGGACACTTGATCCAATCATCGAAGCACGGTTGCGCGCGCGAGGGATCGAGATCGTCGACGAAGCAATCTCAGAAGTGCGCAACGACGATCTTGGCGTGACTGCACTCCGCACCGTGAGCGGTCGAGAACTTCCCATCGACGCGATATTCACCGCGGGCACACTTCGCCCGCATGACCACATGCTGGCAGGCCTGACGCTTGCACGAAGTGCCGGTCCACTCGGGGAATTCATCACGGTCGACCCGGCGGGGCGTACCAGCCACCCGAGAATCTGGGCAGCGGGTAATGTGGTGTCGCCCGCGACTGCCGTTCCGCAAGCGATGGCTGCTGGGGCGATGGCCGGGGCAGCGGTGAACTTTGCACTCGTTGAAGAAGACTTCGATCTGGCCGTCGCAGCACACAAGGAGCAATGAATATGCAGCACGATGCTTTCGCAGCGCAGGATCGCCAGGCCCAGGATCGTCAGGCGCAGGATCGCCAGGCGCACGATCATGACGGTGCCGAGTCGCCAGCACAGTTCTGGGAACGGCGGTACGCGGGTACTGAGCCGATCTGGTCAGGAAAGGTGAACGCGACGCTGGCAGAGGCTGTCTCTGGACTGGTCCCGGGGCGTTCGCTCGACCTTGGGAGTGGCGAGGGTGGTGATGTGCTCTGGCTTGCCGAGCAAGGCTGGGAAGCGAGCGGGATCGATCTCTCGCCGACTGCCGTCGCGCGAGCGCGGAATGAGGCGAAGTCTCGCGGCGTGGAGCGAGCTGAATTTATTGCGCGTGATTTGAACGAGTGGGCGGCATCGGCGAACCCCATTCACTCAGCACCACACGATGGCGCACGCTACGAGTTGATTACGGCGAGTTTTTTCCAATCACCCGTTGAACTGCAACGTGCGGAGATTCTGCGGGCCGCGCTTTCGAGGCTCGCGCCGGGTGGACGGCTTGTGCTGGTCTCGCATGCGTCACCACCGTCTTGGGCCGCGGCGGCAGGCGGTGCCCACGGGGGCCGTGCACCTGGGGGAGACGGTGCACCTGGCGGAGGCGGCGTACCTGGCAGAGACAGTACAGACGGCAGGCGACCCGCCGGTCCCACGTTTTATCAGCCCGAGGACGAGCTACGGCTCTTGGGTCTTTCAGGCGAGGCGAGCAGCGGGCAGAACCAAGCCGGCTATGAGATTGAAACTGCGAAACTGGTGCAGCGGGAGGTGGCCGATCCCGAGGGGCGGGCAGCGTGGATCGAGGATTCGCTCGTGGTCGTGCGACGAGGCTGATCGTACAGTGGGCCATGCCGCGGCCTAGAATTGGAGTGTGCCGAAGACCGTTGAAATCAGCTTGCTCTCCAAACCGGGCTGCCACCTCTGTGACGATGCGCGAGAGGTGATTGAGCGGGTTCGATCGGAGTGTGCGTCTCGGGGGTTTCGAACGGAGCTCGAAGAAGTTGACATTCTTCAAGATCCGCAGTTGGCGAGACTGCACGCCGAAGATATCCCGGTGGTATTTCTGAACGGAAAACGGCACGCAATTTGGCGAGTCGATGAAGTTCGACTCAGCGCTGCAATCGAGAAAGCCTCCCGCACTCCGAGGCTGTTTGTCCGACGCCCTACAGAAGGAACGCACGAAAAATGACCCTCCGCCACATTGTTTCCTGGAAGTTCAACGGTGAGACGAAAGAGCAGCGCGACGCGCAAGCCGCCGAAGCGATCGCGTTGATTGATCCGCTGCGCGAGAAGATCTCGAGTGTGCGCGCACTCAGCCTGCACCGTAATGAACTCTTCGATGGGGCGAACTTTGATCTGACCCTGATCGCCGATTTCGACGATGCTGAGGGCCTGGAGTTTTACGCCAAGCACCCCGATCACCAGCCTGCTCTGCAGTACATGCCGACGGTTGCTGCCGCGCGCGTGGCAACAGACTTCACAATCTCGTAAGTCACCGAGAGAAACTCCCACTAGTACAGGCGGCAGGGGCTGCCCGCTGACGCCGGGCGTTCAGCGAGGCAGTTCACCCCGACCGAGGCCCTGCCAAGGTACAGTCGAACCGCGTGTGCGGGAATCACGCCGAGCACCCCAACGCGCAGCGCTGCCACCTCATACCGTCCGTTCGGCAGCGTCGACCAGTCGGAGGGGGCAGCGCCAACTCCGCTCACCGGGGCCGGTGAGTTCTGCGCGTTCACCAGCAGTTGGATCACCCCACTCACATAGAGCTGTGTGAAGACGTTCGACACTGTGTTGACGAGTGGTTGCGTGAGAGTTGTGACGACCGTGGGCAATGCGCGGAGTGGGGCGAGCACCGCATTCACCGCATCGCCCGCAATCTTTCCGAAGCCATTCACGAGACCGCTGAGCAGGGTGTTGATCAGCGGATTGACGATTGCCGAGACGACACCGCCGAGCAGCCCGAGATTGAGGTTCGTGCTCGTGGTGGCCTGCACCGTGCCAGCCAAGAGATTCTTGAGGCTCCCCTGCACTGAAGCGGATATTGTGCCAATCGCCACCTGCACGCATCCCAGCGTGCACACCTCGACGCGGAGGGCGATCGTCGTGCTTGCCGTCACCCACACCGCATCGACGGCCTGGTTCAGGGCGGTGTTCACGCGCGCGATCCAATTGTTCAGTGCGCTGTTCAATGCCGCAGTCAGCGTGGGAACGACGTTCTTGTTCGTCAGGAGATCGCTATTAGGAGGCAGATTGTTGAGCCCACTGCCGTAGCTCCCCGGGTATGCCGCCGCCAATAGGGCAGCGGTGTTCACCGTCACTGTCCCCTGGCTGAGACTGATGGACACGATGCCGCCGCTATCTGCCAGAGTTTCGTTGAGCAGCGCTCGCACCGCACTGGTATCAATAGTGGCGGAGGCAGATGCCGACACATTGCCGAGGCTGAGAATCGGATTGGAGATGAGGCTGTTGAGCAGCGTGGTCACGCCACTCACGATTGAGTTGCTCACCCCGGTGTTTCCAGCAATCTGATTCACGCTCTGCTCAAGTGAGGTGATCGCTCCGCTGACCCCGCTGACGAGCGCCGATACGGCTGGTGAAGAGACCTTCGTTTGCACGGCAGCCGCGAGATAGTCCCGGCTGAGTGCGTTCGTCGCCGACTGTTGCCACAGCTGGGTGCAGCCATTCAGCGCAGCCCTGCCGGCAACCGCACCAAGTTCAAGGCTGAGGTCGGTTACGCCACTGACGAGCGTGCCCAGATCAAGCCCAGTCGAATTGAGCAGGCTCTTGAGATTGAGGGTGCCAAGTGCGGGGTAGCTATTCCCCGGTGCGGTGGCGATGGCGCCCGTGTTTGTCACATACCCGGCCGCCCCCACAGAGGCACCAGTGCTCTGTGCCTGCCCGTACTGGCTCAGCACCCCGGTGCTGTTGTTCAACGGCAATTGGAGGAGGCCCTGGCCCAGATTTACCTGAACTGCCGAGAGTGCGACAACATTGAGTGGATGTGCATAGGCATCGTTCCCGAGTGCGGTAGCGACTCCCCTGGTTTCCACCGCGCGATCTCCATTGTGGGTCACCTCCACACCGCTGGCCTCAACGAGCGTGTCAAGGTTGATGCCCAGCATCGCACCACTCAGCGCTCTGCCTTCTCCGCGTGTTGCAAAGTGGCTCGTTGCAGCCGCGCAATTTGGGGTCGTCAGCACGTTCGTGTGTGCCCACTCGGCATCAGTCCAGCTTGCGTCGGTGGGAATTCCGCTCTGGGCCACCAGTGCGAACGTGGTGAGCGTGACTGCCGCCGCACTGCTCAACCATCGCCGAGTCGTTCGCGCCCGTCCGGGCGCTGAGTGTCTTCGGCGGTCAACCGTGCCGAGCCGCCTAGCCATGGTGGCCCCGAACCTCGTGCGCAGTGGCGTGGCGCACTGTGCGTGTCTCGGCTGCCGTGCGTCGCTCTGGTGTGCCCTGCCGGCGCCGGAGTGTGAGCAGGGCAAGGCCAAATCCCACCGTTCCGAGCGCGAGCGTGGCGAGGGCGGAGACGTCTTCACCCGTCGCCGCCAGTGCGGGTGATCCCCCGTGATGCAGTGGGAGTGCTGTGACATCCTCACCTGCGACGTGCAGGCCGAGACCAATCTTCGAGTGCTGCCCCTCGAAACGGCTGAGCGGCGTGGCCGCAGGCACAGAGAGCGTCACCAGAAATTCGCGTGGCTGACCGCGATGCAGGGCCTCGACCTCAAATTGATGGTCTTGCTCAATGATGTCGCTCAGCGGAACCGTATCGAGCACGGTGGTACGCGCACCCGAGCAGTGCGCACCCGGGGTCGCAGCCTGGAAGCTGCCGTCACAAGCGGTCACCGATACCCGCATATCGGAGTTCGCAATCATGGAGCCATCGCCTTGCAGTTCAAGCTCCAGAGTGCTTGAACTGGCGTCTCGGAGTGAAGCTTGCACGAGCCAGCTGGCTGAGTCTCCCGGCACCAGTTCTGCGAGCAATTGCGAGTGCGGGTCAATCGCGAGCTGCAAGAACCCGGGTCGCCCCGTTTCAGTGAGATGCGTGAATATCGCTGCCGCCCGACTCGCGGTGAGGCCCATGCCGAAGAGAGCAACGACGCCGAAGACACCGGCGAGCGCTGCTGCACGGGCCAATGAACTCATTGGGCTTCCTCTCTCGCGTGTCTCGGCAGTGGGTGAGTGGCGGGAGCAGATTCACCCTGCGGGGGATCGGCGTGTGCTCGTGGCCAGAATGCCCAGGTCACAAGCGCGCCAACGGCGAGGATCAGGGTGCCCATCCCGATCGGAGACTGCATCAGCATGACTGCCGCACCGAGGTGCGGGATCGAGAAGATGGTCTTTCTGGCCTCAGTTATGGCGTACGGCTGCGGGTCGGAGCTGAGGTTCGCATCCCCCTGCATCACGAGTTGTCTCGCGTCTGGGCTGCGCAAATCAGGCGCTCCGGAGCCGGGGGATGCCGCTCGAATATCGGCATCATTTGCCGACCGTGGAACCACCTCATCGACCTGGATCACCCGGTGAGTCACCGGAAGTGACTCGCCAGAGCGCTGCAGGGTGATGACATCCCCGACCCGCACTTCGGGGGCACGCACCGGAACGGTGATCGCGAGTGCCCCCTGCGGCATCGTGGGGCTCATTGAATCAGTGCGAAAAACGACAATGTTCGCTCCGCTGAAGGCGGAGAAGGCAAACCAGCAGCCGAGTGCGAGCGCTGCCACGACGAGGAGTGTCGTGACAGCGCCTCCGAAGAACTTGCGGAACATGATCGCTCCTCAGGCTGCGGGGTGCCGCTATGGAGTCGAGATCGACTTGAACTCCCACGCTGGTGCGATTGTTCGTCCCTGCAGTTGATCAAGGGTAGTCGCGACAAGGCCGCTTTGCAGGGTCGCCGGAAAATGCAGTACGAAACAGTAGTGCTGCGTGGAGCCAGCATGTGCGGCGAGCGTTTGTGAGGCGCTTGCCGTCGTGTCGAGCGTAGTGATTCCCGCGATTGCAGTGCCCCAGGAACCGATGCTTGCGGCGTCACAACTATTGCTTGGCGCGGTCGTCGGAGTGGATACCGACTGGGTGTAGACAGTGACTTTGATCGACTTCCAGAGATCGGAGTTGGGGTCTGACACGGTCGCGTCATAGGGGGGAGTGATCGCCGCGGTGACCGCCTTTTGAAGTGTGACGGTTGCCCCGGCTGAGTCTGCGGTGGTGCGTAACGCTACTGGCGCATAGACGGTGGTGTTTGGTGAGAGTGAGAGGGCGCCGGCGGTGAAGGTGAGGCCTCCGCCTGGGTTGGTTTCGTGGTCGTTCCAGTGAGCTGCCAGATTGTCGAAGGGCGAGGTCGCGTTTTGCTGCACCTCGAATTTGCTTGTCGATACGCCAGGAGTGTTGCCTGCGCCGCCCCACACCCACTCGGAGTCTGTCCAGGAGGCAAGGGTGTAGGTGGCGCCAATGCCAATCACGAGCAGTCCCGCTGCGATGGCAGCGATCTTGCGTTTCTTGTGAGACGACGGGGATGGTTGTGTGTGATCCATGATCGAACTCTCTTCGCTGAGATGTATTGAGATGATCCCGGAAGTCACTTGCGCCTCTTTGCGCATCTGTTTCAAAAGTGTTCCCCGGGCAAATCGAGTTGGGGGTTCCGTATCTTGAATTGACGTGCGGTAGCTCTCGAAGTGTCACTCGATTTGATTCAGGATAGGTGTGTTTTGCGTTGAAATGATCACAGCTAGGTAAATTTCTTGCACACCTTGCGTATTTCTGGGCGAGGGTGCTCGTGCGCGCCGGAATGACGAACACCCCTGAATTCGCGCGTGAAGTGCGCACATTCAGGGGTGTTCGTCTCAGCCGGGTCTGCCTCGGCTCGATGCTGTTTACGGAAGCAAACGGTTTGGCCCGCGGAACAGGTAGGTAGTTTCGCGGATCGATGGCTGGTGCAGCATGAGCATCAGCACGCGATTCAGGCCCATGCCAAAGCCGCCGTGCGGTGGCACGCCATAACGGAAGAAATCAAGGTAGAAGGCCAGCTCGGCAGGGTCCATCCCCTTGGCTTTCGCCTGCGCTTCAAGCACCTCAACGCGGTGCTCGCGCTGCGCACCAGTTGAAATCTCGGTGCCGCGATAAATCAGGTCATAGCTCTGAGTGAGCGACGGATCCTCTTCGTTCAGCATGTGGTAGAACGGGCGGATCGACGCTGCGTAGTCGGTCAGGAACACGAAATCGTGCCCGAACTTCTCCTTGACGTAGGCAGCGATTTGGCGCTCGCCTTCTGGATCCATATCGGCGTCGGCACGAGGAATTTCGTAGCCGCGTTCCTTGACGATTTCTTTCGCCTCAGCGAGTGGAATGCGTGGGAATGGGCGAGCCGGAACCTCAAGCTCGATTCCGAAGAGCTTCTCAATCTCAGCGCCATGCTTTTCTTTGACCGCACTGATTCCAGCGACCATGAGCTCTTCGTGCAGCTCCATGACGTCTTCGTGCGACTCCACCCAGCTCAGCTCGGCATCAATCGAAGTGAACTCGGTCGCGTGGCGCGAGGTGAATGAGGGATCAGCGCGGAATGCCGGGCCTACCTCGAAAATGCCTCCGAAACCTGCGGCCTGTGCCATCTGCTTGAAGAACTGAGGGCTCTGCGCAAGGAAGGCCTTGCCTTCGAAGTACTCCACCTCGAAGAGCTCCGCGCGCGACTCGCTTGCAGAGGCCATGAGCTTTGGGGTCTGAATTTCGATGAATCCGCGATCCACCCATACCTGCCGCAGCGCGTGCAGGAAGGTGGTCTGCACGCGGAAGACCAGCTGTTGCTCTGGGCGGCGCAGATCGAGAAAGCGCCAGTCCAGACGAACGTCGATTCCCGAGTCGTCGGCTACGGGGTTGTCGGGTAGTGCCTTGGTGATGACCTCGATCTTGTCGATCTGGATCTCCACTCCGCCAAGCTTGACGCGCTCGTTGTGCTGCAACTCGCCGGTGACGGTGATGAAGGTGCCGTGGGTGAGCTCGGTGATGGTGCCGGTGCGCTCAAGCAGAATGTCGGAGCGCGGATTCTCGGGATCGGCTTCGCGGAGGACGCCGCCGTTTACCAGCTGGACTGCTCCAGTCTCGTCGCGGAGCACCACGAACTGAACAAACTTCTGATCGCGTACCTTCTCGACCCACCCCGAAACGCGTACGGGGCCGTCTTCATGGGCAGCGAGATCCTTGATCAACACACGCTCTTGCATTCCACAAGTCTAGTGGCGCGCCCGGGTCTGCTTGGCCAGATGCGCTGCATTCTTTGATCCGAGCCCTCCGCCGAGTGAATCTTCCGCGCGGCACCCTGGTTGTAATAAGTAGAAATAATGGGAAATATAGTTTGCGGTTATGAATCGGGACTGCGTACGCTCCAACACAGTTACTACGAAAGGAACCCCCGAAATGTCATCCCGATTCAAGATCAGCACCGCCCTCGGTCTCGCCGCCGTCGCCGTCCTGAGCCTCAGCGCATGCGCTCCCGGCGCGGCGAAAGCCGAAGAGGACGCAGCGAGTGAGAGTAACGCTGAGGTGCTCTTGGTCGGCACAAGCGGCTCGGTGCGCCCGTACACCTACCGGGATGACAGCGACGAGCTCACCGGATACGACATCGAACTGTTGAAACTCATCGACGAAAAGCTCGACGACGTCGACTTCAAGTTTGAGGTCACCGACTTCCCCGCGCTCTTCGCTGGACTCGATTCGGGCCGATTCGATCTGGTCGCCAACAACCTCAGCACAACCGAGGAACGCCGCGAAAAGTACGACTTCAGTGATCCGTACATTGAGGCACAATTCGGCATCGCGCTCGCCGCCGAGAGCAGCCTGAAAGACGTGAAGACCATCGATGATCTGGCAGGCAAGCGAAGCTACGGCACACCAGGATTGAACTACACAAAGATCCTTGAGGCCTACAACGCCGAGCACCCGGACAATCCCGTGATCATCGACTACACCGAACTCGATTTGCAGTTGCAATTCCAGAATCTGGCGGCAGGTCTTGTCGACTTCATCTTCTCGGAGCAGGTCGTGTACGCCGGATATGGCGAAGACGCAGGGCTGAAGGTGACGTTCACCCCGCTGGACAGCGACTACCTTGTCGACACATTCGGCACCAATCTCTACTCGGCCTACGGATTCACCAAGACGAAGGATCACTCCGCCACAATCAAGAAGATCAATACCGCACTCGATGAACTGATCGCAGACGGCACCGTATCGAAGCTCAGCAATGAGTTCTTCGGTGTCGATGTGACACCTCGCAGCTAGCCGACCGGCACGCTCCACGCCACTTCGACCAGTGCAGATTATCGACCTGAACGCGATCGGGGATTACACCCTCGCGTTGCTGCCCTACGTGCCGATCACCCTGGCGATCAGCGTCTTCGCGACGTTGCTCGGCACGGTGATCGGCCTGGTCATGGCGCTCATCAAAATGGCGCGAGTCCCCGTGCTCAGCCAGGTGAACGCTGTGATCGTCTCGTACCTTCGAGGCACGCCGATCCTCGTGCAATTGCTGTTGAACGTGAACGCAGCACCGATCCTGGTGCTCACCGTCAACGCGCAATTCGGCACCGATTGGAACGTCGTCGCCATTTCACCGTTTCTTGTCGCCGGGCTCACCTTCGCGCTGAACGAAGCCGCCTACAGCTCGGAATCGATCCGTGCCGCACTACTCGCGGTGGATCGCCGAGAGATAGAAGCCGCGCACTCGCTCGGCATGACGTCGTGGCAAACACTGCGCAGAGTCACAATTCCGATTGCCTCAGTGATTGCGTTTCCGACGCTTGTGAACCACTTCATCGGGATGCTGAAACAGTCCTCGCTGGCATTCGTCGTCTCGCTCGTTGAGGTGACGGCATACGCCAAGATCATCGGCGGCCGCGACTACCGCTTCTTCGAAGCATTCCTCGCCACCGCGATCATCTACTGGGGTCTCACGGTCTTGATCGAGCAGATCGCCAGATTCGTAGAACACAGAATGAAACGGCCACTGCCAGGAAGGATCAAGCTCGCATGATCGCGCTCGAACAGATTCACAAAGCATACGGTGATCGCGTGATCCTTGACGATCTCTCCCTGGAATTCGCGGAAGGTCAGGCAACCGCAATCGTCGGCAGCTCTGGCGCGGGCAAATCTACGCTCCTGCGCTGCATCGATTTTCTCGAGCGCCCAGACCGGGGTCGCGTAGTGATCGGTGACCTCATCGTCGACGCGCAACGGGCGAGCACACGCGAGGTGCTCGAATTGCGGCGTCGCAGTGCAATGGTGTTCCAGCAGTTTCACCTGTTTTCCAGAAAGACCGCGCTCGAGAACGTCGCTGAGGGCCTCCGCATCGTGCGCAAGCTCTCGGCGCGCGAAGCCAAGAACGAAGCGATGCAGCAACTTGAACGTGTCGGCCTCGCCACACACGCAGGGCACTACCCCTCGCAGCTGTCCGGCGGTCAGCAGCAGCGCGTCGGAATCGCCAGAGCACTCGCGATGCGCCCCCAGGTGCTGCTGCTCGATGAGCCCACGAGCGCGCTCGACCCAGAGCTTGTGGGCGAGGTGCTCTCCACAATTCGCAGCATTGCCGCCGAAGGGCAAACCATGGTGATCGTTTCGCACGAGATGAATTTCGTGCGGCAGGTCGCCGACAGGGTGCTGTTTCTCGAACGCGGTCGCGTGCTCGATGACGCAGCCCCAGCAGAGTTCTTCGGCCCAGAAGTGCAAGCTCGGACACGAGAGTTTCTGCACGAATACCACCTGGCTCGGGGCAATCCCGAGTACCAGATTTGAGATCCATTTCCTGTACAAACGAAAGTCACACACATGTCAGCACAGTCACGACCGGTCAAGAGCATCGGTTTTATCCACCTCGTCCCATTCGACCGCGAGGATCCGCAGCGCGGGCACCGCGAGGGCATCGAACTCTTCGAGTACGCCGAATCGCTAGGGCTCGATAGCGGGTGGGTGCGCACGCGACACCTGCAACACGGGCTCTCTTCACCTGCGGTCTTCTTTGGCGCAGTATCGCAGCGCACGAGCCGCATCGGTCTTGGAAACGCGGTGATCCCAGTCGGTTTCGAGAACCCATTCCGACTTGCCGAGGATCTTGGCACCGCCGATGTGCTCAGTGGCGGGCGTTTGCTCCCAGGCTTGAGTGTGCATGCCCCCGGGTACACCGAAGAAGTGAACGATCTGGTCTACGACAGCGGATGGCGCGAAGAAGACTACGGGTACGGACGCATCGAACGGTTGCGGTCATTGCTGGCGGGCGAGCAGGTGCGAGCGATCCCTGAATACAACGGAATCGGAGGGGACTTCGATAGCGACCGAGTCGAGCCGCACAGCGTAGGACTGGCCGAGCGACTCTGGTACGGCGGTGGATCTCTCCGCTCCGCGGCCTGGGCGGGCGAGGCAGGTCTCAACTGGCTGGTGAGCAACATCACCTCGTATGAGAACGGTGAAGAAAACTTCTCGATTGCACAGCGCGCACAGATCGATGCCTTCCGGTCGGCTCACCCTGCCGGGGAAGAAGCTCGCGTCTCAGTTGCTCGTGTGATTGTGCCGACCGAGGGTGCAAACGCACAGCAGCGTGAACGCTATGCACACTATGTGGAGGGGCGCACCCCGCGCACGAAGGGAGTGCACGGAGGGCGAACCCTCATTGCGCCAGACGTGACCGGCAGCAATGAAGAGATTATTGACTTCATCAGAAATGACATCGCGTTCCAGGCAGCCGACGATTACCTCTTCGAGCTCCCATTTGAATTTGAACTTGCAGATTGGAAGCAGATCCTTGCACAGCTCGCCAAAGAAATCGGCCCAGCGCTCGGCTGGTCCCGCAATGATTGAGTTCGCTCGGCCAGAGGAACACGAAGAGATCGATCAGCTGATCCTCGACGCATACTCCCACGACTACGGGCCAAGTGAGCGCAAAGATGCGATGAGGTTTGCGAGAGTGCGGGCCGAACACTTCGATGTCTGGGTTGCTCGCAGCGAACAAGGGTCGATCCTCGGCAGTGTCACTACTCGACGAGTGAATGGAAGGGGGCTGCACGAGGACACCCAGCAGGGGGAGCTTGATCTTCGGCTGCTTGGCGTCTCCCCGCGCGCTCGCCGCCAAGGAGTTGCGGCCGAATTGATGCGAGCGGTGATTGGGTTTGCCAGCACAGCGGGCTTCGAAGCGGTGGTGCTGAAAACTGCACCGAATATGTCAGGCGCGCACCGACTCTATGAGTCGCTCGGCTTCACTCGTTTCGAGGCGCGCGATGGACTGTGGATCGGTGGTGAACGAGTGCTCGATCTGCTCTCGTATCGATACCCCTTGCGGGCCGAGTCGTGAGACTGAGCACGATGCTCGTGGGGTGAGATCCGGGCCCGTGGCAGCATGTTCCCAGGAGGGCAAACCTAGAATGTCAGTGTGAGCGACAAACTGCTGCATTTGGTGCGCCATGGCGAAGTACATAACCCCGAGGGAGTGCTCTACGGGCGCTTGCCTGGCTACCGACTTTCCGAACTGGGTCAGCGAATGGCCGAGGCCGCCGCGCAAGAGCTTGCCGCGAGTGATCGCGCAGTATCCACGCTGATTGCCTCACCGCTTGAGCGGGCACAGCAGTCCGCCGATCCGATTGGCCAAGCGTTCAACCTGCCGGTCGCGATTGATGAGCGGATCATCGAACCGACGAACGCATTTGAGGGCTCGGTGGGGCGCAGCGCGTTCAAGAACCCCCGCTATTGGTACCGCTACCTCAATCCCTTCCGTCCGAGCTGGGGCGAGCCCTATCGCAGCATTGCGAATCGGGTGCGCGCGGCAATGGATGACGCCTGGGAAGCGGAGCGTTCCGGAGACATTGTGATGGTGAGCCATCAGGCAGTGATCTGGGCCGCGCATCGAGACATTAATGGGGAACCCCTCTTCCACAATCCGGCGAAGCGTCGCTGCGAGCTTTCGAGCATCACCACTTTTGAGCGTCGGGGAGGCCGCTGGTTCGAAGTCGACTACCGGACTCCGGCAGCTGGCCTGATGAAGGATTCGATTGATGTGGGGGCCGTGTGATGCGTCGGGGGATTGGGCCGGTCGCGGCGGTGACGGTTGCGGCGGCGCTCGTGCTGTCTGGCTGCTCGTCTGAGGGCAGCGGACTGGCCGAACAGTGGAATCAAGGCGGCGATAAGGGGTACGTCGCGGGTGACGGTTCAACGACCTCATTCGCCCCGGAGGATCGCGGCGAAGCCGTCGAGTTTGCCGGTGTCACTGAATTCGGCGATGAGTTCACTTCTGCGCAAACGCTTGGCGAGGTGACTGTCGTGAACTTCTGGTACGCGGGCTGCGCTCCGTGCCGTATTGAGGCTCCGCAACTCGTCGAGGTCTACGAAGAGTTTAAGAGCCAAGGCGTGCAATTCATCGGAGTCAACACTCGCGATCAAGAGGCGCAGGCTGTGCAGTTTGCTGAAGAATTCAGCATCGACTACCCATCGATTATGGACACTGCGGGGGATCGCAAGGCGCAGCGCGCTTTCGCAGGCCAGGTGCCGCTGAACGCGGTGCCGACCACTCTCGTGCTTGACCGTGAGGGGCGGGTCGCCCACCGAATCGTGGGACAGTTGGCGGCAACCTCGCAGCTGCGCACGCTGGTGCAAGAGACACTCGCCGAGGGATAAATTCGTGGGACTTGAGCAGACGGTTGCCGATGGGCAATTGGTGATCGCCTCGCTGATCGCACTCGCGGCGGGTCTTGTCTCGTTTCTGTCTCCGTGCGTGCTTCCGCTGATCCCCGGATATCTCGCATATGTTTCGGGCATTGCCGATTCCAATGCTTCTGCGGCAGCGAACCCGGCGGCTGCGCTGCGCGCGGATCGTCGGCGGATGGTGCTTGGTTCCCTGCTGTTTGTGCTCGGGTTCACCGTGGTGTTCTTGCTGCTCAACATTCTGGTGGGCACTGTGGGATTGTGGCTCTGGGATTGGCAAGATCTGATTGTTCGGATCATGGGGGCTGTGCTGATCGCGATGGGTCTGGTCTTCATGGGTGCCTTCTCGAAACTGCAAGGATCCACGCGTCTGAACCTTAAGCCGCGCGTTGGGCTCGCGGGTGCACCACTGCTTGGCATTGTGTTCGCGATTGGATGGGCGCCGTGTATGGGGCCTACGCTTGGCGTGGTGATGTCGCTTTCGATGCAGTCCGGTTCGCTCGGGCGGGCTTCGGTGCTTGCCCTCGCATACTGCCTTGGCCTCGGTGCGCCCTTCGTTCTGGCGTCATTCGGCTTCGGCTGGATGACGCAGACCATGACATTCTTTAAACGGCATATTCGTGCCGTCAACTTGATCGGCGGAGGCCTGCTGATCCTCATCGGTCTGCTCATGCTGACCGGAATTTGGAGTCGGATTATGTTCTCGTTGCAGGCGGTGATGGATAACTTTGGCACGATCCTCTGATCCCCGAGGGACCGCGCGAACCGGGCGTCCCGAAGACTATGACGATGGCAGCAACGGCGCATCTGCTTCGCTGGGTGCTGGGAACGGCGACAAAGTTGTGTCGCCGGAGATTGGTATTCGCGGCTATTTGCGGTGGTTCTGGCGACAGCTGACCAGCATGCGCGTTGCGCTCATTCTGCTGCTCTTGCTTGCAGTAGCGACGATCCCTGGATCGCTCGTGCCGCAGCGCGGCGCCGACCCGAACGGTGTGTTGCAGTATGAGCAGGATCATCCTGACCTCTTCAAGGTGCTCGACGCGTTCCCGATCCAAGCGTTTGATGTCTATTCTTCGGTGTGGTTCTCGGCAATCTACCTGCTGCTGTTCGTATCGCTGATTGGGTGCGTGCTGCCGCGCATCGCGCATCACTGGAAGGCGCTGCGCAGTGCGCCTCCGCGCACGCCGGCCCGCATGCAGCGAATGGCAGGATATTCCGAACAGAGAATATCTAATCCGGAGGCTTCCGCCGAAGAGCGAGCAGAGTTTGCCGAGCGGGCCATTCTTGAGGCGCAGAAGCTGCTTCGTGCGCAGCACTATCGCGCTGAGATTCAGCGAGCTCGCTCATCAGCCCGCTCAGCCCACGCTGGCACAGAAGAGATCTCTGTCTCTGCCGAACGCGGCTACCTTCGCGAGACCGGCAACCTCCTCTTCCATATCGCCCTGGTCGGCGTGCTGGTGAGTGTCGCGCTTGGCGGGATGTTCAGTTTCAATGGGCAGCGTGTGCTGGTTGAGGGCGAGTCCTTCGTCAACCAGCTGATCGACTACGACTCAGCGAATTCTGGTACTTACTTCAACCCGGCCACTCTCGAACCCTTCACCATGACCCTGAACGACTTCGAGGTGGATTACATCACCGAAGATGACGAGAATCAGGTCGCGCTCGGGCAGGTGAAGGAGTACCGGGCAAAGGTCACTCTCACCACACCAGATGGGGAATCCAGCGACGATGTGATCCGCGTGAACCATCCAATGCGAGTGCACGGTTCTCCGGTCTACCTGATCGCGAACGGATACGCTCCCACTGTCACGATTCGCAATGACAAGGGTGAAGTGGTGTATCGCGAGTCGATGCCGTTCATTCCACAGGAAGACATGAACCTCACCTCGCTCGGTGTGATTAAGGTTCCGTACGGGATCACCCGTGAGGGCGAGTCGACCCAGGTCGGGCTCCGCGGATTCTTCTACCCGACCCAAGCCAAACTTGATACGGGCGCGTTCACTTCGGTGTTTCCCGATTTGAACAATCCCGTGCTGACGCTTGACGTATTCGTCGGAGACCTCGGGATCAACGACGGTATTGCGCAATCGGTGTACAAGCTAGATACGACCAATATGGAGCAGCTGACCGGCCGTGCGGTCGAGAAGAAGTCACTTGAAATGAAGATCGGAGACACTCTCGATCTTCCCGACGGTATGGGGACTATCTCTTTCGAAGAGGCACCCCGTTATGCCTCGTTCGATGTGATGCGAAATCCTGCACAGCAGTGGATCTTGATCTCAGCGCTTGCCGCCGTGCTCGGACTGCTCTCTTCGCTCTTTGTGCCGCGTCGGCGCATGTGGGTGAAAGCCGTGCAGACCGAAGACGGCGTGGTGTTGCAGTACGCAGCGCTCGCTCGCGGTGACGATCCAACGCTCGAACGCGCAGTCGAGGTGCTGCGTGAGCAACACCGCGAACGGCTGTAAGGCCCGACTGCGCTCCTGAGCGCGATGTGTGGCTCTTGAGGCGCAGGCCAGTGGCTGATGCGCACAGCTCCAAATGCAACGCCTCCCGCTCCGGCAGTTCGTAGTGACGAATGCCGGAGCGGGAGGCGTGTGCTTTTCCGGGCCGGATCTTGGTGACTCCGGTCGCGCCCCGCTACTTCGCGTCTGCCGCTGCCGACGCCTTCTGCGAGAAGTAGACCGGGATGAGCGAGAGCACAATGATGATTGTCGCGACCACGTTCACCTGATTGGCCTCATTGGGGCGTGCCATCTGGTTCATGATCCACAGCGGCAACGTTTCTACCCCCGGTGGGGCGGTGAAGATGGTCACCACGACCTCATCAAAGGAAAGCGCGAAGGCAAGCAGGCCGCCAGCGATAAACGCGCTCCGAAACTGGGGAAACGTCACCATGCGGAAGGTCTGTCCGATGCCTGCGCCGAGGTCCATTGACGCTTCTTCAAGGTTCGGGTTCATGCGGCGCAGACGTGCAATCACATTGTTGAACACCATCACCACGCAGAAGGTGGCGTGAGCGATGATCATTCCGGCGTATCCGACCTTGATCCCGATCGGATCCAGCACTGAATAAAAGGTATTGGACAGTGCAACACCGGTGACGATTCCGGGGAGGGTGATCGGCAAGATGATGAGCAGATTCACCACATCGCGGCCGAAGAACTTGAAACGTTGCAGCGCAAACGAGGCCAGCGTTCCGAGAATCAACGCGATGACGGTGGCGCATGCGGCCACAACAACTGAGTTGAGCACCGCGGCGTGGACTGCCGGGTTCGTGAGCGCTTTCTCCCACCATTCAAGCGAGAAGTTTACGACGGGCCACCCGGCAACGCGGTTGGCGTTGAACGAGTTCATGACGATCACGACGAGCGGAACGTAGGTGCTGATGATGACGAGGGCGGCAATCACCGAGAGGGTGATCTTTGCGCCGCGGCCGAGTCGAAGCATGAGGGTCTCCTTGCTGAATTCCGACTAGATGTTCTCGAGTGCACCGGTTCGGCGCACCGCCGTCAGATAGATGAGCACAAGCACGATCGGCACCACCGAGAAGGCCGCAGCAACTGGCGGGTTCAGGTTGATGTTCTGGGCGATGATCGTGCCAATCATCTGAGTGGAGCCGCCGACGAACTTCGCGGCGATGTAGTCACCAAGGCTCAGCGAGAAGGTGAAGATTGATCCGGCGATAAGCGCAGGCTTCAGGAGCGGAACCACTACCGTTCGGATGGTGCGCATCCCGCGGGCTCCAAGATCAGAGGATGCGTCGAAGAGGTTTGCTGGGATCTGGGATACCGCAGTGTAGACCGGGATGGCCATGTATGGGAACCAGAGGTACACGAGCGCGACGATCGTGACGAAGACACCGTAGCCGGGGCCCTCAATCCCAAAGGGAGCGAAGAGCCAGTTGAGAAAGCCCTCTTGGCTGAACACGATTCGCACCGAGAGGATTTTCACGAGGTAGCCCGCCCACAGTGGCAGCGTGATCGCGACAGCCAGCACTGAGCGTAGCCAGGGGCGAGCAAGTTTCGCCATAAAGATTGCAAGCGGGATCGACAGTGCCGCGCAGATGACCGTGACGGCGGCGGCGATGCCGAGCGTGCGCAGCGCAGTGGCCAGGTATGCGGGAACAGTGAAAATGCTTGCGAAGTTGTCGAGGGTAAAGCCTGGCTTCACCTTTGAGGTGAAGGGGTCAGTCACCCAGAATGCGGTGACGAGCAATAGCGCAAGCGAGAGGATGTAGACGCCGACAAGCCAGACCATGGGGAGGCTGAGTAGCGATGCCAGGCGACCCTTCGGGTGCCGGTGCAACGCCGAAGAGATCGGCTTTGGCCGGGTCGTGAATGAGAGCTGAGTAGCCACGGCTTTCCTCAATCTTGGGTGAAATGTGTGTGGGGCGGCCGGGCGGTCAGCAGTGAACGCCGCAGCGAAAGTATGGGGTGTGGCCCGGTGATCCTCGAAATGTCAGCAACGAGGATCACCGAGCCGTTGAGGGGTTATCCCTTCACAGTGAGCCAGGCATCCGTCCACTGTTGGAAGTTGGTGCACTTGACGTCCGTGCGTCCGTCGATGCACTGCTCGATCGGGGTGGTCCAGAACCAGACCTTCGAGAAGTACTCTTCGTCAGTGGCGTTGAACAGCTCGCAGTGTGCTGCGGCTTCATCGCTCGTGTCGCAGAACGCGCCGTTGGCGGGAGCCATGCCGAAGTTCATGGCGATAGCGCCGTTCACCTCAGGTGCGCTGGTGTAGTCCATCCACGCGTATGCGCAGTTGGGGTTCGCGCTCTTCGCGCTGAGCATCCAAGCGTCTGACCAGCCGGTCGAACCTTCCTTGGGTAGGGTGCCCTGCAGGTTCGGGTTCTCGCTGAGCTTGCGCAGCACTTCCCACGAAGTGCCAACTGCAACGTCGCCGCCGTTGAACGCGGTGATCTGCTTCACTGGATCGGACCAGTAGTCGCCGATGATCTTGTTCTGCTGCTTGAGCAGTTCGACTGCTGCGGCAAGCTGGTCCTCATCGAGCGCGTACGGGTTGGTGATGCCGAGTTCTGGCTTGTGCTCCATCAGGTAGATGGCAGCGTCGGCGATGTAGATCGGTGCATCGTAGCCGATGATCTTGCCTGCGTAGGGGGAATCCTTCTCCCAGACAATGTCCCAGCTATCAGGAGTCTCGGTGACGACCTGATCGTTGTACTGCAGGATGTTGGCGCCGCGACCGATGGGCACACCGTAGGACTTGCCATTCAGCGTGTCATAAATCTGACCCTTCATGCCCGGAACAATGTCATCGCCAAAGTTCGGGATGAGCTCGGTGTTGAGTGGCTGAACGTCGCCGCCAACGATCAGGCGAAGGCTGGCATCGCCCGATGCCGAGACGAGGTCGTAGTTGCCGGTGCGCATGAGCTGCACCATCTCGTCGCTCGTGCCTGCAACCTTGCGGTTGACGACACAGCCGGTGTCTGCGGTGAACTGGTCGGCCCAGGCTGGCTCTACGAAGCCTGACCAAGCAACGATGTTCACCTCCTTTTCGTAGTCACCGAGCTTTTCGATCATGGGGATGTCTGGGACATCGATCTTGAGTTCGCCGGTGCCGCCATCGGTGTTTGCGCTTGCGCAACCGGTGAGGGCCAGCGCCAGTGCTGCCGCAATGGCTGCCGGAGCTGCCAGTATCTTCTTCATCTCTACTCCTTAGTAGCTGATGTGGGTGGTTGTGTGGATGGTGTGGAGTGCGCCGGGGCTGCCGCTAGGCAGCGTCACGACCCTGCGCGGAATCGGTGCCGGGGATGGCCATAGCGTGGTCCTTCTGGAACTGGAGGCTCACGTTGTCGCCGCGGCTGATGCTTGGCTCGGTGCGTGGGGTGTGCGAGTTCTGTGTTTCGACGATGAAGCGCATTCCGGCTTCGGTATCGACCAGATAGCGGGTGTGCGCACCGGCGTAGACGGTCTCGGCGATCGTTCCGGGGAGCGTGAGGGCACCGATCGCTTCTGGCGAGCTCGGGTCAGTGAGCACGATCCGCTCTGGGCGCAGGCTGTGGCTGCGTGCATCGCCGAGGAGACGCTGCGAGAGCTCGGGGTTGATGAGGTTGGTAACTCCGAGGAAGCTCGCCACAAATTCGGTTTGTGGGAATTCGTAGACTTCGCGAGGCGCGCCCACTTGCTCGATCTTGCCGTCGTTGAATACCGCAACTCGGTCGCTCAGTGTGAGTGCTTCTTCTTGATCGTGAGTGACGAAGATGAAGGTGATGCCGACCTCACGCTGGATCTGCTTGAGTTCGATCTGCATCTGTTCGCGGAGTTGCTTATCGAGGGCGCCAAGCGGCTCGTCGAGCAGCAGCACCTTCGGGCGAAGAATGAGGGCGCGTGCGAGTGCGATGCGCTGGCGCTGACCGCCGGAAAGCTGTGACGGGCGACGGTCTGCGACATGGCTGAGTCGCACCTGTTCGAGTGCTTCACCGACGAGCTTGGCGCGGGTGGTTTTGTTCATTTTGCGCACTGTGAGGCCGTAGGCCACGTTCTCGGCGATCGATAGGTGCGGAAAGAGCGCGTAGTCCTGGAATACGGTGTTGACCTCGCGGTCGAAGGGGGCAGAGGTGGTCACGTCTTCCCCGTGCAGCAGGATCTTGCCCGCGCTTGGTTCTTCGAAGCCGGCGATCATGCGCAGCACTGTGGTCTTGCCTGATCCTGATGGGCCGAGCATCGAGAAGAATTCGCCTGCCCGAATATCCATATCGAGATCTTTCACCGCAGTGAGATCGCCGAAATGTTTGGCAAGGCCCTGCAGGGAGACGGCCACGTCGGCGGTCTTTAACAGGCTGGTGTGTTCTTCGTGCATACGGCCACGCGATTGGCCGAGATCGAACCCAGCACTCTGGCTCGGCGTGTCACTGTGCGTCATTGCTCGCTCCTCAAACGACATTGTCGGAATATTCAGAAACATTAACATAGGAAATTAGATGTTTAGCAACTACGCTGATCGGAAACAGTCACAATTCGATTACGGTCATGCGTTCGAAACGCCAATACGTTCAGAAAGAATCCAAGTTGCGCCTGGCAGACTCAAGGGAGGTGTCCAGCGGCCACGGAAGGAGCGGAGATGGAATCTAGCTCACCCTCACCGGGCTCAAGCAGGCTGCGCACCGCTGCGTTCGCTCCGATCGGAGATGAAGGTCGGGCCGAACTCGTCGAGACCCGCTTGATGCAAGCCATTTCAGCTGGCGCATTTATCGAGGGCGATCGGCTGCCCAGCGAGAACGAACTCTCCCAACTCTTCGGCGTGGCCGTGGTCACCGTGCGTGAAGCACTTGGCACCCTCCGTCATCGCGGCCTGATCGACACCAAACGCGGACGTGGCGGGGGCAGCTTCGTGCGCTCAAGTCCCGGAGTGGTTGAAGAAGTCAACGCAAAAGCCCTGATGGCGATGCCCCGAGTCGCGCTTGCTGACCTTGGTGTGCTGTACGAAGTCATCGTCGCAGCATGCGCAGAATACGCGTGTCTCCGCGCCACCCCGGACGAGCTCGATGTTGCACAGCGTGTGCTGGCAGATGCGCGTGATCTGCCCGCCGACGCGTGGCGCCGCCGCATCACCGATGTGCAACTGGAGCTTGCAGCGCTCAGTCAATCGGTCCGGCTGACCTCGGAGCACGTGCGAGTGCAAACAGAGTTCACTCCGCTGCTCGCCCTGCAAGACATGCATACCGCGCAGCGGCACCTCACCCATGACTCGCTGCTTGCGCAGATCGAAGCCACCCGTGCGGGTGACGTGGCGCGTGCGCGCGAAGTCGTGCGCACGAGCATTCGCGGATCGGTGCGCTGGCTCGGCGCGCTTCGCCTCGAGCTGCTCGATGACTCGGCTTCGGGTGATCCTCGTGCAACACTTGAGAGGTATCGTGGCAAAGAGGAGTCCACGAGCTTCACAGGGGAGGCTGCGTGAACACGCAAAGAAACGAGCCGCGCGAAGCTTTGCTTGCGCAGTTCGATGAGTTTGTTGACGGAGTCTTCGCGCCGCTTGAGGCCTGGCTGCCTCGCTTGCGAGTTCAGCTCGAAGAGCGACTTGCGCAGGGTCCTCTCACCGGCGCGCAACTCTCGGCGTTGACCGAGCATGACGCGCACGCCCTGCTTGAGCAAACCGATCGCCCCCTGTATGGAGCGGGGTTCTGTGCGAGCGATGCAATTGTCACCGAGGGCAACCCGCTTGCCTGGTGGCAAGGGCCTGACCGCCAATTGCTTGCCTCATCGACCTTTGGCCCGGGGCAAGCCGCGATCGACCTCGAACGCCTGGAGTGGTTCCGCCTGCCCGCCGAGACGCGCAAACGCCATATCGCGGGTCCGTTTGTCGACTATCTCTGCTCGAATGAGATCACCCTCACCGCCGCGATTCCGGTAGAGCTGGGTGAGCAGTTTGTGGGGGTGCTCTGTGCTGACGTGCTGGTCGCCTCGCTCGAAGCGATCCTTTTGCCGCTGCTTGCCGAGCATGACGGCGCGGCTTTGGTGAACTCCGGTGGCCGTGTGGTCGTATCGGCGCATCCGAGTTACGAGACGGGGGATCGCTTCGTGGGCGAGGCTCAGGTGACCAAGTCGGATCGCTATCCATTTGCCCTCATGATCCCGAGTGACGAGTCGCACGGATAGCTTGCTTCTGGTGAGGCTGAACGCTCAAGGGTCATTTCGCAGGTTCCCAGGTAGCGTCAACCGCTTGAGACTAGGCTAGGGAGCCGTGCTTCAGTCGATCGAACAACTTGAACAGTATTCAACAATCGCGCTCTATTCGGCAATGGCCGTGTACGCGATTGCCTTTGTCTTTTACGCGGTCGATCTGGCGAACCGCAGCGGCGACGGTGCCGGTGTGGCGGCTGAGGTAGACGCTCAGGGAAAGACCGTGGTGCGCAGTCGCTCACTGCGGATCGGCTTCGCTTTGACGGTGCTTGGTTTTGTGCTGCATCTCGGCGCGACAGTGCTGCGCGGTATCGCCGCCGAGCGGGTGCCGTTTGCCAATATGTACGAGTTTTCGCTCACCGCGACGACCGCCATTATTGCGATCTTCCTCTTTATTCAGTTCTTCGTTGATGTGCGCTTCCTTGGCGCCCTGGTGACGGGGCTCACGGTACTCTTCCTCGGTGTCTCAAAGGTGAACTTCTACCGGCCGATCGTGCCGCTGCCACCAGCACTCGACACCTATTGGTTGGTTATTCACATTCTTGTGGCCGTGCTCGCGGTCGGCTTCTTGACGCTTTCCTTCGGGCTTTCGGTGCTGCAATTGATGCAAACGAGACGGGAAAATGCGCTCAAGGGCGGGCAGCACACGCTGGCCTTCTTGCGAAGCTTCCCGAACGCGATCCGCCTCGAAGACCTCGCCTACCGCATGGCGATCATCGGCTTCGTGTTCTGGACCTTTACGCTCATCGCTGGCTCGATTTGGGCCGAGCGTGCGTGGAGCCGGTACTGGGGTTGGGATACCAAGGAGGTGTGGACCCTGGTGATCTGGGTGCTCTACGCCGGGTTCATTCACGCTCGCGCCACCCGCGGCTGGCGCGGTACTCGTTCCGCATGGTTGTCGATTGTTGCGTACAGTGCGGTGCTGTTTAACTTCACCATCGTGAACGTCTTCTTCAAGGGATTGCACGCATACTCAGGCCTCTAGGCCGCTGCGTTTCGCAGCCGGTTGAGCGTGCTGCGGCGTGTGCGTTGGATCGCATCGCCACAGCCCCCATCGGCTGTTGCCGGCCACCGATACTCGATTACGGAGTTTCGGTGGCCGTTCTTTTTCTCTCACTACTCAGTATTGCTATCTAGCGGGCATCGGTGTTAGCATCTGGCACTAGATAGTAGAGCTAGGTAGCGGCAATTGCGCTACGCGAGAGGTGGGGCATGGCAAAACAGAGTAAACAAATGACCGAGATGCTCAAGGGCACGCTCGGAGGTATCGTGCTGGCGATCCTTGCCTCACGCCCCGCCTACGGATATGAAATCACCGCACGATTGCGTGAGACCGGCTTTGAAGACATCGCAGAGGGCACCGTCTACGCCCTGCTGGTTCGCATTGAACAGCGCGGTCTCGTCGATGTAGATCGCATGCCATCCGAAAAAGGGCCCCCCAGAAAGGTCTACTCACTCAACGAGCAGGGCCGGGCAGAACTGCGCGAGTTCTGGAGCACCTGGGACTTTCTCGTGTCCCATATCCGTACGCTCCGTGACTAGTGTCCCGCGCGACACGCTCACTCTCACGCACTCGCCCGAGCAGACACCTCGCGGCACCACACACATCAACTTACTCACAATGAAGGCGAGCACATCGTGGCAGCAAAATGGATCGAGATGGTCGTTGGACCACTTGAGCAAAAGAAACAATACCGAGAAGCACGTTCAAGGCTTGAGGCGCTCCCCGCGAACTATCGCACCGCAGCGGAGGCCATTCACCGATACCTGATGTACTACGGCGACGCACCGCTCGAGAAGAGCGTGCAGATGTTCCAAGATCTTGTCGAACTCTGGGAACAAGCGGCGGCAGACAGCAGCAGCATCGCAGACATCGTCGGCGATGACCCGGTTGGATTCGCGGAGACCTTTGCGCAGGCCTACGGCGGCAAGCGCTGGATCGATAAAGAGCGCAGCAGACTCGTAGAAGCGATCGATGCCGCAGCGCGCGGAGCCCAAGATGAGCGACCCTGAAGCACCCGCACTGCGGCTGCGTGGCATCGTCAAATCGTTTGGCAAGGTTGAGGTGCTGCGCGGCGTCAACCTCGATGTCGAGAGGGGGTGCGTGTGCGCGCTACTCGGATCGAACGGAGCCGGAAAAACCACCCTCGTCAACATTCTGGCAACCCTGCTGCGGGCAGACTCCGGTGAGGCACGAGTGCTTGGAAACGACGTCGTGACCGAGGCGGCGCGGGTGCGCGAATGCATGAGCCTGACCGGTCAGTTCGCCGCGATAGATGACATGCTCAGCGGGCGTGAAAACCTCATGCTTGTCGCACGGCTTCGCCACTGCGCCGAGCCACGCGACACCGCAGACCGTCTGCTGGAACGATTCTCGTTGACAGACGCGGGGGATCGCCGAGCAGCGAGCTATTCGGGCGGAATGCGCCGACGTCTCGATATCGCAATGAGCCTGATTGGCGATCCTGCGATCGTGTTTCTTGACGAGCCGAGCACGGGGCTTGATCCGCAAGCGAGACTTGAAGTGTGGAAGGCGGTTCGAGAGCTCTCGGCAGCCGGTGTGACCGTGCTGCTGACGACGCAATATCTTGAAGAAGCAGAGCAACTCGCCGACCAGATCGCCATTTTGCACGGGGGAGCAATCATCGCAGACGGTGACCTCGCCACGCTGAAATCACTCTTTCCTCCGGCAAAGGTCGAGTATGTGGAAAAGCAACCCTCGCTTGAAGAGATCTTTCTTGCCGTCACCGCCGCCGGGACACTTCCACCTCTAGATGCCGCGCGTGAAGCGAAGGAGCAGAGCGAATGAGGAACCATCTTTTTCACGACACCGCCACGCTCACGGGTAGATCCCTGCGGCACATTGTGCGGAGCCCGGACACCATCATCACGACCGCAGTCATGCCGATTGCGATCATGCTGATGTTCGTATTCGTGTTCGGAGGGGCGATTCACACCGGTCGCGACGATATCTCGTACGTGGACTACCTCTTGCCAGGCATTCTCTTGATTACCGTTGCCTCAGGGGTGAGCTATACCGCGCTTCGGCTGTTCAACGATCTTCAGAGCGGAATCTTCGCGAGGTTTCAGTCCTTGCCCACTGCGCGATCTTCCGTGCTCTGGGCGCATGTGGTGACCTCGCTCATCGCGAATCTCGTGTCGATTGTGATAGTGATCCTGGTGGCGTTGCTCTTCGGGTTTCGAAGTTCGGCGAGCGTTGCTGAGTGGGCTGCCATTGCCGGAATCCTGACCTTGTTTACGCTCGCACTCACCTGGGTCGCCGTGATTCCGGGAATGCTTGCCAAGTCACCCGATGGTGCGGGAGCCTTTGCGTATCCGCTGATATTCCTGCCATTTCTGAGTTCGGCATTCGTGCCAACAGACACCATGCCCAGCGCCTTGCGCGTGTTTGCTGAGCATCAGCCAGTGACATCGATCGTCGACACGATTCGGGCGCTTCTGACCGGCCAAGGAGTGGGCGCGGAGATCTGGGTAGCGCTTGCGTGGTGTGTCGCGATCCTGATCGCCGCGAACGTTGCCGCTATGGTGCTGTATCGCGCTCGCCTGCGGTAACCGGCCTGCCGCTCACCCTCAGGGGGGTATGCGGCCTCCGGCGCTCTGCTCCGGCGCTCTGTTCCGGCGCTCTGCTCAGGCGCTCTGCGCCGTCTCGCTGCGCCGTCTCGCTGCGCCGTCACCCTTACGCGATGCGTCGTTGCGGCGGGCGCAGCCGACTGGACTCGACTCGTGAGTGCTTATGAGCTCTCGTCGCTTTCGGCTGCGCCCGCAGCTGCGCCTGTCCCGCCCGTCGCGCCTGTCGCGCGAGCGTCCTCCCTGGCCTCTTCTCGGGCGCAACGTCTTGCGGGTCCGCCCTGTTCGCTATGCAGATCGTCTGCTGAGACGTTAAACCGGTGCAAAAGCGTATGCAATTGCGTGAGTTCTTCGTCGCTCCACTCCTCGAAGCGAATTCGGTAGTCATGTGAGGTGCGCGCGTGCATGCTTTCGAGCGCTGTCTGCGCCGCAGAGCTGGCGGTGAGCAAGATCACGCGACGATCTGATTCCGCTTCGCGCGCGTCCACGAGTCCGAGCGCCCGAAGCTTGGTGACCTGCCTGCTCACCATGGCCTTGTCCATGTCGAGGATGCTGCCGAGGGTGGTCGCAGTGATGGGTCCTTGGCGAAGGATGGTTTGCAGGAGCATCATTCCCGGGCCGCGAAGTTCCGGGTGGATCTCTTCCGCGTAGCGGGTCCAGCGAGTTCTCGCAGATGCGAATAGATGCGAGAACTCGCCGATGATCTCGGCGACCACCTCATCTCGAGCGGGTTGCGTCATGATTCAAGCCTATGGCCCAATGTCGAACGCCTACAGCCCGTTACGCGAAGTTTGTGGGCGGTCAGGCACATCGTTGATGGTCGCTGAAATGTCTCCGGTGGTCTCATCGAGCACCGCGACTGGTCCAGTGCGTGGGGCTCGGCGCGAGGCGATGCGCTCAGCGTTGTTCTTCGTGCCCAAGGGAATGTTGGGAAGGAAGATCACCGCAATGATCGCGATCGCAGCTACGGGAGCTACCGAGAGAAATACGTCACCGATGGCGTGGCCGTATGCAGACTCCACGACCTCACGCAGTGCAGGGTGAAGTTCAGAGACCCGCGGGATCGCCCCTCCCTTGAGCGCCTCCGCTCCGGCGAGGGCTTCTGGGTTGCTCTGGGCGAGTTTGGTCAGGCCCTCGGTGATGAGTTCGGTAACGCGGTGGCCGAGCACGGTGCCCATCACAGACATGCCTGCGCTGCCGCCGAGCGTGCGGAAGAAGGTGACCGCGCTCGACGCCGCACCCATCTGGGTTGGCGCGACGGTGTTCTGCACGACGAGCACGAGGTTCTGCATGGTCATGCCTACACCGCAGCCCATGACAAACATTGAGATGCCGACGTACCAGAGTGAGGTGTCGTAGCGGATCTGCCCCATCAGTATGATTCCCACGAGAAGTGCGATGGCGCCGCTGACCACAAACGCCTTCCACTTGTTGTAGCGGCTGATGAGCTGACCGACGATGGTCGAGGATCCGAGCACACCGGCCATCATCGGCAGCGTGAGCAGGCTCGATTCGATCACTGAGCGACCGCGGGCAATCTGCATGTACTGACCGAGGTAGACCATGGTGGCAAACATGGCGATGCCGACGGCAACGCTTGCGATCACTGACATAGTGAAGGTGGTGTTCGTAAAGAGCGTGAGCGGAATGAGTGGCTCTTCTGCGCGCAGTTCGACAACTACGGCAACGACCAACAGCAGTACGCCTGCTCCGACCATGAAACCGGTTTGCCATGATGCCCACTCGAATTCGCTGCCGACGAGGGTGATCCAGATCAGCAAGCTCGAGAACCCCGCTGAAATGAGCACGGCTCCGGCATAGTCGAGCTTGACCTTACGGCGTTCTGTGTTGAGATGCAGCGTGGTCTGCAACATGATCAATGCGACCACGGCAAACGGTACGGCCACGTAGAAGTTCCAGCGCCATCCGATGGTGTCGGTGAACAGGCCACCGATGAGGGGACCGCCCACAGTGGCCACGGCCATGATGGCGCCCATGATGCCCATGTACTTGCCGCGTTCGAGGGGGCTCAAGATCTCTGCAAGCACAATCTGCCCGAGTACACCAAGGCCGCCAACGCCGAGGCCCTGGACGATGCGGAAGGAGATGAGCCAGGTGGCGTCGTGAGCCATTCCTGCGAAGATCGTGCCGAGCGTGAAGATGATCAGCGAGACTTGCAGCAGCACCTTTTTGTTCGTGAGGTCGGCAAGTTTGCCCCAGATCGGCGTCGAGATCGCTGAGGCGAGCGTTGTTGCCATGATGACCCACGTGAAGGTCGCCTGCGTGCCACCAATGTCTGCGATGATGCGCGGCATTGAGGTGCCGACGACGTTCATCGCAAGCATTGAGACGAAGGTGCTCATGAAAATACCGGCGAGCGCGAGGTTTTTGGTGCGCCCGGTGAGCACGAGGGGGATCGCCCCTGTCTGTGCGCGCGGAGAGGTGCTGGGGGGTTGGGTCATAGAAGTGTGATGCCTTCGGAGTGGGTGAGCGGGTGGCGCGAGCCGGGATTGCCGGGCGCACAAATAAGTTGACGAAGGTCAACTATATTGTTTTTGTTGACTTTCGTCAACTTAATCTGAGGGAGGCGTTTCGAGGGCGCTGCCGGCGGCGAGGCCGCTCGAACGACAAATGATCGAGCAGCGCGGCTGATGCGGCAGAATAGAGGTATGGCTCTCGCAGACGGCTCAGGCATCATTCGCATCGGCGTCATTGGCGGTGGCCAACTCGCACGAATGATGGTGCCACCGGCCATTCACCTCGGCTTGCGCATCAGTGTGCTCGCAGAAACCGAAGGATCAAGCGCCGATCGGGCCGCCGATCGAGTTGGCGACTATCGCGACCCCGAGACGGTCTACTCATTTGCCGAGACGGTTGATGTGGTCACCTTTGACCACGAGCATGTGCCACCGACGATCCTTCGTGAGCTTGAAGCGCGCGGTGTGAGTGTGCACCCAAGGCCAGACGCCCTGCAATTCGCGCAAGACAAGATCCTGATGCGTGAGAAGCTGAGCGAACTCGGCGTTCCAGTCCCTGATTGGGCCGCGGTCACCAACGAGATCGAATTGCAGAGCTTCATCGACGCGCACGGCGGCCGTGCAGTGGCAAAGACAGCTCGTGGCGGGTACGACGGCAAGGGCGTCCGAGTGATCTCGCGAGCCGACGAAGTGCGCGATTGGTTCACGGCGCTCGCCGAAGACGGTCACGGTGGCCACCTGCTGGTCGAAGAACTTGTCGATTTTGTCCGGGAGCTCTCGCAATTGGTTGCACGCAGACCGAGCGGCGAAGTGCGAGCCTGGCCAGTGGTCGAAACGATCCAGCGTGACGGCGTGTGCGCCGAGGTGCTCGCACCGGCACCTGTGCAGCACGAAGCGACGCTCGCAGCAGCCGCACGCATCGGCATGACCGTCGCCGAGGGCGTCGGGGTGACAGGTGTGCTCGCCGTGGAAATGTTTGAGACATCTGATGGCAGGGTCCTCGTCAATGAGCTTGCGATGCGCCCGCACAACTCGGGTCACTTCTCGATCGAGGGGTCGGTGACGAGCCAATTTGAACAGCACTTGCGCGCGGTCGCCGATCTGCCGCTCGGCGACACCTCGATGACCGCGCCAGCCGCAGTGATGGTGAATGTGCTTGGGGGGCCAGCTGAAGGGCCGATGCCGGTGCGCTACCCCGCAGTGCTCGCGGCCCATCCCGGGGCCAAAGTGCATAGCTATGACAAGCTTCCCCGTCCCGGGCGCAAGGTCGGACACGTCACCGTGACCGGTGATGATCTGGAGACCGTACTTGCCGAGGCACGCGCAGCGGCTGCCGCTTTCAACTGAGCCCTGAGGCTCGGGCCAAGATAACATTGCAAGTATGAGCGAAACACCCCTCGTCGGCGTAATCATGGGTAGCGACAGTGACTTTTCAGTCATGAGCGATGCCGTGCAGGTACTGCGCGAATTCGGAATCGCGCACGAGGTTGAAGTGGTGAGCGCCCACCGCACGCCTGAGAAGATGGTGAACTACGCGCGGAGCGCGGCGGAGCGTGGACTCAAAGTCATTATTGCTGGCGCCGGTGGTGCGGCACACTTGCCGGGCATGGTCGCCTCGATGACTACCCTGCCGGTGATCGGTGTCCCAGTTCCGCTCGCAACACTCGATGGGCTTGATTCGCTGCTCTCAATCGTGCAAATGCCCGGTGGCATCCCGGTGGCGACCGTAAGCATCGGGGGAGCGAAAAACGCGGGGCTTCTTGCCGCGAGAATCATTGGATCGTTCGACGCTGAGACCGCGTCACAGCTCGACGCCTATGCCAAAGACTTAGAAGCACAGGTTGCCGCAAAGAACGCGGCCTTGCAAGAAAAGCTCGCGTAGTTCGTCTCGGGCCTCCGTCTCAGCAGTCAGGAGCGTCCGATCAAAGCGCGTGGTGTGGCGCTTCGGTTACATATTCGCGTGAAGCTCCCACAGCTGCCACGCGGTGATATTCCAGCTGAAGGAGCGCTTGCGATCCTCGGCAAAGATGCGAAGGCGCTGCACCTCATCGGCATTTGCGGTGGTGGTGAGGCGATCCAGCGCAGCAGCAAACTCTTCTTCGCTCGCTGCCGACACCGAGGCATCAAGCGTCATTTCAGCCACCGCCGCGCAATCGCTGTGCAATACGGGAACATGTGAAGCCATCGCGCCGAGCACTTCATAGCCCGCGCCAAGCACACGCTGCGGGAGCGCCATCAGTTCGGCACCAGAAAGCACCGCACCGACCTCGGTGAGATCCTCGACCTGAACCACATGCACGCGCCCGGCAAGCGAAGGCCGCACCGGTGGCAATGGGGTGGCGTCAAAATGAACAATCACCAGGCTCGGCAGTGCCGCATTCACTTCCATTGCGTTCAGCAGCCACTCAAGCCGTCCGTTTGTGCCGGGTAGCGCGGTGGTCACCACGTAACGACTGGGCAGGTTGAGCGCAGCGCGCGTAGCTGCTGACTGCTCGTTTCCGAGGTATTCGGTTGGTGGAGCAAGTGGAAGCACCTGCACGTCGACTCCGAGCAGGTCACGCAACTCTTGAGCGACCGCGTGTGTGGGTGCGAGCAGCACATCAGCAAGCCTCGCGGCACGTTTCGCGTACGAGCGATAGGTCTTCGGCTGGCCGTTGCCGCCCATGAGTTCTGGGGCGCTCCATGCGAGCGTATGCGGAATGTAGACGGAGGTCTGAGAGCCGTCATCTTCGGTGCGCGAACGAAGCGGAAGCATCGGCGTGTTCGCGTGCACAAATTCGCCGTCGAGTGGTCGGGCGGTCGCACCGGTGCGCCAGAGAATCGGCAGTGAGCCGGTGTTCATTGGCACAGCTTCAATGCTGGCACGCGCTGATCGCAGCTTTGACGCAAGGGAATCGCGGGCTACGAGCAGTCGAGAGGAGCAGCCACGAGGCGCGGTCTCAGCGAGCGCTTCCGCCAGCGATCGGGAGGCTGAATACTGCGCACGCGCCTCAAGATCCGGAAAAGGTTCTCCGATCAGGGTGAGTGTAGCCACGACCCTCCCTTAGTTGCGCGTGCGTTCCCGTAATGATTAGTTTACGCGTCTGAAATACACTTGACTGACGATACGGTGAGAGTCGCAACCAGAATGCAATCTTTGAATGATGTTTGCGCGAGATGGGCGTGGTCTTCGGCGGGTTACCAGCTGTCAACCGGACGAACCTTCTACGCTTGAATTCATGTCCTGAACGGATGGGAAGATCAGTCGACAAGACTTGAACGGATTTCGCGCATGAGCCTCTACCTGGAGCAACCGCTTCGTCACCCCGACACGGGTTCGGGGCCATTGATGACCAAGCGCGCCCGCTGGCTCGTGGTGCTGGGCTTTGTGCTGCCAGGGAGCGCGCAACTGCTCGCGGGTAATCGCAAGCTCGGGAGGTTCGGTCTCACCGCGACCGTGCTCATGCTGCTGGGCGGCGTCGCCGCGCTGATTGGATTGAAAGTCGCGAACGAGTTCACGCTCTCAATCTTTACGAATTCGCTCGTCCTGCTCATCCTTCAGGTGCTCATCGTGGCCTACGCGGTGCTCTGGGTGGTACTCGGAATGGACACCTTGCGGCTGACCAAACTGGTTCGAGTATCAGGGAAGTGGCGTCTCCCGATCGCGGTGCTTTCTGTGCTGCTTACCTTCGTTCCGGTCATGGGTGCAGCGTGGGCTGCGACGACGGTGGGGTCTGCCAGAGGAGCAATTGGCGACATCTTTGGCGGAGGTGCGCCTGCGGTCGAGCCGGTGGATGGACGCTACAACATTCTGCTGCTCGGCACCGACGCCGGCGCCGATCGAGAGGGTATGCGTCCCGACAGTATCTCCCTGGTGAGCGTTGACGCTTCAACCGGTCAGTCGGTTATCGTCGGGCTCCCGCGGGAGCTCATCAACATGCCATTCCCTGAGTCTTCGCCGATGTATTCGGTGCATCCAAACGGATTTGGAGTTGCGCCAAACGCATTCGATGAGGACTGGGGCGGGTGCCTCACGACCTGCTATCTGAATGCCGTCTATGCCGAACTTGAAGAGTTTGATGAGCCGCTCTATGAAGGTTTCTACGCTGACGCTGCGTCGCGGGGATCCGAGCCTGGAATTGAGGCAACGAAGGACGCGGTGACCGGAGCCACCGGCCTGACGGTGCAGTTCTACGTGCTGATCGACATGAACGGCTTCGCCAAGTTGATCGATGCGCTCGGTGGAGTGACCGTCGACGTGTCGCAAGAGATTCCGCTGAACAGTTACGAAGATCCAGATACCGGGGAGTGGATCGAGGGCGACAGCTACCTTGAGCCCGGCCCGCAGCATCTCAACGGCGATCTCGCTCTCTTGTACGCGAGAGTGCGTCACGGCCTGGAAAATGGCGACTACGACCGGATGCAGCACCAGCGCGACATTCAGGCCGCGATCCTGGCTCAGATGGATCCGGCAAATGTGCTGCTGAGATTCCAGGAAATTGCTGGCACCGGCGCGGATCTGGTGGCAACTGATATCCCTGAGTCAATGCTGGGCCGCTTCGTCTCGCTCGCGGGCAAGGCGAGGCAGTTCGATCCTGTCCGGGTAAATCTCACTCCGCCCGAGGTGGACCCGGAATACCCAGACTACGCACAGATTTATCAATTGGTCGCTGCGGGAGTTGCGGCGGCATCCCCTGCACCAGCTGAGGAATAGCCGTCACTGGCAACTCTTCGTCACCTGTTCAGCACAGGGGAGATTGAGTAGGCGAAATACTCAAATTGCGCCCGAAAGAGTCAATCTGAGAACGGCGCGCGCGATAAACATGTACGATTTGTTACCGAATTGTTCATTTTTCAGCGTGGGGATGTTTGCGTCTTATTATGCGGAAGTTCATCTTCGGTGCGGCCCAGGTACTTTGCTGGCTGCTCATTTTTCTCGGTGCGGTGCTGTTGGGCGCTGCCTCGTGGATTCGACGCACGTTTGGCGATATCTCTGTCGATCAGATGCTGCTGCACCTCCCCGGCGCAGGCGGTGCTGAAACCACCGGAGCCGAATCAGGCTACGTTTCGTCGTTTATCTGGAATGGGCTGGTCTGGCCTTTCGTCGGAGTCGCCGTCCTTGCCGCGGTCTATTATGCGCTTCGGCTGGTGCTGCGCTGGCGAGCTGAAGCGAAGCAGGCCGTGCTTGCTTCCTTCTCAGACAGTGACGCGGCGCCGGCTTCCGCGCGGCCTTGGGGAGTGCGTCTCGCTGCTCGTGCGGTTCCGACGCTCTTCTCCATTGCGGCCTTTGTGCTTGGCGGGGCGGTATTTGCCCACACCATCAGCCTCGCACAGTACGTCCAATCGACCACGACTACGTTGACGATGGACTCCTATTACGCCACCCCGGCGGTTGCCTCTCTGGAAGATCCGCCAGAGAACCTGATTTTGATCTACCTCGAATCAATGGAGGACGCCTTCTCGGATGACTCCTTGTTCGAAGAAAACATGCTTGCGCCAATTGAACATGCCACAAAGGGGTGGCAGCAGATCGATGAGTTGCGGCAATATGACGGTGGCGGCTGGACAATGGCTGGCATCACCGGCACGCAATGCGGAGTGCCCCTGCGTGGAGTGCAGACCGCGGTCGCTGGCAAATTGGAGCTGATCGGCTCAGAAACAGATGCCTACCTTCCGGGAGCGCGCTGCCTCGGAGATGTGCTCGCTGACGAGGGCTACCAGAATGTGTTCATGGGCGGCGCCGACGCGTCTTTCGCCTCGAAGCGACTGTTCCTCTCTACCCATGGCTACGACGAAGTCCTCGACCTCAACACGTGGACCGAGCGAGGAGACGCCGAGATTTCAGACTGGGGTCTCTCTGATCGCGCGCTCATGGAGCACGCTCGCGAAGAGGTGGATCGACTGCACGCCTCTGGCCAGCCGTTCAACCTGACGATGTTGACCCTCGACACGCACGAGCCAGCTCACGTCTACGACTACTGTCCGGTAACGACCGATGTGTTGATGACCTCGATCACGCGCTGCTCGATGGAGCAGGTGGCAGGGTTCATCGAGTACCTTGAGGAGCAAGGCTACCTCGAGGACACCGCCGTGGTGCTGATGGGCGACCACGAGCGCTTCATCTCAGAGGGGAGTGACTATCAAGAGTTGCTCAACCTCGATTCACGAACCATCTTCAACCGGATGTGGACCCCACGTCAGGTGAGTGTGCAGCACAACCAAGTGGATCAGCTGAGCATGCAAGCAACGATGCTCGACCTGATGGGCATTGAGGTCGAGGGCGGGCGTGCTGGGCTCGGGGTGTCCGCTCTTGCCGCGCAGATTGCACCCGGGAGTCTCTTCGATCTCGCACCCGAGGTCTACGCAGAAGTGGTGCGGTCTCGATCAAGTGACCTGTACAGCAAACTCTGGGGCCTGGAACCTTCGGACAACGAAGGCGCAGACTACTTTGACCCGAAACAGGCCGTAGTCGAATCCACGCAAGCCGCAGCTCACTCAACTCGCTAGCACCGGCACCCGCACCGGCACGCCCCGCTCGCGTACATCCGCACTCGACACCGCACTCGACGCGCCCGAGTACGAGCGGTGCGTGCGGGCGTGTAGGAGAGCGGTGCGCGCGGAGGTATCAGAGACGCCCTAGCGACCGAGCTGAAGAAACTCGCGCAATGCTTGTGACGCCTCGCGCGGCACGAAGCCTGTCTGCTGCAACTTCTCAAGCGAGAGGGTGCTATTCAGCGGCCGCGGCGACACCTGTTTTCCTGCGAAGTACTCAGCCGTGGTCGTCGAAGAGACTCTTGCTGGGTCGTGCCCGGTCAGCTCGAACACCGTTGCGGCAATATCTGCCCAGCTCATGGCTGGCCCCTCGTTCGAGAGGTTGTAGATGCCGTACGGGGCGTTGCTGCTGAGCAGATGCACAATGCCCGCAGCGATGTCTTGGGTGAAGCTGAGCCGACCGAATTGGTCTCCCACCACACTCGGATCGATCCCGCGCTCTGCGAGCGACGCCATCGTGCGGACAAAGTTATTGCCGTCGCCAATGACCCAGCTCGTGCGCACAATGTAGTGCTGCGGCACTGCTGCCACGATCGCGTCACCCGCTGCCTTCGTTTGCCCGTAGACTCCGAGCGGCGCGATCCGGTCGCTTTCGAGGTAGGCGCCGTCCTTCGTTCCGTCGAACACGTAGTCGCTCGACACGTGCACCAGTGTCAGACGATGCCGTGCAGCGTGCTGAGCGAGACGGGCGACTCCGGTGACGTTTGCGTCCCAGCAATCCCTGCGGCCCTCAGCGGTTTCCGCCTGGTCGACCGCCGTATATGCCGCCGCATTGATGACGGTGTCGTACTCGCTCCAACGAACGCGATCCAGCGTTTCTTCGTTGAATAGGTCGATGCGTGAGCGATCCGCGAAATCTGCCGTGGGCAACGCCTGTTGCAGTGCACGACCGAGCTGACCGTTCGCGCCAATCACCAGGGTGCGAAGTCTCGGCATCGCTCGAACCTCGGAGAGTCTCGGATGGGCGAGATCTTTCTCGCTTCGCTCCGCCTCGGAAAGTGGGATCGGCCACTGGATCGCGGCCGTCTCATCTTCGAGATTCAAAAAGGTGTATTCGCTCTGTGCTTCTGCGCTCCAGTGATCGTTCACCAGGTACACGTACGCGGTGTGGTCTTCAAGCGTCTGATAGCTATTGCCGACGCCGCGCGGCACAAAGATCGCGGTCTCTGGACCCAGCTCAGCCGTGAACACCGTGCCAAACGACTCGCCCTCGCGAAGGTCAACCCACGCGCCAAAGATTCGGCCAGTAGCGACAGAGACGAACTTGTCCCACGGCTCTGCGTGAATACCGCGGGTGGCCCCTCGCTTGTCATTGAACGAGATGTTGTTCTGCACGGGACCAAAGTCGGGCAGCCCCAGGGCCACCATCTTCTCGCGCTGCCAGTTCTCCTTGAACCAGCCTCGATTATCTCCGTGTACAGGCAGGTCAACGAGCACCATACCCGGAATGGTGGTTTCGCGAATTGCGAGGGGCTGAGCACTCATTGAAATTTACTGCCCCTGCTCGCGGTACTTGGCTTCGGTCTCGGCCTTCTGTGGCTGCCACCAGGATTCGTTCTCGCGGTACCAGTCGATGGTCGCGGCAAGACCGCGTTCGAAGTCTGGGAACGACGGAGTCCACGCAAGTTCATCGCGCAGCTTTGTCGAGTCGATGGCGTAGCGAAGGTCGTGGCCCGGGCGATCAATCACGTGGTCGTAGGCGTCAGCTGGCTGACCCATGGTGGTGAGAATGAGCTCGAGCACATCTTTATTGTTCTTCTCGCCGTCAGCGCCGATCAGGTAGGTCTCGCCGAGGCGACCCGCTTCAATGATGCGAAGCACAGCCGAGGAATGATCGTCTGCGTGAATCCAGTCGCGCACATTCAGTCCCTCGCCGTAGAGCTTGGGGCGTTCGCCGACGAGAATGTTCGTGATCTGTCGCGGAATGAACTTTTCGACGTGCTGGCGGGGGCCGTAGTTGTTTGAGCAGTTTGAGATAGTCGCCTGCAACCCAAACGAGCGCACCCACGCCCGCACGAGCAGGTCGCTTCCCGCCTTGGTTGATGAGTACGGTGATGACGGGTTGTACGGGGTGAACTCGGTGAAACGGTTCGGATCGTCAAGCTCAAGATCGCCGTATACCTCATCGGTTGAGATGTGGTGCATGCGCTTTTCATAGCGGCGCACTGCTTCGAGCAGCGTGTAAGTTCCGATGATGTTGGTGTCGAGGAACGGGCGAGGATCATGCAGCGAGTTGTCGTTGTGTGACTCTGCCGCGTAGTGCACCACAATGTCGTGTTCGCGAACGAGCTGGTCAACCAGTTCGGCATCGCAGATGTCGCCCCGCACGACGGTGACACGGTTGTCAGGCAGTCCTGCGAGTGAAGCCGCATTGCCTGCGTAGGTGAACTTGTCGAGTACGGTCACGATGTCGTCGGTATTGGCGACGAGGTAGTGCACAAAGTTCGAACCGATGAAACCGGCGGCGCCGGTTACGAGCATCTTGCGGGCCACGGGGGTCCTCCTGCGTTGTATCGCCAGGCACACGAAACAGGTGCACTGCGGCGAAGCTGATCTATCCCTGCTAGTTTACCCTCGCCGGGCGGCGCGCACCTTGAGAGCACCCCGGAGCTGCAGGCCGAGGGTGATTGCCCAGCGCAGCGGCGCATTCCAGAATCCGGCATACCGCTTCTTCATGAAACGAATCGCGCTTCGGGTCATAGCGCGTTCCACCATGACCGCGTGCTTTTTCGTGGAGTGAGCACCGCTGTGTTCCACGGCGATGTTCGGCTCATACACATTTGTGTAGCCAGCTTGCCCGATGCGCCAGCCGAGATCGATGTCTTCAAAATGCATGAAGTACTCTTCGTCCCACCCTCCGATCAAGTCAAAGACGGGCGTTTTCACCATCACAGCGGCTCCAGAGAGTGAGCCTGCTGCTCTGCGACGCTCGTAGTCAGAAGCGTTCTGATACGCGCGCGTCCAGGGGTTTGTTGGCCAGATCTTGCTGAAGAGGGCGTGCCCGATTCCCGTGCCGACAGAAGGAATGTTGCGTGCTGACGGATAGGTGGTGCCGTCTTCGTTGAGCAGGCGTGGCCCGATGCTGCCTGCGGTTGGGTCGTCGAGCAGTGACGTGGCAAGCTCCGCTACTGCGGGTTTGAGAAAGCGCACATCCGGGTTGCAGAAAAAGACGGCCTCAAGGTTGCCGTGCGTGCGGGCAAGCTGTGCGTAACCGGCGTTCATGCCAGCGCCATAGCCAGGGTTCTCTGGCAGGGAAAGGTACTCAGCGCCGTACCTTGCCGCGACGTCAGACACCCCGTCAGCACCTGGCTTGTTGTCGACGACACACACGGGGATGGTGGTTCCGTGTACTGCATGCAATGAAGACAAGAACACGTCAAGCACTTCGCCTGACCCGTAGCTCACGGTGACAATGGCAACGCGTGCTGGGCGCTTCGCTGTGGAATCGGACATGCGTAAAGTGTAGGTGCTTCTGTGTGGCTTCTCTGCGTGAGAAGAGTCTCGGCTAGCGACCAAGCCCCTGGTAATGCCAACCGGCTTCGCGCCACTGAACTGGATCAAGGCAATTGCGGCCATCGATGATGACCGGAGCGGCTGCCGACGGGGCCAAAAGATCCTTCGTCGCAACCGGATCGAGTTGCCTGAATTGCTTCCATTCGGTAAGCAGCAGCACAATTTCAGCGCCCCGAAGCGCCTCTTCGGTGTGAGCTGTCACGCTCAGTTGCGGGTATTTGATGGCTGCGTTCCGTGTCGCCTGCGGATCTGTCACCGTGACATCCGCCCCGAGTTCGGCCAGCTCTGCAGCGATCGACAGTGCAGGTGAGTCTCGCACGTCGTCGCTATCAGGCTTGAAGCTCGCGCCGAGCACTGCGATGTTGCGGCCGGTGACGGAGCCGCCGAGGTGTTCCGTCGCGAGGTCTACGACGCGAGTGCGTCGGCGTAGGTTGATCGCGTCGACCTCGTGCAAGAATGCCACCGATTCCTGCAATCCGAGTTCTTCCGCTCTGGCCGCAAACGCTCGAATGTCTTTCGGCAGGCAGCCGCCACCGAACCCCACGCCAGAGTTTAGGAAGCGTCGGCCAATGCGTGCGTCGTGACCGATTGCATCGGCCAACTGGGTCACGTCTGCGCCCACGGATTCGCTGATCTCGGCCATGGCGTTGATAAAGCTGATTTTGGTCGCGAGAAACGCGTTGGCGGCAACTTTGACGAGTTCTGCGGTTGCGAAGTCGGTCACGATTCGAGGAGTGCCGGCAGCGAGAATATCGGAATAGACCGCGTCGAGCAGTTCTGTCGCAGGAGCGTCAGTGCCTGCTGTGTGCACGCCATACACCAGGCGATCCGGGCGAAGTGTGTCTTCCACGGCGAAACCTTCTCGCAAGAACTCGGGGTTCCAGGCGAGCGCAGCTTGTGGTGCTTCAGCTGCGAGCAGCTCATGAATTGCAGCAGCGGTTCCCACCGGCACAGTTGATTTGCCCACGAGCAGCGAGTCGCGAGACAGGTGTGGGATGAGCGAACGCACCGCCGCCCACACATAACTGAGGTCGGCGGCGTAGCTGTCGGAGGCCTGTGGGGTGCCAACTGCAAGAAAGTGCACCTTCGCATCGGCGACTTGTGACACATCAGTAGTAAAGGTCAGACGCCCGCTTGCGAGCCCTTCGGTGAGCAGCGACTCAAAACCCGGTTCAAAGAAGGGAGCTTCTCCTGCCGAGAGGGAAGCGATTCTGGACGCGTCTACGTCTACAGCGACAACGGTATGCCCCAGTCTTGCCATGGAAACCGCATGCACAGCCCCAAGGTATCCGCAGCCAATTACCGAGAGTCTCATGACAAATAAGCCTACTGTGCCTCTTGCAACTTGTTCCTCAGCCGGTGGCTATCGGGTGAGGAGCAGATCGATCTTTCGCTCAAGCACCCGTGAAATTGCAGGTGTGCCGCCCACGAGCACGATCCGCTTGGGCTTCAGCGCCAGAATCGCCTGTTCCGTCGAAGCTGGGATGTAGCCGGGGTGGATCAACAGCATTGCGGCATTCTCGCGCTGCGCGGCAGGTCCGCCAGCGAGTGCGTCGGGGAACACGGCTCCTGACGACAGGTAGACGGTATCAACGGTGCCCGTGTGCAACGTCCTGGTGACCCGCGCCGAGGTATCGAAACGATCCACTCCGGCGATTCGAGTGATGGTTGCTTGGGTGAGGGCTGCCGCTTCTTGCTCGACTTCAGTAGACAGTGCGGCAGGTGAGCCGAGCACGATGATGTGGCTTGGCTGCAGAGTGCGAAGCATGGTCGCAGTCGCTTCGGGCAAGCGATCCGGTGTGCTGAGGAGCATCGGGGCGTTGTGTGCTCCGGCCACTGGACCGGCGGAGAGCGCGTCAGGAAAGTTTTCACCGCTCCCCAGGTAGACCGTGGTGCTGCTTCCGACTCGTGCTTGCGCGATCAATGCCGCGGTCTCGTAACGGTTCTTTCCGCCGATCCGTTCGATCACCGGACGCTTGGCCAATGACGCAATCTCTTGTTCGACACCGGCGCTAATGGCCCGCTCGTCGCCGAGAATCACGACAGTATTGGGCTTCAGCTGCGCGAGCGTTTCCTTGGTTTTGGGTGGGAGCGTATCAGGCATGGTGAGCAGCATGGGGGCGCCGTCGATTCCGGCTGCGGCTCCCCCCCGCGAGAGCATCGGGATAGTTTGTGCCAGTGGCGAGGTAGACCGTGTCTGCCCCGCTTGGAAATGCCGTTTGAGCCGCAATTGCTGCTGTTCCAAAACGATCTGTTCCAGAAAAACGTGAGATCTTGCCGCTGAGCGGATCGTTCATGATCGCTTCCACACGGTTTCGCATCTGTGGCAGGAGCACAAAGAATGCATTTCCTGGGCAAGCGGTGACACTGACCTGGCGGTGACCAGAGATGGTGTTGACCATACGGCCACTCCCGAGTCCGCCATTTCCATTGCTTCCGGGGATCCAAATGCTGCCCTGAGGGTTGCCGATCCCGTAGGTCTCGAACATCCAGGCAATCGCCTTTGCTGTCGATTCCTGTGCTGCTGCCGATGGAGCGACATTTGAGTAGTCACCAATGACCGAGATTCCGAATGTTTGATAATTGCCGCCAAGCGCGTGCGACCCGAGGCGCACACGCTCAAGCGATCCGTATCGGCCTTCCCAGACTCCGCCGAAACGATCAACGAGCAATTGGTAGCCAATGTCGCCCCAGCCATTGGTCACTGCGTGGTAGTAGTAGAAGCCCCGGATCAGGCTTGGTACTTGCGCTTGGCTGTAGTCATTGCTGCTCGCAGTGTGGTGCACGACTGCGCCGGAGTAGGTGACTCGGTAGTCCTCGGCCATATCGAAGTCATTGCGGAAGCTTTCGTCAGCTCCCCAGGCCCGGCGGGTATTGATGCCGAGTCCGTACACGCTTGCAACGTCTGAGACGAGGGGCGCGAGCGCAGCAGCAGCCGCCTGTGGGAGTGATGATGCGTCTGAACTTGGAGATGGCGCTGCTGAGCTTGGTGAGGAAGCTAAGGCGCTTGGATCGATCAGTTGAACGGAGTAGGTCACGTCAGCTGCTTCAGGAACTTTTTGGACGACCACCTCGACATTGTCGGCGTCGGTAATTGCCATCGGTTCCGAGGATCGCACACCGCTCTCTGGCGAAGATGACTCTTCTTCTGCCTCAAGCGAAGCCCAAGTCGACCATTCAGTTCCGCGTTGGTAACGCACGGCGATTGACGCTGGAGCCGGTGCATCACCGGGCCACGTTACTCCGACCACCGCCACGCTGGTGCCTGTGGCGATGGTGCTTGCTTGGGTCAGCGGGTCGGGCGCACTGCCATCGGGGGTGAGCTGCGCGGATGTGGCGTCCTCCAATGGGACTTCAGTGACATCGATATCGCCAGCTTCGACGGGAGGCGCTTGCTCGGACTCGTCAACTTCAGTGTCTGTCTCTGCTGCTGGTGGGGCAATCTCCGTGGGCGAGGAACCTGGTTCCATATGTGCTGACGGCTGCACTGCGGATGCCTCCACTGGCAGGCTGAACGCTACGCATAGCGTCAGCGCTGTCAGAGCAATTCGAAGGGTCTGAGTGCGGTTTGGGGCCGTCATAGCTGACAGTATTACACGGAGTGTCAGCCGTTCGTCCACACAGGTGTCTGCCGTCAGGCACTCATTCTCGATCTCCTGACTCGCGCAAGTGCCCCGCGGCACGAAAGTCACGCACGCCTGCCACCAGCACGCTTGCGTGTGCCCGGGTGGTGATGGATCTCCTCTGCACACGGCCCTAGCAACGAACATCCGGGACGAGACACTAGTATGGGAGATTGTTTTGCATGGGAAGGACGTGACGGGCGTATGAAGGGCATTATTCTCGCCGGTGGATCGGGCACTCGACTCTGGCCTATTACTAAGGGCATCTCAAAACAGCTGATGCCGATTTATGACAAGCCGATGATCTACTACCCGCTCTCGACGTTGATGATGGCAGGGATCCGCGAAGTCCTTATCATTACAACTCCCGAGTACAACGAACAGTTCCGGGCTTTGCTCGGCGACGGTGCACAACTTGGAATGGAGATCGAGTACGCGGTGCAGCCCTCACCTGACGGACTCGCGCAGGCCTTCATCATTGGCGAAGACTTCATCGGTGAGGAAAGCGTTGCACTCGTGCTGGGTGACAATATCTTCCACGGTGCTGGTCTTGGCACGAACCTGCGCAAGCACACCGATATTGAGGGTGCCGTGGTGTTCGCCTACCACGTGTCAAACCCTCGTGCCTACGGTGTGGTGGAGTTTGACGACGAGATGAAGGCAATCTCAATCGAAGAGAAGCCAACGCACCCGAAGAGCAACTACGCGGTTCCCGGCCTCTACTTCTACGACAATGATGTCGTCAAGATCGCGAAGACAATCGAGCCAAGTGCTCGGGGTGAGCTTGAGATTTCGAGCGTGAACGAGGCCTACCTGCACGAGGGGTCACTCCATGTGCAGACCCTGGACCGTGGCACCGCATGGCTGGACACCGGCACCTTCGAATCGATGATGCAGGCATCCGAATACGTGCGCGTGATCGAGGATCGTCAGGGTTTCAAAATTGGTTGTATTGAAGAGATCGCCTGGCGAAACGGCTGGATCTCAAATGAGCAGCTCGCTGATTTGGCGGCCCCGCTGGTAAAAAGCGGGTACGGCGAATACCTCGTGCAGTTCAGCAAGGGCGTGGAGTGAGTTTTCTCTCAAAGGTACGTGCAGCCCTCGGCCGTGTTCGTGCGCAACAAGACTCCGTTCCCGCGGCAGACTCTGCAGCGCAGAAGGATCCTCTCCTCACCCCTGGTCAATACGACGACCGCCCGAAAGATGAGCGGGTGCTTCGAGACATCGCTGCGCTCGAAGAAAGAAATCTCCACTCAAGCGATCCGGTCGTCGACCCCTCATCGCCTCTGATCGTAAGCATGGCGACCTACACTCCTCGGCTGGAGCGAGTGTTTCTGGCCCTCGAATCTATTGGCAGAGGTGACGTGCTCCCGGGCAGGCTGGTCCTTGCCCTCGACCAGAGCGACGCGGACCGCCCGCTGCCCGAGACGCTGCAGCGTCTGGTCGCACGCGGCCTGGAGATTATTTCACTGCCTGACGGGCTCCGATCGCACAAGAAATACTGGGGCATTGTGCGCACCCGGAATGATCACGAAGTTCCTCTCGTGGTTGCCGACGACGACCAGCTCTATCCCGTGCACTGGCTCTCAGCACTCGCTCGACGAGCGGTTGAATACCCAGAGTGTGTGGTTGCGCACCGCGCCCATCAAATTCCTGTCACCTCCGACGGGGCGATCGCGCCGTATCGCAGCTGGACGCCTTTCGTTGGCAGAGGACCCTCCTTTGCCGCGTTTCCCACGGGAGTTTCCGGCACACTCTTCCCTCCTGCGCTGCTGCGTGCGCTTCACGAACGTGGCGAGATGTTCCTTGAAGTGGCCGCGCATGCCGATGACGTGTGGTTGCATTCGAACGCGGTTGACTTGGGGATTCAGATTGTTCAGGTTGAGGTAGCCTCAGCAAACTTCGATTTTGTGCCGGGCACCCAGCAGGTCGGTCTCTACTTCGAGAATGTCTTCGAAGATGCAAACGACTCGCAAATTCTTCGTTGCTACAGTGCGCAAGCGCTTGAACGAATTGCGAATGATCCATTCGTAGGAGAACAGTCGTCTTCGACGGTGTAATTTCGACGACCAAGCTGCTGTGAGCAGGTATTCTTGAGTTCGTTGCGGCTATACAGCATTGTGCGCAGCGCTTGAGAACCACGAAAGGCTCAATTCATGCAGCGAAGCGTCAATGAGACTGCTACCCGACGGAGTGCACACCGAAGTCTTCGGCTTCGTCGAGTTGTTGCCGCCGTAGTGGTCGGGCTTCTGATGGGAACCCTTGGGGTATCTTCCTCTGGCGTTCCCGAAGCATTTGCGTTCGCCCAGACAAACGAGGACGTGAGCGAGCAGACGCTGCCCGACAATGCGGCGCCAGCAGACGATCCCGCCTCCGAAGAAGCCGTCCCAGACCCCGCAACCCCAGCTGAGCAAGCTGAGTTGCCGGTGCTCCCTGAACCCACAATTGCCCCAGACGCGCCAGAGCTGCCCGAACAGGTGCAACTTGATGGAACGCTCCTGGTCGTGCCGCACGAGCGCGAAGTGATTGCACTCACCGCGGGTGAAGACGCGCCAGCTGAAGAGGAGCTGCCTGACGCTACGGGCGGCAGCTACACGCTGATCACCGGCGATGGAGCCTGGGTTGATCTTGGTGAGGAGCTCCCCCTGGCAGCCGGTGTCGAGGCCGCTTCGGGCCAGCCGGTCAGCGCGGTTGTTGACGTGCCGGTTGAGGTGCAAGATGCCGCCGCAGTGCGCGTCGCTGAAGAAGAGCTCTCGCTCAGCGGCCTTGAGGTCGCGGGTCTCGTCGCAGAGACCGCAGTCGACCTCGACCTTGCGCTGCCTGCTTCGGCGATCCGCTTCGAAGAGATTCCTGTTGCCGCAGCTCCCGCAGCGCACAGCGTTGACGTGATGGTGTACACGCGCAGTGGTGCGACAGCTCCGACACAGCAGCAACTCACTGGCCCGTTCTCTCGACTGTCCACGTTCTGGCGTGACGAAACCGGGGGCGAGATCACCGGGATTACTCTGAACCGTGTGGTTCAGGGCGGGGCCCAGTCTTGGACTTGCGACTACTTAGAAACCTGGAAGCGGGCAGCTGCGGCACTCGGAGACTCGAGTGGAAACACCTGGGGAGCTGGGAATACTCGCCGCCATCTCGTCGTGATCCTTCCGCAGTCGGCTTGCCCGGGGAGCGCAGCCGCAGGCTGGGGCACGATCGGTGCGGGAGTGCACAGTGGTGGGTTCACCTGGGTGACAGTTCCAGATCAGTGGCCGGCTGAGTTCTGGGACGGCACCCTGTTCCACGAGATCGGGCACAACCTGTCACTGGGCCACTCGAATAGACGCAGTTGCGCTGCTCCGAACAACGATGGTCCTCGCAACCCGGCAACCGGGGCGTTCACCGCAAATAACTGCACTGATGCGCCTGAATACGCCGACAGTTACGACGTGATGGGCGCTGGACTTTACTTGCAGGGTGCGGCAGGTCAGCCGCCCGTGGCATCAAACCTCAATAATGTTGCCGCCCTGAACTTGAGCCAGAAGGCTCGGCTGGGCACCCTCGGTTCCTCTATTGATCGCGTGAACATCGGCAATACTCCCACCTTCGAGCGTGTGGTCACTCTGCCGGCATCGAGTAATACCAGCGGCATTCGCGGTCTCGAAGTGACTGATCCGCGCACTGGCGAAAAGCTGTATGTCGAATACCGCGCGGCAACGGGCCGAGACCAGAACAGCCTCTACGCGAAGTGGCCGGGGTATGCGTCAAGCTATCCACTGGATCCACTCGAATACACCAGGGGCGTGCGAGTCCTTCGGCAAGTGCAGCCCGCGACCAATAACCAGGCAGCGCTCTGGGGTTCAGCTGTGCTGCAGCGGCACGCTGGCCAGAAACGCTACTCCGCGATGCAGGCCGGCCACAGCATAAAGAGCTACGGCGGAGCAGTCACGATCACGACTGTCTCCTTGTCTGCCACCACGGCTCAGGTGAAGATCGGCTTCTACGAGTCATTCACCACAGCTCCGACCCCTGTGGTGAGCGTCTCAGGCGCTGGCACAGCGTGGGTGGGCAAGACGCTCACTGCCACCGGCGCAGCTGACTCAAATTGGGTGCCAGCCGCGACTTCGGTGAAGTACCAGTGGTACCGAAACGGCGCGCCTATTTCTTGGGGCACTACCGCGAGCTACGAGACTGTTGCGGCAGATCGAGGTGCGGTGCTCACCGTGAGCGTGACACCCGTGAAAGACGGCTACCGGTCGATCCCCACGACTTCTGCCGGGGTGACCGTCGGCGGCCCCACGGTGAACCGTATCGCCGGTGCAGACCGCATGCTCACCGCTGTAGAAATTTCAAAGCGTGCCTACCCGACCACCTCAGAGGTGGTGTACCTGGCGACCGGCTGGAACTTCCCTGACGCACTCGCTGCCGCCCCCGCGGCGGCGAAGCTCGGCGGTCCATTGCTGCTCGTGCCGGGACAGCCAGCGCAGATTCCGCAAGAAGTTATCGCTCGCGTGCAGCAGCTCAAGCCCAAGCGCGTGGTTGTCATTGGCTCAGAATCAGTGATTCCGAACTCGGTCGTGCAGGTTTTCCGCACCGCAATGCCCGCTTTGCCCGCCGACAAGTTTGAGCGTATCGCCGGCGCCACTCGCTACGAGACCGGCAATGCGCTTGTGGAGGATGCATTCCCTTCGCCCGTAGCTGAAGTGTTTGTCGCAACCGGCAACAATTTCCCAGATGCGTTGACCGCAGCCGGTATTGCCGGATCGAAGCGAGTGCCCGTGGTACTTGTGAACGGGGGAGCTGCGACTCTTGACCCTGCCAGCCTGAAGGTATTGCAGGGGCTTGCGCCGAGTTCGGGAACGTTGAAAGTGACGATTGTTGGTTCGGCGACCGCCGTGTCCGAGGGAATCGCTCAGGATCTCCGAGCGGCAAAGTTCAACGTGTCTCGTGTCTCCGGTGCTGACCGCTTCCAGACCAGTATTGAACTGAATCGGGTCAACTTCACTGCCGCCATGCCCGAGGTCTATTTGGCGACCGGCTCGGGGTACGCTGACGCCCTCGCGGGTGCGGTGTTGACCGCGAATAAGCGCGCTCCACTGTATGTCGTGCAACAGGGATGTATTCCTCGAGAGGTGCTTACTCGTGTGGCAGAGAAGCAGAGCACGAGTGTGACGCTTATTGGTGGCGTGCCTGCCTTGAATGCAGACGTCGCTGCCTTCCGTCGTTGCCCTTAGCCCGTCGCGGCTCTCGATGCTCCCAGCTGAGACATTGGGTCATCGAGAGCCAATACTGGTGAGTTATACTCCTCAACTAACTGGGCTCATTTCTGAGTCGTGGATCGCCAAGCGCGAGGGATCGGAGTGTCATGCGAACGAAGCACAGTCTCGCTGCAGCTGCGCTCGCCGCTGCAATGATATTTGGTGTTGCCGGATCTGCCTTTGCGATTGAACGGCAATCATCGGATGCTGAGAGTGCTGGTGCGCTTCGCCCGTTCGCGGCAGATACCGATCTGGGCGCTTCTGGGCTTGACGAAGAAGCGCCTTCTGGGACCGGCGATGCTGAGACGGCCGCACCCGATCCAACGACGCCTGATCCCACGACGCCTGATTCAACGATCCCTGATCCGGACACACCCGATCAGCCAAGCGAAGAGGACACTTCCGATACTGAAGTTCCGGTTGTGCCGGAGCCGAGCGAAGATGCTGAGCCGCCAGCTGAACCTCAGCAAGAAGAACCCTTCGGCTATGGTGCGGTTCCTATTGCTCCGGGGCTTTCGTTGAACGCCGGTCAGGTGAACGGGCGGCTTGCTGGAGCCGACCGCTACGACACGGCTGCTGCGATTTCGCGGAGCGCCTATGCAAGCACGGTAGATACCGTGGTGATTGCCACCGGCGTCAACTTTCCGGATTCACTCAGCGCTGCCCCGCTTGCGGCCAAGCGCGGTGCTCCGCTGCTGTTGACCCTTCCAGATCGCATTCCAGCGGCCACGCTTGCCGAGCTTCAGCGGTTGAAGCCGAACAAGATTCTTGTCGTGGGCAGCGCATCGGCGGTCGGGCAGAGCGTGTTCGATGCCCTCGTGCCGCTCGCGAAGACTGAGGTTCGTAGGCTTGCAGGGGTGGATCGCTTCGAGACCTCTGCAGTGCTGGCCCGCGAGGGGTGGGGTGCCGCTGGCGCGGCAAATGCCTTCATCGCAACTGGATACGATTACGCTGATGCGCTCTCGGCAGGCCCGGCGGCCGCGAAAAATGACTCACCGGTGTTGCTCGTGCCCACAAGCGGACCGGCTCCCGCTTCCACGCTGAAGGTGCTGGACGACTTGAAGGTCCAGGGGCTCTTTGTTGCGGGAAGCACGGTAGCGGTCAGCGATGAGATGGTGAACTCGCTTCGTGCGGGCAAACGAACGCTCAAAGATCGCTACGCGGGGGCCGACCGCTTTGAGACTTCTGCACAGATTGCAAACAAACAATTCGCTGGCGCGGTGAACGCGAGCTACTGGGCGACTGGGACCGGCTTTGCTGACGCCCTGGCTGGGGCTGCTGTGGCTGGTGCGCAGGCTGCACCGTTGCTCCTCGTGCAGTCTCATTGTGTGCCAACGACGATCTACAACGCGAATGATCGTCTGCGGCCAACGCAGACATTCCTGCTGGGAAGTGCGAGCGTCTTGAATGATGGCGTGCAACACGGAAACGAGTGCGCTGCTGCACCCGCGGCTGGTCAGAGCGCCAGCGATGTCGCCGGGAGCCGACAGGTGTACGAGAAGGTGAACGCCGAACGGTTCGCGCGGAAGCTTCCCGCTGCTCGGCTTGCTGATGCGGGCAAGAGCGCTGGCGCCGTGAACTGGTCGGTGTCTATGTCTGCGGCGCCTGCGAGCGCTCCGCAGACCAACCCAAACCTGCAAGCGCAACAGCCTTGGGTCAAGCGCGAGTACGTGCAACGCAACCCTACGGCGAGCAACGCTGACCCAGGAGTGTCGTTCGAGCACCTGAAGCAGAGCGCAAATGGCAGCGCGTTGATTACCTATCAACCGGCAGACCAGCGGGTACTCGTGAGCGCGGCCTGGCTACACAAGGGGCAGGTGTCCTGGCTCACGGTGCACGCCGGCGTGTAACTGAGGCCGCTGGCTGAGGCCAGCGAGAACCTTCTTGGCTTTGCCCGTCGAGCAACAAGGTTGTTCAGTCACCCCAGTGGCGACTCGCAGCAGTTACTCCTGGTAGCTGCTGCTGATCTGAGGCTTGGCGTAGCTCAGTCCTGAAGAGTCATCTGGCGTTCGGGTATTGAATGAGCATGCTTGCGGGACATCAAAGAGATGGGTTCCGTCTTTTGCCATCACCGACACATTCACGAAGAATTTTCCTTCGCCAAGGTGTGTGTCTGCAAAGGTGAACGTCATGGTGCAGCTGCCATTGATGGCTGTGACCTCGTGGTTGAGCCTGTGCGTGGTCGTGCCGAGCACGGCCTGGCCGAGGGAGCTATCAACCTGAATGCCGCAGATCCAGTCATCTGCATCGAGCACACCGTGGAGTTCAACCTCGATGGTGAGAAGCCCGCCGGGTTCAAGCACTCCATCTGGCTGATCACCGTAGGCATGGGCTTGCGCTCGCAGATCGATCCCCTGCGGTGCATCGCCGTCGTGTTCGTGGGCTGCGGATTCATGCTCCAGCCGACGCTCTTCGAGGAGATCGCGGAATTGAGATACGGCTTCACGAGGCTCGCCAGAGTAGACGAGGTTTCCGTGGTGCAGCAGCACGGCGTGGTCAGAGAGTTCAAGGACCTGATTGAGGTTGTGGGTGACGAGGAGAATAGTGCGTCCCTCAGATTGGAAACGACGGATCGTGTCCATGCATTTGCGCTGGAACGCCTCATCGCCCACGGCGAGCACCTCATCAACCAGCAGAATGTCTGGGTTGGTGTGGATCGCCACCGCGAACGCCAATCGCACATACATGCCAGATGAGTAGAACTTCACCTGTGTGTCGATGAACTCTTCGATTTCGGCAAAGGTGACGATGTCATCAAACACCGCTTCAGTTTCGGCCTTACTCATGCCGAGCAGAGAAGCATTCAGGAAGACATTGTCACGTCCGCTGAGGTCTGGGTGAAACCCAGCCCCGAGTTCAAGCAGTGCTGCGACGCGGCCACGTCGTGAAATGCTGCCGCTTGATGGGTCAAGAATGCCGCCGATGATCTTGAGCAGCGTGCTCTTGCCGGATCCATTGTGTCCGATGAGCGCGACGGTTTGCCCGGCACGGACCTCAATGTTGACATCTTCGAGTGCGGTGAACTCTTCGCGATTCCGGTGGCCCGTGCGGAAGGCGAGCACCCGATCCTTGAGTGAATTGTCGCGTCGAAGCACGAAGTGCTTGCTGATCTGATCGGCCCGCACAACTACTGGTGAATCAGCGGGCGCTTCGTGAAGCTGAGTCATGGATTAGAGCTCCTGGGCGAAGTTGCCCTGCAACCGTGCAAATACGCGCTGAGCGCCGATGACGCACAGCAGGCCAATGATTGCGGCAAGGCAGAGTCGAAGGAAGAGGAAGTCTGGCAGCGCGAGGCCGTGTGATGAGGTGCCCCAGAGGGCTTCTTGGAAGCCGAGCACAGCAAGCGTCGCCGGATTGGCGGTATACAGCTCGATCAGCCAGGGCAGCCCGATGTTTGTCGTGACGTTTCGTACCATTTCCCACGAGTAGAGAATGGGTGACGCCCACATCATGACCATGAGCACGATCTCGACGAAGTGTCCGATGTCGCGAAGGTACACAAACCAGGCGGAGAGGAGGAGCGCGAGCGCGAAGCCAAAACTGATGAGCGTGATGAGCGCGGGAATCAGATAGAGCAGGCTCCAGGTGAGTTGCAGGCTGCCAGTGAGTCCGGCCGCAATCAACAAGATGCCGAATTGGATTGAGAAGTTGAACAGCGCGGTGCCGGTGGTTGCGAGCGGGAACAGTTCGCGCGGCACGTACACCTTTTTGACGAGCCCAGCGTTGCCGAGGATCGATGCGGTGCCGCTGGAAACGATCTCTTGGAAAAGCCCGAATGCGGTGAGGCCAGTGAAGATGTAAATCGCGAAGTTCGGAATGCCGCGTTCTGCGCCGAGAAATTTACCGACGACGACGAAATAGATAGCCAGCTGGGTGAGTGGTCGAACGAGGGTCCAGACCAGCCCGAGCGAGCTGTCCTTATAACGCGACTTAATATCGCGTCGCACCAGCAGTGAAAGGATGCTGCGGTCGAAGTAAATTTCCCGCACGGTTGCGAGAAAACTCTTAGAGCCCTCCCCGGACCGCCCTCTGCGCGATGACCCTGCAACAGTGGTGAGCGGTAGTTGAGAGAGATGCTCAAAGCGTTCCGCGCGATTCATTAAGTCTCCTGAAACGTTGGCGCGAGGTGTCGTGCAGCAACGGGGGTCGGCTCAGCTAACCTACCTACTGTAACCCACATCACTGAAGCACACCCTTGACGTTTGCCGTTGCGGAGGCTTCGAATAGCCATTTCGGGTAAGGTCTCGGGTGTGAAACTTGTGATGACTCTCATGGTCCGAGATGAAGCCGATATCGTCGGCGCAATGCTCGAACACCACTTCGCTCAGGGCGTCGACCACATCATTGTTACTGACAATGCCTCGGTTGACGGCACCACTGAGATTCTTGAAGGGTACGCTGCACGCGGTCTCTTGACCCTGCATCACGATCCTCGTCACGAGAAGCAGCAGGCCAGCGTTGTCACCAAGATGGCACGTGAGGCCGCTACCGAGCACGACGCGACCTGGGTGCTCAATGCCGACGCCGACGAATTCTGGGTGGCCGAGGATCGCTCGAAGACGCTTCGCGAAGCGTTTGCTGGCATCCCCACCGAGTTCAGAGCTTTCGACGTTCCGGTGATTGACATGATCGGCGCCCCGGCATACGAGGGCTCTGGAGTCTCCCGCTTGGTGTACCGCGACCAGCGGCCGACGGCCAGGATCAACGAGCTGGGTCTGCACGCACACGCCACGCACGACGTGGTGTTTGTGGCCGACCCCGAGGTTGAAGTGGCCCAGGGAAATCATTTCGTGAATATCGAGAGCCAGGGACGACCCGCTCCCGGCGCTGGCATTGAAGTCTTGCACCTGCCGTGGCGCTCTTGGAAACAGTTCAGCACTAAAGTCAAGAATGCTGGTGATGCGTATGCTCGCAGCGGGCTCACGCCGAGCCCGAACCACCACGGCATGCGCGACTATCGCAGACTCAACGAGGGACGCCTATATCCCCTGTATCTCGCCCGACACCCCAACGCAGAGGAAGTGCGTGCGGCTGCCCCGGGAGAGCTGGAACGAGATGATCGCCTTGCGAAATCGCTCCGCGACCCAATTGTCGATGTTGCTGTGGATGAAAGCGAGTGGCGAGCACAAGCGAGGCTGGCTGAGCCGCTCCTGAAACTCGAAGTCCAGAGCGAACCGACCTTGGCAGGTAGCGAGGGAGAAAGCGCGCAATTGCGGCTTACCCCAACTCAGGTGTCCCGATTGGTGAGCGACATGGCTGACGCGCTCATTGAAAATCGACAGCTTCGCGCCGAACTGGAACAGCTCAGGCAGAGTCGAGTCATGCGACTCGCACACGCGATCGGACGGCTGCTCCCCGGGCGCTCCTAGTTCTCTTGGAGTTCTTCCTTCCCAGCAAGCGACTGAGAGATAGACTTTGCGCATGGTTGATCAGAGAGTGTCCCAGCCTGATGCGCACACGGTGACCGCCACAGAGGAATCAACGGGTCACGCGAATGAATTGCGTTCCCGACTTGCTCGAAGCTCCCAGAAAGTTGAAGAACTGACCGAGCTGTTGCAGAAACGCGACACCGAGCTTGAGGTACTTCGTCGAGAGATCGACCACTTGCGTCAGGAACACGCGAGAGTGCTTGGGTCAGCCTCCTGGCGTGTGACGAGCCCGTTGCGCAAACTTCGTGGCGGTGTGTAAGTGAGGACTCCCGACCTCCACTCTGAGCACCCAGCAGCGTTCGTCAACTGGGCGCGGCGACGAAGCGATCGGCTTCGTCACGACGGTCGACCTGACTGGCAACCACTGCCACCACGCGAGCAGACCCCCCGGATCGCTGTGCTGATCCACGTGTTCTATGTGGAACTTCTCGATGAATTGCTCGACTCGATCAGACAGATCCCCGTGCCATTCGACGTGATCATCACCAATGCGAGTGCAGCGGCCGTGAGTGTTGACGCGGCGCGCATTGGAGGATTGGTGCAGCAAGTGCGGGTGCTTCCCGTGCCCAATCACGGCCGAGATATCCTGCCAATGATCTCGGTGGTGAACGCCGAGCTTTTGGAACCGTATGAGCTGGTGCTGAAACTCCACACCAAGAAGAGCGAGTGGCGAGCCGCGCACGAACAGCTTGACGGAAGCGGTGAGCAATGGCGAGGCCAGTTGCTTGAGCAATTGGTGGGCGACTCGGCTCAGATTGAGCGGATCCTTGCCGCCTTCGTGTCGGACCCGGCACTGGGTATCGTCACCGCAGACGGCAGTCTTGCCGGGACCGAACACTGGGGCGGAAACCAGCCTGCTGTCGAGGAGCTGCTGCTGCGAGCAGAGATCCGCGCACCGCAAACGCTCAAGTTTGCGGCTGGCTCAATGTACTGGTCACGAGGCTTCCTGCTGAGCGGACTCTTCGCACTTGAGCTTGATGCCCAGGACTTTGAGCCTGAACAGGGCCAGATTGACGGCACCACGGCTCACGCGGTGGAACGAGTTATCGGTGTGCTCTGTGAAGAGTCCGGATATGTGCTCGCCGAGACGAAAGACCTTGAATCCAACCCTGGCGAACGCTGGCAAAGGTTCCAGCCCGACGCCAGTCGAGTGCCGCAGGCGCGGGTCTATCCGTTTTATCTGCCGCAGTTTCATCCCTTCCCCGAAAACGATGCCTGGTGGGGCAAAGGGTTTTCCGAGTGGAACAATGTTGCTGCCGCGAAGCCACTGTTTCTCGGCCACCGTCAGCCAGCGCTGCCGAGCGATCTTGGCTATTACGACCTGCGTGACCCGTGGGTGCGACCGACCCAGTATGCACTTGCGCAGGGCGCGGGCGTTGAAGGCTTCATGTACTACTACTACTGGTTTGAGGGCAAGAAGCTCATGGACCTTCCAGTGGAACAGCTCGTAGCCTCTGACGATGATCATCCATTCTGTCTGATGTGGGCAAATGAGAATTGGACCCGCCGTTGGGATGGCTGGGAAGAAGATGTGCTGATCGCGCAAGACTACGAGAGTGTTCCCGCCGAGCAATTCATTGAAGATGTGCGTCACCTCATTACCGATCCTCGATACACAAAGATCGACGGGAAGCCTGTGCTGGCGGTTTACCGCATTACGCAGATCCCTGACTTTGAACGCGTGATCGCGCACTGGCGTCGCCGGGCCGAGGCGTTTGGCTTGCCGGGGTTGGTGCTTCTGGTGGTCGACGTGGGGGTGCAAGTGCAGGGGTTCCCAGGTGACGTGCGCGAGGCAGGTCTTGACGGGGTGCTGGAGTTTCCGCCGCACAACCGGCATTGGGTGCATCCAGACGGCGGGCTCTACGAGGTTGACGAACGTTTCGAGGGTGCCTTCTTGCGCTATGACAGCCTGGCGACGCATGCAGAACGTCAGGAACTTGAGGGGATAGAAGATCATAGGTATCCGGGCGTGATGGTGACGTTCGACAACACTGCAAGGCGGCAGTTCAAATCTCACGTGTATTACGGAGCCAACCCGTTCACCTTCCGGCGATGGGTACGCACCGCCGTGCTCTCCCTACAGCATCGCCCGTATGAAGAGCGGATCGTGTTCATGAACGCTTGGAACGAGTGGGCCGAGGGTGCGGTGCTCGAACCGACCCAGCGCTTTGGAAACTGCTATTTGCAGGCGGTGAGATCAGCCCTGTTGACACCCTGAGAATTTCAGGATTTCGTCGGAGGAGATCGAACATGTGCAGATACAATGTGTGCATGTCCGGTACTGCTCAGCAACCGGCGCTGAGGCGCGCCAGAGGGTTTTTGCGGCGTGTTCTGGCGTTGGGAGCAACCGCAGCGGTGCTGATGGGCACGATGCTGACGGCTTCTCCGGCGCTCGCTTACAGCACCACGGCGTTCAACCCGGGAAATATCATTGACGATGCTCTTTTTTATAAGGGCGACGCGATGAGCGCGAGCGAAGTGCAGACGAAGCTCAACCAGTTGCTGCCTTCGTGTCTGCTCGGAACACCGGGATACACCCCTGGGCAGCCTGCGCCGAGCGGTTCGGGTAACATTCTGGCGAGCAACTGCCTCCGCGACTTTCGGATGAACACCATGAGCCGAGCCGCGGATCAGTATTGCAAGGGATACGCGGGTGTGTCAGGGGAAACCGCGGCACAGATGATCGCGAAGGTCGGCGCATCGTGCGGAATCAGCCAGAAGGTACTGCTGGTCATGCTCGAAAAGGAGCAGGGCCTCGTTACTGATTCTTGGCCAGTGACGCGTCAATACAACTATGCGCTTGGGATGAACTGTCCAGATAGCGGGCCAGGTGGTTCGGCAAATTGCAATTCCGATAGTGCGGGGTTCTTTCTTCAGCTCTATCTTGGTGCTCGGCAATTAAAGGTGTACCAGGCAGATCCAGGTTCGTTCCGCTATCGCGCGAACCAGTGGAACTCCATCCAGTGGCATACGAACGCCGCGTGCGGAGCCTCGCAGGTGTTCATTGAAAACGCCGCGACTGCTGGTCTCTACACCTACACGCCATACCGCCCGAACCAGGCGGCGATTGACGCGGGTGGCGGCACCGGTGACGCGTGCTCCACCTATGGCAATCGCAACTTCAATCGCTTCTACACCAACTGGTTTGGTCCAACTCACGCGTCCCCACCCGGTGGTGACTTGCATACGGGCGAGGTCGTGCCGACTCCAACCGGGGTATGGGTGCGAGGCTGGGCTGGCGACGCCGGCGGGGCTACCCGAAAGGTGCAACTCTACCTCGGCAACTCTGGCTGGATGCTCGACGCAAACACTGCGCGAACCGATGGCAAAGCTGGCTTCCAGGGAACGCTCGCGGGTTCATTCAGTGGAACCCAGCGTCTCTGCGCATATTCGAATGTCGAACTCGGTTGTAAGACAGTGAACTTTGGTGTGAACGCGCCGGTCGGAGATCTGAATGCCGCCAGCGTGTCAGACGGAAAGATCAAAGTTCGCGGTTGGGGAGTTGACGCTGACCGCCTGGGCAGCTCGCTCGAAGTGCATGTGTACGTCGGCAACCAAAGCTACGCGACCACCGCTTCAACATTGCGTGCTGACGTCGCAGCGGTGTACCCGAGTTACGGGCAGAACCGAGGCTTTGAGTGGGAGATGGACGCCGAGCGATGGGCTGGGACTACGCAGACCGTCTGCGCGTATGGCATTAACGTGACACCAGAGGGATACCGGCACGGAGCCAATCCCCAGTTCGGTCAGTGCAAGACGGTTAAATTCCCAGAAAGCACAAACAAGCCACCTCAAGGTTCCATCGATCAGATCTCCGTCACGAATGGCACGTTGAGCGTGACCGGGTGGAGCTTCGATCCAAACTTCACTGGATCCAATGACGTGAAGATCACACTCGGCTCGAACTCGTGGACTGTCAAGGCCAATGTCGCGCGACCAGATGTTCAGCGCGCATTCGGTTTGGCGAATGACAAGCACGGGTACAGCTGGAGCATGCCGGTCGCTTCCTCTTGGCCGAACCCGGGTTCAGTTTGCGTTGCGGCTGTCAATGTAAACTCAAGCGGTGCAGTCGAAGGCGCGGCAACAAACTTGGGCTGCCGAACAGTGGCCTGGATTCAAGACGCTGCCAAATCGTACTGACTCTAATTGAGAGAAGGACGACAGTGAACCTGACCCAACCCTCGATTCGTGTGCAGCTGGTGCTGTACAAGAACGATGTGAGCGAGCTTGAACGCGCGTTCGAAGCGGCGGTGAACTCACTTGTGCAGGCAGATGCGCTGCTTTCGCGCTGGGTGGTGGCCTTTGGCGATTCGAGTCCCGATCCGGTGTTCGATGAGCAGGCGGTGCAGTCTTTCGGCGCGCTCGCAGAAAAAGCGGGTGGCGGATTCTCCTATCAGTTTTTCGCGGAAAACCTTGGGCACGGCGGGGGGCACAACCGGCTGCATGAATCGAGCGAAGAGGATCTGCTGCTGATCCTGAACCCGGACGGCATATTGGCCCCGGACTGCATTGCGCGACTGCTCGAAGCGAATACCGAAGATACCGGCGTTATTGATGCTCGTCAGGTTCCGATGGAACATCCGAAGGAGTACGACAAGAAGACAGGCGATGCCTCTTGGTCCTCACTTGCGTGCGCACTGACCACTTCGCGGGTGTTTCGTGAAGTCGGTGGCATCGACCACGACACATTCTTTATGTACTGCGACGATGTCGACTACTCCTGGCGGGTACGTCTGGCTGGCTATCGCGCACGCTACTGCCCGCAGGCGCGAATGTTTCACGACAAACGCCTCGACCGTGACGGCGTGTTCCTCGCGGGCGACACCGAACACTACTACTCGGCTGAGGCGGCACTCATGCTCGCGTACAAATATTCACGAGACGATGTGGTGCAGAATCTCGAACAGGCAATGGACGCCTCAGACAACACGTTCTTGACTCGGGCGGTTGCTGAATTCCGGGATCGTCGCGCCTCCGGTCGTCTCCCTGAACAGATTGATGCTGCGCACAGCGTGGCAGACTTTACCGGAGGGAGCTACGGTGCACACCGTTTCTAATCCCGGACAAGGGTCCAGCGTAGAAGCATGGGCGAGAGCTCGTCTCGCAAACCCGCTGCTTGCCGAATCAGTTCGCGGTCCGCTCGAACAACTGGTAGCTGCGCTTGAAGCAGAGCGTCAACCCCGGGACTCAGTGTTTCTGACCGTCGTCATTCGCACGCAGGCGCGCCGGTGGGAGCAATTGCAAGATGCGCTCCTGTGCCTTGCCGCACAGACCGATGGCGATTTTGAAGTGCTGTTGATGCTGCACGAAGTCGACGAGGTGCAGACGGAACGGGTCAGCGAACTGCTGCGGAGTTACCCGAATTCCTTCGCTGAACGGATTCGAGTAATCGCTGTCTCCGGTGGCGGCCGGACTCGTCCTCTCGTTGAGGCAGTCGGCCACGCGCGCGGCGATTACCTTGCATTCTTTGACGATGACGACCTGCTTATGGGGCATTGGGTTGCGTCATTCCGTAAGCTCGCCGAACAGGCTCCCGGACAGCTGATCCGGGCAAATGTCGCGGTGCAGATGAACCGCTCCGAAACGTGGAGCGATGGAACCGACGGCCAACGCACGGTAAGCCTGGCCACCGCGGAGTACGCGAAGACGTTCAACTTTGCTCAGAACCTTGAGCGAAATCACACTCCCTTCATGGGGTTCGCGTTTCCGCGTTCGTTCTTCTTCACTTGGGGAGAACAATTCGACGAAGAACTTCCCGTGTGTGAAGACTGGGACATCGTGATGCGAGCTGCGCTTCTGCTCGGAGTGGCGTCCTCGGATCAGCTGACCGCTATCTACCGGCAGTGGGAGAGCGCCGTCACCAGCTACACCAGTCACGACGAGAAGGAGTGGCAGTCAGCCGAAGCCCGAGTCTGTCAGAAGCTTGATGAGGCGCCGTTCTTTGCGCCAGTTGGTGGCGCAAGCGCAGTGCGCGAAGTGGCTGGCGACTTCCGCAAGAACGAGGCTCGTCTGGTTGAGCTGCACACCAGCGTAATCACGAGCAGCTCTTGGAAGATCACCGAGCCGTTGCGCAGTGCCACTCAGAAGATCCGCTCGATACGCAAACGCTAGGCACCCAGGTCGCCCCCGACAGTGAGGCTGTAGGATTCTCAGTGGACGCTGTTACTGTTGCCCGGACTTGGTTCGTGTCTACAGTTTCAGAATATGTTGAGGGCTCTCGCAGGACCACCAGTTCACAGGGCCGTCTGCGCGCAGAGCATTGAGCGTCAACGGGTATGGACTGGAAACCCGATGGCCTGCTACGAAGAAAGTGAGCGGCATCTACATGGCGACTTCACCACTTGTGTCAGTTGTACTCGTGAACTTCCGAGGCGCTGACGACACGATTGAGGCGATTGGACACCTGGGCAAGCTTGACTGGCCGCAGGATCGGCTTGAGATTGTGGTGGTGGAAAACGCCTCTGGTGACGATAGCGCGGAACGAATCGCTGCGGCTGCACCCCACGTCAAGCTGGTGATTTCGAAGAAGAATCTTGGATTCGCTGGAGGCTGCAACCTCGGCGTCAAGAAGAGCTCCGGTGAAGTAATCGCCTTCTTGAACAACGATGCACGACCGGATCGCGCTTGGGTGCGCGAAGCGATGCGTCGCTTTGAGGAGTCACCGAAGGTCGGCGCAGTCGCGAGCCGGGTGCTCGACTGGGACGGTGAAAAGGTTGATTTCATCGGCTCAGGGCTGACTTGGTTCGGTATGGGCTACAAGCCGCACGCCGGACAGGAGATTCCAGACCAGCCAGATCTGCCGCATGACGTGCTCTTCGGCACTGGGTCCGCAATGTTTGTGCGGAAGAGCGTCTACGACGAACTCGGCGGATTCGATGAGCGCTACTTCATGTTCTTTGAAGATGTTGATCTCGGTTGGCGATTGAACCTCAAGGGGTATCGATACGCGTATGAACCTGCCTCGCTTGCGTACCACAAACACCATGCGAGCATGGACAAACTCGGTGCCTACAAAGAGACGTATCTGATTGAGCGCAACGCGCTTTTCACTCTTTACAAGAACCTCGGTGAGGGAGCCTTTGATCGCACCCTTGCCGCGACACTGCTGCTGGCCATTCGAAGGGGCGTCTCACGAGGTCAGCTCGACTCAACCGCTTACGATATTCGCAAGGCGGCCGCGGATCACGAACTCACCGAAGCGATCTCGAAAGACACCCTTGCAACGGTGTACGCCGTTGACCAGTTCGTGCAAGAATTGCCGTCTCTCACGACATCCCGTCAAGAGATCCAGGCGAGCCGGGTCGCTCCCGATCACGTGATTCATCGACTGTTCCTTGACACAAACGCTCCGTCTTTCACTGGCGAGCATTTCATGAAGGGGTATCAGCGGATCACCGAGGCCTTTGAGGTGCTCGATGAGCCCGCTGGCACGCGCGTGCTCATCATTACGGGTGACCCCATCGGGGCAAAGATGGCTGGCCCCGCGATTCGCGCGTGGCATATGGCCGACGCTTTGGCCGCAACGCACGATGTGCGTCTCGTGAGCATGGAGAGCCACGAACCGCTCGCGTCAAACTTTGTGCTTGATACCGTGAAGCCCGGGGACAACCGTGCGATGGCCGCACATGAACAGTGGGCCGACGTGATCATTTTCCAGGGACTCGCAATGGCGCTGTTCCCGGCGATCCGAATCACCCAGAAGATCATGGTTGTCGATATTTACGACCCAATGCACCTGGAACAGCTTGAGCAGGGGCGACCGCAGGGAGCTGAGGCCTGGACCAGAGCAACCGCGGATGCGACGAAGGTCCTGAATGAGCAGTTGCTGCGCGGGGACTTCTTCCTGTGCGCTTCTGAACGTCAGCGCCACTTCTATCTTGGTCAGTTGGCCGGGCTCGGCCGAATCAACCCTGCAAATTATGCTGACGATCCAGATCTCACCGGACTCATCAGCGTCGTTCCATTTGGTCTTGAGCATGAGGCGCCGACGCACGAAACTGCTGTGCTGAAGGGGGTGCACCCGGGGATCGGTGCCGATGACAAGCTCCTGCTCTGGAGCGGTGGACTCTACAACTGGTTTGATCCGCTTACGCTCATTCGCGCGGTCGCCAAGGTTGCTGAGACTCGACCCGAGGTGAAGCTTTACTTCCTTGGCACCAAGCATCCGCACCCAGGGGTGCCAGAAATGAAGATCGTTTCGGACTCCAGAGCCCTCGCAGCTGAACTCGGTGTCGCAGAAAAGAATGTGTTCTTTAACAGCTCCTGGGTCGAATACAAGGACCGCGGGAATTATCTAGCTGAAGCCGATCTAGGCGTGAGCACGCATCACTCTCACATCGAGACCACCTTCTCGTTCCGCACTCGCATTCTCGACTATCTGTGGGCCTCGTTGCCCATGGTGGTCACGGAGGGCGACCATTTCGCTGAGCTCATCGAAGACCGTGGACTGGGGCACGCGGTGCCTGCGGGTGACGTGGATGCGCTGGCCGAAGCCATCGAGCACTTGCTTTTCACTCGTGGTGCGCTGAACAAAGCGAAGAAAGCCATTGCCGAGGTACGTCCTGAATACGAGTGGGGCGCCGTATTCGCGCCGCTACGCACCTTCGTGGATCAGGCACACTATGCTGCCGACCGTGTGCAACGCGGTGAGGTGCGCCAGCCGCTCGTGCGCGCGGGACACACGCGCAGGCGTCGTCCGGCTGGGCAGAACGGCTTCGTTGAAGATGTGCGTCGCGCGAGCATTTTGCTGGTGAAGCAAGGACCAGCGGCAGTGCTCCGGAAGGTGAAACAGCGGCTTGGTCGCTAGTCGGCCTGCTTGCTCGTCGGCTTCACCGTGAGGCGGCCTGGCCGTATCCGGTGTTGGCGAGTGTAGGCATTCGGCTTTCGCCCGTGCCCACCGTGCATTCAGGGTCTCTCTGGTGCGTGAAGCAGAGGTGTTGCGGCGCCGGTGCGTCTGTGCGATTCGCATCTGTGCGATTCGCAGGTGCTGCCTCTGCTCGGCTCACGCGCCGGGTCCGGATCTAGTGCGCGGGGTGTGAGACGAGCGGGATGATCTTCGTGGGCTGGGCGTCGCGCCAGGACGCTGCGACGCGTCCGAGCAGTTCTTGATCCTCGGCGCACGAATCCAGCATCAGGTCACCCTGGGCGTAGGCGGCAGCGAGCTTGGCTGACTGCGCGTCATCGAACCCCGCACGGTCCATGCCAACGGAGTTCACGCCGTGCATGCGACTCGGGGAGCCATAGGCCTTGGCGAAGGGTGGTACGTCGTAACTCAGCGGTGTGCCCATGCCGACCATCGAGCCGAAGCCGACGATGCGTCGCTGATGCACGGATGCATTCATTCCGATGTTCACCCGATCACCGATTACGCAGTGCCCGCCGATGCTGACTCCGGCGCTCAGCGTTGCTTGCGCGCCCACCAGCACATCGTGGGCAACATAGGCGCGGTTGAGAATCCAGGCACCAGATCCAATCGTGGTTTCCCGGTAGGTTCCCTGATGGATCACCGCTCCCTCTCGAATCACCGCGTCAGTGCAGATGCGCACCCCCGCATGCAGGAGTTCACCCTCCCACGCCGCACTCTGTGGTGAGGAACTCATCTCTGGAGGCGCGCCAATTTGTGCTCCGGCACCGATGTATACACGGTCTTCAACGACGCATGGGCCCAATATGACCGCCCCGGGACCGATCACTACGTCCTCGCCGAGTGTGACCCCCGGGCCAACGAAAGCGGAGGGGTGTACGCGTGCTGGGGAGCTCACTCGGATTCCAATCGTTTGATCCAGTTTGATACCTCAGAGTTTAGTGCCCGTGGGTTCTGCTGCTATTCAAGCCGGAGGCTATTGGCAGAGGCGTGCATTCTTGCGTGGGGTAGCATTCTTATTGCTGAGGGAACGAGAGTCGCCCAACCGATCGGTGACTGCTGAAGATAGGGCGAGCATTTCTATGGGCCAGAGCATCACACGAACCAAGCCATTTTCTGTGTTGCTTGTCTTCTTGGGCTTCTTCCTCATGTCGAGCGTGTGGGCGCTTTCTATGCCAATCGGTGCCGGCCCCGATGAACCGGCTCACATTTTGAAGGCAGCCTCGGTGGCTCGAGGCGAGTTTCTCGGATCACCTTCGGCCGACAACTCTGCGGCGACGGTGGTGCGTGTACCGGCGGCTCTGGGCGAAGCGCACTCGTGGGCGTGCTTTGCCTTTGACCCTATGACGAGTGGGGCATGCCAGATTATCTCTGAGTCCGCCGCCGATGCTGACGGACTCGTGGCCGTGACGACCACTGCTGGCCTGTACAACCCCGCATACTATTTCCTTGTCGGGGGCCCCACGCTATTGGGGCTTGAGCCGGTCGCGACCGTCATGTCTATGCGTGTGCTTGCCGCTTTGGTGTCATCTGTGCTCATGGCTTGGATGTTTCAGGTTATGAGCCGGATCATTGCACCGCTCTGGGCGCTCACCGTTATCGCCGTCGCGGCTACTCCGATGGTCTTTTTCTTGAACGGAATTGTCAATCCGAATAGCTTCGAGATCCTCGGAGGGGCGGCCTTTCTGGTTGCGCTGCTCTGGTTTGCGATAACGCCGAACCCGAGGGAGCGGAACTGGAGTCCGCTGCTTTTGATGGTGGTAGGAGGTGCGCTCGGTGCGAACGCGAGGGGTGTTTCCCCCATGTGGATGTTCTTGGCCGGCGTGCTATTTCTCATCTTGACCCCTCAGGCGCGGCTGAAGACTGTGTTCACGTATCCGCGTTTCCTGATCGGACTCGGCGTGGTGGTGCTCGCGGCGATATTTGGGGTGGCCTGGGTGCTGAAAACTGGCACGCTGAATCAGATGGGTGATTTTCCGGGGCAGAACAGCTCACCAGCCGGGGTGTTTTTCAGAATGCTGCTGAACGCTCCGTCTGATCCTGGTTTGATTGCGTTCTTTGGCTGGCTGGATACCCCAGCACCGGGGTTCGTCTATGCCGTCTACGGCTTTGGTATTCTCTCGCTCGTGATCGCGGGAATCGTGTATTCGCAGGGACGCTGGCGTGTGGGTGTTTTTGCCGCGATCAGTTCCTTCTTCCTGGTTCCTGCCATCCTGCAGGCAGCTTCGTTGAAGTCTTCCGGTTTTATCTGGCAGGGAAGATACTCCCTTGTCGCATTGGTCTTGTTGCTGATTATTTGCGGCTACAGCGTGGCGTCGAACACGCTGCTGGCGCGGGGGAGCGACGCTGAACTTCCGAAGCCTCTCGTGACGACCCTGGGTCTCGCTTTGACACTCTTTGCGGTTGCGCAGTTCTGGGCATTCTTCTCGAATATGCAGCGCTACACCGTTGCCGTGGGCGGTTCTCCCTTCGACGTGCTCACCTCGCCGGACTGGCAGCCACCTGTGCTTGGGACGATCCCACTCACCGGCTTGTTTGGTGTTGCTGTAGTGCTTCTGGCGGTGGTCGCAGTTCGCGAAGCTCATGGCGCTCCAATTCTTCGCAGTCAACTGGCGGAAGCGCGCAACTAGAGCCTGACAACCCAGGGGAGGGCCAGAGCGATGGGTAGAATCGACAGCATGGCGAATCCCCTGGCGAGTGCACTCATTGTGATGCCCGCTCACAATGAGGAAGAAGCGCTGAGCACAACCCTCGCGGAAGTGCACGAGAAGCTTCCGGGGGCCACTGTGCTCGTCGTCAACGATGGATCAACAGATCACACCTCAGCTGTGGCGCGTGCCAATGGTGCGCTTGTGCTTGACCTCCCTTTTAATCTCGGTGTGGGTGGTGCAATGCGGCTTGGGTTTAAGTACGCCGCCGAAAACAATTTTTCTACCATGGTGCAACTTGATGCTGATGGGCAGCACGACCCGGCCAATGTACCGGCACTGATCGACGGTCTTCAGATGGCAGATGTCGTGATCGGGGCAAGATTCGCGGGAGTCGGTGACTACTCGGTGCGAGGCCCGCGAAAGTGGGCCATGAAAGTGCTCTCAGGGGTGATCAGCACACTCCTGGGGACCACGCTCACCGACACCACTTCCGGGTTCAAAGCTCACGGTCCAGCGGCAATTCGCCTCTATAAAGATGACTTCCCTGCCGAGTATCTCGGTGACACGATTGAAGCCTTGATCATTGGGCATCGCGCCGGGCTGAACTTTGCGCAGCATCCTGTGGCGATGCGTGACAGGCTCGCGGGCGAACCTTCACAGAATGGCTTGACCTCGGCGATCTATCTGGTGCGAGCATTTCTCGCGCTCATGCTCGCGTTCATTCGGCCGAAGCAGAAGTAGTACAAGAAATGTCTCTCGCTAGTTATATTTTCAGCGTACTCGCGGCGCTCCTCATGCTTGCCTATGTGATTGAGATGCTTCGCAAACGGCGGTTGCGCGAACGTCATGCACTCTGGTGGCTTGTCGTCGGCGTGCTGGCGCTCATCGCGGCACTCTTCCCCTCGCTCCTTGAAGCGACATCACGGGCCCTCGGCATCGTATTGCCGCTTTCTCTGGTGCTGTTTGTCGGAATTGTGGTGCTGTTTCTCGTCAGTGTGCAACAGGCTGCTGAACTCACTCGACTTGAGGAACGCACCAGAACTCTTGCCGAGCAACATGCTCTGCTGGAGCTGCGGCTGCGTGCGCTCGAAGAGCCTCAGCACTCCACTGAAACCCCACCCACGCTCGACCCAGAACAAGAGGACTAGAGCCGCTCACGCCGAGTATTGCACCCCGGGTATGCAGTGTCAGGCAGCCTGAGTGGGCAGTGTCAGGCACCAGTTCACGGCGCTGGACACTTGTTGCTTCGCTGTCAGCGGCTGCGGTGCTGCAGCCGGAACATGAGGGTGAAGATGATGACCACGGCAAGGCCGATCATGCCGTGCGCCAGAATCCATGCATTGAGGTCAGGGAGCACAAGTCGAGCAACCACGTACTGCACCGCTGCCGCGACAATCAGCACGATGGCCGCCAGAGGCGATCCCTGAGCCGTGAGCTGCGTGGTGATTGCTTGCGCAACTACCCATGGCAGATATGCGAGAGCGATGAGGTAGGCGATACTTCCGGCATTCGCGTAAGCCGAGCCAAAAAAGATGGTGATAACTCCCGGCCAGAGCCAGAGCACAAGCGCAAACCCGCCTCCCGATACCGTGGCCGCAGCGGCAGACCAGCCGAGCGCGCGCGCTTGAAACTTTGAGTCATCAATATTTCGCGCGAAACGGGGCAGCAGATAGAGCGCGAGTGTGGTCGGCACGAGAAAACCGACCTTGACGAGTGAAACGATTGCGCCGTATTCGCCCGCTGAGGTAGCTGAACCAAATTGTTGCACCCAGGTGACATCCATACTGATCAGCCAGGTGAAAGCGATCGTGATGGTGAGTGCACGCACAGCCACCGGAGTGAATGGTTTTGCGAATGAGACAAGGGAGAGCTTTTGCACGTCTCGGGTGGAACACAAGGCACCGAGCAGCGCGGTGAGCATCGTGGCCGCGAGCACGCCAAGCCACCCCAAACCCAGGAGCATCGCCGCAAGCGCGCCAAGAAGCTGTCCCAGCTGGGCCCCCGTAGACCAGGCGAGCACTCGGGTCACACGGTGATTTCCCTGCATGAGCCCCTGCGCTCTTGCGAAGATGAAATACGGGATGACAGAGAGCGCAACGAGCGCACCGGCAACCCAGGAGTTGTATGCTCCGGTGAACAGCATCACCACCACCGCAGCAGAGAATGCCAGACCGTAGGCGGCGCTTTCCCAGAGAGTGCGGTCGCGCTTGCTCCCGACAGCTTGCAGGTCGGCGCGGGCCGCGCCTACGGCCACGCTGCTGCGGACCGCGCTACTGCCGATCGAAGCAACGTTGATCAGCGCCAGATATGACGCGAGCATGCCGAAGCCTTCTGGGCCGAGGCGACGGATCACGAGCAATTGGAAAGCCGCCGTTGACACGATACCGATACCGGTCAGCACCACCATTGGCGCGAAGGTTGTGAGCTTTCCTCCTGGTTCTGGAACGCTCACTGAGTCACACCTCTCATGCGCAGCCACAGGCCGCGAGTGATCCCTGCCCAGAAGACTAGGGCGAACGGTACGACATAGATCAAAAACGACTGCACTGCGCGGGCTGGAGCTCGATTGATGAGTGAGACGCTCACGAGCGAGGCGACAAGCAGCAGGAATACCGCGAGCGCAATGATCGGAAGCGTCCAGTTTCCGGTGAACGCCGATACGAGGAGCGCAGCCAGGGCGATGGGGATGCTGAGCGCGATGCACCAGAGTGCCGCGGTGCGCACCGCCGAGGTGCCGTAGTAGCTGTCGACGAAGAGCGTGCCGCGAAGGCGCGCATGCGAAAGGAATTTCTTCAGACTTGTGCGCGGGCGGTAGGTTGCTTTGAACCCTGGCTCCAGCAAGATGGGGCGTTCGCCAGCGATATGGCGCAAGAGTCGAGTGTCGTCAGACACGTACTGCGAGTTGACTTCGCCAAGGGCTTCGTATGCGTCCAGCAGTCGAGACCGTTCGACAACGAGAAACCCGGTACCCTTCGGCACAGAGTCAAAATTCGCTTCGGTGATTTCTGTGACGACGGGCCGACGCAAATATGCGCCCCAGAAGACGTGAGTGGGAACCTCCCAGAACCTACCGACAAGTGGCACGCTATTGTCGGTGGCGACGTGGCCGTTGCGCGTTTCAATCAATGGCTCAGTGTTGATTTGCTGTTCAAGGTACTTGAAGGCGGAGGGGTCGATGAGCAGGCGCGAGTTGACAATGAGCAGGCGCTCGGACGCTGCCTCTCGCGCGCCTATTCGCACCGCCTCATACACGCCACCGTTGGGGATGTTGACGATTCGAATCGTGAGATCAGAGCCCGCACGATAGGACGAGATCACCGCTTCGGTATCATCCGTCGATCCGTCATTTACGATCAATACTTCAGCGGTCAATGAGGTTCCCTGCAGCGAGGCGTACACACTATCGAGTGTGGAGGGGAGCCAAAGCGCTGAGTTGTATGAGGGCACCACCAGACTGAGGTCATAGGTTTTCATTGAGGCTGAGTCAGAAGTGGTCACCTGAATAAGGATAGTCGGGATGCCTCTCCGAGCGAGGTGTACGCATTGCGCATAAACTCGTGTGCGAAGGTTGTCCCCCAGAGAATGAGAAACGCGTGATTGTCTTTGTGCTCGGCACCTCAGCTGAAGCCATCAAGGTCCAGCCGGTGATGCGACGACTGAACGATCGCGGCATTCCCTTCGAGATCTGGGCAACGTACCAGCACACTGAAGCTCTTGATGCTTCACTTGACTCGCTCGGTCTGCCTGCGCCTGCCTTCTTCTTCACGCGAGGGGCAAAGGGATCGCCGATCGAACGGCCAAGTCAGATGGTCACTTGGCTGCTTTCTTGCTTCCGGGCGCTGTTCAAGAACAAAAAAGCACTGCGGAGACGGCTGGGTGAGAATCCTCTGCTGGTGGTGCATGGCGACACCGTAACCACGGTGTTTGGAGCAATGGCCGCACGAATCCTGCGTGTGCCATCTGCCCATATTGAAGCCGGGCTCAGGTCAGGTAATCTGCTGAGACCGTTCCCCGAGGAACTTGATCGTCGTATCGTCGGGAAGCTTGCTCGGGTGCATTTCGCGCCAAACGCTGAAGCAGCGCACAACCTTCGGAAGAAGGACGTCGTGAATACGCTTCGGAACACCGCAATCGATGGTGTGCTCGACACATTGAACGATGAGCCCCCGGCGCTGCAGCAGCCCTACGGGCTCGTATTGCTGCACCGTTTTGAGTTCATTTCTCAGACGGAACTCGTAGCTCAGACCATTGAGACACTCAACGCACATGCGACCGTACCGCTGGTGATCCTGACAGATGTGTTTTCGGGTGGAGCTATCAACGATGCGCTGAACAATCTGAGCGACTCAACGATCATCCAGTCACAGAAATTGCCATATCCAGAGTTTGTGAACGCAATGGCCAATGCGGAACTGGTGTTCACTGACTCAGGTGGAATTCAGCAAGAAGCGGGTCTGATCGGTGTGCCAACTATGCTGCATCGTCAGGTCACGGAGAGTCCCGACGGGATGGACCGCAATATCGTGCTCTCGGGCTGGGACCTCGAGAAAGTCCGGGACTTCCTGGCGAACTACCAGGAGCTTCGAAGGCCGTTGGAGCGGCCAGAGCAGTCGCCGAGCGACATCATCGTAGCCTCCCTCGAAGCTCGCGGCTACTTCTCGACGAGCGACTGAGGTTCGGCGGCCGGCCGTTCGACTACTGGATCACGGAAGATCGATCCGCTGCCGTAGATCAGCCGGAACAGACCATACATCAACAGCGCGAAGGCGATTGCACCTCCGGCCCAGACCATCATCGGCTGGATTGAGCCGAGCCACCACCACTCAATGTTGTGGTTGAGGTTGAGCCCCGTGTATTCCCTGCCAGTGATGTACCTGCGGAGATTCTGGTGCAGCGCAATACTGTTTGCGATGGCCGCTCCTGCAAAGACCAGCAACCCTTGGAGCCGAGTGAGCTGGAGCCGCTCATTCGCGAATCCGTATACCGAAACTCCGATGAATAGAAACATGAGTGGGAGCACGTAACGGGGTTGTACGCCTGTGCCCACATGGATCTGCTCGCGGACGAACACGTACATCGGTATGAAAATTAGCGCCGCAATGACGAGCAGCAACGAAATTCCCTTGCGTTTGTCGAGCACGCGCAAGCCATGGAAAGCAATCCCGGAGAAGAGCGCGATCATGGTCACCCACACGCCGGGGGCCATGAAGGTATCGAGCCAGCCGAGACCCCAGGTGCCCATGTTGCCCACCCAGATGGATTGGAGCTGCGGCAAGTTGTACAGAATATTGCCCATCACGTTTCCGGGAGTGAGTGGAGGGTTCTCGCGACCGACCCCCGCGATTCCTGTTGACTGCCCAGAGAACAAGAAGAATGCCGCGCCCAACGCAATGACAGAAATTGGCAGTATCGCTCGCTTCCACCACGAAGGGCGGGGCACAAAGGTGAGCACCATTGCAATCAGTGCGGCAAGCGCCACGTAGGCAGCAGAATCACCGCGGGCTCCAGCTCCCATAATCGCGAGAATGACCGAAAGCGCGATGAAGTTTGATCTGCGCTTCCAGTTCTCAGCTCTGAAGTAGCCAAGGAGGGCGAGCCAGAGTCCCGACGCCGAAATGACAGCCCAACTGCTCGGGTTCAGACTTGGCACGATGAACATTCCAAGCGGAATCATCGAAAGTGTCGTTGCCCAGAGGAAGGGGCCGCGATGGTTCTTGCCAAGGGCGAGAATCAGCCAGGTGGACAGCCCCACAAATAGGGCGGCGTTGAAGAGGCGCATGATGACAGTGGAGACCGCGATCCGCTCGCTCGCAAACATGCCGAGCGTTGCGTAGAAGACTGGCGGGTATGCGCCCACAAAATTGCCTGCGGTCGTGGAAATTGTGCCTTCGTAGTCTTTCTGACACGCGGCACTTATCTCGCCGTTCAGGCGGTAGCAATTGGCTACCTCGACCAAATTCTTGTCGATCGTTCGCTCTGTTGCGGTGTCTCCCGGAGCGCAGACGTCTTCTCGATCACCGAGTGAGCACCAGATGCTCGCAAGATGATAGCCCTCGTCGGGTGACGACCCAGTCGGTGAAGAGACTGCCCAAGCGCCGAGGCTTGCGAAAGCGAGAAACGCCAAGACCACTGTGGCGATGATTGACCTCGCGCGCTGACGCAACATCCGAAATCCGTCCTTTTTAGGTCTGAACTTACAAACAACAATGGTATATCTGTAGAAACGACTTGATGATGACCCGTCATGACGCGAGCGATTGGGGAAGCGCAGCGCCGAAATCAGCTGCCAGCTTGTGCGCTGTTAGACTGTCCAGGTCAATCATTGTATTGAGAAAGGCTGCGTACCACGCACATGATTCCAATTACTGCGGTCAGTTTCGGACCAGAGGAAGAGCAGCGTGTGCTCGAAGTGATCCGCTCCGGAATTATTGCGCAGGGACCTGTCGTTGCCGAGTTCGAGGCTCGTTTTGCTGAGATGGCGGGAACTCAGCATGCAATTGCCGTAAATAACGGCACCACCTCGTTGATCGCCGCAATTCATGCGCTTGATCTTCAAGAGGGCGACGAAGTGATTACCTCGCCGTTTACCTTTGTCGCCACATTGAACGCCATTATCGGTGCTGGAGCAACAGCTGTCTTCGCCGATATCCGCGAAGAAGACTTCAACATCGACCCGGATCGGGTGCGTGAACTGGTCACGGATCGCACCAAGGCAATCATGCCCGTGCATCTCTACGGTCAGATGGCCGATATGGACCCTCTCGTTGAGATCGCCGAAGAGTTCGGTCTGGTCATCATTGAGGATTCTGCCCAATCGCACGGCGCTGAATACCGCGGTCGTCGCGCCGGAAGCTACGGCCTTGGTTCGTTCTCGTTCTATGCCACGAAGAACTTGACCACGGGCGAGGGTGGCATGATCACCACCAACGATGACGCACTTGCTGACAAGCTGCGGGTCATGCGTAACCAGGGCATGCGTGCTCGGTATCAGTACGAAATGGCCGGAAACAACTTCCGCCTGACTGATCTGCAGGCAGCGCTCGTGATCCCTCAGCTTGATCGTTACGACAGTATTGTGGCGAAGCGACAGGAAAACGCTGCGAAGCTGAACGAGGGGCTCGCTGGCGTCGCCGGTCTGCACACCCCACAGCAAATCGAAGGTCGCAAGCACGTCTGGCACCAGTACACGGTTCGGGTTGATGAGACTGCAAAGCTCAATCGAGACGAATTTGTCGCTGCACTCGGCGAGGCCGGTATTGGTTGCGGTATTTACTACCCGAAGGTGGTATTCGATTACGATGCGTATCGGTCGAATCCGCTGGTGAAGATTTCGGATGTTCCAATTGCCACACGCGTGGCTGCTTCGGCAGTTTCGCTGCCAGTGCATGGCCGTTTGAGCGATGAAGATATCTCGACCATTGTGTCTACAGTGCGTCGTTTGTTGGGAGAATAATTAGATGAATCAACGGCTGCGCTTCGCTCTTGTCGGTGCCGGAAACATGGGGAGCAATCATGCTCGCGTGATTTCAGAACACCCGGACACCGAGTTGGTGTATCTCATCGACCCGAGGGAAGACGTCGGCTCAACTGTTGCAGCGCGCTATGGAGCAACCTGGCTCCCCGCGCTGCCGGATCTCGCTGATATTGATGCTGTGGTGGTTGCCGCTGCAACTGAGGCGCATCATTCGCTGGCATTGCAGGTGCTCGGACAAGACACCGCGCTCCTTGTCGAGAAGCCAGTTGCGGATGGCCTGGCCGAGACTGAAGAGATTCTTCAACTGGCAGAACTTCGCGACTTGCCAATGATGTGCGGCCTCTTGGAACGGTTTAACCCGGCCGTCATGACCGCGAAAGCGATCTTGAATGATCCCGTACACGTGATTGCCACTCGTCACTCGCCATACGCACCGCGAATCCGTACCGGTGTCTCATGGGACCTCCTGGTGCATGATGTTGATCTCGCGATCCATTTGATGGGCTCTGAGCCCAGCCGTATCGACGCGCAGCTGGGGTTCTTCCACAGCAATTCACTCGCGCAAGCTGAAGACGTTGCCGAAGTTCTGCTCGGTTTTGAAAACGGTGGCGTCGGTCGAGTCTCTGCAAGCAGAATCGGTCAGCGAAAGATCCGCGAACTTCAGGTGTACGAGACTGGAAAGCTGATCGAAGCGGACCTTCTTCGTCGCACTGTCACTGTCTACAACCACATTGCGGAGCAGGCCGAAAATGAGGGCCGCAACTATCGCCAACAGACCGTGATTGAGATCCCAGAGATCATTCACAATGTTGAGCCTCTGGTTGGGCAACTCACGCACTTCGTCTCGCTGCTTCGTGGTGAAGCAGATGCAGCCGCAGAACGTCGTTCAATCTTGCCCTCACACCGAGTGATTCACGCTGCGATTGCGCAAAGGGAAGGTGTTCGTGCCTGAGCATTCGGCTCAGCCGGGCATAGTGCAGCGGATCTGGCGCAATAGCGCTTTTCGCTACCTTCTTGCGGGCGGTTCGGCTTTTATTGTCGATGCCGGAATGCTGGCATTGTTTCGCGAGGTGCTGCACTGGCCGGTCTGGGTAGCTGCCGCTGTTGCGTTTGTGCTCAGCTTTTTCTTCACCTATTTTGCCCAGAAGATGTTTGCGTTCGGCTCGGCATTGCCGCACGGAAATGCCTTGTTCCGCTATTTAGTGCTTGTGGTATTCAATACCGCCGCGACGGCAGCCATTGTCGCAGTAGTTGCGATGACGCCGCTTGGCTGGTTTGGCGGCAAGATTCTCTCGACGATTGCCTGCACAATCTGGAACTATTTTGTATATAAGAACTGGGTGTTTCCAAGTCCGAAAGCCGTTGCTGAGCAAGCAGAGAGCTCAGAAGCACAAACTTTTGTGTATGACGAGCTGAAACCCACTGATACTCTTGAGAGCTGATGTATAAAGGGGCAGTGATTGCGGCCGTAGTGCCAGCGTATAACGAAGCTTTGATGATCACTGAGGTGATCGACTCAATGCCGGAGTACGTCGACCATATTGTGATCGTCGATGATTGCAGTTCGGATAACACCGCCGAGGTGGTGTCGCGGTCGAATGATCCGCGAGTCACGTTGATCCAGCACGAAACCAACCAGGGCGTTGGCGGGGCGATCATCACTGCGCACAAGAAAGCCATTGAGCTTGGCGCCGATGTGAACGCGGTGATGGCTGGCGATGCGCAGATGGACCCGCAGTATCTCCCCGATCTGCTCGATAAAGTGACCGACGGTGGATTTGGCTTTGCGAAGGCGAACCGCTTCTACTCGCCGGAGTCCTTTGCGGGCATGCCAAGGTATCGCATCTTCGGAAACATTGTGCTTTCGTTTTTGACGAAGGCCGCCTCCGGCTATTGGAATCTATTTGATCCTCAGAATGGGTACACCGCCATCCGCACCTCTGTGCTGAAGCGTGTGCCACTGGATCACGTTGCCAAACGCTACAGCTTTGAGAACGATTTGCTGATCCACCTCAACATTCTTGCTGTTCCCGCCGTTGATGTGCCGATTCCAGCGGTGTATGGGAATGAAGTCTCCTCAATCAAGCTGAGGAAAGTTGTGCCAGAGCTGCTTTCGCTGCTGACCAGCGGGGGAGCAAGACGCTTCTGGTACCGCTATGTGCTCTGGTCGTTCTCGCCGATCGCCCTGCTCGGTTTTATGGGACTGCTCTTTCTGATCGCTGGCTTCTGCCTTGGCGTATGGATGTTGATTCAGATTGGGCTCACCGGATCAGCGACCGCTGCGACCGTCATGCTGGTGGCATTGCCGCTACTCATGGGATCCCAAATGCTTATCAGTGGATTGCAACTGGACATTCAAAGCAGTCCAGATACGCCTGATCTCCCCCCATTCAAGCGAGGACTTTAATGATCCGAATGAGTGATTTCCCGTTGAGTGCGGTGACGGCACAATACCCGGCAAATCAGCCGACGCTCGCGGTGGTTGTGCCTCTGCACAATAGTGAAGCGGTTGTCACTCAAACCGTGGAAGCCTGGATGGACTATCTTCCCGAGGGCTCCGGCCGATTGATGCTTGTGGAAAACGGCTCCGCCGACGGAACCTGGGATCGCTGCTGTGAGTTGCAGGACAAATTCGGACAGCATCGGGTTGTTGCGCTGAGAAGTGAGAAGGGCATGGGCAACGCTCTCGATGCCGGTATTCTCGCCAGCACCGAAGACTACGTGCTGTTGACCGCCGACGACCTTCCCTTCGGGTTCACCGATGTGAGCGCGGCAATCACCGAGAATTGGGCCACTCCGATCATGATCGGTTCGAAGGCGCACCCGAACTCGGAAATCGGGCGCTCACGCAAGCGCGAAGTGATCTCCTCAGGATTCCGATTTGCTCGTGGCCTCGTGCTGTTGAGCAAAGTGGGAGACTCGCAGGGCACATTTTTGATTGAGGGCAACTGGGCTCGTCACATCGCTCCCAAGCTTCAGGAGACGGGTTTCCTTTTCACGACTGAGCTTGTCTATGCGGCTGAACTGCAAAAGATCGCGATCACTGAGGTGCCGGTTCGTTTGTCCGAGACTCACGGGCATAAGCGAACCAGTATTAGCAAGCAGGACGTCATTGACATGGGCTTTGGACTGCTCCGTATTCGCAGTAGGCGCAAGACGCTTCGTAAAGCGTAAAGTCCCACGCTGAAGCATTCGTTGGAGTATGGCGATTGAATAACGTAATTCGTTCTGTCCGGGTACACACGATACTGAGTGTCATTCTTGGCACCGGATATCTCACCCTGCTGATCTCACTGTCACAGCACGGCAGCTGGATCGGCTACGGTACAGGCTTCGGTGACCACAATGTGCTCATGCCGCAAGGCATCCAGTGGGCCATCCCTGACGCCTTCCTGAACGATTGGTTCGTGTCGGCGGCACCGCAACCACACTGGTTCTTCGACATCATCGTCAGCTTTGGTGTGACGACCGGCACGATCGACTACTTGCTTCTTGTGTACTGGCTCATCGGGCTGGCAGCGTTCACCTTGGCTACGGTGTTGCTTGCGCAAATGATCGTTTCGCGATTCTCTTTCTTGGCAACACTGCTGATGCTGACAATTGCCGGAGTCGCGCCCTGGGGCCTGTTCGGCACGGGCACCGGCACCATTGGCATGGCATTGCCAACTGTGCTTGCCGGAAACCTGATTTATCTGGTGATCGTGCTCTTGTTGCGCAAGAACAGCGTTGCGGCAGCTACGATCGGCGCAATCGTTGCCATCGTGCACGTGCAGCAGGGTGCAATCATTGCGGTCATTTTTGCCGCAACGATCGTGGGTCAGTGGGTCGCGAATCGCAAGATTCCGTGGCACTTGTTGATCGGACTCGCGCTCAACATCGGGTTCGTGATCTTCGGGCTGAAGCTGCGCCCAGTGGCCGCCAACCCCGGCGACTTCGTAGAGGTCTGCAATACGGTGATCCCGTACCATTGCGCTGTCTGGATGTGGCACTGGCCAGTCCTCGCTGCCGCAATCGGCGGGTGTCTCGCTGGCATCTTCACCTACCTGGCGATGAAAGCCGAGCAGCGTCTGATGTGGGCGACCACGATCGGTCTCGTGATCCTTGGCTACCTAGGCGGGCTGTTGTGCGATGCCTTGCGCATTCCGGTGCTCGGAGAGCTCGCGCAGTCGGTGAACGCGAACCGACTCGGTTCGATCGTGGTGCCATTCATGCTGTGGGGACTGCTGCTGCCGTTGCTGAAGATTCAGGGCTTTGAGAAGTTCCGCCGACGCGCAGGTGCTCCCTGGATGCTCTACGGAGTCTGGGCGGCTATGACTGGAATGGCGCTGATCGATCCCGCGTGGGGCGTTATCTACGTGCTACTGGATCATCGCGTGTTGACGCTGTCGATTGCTGCGCTGGCGCTGCTGTGCTTCGTCGTCGGAGTGCTCTGGAAACGTTCCCTTCTGCCTTGGATTCCGGCGTTCGCTGTCACCATCATGTGCGTTCTCGCTGCGATATTTGCTGGCACCGTTCAACCCAAGCCGACCTTCAATTGGTACAGCGAGCATCTGTCTGATTCGGTCTCTCACGAATGGTTCCGCGCAGTGGGGCAAGTGGTTCCAGCGGGTGAGGTCATTACGGCGCCCGGCTCAAGCGACACGATGAAGCTGTACTCGCAACGAGCGACGATTGTCGACTGCAAGAACGTGCCCTACGGCGGCGACGCCTGGACCGAGTGGAAACAGCGCACGAGTGACCTCGGAATCGACTGCAAGGATAACTTCGAATACGGGCCGGAGATGGATCTGATCGATCTGACTGATCTCGCGAAGAAGTACGATTCACGTTTCCTCGTTCTTGATCAAGAGTTCATCATGAAGCACAGCGAGGAGATCGCAGATTCGCCTTGGAAGCTGGTGCTTGAACCACGCGCTGGGGTCGACTGGACACTCTACGAACTCGCAGACTAGGACCCCGTTGGGGCTGTATCTCGCGGAGACGACGTCTGTGCGCACGAATCTGCGCGTGAGTGGCTGGCAAGAGGTGCAGCGATGGCGGGAGCCGCGGAACGCGATGCCACTCTCGGGGAAGTTGACGCTGGTTAGGAGACAATAGCGAGGTGAGAATCTCAGTTGCGTTGGGTAGCCATAATGGCGAACGGTTTATCGGCGAGCAAATCGCGTCGATACTGTCACAGACTCGTCCCGTTGACGAGATTGTGCTGAGCGATGATGCCTCCACCGACCGAACTCTCGATATCGTGCGAGATGCAGTAGCGGCGCATCGTGCGGAGCACGGGACGGCCCCCGAGCTTGTCGTGGCACAAAATGTGCCCGCCCTCGGGGTGACGAAGAACTTTGAACAGGCGCTCACCCTGGCATCTGGAGAGTTGCTCGTGCTCTGTGACCAGGACGATGTGTGGCATCCAGAACGTATCGCGAAGCTCGCCGCGCGATGTGAGGATCCTGAGGTGCTCCTGGTCTTTAGCAATGCTCGGCAGGTTGATGCCGAAGGTCAGTACCTTGGTCACCACCTATTTGAAGCGCTTGCAATGACTCAGTCTGAACGGCAACTCGTTGAGAGCGGTCGAGCGTTCGAACAGTTCATGCGCAGAAATCTTGCCACGGGTGCCACAGTGATGCTCCGTGCCGAACTCGTGCGTTCCGCAGTTCCGTTCCCCGAGAGCTGGTTGCATGACGAATGGCTCGCAGTCGTCGCGGCGGCGTTCGGCGGGGTGCGGGTGCACGATGAGGCGCTCACCGATTATCGGCAGCATGGCAGCAATCAGGTGGGCATGACAAAGATGGGCCTGAAGCGAAAACTCGCGATGTTTGCGCAGCCGCGCACGGAGCGAAATCGTCGACTCTATCTGCGCGCTCGCAGCCTTGACGAGAGAATCGACGGCTTAAAAGGACCAGACGGTGAGGCTGCCGTTCCCGCGGAGTATGCCGAAATGGCTCATGAAAAGTTCCGCTTCGAGCAGGCGCGTCAAGCGTATCCTCGGGTGCGGATCCTGCGCGCGGTTCCGATTCTCTCGCAATTGATTCAGGGGCGATACCAACGCTATGGCACCGGATTGAAAGATGCGGTGCGCAACCTGTTGCAGCCGGTATAGCGGGTGCCAGAAACGCTCCTGTCGCGTCCGGGCATCGAATGGCTCGAAGTCACCGCAGGGCGTGCGGATTGATCCGTCACGCCCTAAGCGGGGATATCGAGCCGATCCGCGACGAGCCACACCGCGGTCGTGAGCTCAGGGCACCCAGCGGCAATCTCGCGAAGCAGTGCAAACTCGGCCTGATCGGCATTGCGTCGGTGCTGCTCGGCATCTGTTCCGGTGCCCATTCCAGCGAGCCTGGCAAGGGCGAACTCGGCAAGTTGGCCGCGCTCCTCCAATAACTCGTTGCGGAGCTCGTGGACAACGAATTCATCAACGCTGGGGATCTCAGACAGCGTGGTCAGCGGGTCTTCGCCCTCTCTTCCGCGATGCTCCAGCACCGCGGTGCGCTCGATCTGGGCGAAGGTTCGCATCCGTTCCAGTCGTTCAGAAGTCAGCATCACTCGAATGAGCATAGGGCACCTCCCTGAGCCGTGGCCGACCGCGTGCACGATCCGGCCTAGAATCTGACGTGTGGTGAAGAAGTCAACAAGTGCAAGATGGGGCGCGAGCCGACTTTCGGAGCCTGAAAGCTGGAAGTTCGTTCGTGGCGACCATGAGATCGTCTGCTACCGCTGGGCTCGCCCCGGGGCGCCAAAGTTCTTGCTGGTACACGGGATCGGAATGGGCGCGATCACCTTCGCCAGGTTTATCGAGGCAATGCAGCCATTCGCGGAAATCGTTGCGGTCGATTTGCCTGGCTTCGGCGATTCACGAGAGCCGAAGGTAGCGCTCAGCATTCCAGACACTGCCGACTTGCTTGCTCAGGCGATACTCTCGCCTGATGCCGGGCAGGGGGCTTCCCTCGCTTCGGGGGTAATCGCGGTCGGTCACTCGATGGGTGCGCAGGTGGTGACGGAACTCGCTGCCGCTCACCCCGAACTGGTTGACCGGGTGGTGCTTTTTGCCCCGGCTGTGAACGCTGCGGAGCGAACGCTGAGGCAACAGGCGAAGCGGATGCTGCAGGACCTCTTCGCCGGGAAACCAATGATCGCGATGGTGACGGGAATTGTCGAGTACTTCAAAGCGGGTCCTCGCTGGTTCCTCAAGAAACTGGAACCGACGATGGATCACCGCATCGAGGATCGCCTGCCGCAGGTGGCGCAGCCCGCGCTTGTGCTGTGCGGGAGCAAGGACCGCGTTACCCCGCCCGAATGGTGTTATCAAGTGGCGTTGACGCTGCCAGACGGAGCCCTCACCGTGCTCGGTGGGCCAGGGCACGAGGCAATGATCGCTGAGGGAGAAGCGGCTGCGGAGCGAGTGCTGCACTGGCTCGACGGCCTCGAATCCTGAATAGCCTCGAATCCTGAATGGCTTCGAGGCGGCAAGGGGTCGAAGGGTGAGCTACTGACCCGAGAGGCTCTCCCCATGCGTGTCACGGGGGATAGGCACCTTGCGCCAGGGCAGCTTCTTTGGCTCAGTGTCTTGCGCAGGAATCTCGAAGTCGAATCGAGTCTTCACCGCCAAAATGATGAGCACGAGCCACCCGCTCTCGATCAACAATCGACTTTCGGTGATTGATTGCACGAGCAACGCGGTGAGCACGAGCAGTGGCCAGAGCGCGCTGGTCGCAAATGGTTGTGCGGGGCCGGGGCCGCGTTTGGGTTGATCCACTGCGCGGAACCACACTCGCTGCAGGGTGAGCATCACAATCGGCGCGAATACGAGTACGCCAATCACCCCCAATTGCAGCCAGACATCGAGCCACGCGTTGTGTGCGCTCATGACAGCAATGCCTGCTTTGGTATCCAAGCCCTTGAACGGTTCCACCCAGGTCGGCCAATAGCTCACCCAGCCCCAACCGAACCATGGCCGCTGTTCCACTAGCTCCCAGACTTTCTGCCAGGTTTCGGCACGGCCAGTCAGGTCGCCACTCTTGCCCAGCAGACCGAAGAGCATATCGCGGGCAAAGACCACTCCGGCAATCGCAATCGCGAGAAGCGCGCCGGCGGTCCAATACACCGGCATGCGGTGCTCCTGCCCGGTGCGTCGACCCCACAGCGCGAACGCCAGAGCAACCATCACCGCCAGCAGCGCGACCCAGATTGTTGCGCTGCGGGTGAGTACAAGTGTCAGCACAGCGATCGCGACCCAGAACCAGCCGGTGGTGCTTCGAACGAGCCCCGCGCGCAACTGGATGGCGAAAAGAATAAGCGAGATCAGGGCAATGAACCCGAGCAGCACTGAATTTGCGACGATGCCCTGGATCGGCCCGCCAGAGAAGAGCAGATCCCGACTCCAATACAGAATTGCTGGGGTTTTGCCTTCGGGTCGCTCAACCCACCAGGCGAGAAGCGGCTCCCGCACGAAGATAGATACCCAGAGCTCGAAGAGATACGAGAGCGCGAGCAGCCATCGCATCGACGAAGCAAGCGTGCGAAGGAGTTCGTGCCAGCTCAAGATGAACGCCAGCACTACTGCGGTCGCGGTCGTCAGGATTTGCGCGATCACTCCGGCAAGGGATTCGAGACGGTAGGCGCTCCAGATGATCGACAGTGCTGCGAGAACGAGAAACCAGTAGATCGGTGCAGGCAAGCGATACCAGCGAAAACGGGCTGGCTTCAGTTTGATGAACAGGACAATGCTGGTGAGAGCGAGCCCTGCAGCAAGCACGAAAAATGCCGGCAATCCAACCAGGTATCGTACGCCGTTGCTGCCGAACGCGAATACGAACACCACGATTGCGAAGGCGCTTACGCCCAAACGAGTCTTACTCTCGGTCATAATCGGTATGGTAGCGGGTGGATACGGAGCATCGAATATGTTGATCTTCATCGAGAACACACCGCGTGCCTATGCGTGGGGTTCCCGTGACGCACTGCCAGAGCTGCTTGGCATCGCCCCGACTGGCGAACCTCAGGCGGAGCTGTGGCTTGGCGACCATCCCGGCGCGCCCGCGTCTGTGGCGAAGGCCAGGCCGGCACCGCAGACACTCATCGATTTGATCGAGAGCGATCCGGAGCGATACGGCGTTGACGGGCAGCATCTCCCGTTCTTGCTGAAGGTGCTCGGAATCGGCGCTCCGCTGTCTTTACAGGTGCACCCGAATAAGGCGCAGGCCGAGGCGGGATTCGCTCGTGAGGAAGCCGCAGGTGTGCCCTCAGGGTCACGAGAGCGCAGCTACGGCGACGAGAATCATAAGCCCGAGCTGCTGGTCGCGTTGAGCGAGGTGTCGGCGCTGTGCGGGTTCCGAGAACTTGCGCATGCACGTGATGATTTTCTCGCCCTCGCAGACGCTGCAGTTGGCGAGCATCGCGAGGTGCTGCTGCGCACGGCGGACCGATGCAGATCCTCTGCCTCGGTGAGCGAAGGCGAGGCGCGATCCAAGTTCTTGCACTGGGCGCTGCAGGCTGATGCCGAGGTGACTGCAGCGCTCGCCGCAGTGGAGGGCCTGTTGTGCGACGCTCCGGTTTCACTTGCGGGGATTGACCCGATGAGATTGCGCACATTGCTTGAGCTGGTTCGCACGTACCCGGGCGATCCTGGCACGCTCATCTCGGTGCTGTTGCACTTGGTGACGCTGCAGCCGGGCGAGGCGATCTACCTTTCGGCCAGACAATTGCATGCGTATCTGTGCGGTATCGCCGTCGAGGTGATGGCGGCCTCGGACAACGTGCTGCGGGCCGGGTTTACCGAAAAACACATCGATGTTGCTGAGGTGCTCAGGATCGTTGACACCGCGACACTTGATTCTCCGCGCATTCCCGCGCAGCAGATCGCGCCCGGTCTGGTGACTTGGGCGCCTGCGGTGCCTGAGTTTGCGCTGTCGCGGGCGCGGCTGGGAGACCCGGCGAAATCGCTGGCATTTGATGACTCAGTCCCGGGTGCGGGTGAACGCGAGATGGGACACGGGGCGAATCACAGCGAATCCGCAGAAAGCGTCATTGTGAGTGTGCCGTATCCGACGGTGCTTGTGGTCGTGTCGGGTCGCGTGCGTGTTGAGCGGGTTGGTGGGGAACTGTCTGAGCTGGCGAGCGTGCGTCGAGGCCAATCGCTGTATGTTTCTGCGGGTGAAGACATCGAGTTGACCGGGGTGGCAGAGGTGTTTTTGGCAACAGTTGGTTCCGAATGGTCGCGCGTGTCTAAACCCTCAAGTGGTGCTTGAGGGTTTATGATTTCCAGCTTGACTTAGACGAACTACAACGGTGTAATTGTGTGAAGATCAGAGTCCGACACCACACCGAGAGGAGTCCAGTGCCTATGTCGCTTCACTCCAGCAACTCGCAGGTTCCCGGCAACTGGTACGTCGACCCCGTCTTTCTCGGTGTTCCCGGCGTGCGCAAGATCGACGACGACGAGGCGCTCGCCTGGCAGGCTGACGCCCTCTGCGCGCAAACCGATCCCGAAGCCTTCTTCCCTGAAAAAGGCGGCAGCACCCGTGAAGCGAAACGTATTTGCGATGGCTGCGAAGTTCGCAGCGAATGCCTCGACTACGCGCTCGCAAACGATGAGCGATTCGGCATCTGGGGCGGCTTGAGCGAACGCGAGCGTCGCAAGCTCCGTCGCGAAGCCGGCTAGCTCGAAACCGATTCCGAAGCGTGCACGTTGAACCGTCAAGCTGAGTGCCCGCTGAATCGCGCCGCGCAGATTTTCAGCTCTGCGGCACGGCGCGACTGTCATCCGAGGCTGTCAGCCTAGGCTTGCGGTGTTATGCGCACTAGAGTGACCGCCATTCTCGTCGCCAGGCACGGCGGCGAGTGGCTAGAACAGACCCTCGCGGGGATTGCCGAGCAAACCCGGCAGCCCGATCGCGTGATCGCCGTAGTCAATGGCGGGCGCGAAAGCATCGCGCAGCAATTGCGAAGCGAACCCGGGATCTCAGGCGTAGTCAGCACCCAGGCGATCACCTCCTTCGGCAGCGCCATCCAGCACGGCGTGGCCGCGGTGCCGAGCGATCGCCCCGAGCAACTCACAGTTCAGAGCGCGGGAGCAGAATCGGGCAGTGGTGCACCCGAAACTATCCAAGACTGGTTCTGGCTGCTCACAGAAGACTCTGCACCCGAACCACGCGCGCTCGAAGAGATTCTCTCCACCGTGCAGCGAGCCCCCTCAGTGGCAATTGCCGGTCCGAAACTTGTTGGCTGGGATCACCCGGATCGCATTATTGAACTCGGGCAGAGCCTCACCCAGCGGGGTGACCGTTGGCTCTTGCGTAGGCAAGAGCGCGATCAGCAGCAATACGATCACCTGCAAGACGTGCTGGGTGTGGGGCCCGTCGGAATGCTCGTGCGGGCTGATGTCTGGCGTCAGCTGGACGGCTTCGACCCGGCCTACGCGGTGTACGACGATGGCCTCGACCTGAGCGTGCGTGCGAGGCTTGCGGGATTCCGCGTCGTCGTCGCACCAACCTCGCGTGTTCGATTCGCGCAACTCGGAGTTGCAGGGCCACGCATCGAACGTTCGAAGCGAGTGCTGCGCGCGGCTCATCGCGAAGCTCGCACCTCGCAACTGCACCGACGCATTTCGTATGCGACAGCGATTGCGGCATTCTTCATGTGGCTAGGATTGCCGCTCGTCGCAATTGCTCGGGTCTGCTGGGCACTTATTCGAGAGCAACCCGGCAATATGTGGGCCGAGTTCTCGTCGGCACTTCGTGTGTTCTTCCGGCCCGGATCGATCACCGCCTCCCGCCGGAGGGTGCACACGGCAAACACCTCCGGGTGGAGTGCGGTTCGACCCCTCAGGGTCGATTCAAAGACCGTACGCACTGCGCGAATGATTGACCGCGAAGCGATCCTGGTCTCCCAGGGACGCATGCGAGAAGAACTGCACTTCATCTCTTCCGGCGGCCTCGCAGTCCTGCTGACCAGCATCGTGATCACGATCGGCCTGACGTGGTGGGCACTTACCCAAACCAGTTTGAGCGGTGGAGCGCTCGCACCGCTGAGTCCGCTTGCTGAACTGTGGGCGAATACCCGCACCTTCGATGGCGTCCCGGCAGATCCATTTGCCTGGGTGCTCGCGATCCTTGGAACTCTCACCTTCTGGAACCCCTCTCACGGTGTGGTGCTGATGCTGGTCGCCGCGATCCCACTCGCTGCGCTCGGCGGCTGGATCTGGGCTGCACAACTCACGAAGAGCAACGCCGGACGAGCGCTGCTCGCCTTGGCCTGGGCCTTCAGCCCCGTGCTCCTTGGATCACTCGCGGCCGGTCGACTGCCAACCCTGATCTTGGCGGTTGTGCTGCCGTGGCTGCTGCTCGCCGCGACCCGCGCACGCACCTCATGGAGCTGGGCCGGGACCGCTTCACTGCTTGTCGCAACAGCGCTTGCCTGTGCTCCCGTATTGCTGCCGGCTGCTCTCGTGCTGCTGATCGTTGGGGTAGCGAGCTCGCCACGCGGCACTGCGCGAGTGCTCACCGTCGCGATTGCTCCCCTCGTGTTGTTCGCGCCAAAGCTCCTGGCACTGTTGCGTGGAGCAGATCCACTCGACCTGCTGCTTGACCCGGGCATTGTCTCGGTCTTTACTCCGGGTTCCCCCACGCATCTCCTGCTCGGATTTCCAGAGTTTGGGCTCGAAGGCTGGGGCGCAATCTTTGACCAGATCGGTCTGGGTAGCTTCCCTGTCACTCTGCTCGTCGGAGTGCTTCTGCTGCCGATCGTGTTGCTTGCGGCAGTGGGCCTCCTCACCGGGCGAGTGCACTTCACCGTGTTGCACGCCGTGCTCGGTGGTGCGGGCCTCCTCACCGCAGTGGGTGGCGCAAAACTACAGCTCATCAGCGTGGGTGGCGAGGCCGTCCCGCTGTGGACGGGTTCTGGGCTGGCTCTGTACTGGATCGCTGTGCTGGGCCTTGCAGCCGTGGGCACCACGGTGCTGCGCAAGGCGGCGGCACCGGTCGTAGCCGTTGCGTTGGTACTCGCGCTCACCTCGGTGGCCCCGCTTGCCGTCAAGCTCGCAACCGCTCAGACCGGCATGGTCTCGGGTGAGGCTCAGATGCCAGCACTCGTGCAAGCGGCGGGCACACAGGATCCCGAACTGCGCACGCTCGTCATCACAGTTGAAGGCAAACGTGAGGTTCGCGCGCAGATTGTGACGGGCTCTGGATTGCGTCTTGATCAGGTGCGCACCGCCTCGCTTGCCGGCGCGCTTGGAGAAGAAGACACAAGGCTTGGCGCGGTCGTTGGCGCGCTTGCGAGTACAGGCGACGAGGAACGCACCGCTGAGCAGCTTGCCGCCGAGGAAATAGGCTTCGTGCTCTTGCAAAACTCCGGTGATGCGACCGAGCGCTCGCAACTGCAATCGGCATTTGACCAGCAGACCGCCCTCGAGAATGCCGGACAGACGGCACACGGTTTGCTCTGGCGTACCGCAACGGCAAATGACGATATCGCACCAACGCAAGAACAGGTTGCGGCGGGGCCGTGGCTTGCGGGGCTCAGCTATCAGGTCTTCGTGAACTTGCTGTGGTGGACGCAGATCATCGTGCTGGGTGCGATGGTGTTGCTTGCGCTCCCCACCGGCGAGGTAGTCGAACAGCCGCAACGTCGCAAGCGCAAGGGGGCCGGGGGATCCGCTGTCGCGTCAGCTGCTTCCGACGAACCAGGCGAGCCTGATGAGGCAAACGGAGTGGTCGATAACGGTGCGGTAGTGGCTGAAGATGCTTCGCAGGAGGGGGCACTCGCTGAGGCCTCTGTAGCAGCGCCTGACGCTGCCGACACGCCTGCACCCCCTGCCCCTGCGGCAGCGGTCGAGCCTGATACCGCGGTCGAGCCTGATACTGCGGTCGAGACTCCCGTCAGCGCCAAAGCAGATCCGGGCGAGCGAGCCGAAAAGAACCCGGCGCGCAAGATTCCAAAATTCTTGCGACCCGCAGCCGACGATGCACCCGAGGGAGGCGAGCGATGAGCGAAAAGTCGAAGAATATGCTGCGTGGGAGCGCGAGAGCACTCACCGGCGTGGTGATCATCGGCGTCTCGGTTGCCGCAGCATCGGTGCTTGGCTCAGGAGTGGTGTCAGTCCCGGGCGTCGAACGAGACGTTGTGGCGACGAACGCAGACGCCAGCCAGAACGCCAGTTTCGCTCTGGTCTGCACCGGCGCATTTGCTGAACTGGGTGCGGATGCAACCCGCCCGACCGTTGCGGTTCCAAGCGGAACCAGCAGTGTGCTGCTTACCGGCGAGGCTCTTGAACAGCGCGAGCTGAGTCGCGAATTCCCTGATGGGAGTGCACCGGCAGTGATCGAGGGATCCGCCGAGACGATGCTCGCTGCGGCCGAACTGCAACAGGTCGGCACCTCAACGCTGCAAGGTCTGAGCGCATCAAGTTGCGCCGAACCGGCACACGAACAGTGGCTTGCAGGTGGGGGCACCACGCTCGGCCAATCGACCACGCTCGTGCTTGGCAACCCATTCTCGGTTCCATCAACCGTGCAGGTCTCGCTCTTCGATGAGAACGGAAAGATTGATTCGGCGCACACCACCGGTGTATTGGTCCCGGCGAACTCCCAGCGCATTGTCTCGCTGAACGGTTACGCGCCAGGGCGGGAGAGCCTCGTTGTTCGCGTGGAAAGTACGGGTGCGGCGGTCACCGCGGCGCTCGGCGTTTCGCAGACCATCGATATCCGGTCCTTCGCAGTCGACACCGTCACGAGACAGCTTTCACCAGAACAGACGCTGGTGATTCCCGGAGTCGCAAACATTGTGACCGACGCGAAAGTGAGCGATGGTTCCGATCCAGATGCTGACCACAACCCAGTGATCGTTCGTCTGCTCTCGCCCGAGGGCTCAGGAACCGCAAAGATTCGCGCGCTTACAGCCGACGGCAAATTCAACGATCTGGGAACCGTCGAGCTCGAAGAGGGCGTGGTCTCTGACTACACGGTGAAGAGCTGGCCGAGCAATGCGCAAGCTGTAGTGGTTGATTCGGGTGTCCCGGTAATTGGCGGCGCCTTCGGTTCAGCCGACGTGCCACCCGCACACGACTACGCCTGGTTTGCTCCGGCACCCGAGCTGCCCGTCGACACCGAATTTGCGGCTTCAATCGTGCTCGGCGGAGAACTCGTGCTCGCCAATCCCGGAGACAGCGAGATTGAAGTCACCGTGGCGACCGAGGGTGGCACTTCACCGGAGAAGAAGGTGAAGGTGCCCGCAGGTGCTGCGATCCCGGTGGCGGCGAAGGGGCAGCTGTGGATCACCAGCAGCGGACCCGTGTACGCCGGAGTCCGAATTGTTAATGGTGCACACATCGCCGGATATCCGGTGCTTGCGCCGATCGAACGCAACCTCGAACTTACTGTCTACACGCGATAGCCGGGGCGAAGATGGCAGAGAAGCGTGCTGAGTCACCAGACCGGTGGCAAGCCCGGCTCTGCGCCAGAGTTGGCTGTGGCGAGACCGCTTCGCACACACTCACTGCCGACTACACGGAGCGGATCATGGCGGTTGGTCCGCTCAGCCCCGAGCGCACCCCGCCAGCGCTCGACCTGTGCGAACGCCACACTCTTGCGCTCGCCCCACCGTCTGGGTGGCAGCTCTTTCGGCATGACCCCAGCGGTACTGATCTGGGCAAGTAGACTGGGTGGCGTGTGTGGGCGAGAAAACGGGCGAGAGTTGCCCCAGCGGCGGTGCCAGTGAAGCGGCATGATCGTAGGCCTATCCGTTCGTCGCTTACCGGGCCGCAACTGCCAAATCCCGACGCCAGAGTCACCAGATTCGAGATTGCTGCGCGCGCTGCGCTCGAGCTGATCCGACGAGACCTCGGTGCAGAACTCGATGGGATTCGGATCGGATTCGCCACCGCACCCACGGGTGTGGGCGAGAGCGAGCAGCCGCTGTTGTATTCGATTGATCGTGCGGCACGCACCATTGTGATGTTTCGGATGCCGATCCAGCGTGCGAAGGGGTTGCACGTCGACGATGAAGAACACCGTCGGTACTTCATCGCGCACTGTGTGCACCGGGCTATCTGCGAATATCTTGGCAAGGAACCGTGGGAAGTTGCGCCGGGACGATTTGACCACTTCTAGTTCGCTGCCGAGCCACGCGGAGGTGGGGTGGGCGAAGAATCGCAGGTGACTCATACATAATGGGAGCATGAGCGCACGCATTCTTGTGGTTGATGATGACAGGGCCCTGTCTGAGATGCTCGGAATGGTCTTGCAGGGTGAAGGGTTTGATACCGTATTCGCCGCTGACGGCCCCTCGGCCGTAGAGCTGTTCCGAGAGCATCGGCCGGACTTGGTGTTGCTTGACCTGATGCTTCCCGGTATCGATGGGATTGAAGTCGCCACGAGGATCCGCGCTGAATCCGGCGCTCCGATCATCATGTTGACCGCGCGAAGCGAAACCGATGATGTCGTTCGTGGCCTCGAAGCGGGGGCCGACGATTATGTGGTGAAACCCTTCAACCCGGTTGAACTGATTGCCAGAGTTCGTGCTCGCCTCCGCGAACCGCAGCAGGAGATCGGCGAGAAACTTCGTGTCGGCGACATCGATATCGATGTGACCGGGCACGAAGTGCGTCGAGGCGACAAAGTCGTCTCGCTCACTCCGCTTGAGTTTGAGCTTCTTGTGATCCTCGCAAGAAAACCACAGCAAGTATTCACCCGAGAGGTGCTGCTTGAAAAGGTGTGGGGCTACCAGTACAAGGCAGACACTCGTCTGGTGAATGTGCATGTGCAGCGACTGCGCGCAAAGATCGAGCTCGACCCCGACCACCCGACCATCGTGACCACCGTTCGTGGCGTGGGCTACCGCGCCGGTGCTGCCTCGGAGTAGCCGTTTGGCGGCGGGAAAACGACACGGTCGTTCACGGCTCGGCTTGCGTCTGCGCCGCCTGAGGGTGTGGCTGGCGCGGGTCAGCATGCCGGTGCTCGGCCCGGTACGAGCCGCCTGGCGGAGTTCGCTTCGACTGCGAACCATGACCATCACCGGTCTCATCGCTATCTTTATGGTCGCGGTGATGGGCGCACTCGTGCTCGACCGGATCAGCACCGACCTGTACTCCTCTCGGCGTGACCAAGCCTTGCAGGACTCTGCTCGCGCGACGCTTGCTGCTCAGGGGCAGCTTGACGAGTCAGATGCGGCCGACAGCAGTTCGCTCACCACCCTCGCAGGTTCGGTGCGCAGCACTGTGCAGGGCACCTCAGCGAGCCAGTTGATCTATCTGCGGAGACAGGCGGGCCAAGCCCCATCGAACCTCGCGCCCGATGACTCTTTCACTTCGCAACAGCTTGTTGACGCGGTGTCAACCGACCTCAGTGAAACACTGCTTGAAGGGCGTGCGCCGCAGTACTGGCAGGCGGTACGGCTGATTGACGACGGCGGCGTGGCCTCGCCAGGCATTTTGGTGGCCTCGACCCTGGTGTTTCCGGCGGGTGCAGGTAGCTACGACCTGTACATCGGTTACAGCTTTGCCGATGTGACAAAGAGCATTGAGTTCATTACGCGCGCGCTGATCATTATGGCGCTGCTCTTGCTGCTCTTGCTCGCGGTGCTCGTCTGGGCAATTTCAGGGCTGGTGTTTCGCCCGATTCGAGCGGCTGCCTCGGCGAGTCACCGGCTTGCTGCCGGTGAGATCGACGCGCGAATCCCGATGCAAGACGATAAACACTTTGACGAGCTATCAAACAACTTCAACCACATGGCTGACACACTGCAGTCTCGGATCGAAGAGCTTGACCAGCTTTCGAGTATGCAGCAGCGATTCGTGTCTGATGTGTCGCATGAGTTGCGCACACCACTGACCACGATCAAGCTGGCAGCTGAGGTGCTCCGTAGTCAGGCGGCGGAGGCAGACTCACAGACTGCGCGTCCGGTGCAGGTGCTCTCCGATCAAGTGGATCGCTTTGAGGCGTTGCTCGCAGACCTACTCGAGATCTCACGCTATGACGCTGGCCCGGTGACGCTCGAAACAGAACCCACGAATCTTGTGGTGCTCACCGAAGAAGTCGTCGAGGGCTTGCGTCCGCTTTCGCCAAGCCTGATTGAGCTCAGACCGCTCGGCGGGTTCGGAATGATCGAGGTTGATCCGCGACGTATCCGACGGATCGTATCGAACCTGGTGGGCAATGCCATCGAGCACGGCGAAGGAAAACCTATCGTCGTGACAGTCGATTCGAACGCCTCGGCTGTGGCGATCGGCGTGCGCGACTGGGGAGTGGGGATGAAACCCGAAGACACGCTGCACGTCTTCGATCGATTCTGGCGAGCCGACCCCTCTCGAAAGCGCACGCTTGGAGGCACCGGGCTCGGTCTCGCAATCGCGTTTGAAGATGCTGCCGTTCACGGGGGACTCCTGGAAGTGTGGTCCCGCTTTGGTGAGGGAACAAACTTCAGGCTCACGCTGCCCCGCGGAGATGATTCGTCTGCATTCATGTCTCCCGTGCCTTTGGTGCCAGACGATGTCACACCTGACGAGGGGGATCCCGACGTGACTGGTGGCTGGTTGCGCCGACCGCGAAGGCGAGTTCGGAGGGAGAAAGACCGATGAAACGAAGATTGGTTTCGACGATTCTTGCGTCGTTCGCCGTACTGGCTCTCGCAGCGTGCGCGACCGTCCCCGACTCTGGTCCGGTTCGAGAGGGTCTGCCAAACCTCACCCAGGTGGAGCGAGGTGCCTTTATGAATCCGCAGGGCCCAGTCGCTGGCGCGGATCAAGAGGCCATTGTGCGCGGCTTCGTGCGAGCGGCTTCATCGCACACTAATGATTACGAGATTGCTCGGAAGTTTCTCGCTCCCACCTACGCAGACCTGTGGGATCCGGGGCTTGGCGTGTTCGTGAACGAGGGACCACAGCAGTACCAGAGCACCGAGTCGGGACTTGCCGTACTGTCGCTTCACGTGAGCGCAACGGTGGACTCGGGCGGCACCATGATTCCTGCGAACCCAGAGCCAAACACGGATGTGCAGTTCGAGCTCACGAAGGTCGAAGGCGAGTGGCGGATCTCCTCGGCCCCCAATGGGATCATTCTTGACCGCAGCACCTTCTCGGCGGTCTGGACGACACGGCAGCTGTATTTCTTGAGTCCAGATCAGCGACTCGTGCCAGAGATCCGGTGGATGCTGCGAAATTCGATGATGCCGACTCAGATTATCCAGAGCCTGCTGCACGGACCTTCGTCGCTCATGGCAGGGGCCGTGCGAAGCGCCTTCCCAGAAGGCACTGCGCTGTCGAGCCGTGATGTGCCAATTGTTGATGGCACCGCCGTGCTTGATTTTTCTGCAGAAATGCTCGACGCCAATGAAAGCGAAATTGCGGCGCTCACGCGACAAGTCGAAATGAGCTTGCAGGGTTTGCCCGGGGTGGCGCGTTTCCAGATCGCAGTCCACGGAACGGTGATCGCAGGTGGTGAAACCGCTATTTCCGAGGAAACTCCAACGGGTGAACACCAGAGCATTGCGCTGATGAAAGACGGGGAGTTTGGTCTCGCTTCGGGCGGAACGCTGACCCCGATCACCGGCATGAGTGAGCGCGTCGTGGAGTTGCAGCCTGAAGCAGTGACGATGTCGCCGGATCTGTCCGCGGCTGCGGTGCTGCACGGTGGCGGGGTTGACCTTGTGTCGAAGGATCGCTCCATCAATCTGGATGCTCGTTCGGCATTGCTCTCTCCGAGTATCGACGCACTGGGGTATATCTGGACGTACAGCGCCACTCAGCCCGGTCTCATTCGTGCCAATACTGCTGATGTGCGCTGGGTCGAGTTGCCGGTGCCGTGGCTTGCTGATCTCGATGTCGAAGCTGTGCGCCTCTCCACCGGAGGGAACAGGATTGCAGCGCTCGTACATGATGCTGGGGGAACTCGGCTTTTGGTAGCCGGAGTGGTTCGTGATGAGACTGGAGCTCCTACCGGGTTCACGGAACAGGTCAATTTGCAATTCTGGGATTCGGGAGCGCCGATTGATTTCGACTGGATCAGTGACAATCGCTACGTCATCTTGAGCGAGACCGGGTTGCTCGGGAACTCGTCTCGGGTGACGATTGGTGAGGTGAGCGGCAGATTTGCGGCTGACTCCGGGACTGTTTCGGGCGGCAGCTCTGTGAGTGGTGGCGGTGGACGCCGTGCGCTTCTGCGCGTGCTTGGCGAGCAGCATCGCATGTATGCGCCCCAGGGATCGGGTTGGCAGCAGTCGATGAATAACGTCGACCTGGTCGCGAAGGTGGGGTAGCGGATCCCGCCCCCTATGGGTTCTTCGCTCACAAAGGTCGAGGATCGCCAATTGTCGATCTGAGCTGTGCAATACGCGGTGCTCACGGATCGCTCACTGCATCATCGTGGCATGCGATTTGAACTCACCGCCATACGCGAACTCGGGAGAGATCTCCGTGCGATTGTGTGGCCGTGTCATTGCCTGGTCTGTGCCACACCGAATAGACAGCTGTGTCGTGAATGCGAATCCGAATTGCGAGCCACGATCGGGCGGCGAAACCGGATCGCCTCAACGCTCCTACCAGTGGTTCTCGCATATGGACCATACGAAGGCGCCGTGCGGCAACTGATTGTGCGGTTCAAACACGGCGGAGCAATCTGGCTTGCGCCGCTGCTTGGTGCGCTACTTGCCGGGCCGCTGCTTGCTGCGCTCGAACTTGGTACGGCACCCGTGCTGATTGTCACGGCGCCCTCACGCCGTGAGACGGTGCGGCGTCGAGGGTATCGGCATCTTGATCTGCTCGTGCGGCACGCGCTGCGCTATTGCGGCAGTCGGGATGCCTCAGCGGTGGCGCTCGGTTACTTCGTGCCGGGTGCGCTCAGCGCCCTTCCCGGACGCTCTGGGCAGGTGGGGCTGTCAGCCGGGCTCCGAAGAAAGAACGCGGCGCTGGTGCGAGTGCCCGCGCGCATGCGCGGCCGTCTCCGCGGCCGAGAAGTCGTGCTAGTAGACGACATCATGACCACCGGGGCGACAGTCAGCGCAGCAGTTGAGGCCCTCGCCAAGGTCGGCGCCAAGGTGATTTCGGTGGCCCTAATTAGCAATACTGTCCGAAAGGATCAAATCATTTCTGATTGATTGCCGAACAATGTGGAACTGAGGGGGGCAACAGCGATAGGGTTCGAGAAAGGCGTAAAGGTGCGCCCGCCAATGTGGCCACCCGCCTGAACTCAAAGGAGGTCACCATGGATGTAAGCATTCGCGGCAGGGGCGTCGGAGTTACCGATCGCTTCGAGAACTATGTGGGTTCGAAAACCGAAAAAGTCGAACACCTCCTCCCCAAAGCGCAAGCCTTCGAAGTAAAGGTTTCGCGGCTGAGCGACCGAAGCCCTCACAACGGGGATCGCGTTGAGATCACCGTTGTCGGACCAGGCCCGGTGATCCGGGCAGAGAGCACTGGCAACGATAAATACACCGCCTTCGACATCGCATATGGCCGGGTGCTGGAGCGCATTCGCCGTATGAAGGATCGTCGCAATGATCGCCGTGGCAAGGGCCGCACTTCACTCGGTGAGGCCGCAGCTGAGGGATTCAGCGTCGTAGACGTTGCCCCCGCTCCGCTTGAAGCACTTGAGGCTGTCGCCACCGGTTCGGTTCCTGTCGTTGCTGATGAGTCAAGCTCCGAGCAGTACACGCCCGTCGTGATTCGGCAGAAAGAGTTTCCCGCCGAACGCTGCACCGTTGATGAGGCTGTCGATCAGATGGAATTGGTCGGACACGACTTCTTCCTCTTCGTCGAGACTGAGTCAGGGAAGCCGAGCGTCGTGTACCGGCGGAAGGGCTGGAACTACGGTGTTATCTCGCTCCTAGACGGCTAGGGCACGTCTGATACATCCGCACGCGCTGCGGGGCGTCGGGTACGGGTGCTGCTGAGCCGCCGTCGGAGGGCTTCACCATCGGTGGAGTCCTCCTTCGCCTTCCGATCACCTGCATCCCACAGCTCCTCGCCAGCGCACAAGATTTTGCAGACACGTCCTCAATTGCTGACCCGGGCGGTCATGTACCTGAATGGAAGCGACCCGCTGATCTTCTCAGCGGGTCGCTTCAGTTTTGTCGCTTCTTCGGTGCTTCAGCGTGAAGTCAACGCCGCCCCAGGCGGAGCCGAATCGCGTGCCGGATCACGAGAGCAAGCGCCTCGCCAGCGATCCCAATCGTCATCTTGGACTGGCCCGCTCGTCGTTCCACGAAATCGATCGGCACCTCAGCAATAGGGCAATTCGCACGCTCGAAGCCCCAAGCAAGCTCCACCTGGAATCCGTACCCCTCGGCGGTAGGAATACCATCGGGCAAGCGGGGTAGCCAATCACCGTCAATCACACGAAATCCACTCGTGATGTCGTGCAAGCGAGAGCGCAAAAGCAGTCGAGCGATCGCTGTGCCGGTGCGAGAGATCCAGCGTCGATACCAGGGCCAACCGACCACAGTGCCACCCTTGATCCACCGTGCTCCGATCACGAGCCCAGCACCTTGAGCGGCGGCATCAAGCAGCGCGGGAAGCTGTTCGGGTAGGTGGGAGCCGTCGGCATCCATTTCAACGAGCCAGCGGTACCCGTGCTCCCTCGCCCACTCGAAACCAGCCGCATATGCGGTCCCGAGGCCGAGCTTGGCGGCACGATGGATCACCCTCACTCCCGAGGTCTGCGCCGCGATCTGCTCGGCAAGCTCACCCGTGCCGTCGCTACTTGCGTCATCAATGACGAGTATCTCGACCTGTGGCGCCGGGATACGCAATCGCAAAATGATGTCTTCGAGCGTTGCGACCTCATTGAAAGTCGGCAGAATCACCAATACTGCGCCGGGTGTATGCGGCGTCCGAGCCGAGGGAGTCTTGCCTTCGGTCGGGAAAAGTTGATCCTGACTCACAGAACAACCCTAGGCCAGGCTTGCTAAGCTGAGGCGTTGTCACAATTCGGCAACAGAAAGCACGGCCTGCCTGGGCGCAGACATCCCGGGCTCTCACCGTACAAATTCCAGGAGATACGACGTGGCGACAGTCCTCGAACGAGTCCTTCGCGTAGGCGAAGGTCGCACCCTGAAGAAGCTTGAGCGACTGGCGAAAACCATCGCGGCGATCGAACCCACCTTTGAGCAGCTCAGCGATGAAGAACTGCGTGGCGAGACCGAAGAGTTTCGTGAGCGCCTTGCCAATGGCGAAACTCTCGACGACCTCCTCCCAGAGGCGTTTGCGGCAGTGCGTGAAGCCGCGAAGCGCACGATTGGGCTGCGTCCATTCGACGTGCAGGTCATGGGTGGTGCGAACCTTCACCTCGGCAACATCAGTGAGATGAAGACCGGTGAGGGCAAGACACTCGTCGCTACCATGCCGGCCTACCTCAATGCCCTCGCGGGCAAGGGTGTGCACGTCATTACGGTGAATGACTACCTCGCCAGCTACCAGAGTGAGCTGATGGGTCGTGTGTTCCGCGCACTTGGCATGACGACCGGTTGCATCATCGCTGGCCAGAACCCTGCCGAGCGTCGCAAACAGTACGACGCAGACATTACTTACGGCACCAATAACGAATTTGGCTTCGACTACTTGCGCGACAACATGGCAGGTAGCGCAGCGGATCGCGTGCAGCGCGGCCACTTCTTCGCCATCATCGACGAGGTCGACTCGATCCTGATCGATGAGGCTCGTACGCCACTGATCATCTCGGGCCCAGCCTCGGGTGATGCCAACCGTTGGTTCGCCGAATTTGCTCGCATTGCGAAGACTCTTGAGCCGGGCGTCGACTATGAGGTTGACGAGAAGAAGCGCACCATTGGTGTGCTTGAACCGGGCATCGAGAAGGTCGAGGACTACCTTGGCATCACGAACCTCTACGAGTCGGTGAACACTCCGCTCATCTCATTCCTGAACAACAGCATCAAGGCGCGAGCACTGTTCACCCGCGACAAGGACTACGTCGTGTTGAACGGTGAAGTGCTGATCGTTGACGAGCACACTGGCCGTATCCTTGCTGGTCGCCGCTACAACGAGGGCATGCACCAGGCCATTGAGGCGAAAGAAAACGTCCAGGTCAAGGCCGAGAACCAAATGCTCGCGACCGTGACCCTCCAGAACTACTTCCGGCTGTACGAGAAGCTCTCGGGCATGACCGGTACCGCTGAGACTGAGGCCGGCGAGTTCATGTCGACCTACAAGCTCGGTGTGGTGCCGATCCCAACGAACCGCACCATGCAGCGCAAGGATCAGCCTGATCTCGTCTACAAGAACGAAGAGGCAAAGTTCGTTCAGGCGGTTGCAGACATCGCTGAACGGCACAAGAAGGGCCAGCCGGTGCTGGTCGGCACCACTAGCGTCGAGAAGAGCGAGTACATTTCGCGCCTCCTCGCGAAGTCTGGTGTTCGTCACGAGGTGCTGAACGCGAAGAACCACGCCCGTGAAGCATCAATCATCGCCCAGGCAGGTCGCCTTGGGGCAGTCACGGTTGCCACCAATATGGCCGGTCGTGGTACTGACATCATGCTCGGCGGTAACGCGGAGTTCCTTGCAGTGCAAGAGATGACCGCTCGCGGATTCTCAACTGAAGATGATCCGGAAGCCTACGAGGCAGAATGGCCGGCAGTCTTCGACGCAGTGAAGCAGGCAGTGTCGCAGGAAGCTGAAAAGGTCATCGAAGCTGGCGGACTCTACGTGCTCGGCACGGAACGTCACGAGTCGCGTCGTATCGACAACCAGTTGCGTGGACGTTCGGGCCGTCAGGGTGACCCCGGTGAGAGCCGCTTCTATCTGTCACTCACCGACGATCTGATGCGCTTGTTCAACTCGGGTGCCGCGGCTGCGCTGATGAACCGATCAAGCTTCCCCGACGACATGGCGATTGAATCAAAGGTTGTGACCCGCGCAATTCAGAGCGCGCAGAGTCAAGTTGAGCAGCGCAACGCCGAGATTCGCAAGAACGTGTTGAAGTATGACGACGTCCTCGATCGTCAGCGTAAGGCCATCTACACAGATCGCGCGCAGATTCTTGACGGTGAAGACATTCAAGCCCGCGTTGATGTGTTCCGTGAGCAGGTGACTGACGCGATCCTTGATTCGCACGACACGGGTGACTGGGATCTCGATTCGCTCTGGAACGACCTCAAGCAGATCTACCCAGTGAGCATCACTCCCGATGAGATTCTTGCTGAGGCGGGTGGAAAGAGCGTCAGCCGCGATTTCCTGCGTCGAGAGATTCTCTCTGACGCGATCCTGGCCTACCAAAAGCGTGAAGAGTCGCTCGGTGAAGAGGCAATGCGTGAGCTCGAGCGCCGCGTGGTGCTGACCGCGATTGACCGCCGCTGGCGTGACCACCTCTACGAGATGGAATATCTCAAGGAGGGCATCGGCCTCCGTGCGATGGCGCAGCGCGATCCGCTGGTCGAATACCAGCGCGAGGGGTACACCCTGTTCCAAAGCACTATGGGCCAGATCAAGGAAGAGTCGCTTGGACTTCTGTACAACCTTGAGGTTCAGGTACGTCAGGGAGACGGCCCGGGCGACCATGTGCACCTGGAGGGTGGCGGGCTCGAAGCTGAACAGCCTGTCGATGATTCGACATTCAGCTATTCAGCTCCCGACGAGGACGGTGGCACCGCAGTAAGCGGAGCCGCGGCAAAGACTGGCAAGAGCGGCAACCCCGCGAAGGCTGGCAAGAAGGCAAAGTCGGCTGCGGCAGTTGCCGCCCAGCAGAGCGCTTCGAACCAGAACTCGCAGGCCGCACCCGCGCAGCGTGGTGCGTTCGGTCAGCAGGTTGAGGGTGGAAACACCGGCAACCGCGCGGATCGCCGCAAGAAGAAGTAGTACATCCATTCCGTCGCCGACTTGCTCGGTGAGGCATGAACTCATACCCGATTCAGGGGTGTAAACGGAGATCCAATGAACGAGAAACTCACTAAGAATCAGCGTCGTGAGCTGGCCCGCGAACAGGCGCGTCTCGCTCGCGAGTCTGAAAAGAAGCGCGAAAAGCGTAACCGCCTGTTTTTGCAGGGTGGCATCGCGCTGGTGATTGTGGCAGTTGTTGCTGTGGTCGCCCTGGTGTTGACTCAGAGCATGAAACCTGCCGGCCCGGGACCACAGAATATGATTTCTGGCGGCGTCACCTTCGGCAAGGATCTGAAAGTTGAAGAGACGAAAGCTCTGCAGCCTGACCAGGATCGCCAGGCGGTCAACCAGGACTTTGACAGCCTGCCGATCGACGTGACGGTCTACGTCGATTACATGTGCCCAGCCTGCGGCAACTTCGAACAGCAGAACGGCACCATGCTTGAGCAGTATGTTGGCAGTGGTGATGTGGCGCTTACCGTGGTCCCTCTGAACTTCCTCGACGGACAGTCGCTCGGCACGAAGTACTCGACTCGCTCGGCGAATATGTTCAGCTGCATTGTGGATCAGCAGCCGGAGAGCGCGTTTGCGCTGCACAATCGACTGCTGAGCGCTGAGGTTCAGCCTCAAGAGCAGACCACGGGCCTGACCGATGATCAACTGCTGGAGAACGCTGAGGCCGCTGGCGCGAAGCTCACGACCGAGCTGAAGCAGTGTGTGAAGGATCAGCGCTTTGCTGGATTCATCAATGGCAACTGGAAGTCAGCGAGCGAGACGGGTCTGCTTGGCCTTGCCGAGGGAACTCAGCTGATTAATGATCCTCGTGTCGGTGATCTTCAGCCGGCTGATCAGCCGCAGCGTCTGCGCAGCACTCCTACTGTGATCGTGAACGGTGTGCAGTGGGTTGAGGGCCGTGATGGAACTCTCGAGGAGTACCTGCTCAAGGTGAAGGCCGAGACTGACGGTAGCACCAAGAAAGACTCGGCGACCGAGTCGAGCAACTAGTTTGGGAGGCTTCGCTGATCCCGACCCTGGCGTGTGGTCAGCGAAGCGTTTCAAAACCGGGTAGTCTCTTCTAGGTGATTGGTTTTCCACTCACCATTGCCTCCTTAGCTCATCTGGTAGAGCAGCGGCCTTGTAAACCGCAGGTGGTCGGTTCGAGTCCGACAGGGGGCTCAAAATTGGGAACAAAGCATCGCTTTGTTATTTTGTGCCCGCGAGCTCACTAGCTCGCCAAAATTGGGTACAAAGCATCGCTGTGTGCGCTCTCCTCACGCGACGGGCGTCGGCTTCGACCGAAGAGTCTTAGCGGTAGGGTGGGGAGGTGCCGTCAACTTCTTCTCGCCTTCCCGTCTGGGTGGCGCTTGTCGGCAGCGGTTTCGCAGGTGCGCTGACAGCGACGCAGTCGAGAATTAACGGCGGCTTGAGTCAGCAGCTGGGCGATCCGTATGTCACCGCGTTTATTTCCTTCGGTATGGGGCTCATTGTTGCTGCTGTCGCAGCCGGGTTGAGCAGGCGTGGACGCAAAGGGTTTGCTCTTGCCTGGCGCGAGTATCGCAGTGGACATCTGCCTGGCTGGGCGTTGTGTGGCGGTGTATTCGGAGCGATCTTCGTGTTGTCGCAGGGCCTGGTTGCGACGGTGCTTGGCCTTGCGCTGTTCACTGTCGGCATCGTCGCTGGGCAGGTGCTTGGCGGGTTGCTGATTGACCGGATGGGTATCGGGCCTGGTGGTCGTGTGAATCCTACGGCTCCGCGGGTTGCGGGTACTGCGCTCGCGTTGCTTGCTGTGGGGTTTTCTGTCGCGGCGGATCTTGCTGGGCCGTCTGGAGCGGGTGCGCATTTGTGGTTGATCGTGGTGCCGATTTTGGTTGGTGCTGGCGTGTCGATGCAGGCCGCAGTCAACGGGGTGCTGAGGTCGGCGGCTCAGAGCGCGTTGACGGCTACGACAGTGAGTTTTCTTTTTGGCACGTTGCTGCTTGCGGCTGTCGCGGCGGTGTCTGTCGGTTTGCACGGGTGGCCAAGTTATTGGCCGAGTGAGCCGCTGTACTATCTGGGCGGCGCGCTGGGCACGGTCTTTATCGGGCTTGCCGCGGTCTTGGTTCGCACTGCCGGGGTGTTGTTGTTGAGCATGTCGAATGTTGCTGGGCAGCTCTTGACCTCTGTGGCAATTGAAGCTGGAGTGCCGCTTGCCGGTGGCGTAACTATTGGCATGCTAATTGGCACAGGTATCGCGTTGCTTGCCGTGTTGATTGCGGCGATGCCGAGCAGAAGGCGTTCCTAGCTACTTCTTGCGCCGTTGTCCTGGCTGAGTCTTTGGTGCCAGACGAAGGTTCTTCTGGCGCGCCTGAAAACGGTTCATCTGTTCTTTTGATATGTCAAATGACGAATCGGACTTGCAACGTCAGATGATATTCGTCAGACTATACATTGGGCTGATGAGACTTAGGCGTGCCTAACTATGATCTTATCTGCGTTGGCTTTTACATCGGTCAAGTTCATACACGGAGAAATGGAGTGCGTTCGTCATGACTGCACAGAAGACCTGGCGAAAGAGATTTACTTCTCTGTTCGCTGCTGGAGTCGCTGGCATGCTTGCCATCAGCGGCCTTACTTTAGGAGCGACCGCAGCAAGCGCTGCTCCGGCGACGACTTTGGATATTGCGGTGGTGCCTGCTGAGGGTAGCCTGACGGTGAATGTTCAGGTGTCGAATCCTCCGGCTGGAAGCCCGGGAACGTATGTTGCTGTGATTGAAGAGGGCACTGCTGCTCAGCTTTC